>Ga0315900_10000002_pt1 | contig 491316 bp, 459 predicted proteins | sample LakEriMetagenome_FD_203521 | JGI IMG/M metagenome (GOLD analysis project Ga0315900, IMG submission 203521) | Freshwater fungal communities from buoy surface, Lake Erie, Ohio, United States - Buoy 12 MA114 | ecosystem: Environmental > Aquatic > Freshwater > Lake > Lake biofilm | place: USA...
TTTCTTCGCTTTTTTCGCAACCCTGAGTCAGGTTCTAAACCCACCCAACGCCGCGTCAACGCCGCTTCAAAGCCCGTCAACCGCAACAACTCACCCCTTATATGCCCTATATAATCCCATGTCAACAAGGCAATGAGCAAAATGTTAATTTTTTGAAAATACCTTCTTATACGTTGAATCTAAAATGAAAGACGTCCCCGTCTTGAACAAGGTAATCCTTTCCTTCCAGGCGCACTTTTCCTGCCGCTTTGGCGGCTTGCTCGCTGCCACTCTCAAAGAAATCCGCACACGCAATAGTCTCCGCGCAAATAAAGCCGCGTTCAAAATCCGAGTGAATGACACCGGCCGCCTCTGGTGCTTTGGCTCCGTTTCGCACAGTCCAGGCGCGCGCCTCTTTGGGGCCGACGGTAAAAAACGTCAAAAGCCCCAAAAGCTCATACCCTTGTCGAATCACTTGAGAAAGACCGGTTTCGGAAAGCCCCAGACTTGCCAAAAACTCACGTTGATCCGCAGCGCTTGGCAACGTCGCAATCTCAGATTCGATGGCCGCGGAAATCACGACGCACTTACTGCCTTCCGAAGCCGCGTAGGCTTTAACCTTTTCGACGTGTGCGTTACCCGAGAGAATGTCACCCTCTGACACGTTGCAGACATAAAGAATGGGCTTGCTTGTCAAAAGCTGCAGTTGCTTAAAAAGGGGCTGGTCCATGAGGTCTTTTTGAGAGCGCGCGGGCTTTCCCTCGTGGAGCACCGGCAAAAGGCGCTCCACAAGTGCAAGGACTTCTTTGCTTTCTTTATCCCCGCCTTTGGCCTTTTTGGAAAGTGCTGCCTGACGACGCTCAAGACTTTCATAGTCAGCAAGCATGAGCTCTGTTTCAATAATCTCGAGATCGCGCAAGGGATCAACAGAGCCCTCCACGTGGGTCACGTCGCCATCTTCAAAGCAGCGCAGCACATGGATCAGGGCGTCCACCTCCCGGATGTTTCCCAAAAACTTGTTCCCAAGACCTTCGCCGCGTGAGGCTCCTCGCACAAGGCCCGCAATATCGACGATATCGATTTGGGTAGCGAGCACTTTTTGAGAAGAGGCCAAGGTCGCCAGCCGATCAAGACGCTCGTCAGGAACCGCCACGCGCCCCACGTTGGGCTCGATGGTACAAAAGGGATAGTTAGCTGCTTGCGCTGCGGCTGTTTGGGTCAGCGCGTTGAAAAGAGTGGACTTTCCCACATTGGGAAGCCCGAGAATACCACATTGAAAGCCCATGGTTATTTTTCCTTTTGTGTTCGCGCCGCGCGCCGTGTCGCCATTTTAGAAGCAAAGGCGCTTTTGTCTTTTAAGAAGAGGCCCGTGATTTCTTGGGAAATATCATCCAAAAGATCGCCCACTTCTTCTTGCTCGGCTTTTGTAAAATTTTGCAAAACATATCCAGCAACCCGGTTTTTATCACCAGGGTGACCGATACCAATTCTTACCCGCCAGTAGTTTTGACCGAGGCTGGAATCAAGACTTTTAAGACCATTATGTCCGCCCGACCCCCCGCCTTGCTTCACGCGCAGGCGCCCGAATTCCAAATCGAGCTCGTCGTGGAAGACAATCACATCGTCTAAAGGAATTTTGTAAAAGGAGGCAAGCTCTGCCACAGGAGGGCCTGACACATTCATATAAGAAAGGGTTTTAACAAGAAGCACCCGCGTATCCCCAATCTTGGCCTCACGCACGAGGGTTCTACCTTGTTTTTTTTCATGAGAAGCATTGAAAGTATAAGCCAGATCATCAACAACCATGTATCCCACATTGTGACGATTCAGGGCGTATTCAGGCCCAGGATTTCCAAGACCTACGAGCAGCACAAACATGGGCACTGCTCGCAAGGACATGGAAAATGGTTTGGATCAAACCAAAGGTTATTCGGACGCAGCTGCCGCACCTCTGCGAACCTTTGGTGGCATGATGTTAGCAACGGTATGTCCAGCTTGGCGAGGGTCGGCTAAACGAACGCCTTCGGGAAGTTTGATGTCGTTGGTGGTCATACGCGCATTGACTTCCTTGTCCGCCAAATCAACTTCAAGACGATGGGGGATCGCATCAGAGGTACACACAATGTCAAGACCACGCATGGCAGGGCTTAGGGTGCCGCCTTGTTTGAGGCCTGGGCACTTGGCTTTGTTTTCAAAAGCAATGGGAATGAAAACCTTAACCTTAGACTTTTTCCCCACACGCAAAAAGTCCACATGCATCGGTGCGTCCGTTACGGGATGAAACTGGATATCCTTTACAAGGGCACGCTCTTTCTTGCCCCCCACTTGAACATCAAAAATGGTTGTAAAAAATCCTGGGGTATTAAGACCTTTTACGATGTCACGAGGATCAACGCTCAAAGAAACGGTCTCGGCATTTTCACCGTAAAGCACGCCCGGGATCAGCCCCTGACGACGAAGGGCGCGTGATGCACCGCCACCTGTGGTTCCACGGTCGCTGACGCGCACCTGCAAAGATTCAGCCATTTTCAACTCCTTATAAGACATGGAAGGCACGCAGAGCCTTAGCGAACCGACCTTGCCCCACTTCCAAACAACACAATTTTGCTTATCTCTTTAATCGTTCCGAGACAAGAAATCAAGTCTCTTCCCAAAAAAACGCCCGTGAGATCATATAAAGCCCCAAAGATAGGCGTGCACATGATCAACAAGCGCAAATCACCGAGCCCTCACGTGACACATCTGCTTATTATTTATCTCCATAAGATTCTAGGAATTAACTTTTTTTAATACAAAGTTTTTATTGTTGTTAGAAATAGTAAGTCATTGGAGACAAATCATGACAACGAAACGATTTAATCCTAGATTTTTTTTGATTACTTCTTCAATGGCCATAGGGTTGGTGATTTGCCCTCCTTCCACTTTTGGCAGTGATAAGGACGGAAAGGATCATTTTTCCAACCTGCCCGAGGAAGCAAAGCAAGCGATTCTTCACCATGTACCGCCCAAAGAGCTGGGCGCCCTGGCACAGGTCAACAAGGACCTCCATAACCAAACTAGCGATGATCTTCTCTGGAAAAAGAAAGTCTTTGATACGATCGGTCCCACATCAAAGGGGGAGAACGAGTCTTGGAAAGACGTCTACAAACGGATAGACCGCCCCTTAAACTTATTGAAAACGAGCCTGAGTAAGATAAAAAATGACCGCCAAACCGGATCCCAATATGCTCGAATTTTCAACAAACTAAAGGAGTCAGATCCTGAAACCTTTGCAATAATAAACATGGTTGAAGAAAATAAGACCGAGGAGGAGATTTATGAAAAAGCCATTATTTCAAAACTTGCCGCCCCTGGTGAGTTCAGAGTGACTGAGAATCCTGGGACTAGTCATGAGGTAACATACGTTGCGTCACTCAAAGAGCTTACCAAAATCCTGGAAGGGTATCGCTATCCAGAGCCAAATACGCCCGCTAATTACTGGTTCGGTGTCTTTTTTGCTTACACGATGATGCACTCTGTTTTTGTTGATGAACGCCACAAAGACACAGGCCCATTGGTAAAAATTTTTACACCCATCAAAGACTATATTTTAGAGAATAAATTGAGGGCAGAATTTTTTGAAGCCATAAAGGCTTTTATTAAACATATGGAGGCCATCAAAGGATCGGGATACAGGGCAAATGTCCTTAAAAACGCCGCCGCAAAAAACCCTTAATAAGACGCTTACCATTAGAAAAAATTCTGCCCATCAAGGAGTTTTAATTCAACTTTCCTTGGCATATACTGTGTAGGATTCAAAATTCGGGCGTCTGCATTTTAGTAAATATCGACGCCCTTTCTAGAAGATATCGGGCGCGCAAAGCTTGCTGAATATTTTAGAAAAATCTTGGCTGAGTTTTTAAAAGCTTACGAAGCAACGGGTTTTACGAAGTAAGCAATAGAGCGATATAGAGCAACGTTTGTCAAAGTCTACGCCGTGCATGAACAAGTCGTTGAATAAAAACTAGGTGGCTTATTTGTTGGCTTTGACTGCGTTCAATGAGGTAACAAATTAGCCTCAGTTGTTCCCAAAAAGGGGACTGACTGAGGCGCCGAAGCGCGATGACTTGCCCCACTTCCAAACAACACAATTTTGCTTATCTCTTTAATCGTTCCGGGACAAGAAATCAAGTCTCTTCCCAAAAAAACGCCCGTGAGATCATATAAAGCCCCAAAGATGGACGTGCATATGATCAACAAGGGCAAATCACCGAGCCCTCATCTGACACATCTTATTTTTCTTCATAGGAATTAAGTTCTTTTTAATCCATAGTTTTTATTATTTTACAAATAACAAATCAGTGGGGGCAGATCATGACAACGAAACGACTTAATCCTAGATTTTTTTTGATTACTTCTTCAATGGCCATAGGGTTGGTGCTTTGCCCCCCTTCCGCTTTTGGCAGTGATAAGGACGGAAAGGATCATTTTTCCACCCTGCCCGATGAAGCAAAGCAAGCGATTCTTCACAACGTACCGCCCAAAGAGCTGGGCACCCTGGCACAGGTCAACAAAGACCTCCACAACCACGCCAATGACGACCTTCTTTGAAAGAAGAAAGTCTATGACGCCGTCGGCCCCGTCACAAAAAAAGAGGATGAATCTTGGAAAGACGTCTATCGAAGAGTAGCTCATCCTTTAAATGTTTTAAAGACGGATCTGGCTAAAATTAAGAACGAATTCAGTCCTTGGTTGCTCTCTTATAAAGCGCGCTACGGGTCTCTTACTCCCTACGCCAACGCATTGAAACTCGTCGAGGAAAATAAGACAGAAGAAGAGATTTTCGAAGCGGCTGTTTTGATCAACGATCCCCAAAATAACACGAAGTTTACCCTGTTTCATGATCTCGATCCCCTTACCCATCCGATTAACTCAATTGTCCCAAAAGAGCTCGCCAAAGTCTTTCAAATTCTCAACCTTCAAGACCACACCGTACCCGTCAATTATTGGAAGGCAATTTCGTATGCCTTTGAACACAAGATTCCTATCCTCCTAAGGAGTGGAGGTCTTGCTCCCATTCCTGGAACTGCAAAAGACTGGTTAATAACTAAAAAGATGATCGTCGATGTCAACCATGCCTTTGCGACCTTTGTCAAAAACGTCACGGCTGTCAAGGGTGAAGCATATAGGGCAGATGCCTTAAAAACTTACGCGGCAAAGAACCCCTATTTCGCTTATATGCGGGACTTTCATAATCTAAGGGGACAGCCTTAATATCAGCCTGCCAGGGGGGGTTGACTCTGGCCCCTCCCCCTATGACTTTGTCAGCAGACACGGCAGTGATAAGCAGCATGCCCGCATGGGGCACAAAAGACCTTGTGCCCCACCATCAAGGGACGCCATGCCTGGACCCTTCCCTTTGATGAGAGCTCTGGATTTTTTTGTAGATTTCATTTTTTGGGACACCCTTTTGCTTTTTTTAAGCTTTGAGCTGTAATCTAAGTAAATGATGTCCTTTTACAAGGGGTGTATGATGACAGAAAGTAAAATGATTCTGGCTTGTTCGGCAGCGTTCCTGGCGCTTTGTGCCACGCAACTTGTGAATGCCAGTGACCCAAGTGCGTCCCCTTAGATTATGAAAGTCCCGCCACCAAATCAGACGGAAGAGACCGTCTTTCAGCCCTCCCTGACGAACTAACGCAAAGAATCTTTGGACACTTGAGCGCTCAAGATCTTGCACGGGTCGCCCAGGTGAACAAAAATCTCAACGCCCACGCCAACGACGACCTCCTTTGGAAGGAAAAAGTCACCCAAGCGGTAGGCCCCATAAAAAAAGACCCTCGTGATACGTGGAAACAGGTCTATCAAAGGATTGATGCTTTGACCACGTTAAGGAAAGCCTTTGAGTCCTATTTTCGTGACCCAAACGCCTACCTGGACATAGGACTCCCAAAAGGAACCAGGGTCTCGATGATGGACGTCGTTGCAACCATGAAAGGAAGCAAAACCGGGGAAGATGTCTACACCCTCATACACTCCTTTAAAAGATTATCCCCCATGAAAAAGACAACATCGATCTCCTTTTGGGCTCCTTATACGGCCTTGCCGCCCTTATTTCATATCCGACTTTCTATCAAATCTTTGATCAATTAAAGTTAAAGCGTCCTGGCACGCGGGAAGATTATTGGACCGTGCTCTCTTATGCTTTCGACCATAAAATTCCCATTATGTATAAAAAACCACAAAACCCCAACGACGGCCGGTATGCTCATCGCGAAGATAGAAAACGAACGACCTTACCCAGTTACTACAAAGAGACCATCGCTAAAGCCAAATTTGTTATATCCCTCAGTCGGGCCATGTATACTTTTATTCAGTCCTATGAAAAAACAGGATTTAATGAAGAAAGAGCGGGGTCTTAATACCCCGCACTGAAGCAAAAGACAATCATTGCTAAGAGTTAGATACCTCTCAAACAAAGGATTTATCTTTTCTTTTCCGTCCTTAAGAGATTTTTTTAAGGCAAGTATAAATGGCTATGATGTTTCTGTAGCGCGGCCTTTAGGGGGTTTTTAATGAAAAAAGTCGCAGCCATTCAAACGTGCAATGGTCCTCATGTCCCTTCCTTTCACACCTTTTCTTTTTGCCAGCGGGCCTCAGCACTTGACCACGTCCCGCCCCCAAACCAGACAACAAAGACCATGACTCAGCTCTGCCAAAGGAACCTTAAGTAAAGAATATCTTGGGCGCGTTGCCCATGCCAGCAAAGAGCTCAATCGAGAGGCAAACAGGGAGAATTTTGAAAAGAGTAAGTCAGCCAAGCTGTGAGCCCTTGAAAAATAACCCTCGTGATCCACGGACGCAAGTTGCTCAAAAGATTGAAACTTTTAACAATTTCAGAAAAAATGTCACAGACTTGCGGGGAAGTTGGACCGGGCGCTTGGCTCTCTACACTACCTCCTCTCTTTGTCCTAAAATGTCTAAATTCACAAAAATAGCAAAACAAGAGAAGATCTTCACGCCGATCTGGATCAAAGGCCTACATGACGCAAGAAGATAAGTCCATTACCGCACACCTAGTGACGCCCCAGCAAAAGAGCGTGCTTTATGTGCAATAGACCCCGTGATGCGCATGGGCGGCGTGCAAAAATATGGCGTGTAAAAATAATAATCTTGTGACCCCTCCATCGCCGCCTCAGGGGAGGTTGGCCCTATTTTCCTCCTGACTTAGGCATGGCGTCTTCCTGCTGCTGCGCCCCCATACCCAGAATTGAGTCATTTATAACACATTTAGAATTTTCATTTTCCTCCCTTGCATTTTCATGACAGGACATTGGACCACATGCAAGCAGAAGAATTTTTCTCTTTTTTTCTAGATTTTTCTAATATTTTATTAATTTTTTCAAATGTATTTTGAGATCTGTTGATGGGCCTTTCCATTTACTAATATACAAGGAGTATTTGATGAAGAAAATAAGAACGACTCTCGCGCTGTCAACGGCGCTCATGTCCCTTGGGCTCGCGCCTTTTCTTTTCGGCAGTGAGAGCGCCCCTGCCTCTGAAACACATCCCGCCGCCAAGCCAGATGGCACAGATCATCTCTCCGCCCTACCTCCTGAGGTCAGAAAGAACATTTTAAGCCAACTTTCTGATAGAGATTTGGCCAGCGTTGCCAAAGTTAACAAAAGCCTTAACGCGCAAAGTCACGATGATGACAGATGGCGGAAAAAAGTTATGGAAGCCGTGGGTCCTATTACAAAGGACGATCAAGATACCTGGAAGCAAATATCCATGAGAGTGGATGCCTTGAATGTGCTCAAGAATAGTTTGATGCCCTTCGAAAGCTTCCTGCTCAATAAAAGCAGTGGTCAAAATTATCCTTTTATTCCCTATTTTTGGCGCTTAGTTGTCACAAGCAAGACTGGCGAGGATGTCTATTCTTACATCTATCCCCTTAAAATTGATCCGCCGAAAAGGCCCCTTTCAGAAGTTATTTCTTTATATTATTCCACCATTGGCAGCATCTCTCTTTCAGTTTTTTATAGAATATTTGACCAGCTGGGCCTTCAACGTCCTGGAACAGTTGACGACTATTGGCTTGTCCTGGATTATGCGTACGAACACAAAATTCCTATTACATACGTTGGTGATTATGGCGGGTGGACGCCTTCGAAAGAAGTTCACCTAGAGCTAATGCAAGACCGCGCAAAAGATCTAAACATACCCCTTGAGCCCTTGCGCGAACCTGCATACAGGACCTCAATCGGCCGAGCAATATTTCACATCAAAATGACACACGCAATCAAAACTTTTATTAAATCCTTCGAAGACACAGGTTTTTCAGAAGAGCGAGCAAAGAAAAAACATCAGAATTTAGTGGATGAGGGGGCAAAGGGATATCAAAAAAGGCAGGATATGTCTTTTGGTAGAATTCCCTATGAAGAGTAGGATACTCTCCTGACACACCTTTTTCCCTTGATGAGGAAGTCGGCCACGAATAGTGACGCCGATTTTCCTCTTTCAGACTCTTTTTTGACGCAGGAAAGCGTAGCGCGAAAAATCCTCTTAATTCTTACAGCACAAAGTCCCAACAGAGGCATTTATAACACATTTAGAGTTTTCATTTTTCCCCCCTTGCATTTTCATCAAACATCTTACATAGTTTATCCTGAGTTCATAAAAAGTGACTCATCCAGAGCTTGTCATTGTGACAAACTAGGATTGGTAAAGTAAAAATTTGGAGATAGACCCATGAAGAACATCGTTCTCGCACTCGCCATTTTGGCTGCACCAGTAGCAATGGCAAACGACGAAGCTGCTAAGGATGCAACAACTACAGAGCAAGCGCCAGCACAAGACCAAGCTCCTGCTGCTGACGCAGAAGCTAAGAACTAGTTTTTTGGTTCTTGATTTCTAAAAAAGGCCTCGCGTCGCGGGGCCTTTTTTATTATCTAGAGTCTTGTACACCGACGGGCAAAGAGATCTTAGTAACCAAAGTCACCTTTGAGGTCTGAGTGCTTTAATGCCCACGTCATCGCCTTTTTCAAAAAAGAATACTTCAGCTAAAAAACTTCCTCACAAGGAAGAAATCCTCTTGCTCCTTTCCAAACTCACTTACGGCGCCTTGGATGAAGGCAATTACACGATCGCCTTAAAGGGCATTGAGCTTCTGGGAAAGGAGCTCGGCCTTTTTGCGGGGGTCAAGGCCGCCCCTAAGCCAAAAACCTTGGAAGAGCTCTCCATGGCTGATCTTGAGGCGCTGCTAGAGATCGCCCCGTCACCAAATCCTGCGTTACCAGAGTGAGGCTTGGGCTGAGCCATCTTGTTTTTTTTCTTTTTTCCGAGGCGTGCTCGCCCCAGCAATCACAGCCGTACGCGAGCCGTCCTTGAAGATGATTTGCACATTAAGACCAGGCGTCGCAACTTTAGCGGACTTGAGATAGCCGCCCCCCACTTTTTGCACAATGGTAAAGCCGCGCTCGAGAGTTGCGGTATATGAATAGCTTTTTAACAAATCACCAATCCCTTTAAGGGCCATCTCTTTTCTATAAAAGTACTGGGACCAAGCTCCCTCACGCCTGGCTGAAAGGGTCGAAAGCGCCAATTGATGTTGATCAAGAAGTTGTTTTGGATGGCGAAGGCGCTGGGACAGGAATGCCACCTCTTGGGACACGCGTCCTAGAAATCGCGGTACACAGCTATGAAGACGCTCGCTACGATCATCAAGGCGCTGCTGCGTTTCCTGGGTTTGGCGCCAAAGCGCTTGGGTGAGACGATTTCTTTGTCCGTCGAGAAATCTTAAAAGATCTCCCCGCACAGGCACGGCGCGCTCGGCCGCCGCCGTGGGGGTGGGCGCTCGCCAGTCGGCCACGTAATCAATGAGGGTCACATCCGGCTCGTGCCCGACGCCTGAAATCACAGGGATCTGGGACGCCGCGACCGCACGCACCAGCGCCTCATCGTTAAAGGCCCATAAATCTTCAAGGCTTCCCCCGCCCCGCGCCACAATCAAGACATCAGGCCTGGTAAAGGGAAACCCGGGGTCATTAAAGCCTTCGATGGCCTTGATGATTTGAGGGGCGGCGTTCTCGCCTTGAACCGTCACCGGCCAAAGGAGGACGTTTCTTGGACACCTATCATGGAGGCGGTGCAAAATATCCTGAATCACCGCCCCCGTGGGAGAGGTAATAATGCCGATACACCCCGGCAACAAGGGAAGCGGCTTTTTACGCCCGTCGTCAAAAAGCCCTTCTTCAGAAAGACGCCGGCGCCGCTCTTCTAAGAGCTTTAAAAGGGCGCCTTCGCCCGAGAGCGTCATACTCTCCACCACCATTTGATATTTCGAGCGTCCTGGATAGGTCGTGAGCTTTCCCCGGCAGATGACTTCCATCCCGTCCTGGGGATTTGTCTCCAAGCGGGTGGCCGTGCCGCGCCAACACACAGCGTCCAAAACACTTTGGTCATCTTTAAGCGCAAAATACACATGGCCCGAGGTATGACGCTTAAGCCCCGAGATCTCGCCCTTAACATAAACGCTTGCAAACTGCCCCTCGACTAAGCTTTTCAGCTGATAGGAAAGATCACTGACACTCAAAGGCTCAGGCGGCTGCAACAGGGGTTCGTTCATGTTTTAGGGTCTTTCAAAAGTTTTTCACCCACGCGCCCCGATTAAATGGTATTTTGGGTTAAATGGCAACCCTAGACCCTATTTGACTCCATGGATTATCAGTCATTTTTTGCCGCGCGCCTTGCTGATCTTAAAAACCAGGGACGATACCGTGTTTTTGCAACCATCGAGCGTTTAAGAGGGGATTTTCCTTACGGCGTTCTTCACAAAGACGGTGAAAAAGAACGCATTACCGTGTGGTGTGGCAATGATTATCTGGGCATGGGGCAACATCCCGACGTTCTGAGCGCCATGGAAGAGTGCTTGCGCCGCTCGGGTGCTGGGGCTGGTGGGACGCGCAATATTTCGGGGACAAACCCCTTCCATGAAGCGCTCGAAGCAGAACTGGCAGACCTCCACGAAAAAGAGGCAGGCCTTCTTTTTACCTCAGGTTACGTCTCCAACGAGGCGACTCTGTCAACCCTTGGCTCGATCCTACCGAACTGCGTCATTTTTTCCGATGCCGATAACCACGCGTCCATGATCCAGGGCATTCGCTACAGCAAGGCCGAAAAAGTTATCTTTCGTCATAATGACGTGGACCACTTAAGGGCTTGCCTCAAAGAGGTGGATCCGGCGCGCCCAAAACTCATTGCCTTTGAGTCCGTGTATTCCATGAACGGCGATATCGGGCCCCTCGAAGATTTCTGTCAGATTGCCAAAGACTTTAATGCTCTGACCTTTCTTGACGAGGTGCACGGCGTCGGCATGTACGGGCCCACCGGCGGCGGCGTTGCCGAAGAGCGCGGCATTGCAGCCCACATTGACATCATTCAAGGAACTTTAGGCAAAGCATTTGGCCTCGTGGGGGGCTATATCACGGGAACAAAAGACCTTGTGGACGTGGTGCGTAGTTTTGCTGCGGGCTTTATTTTTACAACGTCCCTACCCCCTTATATCGCAGCAGGCGCCCTTGCCAGCGTCAAATACCTGAGGAGAAACACCGAGGAACGCCGTCAGCATCAAATCAACGCCTGGCATCTTAAAAGTGCCCTCAGCAAACGCCGCATTCCCACCCTAAAAAGCGATTCGCACATTGTGCCAGTCCCCGTGGGGAACGCCGCCCTTTGTAAAAAAATCACTGATTTGCTGCTCAGCAATCACCATATTTATGTACAGCCCATTAACTATCCCACGGTGCCCGTTGGAACCGAGCGGCTGCGCCTGACGCCCTCGGCCTTGCATACGCCCACCATGGTAGAGGATCTCGCGGACGCCCTTGCCCACCTTTGGCAAGAGCTAGGCCTCGAGCACGCCGAGGCCGCATAAGGTAAGCGCCCATGTCCCCCTTTTCACCCCAAGCGTCGGTACCAACCTTAAGCCTTTTAGGAAAAACCTGGACCCGGCGCGCGGCCGCAACCCTGCCAAGCCTTGCCTTGGCTCAGCGCCTGAATCTTGATCCCCTCGTGGCATCAATCTTGACAACCAGAGGCATTGGCCCTGACGAAGCACCCGCCTTTCTTGATCCTAAGCTGCGTGACGCCATGCCCGATCCCTTTGTGCTGAAGGACATGGACGTGGTGGTCAGGCGCCTAGAGAAAGCGCTTCGCACGGGCGAGCACGTCATGATTTTTGCTGATTATGACGTGGACGGCGCCACCTCATCTGCCCTTTTATCCCAAGTCTTAAAAAGCCTTGGCGCCAAAGTAGACGTGTATATTCCCAACCGCCTGAAGGAAGGGTACGGGCCCAACGTGCCTGCCATGGAAGCCTTCCACACCCAAGGCGTTGATCTTATTATTACGCTTGATTGTGGCACCAATGCGTTTGCCCCTCTTTTACGCGCAAAAGAACTGGGTATGGACGTCATTGTCATTGACCATCACGAGGCCGAACCTCTTTTGCCCGAAGCCGTTGGGATCATTAACCCCAACCGTCTTGATATGGAAAAATCAGACCTTTGCCACTTAGCGGCGGTGGGCGTGTGTTTCATCACCCTTGTCGCGCTTTTTTCCCATTTAAGAACCGAAGGGTTTGCAAGGCCCTTGCCGTCCCTTTTGAACTGGCTTGACCTTGTGGCCCTTGGCACCGTTTGCGACGTCATGCGCCTTCAAGGTCTTAACCGCGCCTTTGTGGCCCAAGGACTCAAAGTTATGGCCGCGCGCCAAAATATAGGACTTTGCGCCCTTATGGACGTGGGCGGCCTTAGGGAAAAGCCGTCTGCCTATCATTTGGGGTTTGTTCTGGGGCCCCGCATCAATGCAGGCGGACGCGTCGGAGAGGCAAATCTTGGCACAAGGCTTTTGACGACCCAGGACCCTGCTACCGCCAAAACCCTGGCCCTGCGTCTGGATCAGCTGAATAAGGAGCGTCAAGCCCTTGAGGAAGAGGCCCTTGCCGACGCGCTGACCCAAGCCTACACCCAAAGCGATAAAAGATGCCTTGTGGTGGCGTCCCCCCACTGGCATCCCGGTATTATTGGCATTGTGGCAGGCCGCCTCAAAGAACAGTTTCACAAACCTGTCTTTGCCCTTAGTTTCTGGTCATCCCCCGAGGACGGCAAGGGATCGGGCCGCTCGGTTCCTGGGATTTGCCTTGGCAGCCTTGTGCACGCCGCCAAACAAAAAGGATTGATCTTAGGGGGGGGTGGGCACGCCATGGCGGCAGGGCTCTCCCTGACCGAGGCGCAGCTTGCCCCTTTTCAGGCCTTTCTCGAAGAACGTCTTGTGGCCCTTGGGGATGAACAAATTCCAACCCTGACCTATGACGGGTTTTTACCCCTAGAAGGCGCGCATTTATCTCTTCTTGAGACACTTGCCCTTTTAGAGCCCTACGGCCAAGGAAACCCGTCTCCGCGCTTTGTCATCACCGATGTTTTCATCAAAAAAGCCTTTCCCATGGGGCAGAACCACCTGAAATGCACCCTTGTAAATCAACACGGCAAAGAACTTGAAGGGGTCGCCTTTCGCTGCCTTGACACGGCCCTTGGTGTGCAGCTTTTAAAAGGGACTGAGCCCTATCATCTTTTGGGTTCCTTGAAAAAGAACACATGGCAGGGACAAGAAAAACCCCAATTCATTATTGAAGACGCCGTCAGTGCGCGCTACGGTAACTGGGTAAAAGAACCCCTAACCCAGGATCTCGCCTCATGAATCTTCTAAAAGATATGAAACGCCTCGGGCGTCCTCTTTTAGATTTTGCCTTGCCTCCTCGGTGCCCTCTTTGTTTTAGTGATACCCTTGATCCCCATAATTTGTGTGGCCCTTGCTGGGCCGAGATTCAGTTCATCAGCGATCCCCAGTGCACGTGTTGTGGTCTTCCCTTTGAATACGTCGTCGAGGAAAACACGCACTGTGGCGGATGTCTTACTGAGAAACCGTCCTTTAACCAGCTACGCGCCGTCTTTAAATATGATGACGCCAGCAAACCCCTTTTGATGCGTTTCAAGCACGGGGACGGAACCTATCTTGCACCCATGCTCGCTAAATGGCTTGCTCTTATTGGGAAGGATTTTTTTGACGCCACAGATCTTCTCATTCCCGTTCCCCTTCATTGGACGCGCCTTTTAAAAAGACGCTATAATCAGGCAGGGCTTCTGGCGCGCGAGGTCTTTTTTCAAACAGGCGTTGCCTGGGATCCCAAAATTCTTAAACGCACGCGCCGCACCCCAAGCCAAGGAACCAAGCCCCGGCGCGAGCGCGTGGCCAATGTGGCAACCGCCTTTGACGTCCCGTCTTCTCAAAAGACTTTGATCACAGGAAAAAACGTTCTTTTAATTGATGACGTATACACAACAGGGGCCACGACCGAGGCTTGTACCAAAGCCCTTTTGAAGGCAGGTGCGCGTGAGGTCAATGTGCTGGTGTTGGCGCGGGTTGTTTATCAGTAAGGATAAACAAGACGCCCCATTTTCAAGGGACGTCTTTTTGTTCTAGGATGTGCTCCTTGCAAGATCCGCTAAATACTTTTCAAGCCATCGGATATCATAATTGCCCGCGATGACATCGGGATGGTCGCTGAGTGCCCTATGGAGGGGGATTAAGCAATCAACGCCTGCAATAACATATTCGTCCAAGGCGCGGCGCAGCCTCATGAGGCACTCGTGCCGGTCACGGCCCCATACAATCAGTTTTGAAATCAAGCTGTCATAGTATGGCGGAATGGCGTACCCTGTGTAAAGGGCGCTGTCTACACGTACGTTGGGGCCCCCAGGCGGGTGATAGGTTGTGATTTTTCCAGGGCTTGGCAAGAACGTTTCAGGATGCTCGGCGTTGATGCGGCACTCGATGGCATGCCCCTTAAAGGTAACATCGTCCTGGGTAAAGCCCAAGGGCTCGCCGGCCGCCACTCTGATTTGTTCGCGCACAAGGTCAATGCCTGTGATCATTTCTGAAATGGGATGCTCCACCTGAATACGGGTATTCATCTCGATAAAGAAGAATTGACCGTTTTCATAGAGGAACTCAAAAGTGCCGGCACCGCGGTATCCCATGCGGCGTGTTGCTTCTGCCGCCTTGTTTCCAAGTTCCATGCGCTGGGCAAGGGAGATTGCCGGCGAGGGCGCTTCTTCCCAAATTTTTTGGTGACGTCGTTGAAGAGAGCAATCACGCTCACCCAAATGCACGACGTTACCGTGGTGATCCGCCAGTACCTGAATTTCGATGTGACGAGGCTGTGACAAATAACGCTCCATGAAAACAGCATCATTGCCGAAGTTTGCCTTGGCTTCAGCACTTGCAATCTTAAGAGCCTCTTTCAAGCGCTCTGGCTCGTGCACCACTTGCATGCCTTTTCCGCCGCCTCCTCCCGCCGCTTTGACCAAAATGGGAAAGCCGATTTCCTCAGCGAGTTCCATAATGTTTGCGTCTTGCGGGGAAACGGGTTTTTGCGTGCCTGGCACCACGGGAATACCCAGTTCTTCTACTGCTTGCTTGGCAAGGATTTTGTCGCCCATGATGCGGATATGCTCGGGGCTGGGGCCGATGAAGGCAAAACCGTGATCATTCACCATCTGGGCAAATTCCGTATTCTCGGACAAAAAGCCCACGCCCGGGTGAATGGCGTCTACCCCTGCAATGGTCGCAGCCGAAATAAGCGCCGGCATGTTTAAGTAGCTTTCCCGCGCATAGGGGCCCCCAATGCAGATACTTTCATCGGCCAGGCGGATGTGCATGGCATCGCTATCAGCCGTTGAGTGAACACCCACCGTTTGGATGCCCATCTCACGACAAGCACGGTGGATACGAAGCGCAATTTCGCCGCGATTGGCGATGAGGACTTTTTTAAACATCAGCGTCTTCCTTCTCTTAGGCTTCTACTAAGATGAGAGGTTGCCCATATTCAATGGGATCTGTGTCTTTGACAAAAATTTGCTTCACCACACCGGCGCGGGGTGATTTGATTTGGTTCATCACTTTCATGGCTTCGATGATAAGAAGGGTTTGTCCTTCTTTCACAACGTCCCCTTCTTTCACAAAGGCAGGGTCACCTGGGGCAGACGCCATATAGGCTGTTCCCACCATGGGGGCCTTGAGTACATTGGGGTTCGATGCTGGGTCAGCCGCTGGAGCGGGTGCTGGAGCCACTTCTGGGGTAGGCGCGGCCGGCGATGCCATGGCTGGCATGGCCATGCCAGGCGCGGCAGTTGGCACGGATACCGCCATGGAGACTTGACGCGCCACACGGACACGGCATCCATCCACTTCGTATTCGATTTCTGTTAAATGTGTATCGTTTAGAATTTCAGCTAGCTGACGAACCAAATCCCCCTTAAAGGATGCTTCTTGGGTCATGAAAAAAATACTCCTATCGAAGTGTTTTTAGGTCTTAAAAAACTCACCCCCCTTATAGCACGAGAACCATAGAAGACAAACCTTTATCGTATCAATGTCTCATGTTCTTTTCCAAATAATGACAAAAAACAATCGGTTACTCATATTTAAAGGAAAGTCATTTATGGCTTAAAGTGCCTCAGAGTTAAATGCTGCTACTTTAGAACTCTTTTCCAACGACTTAAGAAACACGTAAAAGGCCCCGCCGCCACCGTCACAAGGCCTGGCCGGTGCGTAGGAGGCAATAAACGGACGAAGAAGCGGATCCTCAAGCCATTCAGGAAGTGATCTTTTTAAAACGCCGCCTCCCTCGCAAACCGTTGAAAGCGGGCCTTTGCCCGTAATCACCAGTAGAACGCGGCAACGTTTGGCGATCCCTTTCATGACGCTTTGACATACGACCTCAAAGGCCTCTTTTTTTGTAAGACCATGTAAATCGACACGCGCCTCGACGATGACTTTTTTTGTCAGTCTTTTGGGGCTGACAGGTCCCTGGGGAACGGGGGCGTGCCATCCTTCCATGACTTGCCAACTCACATCTTTGGGAAGGGGTGCCACGACCTTAGGCAGCGTGACTACGGTTTTTTGAACCAAAGGGGTCATATCCTTTGTCCATTCCTGCCACACATGAAGGTCATCTTGAAGGCTTCCTTGACGGTCATGAAGTCGAGGAGGCTTTTTCCTCCTATGCCCCATATACATCACCTAAGAGACCCTTCGGCCACAAAAGATAAAGGGTGCCGGGATGTTTGAGGCTGCCGGCCTTCACAAAGGCTTCGTCACCCTGGCCACAATACAAATCTGCCCGAATCTCCCCTTTGATGGCGCTTCCCACATCATGGGCAAACATCAAACGCTGATAGGGATCTTTTTGCCAAGGGACCGATGCGTCCACCCAAAGGGGTGCCCCCAGGGGGAGCGCGTAGGGATCGCACGCAAGGCTGCGCATGCAGACCAACGGCACCCCGCACGCCCCCAAAGGCTTATGTGTGGCAGGAGAAGCCTCAAAGAAAATATAGGATTTGTTCTCCCACATAAGACGCCTAGCGTCGTCGCCGTTTTGCTGAAGCCAGGTTTTAACGGCCATGGCAGAGGCGTTATTTTCTGTAAGCAGACCCCGTTCAATGAGAAGGCGCCCAAGTGAGGTGTAGGGATACCCATTGGCACCGGCGTAATGAAGGGTAAGACAAGGGCCATCTTCAAACATGAGCGTGCCAGATCCCTGGATCATCATGAAAAATGCGTCCGTGGGATCCTTCAACCAGGCGATCTCAAGGCCGCGCCCTGAAAGAGCGCCTTCTTCGATTTCTTGCCTTGTAAAGTACGGCACAAGGTTTCCGTTTTTCACCATACCCGCAAGGCGCTGTCCTTCGATTTTTGGCGAGAACAGGCCGCCGTCTTCGATGATGACAAGCTCAGGCGGGCGCTTATAAAGGGGGATCTCGTACCCTGGTTTTTGTATAGGTGAGGCCGCCACATGGGGATGGTAATACCCTGTTAAAAGGCCTGGCTCCTGGGCTGGTGTTTCTAGCCTAAAGCACTGAAAGTAGGCTTCTAAATACGCCCTAAGACCCTCAGGCCCCGTGAGATCATATTTTGACCTTGCCTCAAAAACTTCTTGCCATCCCTTGAGCACTTTGGGTGAAAGGGGCGCTGCCTTAGACCAGCTTTTTGCGCCCACCTCAAAAAAGTGGGCGCTTCCCTCCAGGCCCTCTCTTACACCGTCAAAGGGATCAACTCCCCATCCTGGCAGCGCCTCAAAGGAAACAGGCAAAAAGTGCAATGATTCTTTAAAACGCTGCGAGAGAAATCTGGGGGTCTGTGACATACCCTTTAAACCTCGATGGCAACCAGCGTCCAGTTAGGGTTAGCCGCCCGCATATGTCTTGCAAAGGTCCACACATCGATAATTTCTTCGACTTGCTGGGAGCTTCCTTCTATCACAACCCCTTTGTTATTACGCATTACATGGGTTTGTTCGCTCACATACCGAAGCTGTACCGAAACCTCTGCACCGTTAATCTCGATTTTTTCACACTCTACGGACACGATACGGATCAGCGTTGTTTGGAGGGTTTTTCCTTCTGTCTCTCGGGCTTTAATGGCTTCTGCGAAATCTGAATAAACGTCTTTGGACAAAAGATGGCTAAGGGTATCCGTGTCCCCCTTGGCAAAGGCTTCAATGACCATTTCGTAGGCAGCCGTTGCCCCTTCCATAAAGCCCGTCCAAGAAAAGTCGCGATCTATTTTCTTAAGTTGATCAATCTCTTTTTTAAAGGCGTCAGGGACTTCTTCGTTCTTTTGGTCTTCATTCATAAGAAGTGACTCTTTGGGACCCTCTGGTGTCGCCTCTTCAGGCATATCAAAGATTGTTTTAGACCGCGGTTGTTCGTACCCTGAGCGTTGACCTAGGGTTGAAACAAGACGGTAAATCAAAAAGACCGCGATAGCCCCTAAAATAAGAATTTCTAGAAAATCAGAATGAGAATCCATGTGTAACACCGTTTGACACGTTTGCAGCCTAGTTTATACTACCGAAAGTTCGACGGCTAGTGTGTCATGAGGATTTTTCATCCCTAGTTGTCTATCCCAGCCTTCTTAACCTTAAAGGAAATAAGAGATTATGAGTGACGAAAAATCAAACGGCGCCCAACACACCCAAGAACCTGCGTTGACCGTTAATGGCCAATACCTGAAAGACCTTTCCTTTGAGAATCCAAATCCACTTGAGAGCTTTCAAAATTTGGAAGGTGCCCCAGAAGTCAGCGTAGCTGTAGATATTCAAGCAACGCCCCTGGAAGAAAATATCTTTGAAGTCGCCTTGAAAATTAATGCCAACGCCACCCAGGGGGATAAGTCTCTTTACGTCGTAGAAGTGGATTACGCGGGCATTTTCACGCTGGCCAAGGACCTGCCACAAGAGAACCATCATCCCATTTTGATGATTGAATGCCCAAGGCTCCTCTTTCCCTTCGCCAGGGCTTTGATTGCCGATGTGACCCGCGAAGGCGGCTATCCGCCTTTAAGCCTTGTTCCCATTGATTTTGTGACGCTTTACCGTCAACAAATGGAGCAAATGCAACAAGGCGGCGCCCATGACAGCGCGCCCCACAAGCTTGACGCATAGGTATCTTCTTTCCCAGGGTCACACCTCATGATCCTGGGACTTTATTTACGTTGACTTTTCTTGACCCCATAGTGGCTCTTTGACTTTTTCTAAGAAAGTTTTATGTCGTGCGACATCATCAGATGAGGCGGGAAAAAAGCGCTCTGCCCTCGGAATGCGGTTGGCGCGCACTCCTTGGGGCGCTTGGGCGTTCGTTTGACTGGCAGCACCTAAGGAAATACTGGTTTGACGCCCCCCCATAAGTTCGACGTAAACCTCGGCCAAAAGCTCGGCGTCAAGAAGGGCCCCGTGCTTGAGGCGTCCTGAGTTATCCACCTGAAACCGCTTACATAAGGCGTCCAAATTCACGGGCGAGCCTGGAAACTTTTGCTTGGCGATCAGAAGGGTATCCACAGCGCGCTCAAAGGGAATCAATGCCTTGCCGAGGGCCGCTAGTTCTGCGTTCAAAAACTTCATGTCAAAGCGCGCGTTGTGAATAATGAGAGGATCATCCCCAATAAACGCTAAGAAATCGTCTGCGACGTCTTTGAAAAGGGGTTTATTCGATAAGAACTCTTCCGAGAGCCCGTGAATGTTAAAAGCTTCCTGGGGCATAGAGCGCTCAGGATTCAAGTAGACATGGTAAATTTCACCCGTCGGAATACCGTGGTGCAGTTCCACGCAGCCAATTTCCACAAGACGGTGCCCTGCCTTAGGATCAAGGCCTGTGCTTTCGGTATCAAGGACGACGGCGCGCATGGGGTCTCACCTCCAAACAAACATGGTCTAAAATGTGTCTTAATTGGCGGAAAGTATCAAGTCGCCCGTGGGTCGTATCCACCAAAAAATCAGCACGTTTTTCCTTTTCTGCTGCAGGCATTTGATTTTCGAGAATTTTTTGGAATTTCTCAAGCACCATCCCGGGCCTTGCAAGGACGCGCTCTCGCTGCACCGTTGGCTCGCACGTTGTCACAATAATCTTATCGCAAAGAGGCGCATAACCCGCTTCAAACAAAAGGGGAATATCTAGAACCGCAAGGGGGGTACCAAGCTTTGCATGTTTTTCGATAAACACTTCACATAAGTGCCTGACTCTAGGATGGAGTATCTCTTCAAGTTGCGATAAGGCCAGACGGTCATGAAAAACGCGAAGACCAAGCCTCATTCGGTTTAGTTTTCCTTGCTCTAAACATTCAGGAAAGAGCATCCCCACAATAGTTAAAACGTCTTTGTCATGTTCTAGCAAGTGGTGTACTTCGGCGTCGGCGTCATGGACAGGAATTTTTAAGCGCCCAAACATCCTCGCCGTTGTGCTTTTTCCCGTACCGATGGAACCCGTTAAGCCCAAGAGATACGGTTTATTTTGTTTCATCGAAGGGCCGCAATGTTGCCTGCGTAATCTTTCGACTTAAAGACAGCTGTCCCCGCCACCAACACGTCAGCGCCGGCTGCCCGCACAAGTTTTGCCGTCTCTGGTTGGATGCCTCCATCCACCTGAAGTTCGATGGGAAGATGTCCAATAAGCTTTTTGATCGCCTCTATCTTTTTTATCTGGGACGGCAAGAAGGCCTGCCCCCCAAATCCGGGATTCACCGACATCACAAGGATGAGATCAAGGTCCTCTACAATCCACGGCAAGAAATCAGTGGGTGTACTGGGATTAAGGGCTACCCCTGCCTTTGCCCCCAGCTTTCGTATTTGGGCAAGGGTTCTTTGTAGATGAATGGTCGCCTCAGGATGTACCGTCACGATATTTGCACCTGCTTCACAAAAGGCTTCAAGATGAGCGTCCACAGGCGCAATCATTAAATGAACATCAAAGGGCAGCGGTGAGTAGGAACGAATCGCCTTAATGAGGCCAGGCCCAAAGGTGATATTTGGCACAAAGTGACCGTCCATGACGTCCAGGTGTAAATAGTCGGCTCCTGCCTTTGTAAGCGCCTCAACTTCTTGTCCCAATTTAGAAAAATCTGCAGACAAAAGAGAAGGAGATATTTTACATGAAGACATACTGTCACACCCTTATATAACTTAATGCAAGACCGTATCACATCATCATGGAAATCTAAACAGTCACGAATAAATTGAGGCTTACTAAGAAAGGACTAATAAAATGGAACGTTAGGACAAAAGAAAAATGATGCGATCCTTGGATGATAAGGGCCTAGTATGATGCCCCACATAGCCACCCCTGTAACCAAGATTAAGATTAAAAGATAAAAAATACGCGCTCTTTCCTTAACAAACTCCTATAAAAACGCATCTATCCACGGATTATGTGGATAACTTTGAGGATAAGAACTGAGCAAAACCCCTTTTTCAAGGAGATCATTGAGCTCTTTTGCGATTGATCATTTTTTGACCACCTTTGTAATATGTTGATATTTAAGGATTAAAATATTGTAAAGACCTCTGGAGGTATTTTTTTTTATAATCTTTGCACCTGATCCGTAATCTTAAGCGTTATCCCCATGACTGTGAATAAGTCACAAAAATTGACTTACTTTATTATAGATGAAAAAGTGTTGTTTCTTTTCGAGTGCTATGCCGTTTTTGTCGATATTATTCTGGAATTTTTAGGATGATCCCTAATGACAGCATATATTCACTCGAGTCTGAATCAGGGCCGCGGGTCTTTTGTTCTTTACACTCAACGCAACCTCATACTACCCTAATTTAGAAGTTTTTGTTGGCCGAGCATTTAGGATGGAAGTCACATTCTGGGGGGTCAGGGGATCGATCCCTTGTTCTGGACCCGATTACCGCCGCGTAGGCGGTCACACAAGTTGCGTTTCCGCCTCTTTTGACAACACCCTTGTGATTTTTGATGCTGGCACAGGTATGCGTGATTTGGGACTGTGGCTCAAAAATGAAAAACCCCACATAAAAACGATCCATTTATTTTTATCCCACGCACATTACGACCATATTATTGGTTTTCCTTTCTTTGGTCCCATTTGGGACCCATCAGTTCACCTGAACATTTACACAACCATCATGGGGCCAATGGGGGGGATTCATCACTTTTTTCAACACCATTTATTTCAACCACCATTTTTTCCCGTTCAACTTTCTCAACTTCAAGCAACTTTCACCTTTCACGACATCAGTGATGGAGATCATTTGACGATTCTTCCCCACGTTGGCGTGGATGTTTTTCCTTTGAACCATCCCGGTGGTGCCAGCGGTTTTCGTCTTCAAGTAAATAAAAAGGTGATGTGTTATGTCAGCGATACTGAGCATGAGCCCACCAAAGGGCCTAGTAAGACGATTCTTAACGCGATCAAAGATGCAGATTTGATTGTCTACGACACCAGTTTTACCGACGAGGAATATGTTCATTTTCAAGGGTGGGGTCACTCAACGTGGCAAGAAGGCGTGCGTCTTTGTCTAGATGCGGGCGTCAAACGCATGGCGCTTTATCACCATGACCCCTCCCACACAGATACGGTCATGGACGCCATCGAGTTAAAAGCACAATCCTTGTTTCCTGGCGCTTTTGTGGCACGTCAAGGCATGACGGTGATTTTGTAAGCTAAGACTTTGGCTTTCATGTTTTTTTCTTTTTGGAAAAGGCATGTTCCAATACTACAAAAATCTATCTTTCTTTTTTGTTTCTTTGCCCATTTTCCAAGATTTTGATTGCGTTCAAGCAAGGAATCGTTAGGATGTCGAAGGTACGTGCCTTAAAGAACTTGAAAGGATAAAAAGTCATGGTTAAATCCTCGTTAAAAGGACTCATGTTGGGAGGCCTTTTGGTAGCTAGCTCTTCTCTTGCACTTGCCTCAGCAGATCCAAAAACTGTTGTGGCAAAAGTAAACGACGAACAAATTACTAATGCAGATGTGAGTGACGTTCAAAAAGCCCTCCCCCCTCAAATCATTCAACAAGCAAAAGATAAGAAGAAGCTCTTTGAAGGTCTGCGTGATCAACTCGTGATTGTGCGCCTTCTTGTTCAAGAAGCTAATAAGGCAGGCATTGAAAAGGACCCAGACGTTCAAAAACAATTGACTCGTTTGAAGGAGGGCCTTTTGTTCCAAGCTTATTTATCTAAGCAAATTGCCCCACAAATTACTGAGGCTGCGCTCAAAGCTGCTTACGACAAATATGTAAAGGATTTCCCTAAAGATCTTAAGGAAACAAGGGCGCGTCATATTCTTGTAAAAGATGAGGCTGCAGCTAAGAACCTTATCAAGCAGCTGCAAGGTGGGGCTGACTTTTTGAAACTGGCGCGGGAAAATTCCATTGACCCAGGTTCCAAAAATGATGGAGGAGACCTTGGATTTTTTACTGCTGAAACCATGCTGCCTGCTTTTTCAGAGGCTTCAGATAAACTCAAGCCAGGTGAATTTTCTAAAGAGCCTGTAAAAACTGAATTTGGCTATCACGTAATCCGTGTGGAAGATCGCCGCACGCAACGCCCAAAAAGCTTTGATGAAATGAAGCCTGAGTTAGGGGCAAAACTGCAAGACGAAGCAGCCAAGGCCCTCATTGAAAAACTCAAGGCCGGTGCAAAGATTGCACTCTTTGATGAGCAAGGAAAGCCCGACACGGCGGCCCCTGTTCCAGCACCTGCCACAGCTGCTGCTGTTGCAGCTGCTGAAGCAACCGCTCCTGTCCCAGCAGCGCCTGCTGCCAAGTAAGCTCTGTCTTTGCAGAAAAAAGGGTCTCCGTTTCGAGACCCTTTTTTGTTTTCAAGCCCTTTCTATAAAGACCACGCTGTTTTAGGGGCGTACCTCTCCTTTAACAGCAGCTCAGTCACCGCCCAAACCAAAGCGTCCAGACGATCAGGTGAGGGATCACCCGGTTGGTACTCACACAGTTGACGCTCAAGCTGACCCAGTGACCGCCCCGTGTGAAAAACACGGCCCTGGATATATAGATTTGCAACAGGTTCTGCCCGCGTGAGTTTGCCCCGTGTGGCACGGACAGCCTTGTAGGGGATTGTATGATCATGGCTGCGCAGCATCTGCTCGACCAAATCTCCCCCCTGATTCACCTCTGCAATGAGGTGGTCCGCCCCGTAGTGATGAAAGGCAGCAATTGCCTTAGTGGCCCACTCGTGGGGTTTGTAGCGGCCACTGACATCATCAAGAACATAGGCGCGTCCCTGCGCATCTTTGCCCGCAACAATGATCCCGGTCTCGTCGCTATTTTTGTGACTTGTCACCGCTGGATCCACAGCCACGACCACTCTGACAAGGGCAGGCGGCACTTCTTGATAACACCGACGAAGGGTTGACGCTGTCCATAAGCTGTCTTGAGAGTCCTCCACAAGCTCTCCGTACAGTTCCTGGGCCCCAAGCCGTGTATGAGCATATCTTTTTTTAATTTCTGTGAGAAAGCTTCCCGATAAGTGCGCGGCATTATCAAAAGTTGATCCTCTTGTAATTAAAATATCTTTTGTCTTACTTGCCAAAAGATCTTTTATTAGCGGCGTTGGTCTTGGTGTGGTCGTGACAATCACCCGTGGATGAGGTCCTTTTCTTAAAGAGAACATGAGTTGATCCCAAACCTCTTGAGGTCTTGTACACTTCGCAAGCTCATCCACCCAAGCTGCATCAAACTGTGGACCACGCAGTTGGGCAGGCCGCTCCCCACTAAAAAGGCTTGCTTTAGCGCCATTTTTCCATATGACAAGACCTCGTGATGGATAGAAGCGGGGGGCTTGGTGAGCGGGATGAACTTCAAGTAGGCCACTTTCACCTTCTAACATCACACGTCTGACGTCATTTAATGTGTGACCGATCAGGGCGACATGTTTTGCTTGTCCTGACATCACCCACTCTCTTACGGTTTCCGCTCCTGTTCTTGTTTTTCCAAACCCACGCCCCGCTAGAATGAGCCATACTTTCCAGGGTCCCTCTGGGATCCTCTGATTCGGCCGGGCGGTCCGGTGCCAGTTGTAGTCTTGCTCTGCCATGCGGCGACGCAAATATTCTTGGCGAATCATTTCTCTTAGTTCTTTTTTTTGACTATCAAAGTCCATGGTCATCCTCCTATTTGAGGATCAGTATGACCAATAGCCCTTTTATTTAGTTATTAAGAAGAGGGATGATTTTTTTTTTCAATCTTTTCATCCACTGGCACGTAGCCTAACCTTTTCGCTGTCTCATCACCCTCAAGAATCATCCACTTAAAAAGTTGGGTAATCTCTTGACCGCGTGGGTGCTTTTTTTCATATAGCCCATAAAAAACCATGATGATTGGCCATTCTGTATCGTGGGCATGCTCGGGGATTTTTTCTTCGTCGAGGGTATGGTGAACAAGTGATTGACTAAACACTTGATATTTTGGTGAGATGAATTTGCTGTCACCATTATCGAGGCTGACCATAAAAAGCGATCCTTTTTTTTGCACTCGCGTAATCTGCGTAGGTAATGGCTCCCGGGGTACGAGAAAAACGATCCAACAATTCAGCTTTACCCTTGACCCCTTGACCCACTGGCCACTTAACCATAACTTCTGAGCCAATTGTTTGTTGCCACTGCCTACTTGCTTTGGCCAAATATGACGCAAAGTACTTTGTGCTCCCCGATGAATCTTCTCTATACATCACGGTGATCTCCAAGTTGGGAAGAGTCTGTGTGGGATTCAGGTCCAAGATTTTTTGGTCGTTCCATTTCGTAACCTTGCCCAAATAAATCTCCGTCAACACGTTTGCAGACAGCTTTAAATCACTCACCTGCTTTAAATTCGCCACAACCATGATTCCTGTAAGGGCCATGGGAAACTGGACAACGTGGCTTTTTTGAACTTGGTCTGACGTTAGAGGTAAATCCGTGACAGCATAATCAAAGTCCCCCTTTTGAAGCTGAATAATCCCCGCACCAGATCCAGATGGTTCGTAGGTAATCTTTAAATCAGAATGCCCCTTGAATTCTTTGAGCCATTCGTGCATCAAATTCTCAAAGACTCGTGATCCTCCCCCTTTGAGGGTCACACTTCCTTGGCTATGAGAGAAGACCTCTCCCACCATGCAAAGGAAAAGAAAAAAGGCCCTGCCACATTACTTTTTCCATTTATACTTTTTTCTATTTTAGGGCATCCAAATAAAAAAATGAAGGGGGCACCCCCCTCATTTAAATGACTTACTTGTATAAAGAAAATCTTTTCGTCAAAAGACTTACCTCATCCCATGGGCCAAAAATCACGGCGCCGTAATAAGTAAGGTTACTTTCCTCTTGTTCTTTTGTTCGCGCAAGCTGCTCGAGATACGTGCCTCCTGTCATTGTCTCGACAAACACATCGTAAACCATCTGTTGTTCTCTTGCCCCCTTGACAGCTTTACGAATTTCGCTGCTTTTTCCTCGCAATATCATGAAAGGCATCTGTGAAATGTAGGGGAAACTCACGCCGTCCCGGGTCTCATAGGTGTCAAATCTCAACATCTCTTTTTCGACCTGACTTCCAAGACCCAATGTCATGTGTGCAAGGGCATTCATGGCGACTCCTGTATCGATCTCTTTATTGAGAACGGCCACAAGTTTATACGTAAACGACATCTAAGGTCTCCTTTTGTGATTTCATCTTTTTTGCTTCTTCATAGGTCATCACCGCAAAGCCTACAGCGCCTACGGCAAGTGTAGCCGGAATAACCCCCATACCGTACAAAAAGGCTTCTTGTGAGGCAACACCGCCAAAGGCGTTCACCACCATCCCAATCACACTGTGGAAAGCTGAACCAAACAACATGATAATCATATTGGCAACCGCCGTTGTAAGACCAGCTACACTTTCAGGTACATAGGTCGAGGCTTTATAGATGGCAATAATTTGATAAGCACAGCAGACCCCCACCATGGTAAAGCTGATGGCCATGGTGCTCATCTCCATATGCCCCGACATTAACCAAGAAAAGGCCGCAAACATTACCACACCTGAACCGCAAATAGCTGCCATATAACGACCTGACTTTTCTGCAATAAAGCTTAAGACAGGCGCACCAAAACACATGCCGACATAAACAAGTGAGGTCAAATAACTGGCCGTGGTGGCGTCCAGGTTATAGATTTTTTTCAAAAATTCAGCGCCCCATACATCAGCAAAACCTTCCAAAGGACCCAACATAATGCCTGCACACAAACAAACAACCCAAACTTTGCGGTTGGTCATGACCGTTTTGATTTGCTTCATGACAGGAGGCTGCACTGACTTTGGTTGTTCTGGCACCACAAGGTAGGTGATCAAGGCTAACCCAATTCCCATGACGCATAAGATTTCAATCACGTTTTGATATCCCATGCTGTCACACAAGCTTTTGACAGGACCACCACCGTATATCGCCCCCATTAACCCAATGGTGACCGAAAGGCTTAGCATGCGTGTGAATTGCTTTTCTTGAAAGACCATGCGGATAATTTTGAAGGTTCCCAAGATCGCCGCTGATGAACCAATGCCGATGAATAGTCTGCCCACAATGGGAAAGGCGGCGTGCTCTGCCCACAATAGCGGCGACATCCCCACAACGGTCAAAAGGATGCAGCCCGTCATGACTTTTCTGGGCCCAAATCGGTCCAGCATCAACCCAATGGGCAAATGAAGAAACGCATAACCCATATAATAAAAACTGGCAAACTGCCCGAAAACAGCCGCGTCCATCTGAAACGATTCCATGATGTCCGTTAACATAATGTTGGGCATCACACGCAAAACATATTGATAGGCATAGAAAATGGACGCCGTCATCCACATAATCCATGCCACTAACCTTACTCTAGACATAGGTCACCTTATAAAAAAGATCATAAAAACACCGCCCTTAACGGGAGGTTTCAAAAAACAACAAAGGAAAAAATTAAGAATGCTCCGCCTTAGCGGAGGAGAAGGAGACCGCGAAGAGAAATCAGCAAGGAAACTTGATGCTGGTCCAAAGTACAAAAGAGTTATCGTTCACACACAAAAAAGATATCATATACGAACGGACATTTGTCAAGTAATTTGTCACAAAAAGATGAGGTGGGATTTTGGTGCCCCCGGGGAGACTCGAACTCCCACAGTCAAAAACCAACAGATTTTGAGTCTGCCGCGTCTACCAATTCCGCCACAGGGGCCTGTCCCTATTCATTAACCTTCCAGGGCGCCCCCGTCAATGTAAAAATAGCGCGCCTCCCCCTTATCGCTGTTTTTCACGTCACACAAACAATCCATGGGCGCTTTTTATATCCTTTCACTGAGAATAACTAAACGGGACCATTTGACTCAAGATTTTCCATTGGACTCACCTCTTGAAAAAAGATAAAGTTTACGGGTTACTAGATTAGTTCCATATGGGAGGAATAAAAATGAACTATCGCGTACTTTTAACATTTATTGGCGCAGGAATTTTAGCATCCGGTGTCAGCGCTTCTCTTGACGGCGAAGGTCGCCGCGGTCATGATGAACATACAAGCGAACTTTCCGGTCAATATGATCCAAGGGGTCCCTTTCCCACAGAAGACGGTGCCACCATCAACGAAACTCCAGACTCCGTTGAGCGCGGCCCCCATGAACACAAAGGTGTTGGCAGTGCCCATCATAAGATGAAGCACGCAGATCCAGAGCATAAGTCTGACCACACGATGAAGCACGTAGATCCAGAGCATAAGTCTGACCATATGAAAGCCGAAGAAAAAAAGTAAACGCTTTTCCTAGACTAAGGGGAAAATACTTTCCCCTTAGTCTAGTTTCTTCCACAACTGACAAAAGGACGCCACTTCATGACGAGAAGTTAGGCGATTTTTTTTACCCTGAAACTTCTCAAACAACCCAAGATGATACCCACGTGCCGTGGACCCCTCGCGTGTTTCATAGGCGGCCGCCCATGTTTTAAGATCCTCAAGGGCCTTTTCCCTTACGTGAATTTCTGTCAGGACCTCGTCAAATTGTGGCCCCCTTTGCGTGAGATTCTCAAGACACTGCGCGAGCGGTATATCCAGCCACACAAGATGGGTCGCGCGAGGGGCGCAAAGGTCTGCCATCCACCCAAAGACACCCTCTATCACCCAGTTACTTTCTTGAATTAATTGCGCGCACGCAGCTTCTATCTCATTTTTAGGGTGTTTTTGTGCAAAGTGTCCTGGTTGCCAAAACAGCGTGTCCATGGGATAGAAAGGGATCTGAGCCGTGCGGGCAAGGGCCTTCCCAAGCCATGTTTTGCCAGCGCCACTATTGCCAATGATAAGAACCCGGTGACTCACTGCGCGCTCCCAAAAATCTCACGCTTCTTTCATACACCAAGTGAGAGAAAAAGAACCCTTAAAAGGGTTTGAGAAGCGTCCCAAAGGATTGCTTGTTCAACACTCCAAGGTGAAGGGTTTTCTCTGCCCGCTCCCCTTGCGAGAAGTGATAACTATGATCAAACTGCCATTTTTCTTGCAGGCAGATTTTTTGATCACTTCCTTCTTCACTAAGCGTTAAATAGACAGCAATATCAAAAAGATCCGATGCCTTGGCAAGCTCATCTCGCAGTAAACCATAAAACCAATAATCATGTTGAGGCGTGTGGTTGTGTGGTTTTTGATCTCGGCTTAAAAACACAAAGCTACACTCCCACACACTTTTGTCGTGAAACTTTGCACCGCGCTTTGTCAATAGCTCTCCTGACTGGGTCGGTGTTGTGGTGGGACTAAGGCGCGCACTCCCAAAAAAACCCCGTACCTTATCCTCATAAATCAGATAAACCGCGTGCTCATGATCAAATGCGCTTTTATGGCCATTAGTAAACAGCGCATCACGGCGTATGAACATTTCATCCAAAAGCCTTTGATGCATTTTTCTATTTTGAGGGGTCACAACCGTGAACATAGCCACCTTGTTGGAAAATCGTTTTTTATATATTATTTTTTTTAATATCTGAAGTGATGGCTTGTCAACAAAATAATGTCTTTTCGCCCCCTGCTGTTTTCTTATGTCATTTTTAGAGTTAATGACGATTATCTTTTCCTTTTACGAGTAACCTCATAAAATCTATAATTAAGTATGTATAGGCACCCTCTCAAATAATGAAAAATCTTTTTTTTATTTCTTTTGAACTCTTTGCTTGTGTGATCATCACTAACCAAATACGAGCAACCCCCTATTCAGGCCTCAGCCGTCCTTTTTGTGAAGCATATCTTGAAAAAATCGATGCAAGCGCTTCTGCTAATCTCTCCTCATCCTTTGATCAAGAGGGGCATGAAGTAGCGCCTGCAGATCTGCCAACCCAAGATAAATCTGAGGCAGTAGACGCCGACGGCAATCCTCTTACGCCCGCAGATCTTCAAGACGCGCCTGCCCTAATAACGCGTGAGACACTTTCTTTCCCTATCTACTTCGATTTAAAAAAATACAGAAATTCAAATATTTTTGACGGAGACAACACTTTAGATCATTCAAGACCACCTGTTTTCTTTGACAAAATGGCACTAGGACGTATAACCATAAACCCAGATGGAAAACTAACGTTTGAAGGCCAAGCTTTGACTCCAGACGACGAACAACTTTTTGAAAAGGATTGTCGTCAACTTTTGGCTAAACACGCTCCCGAACATTGAGGACACCATGGATATTGTTTCAGAAAAGATTTTTTTTCCCGGAAGTCTTGGACATCTTTTAGCCGCACGCCTTGATAGGCCCGTTAAAAACCCCCGGTTTTTTGCGGTTTATGGCCCTTGTTTTACGTGCACCAAAGATATTCTGGTCGCCAAACGTATTAGCGAAACTTTGGCCGCCCTTGGCATTGGCGTTTTGCGTGTCGACTTTACGGGGCTTGGCGAAAGTGCAGGCTCCTTTGCAGAAGCAAACTTTTCCAGTAACGTCGAGGACTTACTTGCCGCAAGCGCTTATCTTAAGGCGCATTTTGAGGCGCCACAACTAATGATCGGTCACAGCCTTGGTGGGACGACGTGCCTTGTGGCAACGTCAAAGTCACCCGACATTAAGGCCGTTGTGAGCATTAACTCGCCGTGCCATCCTAAACACGTGGCCAGGCACTTTCCTGGCCTTGAAGAAGAACTTTCCTGGAAGGGTGAAGCGGACGTTAAGATCGAAGGACGTGACTTTCGGATTCAAAAACATTTTTTTGATGATCTGCAGGGCCACGACATGAACCAAATTCTCCCCCAACTGGGCGCCGCACTTTTAGTATTGCACTCTCCCACGGACACAAGTGTGAACATCAAAAATGCTAGCTATATTTTTTCGACGGCCGCGCACCCAAAAAGCTTTATCAGCCTTGATCAAATGGATCATTTGGTAACTAAAAAAGACGACGCCCTTTATATTGCAAGACTCATTGACGCTTGGGGCGAGCGATATGTCATGGCATCAAGATCATAACCGCTATGGCCTCTTAAGCTAATCAGGAAGAACGTTGTCCTCTAATTTTTTGTGCCCCTGCTTTAACGCATACATTTTTTGATTTTTTTTACACTTATGTCCACGCGTTGACGTCTTTTTAATTATTTTTAGATAAGATTTACATAAAGACTGTATAAACCATAAAGGGACATCATGCACATGCCATCCTCCCTCTCCTCTCTTGAGATTTTTTTGCATGGAAAAATCATGCATGGTGTCATCATTGCGCTGGTGCTGCTTAACGGGGTTTTACTGGGTCTTCTCACGGATCATGACATTTCTGCCTCCCACGGCGCCCTCTTGCAAACAATTGATAACGTCATCATCGGTATGTTTGTTCTCGAGCTCTTGATTCGATTTGCTGCGACCAAAGAACGCTTTTTTAAGCGCGGGTGGAATATCTTCGACACGATTATTATTGCCACCTCTGTGGGGGCTCTTTGGCTAAATTTTCAATCCTTGGAAATTATCCGGGTTATGCTTTTATTTCGTATTATTGAATTTAGCCCTGATATGCGCAGGGTCATCGACGCCATTAAGCGGGCCGCCCTTGGAATTATTAATACAGGCCTTCTTCTTGGTATCATCTTCTATATTTTTTCTGTGTCGGCGACCTATCTTTATGGAAAGACGGCGCCGGATACTTTTGGCAGCATAGGCACCTCGCTTTTCACGCTTTTTAGGCTTATGACCTTTGATAACTTAGGCGACATCATGAACCCCATCATGAAGGTGTATCCTTATTCAGGACTTTTCTTTCTTGTCTTCCTGGCTTTGACGGCCTTTTCTGTTTTGAACCTTTTGATTGGTGTGGTCGTCCAAGCCATGCAGGATGCCACCGACGCCGTTGAGAAAAAAGAAGAAAAAAAGAAAGGATCAGAGTAGCCTGGGTCTTTGCGCGCGAAATGGTCATAAGGTTGTGCACACGGTCCTTTTTTCATCAAAATAATTGATTTTTTGACCGTTTTTGACTAGTATGATAAGTGGTGCTGCGGCATTACGTCAGGGCGATTTTCCCTGGGGCCGATACTCATCCTTAAGGGAGCTGTCCCTGCCATGACTTGCGGGTTATGGTATATGGCGCCCACCTGCATTTGCGGGCCACGTGAGGATATAATCATCCAACGATTGCTGCGGCCCACTTTTTTGGAGTGATCTTTGACCAAGGAAGGTTTACGGCGACTTCTGCGCCAACGGCGTGCTCATTTTGTGAGCACCTGCACAGCCGATGAACTAGACTGTCTTTCTTTACAGCAGGCAGCCCTTTTTGAGCGCACTTTTCCCTTGGAAGATTCTTGTGTGATTGCAGGGTACTGGCCCCTTTCCAACGAATGTGACCCGACGCCTTTGTTGCAGTGTCTTGCGCGTAGCCATAAAAATGTTGTCCTTCCCCGCATTGAAAGAAATCATCTGATTTTTGTGCCGTGGGCCCCAAGTGCGCGCCTTGAACCCGGCCCCCTTGGTACCTCGCAGCCCACGGCCAAAGCACCGATTCTTATGCCCGACTACATCATTACACCCCTTGTGGCCTTTGACAAAAAAGGCGCGCGCCTGGGACAAGGTGGCGGGTTTTACGATCGCACGTTTCACCGTTTTGCAAAGCAAACATACGCCTTCACCGTCGTTGGTTATGCCTTTGACTGTCAATACGTTGACTTTATCCCCCAAGACACGCAAGACTATCCCTTGGATTATGTTATCACCCCAACAACCCTTTACGATTTTAGAAACGGACAATAGATGCGCCTTTTATATTGCGGAGATGTGGTGGGACGGCCTGGACGAGAAGTGGTTCAAAAACTTATCCCTCTGCTCATTCAACATTGGGCTCTCGACTGGGTCGTTGTGAACGCCGAAAACGCCGCATCTGGATTTGGGGTTACTCCTCAAATTTGTGATGATCTTTTTGCTTTAGGGGTAGACATTATTGTGTGCGGCAATCATACATGGGATCAAAAGGACATCATCCCTTACATCGCCAAACAGCCGCGTCTTATTCGCCCCCTGAACTATCCTGAAGGCACGCCAGGAAATGGTTTATGTGTCCTGTCTAAACCCACCTGTCGCGGGCAATTGGTCGTTGCCCAACTCATGGGTCGTCTTTTTATGGAACCTTTGGATGATCCTTTTGTTGCCATCGAAAAAGCCCTGCAACCTTACCGTTTATCCCATCCATCCATTGGCGCCATCTTGGTGGATGTCCATGGCGAGGCCACCAGCGAGAAGATGGCCCTCGGCCACGTTCTTGATGGGCGGGTCACGGCGGTGATTGGAACCCACACTCATGTCCCCACGGCCGACTGCCAGCTTTTACCAAAAGGAACCGCTTATCAAAGCGATGCGGGGATGTGCGGGGATTATGACTCGGTAATCGGCATGGAAAAAGAAGCGGCCATCGCGCGCTTTAAAAAAAGGATTCCTACCCCGCGTCTTTCCCCTGCCCTAGGGGAAGCATCTTTGTGTGGAACGTTTCTGGACATAGATGACACAACAGGATTTGCCAGATCCATTCATCCTGTCCGTCTTTTAGGCCGTCTGTCTTCGTCTATTCCTCCGGGTCTTTCAAGTAATTTTCTTTCACTTGCATAAGTAAAGATAAACACCTTTAAACATGGGAGTGGGAAAAACCTTTATGAAATTAAAAAAATTCCTAAAAATTTTTAATTATTACAAATAATAAAGTGTATTTCTTTACTTAAATGACACAAATATCGATGTTTCAAAAATTCAAAATTAAATACTAATTAATAATTATAAGCGTCTAATATTTATATATTTTTGTTGACACAGACTCATAATTTTGGCTTGATATTTCTTGTGAAAAAGAAAATAAACAACAGGAGAGAGTACATGACCAAGGTTAACCTTGAAAAAAGAATGCCCGGACAAGAGCGTAGCGTCGCCATCACAGCCTAAGCCGCTTTATGTGAATCCTTATCTCTTCCTTCACAGTGTGGGGGAAGAGATTTGTGTGTGGGATTACTTTCACCATCAACAGTTTATTCTTGATGCTCCCCATCTTGATCGTCTGATTGCACACCTAACGTCTCCGCCCCTTTCATCTTCGCCTTTGGACAATATTTTCTTAGAAGAAGGTATTCTTTCTGAAACGCCCTTTCCTCGTCATCAGTGGGGTTGGGATCTTCTTGGGCAAATTTATCATTTTGGCACAAGAGATCTTGACGAACCTGAACAAAGATCCACACTCGCGCGTGCCACTGATTTTCTGAATGCCTGTAGCGCCTTTGAGAAAAGACAGTTGCAAACAGGGACGCCTGATCCTTTCATCGGACTCCCCCGCATCGATTTACCAGATTGGCGTTCAGATCACTTTGATTTGAATCTGGGCAAAGCCCTTGAGGCACGGATGACCAGTCGCGTCTTTAATGGCGAATCTATCTCTCTTCATGACTTAAGTGCGTGCCTTGGCATGACCTTTGCCCAAAAAGAAAACCCCTGGCCAGAAGCAGATATCCACAAAGTAACCTTTCTTGGCAAGCGGCGCACAAGCCCGTCTGCAGGGGGGCTTCATTCTGTCATCCCTTATATTGTCGCCTTTCACGTTGAAGGGCTTGCGCCTGGCCTATATGGCTATGATGACGTGTCCCATCAACTTGTCTTGAGGGCGAGCTACACAGCAGCCGAACTTGACACCCACGTCACAAGACTCTGCGGCGACCAGTTTTTTGGAGAGAATGCTGCGTGCGGCATCTTTTTTGTGTCACGTCTTGATCAAGTATGGACCAAATATCCTCACTCTCGTGCCTACCGGGATGTGTTTCTTGATGGCGGCCACCTGTCGCAAACGCTTCTTCTTTTAGCCACATCCCTTGAGTGGAATACCTGGATCACCGCTTACTTTCGTGATACAGAACTCGTGTCTTTTTTGCACTTACGGTCTGATGCGGATTTACCTCTTTTGTACGTTGCCCTTGGCAAAGGTGACCGCCAAGCCCTTCATCCGAGTGTTCTAGAGGCTTTGCGTCTGCGTCAAAAGGAGTCTACTTAGATGTCTTTGTCTCAGTCCCGTGATTTTTGGTGGGCATGCGTTTTAAACTTTTTAGAGCGTTTCTCCTTCTACGGCGTTGTCTCCATTTTAGTGCTTTCCATGGTGGATCACGGTCTTTCCGACTGGAAGTCTTATATGGTTTATGGTGTATTTACGACCCTTTGCTATTTGATGCCCATGTTAGGAGGCATGCTTAGCGACCACAAATTGGGTGAGCCCTGGACCATTCTTTGGGGCTTTTTTCTACAAATCATCTCGTGTTTTCTTTTAACGTTTTATACTGGTTGGGGAATGTGCCTCTGGACCGGTCTTGGGTTTATGGCGCTATCTGTGGGATTCATCAAACCAAGCCTTGTGTCGCTTGCTGGGCGCAGTTTTGATGACACGCCGCACGAAAAAGAATCTGCTTATACTATTTACTATGTTTTTCAGAATATTGGCGCACTTTTGGCGCCCTTTTTGTGCGGGACTCTCGGTCAAGTCTGGGGGTGGGAGCAGGGGTATATGACAGCCGGTTTTCTTTCAGTTGCAGGGTTTTTATGCTGTTTGTTTCGTTCTTTTTCCAAACGCTCTCTCTTTCATCTTGCCTATACCCATACAAAACTTTTGATTAGTTGTGGGTATATGGTGATGGTGCTGCCTCTTTTATGGCTCATCAAAGAATCTCTTTGGAGTCGCGATCTTTTGACGATTTTATGCGTGGGTGTGCTCATTTGTTTTTTCACCTATGTGATGATTCAGAGAATTTTTAATCTCCAAACAGTTGTTGTTCTTTTTGCAGGCACTTTGGCCATTGCCATCTCAGGCGCCCTCATTGGACACGGCGCCGATGCCATCAGCCTTTTTGCCAAAAGGAATGTGCACCTTTTCCTGGGCAATTTTGAAATCCTTCCTGTTCATTTTCAGATGATTAATCCCGTTGTGATTATCATTTTTGGGGCTTTGATGTCTTTTTTGTGGCGCGCGCTTTCAAAGGGCGGCATCACACTGAACGCTTTTATCAAATATATTCTTGGGTTTCTTGTGATTGCTGGGGCTTTCTTTTTACTAAAACACGTGTGCGCTGATCACATGGAAGGCCTTGTTTCTCCCCTATGGGTGATGGTCGCCCTTGGCATTTCGGCCTTTTCAGATTTGCTTATTTTTCCGGTTGCGCTGTCTGAATGTTCGCGTGTCAGCCCTGAAAAGTGGCGCGCCCAAACCATGGGTCTTATGGTTTTTGCCATGGCCTTTTCCCAACTTATTGGCAGTTATCTCGCCCAACTGGCAGCCCTACCAGGCCCACTTCCGCCCCAAGAGAGCCTGCCCATTTATGAGTGGTTTTTCACAAACCTTGGATGGTATGCTTTAGGGGTGATCCCATTGTTTGTACTAAGCCTAGGCGCTGTCAAATTCATCACAAAAGAAACGCACGGGCAAAGAGAATAGGATTTTTACGATGGACTTAAGCAAACTAAGAGTTTTTTATCACGTGGCAAAATGTCGCGGGGTGAGCGCTGCCGCCAGGGGCCTAGAGCTTAAGCAGTCCGCCATCAGCCAAAGCATTAAAGCTCTTGAAGAGGATTTAGGGTGCCGCCTTTTTCACCGTCATGCGCGGGGGATGACCCTGACAGAAGAGGGTGATATCCTCTTCAAAGCCGCAAGGGAAGCATTCTCCCATATTGAAGTCGCAGAGAACATTATGCGAGAACGCAGCGGCCTTTACCAAGAGAGCATCACCATTGGCACCACCGTTGGGCTTGCGGCCACCTATGTACCGAGCAGAGTCGTTGGATACTGCCAAACTTACCCAGACGCCCCTGTTCGCATTGTGGAAATGCACACCCATGATATCGACAATAGCGCGGCCGATGTGTTTATTTGTCCGTATATCTTTGATAAGCCTGAACTTGTCCAAACTCCCATTGAACGTTTTCCTTTTAAACTATGTGCAGCCCCCTCCTATATAGAAAAACACGGCCGGCCTCAAACATTTCAAGAACTAAGCCAGCACACACTGATTGCCTTTCCTGAAGACTCTCATAATCCTTTTAATCGGGTAGACCGTCTGCTGTTTCAAGATGAAGACAGCTCCCAGCAGCTACGCCGTCCCTTGATCGAGACGTTTACTTCCACAAGTCTTATGTATCTTGTGTCATCCGGTGTGGGGATCGGCGTTTTATCCACCAAGATGCCAGGCGCGGATGCCCTCATAGACCTTTTCCCAGACCTGCCAGCCATGGAAATCGAAATATATTTTGTCGTGCCAAAACGCCTTGCCCATATTGAACGGTTTGAGCGCCTTAAGCAGGCTTTCCTCAAGTAAACGTTGTGATTTGACGAGCAACATGAGACACTAGTCGTGTCTTGACAAAGGAAAAAGTCCCATGTCTTTTGATGTGCGTATTTATCAGCCTGCTAAAAGTGCCATGCAATCAGGGCGGGGAAAAGCGTCCTTTTGGGTGATAGAATTTCTAAATCTTGCCTCCATTGGTGAAGACCCTTTAATGGGATGGCAAAAAACAACAGCTCCCTTTAAAACAAAAAAGATCACGTTTTCCGATCGCGCGTCAGCGCTGGCCTATGCTCAAAAAAACGGTCTTTCTTACCGGCTAGAAGAACCCCACCGGGAAACCATCACGCCCAAGCAATACGGTCATCATTTTAGAGCCAATAAACCGCTCTAAGTCTCAGCGCCTGAAGATCACCTCTTTTTTTTTGGGCGAAGACCTCATCTGCCCTCTTGCCCGACCACAACTCTTCAAACATATGCTGATCTGGTGTTTGCCTATGCATACACCAGCTAAATTTCATTTATGAAGATAAATATTTGTTTACAGAGAATTGTGATTGACTTATGGGCTTTTTAGCCCCTAGAAATGTATGCCCCATTGGCGATTAAAGGAGTGATTTATGCGTTTTTTCATGAGACCCGTGATTTTGTTTGTCTACCTTCTTTCCACACCGGCACTTTGTCTTGCAAGCCTTAACGGGGATCAAAATGACGGCCCAGAATCAAAAACACCGTCAGGTTTGTTAAGATCCGTGAGCGCTGCGCCTCTTCCCGAAGAGTTAACAGCGCTGCCCGCCACCTCTCAATCTTCTCTAGGGGTAATGGGCGGGATCAAACTGTTTTTTACAAGCCTTTTTGAACCGTTCATTGATGATCAAGCGCAGGCTTTTTACCATACACAATTGGAGGCTATGCAACATCAAGGGGTTTTGGGATATGGGAAAGACCTTGTGATGACCCAAGCACAGTGGGCCAAAGACCATCCCATGGACGCGGTCCTGGATACGGTGAGTTTATCCGGTGCCGTTATTCTTGGTCACACCAATATTGCAGCCACCTATCCTCAGCTTTTAACGGCTTACCAAACCCTCGGGATCGCAAGACCTGTTGCGGCCGTTTTTAATGATCTTCCCTCGCAGGACGCTCGCAAATGGCTGCCACGCTTGTTGGAAGCAAGCGCCTATTCGGTCACCCTTTATCTAGTCTCACAACTCCCCATGGGGGCTGAGGCTGCTTCTTTTAATAGTTACGCAGACGCAAGACGTACTTATAGCGGGTATGGGTGTCCCATTGATCAACAAATTGTTTCAGATGCAACCGATGTGGGACGCTGCTTGGCAGAGCCTGGAAGCACATTGGAAATATGCCAAACAAGACTGCCAAACTATCCAGGACTTGAAAAAGATCTCTATGTTTTTACACGCCACCCGCATGTCACAAACCCCTCCCTTGATCCCGTCTCCGTGACACGTCTTGATTTGAATCAGACCTGTATCCAGTCTGCTCTTAGCCCTAATACTCCTGTTACACAAATTTGCTATAAAGGGGAACTTATCCCAACGTCAGCCTTCAAAGTCACGCGCCTTAATGACCTGACGTTAAGTCAGGGGCATGAAGGGTTAGAATCTGGTGAAAGCGCACGGCACCTTGGCATTCGTCATGGCGGTTATGGATGTGGTCTTTTTAATAAAGCGCAAACCACCTATGACCTAGGGAAACAACCCCTTTGTTTTAAAAGTGCCACAGAAACAGGGGGGCCTGTGACTCAACTTTGTGTTGACCCAGCAAGACCAGAAGTGATGACGGTAAAGGAAGTACCTGCAGACACCTCCCTGATCTTTCCCGATGACGGCTCTCCTGCATTTCGGGTGATTATTCCAAGCCGCAAAAGTGGGATTGATATCCACCCCGATGACGGAAGAGCGCCGACGGTGCAGCTTCCGATTTTTGATCCCCTAACACAATGCGCATTAAATGGTACTCGTCCATACCACGAAGTTTGCATGGCTCTTCCTGATAGCAATGTCCGCGCCCTTCCTTTGAACAACCATGGGACGACCAGCGCGGTTTTAACCTTTGATCCTTTGACACAATGCGCGTTAAATGGCACTCGTCCACACCACGAAGTTTGTCCAGCTCTTTCAGACGTCGCCCCCTCCCTTCCTTTAAACAGCCATGGGGCAGACGACTCTTTGACACAGTTTGGTCTGAGTGACGCACCGAATCTTGACACTGAGGAAGCAAGGACGCCGTCATCATTTTCTGACGCTGATCCCGAGGAGTTTGAGGACGAATTCGATTTAATCCAAGAGCTCTCGTCCCTTGCAACGCAAACAGCAAACCGATTTCAAGCCATTTACACTAAGTGGTCACACAGGAAGTGGTGGTTTCAGCGTCAAAAAACTCTCTAAATCAATAAAATACTTCATTTATGTCTGGGGCATCGCGCCCCAGACATAGTCTTATCATCACATCTATACATCCTTAACCGGATTTCAGGATAAAGCTTGACGCCTTTTTGCACGTATTTTTTTGACAAAAGGGCATTGCTTTTTTTGTCAAAAATACCTATACCCATGGGACTATGCTGTTCTTTTATTGTTTTTTGCCTTTAGAAAGTGCCCCATGAAGAAAATTAACCTGTTGTTAAAATTAAATAATTTCGCAGCTTATTTTTTGTTTTCATTGGCGCTAGGACCCCTGGTCCAGGCTTCGCTCTTTAACCAGAGCGACGAGTTGACATTAACGCAGCCGCTTACGCTCCCAAAACCCGCACTCCCTAGCGAGTCCCCTGTGATGCATGCTTCTTCAAGTGCCGGTCAATTTGATGAGTATGGCCCTCAAAGGGAGCGATACAAAAAGCCACGTCTTGGTAAAAAGCATAAATCTCTCTTAATGCAGGAAAATACAGAAGAGGGGGACGACTCTGAATCATCGATGTCTTCCTTGGACGCCGCGACAGGCTCTTCCTCTAGCTCACAAGATGAAGAGAATATACCCGTTGATTTTAATCTCGCTTCACTGCCGACCTTCTCTCCTCTTCGCCCGCAACCCGTTACATGCTTTAGCCCTTTCACGCCAAAAACCCTTAGTGATTTCAAAAGAAAGCGCATAGATCCCGAAACTTATAAAGAAGCCGTTCTTTGCCTTTTTCAGTCTCCCCAACGCAGGCCTTTGTCTATACCTCACACGTTGCCAACTGTGCGCAATGAGAAAATACAACAAGCCCTTTTGCAAAAAAAATTCTTTTATCAGCAAGCCCTCATCGAGGCTGGAAATGGCCACAAGTTACGCAGCCAAACACCCTCGGATATCGTGGTTCACGGAAAGAGACGCCCAGCCCATGTTTTGACCCATCAGGTGAGCGTCGTGCAAGAGCCTCGCGAAACCCGCGAAGCGCGCATCGCCCGTGAGAAACAACAAACAAAGCTTATAAAGCAGGCGCGACAGCACCAGTTTGCCCTTACGAATCCCGACGCGGTCTCCAAGGAGAGCGCACAAATTTCCCTGTACATTTGCTATTTATCTTTGCGAAAGCAAAAAGTGGACCCCGACAACTTGCGAGACACCCTCATTCGCAAAGCAGAAATTGAAGACGTTGTAGACGACTTATTCAAAGATGAAAACGCCCCAGATCTTGAGGAAAACCAAGCGACCTATTGGCGGCTTGAGATTTCTGGCTACGTTATTTTCATGCCGACATTTTTTGATTACACGACTAAGGATGCCTTCACAGGAGAAAGTGGATTAGACAGAATGAGACGTTTTCTTGCGCCCTTTGATCCCCATGGTGACTCGACCCACCTTCATCATGCGACCCTTTACGATAAGAAAACACATCATACGACCAGCTATTTAATCGCCATGAGTCACGCAGAGCACGAATCTCATCATAGCGGGCTCCATTTTACAGACACCCATTACTGGATGCCAAAAGCCCCGGTGGACAGAAACCTCTTTGGGCACGCCAAAAAAGAAATCTATCCTGCTGTGGCTGATTTTATCGAAAAGCGTCTGTCCCACCAATAGGGTGCCTATTGAACAAAAAGCCTCAACTGATCTTTTACAAAGTCAGTAAGCGATGGCCATGACTCAGGCTGACCCGTGACTCCAGCCCGGTAAACACAATAAACGCCTTTCGTGTGACGGTCGTAGCAATAGTGGGCAAGCGTGTCTGGCACTTCCATCAAGGGGGTCAAGTGTCCAAAAGATTGCTGAGGTTTTTCGCACAAAGCGCTTTTTTGCCCCCTGTAAAAGGCACGCCAAATAGCGGGATAGCGCCCTTTCGGGTGAGCTAGCTCCACAATCTCCCATCGAAGATGCGCGCATTCTTTGAAAAAATCCTTGACCACTTCTGGCAACATGCAAGGTAGCGTTTTTTCCAAATTCGTAAGATCTTCATCGCTCACTAAGGGAATGCCATCCGGGTATGTGGACGTTTTCAAATGAGGGACTTTGTCGAGCAGCTGCCCGAGCGCCTGATCTGTGCGTAAGCCCACAGAAGGGAACCGAGAGAGTTTCTCTTCTTCTTGGCTTGCAAATACAACGTTAACGGTGAAGAGCATTCCTATCATGAGAACGCGTGCTATCCATATATTTTGCATTTAATTAAAATTTATGTAATGACCTGAACCCTTATACCCAGAATGTGACTCTTGTGCAACAATTTAATGCATTTTTTGCCATATGAGCAATGACGCGTAAAAAAGCGCTCATTTGTGCCATATTGCTCCCTAAGCTGGTATCTTTATGACTAAAAAGTAGGAGCCCGCTAAAAATCAAACAGTGCTTATGACCTTATCTTAAGATATTCAGCTGCTCATTCAGGTAGGCTTTAGGTAAAAAGGCAAATCTCTATTTTATTTCAACAGTGCGACCATAGAATTTGCCGATGCCTCGAGCAAAGGCTTCATAAATAAGAGGTAGCTTCTTTTCTGTTCCCCCAGCTATGTCTTTTCTCATGTAGACCAAAAACTGTTGTGTTGTTTGTATGGGGATTTTGTAGGCGGGCGTGCCCGCAAGAACTTTAAGCGCCATCTCCCCAACGACGTTTCCTTGCTCGTAAGGTGATGCTCCCACGGAGATATACGCGCCGTCTTCAGTTACGAACCCGTTACCTCCGACAACGGGAATTTTCGAGTTTTTCACGGTCCACTCCATCACTTCTCTTGGGGAAATAAACCGCTCGTCTCCTTTTTTGCGCACAAGCTGCCTATAGTTTGTGATGAATAAGATGTCAGCCCTATTTTCAATTTCTTTCACGGCCTCTTTCCATTCTTGAAAATCTTCCACAAGAACAGAGTCCATCAGGTTAACTGGGGACCAGTTAAAGCCTAGGAGCTGCTTTTCATCAAGTCTGACGGTGCTTGACTGATCGCCAAGGTTAATAAATTTAATCTCCTCAGGCTTCTTTTTCGCGCCGATCAAATAGATAAATGTATCTCTCACTGCTGCAAAGGGTACGCGCTCTAAGATGCCTGTCACATTTCTCGTGTTAATATACCCATAGTCGTTGAGTTCGCCGTTAACACCCCCAAAAATAACGGTAATTCTGGGATCATCCACGTAGAATTTTGCAACAAACTCCTGGGCGTCATCATCCATTGCAATAATAATTGAGGGCTGAAGTCGGGCAATCAAACGCCTCACCAGCACGCCCATTTTTTGTTTGTAACTGACTGTGGGGTGATTTTTTGTATTCATGTATTGCCAGTGCAGGGAAAAATCCGTGCGGTTCCCAAAGGCCCTGGCAAGACCATCATTGATGTTCGTCACCCAGGTATAATCAGTTGCGTAGCTATGCAGAATGAGCACCCGAGGTTTTTGCGTATTAAAAAAAACAAAGTAAAAAATGACGCTCATCACGAACAAAAATTTTAAAAAGATCGAGCCACGTGAAGATAGATCCATCAGACAAGCCCTATGCTTTTCCAATGGGGAATCGCCACAAAAACCGCAATCACACGTGCCACATTCATGAGCAGGTTGAATCTTATAAATGATTCCTTATCAAAAAGTTCCTCTACCCCGCAGTGATCAATAAATGTCCCATATGGTGGATATTGGCGTGGAAAAAACCACATTTTTCCCCAAAAAAGGATAATAAAACTGACGACCCATGAGTTCACTTCGTATTGCTGCGCAATGGGCATGAAGAGGGTGGCTAAGATAATTACGGCAGGACCATAGGGAACAATCAGTCGCACCACTAGGACAATCACTAAAAGAACAAACGCAAAAATACGAAAATCTTGTTTCAAATATTGTCCTGACCACTCAATATGCTTCAGAAGAAAAACACCAATCCCCAAATAATCCACGACTGCCATCACCCCAATAAGCCCTCCTAAGAGGATTAAGGAAGGCCAATCAATGGTTTTTTGAAAGTGGTCTCGGCTTAAAACGTTAAAGCTTGTCAAGGCAAATAAAACCATAAGACCGATGGACATGGGGCTAAGACGATGAAAACTAGAGGTCATGACTCCTACCGTGAACATCAAATAACAAACCAGGGCCATTTGCTCCCGAATGTTCTTCTTTCCCAAAAGAGCCGCTTGCTCCTGTATCCTGTCTCGGTTTATGGAGATCTTCTCGGACACGCCTCCCCAAAAGAGGATGCAAACCCCAAAAAAAAATGTCATGACAAGTCCTGGAACGGCCGCCGCCTGAAGCCAACCAAGCCATTGAAATCGTTCCTGATCTTGTGCCCACAAAAGCCCTAAGATGATAAAGTTATGAAGCGAGCTACTCAAAAATATGGCGCTAAAGAGCATGGTACCGCTGTATGCTGAAATGGCAAGACGTGTGGCGCCGTGACCACCGGGAACTAACTTTGCATGAAAGACAAAATCGCTGACAACAGAGCCCATAATCGAAGCACGGTGCACGGCGGCTGGGACCGTAGGCGTCAAAAACAGACCCATCACAAATGCCGTGATATTAAGCCAAAACTGGTTTTCAGGGATATATTTCAGAATGGATAGAAACGAGCGATAAATGATTCCGGAGTGTATAATTACGCTTCCAAGCCCATAGATGCTAAGCGCTGTAATAAATGTCTCGGAGGCAAACCCTCCTAATATTAATTTTGAGGGGGCAATCCCCAAGGCGAGTACGGAGACAATTAAGAATATACCGGGAATATAGGCACTAACGGTTTCAAAGACCCACATACACAAGGCAATGGAAAGAAGAGCCAAAAAAATGCGCGACGATTTATCAGGAAGGGCATTTTCGAGGAAAACCATGATGCACAGAGGCACAATAATCGTATAAAGCCATCCCAAAACCTCTGAAAAGGGAAGTGTCTGACGCGCGCGTTCTTCATAGGTCATACGTCGAGGGCGCGGCATTAGCTCTTTCCCGAAATACGTTTTAAAAAGACTGTTCACAAATACATTTTCACACAGCATGTTCTCCCTAAACATGCCTTCCATGGCGTTATTAGGGATTTTGATCAGCGTTACGGGCTCTTTGACCACTGCGCGAGTGGCATAGGTGACAGCGTTTACACCCGCCTCTTGGCCAAAATAATGCCCCTTTGTGACAAGGACTGGAAGCTGCCTATCCCGCGTGTAAAGATAAACAGATCCTTCTACAACGTAGTAAGAATATCCTGCGTCTGTAGAGGGCTCAAACACAATAAGATCCGCGTCCAACGTGACAACTTCTGCATGGGATAAAAGACGTGCACGCGCCTCTGGTGTGGCCTTGGCCACAACATCATCCGTACTCATGTAAAAGCGTAGCGCTTGTGAATCGTTCATGAAGTGTATTTTTGTAATCCCTGTTAATTTAAACTTAATGTAAAGCGATGTTTAATACAAGAGACGAGTCAAAAAGATGTCCTTGAACATGCGGTGGTTATCAACTCTTAATGAAATTATCGATTCCTATGACGCTTTTATCCTGGACATTTTTGGATTTGTCCACAATGGGCTCACATCATTTCCAGTTACAGGGCCATGGCTTGAAAAACTTCGTGAGAAAAAAAAGCGCGTTTTATTTGTGAGCAACTCTCCCCTTTTGTCGGACAGTGTGAGCAAAACACTGCTTAAATACGGTGTTGGTAAGAATCTTTATCAAGACTTGCTGACGGCCGGTGACGAAGCTTATCGTCACCTTTACGACCAACAAGATCCATGGCACGCACAGTTAGGCAAATCTTGCTATTTCATTGGTGAAAGTAAAATGGCTCAAAGCCTTCTCCACCCTCCATATAAGAAAGTGTCTTCTGTTCAAGAGGCTGATTTTATTCTGCTAGCAGCCCCTGACCAGACAGAAGACGTTCTTCATGATTATCAAGATCTCTTTGAAGATGCCATTCATCTAAAACTACCCCTGATCTGCACAAATCCTGACCTTTATGTTTTTGAAGGAACAACTCAGCACCTGCGTGCTGGCAGCTTTGCAGTTTTTTATGAAAAACTTGGTGGCCTTGTGCGTTATCACGGCAAGCCCTATGAAGGCATTTATCGGTATTTAGAAAAAAAATGGCCGGAGCTGGACGAGCAAAAGACCCTTTGCGTGGGAGACGCTTTTGACACCGATATTAAAGGGGCAAGGGCCATGGGATACGACAGTCTTTTGGTTGTCGGTCCCCTTTGCTTACATGAGCTGGGACTTGAGGTCACGCAACCTATCCTTGCCAAAGATTTGCAGGAAAAAATTACTACTCAAATGGCAAAAGAGTCTTATAATCCCACCTACGGCTTACTATTTGATGAGAGTGTGGCATGGACGTCTCCGTCCCGATGATTTTGTTTTTATCTTTTTGTGTAATCGCCCTAATTGGATTATCTGCATTCTTTTCTGCATCGGAAACAGCGTTTGTCGCCACTTCTAAGGCGCGTCTTATTGCTCAAATCCGCAAGGGAAACAAAAAAGCAGTCGCCATTAAAAAGCTTGTGGACCGCCTCGAAACCCTCATTGGAACCATTTTGATCTGCAACACCTTAGTGAATACACTGGCAGCGTCTCTTACAACAGCCCTTTTAACAGATCTCTTGGGTGAAGCAGGCGTCGTGTATGCCACCTTCGTGGTAACAATCCTTATCGTCATATACGCAGAAGTCGTCCCAAAGCTTATCGCCATCAATAAAGGCGACCGCGTGACGCGCTTTATGGAGCCTTTGATTAGTCTTCTTGTTAAAGTTATCTCGCCTATTACCCGCGCCATTGAGTGGATCGCCAAACGAAGCCTTGCCCTCATCGGCGTGCGTATTGACCCTGACACCCATCTTTCAAGCCCCCTTGATGAACTGCGTGGGGCCATTGATCTTCTTCCCGAAGGAGGCCACTCAAAATCCGAAGAGCGTGCCATGCTCCACAGTATCCTTGATTTGCGTGAGGTCGACGTCGATGAGATCATGATTCACCGCCAAAGTGTTTCCATGCTGGATGCAAGTTTGCCAGCAGCCGAACTCATGGCCAAGGTGGTACAAAGCCCCTATACTCGTTTTCCTGTCTGGAAGGATAACCCTGATAATATTATCGGCGTCCTCCACACCAAAGACCTGCTGCGAGCCCTCCATGCACAGCGTAAGAAAGCATTTGATTTAACTAAACTCTTAACAAAGCCTTGGTTTATTCCCAATACCGCCCCCCTGCGTGAACAACTCCAAGCCTTTCGTCGTAAAAAAGAACATTTTGCGTTAGTGGTGGACGAATATGGCTCATTTTTGGGTATTGTGACCCTTGAAGACGTCATGGAGGAAATCGTGGGTGAAATTATGGACGAGCATGACGAGCCCCTGGCCGGCATTGCAAGAAGCCCCAACGGTGATCTACTCGTTAGCGGAAAAACAACCCTGCGCGATCTTAATCGGCAATTCTCTTGGGACTTTCCCGATGAAAACGCCGCCACCCTTGCCGGCCTTTTGATTCACGAATCGCGCACCATTCCCAAAGCAGGGCAAGTTTTTTTGATTAGGGGATTTCGAATCGGGGTTGTGAAGCGCGTTAAAAATCAGCTTGTGCTTTTGCGCATTACCCCGCCGAAACAGGACCGATGATGGAAGATCTTTTAAGAAAAGCGCTGACGAACGCCCTTTCCCCCCTTTATCTTGAGATTCAAAACGAATCTGCCCTTCATCAAGGACACACCTCGTCCCCCCAAACAGGATCGTCTCATTTTTTCGTCAGTCTTTACGCACCGAGCCTGACCGCTCTTTCACGGGTAGAGGCCCACAGACGCGTCAATGACGCCGCCAAAGAAGCGTGGGATCAGGGGCTTCATGCCCTGCGCATACAAATCCTTAAAGAGATGCCCCAACGCTAGCCCGCACCCGCGCCTCGCCCCACCACGAAAGGAGTGTCTTGGCCTCTTGGCCTTTGAACGTCGCCGCACCGTTTTCGTCACCAATGAGGCGCAGGGCGTCCATGCGGGACGCAAACTTGAGGGCAGTCTTGAGGACGACCTTCGGGGCTTCGTATCCAAGAAAGTCACCTAAAGAAAGAGTGGCAAAAATCAAATCGCCAAGTTCAGCCTCGAGGGCCGCGACGTTATAAGGAGATTGGTCAAGCTCTAGGGCCACTTCGTCGGTTTCCTCACGTACTTTTGCAAGGGCCATCTGCGGATCTTCCCACACAAAACCAAGGGCCCTTGCGGCGTGATCAAGATCCATGAGACTTTCAAGAGGATGCAACGCTTTCAGGGAAAAAGACGGCGTGACTTTCACAAAGCCTGCTTTTTGGTAAAGTACTTCAAAAGGTTTCATGTGCGCGCTGTCAACTTTTAAGAACTTTTTCCCTTGAAGCAGGGCCTGAAGCCCCGCGCGCTGCAGCAAAAGAACGGCCCCCATTGTATTGTCTGGTGTATTTAGTGAAAGCGAAGCGATTTCTGCAATCTCAGACTCCTCCAGACGCAGCACGATTTGACCAAGCACATTTTCTTTTGTCCTTAGGATCAGGCACGTTTGTTTTTGGCCTAGCTCTTCTTGCGCGTCAAAATGGTACATCATCACCGCTCTATCCTTTAACTGTGTCACTTAAGTTCCATCTTCTTGCCACAAGTCCATTTGTCATGCTAGAGACATCCAAGGATTTAAAGGATCTATATACCCATGTCAGACAAACCTGTAGACCCCACGCGGTGCGTTACAGAGGCGCTAGATCTCCATCAAGTTTCTTATGAACTGCGCACTTTTTCTCAAATCACCCACACGGCCGAGGACGCTGCCACCGCCATTGGATGCACGGCGCACCAAATCGTGAAGTCGCTTCTGTTTAAAACAAAAAAAACAGACAAGGCCGTTCTTGTCTTGACCTCTGGCCCCAACCGAGTGGACGAGGAAAAAATCAGCGCGCATCTGGGTCAAAAAACGAAAAAAGCAGACGCCGCCTTTGTCAAAGAGGCAACAGGCTTTAGCATTGGGGGCGTCAGTCCCGTCGGGCACACGCGCGCCTTGCCCTTTATTCTTTTTCACGAAGACCTCTTACTCCATGATCTTGTGTGGGCAGCGGCCGGCACCCACAACACGGTTTTTTGCATTCGCCCGCAGGATCTCGTGCACATCACTGATGCCCAGGTTCTTGAGGTAAAGGAAGGATAGTTACGGGGCTTCGAATTTCTTGGTAAGGGCGCCTATGACCTCGTCTAGAAGCCCTTTGTCGTCAGCCTGGCCCATGATCCGTACAAGGGGCTCTGTGCCAGAAGGGCGCACCAACAGGTGCCCTTTTCCTTCAAGACGGGCCTCGGCGTCCTTGACCGCGTCCTTGATACTTTGATGATCGAGAATCTGGCGGTCCAAAAGGGGCACGTTCCGTAGCACCTGGGGGACAGGGTCAAAAACATGGGCAACCTGGGACAGGGGCGATTTAGTGCGACACAAAACAGCCAGCACCTGAAGGGCTGCAATGATGCCGTCACCCGTATGGGCATAGTCGCTTAGGATAATGTGACCTGACTGCTCGCCCCCTAAATTCGCGCCGCGCTCTTCCATCCAGGCTGCCACATATTTGTCACCCACGGGCGCCCGTAGAAGAGAAAGCCCCTGCTTTTCAAGATACCGCTCAAGGCCCAAGTTTGCCATGACAGTTCCCACAACCTGAGGACTTGTCAGGCGCCCTTCTCGCTGCCAGGACGAGGCAATAAGCCCCAGCAATTGATCGCCGTCAATAAGATTCCCTTTTTCATCAGCCATCATAAGACGGTCCGCATCCCCATCAAGAGAAATCCCAAGATCCGCACGTGTTTGCACCACCGTATCCTGCATGGTACGCGTAGCGGTCGCACCCACATTTTGATTGATGTTAAAACCGTTGGGCGTAATGCCGACGGGAATGACCTCAGCGCCAAGTTCCCAAAATACGGCGGGCGCCACGCGGTAGGCAGCCCCATTGGCGCAGTCCACCACAATGCGAAGGCCTTCTAAGCGCAAGTCATCGGGAAAGGTGCGTTTGACTGCCTCGATATAGCGCCCCAGCGCGTCATCAAGGCGCCTTGCTTTCCCCAGGTGGCTTGCATCCGGCAAGGCGTTATGAAAGGGCTCATCCATCAAAGATTCAATGGCGGACTCGTCCTCAAGGGAAATCTTCTTGCCCGTCGCATCAAACATTTTAATTCCGTTATCGGCGTGGGGATTGTGGGAGGCACTGATCATCACGCCAATGTCGGCGCGAAGAGACGGCACGAGCATGGACACGGCTGGGGTCGGCACCGGCCCCAAAAGCATCACATCAAGCCCCATGGAAATAAACCCAGCTGTCAGTGCTGGCTCAATCATGTAGCCCGAAAGCCTTGTGTCCTTTCCCATGACCACAAGGTGTCGGTGATCTTTGCGCTTTAAATGGCGCGCCGTTGCGATGGCAAGTTTTGTCATCACATCGGGCGTCATGGGGTAACAGTTCGCGCGCCCTCTCACCCCATCCGTTCCAAAAAGCTTTGCCATAAAAACGCTACTCTTGGGTCGTATCCGACGGAGGTGTTTCTTTTTTCACGGTCTTTTTGGGCGTAGGTTTTTTCTTGGGCGCGGCCTCATCCTTGGACGCAGCAGACTCTGTTTCTTTTCCTTGTCCGCGTTTGGGAAGCGTGCTTTTTCCTTTGAGGGGTGAGACGGTTGTACGAACGGGGGGTTTTCCATCCAACAGATCTTGAATTTCAGCTCCCGTCAAGGTCTCATATTCCAAAAGCGCTAAGGCAAGGGTTTCTAGGTCTTGGCGCTTGTCCGTCAAAATTTGCTTGGCGCGCGCGTACGCTTCTTGCACAATGCGCACAACTTCAGCGTCTACCTTTTGGGCCGTTGCCTCGGATAGGTTCTTTGTCTGTGTGACTGAGTGCCCTAGGAACACCTCTTGCTGGCCAGAATCGCCGTACATGATTGGCCCTAAAGCATCGCTAAGACCCCATCTTGTCACCATGTTGCGGGCAAGTTCTGTGGCGTGCTGAATATCTGACGATGCCCCTGTTGTCACACGGTCATACCCAAAGATCATCTCTTCGGCCACGCGCCCGCCCATGGCAACAGCAAGGTCCGCATGGAGCTTTTTCCTTGAAACCGACACCCGGTCCCCTTCTGGAAGGCGCACCACCATCCCAAGGGCCCGCCCCCGGGGGATAATCGTCGCCTTGTGAATGGGATCAGACCCATCTACATTAAGGCCGACAATAGCGTGGCCCCCTTCGTGGTAGGCTGTCAATCGCTTTTCTTCATCGCCCATGACCATGGACCGGCGCTCAGCCCCCATAATCACTTTATCTTTGGCGTTTTCAAAGTCCGCCATGGTCACCACGCGTTTGTTTTGACGCGCCGCGATGAGGGCCGCCTCGTTCACAAGGTTCATAAGATCAGCACCCGAAAACCCAGGGGTCCCGCGGGCAAGAACGCCGGCGTCCACATCCGAGCCTAAGGGTACATGGCGCATGTGTACCTCTAGAATTTGGGTGCGTCCTCGCACATCGGGTAGAGGGACCACGACCTGTCGGTCAAAGCGGCCCGGGCGAAGAAGGGCAGGATCCAAAACGTCGGGCCTGTTGGTAGCCGCGACCAAGATCACCCCTTGGTTCGCCTCAAATCCATCCATTTCCACAAGGAGTTGGTTCAGCGTTTGCTCGCGTTCGTCATTACCGCCTCCAAGGCCTGCCCCGCGGTGACGTCCGACGGCGTCAATTTCATCAATGAAGATAATGCAAGGGGCGTTCTTTTTTCCTTGCTCGAAAAGATCCCGCACGCGGCTTGCCCCCACACCCACAAACATTTCCACAAAGTCAGAGCCCGAGATAGAAAAAAAGGGAACGTTTGCTTCGCCCGCGATGGCCCGCGCAAGAAGGGTTTTACCCGTACCCGGTTGGCCTAGCATCAAGACGCCTTTGGGGATTTTACCGCCAAGTTTTTGAAACTTTCGGGGATCTTTTAAGAATTCGACGATTTCTTCGACCTCTTGCTTGGCCTCTTCAACGCCGGCCACATCTGCAAAAGTAACCTTGGTTTGCTGCTCATTCAAAAGGCGCGCGCGCGATTTTCCAAATCCCATGGCCTTGTTATTGCCTGACTGCATTTGCCGGATAAAGAAAATCCACACACCCGCAAGGAGGAGCATGGGCAGCCATGAAATCAAATGCTGCATAAACGAGTTGCCGTCTTCTGGAGGTTGCACTGAGTATCGTACTTTGTGGGCCTCCAGCTGTTCGATAATTTTAAAATCTTGAATGGGCGCGTAGGTGACGAAAGGGCGCCCGCCTGCAAGCTTGCCCTGAATTGTTTGCCCGCGAATGAGGACTTCTTCTACTTGACCTTCGCCCAGCTGAGATTTAAAGCTCGAGTAGGGAATATCCTCGAAGCGTGCCTGATCACGACCCCCTTGGAACAGGTTGAACAACCCAAAAAGAACAAGACCAATAATCACCCACAGAAGAATATTTCTATTGAAACCGCTCACAGACGTTAGATCCTTTTCTTTACATCAAGAAGATATGGCACCCTAAGACATATCAGATTATAAGAGTTACCTCAATTATGCCGTGAGGAGCGGTGTTTGTTCAAGGACTTCTTTCAGGAGTTGGACGGTGGGGCGGCGCTTTTCTTTGAGGGAGGCCTGCCAAAAGCGTGTGATGACCTTATCAAGGGCCGTGTAGGAACGGGCGCTGTGGGTTAAAAGATATGTGACAAGAAGGGGTGAAGCCTTCATGGAGCAGTCTGAAAATCTTTTATAAATAAAGGCCATTGCACTGAGGTCGTCGGGAGCTTGAATCTCATAAGCCTCAAGCCCTCTCAGCCTTGAGCAAAGATCAGGAAGCGTGAAGGGAAGCGCGCTCGGCGCAGTTCTTGACGTGAGAAGAAGGGATTTCCCTCCTTCTTTGACGCTGTTCAAGAGATGAAAAAGGGAGGCTTCACTTTGAACGATCTCGATGTTTTCTAAGACAAAGGCCGAGTGCGTCGCCCCCTTTTCCCAAAAATCTTGTAGGACAAGTTCTTTTGGAGAAAGAAAAAGAGCGCCTGTATGAAAAGAAAATATATGCGCAAGGTGCGTTTTACCACATGCTCTCTCCCCCCAAATGTATAGGGTCTTGGCAGGCTCACGGGCCGCCTTTTGCAAGGCGGCGTGAGCGTGTCGGTTGTGATCCGCCACAAAGAACGACTCAGGCCCGTAGGACGCTTCAGTCTCAAGGGGAAGGGTAAGTTGGGCAAACGACATAGGAAGGTTACGCTTTTTTATAAAGCGCGCTTTTTTTATAGGCCTCAACGCCAAAGCGCACAAAGACCCCCACAGCCGCCGCCACGGGAAGTGCGAAAAGAAGCCCCACAAATCCAAAAAGAACGCCGCCCGCCAAAAGAGCAAAGATAATCCATACGGGATGAAGGCCAATCCTGTCTCCCACAAGGCGAGGCACCAGAAAATAGGACTCAATAAGCTGGCCGATCCCAAAAACCACCGCAAGGCATCCTGGCATCATCCACCCTGGATGTTGGGTCAGCGCAACGCCAAAAGCCGCACACACCGCGACCAAAAAGCCAAAATAGGGCACAAAGGCAAAAAGGCCTGCCACAAGGCCGATGGTCAAGGAATAATTTAATCCCACAAGACTAAGGGCCACACAGTAATAAAAGGCAAGACTTAGGCAGACAAGGGTTTGCCCCCTGACGTACCCCGCCAAGACCGTATTCACACGGCTGAAAAGAGTCTTCACAGTGGAGGCATTTGAGCGGGGTAAAAGATTCTCGAGGTGTTGGGTCATCAAAGGCCAATCCCTTAACACATAAAAGGCAACGATGGGTGTTAATACCACAAGAGAGATCAAATTTGCCAGCGCCAGTGTATTGGTTAACAGTCCAACGATCACGCGCAAACTCCAGGTCGCAATGTTACTGAGCTGCTCATGAAAAGATTCATACAAGGACGCGGCTGACCCATCATTGGTCAGGGCCGCTATTTTATCGATCCACGGCGCAAACGTCGCGTACAGAGTTTTACCGTATCCCGGAAGAGCAATGGCAAGGCGTGTGAGTTCGCTTTTGAGAAACGGCAAAGTGCTGAGAAAGCCACCCACAAAAAGCACGAAAAAGCTTAAGATCAAAAGACCTGCCCCAAATCCTCTTGAGATGCGTTTCTTCTCAAGACGGGTCGCCAAAGGATTCAAAAAGTAAGCCAGCATTAAGCCCGCCACAAAGGGCAGAAGAATCCCTTTGACTTCGTATAGAAACACCGCCATCGCCGCAAGAACACCCACAAGAATCCATTGGTTTTTAGAGGCGCTCATGGGCGTTTCCTCCCATCATTTCAAGCCAGAGTTTTACGTAGGACGCCCCTGAAAGAAGGGTCGTCGCCCCGGTCAACCAAAAAAGGCCTTCAGATAAAAGTGGAGCAGACCGGTCAAGGGCGGCAAGCCCTAAGAGCACGCATACGAGTAAGATCTGAACGGCCGTATTGATTTTACTAATAAAAAGAGGCTCAACGCGCAGCGGCCGATCAAAAAGAATCATGAGAAGGGATCCCGCAATAATGAGTACATCCCTTGAGACGACCATAATCACAAGCCAAAGGGGAATAAATCCCAGGACCCCCAGCGTCACAAAGGTTCCCACAAGAAGGGCTTTGTCAGCCAAAGGATCAAGATAAGCCCCAAGCTCTGTCCGTTCTTTTAAGAGACGCGCCAGCAGGCCATCAAGAAAATCAGACGCCCCAGCCCCGCAAAAAACCCAAAACGCTGCGACCAGGTGCCGTGAGAGTAATAGCCAGATAAGAACAGGCACACTGAGAAGGCGCGCCATGCTAATCAAGTTGGGATAATTCATCGACCTCCCCTTGAGACGGACCTTCTAAGGGCGCCGCGCTTGTTTCTGGCGTTTTTAAGCTGATCTCTAGGCTTTTGCCGAGGCGCCCGCGGGATACTTGAAACCCTTCTTGTTCAAGAAGCCTTTTCACATCGTCTTGCTTATTTGTGGGACGTACACGTAGGGTCGCATTGTATCTGGCAAGTTGCTTTACAAGCACAAGCTTAAGAAGAGGCATATGCTCAAGACGTTTCTTAATCTCGTGCCATTCTTTCAAGGTGTCAAAGGTCGCGACCACATCTACGCCGGCCCCCATAACGGGCGAGGGCCCTTCCTCCTGATCAGACGCTGCGCTCGATGATGACGGCTCCTTGACAAAGCCCTCTATCATTTGAAGGGCCGGCTTAAAAGAGCGGGCAGAGTCAATCTGGGGAAGAAGGGGCTTTTCTTGACGCGCCAAGACTGAGCCTTCTTTGTTGTAAAGACTAAGCGCCAAACGAGGTTCTCCAACTTTTTCCTCCTTAAGGGCCGCGACCACCAGTTGGGCAACACCGTAACGGTCCATGAGTTTTGCAAAGGACGCGGTATCTTGGGCGAGAAGCTGCTTGGGGCTTATATCAGCCACATCCTCAAGGTCTCCCGCCGGAATGACAAGCAGATCATCTCGACTACCGTTCGCCACAAACGCAAACCAGGTATTATTCTCTTCCCAAAGGATTGGCGTCCCGTGCAAAAGATAGAGGGGCAAAACAAGGGTTTTCTTGGCAGGCAAAAGGGGCGCTTTTTCCAATGCGTCAGGGTCTTCTTCTTGCGTTTTTGCTCTTGGAAGATCACCACTTTGCAGATGCTGGGTAAGAAGATCTTTGACGGCGATATCTTTAAATCTCACAGTAAAAGTCGCGATATAGCGCACGGCCGAGTTTTTTTCTTTGGTCACCTCGATGTCTTGCACAAGAGCTTCAATGCGAGAAGGTTTTAGCGCAAGCCACGCGCTGCGCTCGGATTCAGGCACCACGCGGTCGACGAGCTTTTGAAAAGCTTGGGTTTGTGCCGTATCAAAGGCCTTCAAGCGCGCCTCACTAGCGGACGCCGCTGTTACATCTACCTCAACGCCTTGAATTTCAAAATCATCAAGGAGAAGATCGTCGAAGGACGCCTTCCCCGAAACAGCAAAAAAGAGAGCCAGACAGGGTAACCAGCGCCCAAGAAAATCAAGAGTTTTCATGTTGGCTCTCTCCTTTATTGGGGTGTTAGCCTGTAATTTCTAGGCCTGAAAAGAAAAAGGCAATTTCTTGAGCAGCGTTTTCCAAAGAGTCTGATCCATGAACAGAGTTTCCTTCGATGGACTCAGCAAACTCTTTACGAATGGTGCCTTCTGCCGCATTGGCAGGGTTTGTTGCGCCCATTACGTCACGGTAACGTGTTACAGCGTCTTGGCCTTCCAGGACTTGAGCCACGATAGGGCCCGATGACATGAAGGTACAGAGATCATCAAAAAACGCTCTTTCCTTGTGAACAGCGTAAAAAGCCTGTGCTTGTTCCTTGGATAAAGATAGTCTTTTTTGAGCAATGATGCGAAGTCCAGACCCTTCGATGCGCGCGTTAATCGCACCTGTCAAATTACGTCGTGTGGCATCGGGCTTGATCAAAGAAAGTGTGCGTTGTGTTGACATTTAACTGTCTCCTTTAAAAGTTCTTACGTTGTTTGCACACGGGCTTGGGGTGTTTCCCACTCGCCCTGTGCGTTTTGTTTCCAATAGGCAAGGTGATATCCGCGCTCACGGTAAAGTCGCCACCGCGTCCGAGCCTTTTCAAGGGCACTATCGTGGCTTCCGTCAAAAATATCAAGACACCTCGTGAAAACGCGGTCGTCTTGTACCTCATCTGCGTCCAAAATGACGACTAAATCGGCGCCGTTGGGATTTTCCCACTTATCCGTCAGCCAAATGGGTTGATCCTTGGCATAACCGTCTTTTTCGGTGCCGTGGGGAAGAAAAGCCGCCGATGAATAGGTCCAAAGAACCGTATCAAGGTGGGCAAGACGCTCTTTATCCGCGCAGTAAAGGACGGCGCGTTGCCCCGCCCCCAGGACGCGCTCGAGAAGTCGTGCGCATCCTTTTTCCAGGGATGTTTTTTCAAAGTGATAGAAGCGAACTTCCATGACTATCCTTCATAGTGATCTTTGACGAGTTGATCCAAAAGCCTGACCCCAAAGCCGGTCGCGCCCTTGGCGCAAAGAGCCATGTCTTTGTGCGCCCACGCCATGCCTGCAATATCAAGGTGTGCCCAAGGCGTATCATTTACAAAGCGTTGCAAAAACTGAGCGGCTGTAATGCTGCCGGCCTTGCGCCCCTCGCTGATATTTTGCATATCGGCGATGGGAGAGTTAATATCTTTATCATAAGCCTCATCTAAAGGCAGGCGCCACAGTTTCTCACCTGTCTTTTGGCCCGCACTTGTAAGGCGATCACAAAGCTCGTCATTATTGGAAAAAAGTCCCGCAAACTGATCGCCAAGGGCCACCACTATGGCGCCCGTCAGCGTTGCAAGGTTCACCATGAATTGCGGCTTAAAGCGGTCTTGGGTATACCAAAGGGCGTCTGCTAGGACAAGGCGCCCTTCGGCGTCTGTATTGAGGACCTCAACGGTTTGGCCTGACATGGTGGTGACAATATCACCGGGGCGCTGGGCGCTGCCTGAGGGCATGTTTTCCACAAGCCCCACCACACCCACCGCGTTCACCGAAGCCTTACGAAGTGCAAGGGACTTTAGCACCCCTACCACGGCTGCGGATCCCGCCATGTCGTACTTCATCTCGTCCATGCTTTGGGCTGGCTTGAGACTGATCCCGCCCGTGTCAAAGGTAACACCCTTACCCACAAAGGCAACGGGAGCCGCGTCTTTTTGACCGCCTTGCCACTCCATGACGACCACACAGGAATCTTTTTCGCTTCCTTGACCTACGCCAATAAGGGCCCCCATGCCAAGCTTTTTAAGAGTCTCCAAGGACAGGATCTCCACTTTGATGCCCAAAGGAGAAAGGTCTTCTTGGATGCGCTTTGCATAACTTTCAGGATAGAGAATGTTGGGCGGAAGGGTCACAACGTCGCGCGTAAAAAAGGCGCCCTTTGTCACAGCTTCCAGAGGCGCAAACGCTTTTTGTGCCGCCGACGCGTCGGACACGCACACACACACGCTTTCAAGAGCTGGCTTTTCTTCAGGCTTTTGCTTGGTTTTGAATTGGTCACAACGCCACGAACGTAAAAGAATGCCCTGGGCGACAGCAGCAGCGAGCGTGTCTTCAAACACCGAGTTTGTTTTTATGCCCTCAATTTTAACACAAAATCCTTTTTCAGGCGTTGACGCCAGCGCAGCGTAGGCGCTTCCCCCTGCCTTGGCCGCTTCTTGAACGGTCAATTTATCTTCAGCGCCAAGTCCCACCAGCAATACGCGGGAAGCTTCAAATCCCACAGGTGCATTCAGCTCAAGGGTTTGACCAACTTTTCCTTTGAATCGGCTTTTTTCAAGGGCTTTCGTCAGGGCCCCGTGGAGGGCTGTGTCTATTTCCTTGGCCGGCGCCGTTAGGGTCTTTTCAAAAGAAAACACAACCACAGGGTCGGTTGCGCACGCCTGGGTTGATGAAAACGAAACTTTCATAGTCCTCTCCTCAAGTGTTTAAATTTTTAAATTGATCTCTTCAGTTATCAGCCAAAAGGGCGCTTTTGTAAAGGATCACGGCCAAGAGCGCGCTCTTTTAAGCAGACTTTTGGTTTTATCTGAATTCCTTCAACAAGATGTAATGTCAACTTTGTGCTATGAACTTTGGTGAGATTCACGCCTCTCACCACCCTTTAAAAGATCAGGTCTTCTTTTTTCACTTGACTTAATAGGGGTCCCTAAAATCTACATACATGCCTTAAAAAGGCGCATTGGATAGTTACAAAATTATTTCAGGATCTTTGATGTTCGTTCTCTTTGCATCATTATGATGCAAGGAAGGAGTTCCTTCACCTATGACGTTAAAAGCCTTTTTTGAAGAAGAAGGCCATCTTCTTGATTGATGGCTTCCCTGGGCGTACGTCCCGTAAACAAAGGATAGTTTTATGGTGATAAGCGGATCTTCAAGAAAAGGCTTGCGAAACACGTTTTTCACAAGCCCTTGATGGTTACTCGCGTGCTGGGCTTTCTAAAAGTAATTTGATCATATTTATATTAGCATTATTGAGTCCTTGGGCCAGATATTTCACTCGCTTTATAGTCGGCGTTTCTTTTGAGATCAGGGATTTTCCTGCCTCTAAATGCTGCAACCACTCTTTTAAACATGTTTTATCTGTCACATTTTCTGGTCTTTGGCCAGCTTGGATAATTTTTTCAGCGCAAGCCGGACTAAGCGAAGACAATTGATAGAAATCTGTGAGCTCTTTTTGAACCTGTGGCATAAGGGCCAAAATCTGCGCCTCAAGGTGCGCACGCGCTCTTTGAAAATTCTCAAGCTTACTTTGCAGCGTCACACCACCGGAACCAGAACTCACACTCGGCTCGCTTGCTGAACCAAAGGATGAGCTCAAGGATAAGACAGATATGGCAACGCAGATAAGATATTTTTTCATTTTTTCCTCACCTATTTTTTATAACATATTTATAGTTACACATTGAATTATCTCATTCAATAGCGGTTACTGTACTGGCCAGGCGTTTTGAGGTTATTTGTCTAATAAAAGATCCGGTTAGCAAAGTAAGGGATGCAAAGATGGGGCCTAAAACAATCCCTGTGTCCCTGGATTATTATCGTAATTTTATCCCATAAGATTCCAAGGGTGGTCGTCCTTCGAACCACTTATGGGTGTCATTATGTACTTGGGAAGCGCCTGCTCTAGATCTTGATTTGCCATGTTTTTGGCTGACTTTGGAAGGTCTCGTCGCAGCTCCTCACCTCTTGCCCGTTTTTGACGCCTTCTAGGCACTACGCAGACAAAAACATGCCGGCGTCCACGATTGGAACGAAATAGGCCTCACCAACCTCATAGGGGCTCTTTTTGTGCGCTCTTGCTTTTATTTGAATCCCTTCAAAAAGATAACCTTGTCTAAAAAAGGCGAAACCCGGTGCCGCTACAGTCTTTTAAATCCGCACTCTCAAAGGAAACATTTTCTTTCTCTTTAGTGTGCTCAAAACTGACCCTAAATAATTTTGCGTCGGCGAACCGTGTATAAATCAAAATCGCCCCTGAATAACTCAAGGACTCAAGCTCTGCTCTCTCAAAACTCACCCCTTGCAAGTTCGATCCCTTAAAAGACCCATAGCGATATGTCGTCCCTTTAAAAGTGGCGTCTTTCAAATGGCAGTCCACAAATTTGACGCTGATCAGGTGTGTATTCTCAAAATTGGCGCCTTCCAGATCTACGCTTTCAAAGATCATATCTTTAAGGGCCATCCCTGAAAAGTTAGCCTTTTTCATGATGGCACCCTTGAAGATCCTTCCATTATCCTTGGGATGATCCAAGTTGAAGGAGCGCATATCCGCGTCTTGTAGATCCAAAGTTGTCTGTTTTTCTTCTTTTTTTTTCAAGGATGTCCTCAAGTTTTTTTAGATCCTCATCTTTTGCAGCCTCCGCTAGCTGACCCAAAAAAAGCAACCCTATGACCATCACAATTCTTAGGGTCATCCATCTTTCCTCTTTTGACTGTATCTTAGGAATCACTATTAAATAAAATTTCTTTTTTTACAATTGCATCTCGACAAAGGACTTAATTTTGTTCACAGTGACAATGAGGAAAACATAGGTAGAGGATTAACCCATGGTTCGTGTTACAATTTTACCTGTCCTTCAAGACAATTATTCCTACTTTTTGGAAGCAGAAGATGGCACCACAGCCATCATTGACCCATCGGCCGCAGAACCCGTCTTAGCTTTTTTGCAAGCACACGGTAAACCCCTTCATTACATCCTAAATACCCATCATCACGCAGACCATGTGGGTGGAAATCTTGAGCTTAGCCAAGAAACAGGTGCCATCATTGCAGGGTTTCAAGGAGATAGCGACCGCATTCCCGGACAATACATTTTGTTGCGCGATCAGGACCTTTTTAAGCTTGGAAATTCATGGGCACAGATTCTCCATATTCCAGGTCACACACTGGGTCACATTGCTTATTATTTCGAGTCAGAAAGTATGCTCTTTACAGGGGACACCCTTTTTTCTTTAGGCTGCGGTCGTCTTTTTGAAGGAACACCTGAGGCAATGTGGCACTCTCTTTCACGCCTTATGTCTCTTCCTGATGAGACAAAAGTCTACTGCGGCCACGAATATACCCTAGCAAATCTTGCCTTTGCAAGATCCCTAGCACCCAATGACGATGCCCTCAAAAAGTTGGAATATGCGTTAAAAGAAAAAAGACAAAAGGATCTCCCAACCTTGCCATCAACCCTTGGTTTTGAAAAAATATTCAATCCTTTTTTGACTTGCATCCACGACGCGTCACCTGTAGAGGCGTTTACGAAGCGGCGGGCTCTTAAAGACGCTTTTAATTATTCATCGCTATAAACGCGCTCATCCCTTTCGTGTCGTTCTTGGGCTTCGATGCTTAGGGTTGCAACGGGCCTTGCCATGAGCCTTGTCAGACCAATGGGCTCACCTGTTTCTTCGCAGTATCCATAGCTCCCGTCTTCAATGCGGCGAAGCGCTTCATCAATCTTGTTAATAAGTTTACGCTCTCGGTCCCGGGTGCGAAGCTCAAGGGCGCGGTCCGTTTCCGTGGACGCCCGATCAGCAATGTCTGCTTCGTTATGGGTTTGCTCTTGCATATGATGGATGGTTTCGACCGTATCGCGCAATAGTTCACCGCGCCACTCTAAAAGCTTTTGTCGAAAATACGCCAGGTGTTGCAAGGACATGTAGGGCTCGCCGTCCTTGGGCGTATACCCCTCAGGCAGAGTCGTCGCTTTAATGCGTTCGGACAGTGAAAGTGCTTCTTGTGTTGCCATGGTCATCTATATCCCCCTTATCGTTTTACCATAGATTATCAGATCCATAGGTCATTTCTAATTTTGCAAGCTCAATATGAACGCGCTGTTCAATCTGTTCAAGAAGTTCTTGCAAATCAGGCTCCACATTTTCATGTACCCTTGTTGATACTTTTTTTGCAATATCTTCAAGGTCACGCTTTGAAAAATGACCAATTAATAGGCTTGTTCGCATTTTTTCTAGAATCTCTAGCATGTCTTGAGCACGAGAAAAAGCCCGACTTTTACCACTTAAAGCGTCCGACACTTCTTGAAGGGCCATAAGTGAATTCAACGACGCCACATCCCCACAAGAAGATGCCAAACTTGTTTCTTGAGACGCGCTTGTCTCTTTTAAACTTTTTGCAAAGGCGCCCCCGCCCGTGGTCTTTTTGATCGTCTGAGAGCGCCGAAGAGGCGTGAACGGCGCCCCGTCACCTACCTTCATCTCCCATGATCTCCCTTCGTGTTTTGTGTTTTTTTTAATCCCATACGTCAGATGGCACACTTTTCGCATAGTGATGTGAGTATAGCACGCTTCAGCTAAAAGGCACGAGAGGTTTTAAAGAGGAAACACATGAAAAAAAGATACAGCTTAGATCTTTGTATCTCTTTTAAAAAAAGCGTCTCCTTAGGCATGATGCTTCTTTGCTTGACGCCCTCCTTTGCGCCTGCAGCCGAGCTATCCGTGCGCATTAAAGACATTGTGACCTTCGAGGGAATCCGGGAAAACCAGCTTGTAGGGTACGGTCTTGTGGTGGGCCTTAAAGGAACAGGGGACACCCTTAAAGACTCTCCCTACGCCCTTGAGACCATGGTCAGTATGCTCGAGCGCCTTGGTGTGAACGTCCGTGATAAAGCCACCGACATGAAATCTAAAAATGTGGCAGCCGTCATGGTGACGGCAAGCTTGCCCGCCTTTGCAAGACACGGCACACCCCTTGACGTGCGTGTCTCTGCTATAGGGACTGCTAAAGATTTGTTGGGTGGGACTCTTCTTGTAACCCCCCTTATGGGGGCGGACGGTGAAGTGTACGCCGTCGCCCAAGGTCCCCTTGTCACGGGGGGCTTTTCGGCCGAAGGTCAATCTGGTTCCTCGGTCACCAAAGGCGTACCCACCAGTGCCCGCATTGCCAACGGCGCCCTTGTGGAAAAAGAAATTCCCTTCGAGCTTGATTCGCTCAAAAGCATTCGCCTTTCCCTTCGCAACCCCGACATGACAACGGCCGGACGCATCGCCGCCGCCATTAATGCCCACACTCCTGGCTCGAAGGCTTCTGCCCAAGATCCCTCGACTGTCAATGTGGCACTGCCGACCGCGAGCAAGAAAAGCGTGATGGATTTTCTAACCAGCATCGAGCAACTCCGTGTGGCGCCCGATCAAACAGCCAAAGTCATTATTGACGAACAAAACGGGGTCATCGTGATGGGCAAAAATGTACGCATCTCCAGTGTGGCCGTCAGTCACGGCAATCTGACCATTCGAATTACGGAAACGCCGCAAGTGTCCCAGCCCAATCCTTTTTCCACAACCGGCAGCACCGTTGTGGTGCCTCGGACAGGCATTAACGTAAATGAAGACGGCAAAAAAATGACAGTCCTCGAAGAAGGCGTGACCCTTCAAGAACTCGTGGATAACTTGAACGCTCTTGGTGTGTCTCCGCGCGATATGATCACCATCCTTCGCACCATCAAAGCGGCTGGGGCCCTTCAAGCAGAAATTGAGGTGATCTAAAATGGCAGAGATTCTTTTTTCCACGCAATCATCCCTTCATGAGAAAAAACTCATGGCAAACATGTCTGAGGCCACAAAGAAAGATGTGGCAGAAAACGCCAATAAATATGTGTCGTTCTTAATGTCGACCTTTGCACAAGTCATGCTGGACGCGAGAGGTCGCTCGGAAGATCCCGCCCAGGACATGGCTGAAAGCACCTTTTTTGCCGACACCATGGGAGAGGCCCTTTGCGAGTCTGACATGGGCCGCGATCTTCAACAAACCCTTCAAGCCTCCATGCTTGAAATGGCGGCCACAGGAGGTCGTCCATGAAAGAGCTTTTTTTCTGTATTGAGGCGCTTATGACCCTTCTTCAAGAGGAAAGCATGCTTCTTGATCAAAGAAATATCAAAGAAGTGCAGCTTCTCACACCCGAAAAAAGTCGCCTTTTGGGACAGTACTTTAGCCTTTTAGAGCAAGGTACGCCTCATATCTCGACGCAAACAGAAATCAAAAACATCTTTTTGGAAAAGCTCGGCGCCCTTCAACACGCCATGGAACAAAACCACGAGAAAATCAAACTCGCGGCCGAAGCCCATTCCAGGGTTACCAACACAATCAAGCGGGCTCTTTTTGGTCAAAAGCGAAAGCCCGTAACACAGTATGGCGCCACCGGGACCCTGGTGAAACCTTCCCTTGCTATTGGTGCGGCGCGCATCAATCAAAGAATGTAGGAGGATCCCATGCCTGACGCCTTTCAAATTGCACGTGCTGGGATGAGCACATCCAGTACAATTATGGATACCCATTTCACCAACATCACCAACGCACAAACACCTGGCTATTCAAAAAAAGTTTCACAAGCTTCAACCATGATCCTTGATGGAGAAGCAGCTGGGGTAAAACCAAGTGTGGCCCAAAGGCTTTTGGATCCACTTTTGGCAGGAGAGCTGCGGGATGAGTACTCTCTTGCTACTCATCTCACAACAAAAGCGTCCCTCATGAAAAAAATAGAGCAGCAGTTTGGTACCCCAGGGGATAAAAACTCCTTAGGTGAGCAGATTCGCAGTATTTCCAATGCCTTTGAGACATTGTCTACCACCCCTACCAGCACCATTGCGAGGAAAGATGTTCTCAATAAAATTAACAATTTCTCCTATGAGATTTCACGTCTTAGTGGTCAAATCCAAGGCATGCGTCAAGAGGTTGATAATAAAATCGCAACGGCCATTGCAGAGGTAGATACACAGCTAAGCAACGTCAAGTCCCTCAACGAGCAAATTGCTGCAAACTTCCACTCAGGAAAACCCACCGGAGATTTGGAAGATTCCCGGGACAAAGCCCTTAATATCATTGCAAAGCACATGGATATCCAGGTGACCAGTACCGATGAGGGTATCATCTATATTCAAACAGGAGGCGGAAACGCCCTTCTTTTTCCTGATATTGTGCCCATGACCTATAATCCAACGGTTAATATTACGGCGACGTCCACCTATGATCCTAACCCTGTCACCTCAACCATCAATCACATTACCGTCACGGACAGCCTGGGTAATATCATCAATCTAACCCCTGATTTTACCGATGGTGATATTGCAGCTTACATTGAAATGCGAGATACGGTCCTGCCCAACCTTCAGCAGCAATTGGACCGCCTGTGCACTGACTTTAGAGACGGCCTCAATGCCCTTCATAACACAGGGACGGGTTATCCGCCCCCAGACGTTCTCACGGGAACAAAAATTATGGCAAACCCCAATACCGACCTGTTTCAAGGCGCTGGCACCGTGAGGTTTGCCCTTATTGATAAAGCCAACGGTCAAATGGTCGGCGGAAATAGCTTTGACCTTGACCTAACGGCCATGGGAAACGTCTCGGTGGCGCAACTTGCCGTGAATATCCAGGCAGGTCTTGCAGGCCTTGTGGGCACGGCGACTGCTACCTGCGATGCAAGCACCCATAACCAGCTTGTGCTGAACACGGGAAACGCGGCCTACGGCATTGGCATCGTGCCGCTGGCAGGGGGGGCAACTGAAACCGTCACGGGTCTTGGATTTTCCCATTATTTTGGCCTGAATGATCTGATTATTACCCCAGGATACGGTGCTCAAGGGGCCGCCCCCACCCCAGGTATATGTCAAAGTTTAGGGGTGCGCGCCGACATTTTGACCAACGACCAGTATTTAGCACGCGGCGCCATCTCGTCAGCGGCAGTAGCTCCCCTTCCGCCCTTGGGGGTCATTGCAACCGGTGATAGTTCTGTGACCCGGGCTATGGTGAACGAACTTGTCACACCGCGTACTTTTTCAGCTGCGGGAGGCCTTACCAATATTTCAGTAAGCTATATCGATTATGGTTCAACCATTATTACCACTCACGCAGCCAGCACAAGTAACGTGAATACCAGGGCTCAAAGCGAGCTGACCCGCCAACAAGCCCTGGAATATGCCATTGGAGAACAGGTCGGCGTCGACGTCCAAGAAGAATTTGCCGACGCCATCGCGTGGCAGCAGGTCTTCATTGCCTCCTCACACGTGGTGGGGCTGGTCAAAGAACGTAACCAGGCCATTATGGCCATTATGAACAGGTAAGGAAAGGGACGAGCAATGCCAGAAATCGCCACGCGTGCCGGAGACTATGCCAGATTTCAGCAGCAGAACATTAATCGCATCAATACCGGAAAAGCCCTTGACACTACTCAAGGTCAACTCACCTCCGGTCAAAAGTCTCTTGCTTACAGTGATGATCCCAATAATTTAACCGAGGTGTTTAACATCAAGACCGAGCTAAATAAAATTACCCAATACAAAAATAATATCAACAAGGTCGACGGACGCCTTGAGGTTGCAGAGACTTCTCTCAATACAATCCTTGGCATCATGCAAGAGTTTCGCTCGAATCTTGCACGTATAGTGCAACCCGGAAACAAGGACGACGCCTTTCAAGCCTTTTGTAATAACTGTCTTCAAGGAATGGCCGACGCTCTCAACGCCGTAGACTCTGAAAAGAATAATGTCTTTGGTGGCACCATGTGGCAAGGGACAGTGGTGGATTTAAGCGCGCTCCCTACACCAGGCCTAGGCTCAAACCCCACAACGGCTTACTATAAAGGGGATCAGGGACAAAACATCGTTCATATCAATGATAATAATAATATGGATTACACTTTTCGCGCTGACGATCCTGCCATTGCTGAGGTCTTTTATGCCCTAAAAATTGGCGCCACGACCACACCTGATTACGATGAATCAGGTCCCAATATGCAAAAACTTCGTCAAGCCCTGAATGCCATTAATCAGGCAACAGAGGATGTTCCAGCCATGCTTGCACGGGTTGGGACAATTCGTAAAAATTTATCTGTTACGCTCACAAACCACACCACCATTGAAGATAATTTGAAAGTCCTAGATGTCACCTTGACAGAGGTTGACCCTGTGGAAGCTTGGATTCTTTTAATGAACCTAAAGGCTCAGCTGGAAATGAATGTGGCCGCAACAGCTCAATCTGCCGAGCTGACAAAAACAACCCTCAACGCTTTAATGAAATCATAGGAGGAAAAACACATGTGTCCTGTCTCACCCCAGAAAGATTCACGCGCAACGTCGCCTCGTGAAAAGGCACCTTTTGCGTCCCCATCGTTAACCTCAGCCGTCACAACAGAGCTGTTTTTTCAAAAAGGCATCATTGGTTTTGGCGATCATCAGCGCTATCTCCTTGCCCCCACTCCCAAAACCGAACTGTGGCCCATGAAGGTGCTTGTGCATCAACAAAATCCCTCTCTTTTCTTCCTTGTCATCGAAGATAAAGGACTTGATGAGACCCATCACCTAACCCTTAATCCCAGTGTCTTCAAATCCTTTGGATATGATGAAATGCAAACAAGGATTTTCTTTATTGTGACGACAGCGCTTTCAGAAGAGGCTGGTCAAAAAGTGCTTCTTTTGTCTGTGAATAAAAAAGCTCCACTTTTTATCGACTGTGCCGGCAAACGGGCTGGGCAACATATTCTAGGGGATAAAAATCTTCCCTTGTGCTGCCCCTTACCTGCCTACTCCAAGCTTCTTCAAGACAGGCTCAACCTTAAATAATCAAGACTCTCTTGATCCGCCCATCATGCCCATGGCGTGGCGGGTCAAGAGTGTCTTCATAAAAGGCAGATGATTGGTAAGCTCCATCCCTAACCCCCTTATATGGGAAAGCGTAGACGAGGGATGAGAAAAGAGTTTCACAAGACCATGGGTCATGGCTGTCATACTCCACACATCAAAACGGCGGTGGCGTGTATAACGCTTTGTCAAAAGAGACAGATCCGTAAACACGTGCAAAGGTTGTTGTAAAAACCAGGCAACATCCCTAAGCCCTAAGTTAAAGCCTTGTCCTGCCACCGGATGAATCCCATGGGCCGCGTCCCCCACAAGGAAAGTCCGCCCCTTTGCAGGACTCGGCACAAAATGCCCTGAAAGGGGGTAAGATTGGCGAGAACTCGTGAGTGTTAGGGCACCCAGATGAGGAAAGGATTCTTGTAAAAGGCTTTCAAACCCCTGTTCATCCAGCTGCATCAAATAGGCGGCGGCGGCGGTTTCTTCTGTCCACACAATGGCTGACTCATATTCCTTGAGAGGTAAAAAGGCAAGAGGTCCTCTGGGTAAAAAATGCTCAAACGCCACTTGGTTGTGGGGCTTTTCATGACGTACCGTTGTCACAATTCCCGTCTGGTCATAGGGCCATTTTTTTGTCCGCATGCCCAGATGGCTTCGAATCCACGACTGCTTACCATCGGCGGCAAAGCAAAGTTTTGTGTGGATCGTCTCAGCCTTGTCACTGGTCAAAGAAACGTGATGGGCATGATTTTCAAGGGTTTTCACTTTAAAGGGTCTTATGAGGGTTACGTTGGGCTCGTTTTGTATTCTATCCTCCAAAGCCCTTTGCAGATGCCTAAGCGGGATCAAATACCCCATGGGGTCTGACCCCACGTCCTTGCTTTTGTAGTGCACAAAGCCTTTGCTTTTGGGTTGGGAAATTCTAATTTCTTCAATGGAGTGGGCGTGATCTTTCAACGCCTCCCACAAACCCAGTGTCACCAAGATTTGTCTTGATCCTTGGGCAAGGGCCAAAGTTCGTCCATCAAGAGCCGATGAGGCTGGTTGAAGGCCTGCATCCACCAAACAAACCTTTGTCCCCTTTTGGGCCATTGCAAGACCTAAGGACACCCCCACAAGGCCTCCTCCCACCACAACGCTATCGAATTCCATGACCTTGCCCTTTAAAAATGAGATCCGTTTTCATTGTAACGCACTCGGGCATATACAAGAAAGGGTGTTCGCGCTAGGATGTGACGAGCATATGACAAGTCTGATGAGGGTATTGTTTTGAAAAGAATTCTCTATGGTTTGACCGCCGTTATCGCCTGTCTTTTAGGTACTCTTTTTCTCGTCCCTCGTTTTATTTCCCTCGAGTCTTACAAGCCCATTCTGTCAGCTCACTTAGAAAAATCTCTTGGCAGGCGTCTGACCATTGACGGCCCCATCCATTTATCCCTTCTGCCTTCACCCAGCGTTGTCGTTGAAAAGATTCACCTGGAAAATGCGCCGGGGACAAGCCACCCCCATATGATTGATCTTCCCAAGGCGCGTCTTGAGATGGCAGTGGCCCCCCTTTTTCATAAGATGGTGAGACTGGATAAGGTGCAATTTTTTCACCCTACCCTTTACCTTGAAACCCTGTCCCAAGGAAAAAGCAACTGGGAGTTTTCTCCCCAAGAAAGCCTCGAGGACGCCGCTGACGCCGCCACCAAAGAGCTTAGCGCAAAAAAGGGGCTTGGCTTCGATCTTGCCTTTGACAAGGTCGAGGTCTTAAACGCAGAGCTTCATTATCTTGACGACGCCAAAAAAGATTACAAAGTCGAGGATTTGACGGCCAACGTCAGCATGGAAAGCCTTCAAGGGCCCTTGTCAGCTACGGGTGTTTTTCAAGCCCTTGGTAAAAACGTTCAGTTTAATTTCAACCTCAAAGGCTTTAAGGAAAAAGCACCCTTGCGTCTTATCATGACAACACGGGGCGCCGAGATCACTCTGAAGGGAGATCTTGTCTTTGACACGCAAACATTCCAAGGCGACATCCGGTTTGCCAGCGACATCGATGATCTTGAGGAGATTTTTACCATTAAAACGGGAACACCCGACTTTTTACGTGAAGCGTTTGTCTTGACGGGCTACGCCGAAATTTCACCCAAAGGAATGACTTTTCAGCATCTAGAGGTCACACAAGAGAATACAAGTCTTGAGGGCAGTGCCGGGGTTGAACTTTACCCCCTTCGCTTTAGTGCGGATCTTCGGGGGCTTCCTGGAGGGATCCACCTCAAAACTAAGGCGACCCCTGACAAAAATGGGCTTTCAGGGGATCTTGATCTCTCGGTAAAGTCTCCGCGCAAGCTTCTCAAGTGGGCCCGCATGGGAGAGGATCAATCCCTTCCCTCCCATTTAGTTGACAAATCTTGGAATCTTTCCTCAACCTTTTCGACGGAAAAAGATCACGTTCGTTTGTCTGGATTTTCCTTTAGTTGTGATCAAGTGGCTTTTAAGGGAGATCTAGGGTGGGATCCCATCAAAAAAGAGATGGGCTATGATGTCCATATGTTGGCGTCTGCCACATTTCTAACCGATTGGGACCTGCCTCAATGGGCGTTGCTCAAAGACATCACCTTCAAAGGAAAAACCAAAATACAAAAACAAATTCCTTTGACCTTTGTGACCCACACGGATGTTTTTTTTCCTTCATTTTCTTTGGGTTTTAAAGGCACGATCACCACCCGCGATGACGAAGGACCAGTGATGGTTTTTGAAACTACGGGAGCTCTTCCAAAACCTTATGGGCTTTTTGAAAAAATGACCTTGTCATCAGGGCATTTTTCCACAGACCTTCGCGTCAACGGCAAAAAAACCATACTGAACAACCTCAAAAGCACCTTTTATTTAGATGGTCATCCCTTGAGCCTTGGCGGACAACTAACCCTTGAAAAGGATAAACACCTCTATGTGGGGGGAGCTCTTTCTCTTTCGCCCCTGACCTTCAAAGATGAGCCTGCCCCTCGTGCAACAAAAGAAGGCACCCATCGTAAAGAAAAAGTGTCTCACAAAATATCTTCTTCTGGACCTATTTGGTCTAAGGATCCCCTTGATTTATCATTCTTAACAAACATTAGGGGATCTCTTAGTCTTGCCATTCCTTCCCTTCAGTGGTCAGATATTCTGTTGAAGGATGTAACCGTGATGCATGAATTCGCTGAAAGTGAGACAAACATCTCTCTTGCCGGTAACCTTTGGGGAGGAACTTGCAAGGCGGCTCTTAAAATCGCCCCACAAACAAATACACAACTTGTGTCGCGCCTCTCTTTAGAAAACGCCTCTCTCAAAGACTCCTTGGAGAAAATAGTTACAGGTCCCTTGCATATCCTTGCCGGTGACCTAGATGTCACAGGAAACTTACGCACAAACGGTCAAAGCATACATGGATTTGTAAGTCACCTTAGCGGAATTCTTAATATCCGCGCCAATAAGGGGGTCCTTGGCGGATTCGACCTCAAGGCCTTATCTGCGGGTTTGAATAATATTCGAGATATTAAAGCGTTTGGAAATCTTCTTTCTGGCAATCTATCCCAAGGAAAAACTACTTTTTCAACGTCCAAACTTGTGCTTGATTTCAAGGACGGGGTAGGCCGTGTGGGCGCCCTTGAGGTGGTGGCGGACGGCGCGACCCTTACAGGGGCCGGTGTCATTGATCTTTTGCGCTATGTCATGGATCTTTCGTTGACCGCAACGCTCACAGATCATGCGCGTTTCCCGCCTTTCCAAATCACCCTTAAGGGCCCCTTGAATGACCCTAAAAAAAGTTATGACGTCAGCGCCCTTCAAGGGTATTTGATCGAAAACATTTTCACGACGATTCTAAAGTCGCCTACAAAGATTTCTCCCAAAGCACTTCTTCAAGGATTGATTCCAGGGACCGGAGATGAGGGAGCGTCTCCCACGCCTTCTGATCAAAATCAAGATCAAAAGAAAAACCAAGAAAGTCCTGCAGAAGAACTTATCGAAAAGCCGGCTAAGGCCCTTGGCGGTCTCTTGAAAGGTCTATTGTAATGAAAAAATATCTTTTATTTTTTGTGCTGATTGTTTTAGGGATGATCCCTGCCTTGGCCGCGTCTGACGCTGCCTTACAGGCAGAGGAACTTTCCCTTTTATGGGTAATTCCCTTTGGGGGAATTCTTCTTTGTCTGTCCTTATGTCCGCTTTTTGTCCCAAACTTGTGGCACCATCATTACGGCAAAATAGGGGCGGCGTGGGCGCTCTTAACCCTTGGGGGAATGATCCATCACGGGGGCCTCGAAACTGCCGCCTATGAGGTTTGTCACACGTATCTTGCGCACTATTTTCCCTTTATCATCTTGGTGGGAGCTCTTTTTACTATCAGTGGCGGCATCAAAGTCACCGTGCACGCCCCGGCAACACCCTTTAGTAATACGGTGCTTCTTTGCGTGGGGAGTTTCGTTGCAAGCCTTATCGGGACAACGGGAGCGGCCATGCTTTTTATCAGACCCCTTCTGGCCATTAACAAAGAGCGTGCCTTTAAAACCCACAGTGTGATCTTTTTCATCATCCTTGTATGTAATGTGGGCGGCGCCCTTAGCGCCATTGGCGATCCACCTTTGTTTTTAGGGTTTTTGAATGGTATTGATTTCTTTTGGCCCACGAAAAAACTTTTTTGGCCGACGATGATGATTCTGATTCCCCTTCTCGCTCTTTATGCGGGGATTGATCATTGGTACCTTAAAAAGGAAACCCTAGCGCCTTACAAGGCGCCTCCAGGTCGGCGTCTGATCTTTGCTGGCAAGCGCAATATCCCCATGATGGCAGCCGCCATTGGGCTGGTGCTGCTCAGCGGTTTTTGGCAATCATCCTTCTACGTGTCTTTGATGGACGTAAAACTCTATGCCCAGGACCTTGTGCGTGATTTGGGACTTGTGGGGCTTTCCTGGGCGTCTTGGCGCTACGGCCCTCGAAGCGCACGCCAGGATAACGATTTCAGCTGGGAACCCCTAGTGGAGGTCGCAAAACTGTTTGCCGCCATTTTCATTACGGCCGCCCCTGTCATGGCCATCCTCAAGGCGGGAGACAAAGGATCCATGGCGGCCCTTGTGTCCCTTGTCACAACAAACGGTCAACCTGTAAACGCCGCGTACTTTTGGCTATCGGGGATTTTGTCGGCCTTCCTTGATAACGCACCCACCTATTTGGTGTTTTTTAGTCTGTCAGGCGGCGACCCAGAGGCTCTCATGGGCGCTTTGGACCACACTCTCATGGCTTTTTCTATGGGGGCAGTGTTCATGGGGGCCCTTACCTATATTGGGAACGCTCCTAACTTTATGGTAAAATCCATCGCAGAAAGTCAAAACGTCGCGATGCCCAGTTTTTTTGGGTATATGGCATGGTCTTGTGGACTTTTGCTGCCGCTTTTTCTATTACTGACCATATTAATTTATTAACGACCATAAAAGGACCTGTGCCATGGATCAAACATCCCACCCAGAAATGGATCTTTCAGGGGAAAAAGAAAATATTTTCAGAGCCTCACGCCTGGCAAAGCTGGACGCCATCAAAGCTATGGGCATAAATCCCTACCCTTCGTCTTTTGAGCGATCCCATAATCTGGAGACCCTTCAACACGATTTTTTCGAGCTTGAATCGGGCGCAGAGACCGAGACAGTCGCCCGCGTGGCGGGACGTATTCGCGCCATTCGTAACAGCGGGATGTTCATTGACCTTCACGACAGCACCGGCAAGCTTCAGTTGTTTTGCCATAAGGACGTTATGGGCGAAGTGGCGCTAACCCTCATCAAGCAACTAGATGTGGGAGACATCATTGGCGCCGCGGGCCTTATTCGCCGCACCACCAGGGGCGAGCTGACCCTGAACGTCAAAGAGATTTCTCTTTTGTCCAAAGCGCTTCTTCCCCTTCCTGAAAAATACCATGGCCTCAGCGACGTCGAGACCAGATACCGTCAGCGGTATCTTGATCTCATCATGAATGAAGATAGTCGGGCGACCTTGCGCGCGCGCAGCCAAATTATTTCCGCCATGCGCCGCTATTTAACGGACGAAGGATTCCTTGAGGTTGAAACACCCATGCTGCAAACCATTGCAGGGGGTGCTGCAGCAAGGCCTTTTATCACCCATCACAACGCCCTTGATCTTGATTTGTATCTGCGTATTGCGCCCGAGCTTTACCTCAAGCGGTTGATTGTGGGCGGACTTTCCGACAAGCTTTTTGAAATTAACAGAAACTTCAGAAATGAAGGGGTGTCCACACGTCACAACCCTGAATTCACCATGATCGAGCTTTACCAAGCATACGGTGATGCCAGCACCATGATTGAGCTCACCCAAACCATGATTTCTCATATTGCGATGACCCTCTTTGATACCACAAGCTTTGAGTATGCTGGTAAAACTCTTCACTTTGCAAAGCCTTGGCGCGCTGTCTCCATGCTGGACGCCGTACGTGAAGTGACGGGCCTTGACCTTGGTCAACTGGACGCGGCCGCTGCTGCCGAGGCCGTTAAAACCCTTGGCATCACTATTAAAAAGGGCGCTCTGTGGGGAGAAATCGTCGAAACTGCCTTTGCCGAAAAGGTCGAAGAAACCCTGATTCAGCCAACCTTTGTAACGGAATTTCCTTTGGATATTTCACCGCTTGCCAAACCTCACCCCACAAACCCTCGTCTAACGGAGCGTTTTGAGGTCTTTGTGAACGGAATCGAGCTTGCCAACGGCTTTTCAGAGCTCAGCGATCCCATTGATCAGCGCGCGCGCTTCGAGGCGCAAGTGGACGCGAAAAACAAAGGAAACGATGAAGCCCACGCCATGGATGAGGATTTCATCACGGCCCTAGAGTACGCCATGCCCCCAACCGGCGGCCTTGGGATTGGCATCGACCGCTTGGTCATGTTCCTCACGGGTGCCCCCAGCATTCGGGACGTCATCGCCTTTCCCACCATGAAACCAAAAGACTAATCCCCAAACGAAGAGAGCGGTCTCAAAGCCGCTCTTGTTTGTCTTTAGAAGAAGAAAAAATAATCGTGGCGGATGGGGTGGGATTCGAACCCACGAAGGAGTCGCCCCCTTGCCGGTTTTCAAGACCGGTGCCTTCAACCGCTCGGCCACCCATCCAACACACCCTCATTGATATCCTGGGAACGAGCCTTCGTCAAGAAAACACGTGAGCTACGGGCAAGAAAACCTAAAATTCTTCAGTGAATTTGTTCTGCACAAGGCTGACAAGGGCCTTAAGGGCTTCGTCGGCACCCGCGCCCGTGCAGACGATCTCAAGAAAAGTGCCTTGTCTTGCCCCCAACAGCAAAAGCCCCATGAGGGAAGTCCCCGGCACTGTACGGTGGGCATGGCAGACCTGAATATCGGCGTTAAAACTCTCGGCAAGCTTCACAAACCTTGCGGCCGCCCGCGCATGGAGTCCGCGTACATTGACGACCTCAACGATTTGGCGCACACAAGACACTTCTTCTTGAGGGGTCACGATCCAGTTCCAAGGAGGCGTGAGGCAACGTTAATATACGAGCGTGCGGCTTCTTGAGCGGCAAGGGACGCCTCTTCCAGGGTGTGCGTGCTTCTGACTTTGGCAAGCTTCACGAGCATGGGCATGTTCACCCCTGCAATGACCTCAAGATTTTCGTAAGCCCCCAAAAAGGAGATCGCAAGGTTGGACGGCGTGCCACCAAACATATCCGTTAAAAGGAGGACCCCTTTGCCCGTCTCCACCTCGTCAATGAGCGCGGCAAGGCGTCCCCTGGTGTCTTCCATGTCCTCTTCCCAATTGACGCACAGGGCTGCTAGTTTTTCTTGCTTGCCCACCACGCGCTCAAGCACATTTAAGAATTCTTGCCCAAGAGACCCGTGGGCAACGATAATCACACCAATCATTTTTTACTCCCTATTTATTTTCTATCATCATACGCGCGACTGACCATCTAAACAAACAAGTCTTTTTTCTCAAGATAGTTTTTAGCTAGTAAAGTGGTCAAGAATTGACATATGATATTTTGCTTTTGTGTCAACCTTACCAAAGAGGAGTGTTATGTCTACGTCATCCCCCACCCATTCTCACAAATGGGTCTTTATCACCGCTGGATTTGCCATGTTTTCCATGTTTTTTGGCTCTGGAAATTTGGTCTTTCCTTTGGTGGTGGGATACAAGACGCTAGACCAATTCTCCCACGCAGCCCTTGGTCTTTTGGTCACAGGGACCTTGGTGCCTTTTTTGGGGCTTCTGACCATGATTTTCATGAACGGAGACACAAAAAAGTTTTTCTCTAAACTTGGGGCCGTGCCGGGTTTTCTTTTACCGTTTTTGATGCTAGCGCTGCTTGGTCCTTTCGGCGTGTGTGCACGCTGTATTCTGGTGTCTTACGGCAGCATCAGTCTTGTGTGGCCCGAGCTTCCTTTTCCTATTTTTAGCATCAGTTTCGCCCTGATCGCCGCTCTCATGACCCTCAATCGCAAGCGTCTTGTGCGCCTTCTTGGGCGCTATTTGACGCCGTGCTTGCTTTTGGGGATCACGCTGATTTTGGTGGTGGGCATCTGGCAAGCAAGCCCTCCAAGCCCTTCTCCCCTTGGATCAACGGCGTCTTTTAATATTGGCCTTCATCAAGGGTATCAGTTGATGGACCTGTTAGCCGCGTTCTTTTTTTCCGCGACCATCGTAGAGTACCTCCATGCACACCTTGGCAAGGGCGCAAGCATTCCTTACGTTGCCAAGGAAGCCGTTAAGGCAAGCGGCGTTGGGATCACCCTTCTTGCCATCGTGTATTTAGGCTTTGTGGGCCTTGGGGCGTCTTACGCGCCGTACTTGCACGGAGCGTCCGCTGAAAAAATGCTGATCCTCATTGCCCAAAAAACCTTAGGTGATATGGCCCTTCCCCTTTTGGCGCTGACCATTTGCCTTGCATGCCTGACAACTTTGGTCGCCCTTGCAGGCCTTTTTGCCGAGTTTTGCCAAAAGGAAATGTTCAAAGGGAAAATCGGTCGCACGCCTTGCGTAATCGTGACTTACATCCTGTGTAGTGTGATTTCTTTTCTGGGCTTTGACGAGCTTGCCTCTTGGATTGGGGGCGTCATGGACTTTGTGTACCCCGCGCTTATTGTGCTCTCTCTTGTGTCCATTACGGATTACTTTATGAAAAGCAACTGGGCGCCAAAACTCTTTTATGTGGCCCTTGGGGTTTTGGGGCTAGCAAAGGTTGCAAAGGCGGGGGGCCTTTTTTAACCCTCTAACTCGCTGTCAAAAAGGGTGCTTTGTAGACGCGGCGCTTGCAAGCCAAGATGTTTGTAAGCCGCCGCCGTCAACATACGACCTCTTGGTGTGCGTTGTAAAAAACCTTGCTGAATGAGATACGGCTCGACAACTTCTTCAAGGGTATCCCGCTGCTCGAAAAGGGCGGCAGCAAGGGTCTCGGCGCCCACAGGTCCTCCCCCGTAGGATTTTGCAATGGCAAGGAGGTACCTCAGGTCCTGCCCATCAAGACCGATTTGATCCACGCCCAAGCGGTTTAAGGCGGCGTCCACCTGAACACGGTCCATGGGCACACCACTTTCTGTGCCGAAATCCCGTACCCGGCGTAAAAGGCGCCCGGCAATACGAGGGGTTCCGCGCGCACGTCTTGCGATTTCCTGAATACCCTGAGCAGTAAGAGAGAATCCCAGAAGACGCGCACCACGCTCAACCACAAGCTCAAGTTCTGCCGGTGTATAAAAATCAAGGCGTAAGGGAATGCCGAAACGGTCCCGAAGGGGCGCTGTGAGAAGACCCGTTCGGGTTGTGGCCGCGACCAGTGTAAAGGGTGGCAAGTCAATTTGAATGGATCTGGCAGAGGGGCCCTCTCCTAAGATCAAGTCAAGCTTACAATCTTCCATGGCGGGATAGAGGATTTCCTCGATCACAGGATTAAGGCGGTGAATTTCATCAATAAATAAAACATCTCTCGGTTGAAGATTGGTCAAAATGGCCGCCAGATCCCCAGCCTTTGAAATAATGGGGCCAGAGGTTGCCCGAAACCCTACCCCTAATTCCTGGGCAATAATATGGGCAAGCGTTGTTTTACCAAGACCGGGAGGGCCATGGAAGAGCACATGATCCATGGCCTCACCCCGGGCTTTGGCCGCGCCCACAAAAACACGCAGGTTCGCACAAACTTCTTTTTGTCCAATAAAGTCCCCAAGGCTTTTAGGGCGCAGAGACGGCCCCTCCCCTTCGATCTCCTTTTCATAGGGATCCAAAAGAGGGTTGGCTGCAGACCTAAGATTTTGAGAGCTGGGCGAGGGCAAGGCGGATAACCTCCTGAACGGTTGAGTTGGGCGCACTCTTAACGATGTCTGTCACAGCGCTGGTGGCGTCCATCAAGCGGTAGCCAAGACCCACCAGAGCTTGGGTTGCGTCTTTGAGGACTCCTTGGGGACCTTGAAGTGGCTGGGAAGAAATACTTTCAAGCGCGTAAACGTTGGTAAGACTTTGCTCCATGACAGCTCCCACTTTGTCTTTAAGCTCGTTCACAATGCGTGCCGCAAGCTTAGGGCCAACCCCTTCGGCTTTTGTAAGGTAACTTTGATCTTGAAGGGAGAGCGCTCTAAAAACGTCTTCGACCGCCCCAATACTTAGTAGCGCGAGCCCCACGCGCGTGCCGACTCCCTGGACGGAGGTCAGAAGCTTAAAAAGGCGCCTTTCTTCGGGACTATGAAAGCCGATGAGGGAAATATCATCTTCGCGCACTAGCATCTGTGTCCACAAAGTGACGGTTTGACCTGGATGGGGGAGTGCTGCCAGAGCGCCGGCCGAGCACGTTAAATGATAACCAACCCCCTGTACGTCCAAAACGACGTATGTTTCTGCGACTTCCTCCACAAGGCCTTTTAATTTTGAGATCACGAAGTTTTCTCCCAATAGGTTTGTGTCTGACGGCACCATCCATGACATATGGCCACGGCCAGGGCGTCAGCGGCGTCGGCCGTTGTGCAACCGGCCGTCGGTAGGAGCCTTGCCACCATGGCGCTTACTTGCTCTTTGCCGGCATGACCCGCGCCCACCACGGTTTTTTTCACTTGGTTGGCGGTGTATTCACCCACATGAAGACCATACTTGGCAGGGGTGAGAAGCACAACCCCCCTTGCCATGCCAAGCTTGAGGGTAGAGGCAGGGTTTTTGTTCACAAAGGTTTCCTCAACGGCAGCCTCTTCTGGGGCATGGGTTTCTACAATCTGACACAAGTGTGTGTAAAGGTAAGAAAGCCTTTCCGGCAGTGGCACGCCTTGGGGAGGGCTTATGACGCCGTGGGCAACGTGGGAGAGTTTTCCGCCCTTGAAGGAGATGACACCCCACCCTGTAAAGCGCAGCCCCGGATCAAGGCCCAAAATGTGCAAGACTCACACCTCTTCCAAAGCTTTTTGTGTGGCCTCATCCATATCTTCGTTGGAGAACACGTTTTGTACGTCATCCAAATCCTCGAGGGCGTCCAAAAGCTTTAAAAGGGATTTGGCCCCCTCCACATCAACGGGCACTGTGTTTTGGGCTTCCCATGAAATTTTAGAAGACAACGGCTCACCAAATTTTTGAGAGATTAACTCTTGAATTTCGTGCAGACGCGTCATGTCACAATAAATCGTGTGTGCGTCCTCATCAGACACCACGTCATCGGCGCCCCCTTGAAGGGCCTCCTCAAACATGGCCTCGTCAGACGCGGCGTTCTTTGGATACACAATCACGCCTTGGCGTTTGAACTGAAAACTCACACTGTTGGTTTCGCCTAAGGAGCCGCCGTATTTATTAAAGGTGGATCTGACGTCCGCCGCGCTCCGGTTACGGTTGTCGGTCAAGCCCTCCACAATAATGGCAATGCCCCCGGGCCCGTATCCTTCGTACCGTACCTCTTGATAATCGGTATCATCCCCGCCGCCCATGGCTTTTTTAAGGGCACGCTCGATATTATCGCCCGGCATGTTTTCAGCGCGCGCGGCCATGATGGCCGAGCGAAGGCGGGGGTTTGACTCAGGCGCAATGCCGCCTTCTTTAGCGGAAACGGTGATTTCCCTGATGAGCTTTGTAAAAATTTTGGCGCGCTTTTTATCCTGCGCCCCTTTGCGATACATAATGTTCTTAAATTTTGAATGTCCTGCCATGATCAATGCCTTTAGTCATACATCCGATCAGAGATTACAGACCTTAACGCCCGCGTCAAGGGGGACCGGCCGTCCCCCGTTGTTTTTACAAAGGACGTTTTACGCTTTGCCAGATGCGTCTTGTGAGAACACCCATCATAACCGTGAAGAGGCCTAAGAAAATCATCACGACTACGCCCATGTGTTTACGCGTTTCCATTTCTGGTTCAGACGCCCAAGCAAGAAAGGTCACAACGTCGTGGGCCATTTGGTGAATGGTGGCTTTGGTGCCATCGGGGTAAGTCACCTGTTCATCACTAATAATAGGAGGCGCCATGGCAATTTGATGCCCAGGAAAATATTTATTGTAGTGCATTCCTGTCGCCATCTGCATTCCTGCAGGCGTCTTTTCATATCCTGTAAGAAGTCCAAAAATGTAATCTGCACCGTGTGGTCTTGCCTTTACAACCATGGATAAGTCTACAGGAAGGGCGCCGTTGTTAGCCTCACGCGCAGCCGCCTCTGTAGGGAAAGGGTGCGCGAAAAAGTCCTTTGGCTCTGCCTTACGTTTGGTGGGTTGACCATCATCAGCCACAGGGCCAGCGACCTCGTACTCAGCCGCAATAGCCTTAACATCTGACTCCGTAAAGCCTAGGGCCTTGAGTTTTTCATACCTCAAGTGATGCATGCCGTGGCAGGCAGCGCACACTTCCCGGTAGACCTGAAGACCGCGCCTGACGGAGGGGCGATCATAGGTGCCAAAGGCTCCAGAAAAACTCCACTTCTGGGCAGGGGGCTTAGGGGTTTCATTGGCATAAAGAACTGACCCCCCTAAAATAAATAAGCAAAGAAAGAGCCAAAGATTTTTTTTCATGTGACTATCCTTTCTTTGAAGGGGATTTCACTCCCGAAAACGCCGCCTCGTAAATGCTGTCAGGGACAGCACGCGTTCGCTCTATCCGCGGCAAAAACGGCAGCACCACCAAAAAGTAAAAGAAATAATAGAATGTCGACAACCGACTCACAAGAAGCGGGATTCCTTCTGGCTGTTGGCCTCCTGCCCATCCAAGAGCCAGACATGAAACAATAAGGAGGGTGTAAAATACCTTAAAGAAAGGGCGGTATTTTCCGCTTCTTACGGGTGAGCGATCAAGCCAGGGAACAGTGAAGAGAATTCCCACTGCCGCAAACATTAAAAAGACGCCGCCGAGTTTGTCAGGAACTGATCGCAAAATGGCATAGAAGGGTAAGAAATACCACTCAGGTACAATGTGGGGCGGAGTGAGAAGGGGGTTTGCTGGAATATAGTTATCTGGCTCACCAAAAAAGTTAGGCGCAAAAAAGACGAAACCCGCCCAAATCAATAAAAAGATCCCCAGTCCATATAGATCTTTCACGGTATAATACGGGTGAAAGGGGATGGTGTCACTGGGATTTTTCTTTTCAACACCCGATGGATTGTTCGACCCATTGGTATGAAGGGCCACAAGGTGCAGCACCACAATGCCAATGAGAAGCATGGGAAAAAGGTAGTGAAGTGAGAAAAAGCGGTTCAGGGTGGGGTTATCCACAGAAAATCCCCCCCAAAGCAGGGTCACGATCGCGTCCCCCACCACGGGAATCGCAGAAAACAGGTTCGTGATGACCGTGGCCCCCCAATAGCTCATTTGACCCCAGGGCAGCACATATCCCATAAAGGCCGTGGCCATCATCAAAAGCAAGATGACCACACCCATAATCCACAAAATCTCACGAGGCGCCTTGTATGACCCATAGAAAAGGCCCCTAAAGATATGAATATACACGGCGATAAAAAACATAGAAGCGCCATTCATATGAATGTAGCGAATAAGCCATCCATAATTGACCTCACGCATGATACGCTCGACGCTGTCAAAGGCATGGTCCACATGGGGCGTATAGAACATAGCAAGAAAAATTCCTGTCAGGACCATAATCACCAAGGTGATCCCCGCAAGAGACCCAAAATTCCACAGATAATTCAGGTTTACAGGAGTTTTGTAGTCAACCAGATGTTCCTTAGCAAAAGAGAAAAAAGGAAGTCTTGCATCCACCCAGGCCATAAATCCCGTTTGATTTTGTGGCGTGTTTTTTTGTTCTGACATTTTAGGCCTCCTGACCCACGCGAATGCTGGTATCGCTTAAAAAAGTATACGGGGGGACAGGCAGGTTGTGGGGGGCAGGCCCTCGTCTCACGCGCCCTGATGCGTCATATTCTGAACCATGGCACGGACAAAACCAACCTCCATATTCGCCTTTGTGATCACTGGGTTTTTGACCAGAGGGTACACACCCCAAATGGGTGCAAACACCCACGACAATAAGCCACTCTGCTTTTTTGACCCGTTTGTCATCTGCTTCAGGATCAATGAGTTTCGTCATGGGTACAGCCCGAACTTGCTGTATTTCTTGAGGGGTGCGCCTTCTAATAAAAAGAGGTTTACCACGCCACATGATGGTGATCGCTTGGCCCACTGCGATGGGGGACAAATCCACATCCACAGTTGCACCGGCCAGGGTATCTGCAGCAGGGTTCAAACTGTCCACAAAGGGCCAAATAAAACTCGCCACACCAACGCCGCCCATGGCCGCAGACGCCAAGATCAAAAAGTCACGCCGGGTCTTTTTTTCATTGGCCACAGGTGCATTTTGAGTTGAATCGAGGGATGACATGTAAAGTACACCTCTAAAAATTATCTAAAAACCTCCATCACAGTTGTACCACAACCACAAGAACAGGACCAGTCTCTTCGCATGATCTTTATTAAACTGTGACTTCATAACCAGGAAACAAAAGATCTGTATGGTCTTAGGTTTGTCCTCTTGCGCTCACACGTTATATTTTTCACAATAGGTTAATCAATGTGATCAAACAGGGATCAGAATGACAGCGTCTTCCAAGGAAAAAATCCCTTTGCTTGTCATGGGCGCCTTGGGCATTGTATATGGTGATATTGGTACAAGTCCCCTTTACGCCCTAAAAAGCTGTTTTTCTTTGGGAAATTTGCCTGCCACGGCTCCTAACATTTTGGGGCTTACGAGCCTTTTTTTCTGGACCCTGATCCTGATTGTGTCGATCAAGTATGTGCTTTTCGTTTTACGTGTAGAAGAGCACGGCGAAGGGGGAATTCTTGTTTTATCATCGATCTGTAGCCATATAAAAGAAAAGTGGGTCAAGGGTTTTTCTCTGCTTATGGGCCTCCTGGGATCAGCGCTTCTTTTTGGAGACGGGGTCATTACACCCGCCATTTCTGTCTTGAGCGCCCTTGAGGGACTCACACTCCTCTCGCCGGCCATCGCGCCCGAGGTAACGATTTTATCTGTCACCTTGTTGATTTTATTATTTGTAGTTCAAAAACATGGAAGTGGTAAACTCGGAGCCTACTTTGGCCCCATCATGACTCTCTGGTTTTTTACCCTCGCTTTCCTTGGTGTTTTGTCCATCCTCAAAACGCCCTCCATTCTTCTTGCCATAAGCCCTACCCACGCCTTGTCCTTTCTCGTGGGCGGAGGATTACCTGCTCTTATCGCCATGGGGGGCACCATTATGGTGGTCACGGGCGCCGAAGCCCTTTACGCAGATCTGGGTCACTTTGGTGCCAGACCCATTCGCGTTTCGTGGCACAGCGTTGTTTTTCCGGCGCTCGCGCTTAACTATCTTGGCCAAGGGGCCCTTCTCTTGCGTGACGCCAGCGCTCTTGCAAACCCATTCTACCAATTAGCCCCTTCCTGGTGTCTTGTGCCTTTAGTTGTTTTATCAACGCTTGCAACGCTTATCGCTTCCCAATCCATTATTTCGGGCGTTTTTTCGTTGACATGGCAGGCCATAATGCTTGGTGACTTACCTCGGCTTCGCGTGATACACACCTCCCACGCCCAGCGCGGTCAGGTTTATGTGCCTGCCGTTAATATTCTTTTGTGTGTGATGACCATGAGCGCCGTGCTTCTTTTTCAAACTTCCGAAGGTCTTGCGGCGGCTTATGGGTTTAGTGTGGCGGGTGCGATGCTTGCCACAACCCTCATGCTGTGCTGTGTGGCACATTTTAAGTGGCATTGGTCTGTTCTTAAGGTTTTGCTCACCTTGGCGCCCCTAGTACTTTTGGATGTGTTCTTTTTCGCGCTTAACCTATCTAAATTTCTCCATGGTGCTTGGTACGCACTTCTGTTGTCGGCTGCAACGTTTACCATTATGAAATCTTGGCAAAAAGGTACACAAACTTTGGAGCGTCAAAGGCCCTACGCCCACGAAGCTCTTTCACAGTTTTTGGAAGAACACTTAGACCTTTTTCCAACACGCCTTCCTGGAACTGCCGTCTACATGACAAGGACGCCCGATCAAACGCCTTCTTCCTTGCGGATAAACCTAAAGCACAATAAATTTCTTCATGAAAAAGTTCTTTTTATTTCGATTATTACCACAAGAGAACCCCGCATTAGCCTGTCAGACAAATTCACCGCCCAAGAAATTCTGCCCAATATTTATACCGTTTCGGCGTTTTACGGGTTCAAAGAAATTCCCGATCTTCAAAAGATTCTTCAATGGCTTACAGAAAAAGATCTTCTAGACTGCCATTATGACGCCTCGTTTTTCCTTACGCGCGGCGTTCCCATTTTATCTTCCAGAAGTGCGTCACATACTTTCATGAACAAGCTTTATATGTTTTTATCAAGAAACGCCTTGTCGGCCCATGAATTTTATAAAATTCCTTACCAACAACTTGTAGAAATAGGGATCCGGTACCACCTCTAGCAGTAGGAATTTTTTTCCCCATTAGGGTCGATTCGAGCAGGAATTTTTTTCCTCTTTTGGTTTTATTCGAGACCCCCTCTTTTTGTTGAGTAAAAAAACATCTATCAAACAAACACTTAAGGTCATCTGTGACGAATCTTCAGACATGGCACACGGCTTGCATGACTTAACAGGGATACGTGAGTATCTCGTGAGGCGCCAGGTAGGCGCTAAAAACAACCGCAGGAAGCGAAAGGAATAAAAAATGGTCGACGTAACAGGTCTTTCAAACTTATCAGCTCTTCAAACACAAAATAACATGAAGAAGCATACCACAAGTGCTGCCGATGCCATCGCACAGCTCTCGAGTGGTACAAAACTCATCAAGGCGTCTTCTGACTCATCGGCGGCAGCTATCTCCAAAGCCATGACGTCGGATATTTCAGTCTTGAATCAAACAAAAATTAACGCGTCCAACGCCTCGAGCCTGATTCAGGTGGCAGCCAGCGCCATGAACGACCAGCTCTCGCTCTTGACATCGCTCAAGACGCTCGCCACAAAAGCCGCTGACGCCTCTCTTAGCCCCACCAACCGGGGTCTTGTGAACAATGAGTATCAAGAAATTCTCAAGCAAAACGGTGACGTGGCCGACCGCGCCCGCTGGAACGGGGTCTCTCTTATGACTGGCGGCGCCGGAACTGTGACCCTTTCTGGTGTTGTTGCACAAGCAACCGGTAACGTTGCAGCGCCAGCCCTTGCCAACACCATGGCAGGTACCGTGAACGCCGCGACCACAGGTTTTATTGACGGTACGGCCACAGACGTGGTTGTGAATATTGCCAGTGCTAACTCATATGATGTCTCCATCAAAGTAGGTGAACAGTGGTTTACAGCAGAAGGCGTCGTGCCTGCGGGCGGTGGTATTTTGACGCTTACCAGCACAGCCGATAGCGCGAACCGCATTGCCCTTGACTTTGCCGCCAACGTGGCTGGTATCGCGAGTGCGGCCAACTTCCAGCAAGGTCTTGAGGAAACCCTTGGTATTCCTGCTGGGCGTCTTAATGCGACGTTCTTGTCTCAATCCACGGCTGCCAACAACGGCCTAACAGGCGTCACTGCCGCTTCAAGCGCGCCAACAGGAACCTACTCCATTCGTTATGACGCTAACAGCAACTTAGTCACCCTTACTAACGGCGAGCAAAAGTGGACACAAAGCATCGCCACCACGGGTGCGGCGCAAACCATTTCCTTTGCCAATGGTATCTCGGCCACTTTTGACAACACCTTTGCTGTTGGAACAAGTGTGACACCCATGACGTTTGATGTGGCCAGAAGTGCTACGAACCAAGTAAGCCTGACCTTCCAGCTTGCTGAAAAGGCAACGGATACCCTTACGGTGAATATTGCCGGGACAACCAACCAAGCTCTGGGCATCAATGGCACATCCGTTGATACGATTCAAAATGCCAATACCGCGTCAGACGCGCTTAAGGTCGCCATTGACCGCGTGAATAGCGCGTTTTCTCAAATTGGTGCGCAGCAAAAAAGACTTGAGTCCACGCAAAATAACCTGACCAACACCGTGACAAACTTGGAGGCGGCCAGAGCAAACGTGGCCGACGCAGACATTGCCGCGTCCATGACGAACTTTACGATTTCCAACACCATGGCACAGGTGTCCAACGTTGCCCTTTCCCAAAGCTTAGGGTTGACGCAACAACTCCTGTCCATTGTAAGGACTTAATAAAATGAGAGAAAAGAGATAATTTTTCTCTCTTTGCGTGATCCAGTGGCGCGGCCTTTAGGGGCGGCGCCACTTTGTGGTTTAGAATGTTGATGATGAATAAGTGAAACAGAAGGAGGGCAAAAATGGCAACTGTTTCAGGTTTACCAGGTACACCCACCCCTTATGTGCCAGCTGGCGCGACCAAGGACAGTGTACCTCCAGAAAAAAGAGTGATCCCAAGTCCTGAAAAGCAGGACCCCGATGTTCGTCGTGCCCCCAGCGCTCGCACCACAAAGGAAAGCATTCCTGTGTTCAATATTGATACGGCAGAAAAAAATGAAAAAGACACTGCAGATGGCATAGAAGATGCATCTCTAAAAAAAGAGATTCGAGCGTCATCCTATGAAACAGGACTTGGCGTTTTTGATGGAACGGTGGTGCAAGAGCTTCGCGATTCTTCTACCAATCAGGTGGTCGAGCGACATCCCAAAAAAGGATGTGATGAATACATAAAGCATGCTGCCATCGAGGAAACAAGCGACAACAAGCGTATTCAAATCGCCAGTTAGGATAGAGGAAAATGCCAGACATATCGCCCGCAACCATACGAAGCCATGAGAGTTTAAATCCTTTTAAAGGAGCGACCTTTAATGGAAAGGTGATGGGCAAGGATGTCGGCGAAATTCTAAAGGATTTTGAAAAAGTAGAAGAAGTAAAAGTTAATGCTATCAAAGAAGAGATTGATATTGTTAACAAGAACGCGGAAAAATTGTCAACCCTTCAAAGCAAAGTCACCGATATCAAGACGTCTTTGTCCCAACTATTTGGAGAAGGTCTGGGTGCAAGTGCGTCTGGGGCCTTTGCCACAAGAGAGGCTGTGCTGGTTTCAGGTGATAGCAACGTCCTTGATGCGTATGTTTCCAATGACGCCAACATCGGAGATATCTCTGTTCTTGTCAAACAACTTGCCAGCAAAGACGCGGTCAGTGCGGCCGGACATGTGACAGATCTTAACCAACCCCTTGGATGGACAGGGTCCATTGATGTGGGCACCACCGCTCAAGATGGGTCAGGCCAGGTCGTTCATAACACCACCACCATTAACCTCGATGCGTCCATGAGCCTCAATGATCTTATGGACGCCGTCAACAATCAAACAAGCACGAATCATTTAAGTGCAGAAGTCACAAACTTCCCTGGACAATATGTTCTCTCTTTTCAGGCCACCAATTATGCAGAAGCGATTAGCATAGATACCACAAATCTTAATGTGAACGGTGGTGATGCCACGATTTTACCTATTTCTTCCCAAAGAACCGTCAACGATCTTTCCGCTGTGGTTCAATTTAGGGGCATCAACAGAGACATCCTTTACCCTTCTAACGTGATTCCCGCAGGCGCTCAAGCTGAAGGAGTCTCCTTTACCCTTCAGCATCCAGACCCCAATACACCTGTGACCATTCGGATCCAAAACTCTCAATCAGCTGCCGTTACAGCCATCAAAACTTTTGTGGAAAGTTATAATGCCCTGCAGGATTACTTGGCCACCGATGATGCATATCAAGGCGAGGCCCGTAAGGCTGTAAGTCATCTTGGCTTAACTTTATCCAATGTCGCTCAAGGAGTCCCAGCAGGAAGCCTCAATAACTTAAGATCTTTGGGCGTCAACCTCGGTAGCGACGGAAAACTGACCATTGATACACCAACCCTCGTCAACACCCTGGAAACCAAATTCGATCAAGTTTCCCAAGTATTTGGATTCGAACAAAAGTCCACAAATTCATCTTTTATCATGATGAATCGGCCTACCCTTCTCAATGACGATATGCTTACCACGGGGGTTGGGATTACCGTGACCAAGGCCCAAGATGGGTCTTTTAGTGCCACCATGTCTCTTGGGGGACAAAATTATAATGCTGTCCTAGGACAGCCGAGTCAGGGGACCGTGACCATTTCGGCTGATCCAAACTCTCCTCTTGCGGGGATGAGCATCTTATGTGTTGGGCTCGACAGCCTTCCTAATGGCGTACAGTCAACAAAGTCTACACATATCTCCATGAGTTCAGGTGTTGCGGATCAACTTCTGACATACATCAACCCGCTTCTCAACAGTGATCCCAAAAAGGGCCTTTTTGCCCTTGAGCTTCAAAATCTTTTAGGAAATAAGTTGGACAAAAACGTCACTGGAGAAAAACAACTCCTTGAACAAAAGCTTGCCACACAAAAAGAAAGTGCGGGTGTTAATATCCAAAAACAAATGATGGCCTTTCAAAAATTACAAATAGTTAACCAAAGACTTGAGATGCAAAAAAATGCCATCGATACCATGGTTAAATATACCGCCAAATCGTAACATAGGAGAGTTCCATGTCACCGACACAGCATCGCATTTACAAAAAGAACACAGCCAATAGTGGTGATGTCACGGAAAATATGGCCCTTCTTCTTGAGCAGCTCGCTGTCCACATGAAAGCCGCCCATCAAGCCATCCTGTCAAAAGATGTGGAAAAACGCTTTAAAGAAAGCGAGCGGGCATCCTTTATTCTGGCAGGGCTTAAAGGCGCTCTTGTGCGTCTTGACAGTGAGCAGGCAAAGACAGCAGATGGTCTTCAGCGTTTTTATGACTCTATGGAAACCCTGATCATGCGCATGAATATTTTTAATAGCGCCGAAACAGCCAAAAGCTTAGAAGAAAGCTTTTTTAACCTTGCTCAAAAATGGCGGCAGGTTGGTCATCAAAAGAACCAAAAGACCTTTTCACCGCCGCCCCCCTCAGAAGGACAGGAAAAATATTTCGCGAGTGTTTAAACACTCTATACAGAAGCTCTTTTTTAGCTCACCATCTTTGGGTACAAATTAATGTGTGAGGAAAAAATGGAGTCCTATAAAGCCTTAAGTTTACCAGCTCTTTTGTTGGGTGTGTGCATTGCCCTGGGTCCCAGCAGTGCAGGGTATTTCATCTACAAAGGGATTGTCGATGCCAAAGATAGAGAGCGTTACGTGACGGTCAAAGGCCTTGTGGAGCGTCTTGTGAAATCAGACACGGCGCAGTGGAATCTGTCCTTCCAAATCACCGGAGATGACTTAAAAGTGCTGGAGGCGTCTTACACGAGTTCTGCTGAAAAAGTTAAAGCCTTTCTTTTTAAACAAGGTTTTGTAGAGTCCGACTTTACACAATCTCCCTTAAGCATCGTTGACAACCATGCGCGCACTTGGGGCAATCAGCTTCCGCCCACCCGGTACACAATCACAGGGGGGTATTTCATACAGTCGTCAAAGGTGGAAAAAGTACAAGAAGCTGACCGCAATCTTGCCTCCCTTTTTAGGGAAGGGGTGATTTTGCAAGATGCGCGCCCTACCTATTCCCTCAGCACCTTTAATGCCTTGCGTTCAGAAATCTTAGCAGAAGCCACGAAAAATGCGCGCACCATGGCCGAACAATTTGCGAAAGACTCCAACAGCCAGGTAGGGTCAATTCGACGTGCCAATCAAGGCGTCATCTCTATCCTGGACCCTCAGGCAGGCCCTACAGAAGACTGGAACTCAGGTCAGGCGTCTTTAACAAAGAAAATTCGTGTTGTTTCTACTTTTGACTTTTTTCTTCACTAATCAGTTAAAGGGGGTCATGCCCCCTTTTACCCCTTAATGTGGCTTAGAAGCAGGTTTTCATCTTGCGGTGAAAGATATTTAACCAGATAATTTGTTGCGTGCGCTACATCGAGGGCTGGTGAAAAGAGGTAACCCTGAGCATAAGGGCAAGAAAGCTCTTTAAGCCTTGATAGTTGGGCCTTGTTTTCAACACCCTCGGCAACTGTTTTGAGGCCCAAATCTTTGGCCATACCAATAATCGTTGAGACGAGACGCTCTGCTTTTGGATCTTTTATCATGCCCTCAATAAAGGCGCGATCAATTTTTAGAAAATCAAAGGGAAAGCTATGAAGGTAGCTTAACGAAGAGTATCCTGTTCCAAAATCATCAATGGAGATCCTGGACCCCAGGCTTTTAATCCTTTCAAGTCGTTGGATAATCAGGGTAGGATCTCGGATGATGACACTTTCTGTCACCTCTAAAATCAAGTATCGTCTTTTTTCCCCGATATCATTTAAAAGCTTCATAATACCTTCAAAGCAGTAAAAATCTAACAACTGGCGCACGGAAATGTTCACGCTAACATGCGGGCACCTATCAAAACCAACGAGGTCGATCCAAGATCCCACTTGTTGTGCGGCTTTTCGTAACACGAACTCTCCCATACGACCAATGAGTCCGATTTCTTCAGCAAGGGGAATAAACTCTGCTGGTGACACAAAGCCCAGGCCCCCATGCTCCCACCTCATGAGCGCCTCAAAACCAAATAGATGTTGTGTTTCTACATCCACAACAGGTTGATAATAAATACAGAACTCATTTTTTGCTAAGGCTTGTCGCAGATCTGATTCCATTTGCATATTTTGAATCAGTTTTTCATGTTGATATTGATCAAATATCTCTAATCGCGCTTTTCCCGTTGTTTTGGCGTGGTACATGGCAAGATCTGCGTTTTGCAGAACACTTTGAGGCTCCGTCACAGTCTCATCGATCAACGTTAACCCTATACTGCTTGAGATGTGCACCTCCTTTCCTAAAACCATGTAGGGCTGGTTGAGGTGATCTAAAATACGCTGTGAAATGATTTTTGCTTCTTCAAGGGCCTCAACAGGTTCCAAGAGGACGGTGAACTCATCCCCTCCCAGTCTTACAACCGTATCATGGGGCCGCACGACCATTTAAGCACCTGGGCCACAAGTTTAAGAACACCGTCCCCCATTGCATGGCCCATGGTATCATTGATAAATTTAAATCGATCCAAATCTAAAAAAACGACGGCTGCCTTTTTTTCACCGGGCCTCTTTAGCCGCTTAAGTGTTTGATCCAGGCGCTCAAGAAACAGGGACCTGTTGGAAAGTCCTGTTAGTTCGTCATGAAAGGCAGCCCTGTAAAGACAATACTCGTATTCCTTACGAAAATTAATGTCTGTCTGTGATCCAGAAATACGAAGTGCCCTTCCCTTTTCATCTCTTGCGGCAAGACCTTTTGTGTGGACCCAAATGTAGCTCTCAGCGTTGGTTTTTATTCTATATTCAAGGTCTACGCGTTCACTCAGTCCTAAAAGATGATTATGCAGCGCGTTACGAAGGGTGTCACGATCGTCTGGATGAACGCGCTCAACCCAATCTGAAAGTGTGTGAAGCCTATCATCGGGGCTCAGACCTAAAATTTCTTGCCATCTTGGAGAGTATTCGATAAAACCCCTTTCCATATCCCAATCCCATAATCCATCGTTGGAGGCTTTCGCCGCTAGGGAATACTTCTCCTGGCTTTTTTTGAGCTGTTTAGTTTGCTCTAAGAGATTTTTATTTAAGGACATCAGCTCCTCAGACATAACGTCCATCGCATGCTCAATGAGATGTCGCTCCCTGTCAGACTCTTGGTATGCGCGCGCCACCAAGTCGATCAGGTTCATAAGCATGCGCTCTGCATTTTCCTCAAACACAGTACAAACTTGTCTTTTTAATAGATTATGTCCTATTTTTTTTATAAGAGAGGCTTTTTTCACGCCCCGCCTCCCCGCGTAGCTACGCGCTCCGTCAGCGTCGTAATGGTCATGGACTGATTATGCAGAACGGGGGTTCTAGTATGCGGGTGGGGCGCGATTTCGCCATATGAATAGAGCCCTATGGCAGAATTTTTTTTTCCAAGTACGTGCTTGACGGTCTCAACTTCTTCAACAGTTTTTTGACCCATCATAATTTTTCTACCGATGCAACTCACGATAAACGAAAGACTTTTAGGAGTGTCAAAGGAGCTTTGGAGGGCGGCAGACTTTGCTCCATCTATCAAATCATCAAACTTTGCCCACATGAGCTGAGCGTTCCAATTCCTTGGAATGCTCGCCGCAAACGACATACTTTTTTCACGGTCATTGATCCCCAACACGGTACGAATCACTTTACTTGCCTCTCCCTGATCCTGGGGCCAAATGGAAAGAGGAAAGTGAAAAGCTGAAAGAGGAAGCTGATCAGATGCTTTTCCTAAATACTTTTTGTAAAGATCTAGGCAAGGAGTTTGGTCCAACATATAAAGAGTATTCCCCTGTGAGTGTGTGATCTCGCGGTGCGGACCAAAACCACTCCACTGTCCTCCCCTCCCCCACTTGACCACTAAATCATCCCCGTAAAACCCGATGCCGATGACCTTATGCTCTTGAGGAGGTTCATTACAGCCTACTAATGTTTTTTCAAAAGTGTCACCGTCCGCGGCCCCACCTCCCGTCAAAATGACTTTAGTGGTATTCAGTACGTCACTTAAGCCTCTCACAAGCTCGCTTCCGTTGGTGTGAATGCTGTCGTAAAGCACAAAAACCCCTTTAAGGCATTTTTTTTGACTTAAATCTTGGGCAAGGGCGTAACCAACTTGGTATGATTTCTCGCTATTTTCTATTTCCTTTGAAACACCCAAAACACTTGATGTCTTAAAGGTTATCGCCATGTAAACGCCCGGGCCTTGTCTACACGCGCTGTCCAAAATCACGTCATCGGCACTGCAACCCGCGATCACAGCACGGGGATAATACTCTTTAAGTTTTTCAAAGTAAGAATGATTTTCCAACGAGCGTCGTGAAGAAAAATATAAAACAAGGTGTGCAGAAGACGTTTTATTGACTTTAACAAGATCTTTTAAAAGTCCTTTTTCGACGCGCACGATCGTCTCTCACTGAGGGGCTCACTGGGTATCAGCGTGAAGCAAGAGAGTTGCAAAAGAATTAAAGATAAGGTCAGTGCGTATAAAAAAGGCGCCATACGGCGCCTTTTTTATGGGTAACTGCTTTCGCCTTAGCGAGGTACAGTAACCGCACGGCGGTTTTGAGCCCAAGCAGCGGCGTCATGGCCGGGATTTTCTGGGTGCTCTTTACCGTAGCTAACAGTCTCGATACGCTTTGCATCGATGCCTTCACGGACAAGAGCCTTCTTTGCATGGTGCGCACGCCTCTCGCCAAGAGCCATGTTGTATTCGGTTGTACCGCGCTCGTCGGCGTGACCTTCAACAACAACTTCAACAGATGGCCACTTCTTGAGCCATTCAGCTTGACCCTTGAGGGTGGCTTCTGCTTCAGCGTTGATATTGGACTTATTGGTGTCGAAGAACACACGGTCTTTTACAGAGTGACGGAAGTCTTCTGCAGAACCAGGAACAGGACCGCCCTTAGCTGCATCAGACGCAGGCCACTCATGGTAACCACTGTCTTTGCAATCTGGTGTTGTTTCGCAACCAGCCAAAGCCAACAAGCCCACAGCTGCCGTTGCAATTAGATATTGACGCATATTAACTACTCCCTCTAACAAAAATAATCTAAAGGATGATCCAACAAGGAAAAATCCTAAACAGAAGCCGTAACTTCCCCACAATTGTATAGGGAAAAATTTAGGGAATCAAGGGGGACCATGTCCCACCTGATGCATCTGTTGGTGTTTTTACTTCTCGCTCATTTCGACCGGTTAAGTCAATGGAGTATAACCGAGATCTGCCCCGGGTTTCTTCCCTCGTAAAGAGAAGGACACGGCCATTGGGCGCCCAGGAGGGATCCTCCACAAGCCATCCCTTAGCCAAAAGGCGCTCGCCGGAACCGTCTGGTTTCATCACGCCAATATAAAAGTTCCCGTCTGTCCCCATCTTTGTAAAGGCAATCAGATCACCCCTGGGGGACCACACGGGCGTGCGGTAGCTTCCCCCCCCAAAACTAATGCGCTCGGCAGGGCCACCATTGGCGTCCATGACGTAAATTTGCGTCACCCCTCCTCTATCAGAGTTAAAGACAATTTTGGTACCGTCTGGAGAATAGCAAGGCGACGTGTCGATGACAGGACCAGAGGTCGAGGTCAGCCTTTGGACGGCCTTACTGGTTAGATCCATACTAAAGAGGGCTGTGTTACCTTCTTTTGAATAGCTCATGACAATCTTGCGACCATCGGGCGAGAACCTGGGCGCCAAGGTCATATTCTTAAAGTCACCCAAAATATACTTTTGACCTGTGTAAAGACGCATTAGGTACACTTGTGCCTTGCGACGCTCAAAATCGAGATAGGTAATGTCATGCAATGTTGGGGAAAAGCGCGGGGTCAACACCAAGCGCTTGCCGTCGGTGAGGTAGCGGTGGTTTTCGCCGTCCTGATCCATAATCGCGAGCCTTTTGATACGCTTGGTTGAGGGGCCTGTTTGAGCCACATAAACGATCCTGGTATCAAAATATCCCTCTTCACCCGTCACACGTTTGTAAATGGCATCGGCAATTTTGTGGGCAATACGGCGCCAGTTTTTCTCGGTCGTGAAAAAGGAAAGTCCCTCCATTTGGGCTTCGGTTACAACGTCATAGAGACGAAAGTTAAGACGCATCCGCCCGTCACTCATCCTGGTGATCTCCCCCTTCACCAAAAGCTGAGCGTTAATAACGCGCCACTCGCCAAACCTGGGCCCTTGCTTGAGAGACTCTCTATCTTGGATAAATCCGGCGCTGTCTAAGGGGTTAAAAAGACCAGAGCGCTCTAGATCTGCCGCCACAACCTGGGATATGTCTCGTCCCTGGGTTGCAAGCTCGGGAGAGTCTCCATAAAAATCGGTAACGGCAATGGGGGTGGGCGCCACCTGCCCCTGGGTCACGTCAATGCGCAGCTCCGCGCGAAGGGGGGGAGCTTGTGTGACAAAAAAGACACCAAAACAAAAAAGAACAAATCTTAGCATTTTCCCCATCCAATCATGGTTTACAAAAGATCCTTGGGGTTAAAGGCTACCACAAAGACTTTCCACTCGTTATACTTTTGTGTCGGAAGCGGAAGCGGTTGACACTTAGGGTCCTTAACCGCCCGCATGGCGGCCTCCGCCGCCGTCCGATAAAAGGGATTGCGCGACGGGGACGCAGGGTCCAAGATCTTTGCCTGCTGCACGGTTCCGTCAGGGTTCATCCAAAGGCGAATTTCTACCACAAGCTCATGTCCTTCCTTGGCGCCCGCCGGAATATTCCAACACTGTGTAATTTTCTGGCGCACTGCGTCCATCTCGCTGATGGTCACCGTGTCAGACAAAGCCCCGACCTGGTCAGAAACCGCCTCACTTTTATCCTTGTTGTCCTTCTCTTCGGCCTCGTCCTGGTTTTTGGGCTCTGACAAGTCTTTTAAAACGCTCTCGAAAAGATCGTCCATGGTTTTTTTAGGCTTCTTTTTTTCAGGCTTTTTCTCAACCTTAGGTTTTTCCTTTTTGGGTTTAGGCTTGTCCTTCTTGGGCTCTGGTTTCTTTTCAGGCTTTTTCTCAGGCAAAGGCTCTGGCTTAGGTTCCGGCTTTTTGGGCTCCGGGACTGGCGCCGGCTCAGGTATTGGCTCAGGCTTAGGTTCAGGAACCGGTTCCGGTTTTGGTTCCGGCACGGGTTCTGGCTCTGGCGCCTTCTCTGGTATTGGTTCAGGTTTAGGCTCGGGCTTGGGTTCCGGCTTTGGGTCTGGTTTTTTGGGTGCAGGTTTTGGGTCTTTTTTGGGCACAGGAACAGGCTTAGGGGCCTGGGTAATGTCCGCAACAGGGGCAATTTGAACCGGAATAGGCTGGCTCAGATCAAGGGGGGGCCTTCGAAGGGACGGCACACCGAAATAGATCAGAAGTGCGACCAACAGGTGCAATAAAAATGATAAAAGTGCCCCGCGCCCCATCATAACTTATTTCTTCTCCTTCAGGGGGGCAGCACCCGCAGCCTTTGGCAGCTCTGCCATCAAGGAAACCTTAGTGATGCCGGCTGCATTCAAGGTTCCCATAACCTCGAGGACACGGCCGTAGGGAACAGTTTGATCTGCCCTGATATATACTTGCGTTTCAGGCTTTCCCACTAAAATCGCCTGAAGCTTCGGCACAAGCCCCTCCAGCGGCATCTCAGTGTCCTGAATAAAAACATGGCCCTCGTTTGTCACTGAGACGACCAAAGGCTCGATCTTTTCATTCAGGGCACTGGCGTTGGTTTTGGGTAAATCCACCGGCACCCCCACGGTCATGAGAGGCGCCGTCACCATAAAAATAACAAGGAGAACAAGCATCACATCCACAAACGGGGTGACATTGATTTCACTCATGGGCGCGCCAAAACGGCGCTTCTTTTTTGATCCTGACGAAACGGCCATGCCCATGGTTAGACACTCCCCTCAAGATGCCTTGAGATGATCGCTGAAAACTCTTGGGAAAAGGCCTCTAGCCTGTTGGCATAACGGTTTATTTCACCCGAAAGCTTGTTATAGGCTAGAACAGCCGGGATCGCCGCAATCAAACCCAGAGCCGTTGCAAGAAGGGCTTCGGCAATGCCGGGGGCGACAACCGCAAGGTTGGTGCTTTGGGAAGCTGCAATGTTTTGAAAGCTGTTCATAATGCCCCAAACAGTGCCAAAAAGCCCCACAAAAGGCGCTGTTGAGCCGACGGATGCAAGAAATCCCATGTTTTTTTCAAGAAACTCCACCTCGCGGCTCGTGGTTGCTTGCATCACACGCTCGATGCGCTGCTGCAGCGAAATCTTTTTTTCATGGGTTGGGGCCGTAGCCAAGGAGGCAGCGCGCCGCCATTCTCGCATGGCAGAGGCAAAAACACTGGCAAGGGGCTCGTCGGGTTTAGAGCCCACCCGGTCATACAAGGCGTCCAAGGTACCACCGGACCAGAAAAGATCCTCAAAGGTGTCTGCCTGCTTTCGAAGTCGCGCGAGCTTCATGGTTTTAGCAAAGATGAGCGTCCAGCACCAAAAAGAGGCTGCCACCAAAAGAACCATCACAAGCTGAACGATCCAGTCTGCATGCCAAAACATTTCCCACATGGATAAAGTTGCCGCGGCGGTGGATTCGCCCACGGGTGCCGTTGCAATGTGCTCTGCTGTCATTTTCATATCCCTTTGCCTGCCACGTACGCGGCCTGTTGAATGGTACACCTAGTAGCTTGTGACACAAATAGTCGTCGGTTGCAATTCTACAAAAAACCCCGGCGCTTTCTCAAGCCCCAGGGCCATGAACTGGTTGTTATTTTGTTTCGCCAGCCAATTATTTGACACCGCGTACAAGGTCTTGAAAGGCAGGAAGTTTACCTCCCTTTTCATGCCTTACCTCTTCATAGAGTTCTTCAATTTTTTTAAGGTCGGGACTGAGCACTTTTACTCCCACCCCTTTATCAAAACGAGCCACAAGGCGCGCTCCCTTGGCAAAATCATCACTCCAATACATCATCACCCGGTCAGCCTTAGCCAAATATACGGGTAAGCGCTCGAATAGCGCTTTGCCTTTTGTGATGACATCCTCCGGGTCTGATTGAACAAACCCTTGGTCTTTGGCGCGCCATGCCAGTGCTTTTTGGCGATTTTCAAGGCTAGACGCACACACCAGGATGATAATTTCATATCCACGCGCCCTAAGTTTATCGTAAAGCTGATCTACTGATGCGCCTGTGGAGGTAGTGCCGTGCATAACAGAGTAACCACCCGCAATGGCCTCATTTAATAGAGTATTGGCAATATAGTTAGACCCCCCTCGCCACTTTTCATATCCTTTGGCCAGCAGCTCTTCATAGGACCCTACCTTTGAGATGGCATAAAGATTCAAGTCCAAATAGTAAGTGTTAATCATAAAACGAAGCGCGCGCTGATCGGGATCAATATAGGCGATATTGTCGATCTTGTTGTCGTGGACGTAGGTCTCAAGAATCGTGGACTTTCCCGCACCTGGCCCCCCTGCCGTGGCAATGTACTGAGTAATGCACGGCTTTGATAAACCTCTAAAGGTCAAAGACCGGACGGCCTTTAAGTCTTCCTCAATGCGAGCGCGTTCGTCGGGAGTATAGCCTTTTAAAAAGTCTGTGACGATTTCCTGCGGGACAACGGTCGGAACCTGTCCATTTTCACAGTTTGCCCCACCCACAAGGGTGCCAGCCACCACACAAATCTTTAAAATAGTTTTTATTTTCAATTATTTTTCTCCTCTCTCGTTAAACACACTCGCCCAAAGACTCAAGCCCGCCCTTGTCGCCACACCACCGTCCTGATTGCTCAAGAAAATCAGGGTCAGATCTTGGCTCGGGATGTGACCAATGAAGGTATTAACACCAGCGACATAACCCGAATGAAACAAAAGGGCGGTCTCAGGTTGATCCTTCACCATGAACTTGCGCCATCCAAGGCAGTACCACGATTTTATTTGTTTTAACGGTGCAGGCAGGTCAATCTTTCCCCACCGCTCCAGATCTCTGTTTTCCAAAACAGGTGTGAAAAGCGCCTCCGATTCCTTGGGTGACAAAGAGCTGCGGAGCCCCCCAAAAGCAAGGCCGGCAAAGGCTTTCATGTCTTCAAGCGAGGCAAAAAGACCGGCTGCCGCTGTGGCCGTCCTAAAATAGGGTGAGCGAAGACTCAACTTTGTCAACTTGTGCTGATCATTTTTGTCCGTTTTGTGGGGGAGCGCAACGTCGGTGCGGCCGATCACCTCTTTCACAAAATATGGCCCTTTGGTTTTAAGGATTTTCCTTAAATGTTCTATAACCCCCTCTAAGCTTATACCCTCTTTCATAAAATAGTTCCCCGCGTATCCATAAAGATAATTGCTATAAAAGTAGCATCCACCGGGATGGCAGGTGGGTCTTAGCCTTTCAATGCTCTCATCCAAGCGCGCCCGCGTCCAATTTGCCTCGATTTCTGTGTCGCCCCTAAACGCGTAGCCGGTTGTGTGACTTAAAATGTCACGAAGGCTCACGGGATATTTCAACGGGCCAATTTTTTTCTTTTTTTCAAGAGACATTCTTCCCTCACCGACCATTAGCATCGCTCCCACAGAGACAAGAGACTTGGAAACTGACGCTAAAGAAAAAATTGTGGTGACGGTGATGGGGTGGCCACCCTTTTCTTGAAATCCAAAATACGACTCATAAACAGGCTTCCCCTTATGAAGCAAACAAATCGCGGCGCCCTGGCATTTATTTCCCGCCTCGTTAAGGCCTTTTACAAGCTTGGACAGGCCTTTGATCTCGTGGGTTTTTAAAGAGTCGGACGCAGCCTTTTGAGAGATTAGGCACATAAGCGTCATAATGCCCACTAAAAACATGGGAAGATAGCTCCCAAAGCCTCTCACCCTGTGGATATCTTTTGAAAAACCCTTGAACACTTTGTGAGTCCTCCTCACTCTACCCCGACAAGCAGCGTGATTCTCGTATGTTGTACCATTTTACTCACAGCTTGTACCATGTGTCTTGGGTTTGTACAAATGCGTATAAACTGTGGACTGTTTCTCTACCTCTCTCTACAGCCATGGTTTTTCTATCATTTTTATTTACTTTCTCTCCCTCTCCGCGATTGGTCATGAGTGTTAAAATTTCCTTTCCACAGGTCCAAAATCATCATATAAATTTTATATCTTATTTATGTGTGATTAACTTATGAAACTCATCGAGACGATTCAGGGGAAAGTCCACCCTACACCGCCCCTTTGGATTATGCGTCAAGCAGGACGCTATCTTCCGGAATTCAGAGAGTTGCGTAAAAAGAAACCTGCCTTTATGGAGTTTTGTGCTTCAGCCGATCTTGCCGCTGAAGTCACGCTTCAGCCCCTTAAACGATTCGGTTTGGACGCTGCCATTATCTTTTCAGATATATTGATGGTTCCCCATGGTCTTGGTCAGCACGTTACCTTCCTTGCGGGTGAAGGTCCTCACCTTGATAAGGTTGATTCTTTCGATGCACTTGCAAGGCTCAGCCCGACTCTGGTTAAGGAAAAAGTTAATCCTACCCTTGAAGCGATTAAGATTGTACGTAATGAACTCAGCCCTGAACTCCCCCTTATTGGTTTTGCGGGGGCGCCCTGGACAGTTTTAACTTACATGATTGAGGGAGGAGGGTCCAAGGGAAAAGGACACTACACGTCTTTGTCAAAGCTCTTGAGTGAGCCTGCCTTTTTGAACGACATCCTTAGTCGTGTTATGGATGCGACAACCCAGTACTTATTGTGGCAGATAGAAGCCGGTGTGAATGTTGTTAAGATTTTCGACAGTTGGGCATCAAGTGTTCCGGCTCATTTGCAGTCACGTTTTGTCTGGGATCCTCTTTTAGAGATTACCCGTCGCATTCGCGCGGTTTATCCAGATTTTCCCATCGTCCTTTATCCAAAGGGCGTGAATCTTTCATTAGGACTTGAGTCTCGCGTACTTCCCCAAGCCGTCGCCCTTGCCTGTGATGATTCTCATACGCCGTGCCAGCTTCGAGCTCTCTTGGGTGGGACAATGACTGCCATCCAAACGGGCGTTAGTCCCGCCCTCCTCATGGCCGGTGGCGCCCCCCTTAAGGAGCAAGTCGCTCATTATAGGTCGTCCTTTCAAAATGTTCCTTTTATCTTTAATCTTGCCCATGGTATTTTGCCAGCCACGCCCATTCCTCATGTAGAGGCGCTCGTTGATGCCGTGAAAGGATCCTAAAGAATGTCAGATGTCCTGAGTTTTCTCTCGCATCATTACCTAATGATCAAATCCCTCCACATTATTTTTGTGATTTCCTGGATGGCGGCTCTTTTTTATCTTCCAAGGCTTTTTGCCTATCATGCTGATCAAGAGACAGGATCTGCACAATCTGAGATTTTTAAGGTGATGGAGCGAAAACTTTCGCGCATCATCATGACCCCAGCCATGACCCTTAGTTTTGTCTTTGGTGTTTTACTGTTATTAGTTCCAGGTATTATGTCCTCTCCCATGGGCTGGCTTCACGCAAAGATTTTTCTTGTCCTCATTATGTCTGCTTTTCATGGCTACATGATGGTCTGTCTCAAGAAGTTCGCAAAGGACCAAAGGCCATATTCCTCAAAAACATTCAAAGTGTTAAATGAAATACCCCCCCTTTTGATGGTGTTTATCGTCTTTTTAGTTGTCATCAAGCCATTCTAGGGGTATACCTAGTAGGTCCTCTTATGAGGGTTCTTTTTTATTTTCAACACAAGCGTGAGTCGAAGAGTTTTCATGAATATTAATGAGCTAAAGGCCAAGGCCCCAGGTGAACTTCTTGCCCTTGCTGAGGAGCATGAGGTAGAAAATGCGAGCACCCTTAAGAAACAAGATCTTGTCTTTAGTATTCTTAAGAAACTTGCTGAAAAGGATATGCCAATTTTTGGCGAGGGAACCGTCGAGGTTTTGCAAGATGGCTTTGCTTTTCTAAGGTCGCAGCAAGCAAGCTATCTGCCAGGCCCTGATGATATCTATATCTCACCTAGCCAGGTGCGGCGATTTAGTTTGCGTACGGGCGACACCGTCGCGGGTCAAATTCGTGCACCCAAGGACGGCGAGCGTTACTTTGCTTTATTGAAGCTGAACCTCATTAACTATGAAGATCCCATCAAGGTAAAACAAAGAATCAACTTTGATAACCTAACACCTCTTTATCCAGAGGAGCGCATCACCCTAGAGTTGGATGATCCAACACAAGACGATAGTACACAGCGGGTGATTGAGCTCATCAGCCCTTTGGGTAAGGGGCAACGCGCTCTAATCACCGCTCCGCCCCGCTCTGGTAAAACCATTATGCTTCAACAAATTGCTCACTCTATCGAACAAAATCACCCTGACATATACCTTATCGTCCTCTTAATTGATGAGCGCCCTGAGGAAGTTACCGATATGGCAAGATGTGTCAAGGGCGAGGTGGTGAGTTCTACTTTCGACGAGCCGGCCACACGTCACGTTCAGGTCGCTGAGATGGTGATTGAAAAGGCTAAACGTCTGGTTGAACACGGCCGTGATGTTGTGATCCTTCTAGATAACATTACGAGGCTTGCGCGAGCCTACAATACGGTCGTCCCTTCTTCAGGAAAGGTGCTAACCGGTGGTGTCGATGCCAACGCTTTACAAAAACCGAAAAGATTTTTTGGGGCGGCAAGAAACATTGAGAATGGTGGGTCTCTGACGATTATTGCTACGGCACTGGTTGAGACGGGATCAAGAATGGATGAAGTGATTTTTGAAGAATTCAAGGGGACGGGTAACTGCGAAATCGTTCTAGACCGAAAGCTTTCAGATAAGAGGATTTTCCCAGCCATTGATGTTACAAAGTCCGGCACGAGAAAGGAGGATTTGCTCGTCGACAAGGGCACTCTCTCAAAAATGTGGGTTCTGAGGCGCATCCTCTCTCCCATGGGGCCTCAAGACGGCATGGACTTCCTCCTTGATAAAATTAAAAACACAAAGTCAAATGCTGATTTCTTCCAATCAATGAACTCTTAGGTGTGTGGGTGAGTGTTTCACGTGAAACAGGTCAACTTTATAGCATTTATCTTAACACTCTTCTTGAGTGGCAGGAGCGCATTAACCTTGTTTCACGTGAAACACTCACAGATTTAGAGGGGCGTCATCTTAAGGACTCGCAGCAGGTCGGTAGCTGGCTTGAGGAAATTCATCCTGGCGCCGAAAAAGAGATTGTTGATCTTGGAAGTGGTGCTGGGTTTCCTGGCATGGTCTTAGCCATAATGGGGGTTGGAAAAACTACACTTGTGGAGTCTAATGGAAAAAAGTGTGCCTTTCTTCGAGAGGTAAAACGCGTCACGGGGGTAAATGTTACCATAGTTCAATCACGCATCGAACGGCTTAAGGGAAGAAGCTTTGATGTGGTTGTTGCAAGGGGACTTGCCCCCCTTCACACGCTTTTGTGTTATGCGCTCCCTCTACTCAGGCCCAAGGGTCTATGCTTGTTTCTAAAAGGAAAAACAGCCGAGTTAGAAGTTGAAGAAGCCAGACGTTACTGGTGCTTCAATCTAGAGAAAAAGCCAAGCTCAACCTCTGAAGAGGGGGTGCTCTTGCTGGTGTCTGATCTGGAGAAAAAAATATGAAAGTCATATCCGTAGCAAACCAAAAGGGTGGTGTTGGAAAGACGACAACGGCAGTTAACCTGGCGACTGCGCTGGCGGCAGTAAGAAAAAAAGTTCTGCTCATTGACTTGGATCCACAAGGAAATGCAAGCACGGGAGTTGGTGTATACGATCGAACTAAGCGTACAGGGACCTATGAAGTTATATGTGGCATAAAGTCCCTGGGAGAGGTGGTGGTCCGGACCAGAATCCCTTGTCTTGATCTGCTCATCGCATCGCAGGATCTGTCTGGAGCAGAAATAGAGCTTGTATCACAAAATGAACGTGAGTATTTTCTTAAAAAAGCTCTCCAAAGTTGTGTGTCTGACTACGACTATGTTTTCATCGACTGTCCCCCCACATTAGGGCTTCTAACCCTAAATTCCTTTGTTGCGTCTTCTAGCGTGCTGATTCCTCTTCAGTGCGAGTTTTTTGCCCTTGACGGCTTAAGTCGTTTGGTAAGAACAATCAAACATGTTCGCTGCAACCTAAATCCAGCACTAAAAGTAGAAGGCATTGTGATGACGATGTATGATAAAAGAAGTTCGTTGTCGGATCAGGTTGCAGAGGATGCAAGGAAGCACTTTGGAAGTCTGGTCTTTGAAAACGTGATCCCTAGAAGTACAAAAGTTTCTGAGTCACCATCATTTGGTCATCCTGTCCTGATCTATGATGTAAAAAATCCTGGATCACTAGCCTACATGAAGCTTGCCGGTGAAATCCTAAGCCGAAATGGAGAAGTACAATGAAATCAAATATATCACTAGGGCGCGGCTTATCTGCTCTGCTTGATATGGATGGCGTATCAGAGCAAATCACTGAAATGGGATCTGTCAGATCTCTCAACGTCCAAGACCTTTGTCCTGGCAAATACCAGCCCCGGCAAGCGTTTAATGAGGAGTTGTTGGATGATCTTGCACAGTCGATTCAAAAGCAAGGGGTGCTGCAACCCCTGATCGTGCGACCACTAAAAAATCACGTAACTCCCTATGAAATTGTGGCTGGAGAACGTCGCTGGCAAGCTGCGAAAAAAGCCGGCCTACTTGAGGTTCCAGTTTTAATTAAAGACCTCACAGACAGGCAAACACTTGAAGTCGCAATTACAGAGAACGTACAAAGAAGCGACCTGAATCCCATTGAGGAGGCTGAAGGGTACCAACGCCTTATGGAAGATTTCTCTTACACCCAGGAGGAGGTCTCCATCTCTGTTGGAAAAAGCAGAAGTCATATAGCGAATACGGTGCGGCTTCTTGCACTTTCCGAAGAGGTAAAAGAATACCTTCAAACGGGGCAACTCACAGCAGGTCATGCACGAGCTCTTGTGGGACTTGAGAATGGCGCAGAAATTGCGAAAAAAATCGTAGAAAAGAAATTGTCAGTTCGAGATGTTGAAAGACTCACATCACTTCAAAAACATCCTAAAACAAATGCCCCAAAGGGGGCGGCCCCCGAGGATATCACCTACCTAGAGCGGGTTCTCTCAAAGGCTCTGGGCACACCCGTAGAAATACAACTTCAAGAAAACGCAGGTCATCTTCGCATATCATTTTCCTCACTGTCAAAACTTGACGGCCTCATTAGAAGGCTGACAGGGACTGATGATAATCACACATAGATTTTCACTTATAGAAGACAGAGCTTTTACAACTTATACCATCATTATCCATGATTTTACGAAATTACAGCTAAAACTTCATCTCTTATCAATCATCCCATGTAACAATAATATATTACATAATTATTGTTGAGGAAGTGAAGCGAATGTTCAGGTTCTATATAATCGTGGCATGCCTTTCCCAGCTACTTAGCGCAGAGACCGCATCATCAAAACTAACAAATATAGATTATCATGAAAATAATATTGTATCGCTCACGTTCGATGACGGTCCGTCAAATGTGACAACTGGAATTATTTTAGACATTTTAAAAGAGGAAAAAGTAAAAGCGACCTTCTTTGTTCTAGGTTTGCAAGCCAAGAATAATCCCAAACTAATTGAAAGAATACACAATGATGGCCACGAAATCGGAAACCATACCTATGATCACAAAAATCTTAGTTTACTTTCTGCTCAAGGGATTAGACAGCAAATAGAAAAAACACAAGAGATCCTAAAAAAGCAGCATCTTAGTGTAAACTGGTTTAGACCACCGTACGGAGCAGGAGCTAGAAGAGCACGCACGGTTGCCGATGAATTCAACCTAAAAACAATTCTTTGGACTGTGGATACTAAAGATTGGCAAAAAAGTAACCCGAGTTCAGTAGAAAAAAGTGTTGATCAGTATGTACAAAACGGGTCTATCGTGCTGATGCACGACACCAAGAGGGTGACAATGGAGGCTCTTAGAAACATTATCCATCACTTGAAAAAGAGCAAGTACACTTTTGTGACGCTTTCCGAAAGGCAAAAGATAGTGTCAGAGAGATTAAAAGCAAAATAGAGTACGATTTTAGCATGGTACAGTGCCTTCAAATAGGCACTCATCTTGGGATGTTGATAATTTGCTTCAGTTGAGTGACAACATTGTCCATCTCAAAAAGAGGTTCATGAACGTCATGTGGGGAGAGGGGGCCACTGAGAGGTTTAGTGAGCCCGCTGTTTTCAAAAGAGCGGTGAAAAGACCTAAATTTTTTCGAGCCTCCGGGCAAATGATAGACATAAACTGGCGTACCAAGAGCGCACGCCTCAGATGTCATCGAAACAGAATCGGAGGTCACAACGATGTAGTCAGCGATTCCCAGTAGGGAAAAATAGGGGTTATCCCCCTGTCCATCCCACAAATAGTGGGGCACATCTCTCAATCCTTGCCGAAGGGCCTCAATATTGTCAGGTTCCGTTCGTCTTGAGACAGTAACAGCAAGGGAACCGCCCAGCTGAGAAAGGGGAATCTTGAGAGTGTCTACAAGGCTATGCATGACGTTAGGCGTAATTCGATAACATCGGTTAGACCCTCCAATCAGAACGGTGATGATGGGTCTTGGCAGATGCGCAAATTGTCCTTCAAACGATGTGAGGCTTTCTTGTATTTTCTGCTTTGTGACACGGTGCAAGGCCCCTTTTGTCGTAATTACATTTTGGCCCTTGAGGTGATCATGGGCTGGGGCAATCACCGCGTCGAAATGTGAGGGTTCAATGCGAGGGTTTTGAAGCTGGACAACTTTTGTTGTACCCAGTGTGAGGCGCCTAATTTGTGCAGTTGGCGCGACCGAGGCTCTTCCAGCTGCAATGATCAGCTCTGGCCACGGAGCGGTCAGGGCGGGACATGTGCCTGAAAGGGGGATTGGCCATAAAGAGGCGGGCAGGAGTGACCAAAAGGATCGTGCCCTAACCTCAAAAATCTTTGGTACGAATCCTAGGGCCTCGGCAAGACCGATACATTGATTTAAGGTGCCAATTTTTCCAGCATCACACACAACCCAGCAAGAGCGGGGTATTTTATCACTATACATATTCTACTTTTAGAATTGTGTAGGAGCGCTCTCCGTTTGGTGTATGAACGGTGACGGTGTCTGACTCCGTCTTTCCGATAAGGGAACGTGCGAGGGGGGCTGAAAATGAAAGACGCGCCTGCTTAATGTCAGCCTCGTCAATGCCGACAATTTGATAGGTCGTCTCTACGTCCGTTTCATCATCCAGCAAGGTAACCGTGGCTGCAAACCGGACAACTTTTCCAGAAAGCTGCTTGGGATCAATAACCTCAGCGTAAGACACCTTACTTTCAAGCTCTGAGATACGTCCTTCGATAAACCCTTGTTTTTCTCGTGCAGCGTGATATTCAGCGTTTTCAGAGAGATCACCAAGCTCTCGGGCCGAGGCAATCGCTTCAATAATTTGGCGACGTTCAACTGTTTTGAGGTGATGAAGCTCCTTTTGAAGGGACTCATAACCTCGTACAGTCATGGGGACGCGTTGCATAACGAACTCTCCTTAAGCAAATCAGACACAATATGATTCCTATCAGTGGACTATTTCAAGTAAGAATATGACTGATGGGAAAATAACACAAAACAACCTGCTCAGTCTAAAACAGACATTCGGCAAAAACAATAGGTTCATAAAGAAAACTACTGAAGTCTCATATATCAGATGTAAGTCCACGAAACAGAGAGACGTCTAGACAAGAGATTGACTTAGAAAACTGTATAGCTCATAAGGAAGGGAGACAATTTCACGATACACTTCAAGAACGCCTGACTGGGTAGTGTGAAAAAGCTAAAGGAGAAAAAAAATGACAGTCCGGTTAGGGATTGCAGGGGGAACCGGGCGCATGGGGGGGGCTCTACTGGCGCATCTTCATCAGGATTCACGCTTTCAAGTGAGGGCAGTCCGCGTAAGGCCGGGGTCTGTTCCCCACCAGACGCTTCCCGAAGGCGCGCGGCTTGTCACGACGGGAGCTGAGCTATTTGAGGACACGGATGTGGTGCTTGACTTTACGTCACCCGCCCTAACCCGTGAACATATTACCTGTGCCAAAGGAACAAAAGTTCCCTTGCTTATTGGGACGACAAATCTAACTCAGGAGATTTGGCAGCACCTTAGCGACGCCTCAGAAGAGGTTGCGATACTTGTGTCCTCCAATACAAGTCTTGGTGTTGCAGTCCTTGAGCTTCTTGTTGAAAAAACAGCGAAAATTCTTAAGGGATATGATATTGAAATTCTGGACGCTCACCACCATTTAAAAAAAGACGCTCCGTCAGGAACGGCAAAGGCTCTTCTTGACGTAATCGAGCGCTCCTTGGGAGTTCCCGTTGAGGCCATCACGCACAAAACCCAAAGAAAGCCTCAAAACCAGGCGCTTCAGGTTGGTCTATGTTCCATAAGGGCAGGAGGAATCCTTGGGGATCATTACGTCATATTTGGCAGCGAGGATGAGGTGTTGACGCTGTCACATCGCTGTCTTGACCGGCGCCTATTCGCGAAGGGAGCTTTACACGGCGCCCTTTGGCTGCGATCACAACTTCCAGGCCTCTATCGCATGTCAGATGCACTCAGTATTTAGCACTGGCGCATCTAGCAAACACTAAAGAAGAGACTGTCCCATTGAAAGAAACTTATCTCGCCTTTTTTTAAGAAGCAACTCCGAGGGTCCGCTGTAGGCCTTTAAGGAGCGTTCTAGGGTGTCTCCCACTGTCTTGATAGCCGTTTGACCCGATCGGTGTGCCCCCCCCAGTGGCTCGGGAATAATGGTGTCGATAATGCCTAAATCTTTGAGGTCTTGTGCGGTCAGTTTTTGTGCGGCTGCCGCTTCCTCCTTTTTCTCGGATGTTCTCCATAGGATAGAAGCACAGCCTTCAGGAGAAATCACGGAATAGATAGAGTGTTCAAGCATAAAGATCTCATTGGCCACAGCAAGGGCGATGGCACCGCCTGATCCACCTTCCCCGGTAATGACTGAAAGAACCGGAACCCTCACATTCAGGAGGGTCTCAATGCAACGTGCGATGGCTTCCGATTGACCGCGCTCCTCTGCTTCGAGGCCAGGGTGAGCCCCGGCCGTATCTACAAAGGTAATGATGGGAAGCTGAAAACGGTCAGCAAGCTCCATAAGGCGCATCGCCTTACGATAGCCTTCGGGACGGGGCATCCCAAAATTATGGCGAATGCGTGAGTCTGTATCAGTACCCTTTTCATGACCCATAACCATGACGCTTTGTCCTCGGAAAGTCCCCATTCCGCCAACGATGGCCAAATCTTCGCCAAAAAAGCGGTCACCAGATAGCGGCGTAAAGTCTGTGATAAGAGCTTCGAGATAATGGGTGAGGTGAGGGCGATCAGGATGGCGGGCCACTTGTACTTTTTGCCATGGTGAAAGCCTTGCATAGGTATCAGCTAGTTTTCTTTGGACCTTTATCTCAAGTTTTGCGACTTCGCTGGCGATATTAAGCGCGCTATCGCTGGAAAGATGTTGCAGCTCTCGTAGACGAGTTTCAAGCTCTGTAATGGGCTTTTCAAAGTCAAGGGGTGTAACCATTTTCTGTTCCCTTGCCATAGGAGGCTTCTTAAAAAGATGCTCTTCTTATGCGCTTTTTTGATACTGATTTCAAGAGAAAGTCGTGATCACCTTTCCTAACACTACTCCTCTAAGGTCATGAGCTGTGCGTTTCCGCCCTGGGCGGTGATATCCACAGAGATCGTTTTTTCTGTGGTAAATCGTTGAAGATAATGAGGTCCCCCTGCCTTTGGTCCGGTGCCTGAGAGGCCTTGTCCGCCAAAGGGCTGAACACCCACCACCGCGCCGATCATGTTGCGATTGATGTAAAGATTTCCAGCCTTAATTTTACGTGAAATTTCTGAGATGCGTGAATCAAGGCGTGTATGTAGACCAAAGGTCAGCCCAAACCCAAGGGCGTTTATTTTTTGGATGACCTCGTCAAGATCCGCCCCTTTAAAGGTAAGAATATGAAGGATGGGTCCAAACTTTTCATCATCAAGGAGGTCGAGTGACTCTAGGACAAAGGCACTGGGCGCCACAAACGTGCCAAGATCGGCCACCTCTCTTGGAAGGTCGCACTGGTATAAAAGACGCGCGCTGCGGGTCATCTTTTCTTGGTGCGCGCTCAACTCTTTTCTTGCGCCCTCGTCAATGACGGGCCCCACATCTGTTTTTAAGTGCCGTGGGTCACCAAGGACAAGTTCTGCCATGGCGCCTTTAAGCATCTCCATAAACCGAGGCGCAATATCTTCTTGGACAAAAAGAATACGAAGGGCGGAGCAGCGCTGTCCCGCACTTTGGAAGGACGACGAAATCACGTCCTTGACCACCTGCTCGATCAAGGCCGATGAATCAACGATCATGACGTTTTGCCCGCCTGTTTCTGCAATAAGGGGCACAATAACCCCTTTCTTTTTAGCGAGCCTCTCGTTGATCTGCCAAGCCGTATGGGTGGATCCGGTAAACGCCACGCCGCGAAGGCGCGGGTCACAAAGGACCGCCGTTCCAAAGAGAGATCCGGGGCAAGGAAGAAAGTGCAGAACGTCTTTGGGAATGCCAGCTTCATGAAGAAGTTCAATGATTTTTTGAGCAATGAGCGGTGTTTGAGCCGCTGGCTTTGCAAGGACGGTATTCCCTGCCATGAGGGCGGCGGTGACTTGCCCCATGAAAATGGCAAGGGGAAAATTCCAAGGGCTAATACACGCAAAAACACCGCGCCCTACCAAGGTCAAGGTGTTTTTTTCACCCGTAGGGCCCGGAAGCACTAAGGGCTCTTGAAGCTGCCGGACTCCTTCGTTTGCATAATAGCGGCAAAAGTCGATGGCTTCCCTGACTTCTGACAAGGCGTCTGGGAGGGTTTTTCCGCCTTCGTACACACATAGTGCCATAAATTCACTCAGGCGTGCCTCTAAAAGGTCTGCGGCTCGTGTCAGAATTTCCGCGCGCTTGACGGCAGAAGTTTCTGACCACTGATCAAAGGCCCCCTCCGCAATCGTAAGCGCCTCTAGAAGGGTTTTTTCATCGGCTTGGTGCGTGCGGCTAATGAGAAGATCCTTATGAAAGGGGCACGCTTTATCGATCACTTTGTCTGTTTTTTTAGGGGCGCCACCCACCAAGGGAAAACAAGAAACAGGGAAAGAAGACGCGTCTAGAGTCGCCATGAGGGTCTCAAGGGCGGAATCCTTTGAAAACTCAAGCCCCATTGAATTCAGGCGCTCTGGCCCGTAAAGATCACGGGGCAGGGGGATAGTGGGATGACGAAGAGAGGACATGGTCTGAAGGTACTCCACAGGATCTTGGTTAAGAACATCAAGGGGCAGGGTAGGGTCCGCGATCTTGTTCACAAAGGAACTGTTGGCACCGTTTTCAAGAAGACGCCTAACAAGATAGGGAAGGAGGTCTTGATGGGCCCCCACAGGCGCATAGACCCGGCAAAGGTACCCAGCGCCCTTTGTGCCAACCAACGTCTCGTAGAGGGTTTCCCCCATGCCGTGTAAGCGCTGAAACTCAAAATCGCGACGATCCTTGGCAAGGGCTATAATTGTTGCAAGGGTGCGCGCATTGTGGGTTGCAAAGGCGGGTAAAAAGGTTTGGTTGTTCTCGAGAAGGTACTTCGCGCACACAAGGTAGGAAACATCGGTGGAGGCTTTTCTTGTAAAAACAGGATAATCCTCAAGGCCGCGCTCTTGAGCCTGCTTAATTTCAGTGTCCCAGTATGCCCCTTTGACAAGACGCACGGGGATTTTCTTGCGCGTGTTCGTGCTTAGACTCTTAAGAAACTCAAGAACCCCGAGGGCGCGCTTTTGATAAGCCTGCACGGCAAGGCCAAGCCCCTGCCAGGACTGAAGATCAGGATCCTGATAAAGAACCTTAAAGACTTTTAAAGAAAGCTCAAGACGGTCAGCCTCTTCAGCGTCGATGGTCAGCATCAAGTTTTCTTTTTGTGCAATAAGGCAGAGCTCTTTTAAGGTCGGAATCAAGTCCTTTAAAAGGCGCGCTTCTTGGGCATGCTCGTATCTTGGGTGAAGGGCGGAAAGTTTGATGGACACGCCTGGATGATCAAGTCCTTGAAGGGTGCGAGGAAGGGCCGCGACCGCCAAAAGAGCACCCTTATATTCCTCGAAATAGCGGCGCGCATCTTCTGTGGTTTGAGCGCCTTCCCCCAACATATCAAAGGAATAACTATATCCCTTTTCAAGACCGACGCGCGCAGCCCCCAGGGCTTGCTGGATCGTGCGTCCCACAACAAACTTGCCCGATAGAAGACGCATGGCTTGGAAGGCGGCGCGCCTAATAACAGGTTCGCTCGAGCGCGCCAAAAGAGTTTTGAGGCGCCCAGACCACGTTTCACGGTGATCTTCTTTTAAAAGAGAGGCCGTCATCTGAAGGGCTTTGGTAGAGGCATTCACAAGAAAAGAGCTGTGACGATTCAGGTATTTCTCGAAATCGGCCTGACCAAGTTTATCACGAAGTAATTTTTTAGCAGTCGGTGCGTCGGGAATACGAAGAAGGGCTTCAGCAAGACACATCAAAAGAACACCCTCTTGGGTAGAAAGCTCGTACTGACCCATGAAGGCATCCACAAGGTCTTGATCCTTTGCTCTTTCACGCACATGTGTGACAAGGATTTCAGCTCGTGCTTTAATGTCGCGCAAGGTGTTTTCGTCAAGGTGCGCCTCTTTCATAAGGCGCGCGACAACATCTGCTTCTGGGGCAAGGTAAAGATCATCCAGTTTTTGTGTGAGCATCACATGCCTCCCGTATAAGGTCATTCACTCGTTGAAGGAGGTATAATCGCAAAAAACTCCTTTTCAAAGCGTTAATTTTTTGTGTCAACGAAAAAGCGTTTTTGAGGTTTGTTTTTCTTGACGTGCTGTTCAGAAAGCGCGACACTCTCCTCGCTTTTTAACCAAGATGCTTTCAATTATTCGGAGCTTTCAAGTATGACAAAACCATTGTCTTCCCTAAAATCTATCTTTCTTTTTGGCGCTGCGACCCTTGCACTTTACGGGTGTGCCGGTGGTGGGGCTAAGGTTGATTATGAAGATATCGAAACCAAGCGTGAGAGAAAAGACGCGCACCTCGGTAAACTTTTTGGCAGCGACCCTCTTGTGTTTGGAGAGTCCGCAACCCCTAAAGAAAAATCCGGTATCGGCGTCAGCGCTTATTTGTGGCGTGCCACCCTCGACACCCTTTCATTCATGCCCCTTTCCATGGTGGATCCCTTTGGGGGGGTGATTTTGACCGATTGGCACTCGCCAGCTAACGCGCCCCAAGAGCGCCTTAAGGTGGACGTGCGCATTCTTACCAAAGATCTTCGCTCTGATGGGTTGAAAGTGTCCGTGTTTCGTCAGAAGATAGTGGCGGGTCAATGGGTCACTCAAACAGTAAGTGGCGAAACCCACCGGGAACTGGAAGAGGCTATTTTAAGACGCGCCCGCGCCTTGAAAAGCCATCAAATTCATTAAGACGACACAGGAATAATTAAGAACATGTCACAAGAGTCAGGCTACCCGTTTAGGGATGTGGAAAAGAAATGGCAACACGCGTGGAAGGATCAAAAAGCTTTCCAAGCCAAGGAAGATACCAATAAAAAGTATTATGTCCTTGAAATGTTTCCTTATCCTTCCGGCCGACTTCATATGGGACATGTGCGTAACTATACCATTGGAGATGTGATCGCCCGTTTTTACAGGGCAAAGGGATATGACGTTTTGCATCCCATGGGCTGGGACTCTTTTGGGTCGCCTGCAGAAAACGCCGCCCTCGAGCGTAAGGTGAATCCCAAAGACTGGACCCTTGAGAACATCGCTTTTATGCGAGAGGAACTTCAAGCCCTTGGTTTTTCCTATGACTGGGACCGCGAGCTAACCACATGCCTTCCTGACTATTACGGACACGAGCAAAAGCTGTTTCTTGAGTTTTTGAATGCCGGATTTGTGTACCGCAAAGAAAGCTTTGTGAACTGGGATCCTGTGGATTTAACTGTTCTGTCCAACGAGCAAGTGGTGGATGGACGCGGATGGCGGTCGGGTGCCATCGTTGAAAAGAAAAAGCTCAGTCAGTGGTATTTGCGCATCACCGACGAGGCTGAGTCACTGTTGGCAGGTCTTGAGACCTTAGAGGGGTGGCCTGACAAAGTTAAAACCATGCAACGCAACTGGATTGGCAAGTCCGTGGGTGCCAATATTCAGTTTGAGATTGAAGGTAAGGCCGAGCCTCTGACCATTTTTACCACAAGGCCAGATACGATTTTTGGGGCAAGCTACCTGGCTCTTTCTCCCCATCATCCATTGGTGGAAGAGCTGTCAAAGACGCACCCCGAGATTGCAGCCTTTGTTGAAGAATGCCAGCGTTCCGGGACCAGCCAAGAAATTCTGGATAAGGCTGAAAAGAAAGGTATCAAGACGCCTCTTGTGGCGGTGCATCCCTTTGATGTCAGCTGGAAGCTTCCTGTGTATGTGGCAAACTTTGTCTTGATGGATTACGGCACGGGCGCTCTTTTTGCAGTCCCAGCCCATGATCAGCGTGATTTGGAATTCGCAAGACTTTATGATCTTCCCATAAAGCCCGTGGTGCGCGCCCATGAAACCCTTAAAACCGTCATTGAAAAAGACGCTTATGCGGGGGACGGCGTCCTGTATAATTCTGCCTTTTTGGACGGAATGACTGTGGAGGCCGCCCAAAAAGAAGTCATCGCGCGCCTTGAGGCGGCTGGGAAGGGCGGGGCTTGTTTGACGTATCGTCTGCGCGATTGGGGTGTGTCAAGACAGCGTTATTGGGGATGTCCCATTCCTATGATTCACTGCCAGGACTGCGGCCCTGTTGCTGTTCCTGAGAAGGATTTGCCTGTTCTTTTGCCAGAAGACGTTGTGTTCGATAGGCCTGGAAATCCCCTTGATCGTCTGGACGCATGGAAAAAAGTTGCCTGTCCCCAGTGCGGCAAAGACGCCCAGCGTGAAACGGATACCCTCGATACGTTTTTTAACTCTAGTTGGTATTTCGCGCGGTTCTGCTGTCCCCACGAGAAAACGCCTCTGGACGCTAAAAAAACAACCCACTGGATGGCGGTTGATCAATATATTGGCGGCGTCGAGCACGCGATTTTACATCTTTTATACGCAAGGTACTTTACCAGATGCCTGAAGAAGCTTGGTCATGTCAACGTCGAAGAGCCCTTTAAGGCGCTTCTTACCCAGGGTATGATTTGTCATGAGACTTATAAGACCAAGGAAACGGGACAGTGGGTGTTCCCGTCCGAGATCTTGTACAACGATGACGGCACCCTTGTAAGGCAAAGCGACGGCGCTTTGGTGGTCAGGGGTCGCTCTGAAAAAATGAGTAAATCAAAGAAAAACGTCGTGGATGTGGCGCCTATTCTGCGTGATTACGGTGTGGATGCAACGCGCCTTTTCATGATTTCAGACTCCCCGCCCGAGCGTGACCTTGAGTGGACGGACGCCGGGATTCACGGTGTGTGGAAGTACTTGAACCGCGTCTGGCGTCAGCTTGAAAGCTTGGCTGGTGACAAAGCACCAGAGGCGGTCTCAGAGTATTCTGTGGCAGATAAAGCCTTTTTGCAAATAACCCATAGACTTACCCACGCCATGACCAAAGACCTAGAGGTGTTTGGCTTGAACAGTTACGCCGCGCGTCTTCGTGAATATACAAACGCCCTTGTGGACGCAGCAAGCGGCGATCAGGTTGGTAAGGCCTTGATTTGGCAAGGAGCAAAGACTCTTTTGAAACTTATGAACCCTGTGGTACCCCATTTAGCAGAAGAGCTGTGGGCGCGCATGGGCGAGAATACCTGTCTTGCCTTGTCGTCTTGGCCTGAGGCGGACCCCCAGTGGCTGACAAGAGATTCTGTTACCGTTGCCATTCAAATTAATGGTAAGCTACGGGCAACCTTGGATGTGTCTCCGACACTGGATCAAGATTCGTTGGTGCGTGAGGCCACAACCCTTCCACGCATCCAAGAGTTGATGGCAAACGGGACACTGAGAAAAACAATTTATATTCCAGGAAAGGTGCTGAATCTTGTGGTCGCGTAGTTTTCTGTTACTGGGTCTGCTCGTTTTATCGGGTTGTGGATTTAGGCCTTTGTATGCGCCGGACGCGCCGTGTGACGCCGCTAGTGCTGTGCGGGTGGACACCATTGCCGAGCGTGAAGGGCAGCTTCTCAGGCGCGGTCTCCTGGTGCTTTTCGAGCCACATGGCCCCTGCGCTCACCCCCTTTATAACCTTGTGACGACGGTGGAGATTCAAAAATCAGAATTTGGTCTGCGCCGCGATAATACGGCACAAAGAAACCGTATGACGGCCACTGTGAACTATCAACTTCTTGATATCAAAACAAAGGCGCCCGTCTACACGGCAAAGAAAACAGCCATTACAAGCTATGCCATTGGTTCAAGCGCCACCACCAGTGTGCTCCCGCTGATTGTGTCGGAAAAAGACGCGAAAGCAAGGCTCATGGAAGAGCTTGCACTGGCAATCCATACAGACGTGCTTGTGTACTTGCAAGACAGAAAGTTGAAAGAGCCGGCCCAGGCACCAAGCGCGCCCTAAAGCTCCATGAAAAGTACGTCTCTTGCGTCTGTTTTAACACCAAAAAACCAGGATTTCCGGGTTTTTTGTATGTATGGCAATCGTCAAGAGGTGATCACGTGGCGTCGGTATTTGCTGCGCGCGTATATGAGGCTTGTGCATCCTGACCTGTCCCACGTTTATGTGAATGAGATCCCAACCCCGGCACCGTCTTTGTGGGGAGGTGAAAAAGAGCATCTTTATTTTCTGGATAAAACGATCTCGCCTAAGGAGATGCCGGCGCTTATCGCCCTTAAAGGGGTGAGTGTGTTTGAGCACAAGTCCCTGACGGCAAAGTCACCCCTTTTAAAGGAGTATGAGTCTCACCCCCAGGTTATGTTTGTGTCGTGCTATGACGCGCCTTTTTTAGAGGTCGAAAAATGGCTATCCCTTTTAAAAACTCTCAAAGACATTTCCTTTGAGTCCACAAGTGTGGCAAGGCTTCGCCTTTTATGGCATCAAGGGCCTGAATTCCTGCCAGATGTTTTTGATAAGCTTTTGCTTTTAGAAACGAAAACGGTGCTGGATGAGGACCTACTTGCTTTGATGCCGCCCGCGTCTTTTCAAAAAAGCCATCAGTTGCTGGAGGCTTTTTTAGCCCCTGACCGGGCGTCTTTTATCAAGACGCTTGCGGGCGGCACGTATAAGGAGGAGGACACGTTTATGCTGGTGCGCCAGGTTTTAGGAATTATAAAGCCCCTCCACCAGGCGTTCACCCGAACGCTTGAAGGGGAGTCTCCCCTGCAGGCCGTCAAAGCCCAGCGGTATCCTCTTTTTTTTGGAAAAGAAGGGGACCTTGCGCGTATTCTTACAAAGCATCACGCGCAAAGCTTTTCAGCCCTTCTAGGACTTGTGTGGGATATGGAAAAAGATCAAAAATCACAAACCTTGGCCCCGGTTGCCGAGCGCAAGTGGGTACAGCTTTACGCCTTGTTTCACGCCGGAAAAGACGGCCGCAAAGAAACCGGACGTTACACCAAAATGTATGCTTAAAAGATCTATCCCGCCCCAAAGCCTTTGACCAGGCTTCCGACCAACATATGCCATCCGTCCACAAGAACAAAAAAGATGACCTTAAAGGGGAGGGAAATCATCATGGGCGGGACCATCATCATACCCATGGACATCAAAACGGATGCAACGACTAAGTCAATGATGATAAAGGGAAGAAAAATCATAAATCCGATTTCAAAGGCACGCCGAAGCTCGCTGATCATAAAGGCTGGGACTAGGGCCTTAAGAGGTGTTTCCTCGGGCTTTTGAATGGCGGTTTCCTTGGACATATCCAGAAAAAGCCCCAAATCCTTTTCCCGCACGTGGGAAAGCATAAATTCTTTAAGCGGCAAAGACGCTTTGTCAAAGGCTTCTTCTTCCCCCATTTTTTCTTGAATATAAGGGGCGACCCCCGCGTCATAGCTTTTTTGAAGGGTGGGGCCCATGACGAAGGCGGTCATAAAAAGGGCAAGGCTGACAAGCACCGTGTTGGGGGGGGATTGCTGAAGACCAAGGGCACTTCGAAGAAAAGAAAAAACAATCACCATCCGTGTAAAGGAGGTGAGCATCATCAAAAGAGAAGGGGCAAGGCTTAGGACCGTGAGAATCAGGACCAGTTGGACCATTCGGCCCGTGAAACTGGGGCCGTCTCCCATGTCAAAAGAGAGGGACTGAGCAAAGGTTAAATCGCACCAGAACAGGCTTAAAAAGAGGCAGGCGAGGATGATAAAGGGCCTGGCCATCAAAACCTCCCGCGGTCAATTCTGGGACCAGGCAGTGGGGCTGATTCTTCTTTTTCATCTTCTTTGGGGGGCACTTCTAACAGTTGCTCGCCCGTGGGGCTAAGAAGCAACAAATATTGGCGCTTTTCCACACCTAGCAGAAGAAGGTTTCTTTTGGGATCAAGGGGAAGGCTACTGATAATCTGCAAAGCGTTTGTGCGCCCCTTGGGAGTCGGGGTATAGCCAAAGAGCTGAAATCTCTTCACTAAAAAGGCACAAACCCCTAAAAGAGCGAGAACGCCCACGAGGCCTAAGATTAGACGACTGTATTGGACAAGGTCCATGCTATTTTCCTGTGGTGTTGCGGGCGTAGGCGTTTAAACCCTGCTTTCTTTTAACGGAGGTTGCGATTTCATCCCTGAGGCGCATCAGTTCTTGGGACGCGTTTTGGGACAAAAGGGTGAGCTGTTTTGAAAGCTTTTGGACGTACTGGTGATCCTCGTAGGTCAGATTGTTTTCATCGATGCTATCAAGAAAGGTTGATACCCTTTCAACAACGGCGGAAAAATCCACTTCTTTATGCTGGGATAAAGCCTGACAAAAGCTGTCGAGGTAGGCAGATAACTCTTCAAAAGTTTTTTCATAGGGTGTTGTCATAACAATACCTCTTCTACAAGTCTACCGCTTTCAAGGGCTTTTTTATTTTCCTCGTGAATACGATCATATAGTTCTTGGCGTAGCACCATAGTCCCTTGGGGGTACTCGAAAAGCAATTTGGCTGACTTTCCTTTGCATTCCACCAGGGTGACGCGTATTTGATCATTAATGACGACAGATTCGCCCGCTTTGCGTGTCAGATATAACATCTGCTCCTCCTTTAAAGGATAGTAGCACACGCATCAAAAACCACAATCTGTTTAACCTAAATACTGGCCGCCGTTAATGGAAAGGGTCGAACCCGTAATAAAGCCAGCGTGATCGCTTGCTAAAAACACGACTGCTCTTGAAATGTCTTGGGTGGTACCAAGGCGTCCCACGGGAATTTGCGCCACGATCTTTTGAAGAATCTCTGGCGAGACTTGACGTACCATATCCGTCTCGATATAGCCGGGTGCAATAACGTTCACAGTAATGCCTCGGCTGGCTGTTTCAAGGGCGAGGGCTTTGGAAAATCCCAAAAGACCTGCCTTAGCAGCGCAGTAATTGGTTTGCCCAATTTGCCCTTTTTGGCCATTGATGGAACTAATGTTGATAATGCGCCCAAAGCTGCGCTCGCGCATCCCATCAAGGACAACACGCGTCATGTTAAAGCATGAGGTAAGGTTCGTTTCAATTACTTGATGCCATTGCTCCTCGGACATTTTGTGAAACATCCCGTCACGTGTGATCCCGGCGTTATTCACCAAAATATCAATGGGGCCGACTTCCCGGGTGACGGCGGCAACGCCCTCACGGCAAGCGTTTGCGTCACTCACATCCCATTTATAGGCCTTGATTCTAGTTTGTCTTGAAAAGCTGTCAGCCGCCTGATCGTTTCCGTGATAGGTCGCGACCACTTCGTAGTCTGCATTTTTAAGGGCGAAACAAATCGCTTCGCCAATGCCTCTTGTTCCTCCTGTGACCAGTGCCACGCGTTTTCCTTGCATGTTATTATCCTTTCTTTTAATGATGAGGTGTTGGTTTATTTAACCAGTGAACGAACGGCTCCCAAAAGGCTTCTTTGGCTTTTTGAGAGACAAGAATACCGACATGTCCCAACTCTGGCATCAAGACATGGGGATTCGGCAGCGCTTCGGCTAAAGGAAGTGCTGAATCTTTTTTGACGATTTTGTCCTGTGTTGGGATCACCACAAGGCTAGGGGGGAGTGCGTCAAGACGGACCTTTTTCCCAGCAATATGATGGTGATGATAGGGTTTATTTGCGTCGTACCAATCCGTTAGGCACTCTTTAAAAATATCCCAGGGAAGAGGGCGAAGCGCTGTAAGCCAGTCCTCAAGTGCCAGAAAAAAGCGTGAGGGATCAACGCCCTGATCTTTTTTTCGTGCCAGGTCTTGAAATTTCTTTTGAATAGAAAAAGGCTCAATACTGTGAAACATGAGCTGTAAAAAAGAAGATGGGATACACTTTTTTTCATCAAGAAACGGTGACAGAAGCTCTTCAATCTTTTCACTAGAAAGCGATGATGTTTTTTCAAAAAGCCAGGGCGTGGCCAAAAGCGTGATTCCTTTAAGGGGAAGACGACTTTCCTCGGCAACGGCAAGAGAAAGAAGGCCACCCATACAATAGCCTGCCAAATGAAACCCCCGGGGGTACATTGCCGCTAGTTCGTGCAAACCTTGAGAAAGCTTTTGAACGTAATCAGAAAGCCCTTGAGCCGTAAGCGTCTCAGGGGTGGGTGATTTCCACTCCACGAGAAGAGGATGCACGCCTTTTGACTTTAAATAACCAAAAAAACTGTGATCTGGCAAAAGATCAAAAATATGCCCATGATTCAAAAGAGAAGGAACAAAAAGAACAATTGGTGCTTCGTCGCGACCTGGCTCCATTTCATGGCCATAAATTTCTAGATGGGAATTTTGAATAATTGGGTGACCACCGGGCACTTGGGGAAGTCTTTTGGTGGCGTGATAGATCGTAATACCCTTTAAAAAATCTTGGTATTGAGAGAGGGCTTCTTTGAAAAGTGGCGCACTTTCATCCCAGATCAGAGAGCGGATTTTGTCTTCAATATGCGTGTTTTTTAAGGCGGCAAAGGCATTTCCTTGCTGGCTCATGTGCGAGACCACAGAATGGAAGTGAAGCCGGGTGTGAAACCCCAAAAGAAGTGGATGCATAAATGCCCTGCCCTATGGGGTGCTTTTCTTAAGGGCGTCTTCAAAGGAGGTTAGGGTTTTCTCCCAAAGCGCAAATGTTTCCTTTTGAAGCTCTTCATTAAAGATGGTTTTCTCGGCTACTTTTTCCCAGAAATCAAGGTATATCTTTCCTAGATTTTCCACACGAATACTCCCTTTGTTAGTCTTATTAGGGGAACTATAGCCCAGGTAAGATTCAAAAGAAAAGAGGATCTTAAGATGTTTTCTCTTTGCGCCAAAACAAGAGCGATCTACTGGCGCAAAGAGACTCATCCAAGTAAGGCTTTAGGCGTTTTCGGTGCTATGTCCTTGATTCAAGAAATGTTCGTAAAAATGGCTGAGTGCTGCCACGACCGCCAGCATCAAGTAAACGATAAAAGTTGTGAGTACCGTCTCAAGAAAGACGTCCATGATCATGATATCGGAGGCGATTTTAGGGTCATGGTGATCGGTCATGGGGGGGCGCGCTGTCAGTATCCATAAAGTGATAGCAGGAAGCCCCGTGACTAAAATTGAGACGAACATATTCCAGGTTTTTCCTTCAGTGGCTTTAAAGATAGTGCCCACCTCTGCAGGTTTACCAAGACATACATGGATATTCAGGGGTAATAGCCTCATCAAAAAGTAAAAGAAAACCCACAGAGTCGATGTCAAAATTAGGATATAAGTCAACATTTTAAGGGAAAACGCAAGTCCAACCAAAGAGGGTTCCGTGCCTGTAGTGTGGGTGAAGGCGATGTGTTCACCCCACAAAACGACAAAAGTAGGCAGTGCCACACAGATAAAGAGAAGGATCCGCACCCACATCAAAGACCAAAGTTCTTTTTGAAAAAAGTAAGAAAAGTAACCACGTCCAGGCTTTTTGAGAAGGGCTTTTTGAACACTGTACACCACAAGAGGTAAGACAAATAACTCACTGATAAAGGTCCGTAAGGTATCCTTATAAAAAGCCATGGTTGTATAAGAGCCTGGTGAGAGATGCGTGTACGCATAGGACCAGTGACCGAAGAAAATATTGAAAACGAGCAAAACAACAAAATATCCCAGGAGCACAGGAAGCACATCGATCTTGGGAAAGAGAATAAACCCGAAGCCTTTTTCTATGGATTCCTTTATAACGTTTTTTGACATGCCAGGCCCCTCTATTATGATGTTTATGTTAAGTATTTTTTATTTTTATTCTGCCATTATCTCAAAACCCTCAAAATCAAGCAAGCCTTGCTTTGAAAACAGAAAAACGCTAAAAAAGTAAAGTCGAAATAAGGGGTCTTGCGCCTATGATTGTAAGCTGCGAAAAGTGCTCTAAACGCTATTTGTTGGATGAGTCTGTACTTGGCGCGACCGAAAGGGTTTTGCGTTGCGCAGCGTGCGGGCATTCATGGACACATGTTCCTGTGGTAGGTCATGAAACATTGGTTGCCACATTAAGCGCAAAAGATCCCTTGAGTGCAGGCGAGGGTGATGTGGGGGTGGCTGTAAAAAAAGGTTACCTTTCTTTGAGTCTGCTGTTTGCAGTTTTTCTTTCTGCTATTATTATGGGGGGGTATTTTTCTAGGACCCAAATAGTCACAGCTTGGCCTAGCGCTCTTCCTTTGTTTCAATTTTTGGGCATCAATGTGCACCCAAGTGGCCAAGGCCTTATGATTCGGGGGGTTCATCCCCTTCAAACGCGCGTGGATGCCGTCACAAACCGTCTTGTTTTGACGGGACAAATTGTGAATACATCGGGTCACGTTCACGGTGTTCCTCCTCTCAAGATCAAAGCCTATGGTCCGTGCGAAGAGGCTCCTTTTTTCGAACGTATGGTTAAAAAGGTAGCGGGTGTCTTTTCCCAGGGGAAAGAGGGATGTGTGCTTGTGTCGTGGGATCATCCTTTGACAGAAACAAGGCTTTTACCCGAGGAACATATAGCGTTTGAAACACCTGCCAGAGAATTACCAAAAACCGTTTTACGCGTCGAGTTGGAGTTTTAAGTGTCTGTGAACCCTGTTTCTTTTCAAATTGTGTCTACAAACGCGGCCCGTCGTAATGATTTCTTTGATCAAGTGATGGACGAGCATTTGCAGGTGGCTGCGCGCACCAAAGAAACCATGGGGCCTGTCTTTTTTGACCTTGTGGACGTTTGCCTCAAGGCCATATGCGCTGGGAATAAACTCATGTTCTTTGGTAATGGCGGAAGTGCTGCTGATGCACAGCACCTGGCCACTGAGCTTACCGTGCGTTTTGTCAAAGACAGGCGCGCCCTACCAGCCCTGGCTCTGACCACCGATACATCCACTTTGACAGCGGCTGCCAACGATATGGGATTTGAGACAGTTTTTTCCCGTCAACTTGAAGCCCTTGGTAGACCCGGTGACGTGGCCATTGGGATTTCGACGTCAGGTAAAAGCCCTAATGTTTTGAAAGCGTTTGATATTGCTAAAAAAATGGGTCTTGTTACCGTTGGTTTCACGGGTAAAGATGGCGGCGATCTTCAAAGGATGTGTGACGTGCTACTCATTGTACCAAGTCATATTACAAGCCACATTCAAGAGATGCATATTACCTTAGGCCAGATGCTGTGCGGTGCGCTTGAGCGTGAACTTGGGCTTGTCTAAGATGGAAGCACTTGCCTATTCTCAAATTCTGTCAGCCATTTCCCAGGTGCGTGTTTTGTGCATGGGGGATGTGATGCTCGATCATTTTGCTTACGGCCGCGTCGAGCGGATCTCACCTGAGGCGCCGGTTCCCATTTTTCGTGCCATCAGAAAAACCACAGTGCTTGGTGGGGCTGGGAATGTTGTGAGAAACTTTTCCTCCCTTCAGGCTCAGTGCATCTTTATGGGGGTGGTGGGCGATGACACTTATGGGGGCGAAGTTATCACCCTTTTTGAAAACCTTCCCCACACGCGTGCCGAGTGTGTAACGGAAAAGGGGCGTCGTACCACCGTGAAAACACGCTTTGTGTCAGAAGGTCAACAGCTCATGCGCTGCGATGAAGAGGATACCTTTGAGATTTCTTTTGAGGCAAGAACGTGCATTTTGGATGCCCTAAAAGCGCATGTAAATAGTGTGGATTTGGTGATATTGTCCGACTACAGCAAGGGCTTTTTTTCCCCCGCTTTTGTGCAAGAGATTATCAAAATTGTCACGCAACATCAAAAACCGATTCTTGTAGACCCTAAAGTCAAAGATTATAGGTGTTATCGGGGTGCATCGTTCGTAACCCCCAACGCAAAAGAGCTTTCGTCGGCCACAAACATGCCGGTAGACAGCGACGAGGAGGTCGAAAAAGCTACACAGTTCCTTTTGGATCACTGCGGCATTGAAACGGTTTTAGCCACAAGGGGCGCTCAGGGGATGACCCTTCACGAGCGCGGTAAGGCAGCCGTGCATCTGCCAACCCACGCCCTAGACGTTTATGATGTGTCGGGGGCAGGTGATACGGTTGTGGCGTGTCTTGGCGCGTGTGTTGGGGCGGGCGCTTCTGCCCACCAAGCCGCCCACATCGCCAATGTGGCTGCAGGCCTTGTGGTGGCCAAGGTTGGAACGGCCACCATTAGCCTTGACGAGCTATCCCAGGCTCTTCATACGAACTTAGAAGAAGAGCGTCTAAAAAAGCATGCCTCGACCTGGCAAGAGGCCCACGACCGGATTGTACAATGGCATAGGGAAGGCTTGAAAATTGGCTTTACCAATGGATGCTTTGATATTCTGCATCCAGGACATATCAAGATTTTGAGGGAATCTCGGCAAGCTTGCGACCGGTTGGTGGTCGCCGTGAACAGCGATGCGTCCGTAAAACGCCTCAAGGGCGAGTCTCGCCCCTTTCATTCAGAGTCATCCCGTATGCACGTTTTAGAAGCCATGAGTGATGTAGACTTGGTCGTGCTTTTCGATCAAGACACCCCCCTTGAGCTCATTCAGTATTTGCGTCCAGATTTATTGGTTAAAGGCGCTGATTATACCGTTGAAACAGTGGTGGGTGCCAAAGAAGTTCTGTCATGGGGTGGGGACGTGCTTCTTGTGACCCTTCAAGAGGGTCACAGCACCACAAGTACGCTTCAAAAAATGGAGCGGGCTTAAAAGATCCTCTTGGGCCTTTTTTAATGCCATTAAATGTGTGAGTTTGTCAGTGGTCGGGGTGGAGAGATTCGAACTCCCGACATCCTGCTCCCAAAGCAGGCGCGCTACCAGGCTGCGCTACACCCCGACATGTCCTTCGATACACGATCTGAAAGACCTACGCAAGGGGGAACATACGTTCCTTTGCAAAAAGTGTTTATTAAAAGCCGCTTGCTATGAGGCTTTTCTTTTTGCATCATGAAGGAAAAACAGGGACGCTTTAAATCATGACTCGTCACGCCCTAAAACGCGCCGCACGTGCCCAGGACGGCTTTAGCCTTGTGGAGCTTTCCATTGCCCTTTTGATCATTGGTCTCATTGTGGGCGGGGTCCTCAAGGGGCAAGAACTCCTGGAAAGTGCGCGCCTTAAATCAGCCTTGACCCAGGTGAATGAGTTTCGTCTCGCTACCGGTGTCTTTATGGACAAGTATAACGCCCTGCCGGGAGACTTTGATAAAGCCAGCGACTACATCGCCTCTCACTTGAAAAACGGCAATAACGACGGTGTCATAGAAGGGCCAGGACTTTCCTCGACTGGCCCAGGTCACGAAGCGCTATCGTATTGGCAACACCTCTCGGCGGCGAACCTTTTACCGACCACGGGCCAACTTCCTTCAAGCGGCGTTGCGACTTTTGGGTCGGGGGCGCCGCGCGCAAAAATTGGAGGCGGCTTTACCATCCAATATGATCATTTCGGTGACGCCAAACACTGGTATCTTTTGGGTCAAGAAAACGGTGATCGAGGTAATGGGGCCCTTTTGACCCCCCAACAGGCCATGAGTATCGATCAAAAGGCCGACAGCGGTCGTCCCAAAGAAGGCCAAATTCGCGCTGAAGAAGGGGTGGGGGCAGCCCCTGGTAGTTGCGTCACACCCCAAGGCGCCTATAACGGTCAAACCAAGGATAAAGCGTGCGTTTTATACTTTCAAATGTAAAACGTTTTCTCGGTGACGATGCGGGATTTTCTCTTTTAGAGTTATCGGTTGCATTGGCCGTTATGGGAATCGTTGCCGCCTCAGGTCTATCCCTTATGGGCGCACGCGTGAGTGCCGTGCAACAAAAAGTCACAAGAGATCATCAAACATTCTTATTAAAAAGTCTTGCGAATTATCTTTTATCCCAAGGAAAACTTCCGTGTCCCAGTCAAGATCTTAAGGGATATGCCAAAAAGACATGTAAAAACCCCAGCGAGGCTGTGGGGTACGTTCCCTTTGAAACTTTGGGACTTACATCAAAAATTGCCCAAGACGGGTGGGGAAAAGTGATGCGATACGGGGTTCACCCCCAAATGACAGAACGCCTTGATGCGGTGAACGAGGATAAGACAGAAGCCATTTGCAAGGTGGAGGAAGGGCCCTTAGTCATTCAAAAAGATGGCGCCATTATATCCCCCCCACCCAGTAACCCCTTTAGTGTTGTGCTTTACAGCCAAGGAAGTGCCATAGGTGCCCTTAGCGAAAGCGAGCGCATCAATGATGCCCAAGATTTAGTTTTTGTGGAAAAAGACTATATCACCCACAAAGAACATCCCCACAGACATCTCTTGGTTCATAAAACGCGCAATGATCTTTTAGGTCATTACGCTGGCTTTTCTTGTCCAGCATATATAAATCAAGTTAATTTGCTCAAGCGACAAAAAGCACCCCTGGAAGGTGAAGAGATGCCCGTGATGTCATCAGGCGAACCCCCTCCTGACTTTTCTTGGGGAGACTAAACCCCCGTGACGATGGCAAGGGAAAACGCTATGGTGCACCGTAGCTAAATGAGGTGTGCCCATGGATCTTGTTGACGTTGTATTGCCGCAAAGGTTGACCCAGGCTTATACATACGGCGTGCCTAAAAGCTTATCTTTTCTAGAGGCAGGGCAGTTTGTCAAAGTTCCCTTTGGCACCAAGGAAAAAATTGGCCTTATCTGGCAGAAACGTTCCAAAGAAACACATAACAACGACTTTACCTTAAAGGAGGTCAGTGCCTGTTTGGACGCGCCGGCGCTTCCAGGTCAAACACTCTCGTTCGCGAGGTGGGTTTCAGACTATACGGTAACGCCCCTGGGTCTTGTCCTCAAGATGATCGTCCCGCAGCTTTCGTTTTTGGAGGAACGGATCGAAACCTATGTGTGGCGATGGGCGAGTGAGGATCGAAAACCCCTGACGCGCCTGCGCCGCCAGATCAAAACCTCTTTAGAAAAAGGGGTGATGGCAGAAAATCTTACGCAGCTTGCAAGTCGCCTTGGGGTGAGCACTACGACTCTAAAGACCCTTGAAAAGGAAGGCATGATTGAAAAAGTACCAGCGACGCGCGAGGAGGCGCCGATTTGTATTGAAGAGGGACTTCTTACCTTTAACGACGAGCAAGGGCGCGCCGTTCAAAGGCTGCAAGAATCCGTGCGACAACGCGCCTTTCAAGTGACGCTTTTGGACGGTGTGACGGGATCTGGCAAAACAGAAGTCTACCAAGAGGCCGTCTTTGAGGCGCTGCGCCTTCAAAGACAAGTCCTTATTTTGCTGCCTGAAATTTCGCTTACTCCCCAAGGGCTTGCCCGTTTCGAGCGTCGTTTTGGCCAAAAACCGCTTTTGTGGCATTCGGGTGTTTCAGAAGGAACCAAGGCCGTTATCTGGCAAAAAGTCATCAAAGGTTCGCCTTGCGTGGTCATTGGGGCAAGGTCTGCCCTATTTTTGCCATTTTCGCGCTTGGGTCTTGTGGTGGTGGATGAAGAGCACGAGCATGCCTATAAGCAAGAGCAAGGGGTCATGTATCACGCGCGCGATATGGCGGTGGTGCGCGCCCATCTTGAGAAAATCCCCGTGATTTTAGCCTCGGCTACCCCCAGTGTGGAAAGCCTTGTGAACGTGGCCCAAGGAAAATATCAAGAGATTCAGCTAACACAAAGATACGCCGATGCAACCCTTCCCCTGATTACCCTTGTGGACAGACGAAAAGAGTCCCCCCCAGCAGGCGGGAAACGGTGGATTGGGGATGCCCTTCATCAAAAGCTCCAAGAAGTCCTAGAGGCAGGACAACAAAGTCTTTTATTTCTAAACCGCAGGGGCTACGCGCCTTTGACTTTGTGTCGCCGGTGCGGCGAACGTCTTGAATGCCCGTCTTGCGCGAGTTTCCTTGTGGAGCACCGCACCAAAGGGATTCTTATGTGCCACCAGTGCGGACACACAAAACCTACCATGACACAGTGCCCCGGTTGCGGGGGGGAAGACTGCCTTGTGGCGTGCGGGCCTGGGGTCGAGAGGCTTAAAGAAGAAATCACGCGTCTTTTTCCTTTAGCGCGCGTGGGGGTGATTACCAGTGATCAGGGGTCCGTCAAAGAGCGCGCCCATCAGCTGCGTGCCATGGAAGAGGGCGAGATTGATATCCTTATTGGAACCCAGATGATTGCCAAGGGGCATCACTTTCCGGGTCTTACCTTTGTAGGCGTTGTGGACGGCGATTTGGGACTTTGCGGGGGGGATTTGCGAGCAGGCGAACGGACCTATCAGCTTCTTCACCAGGTTGCGGGGCGCTGCGGTCGGGAAGAGGTACAAGGGCACGTGATGATTCAAACCTACGCGCCCGATCATCCCGTGATGCAGGCCCTTTCAAGCGGCGACAGAGCAGCCTTCATGGACGCGGAAATCGAGGCGCGGCGCCAGTTTCAGATGCCGCCCTTTTCAAGGCTTGTGGGGGTGATTTTCTCAGGATCCGATGAGGGGCTTATCTCTCAAACAGCGAGCATGGTTGGGGCAAAACTGGCGCGCATCCAAAACGTTGTCATTTTGGGACCTTGCCCCGCGCCCTTGTCACGGGTGGGCGGACAGTTCCGCTGGCGTCTTCTTGTGAAGGCTGAAAAATCCCATAAGTTGCAAGGAATCTTAGAAAAAATCTTAAAAGAGCCTCACCCGTCCAAAGTACGGATACAAATTGACGTGGATCCTTATTCCTTTTTATAATTGGGAATTCTGAATACGTTTAAGGAATGCATCTTGGCGAATCACCTTAAAAAACTAAGTGAATGGAAAGACGCGGGCTTCCTTGATGAAGGCGTGTACGAGCGCATTCTTGCGTATGAAAAAACAGCCCAAAAACCCCAATGGATGCTATATGGTTTGGTGACCCTTGGCGTTGGGAGTGTTGCGCTGGGGATTATCGCCACCATTGCCGCCAACTGGGCACATATTGCAGACGGCGTGAAGCTAAGCGTTAATTTTCTTGGCCTTAGCGTTGTGGGGGGCACGGCCTATTGGGCAGATATAAAAAAGAAAAAGCTGCTAAGTGAAGGCGCCCTTTTTCTTTTCTTCTTGTGGTGCATCGCCTCCATCGGGCTTATCTCGCAGATCTATCACCTAAGTGGAGATTTATATCAACCTCTTTTCTTGTGGACAGGGCTAACGCTCGGTGTTGCGTGTTTAACGCGCACCCTTGTGATACCTCTTTTTTGGGTGGGAGCCCTTTCCCTTGCGGCGACAAGCCTTTACTATAACACACCCTTTCAAAAATCGTTGGGATGGGCCACCTTTGGCATCAGTCTTCCCTTCGTCCTTGCCATCGTTGGATTTTCATTACAAATGTTCTGCAAAAACCTTCCTTTGACACGGGCATTCTTGTTAGGGGCGCTGATAATTTCCATGGGGTGCGAAATCATTTTATACATGGAAGGGATTTTTTCACATACTGTTAAGGGTGTTCCTCTCATTCGCTTTGGTCTTGCGGGCACTTTGGGCCTCCTGATCTTGGTGCATCCCCTTTATCAAAAAGGGCAAAAAGCTTGGCTTTTTGCTGGGATTGCCTTTTTCATGGTCACAGTAGAGTGTTCTCTTTTGCAACATGGGGACATTTTTTGGCGCGTGATGATCTTGATTTTGGGTCTGGGTTTTTTGATGAGTATGGCCATTTTTTTGGCCAGTACGGGCTCGAAATTCCTGTTCCAAACCGTGATTCTGTTGGCAGGGCTGCGTCTTGTTCTTTTTTACATAAGTCTCGTGTCAGGTCTTGAGACCATGGGGCTCAGCCTCATTTTGACGGGTCTTTTCATCGTGGCCATGGTGCTTTTGTGGAAGAAGCATAAAGACAGATTATTTGTGACAATGAAGGAGATCTCATCATGACAAAAAGACAAAGCTTGATGATTCTTTCCTTGGTCGTGCCTGTGGTAATATTGATGTCCCTTGCCGGGCGTCATCATCTAAGGCAAGGAAGCGGCGTTGAAATCACTCTGCCTATCGCTGGGTACGATCCCAGGGACTTTCTGTCGGGACATTACGTGACTTACAAGGTTGATTACGGCGCTGCAATCCCTTGTCAAAGAAGTAAAAAAAATGAAGTTTGGTACGTGTGTCTTGAGACGAAAACGGCGACGCAAAAAAAGCCCGAGCGGTGCCCCCAAATGATTAAAGGCACCTGTAAGGCAGGCACGTTTACGGCAGGGATCGAACGGTTCTATATCCCTGAAACCAAAGCAACGTTTCTTGATGAGAAAACAAGGGGGGGTAAGGCGTCCCTTGTGGTGACGGTGGACGAGGAAGGAAACGCAAGGGTGAAAGATCTTCTGATTGAGGGGCGCTCTTGGCGGGAAAATCAGTAATTGTCCCCCCTTTTCTTGACAGGCGCTTGAGAGAAGTGTTTAGGTGAAATGATCAAACCCAAAGAGTGATCCCATGGAAAAAGTCGCCTCAAAAGAACTCTCCTTTCAATGCCTTGATGGTCTAGGGGCACTTGCGTCCAGCTATGACACATTCATTGTGGATTTGTGGGGGGTCATTCATGATGGCCACCAAACCTTTGAGGGTGTGGGTGAGGCGCTCGCACGCCTGCAAGCCCAAGGCAAGACTGTTGTTTTTCTTTCCAACTCACCGCGCCGATATTTCAGCCTTGAAAAGCAATTATCTGATTTAGGGATTCCGCGCACGTTTTATGAACGTGTGTATTCATCGGGCGAAGACGCTTATAACGCCCTAACCCAAGAACACCGCGGCAAGATGTGTTATCCCTTGGCGGCGGCCGCCCACGCGGATCTTTTGGATGATCTTGGCTCTCAGGTGACCTATGACGTGAAAGAAGCTGATTTTCTTTTAAACACAGGTCCTTACCCCCTTGTGATTGAGGATCATGAAGCGCTCCTTGCCCAGTGCATGACCCTTGATTTGCCCATGATCTGTGTGAACCCTGACATGAGCGTGATTACGCGGGGTGTTGAGATTCTCTGTGCAGGATCTCTTGCAGCGCGCTACAAAGAGCTTGGGGGACGCGTGAGTTATCACGGAAAACCCTTTGAGGCCATCTATACGCGTCTTTGGGAAATCTTAGGAAAGCCCGATAAAAGTCGCATGATTGCCACGGGTGATTCCCTGAACACAGACGTACAAGGCGGCACTCACTTTGGCATCGACACCATTTTGGTCATGAGCGGCCTTGAGGGAAGCGCTCTGGGTGTACGCCCAGGGGACACAGCACCCGAGGACAGGCTTGCCACGCGGTTTGCCCAAAAAGGGATCGCCCCCACCTTTGTGCTGCCCCAATTTAATTGGTAAAGACCCCTCATTTGTCCCTTGCAATGGGGAAAGTGTCATGGTAAATCTGAGGCACTAAAAAAGCCGGATTAGCTCAGCTGGTAGAGCAACTGATTTGTAATCAGTAGGTCGGGGGTTCGAATCCCTCATCCGGCACCACTTTTTTGAACCCTCCAGTCGACCTAAAAATCTCTTATCTAGAAGCTGCCATAAGAAAAGCAGAAAGCATCAAGATCCCGATAACCATCAAGCCCGAAAATCCCCAGATCGGTGTTTTAAGGGGCGGTAACTCTGTTGTATCAAAAGGCATAGCCAGTTGATATTGCGTCTGGCATTGGGGGCAAAAAAGCAGTTTTTGCTTGCCAAGGGGAATGGTGGGAATAAAGAAAATATCGATAAACTTTTGAAACCCGACAACGGAAAGGTAGGGGCTTTCGCAGTGACTACATTCACAATTGATGGCGTACTCGTCTATTTGTTTTGTGCCCCATCCCCAAAGAAAAAAAATCGTATATCCTTTTCTACTGTTTAAAAACTGCTCTTGTCTATCATCTTCTAAAAAATAGTGTCAATAAAAAACTGTCATTATATTGATTTAGAAGAATTAATTTCTATGTCTCTCATATATTAAGTGTCATTACATTAAAGAAAAGCAGATTGACAGAGAAAACGAGGGGTGCTACCGAGCTCTGGGCATTTTTAAAGAAGAGGTATGAATGGCTAGTTGGGTGCGCGTCTTGGTGTGCATTACGTTGGGGATGGGAAGTAGTCTTTGGGCGAGCCGTTCTGATGTTGATTTAGAAGCAACAGTCTACGGCCAAAATCACCAATTTAAAGAAGCCTGCCTTATCTTTCAAACCAATGAACAGTTGGAGGTCATCACCGCGTTTTCAGGCACGCTAAGTACTTTGAAGTCGGGTGAGTATCCCGAATGCCTCAGCTATGACCAATATCTTGATGACGCAAGATTTCCCAGAAACCATGTGCTGACCTGTGCGTCTGGTTTTTACGACTATTGGAAGACCTCGCGGCACGCGCCTGACCAACAAGTGATGTTGGCGCCTGAACACTGGTACGTCTCCTTTGACGCAAGGCTTAAGACGCCACTTACAAAAGAAGCGCTTAAAATGGTGGACAAAATTTCGCAAATTCGCTTGAACCCTTATTATGCCAAGGGAAAGTTTGAACACACCCACGATGAAGCCGTCTCCGATTACGCCGTGGTTGTTTTAGGCGCGCCAAAGGATACAACCTATCATCCCCTACCGATTTATCCTTTTTTTTGTGCGGATTACTTTGAAGGAGTTATGGGGTTTTTTGAAAAAGAAGATCAGAATTCTTATACCCGCAAGGGCACGCATTTTGAAGAGGTTTGCGCGTCTGTTGATTCCTGGTTTTGCGGAATAGTCTGTCCTTTGCCGGAAAAACACAAATCAAAAAGTCATTTTTTGAAAAAACCACCCGCCGTAGCGCCAAAGAGTGCGTCCGCCAAAGGGGCGGGCCTCATCATGATAGATTACGATCTTTATCACAATCCAAGAGGACGTCTTGTGGGTGTTTTTAACGGCTATATGTATAAAAATCAGGGAAATGATTTTGATCTTGCGACCCATGACGAGGCGTATCAAAACCCCGCGTGCTTTATGATGTTTAGGCGTCTTTATAACGGTACATTTTCTTGTGTGACCTTAGATGGTTTGATGTCTTAGCGCCCTAGTACTCTGGAAAACGGCGGTAAAAGATCATTTTTGCCCGCTCTGCCAGGAAAAGATAAACCAGTACGATGCCCCCCAAAACCCCGTAAAAACTCAAGGGCAGCGGCACGAAACCAAAGTACGATCCAAAGGGGGTAAAGGGAATGAGGGCCCCTGTGATCACAAGGCCCAAGGATATAAGGGTCAGGGTTCTGTTGGGTCTGCTTTGGAAAAAGGGTCTCCTTGTGCGGATCACAAAAATAATCAGGATTTGAGTTGTCAAAGATTCAACAAACCAGGCCGTTTGAAAAAGAGGGACAGACGCGTTGAACACCTTGGTCATGATCACAAAGGTCATGACGTCAAAAAGCGAGCTTAGTGGCCCCATGACAAGCATAAAGCGCACGACGGCTGTCAGGTTCCAGCGCCGCGGTTTTTCCAGAAAATCGCGGTCGACATTATCGAGGGGAATGGCAATTTCTGATAAATCATACATGAGGTTGTTAAGAAGAATCTGCACGGGCAGCATGGGCAAGAAGGGCAAAAACAAGGTGGCGCCTGCCATGCTGATCATATTGCCAAAGTTAGAGCTTGTAACCATGCGAATATATTTCATGATGTTGGCAAAGGTTTTACGGCCTTCAAGGATGCCGTCATAAACGGCACCAAGGTCTTGGCGGAGCAAAATCAAGTCGGCGGCCTCTTTGGCAACGTCTGCCGCGTTATCAACGGAAATACCCACATCTGCGTGCTGCAAGGACGGCGCGTCATTGATTCCGTCTCCCATATAGCCCACGACATGCCCCAGCTCTCGCAGCGCGTCGATCACGCGTTTTTTTTGCGCGGGCGTGACACGGCAAAACAAGTTGCAGTGCGTCACCTGCGCAAAAAAAGCTTCATCACTCATCTCGTTCATTTGAGAGCCAAGAAGGACACCTGTCACGGGAATGTCAAGATTTTGGCAAAGGTGAAGTGTCACATCTTCGTTGTCGCCCGTCAGGATTTTGAGGTCGACCTTGGCGTGGGTTAGGCTTCTTACGGTTATGTTCACCCCTTCTTTTACAGGATCGTAAAAGAGCGCAAAACCTGCAAACACAAGATCTGCTTCATCGGTTTTAAGGGCTTTATCCTGGGTGTGAGAGACCTTTGCCGAGGCAACCCCTAAAAGGCGCAGACCCTGGCGTGAGTGATGTTTATACATTTCTTGAAGCGCGCGGCGTTTTTCAGCTGTTAAAGGAGCGGTGCCCTCCTCGCTTTCATAGTGTGTTGAAAGGGCAAGCACATCTTCAGGGGCGCCTTTCACACATAAAAGACGCGCGCCTTCTTTTTCCACCAGCACAGACACGCGCCGTCTTTCAAAATCATAGGGAATTTCATCGATCTTAGACCACCCCTCTAGATCGACTTTCGTATGGGATAAAATCGCTTGATCAAGGGGGCTTTTGATGCCCGTTTCAAAAAAGCTATTAAGATAGGCAAGGCGAAAAACCGTAGGAGAGGTCTGGCCTTGGCAGCCCAGATGCTGGGCAAGCTCTATTTTGGCTTGGGTTAGGGTGCCGGTCTTGTCGGTACACAAAATATCGATGCTGCCCAGGTCATGGATGGCTGAAAGTCGCTTGACGATGACTTTTTTGTGGGAAAGACGCAAGGCCCCGCGCGTTAAGGTGACTGAAATCACCATGGGTAAAAATTCAGGCGTCATACCCACAGCAAGGGCAAGGGCAAAAAGCACCGTGTCCAGCCAAGGCTTAAAAAAGAAAAAATTGATGATAATCACAAAAAGCACCAACAGGAACGTAAGGCGCATGAGAAGAAATCCAAAAGTTTTGGTCCCAAGTTCAAAGGGAGTTTGGGGTTTTTTTTCCCCCAAGGACAAGGCAATGTGGCCAAAAAGGGTTTTCTCACCCGTGACGCATACAAGCATTTTTGCTTGCCCCGTTAAGACAGACGTCCCCATGAAAACGGCATTGGTCGCCCTTTCAAGGTCTTTGGCATCCTTGCCCAAATCACGAACCTCCTTTTCAACGGGAAAGCTCTCGCCCGTTAAAATTGACTGATTCACGTAAAGGTTATCTTGAAACAAAAGACGTCCGTCGGCGGGGACAAGGTCGCCCGCTGACAAAAGGACGACGTCTCCGGGCACAAGGTCGCTTACAAGAATGTCATGTTCCGTGCCGTCCCTGACCACGCGCGTGCGATCAGCCACAGACCGGCGCAGTTTTTCAGCTGCGTCATTGGCTTTGTGTTCTTGAAAGAAATCAAGGAATACACTGAGGAGCACGATGGTTGTGATAATGAAAAAGGAGCTTTTATCTCCTAAAAAACTGGAAAGTGCTGCAGCTGCAAGCAGCATCAAGACAAGAGGATTTTTGAATTTAGAAAGAAAAAGAAGCAATAGATGCTTTTTTTTGCTTTTGGAAATAACGTTGTGCCCAAAGACCTGACGCTTTTGCATCACCTGCGCGTGAGAAAGGCCATTTGTGTTTGTCTCGAGGGTCGCCATAAGACGCTCAAGAGAGTCTTGCCAAAAAGAGATGCTCACGGGCGAAAGTCCTGAGAAGGAGTGTACCAAGCTTAGTATGTGCCTATTTAGACGTGAGGCCTAGAACACGAGGGCAGAATCAGGGTTTCTACTTTGAAGCGTGTCGTTTGTGCACCGTGCGCGCAATCACGACAATCCCAAGAACAGAAACAAGACTGCTGAACATCAGATAGAAAGAGGGCGAAAGAGGATTCTGTGTTGTGTGTGAAAGGTATGTTGCGATGAGGGGTGTTGTGCCGCCGCCAATACCCTCTCCAAGGGCGATACTAAAGCCAAGCGCTGTATACCGCGTTTGCGGTGGGAAAAGATCCGTAAAGTAGGAAACAGTGGGCGCCACAAAGCCAGCGGATATGATGACAAGAATGCTTTTGTAAATAAATAAATGGGAAAAAGATTCGGCAAAATAAGAGAGATAAAAAAGAGGATAAGCTAAAAGGGCGTTAAAAAAACAAGAGCTAATCATCATCTTTTGTCGTCCCCATTTTTGAGCGAGAAGCCCGCAAATGGGTAAAATCAACATGAAAAGAGTCATAAGCCCCGATGTCATCAAAAGTGACTCTGACGTGGAAAAAGACAGTATTTCGTGCTCCATAAATGAGGACATATAAACCATGACGAGATTAAAAGGCACAAGTGTCCCCGCGCCGATAAGTGCAGTCCCCAAAATCAACGGGGTATGGGATTTAAAAGAGGTCCATATGGGATTAGGACTTTTCGCTACCTCACTGAGTGTTTCAAAAACGTGTGTTTCTGCAATTTGACGCCTTAACAAGAAAGCAGAAAAGCCGAGTGCTCCGCCGATAAGAAAGGGGATACGCCATCCCCAAGGGGGCATCTCTTCTTGGACAAAGAGTGCACCTATGAGTGTCCCTGTAATAGCACCAAGAAGGCTTGACGCAGGAACAAGGCTGCATAAGAGGGCTTTTCGGCGCGGGCCACTATGTTCAGCGATGAAGACGGCGGCTCCGGGGTATTCACCGCCCGTGCAGATCCCTTGGAGAATGCGGCAAAGTAAGACTAAAAGCGGTGCCAAGATTCCAATTTCTTCATATGAGGGCATCAAACCAATGGCAAAGGTAGGAATCGTGACGAGAATCACAGCAAGGGAGAGCGCTTTCTTTCGTCCAAATTTATCGCCAAGATAACCAAAGAACATCCCCCCAAAGGGTCTTGCGAGATAGCCTACGGCAAAGGCCGTGAGGGTTAAGAGAGAGGTGACAAAAGGATCCTGGGTTGGAAAGAAGATGGGTCCCAGGAGCGCCGAAAAAAACCCGTACAAGGTTACATCATAATATTCCAGGAAATTGCCTGACAGTGCCCCAATTAAATTTTTGCGAGAAGAAGCCAAAAGCATTAGTCTAATGCTCGAGAGAAGTTAAGATTGTTCATCTTGGTTGCCACGAAAGCCCCTTTCTTCAAGATAACTTTTTAACACATCATAAAAAGCATTGATGCGGGCGTCATCGCGGGAATTCTTAAGGCAAATATAATAAATGTCAACAATAGGGCCTTCTAAATCAGGCAAAACGGGGATTACCTTAGTTTTGTTGAGCGTGATGGCCTCTTTTGAGAGAGACAGAATGCCAAGTCCAAGCTCTGCTGCCTTTTGAAGCGTATGAGATGAATTAGTGATTATTTGAGCTCGTTTTTGCTTTGAAACCAAAGACAAATGCCAGTTTACACCCGAGTGAGGTTGGACAATATTTTCAGGGTAAGAGAGAAAGATATGATTTTCTAAGTCTGAAACTGTTTTCGGTGTGCCGTTGCGTTCAAGGTACTCGGGGCTTGCAAAGAGTCCTAAGTGAAAGCGCATCAAAAAACGCTGTTCAAGATGGGAGATTTCTCCCATATGAGGGCGCATGAGCACGTCTGATTCTCGCAGAGTCAAGTCCACAGGCTTGTCTTCAGCCAGAAGTGTTAAGTCAATATCAGGGTAAGACTCACGAAACCGAGGGAGCGCTCTGACCACAACTTGAGAGGTAAGCGCATGGGTTGTCGAGACGCACAAACGTCCTGTTGTTTCATTTTTTACAAGAAGTGAGTGTTTTAAGTTCTCAACGTCGGAAAGAATTTTTTGAGCTTTTTGGAAAAGGAGCTCACCGCTTGGGGTTAAAACAATGCCGTGCTTTCCTGCGACGTAAAGCTGGATTCCTAAGTCCTTTTGGAACCGTTTGAGTCTATCAGTAATGGCGGGTTGAGTCTTGCCCAACTGGTGTGTGGCACTTGTAATCTGCTTCTCGCGAGCGACCACATAGAAAATTCTGAGGGCTTCTAAATCCATTATTATTCCTTGAGTGTCAAAGCACACTCTCAAAAACATTGTGTTAACACAAAAACAATTATATTGACAACCAAATTTTTTACCCGTATAGAACTTAAGTATAAGTTTCTTGATGGCTTGTTATTTTTAAATCTTATACATAGATTATTTTGACATATAAGCCCGCACAAATATTTGCTTTTTGACTATGTAAAGTAAATCAATCAGAGATTAAAAAATAAGGCTGGAGGATATATGTTTATAATCATTGATGCCCAAAATAAATCAATGCACAACCAAGATCTTATGGAAATGTTCACAAAGCGTGAGCAAGACGCTTTGTATCTCGATGACACCGTCTATGACCACAAAGACTCCGTTTATTTACTGTTAAATGACAACGAAACAGGCATACACGGGGGAATCAGACTTAACCCTATGACCACCCGCAACGCTGTTATTGATATGTTACAAGAAGATGTGGACACTTACGTTCAGCCCTGTATTTGGGAGTGTAGTTCCGTTTTTTTTAATACGTCAACAGAAGCGTCAAATCAAAGCGAACCGGAGCTATTTGAACACTATTGCAAATACTATTATCAAGCCCTTAAGGGGGCGCTATCCCACGCCTGTGCCCGGTTTCAAATCGGTCTGCTTCTTTTTATGAATACAAGAAATGAAATTGAAGACATGGAGTTTTTTGGAGGGATGGAGTTTTCCAAAACGCTGATGATTGACGCAGAAAAGGACCTTGTTCTTGCCATGTACTCAACCCCCAACCTTCAATAAAAGAAAAGCCCGGAAAAAATTCCGGGCCAGTGGAGATAAAAAATGATAAAACGCGACTTTAGGCTGCGCGTGCGAGAACGTCCTCGACGCGTTGGGCCGCACTGTCTTCGTCGATGGCTTCAATGAGGGCGACTTCAGCGCATAGACGCTCTAGAGCAGAGCGGTAAATCTGACGCTCACTGTACGATTGCTCGGCGCGGTCATCTTTGCAGCGATAAAGTTCACAGAGAACTTCAGCAACCGATGTCAAATTTCCAGAGTTGATTTTCAACTCATACTCTTGGGCTCGTCGTGCCCACACGCCTTTTTTAGCTTTAATGCGTCGAGTGAGAGTTGAAAACGCTGTATCAAGGTCTTCTCTGGAACCAAGACGCCTCAGGCCTGCAGATTGTGCTTTGGCCATGGGAAGGCGAAGGGTCATGCGACTTTTTTGAAAGGTAATCACGAGCACCTTAAGCTCAAGGCCGGCTACTTGTTGTGTTTCCACTGATTCAAGTTTTCCCACACCGTGTGTCGGATAAACAACAAACTCACCACCAGAAAAAGAAGCTAGCTGAGACATATGTGCATTTCCCCCCATATAAAAAATCACAAGTTAATAAAACATTAACGTGAAAAAAAGTCAAGTTCTTTTACGTTTCATTAACAAATCCTTAAGTTTCTTGTATAAAAAACGGCTTGGCGTTCAGTGATTATATAGGCGCGCAAAGAAATATTTCCTTGAAATCATAAAATGGTTAGGCAGTCACTTGGGGTCTCGTAGGCTTAAAGGCGAGAACCCTTGCCGAAGAGGTTTCCGGTAAAAAGGGCCGTGTGAGCGCTGCCAGAAGGGTGATCATGGCAGGAGAGTCGTTCAAGCAAGGAACCACGGTGAAATGAGTCCCGCCTGCGGTCATAAAGACCTCCTTGTACCGAAGGGAAAGCTCTTCAAGGGTCTCCACACAGTCCGAGACAAAGCCCGGTGTCACAAGGGCGACACGTGTGACACCTTGGGACGGTAGCGCCTGTAAGACAACGTCCGTGTAGGGTTGCAACCAAGCTTTGGGGCCAAACCTCGATTGAAAGGTGCGGTCAAAGCCAAAGGGATCTGCCTCAAAGCGTTCCCTTAAAAGTCTTGCGGTTTTATCGCAGTGACACGCATACGGATCACCCTTCTCGCGGGATTCCAAGGGCATGCCGTGGAAAGAGGCAAGGAGGGTTTGGGGGGTCCACTCAAGGGTTTTAAAGTGGGCGCGAACGCTCTCCTCTAGGGCGTCAAGGTACACGGGATGATCGTGATAAGGCGGAACAACGCTCACGCTTGGTTGCCATCTTTTTTTCAAAAGCGCTCTAAAAACGGCGTCACAGGCACTGGCGGTTGTGGCGGCGCAGTATTGGGGATAAAGAGGTACCACGATAATCTCTTGGCAGCCTTGTGCTTGCAAGAGATCCAGGCGCGAGGAAACACAGGGCGTGCCGTAACGCATGGCCCACTCGACAACCACATTTTGATCTTCTTCTTGAAATAACGCGCCTAGTTTTTCCGATTGCGCTCTCGTGTAATACCGAAGGGGTGATTCATTGGTGTCCATCTTCCAAATGGATTTATAGGCGTGGGCCGTTTTATGGGGGCGAAAAGTCAAAATAATCAGTTGCAAAAGGGGTTGCCACAAAAGAGGGGAGAGTTCAATGACGCGTCTATCAGACAAGAACTCACTTAAATAGCGGCGAATATCCCACCAAGAGGTAGAGTCAGGTGTGCCAAGGTTAATGAGAAGGATTCCCTTTTTACGAGGAGGGAGGGCTGGATGCAGGGGGGGAAGGTGCTGTGTGTCCAACATAGGGGGTATCCGTCATTTTGTGCTCATGAACGGTATCATAGCGCGAGGCGCGTCCTAAGGGGAGAGGGATCTGGCGTGAGCGCGTCAAAAAAAGTAAAATAATTTTTTGGAAGCAAAAAAAGGAGCCTTTGATGGCGCAAAAATGGTATGTGTCTTGGCAACAATTCCACGAAGACTGCGAGCATTTGGCAGAAAAATTAAGAGATGCCGGCCCTTTTACAGGAATCGTGGCGGTGGCGCGCGGCGGTCTTGCGCCATCCCTTTTGTTGTCCCAGCTTCTTGATATTCGCCTTATCGATACGTGCTGTCTTGCAAGTTATAGCGATGATCATGCCCAGGAGGAGCTAAAACTTTTAAAGGCGTGTCCCCAAGGGGAGGGGCTTTACTTGGTGGTGGATGACTTGGTCGATTCGGGAAAAACAGCGGCGCTGGTGCGCGCCCAAAGGCCTGACGCACGCATTGTGGTTTTGTACGCAAAGCCCCAAGGCGCCCCCTTTGTAGACGCCTTTGTCAAAGAAGTCCCTCAAGACTGCTGGGTTGTGTTTCCCTGGGAAGAGCCGTCACACGTCGTGAAAGCGTGGCCCCTTTAAGAGGAGGCGCTGCCAACAAGCGTACCCGGTTGCCATAAAACGTCGGCGCGTCCCTGATCGTTCAGGGCACGCGCGAGTACAAAAAGATAATCTGAAAGCCTGTTTAGATATGTGAGAACGCCCGCGTGAACGTCCGCACTTGGGGCTGGTTCTGTTTTTAAGAAGGCGCACAGATCGCGTTCAGCGCGTCTGGCAATGGTGCGCGCGAGATGCACAAAGGCGCTCGCTTGGGTGCCGCCCGGCAGGACAAAAGACGTTAAAGGGGTCAAGCTTTCATTAAGCGCGTCAAGAGCTTTCTCCAAAGACGCGACCCGTCCCCCGTCTAGACGAAGGCAAGGCGGCGCATCCTCTTGGAAAGGGACACAAAGATCCGCCCCCACATCAAAGAGATCATTTTGAATTTGGGCCAGCATCTCGTCTTGAGGAGTGTTTGCCATAAATGTGCGCGCAACGCCAACAGCGGCGTTAAGTTCGTCCACACTGCCGATGACCTGCAATCGTGGGTGCTCTTTGGGCAAGCGCGCGCCGTTTCCAAGGGACGTCTTTCCTTTGTCGCCTCCTTTGGTGTAAATGCGGGTGAGTTGTACCATTTTAAGAATGCCTCGAAAGTAAAAGAAGGGAGAAAATAATCAAAGCTGCTGCCTGTAGCCCTATGCGCCAACGCATTAATTTATTACTGCGCTCGCTTTTGTGGTCTTTCGTCACCATGGTGAAAAGGCCCATGACCAGCACAAAGGCTGTTGCAATAAGGGCGGCACCTGTTAGATAAGTAAGAACTGTGTGCATTTGGTTGTCTCTTGTCAAGCGGATGCTCTACTATAGGCCTGACGAGATGTCTTGGAAAGGGCCTCCATCAGCTGGGAATGAAGAACATGAGTGATCTCTTTAAATCTGCCGCCAGGAAAATGGACGAAGATTATTCGGCCAAGGATATCGAAGTCCTTGAGGGGCTCGAGCCTGTCCGGCGCAGGCCCGGTATGTATATTGGTGGCACCGACGAGAGCGCCCTTCATCACCTTGTGACCGAAATCCTGGATAACTCCATGGACGAGGCCGTTGCCGGACACGCCACACGCATCGAAATTGATATTGCCGCCGACGGGATGGTCAGTGTACGCGACAACGGGCGCGGTATTCCCATTGATCCTCACCCCAAGTTTCCTGATAAGTCGGCCCTGGAAGTGATTCTGACCACCTTGCACTCGGGCGGTAAATTCTCGGGCAAGGCCTACGAAACATCGGGTGGTCTTCACGGTGTGGGGATGAGCGTGGTGAACGCTTTGTCAGAACTTTTAATCGTTGAAGTGGTGAGTCAAAAGCATCTTTTCCGCCAAACCTACAGCAAGGGCGCCCCCACATCTGCCCTCGAGCAAGTGGGTCCTGTCCATAATCGTCGCGGTACGTGTGTTAGTTTTATGCCTGATATGACCATTTTTGATGAGGGGACGCGCTTAAGGCCCGCGCGCCTGTACCGGATGATTCGCTCGAAGGCCTATCTTTTTAAGGGGGTGGATATTCGCTGGCAGTGCGATCCGTCCTTTGTCGACACAGGAGATCCGGTCCCAACGGAAGATCGTTTTCACTTTCCAGGGGGGCTTGCCGATTATCTGGGCGAGTCTTTAGGAGAGAAGGCGCTTGTGACGCCTGATTTTTTTGCAGGTGACGTTCAGTTTCCAGAAGGAGAAGGGCGAATCGAGTGGGCGGTTGCCTGGCCCGAGTGGGAAGACGGCCTTTTTACGTCTTATTGTAATACGGTGTCGACCCCTTTGGGGGGGACCCACGAGGCAGGGTTTCGCCAGGCGGTGATGCGTTCTCTTCGTGGGTACGGTGAGCTTCTGAGCAACAAGCGCGCCAGCCAATTTACAGCCGATGACTGCCTTGGTGGCGCCACGGTCATTATCTCGGCCTTTATCAAGCAGCCCCAATTCCAAGGCCAAACCAAAGAAAAACTTGTGAGTGCAGGCGTTACGCGCCTTGTGGAGGCGGCCCTCAAGGACCGCTTTGATCAGTGGTTGAGCGAGCGTAAGGACGTGGCAGAGGCCCTTGTGAATCATGTGAGCGAGCGCCTGGATCAACGCCTTAAACGTCGCCAAGCCAAGGAAACTGCGCGCCAGAGCGTGACAAAACGCCTTCGTCTTCCAGGTAAGCTTGCTGATTGTATGAGTACAGACCCCGAAGAATGCGAGATATTCTTGGTAGAGGGTGACTCAGCTGGTGGTTCTGCCAAGCAGGCGCGCGATCGCAAAACCCAGGCGGTTTTGCCGCTCCGGGGAAAGATTTTGAACGTCGCAGCTGCGACCACGGATAAAGCGCTTGCAAATCAAGAGCTCACCGATCTTGCCAAAGCTCTTGGCTGTGGTGGGGGACTGACTAAGTGTCATCCCGAAAACCTGCGGTATCACCGCGTGATTATCATGACCGATGCCGATGTAGACGGGGCCCATATTGCTTCTCTTCTCATGACGTTTTTCTTTTTGGAGATGCGTCCCATCCTTGAAAAAGGCCATGTGTTTTTGGCCCTTCCGCCCTTGTACCGCCTGACCCAGGGCAGTAAGTCCGTTTATGCCCGGGATGACGCCCACAAAGAAGACATTTTGAAAAAAACCTTCACCAAGGGAAAAGTGGAAATTAGTCGCTTCAAAGGTCTTGGTGAAATGTCATGGCAACATTTGAAAGAAACTACCATGGACCCTAAAACCAGGACGCTTCTGCGCGTGGTGTTGCCACAAAACCTTGTGAGCTTGAATCCCAAAGATCCCGAGGCTTTGGTGGAGATCGAGGAGTTTATTGAAAACCTTATGGGGCGAAAGGCTGAAAAGCGCTTTTGCTATATCCAGAATAATGCGAGCCTTGCCCTGAGTATCGATATCTAGGGTCTGCCCAGGCAGACCCTAGATAGGCTTGGTTATCCAGCACAAGCAACGCCCAGAGCCGCATCAGCAGGTGGAGGCGCAATGGGCGCCACAAGGCATGCCAAGGACTTAATTTCAACGGCAGCTTTGACAACATTATTTTTAATAACTGTTAAGGGTTCCTGCCCGCCTAGCGCCGTTAATCCTTTCACATCACAGTGAGATCCTTTGAAGTCGTCCACGGCACCGGGGCACACAATCTGCGTGATGGCGGCAATGGTGGGGTCCTCACAAAGGTCACCATCAAAAGACCGCAGGGTAAAATCTAGGCTGAGGGCGTCCGCCTTGGCGCAAACGAAATGAGCGCCTTTGCTTTTGGCAGAGCTTAAAACCTCGCTGAGATCGGACAAAGAGATGGCGCTGGCCCCTTCAAAAGGCATAACGTTGATGAGAGAAGCACATAAGAGAGCTTTGGTGATTTTTCTGATCATGATATTCCTTCAGTGATATATTTTTGAACAAGTCTCACCTTAAGGGTTTTAGGTTAAGTCTTTCTTAAAAAATGATTAAGAATGACCCTTATGCGTCGAAATAAAAAATGAATATCCTCAAGAAATCCTTATGCTTGAAAAATTAACCGGGTTTCTTTATGTGATGCCTTGCCTTGGCTTGTGGGGTGTGGAATAACCATAAGAAGCTATGCGTTAGAAAAGGGATAAGTTATGGATCGTCAAAAGGCACTAGAAGCCGCCATCGGACAAATCGAGCGCGCCTATGGAAAAGGCTCGGTGATGAAGCTTGGCCAACAAGAGACTGTCGCTATTGAAGCGATTTCCACGGGATCTTTGGGTCTTGATATTGCCCTCGGTGTGGGTGGCGTTCCCAAGGGGCGTATTATCGAGGTTTATGGCCCTGAAAGCTCGGGTAAGACAACGCTGACTCTCCACGTGATTGCTGAAGCACAAAAAAAGGGTGGGACCTGCGCGTTTATCGACGCCGAGCATGCCCTGGACCCCGTGTACGCTCAAAAACTTGGTGTGAATGTCAATGAACTGATTGTGGCTCAACCTGATGCGGGTGAGCAAGCCCTTGAAATCGCAGATACCCTTGTGCGATCGGGCGGGATCGATGTGTTGGTAGTAGACAGTGTGGCAGCCCTTGTGCCTAAGGCCGAGCTTGAAGGTGAAATGGGTGATTCCCACATGGGCCTTCAGGCAAGACTTATGAGCCAAGCCCTTCGCAAGCTTACCGGTTCTATTTCCCGAACCAACTGCACGGTGATTTTTATTAACCAAATCCGCCACAAGATTGGTGTGATGTTTGGATCTCCTGAAACCACCACAGGCGGAAACGCCTTGAAGTTCTATGCATCTGTGCGCCTTGATATTCGCCGCATTGGGGCCATCAAAAACAAGGACGAGGTGGTGGGGAACGAAACCCGCGTGAAGATTGTCAAGAACAAAGTGGCCCCTCCCTTCAGGACCGTGGAATTTGATATCATGTACGGTGAAGGTATTTCCAAGGTTGGTGAGCTCATTGATTTGGGTGTGAAAGCCGAAATTGTAGAGAAGTCTGGCTCTTGGTATGCCTATAATGGCGAGCGGATTGGCCAAGGACGTGAAGCCGTCAAGCAATACTTGCGTGAAAACCCTGGGGTGGCGGAGGCCATTGAAAAGGCCATTCGTGCTAATAGCGGCCTTATTGCTCAGGAGCTGACGCGTGGGCCAGAAGAAAACGAAGATCTTGAAGGAGATGCTGCGTAAGGCAGCACCTCTATCCATTGTATTAAGAAGGTAAAAGACCATGTGGACTGTGTCGAAGATACGTCGCCATTTTTTAGAGTATTTCCAAAACCTCGGTCACGAAATTGTGCCCTCCGCGCCCCTTGTGCCCCACAATGATCCAAGCCTTCTTTTCACGTCTGCGGGGATGGTGCCTTTTAAAAACTATTTTACGGGCGCCCAGGTGCCGGCCCATCCGCGGGCCACGTCCGCGCAAAAATGTCTGCGCGCGGGCGGCAAGCACAACGACCTGGAAAATGTTGGGTACACCACGCGCCACCATACCTTTTTCGAGATGATGGGAAATTTTTCCTTTGGCGACTACTTCAAGGAAGAGGCCATCACCTTTGCTTGGAATCTTGTCCATAAAGAGCTTGCTCTGCCTAAAGACCGCCTTCTTGTGACGGTTTATGTGGACGATGACGAGGCCGCAACCCTTTGGCAGAAAATCGCTGGGCTTTCGTCCGATAAAATCCTGCGCATTTCAGGCAGTGATAACTTTTGGGCCATGGGAGACACGGGGCCGTGTGGACCTTGCTCGGAAATTTTCTATGATCACGGACCTAGTATTGCTGGTGGGCCTCCGGGATCGCCTGACCAAGACGGCGACCGGTTCGTCGAAGTGTGGAACCTTGTCTTTATGCAGTACGAGCAGTACTTGGATGAAAACGGCGCGGCGCACCGCAAAAATCTTCCAAAGCCCTCCATTGATACGGGAAGCGGTCTCGAGCGGTTGTCGGCTGTTTTACAAGGCGTTCATAACAACTATGAAACGGATTTGTTTAAGTCGCTGATTGCGGCGTCTGAATCCTTTAGCGGTGTGAAGGCGTCGGGTGACGCCCTTGTGTCCCACCGTGTCATTGCTGATCACTTGCGGGCGTGCAGCTTTATGATTGCAGACGGTATTTTGCCTTCTAACGAGGGACGCGGCTATGTGCTGCGCCGGATCCTGCGGCGTGCCGGGCGCCATGCATACCTACTGCGCCATCAAGAGCCCTTCTTGGCAAAGCTTGTTCCTACCCTGCTCACAGAAATGGGAGAGGCGTACCCTGAACTTGTGCGGGCAAACGCCTTGATCGAAGAGACCATGGCTCAAGAAGAAGACCGTTTCCGTCAAACCTTGGGGCGCGGCCTAAAGCTTTTATCCCAAGAAACTGAAGGCCTGTCCAAGGGGGGCGTTTTGCCGGGTGATGTTGCCTTTAAGCTTTATGACACCTACGGCTTTCCTTTGGATTTGACCCAAGACATCTTGCGCGGTGAAGGGAAAACCGTTGACACAGATGGGTTTGACGCCCACATGGAACGCCAAAAAGAAGAGGCGCGCGCCCACTGGGTTGGATCAGGCGCCAAGGCCGATGAACGGCTTTGGTTTGAGGTGCTGGCAGAGAATGGCCCCACGGACTTTTTGGGTTATACGACCCTTGCCGCCCAGGGAACCCTGCAGGCTCTGGTGAGGGACGGGGCGTTTGCGCTTGAGGCCGTGACCGGCGAGGAAATCTTCTTTGTTGTTAATCAAACACCTTTTTACGCTGAGTCAGGCGGACAAACGGGCGATACAGGCCAGGCGCACACCCAAAACGCCGTTCTTGAAATTCATAATGTCACCAAGGCCGGTGACGGGCTTTTCGTGCACCACGGGCGCGTTGTGTCGGGAACCCTTCGTAAAGGAGACGCCCTGACCCTTGAGGTGGACGGCGCCAGGCGCGCGCGCATTAAGGCCAATCACTCGGCCACGCACCTGTTACACAAGGCGCTTCGCGGTCACTTGGGCGAACAAGTAACCCAAAAGGGATCCCTTGTGCTGCCGGACCGCTTGCGTTTTGACTTTAGTTATAACGAGCCTCTCACCGCAGACGACCTTCAAAAAGTTGAAGACGAGGTCAATGCCATTATTCGCCGCAATACGGCGGTGGGGACAAAGCTTTTGTCGACCAAAGACGCCCTTGAAACGGGGGCAGTCGCACTTTTTGGAGAAAAATACGGGGACGAGGTTCGCGTCGTGTCCATGGGAGACGAAGACCGTACGGCGCCTTATTCTGTGGAGTTTTGCGGAGGCACTCATGTGGAAAGAACGGGCGATATTGGCTTTTTCAAGATTGTTGCCCAAACCAGTGTGGCTGCGGGTGTGCGTCGCCTGGAGGCCGTAACGGGAGAGGGCGCGCTTTTTTATGTCCGGGATAAAATGACTCTTTTAGAGACGCTGGGTGCGCGCCTGAAGGTCGCCCCTGATCAGGTCGTCCCTCGTCTTGATGCCCTTTTAGAAGACCGCAAACGTTTAGAAAAAGAAATTAAAGACCTGCAACGCAAGCTTGCCAGTGGTGGAGGGGCGGGCGATGCTGCCAGCAGCGGGCCGGAGATGGTTGCCGGTGTGCCCTTTATTACGCGCTTTTTGCCAGACGTCCCGCCCAAAGATTTGAAAAGTATCGTGGATCAGCTGCGCGCCAAAGAACCCTTGGGCGTCATTGCGCTTTTGGCGGTGATGGACGGTAAATCGTCCCTTGTGGTGGGGGTTGAGGCGGCTCTGTCTCAAAAAATAAGCGCCGTTGAACTTGTGCGGGCTGGTGCCAACGCCTTGGGTGGTAAAGGGGGCGGCGGACGCCCTGATATGGCCCAGGCTGGTGGTCCTGGCACAGACGAGCCAAGGGCCGTTTTTGAGGCCCTTAAAAAAACCATTGAAGGCTCTTTGAGTTAAGACAGGGGGCTCACCCCTTTTTTTCTTAAGAAGCCTTTTGAAAAGCCGCCACCCACAATGGATATTGCGAGCGGTAAATAAGCTTGGTCATGTCCGTCATGCGGTCCACATACAAAATGCCGTCCAAGTGATCACATTCATGCTGGATGATACGTGCATAATGACCCTCAGCAACTTCGTTAATCTCGGCGCCGGTTTCATCACATCCTTGCACCCTGATTTTGGTGGGGCGCCTGACAAGCCCCATGAGATCGGGGAGTGACAGGCAGGCTTCCCAATCTTCTTTTGTTTCGTCGGTCAAAGGGGTTAAGACCGGATTGATCAAGATACGCGGGGGCTGGGGGGCTTCGTTTTTGCGCTCGCCAACGGCTTCTGTCAGTTGAAAGGCGACCATGCGAAGGGCGTGACCTAGTTGCGGCGCTGCAACCCCCGACCATGGCTCAAGGGTAATAAGATGTTTCATGTCAAGCGCTAAATTTTTAACGGTGCTTATATCCTTAATAAGAGGCGTTTTTTCACGCAAAAGGGGGTGCCCCATACGTAAAACTTTAAAATCATCCACTTTTATTTCCTTTTTTGGCCGTGAGAACTATATTATATTGAAAGTAATAAAGTAAGAAAAATAGGAAGGCAAGGCTTTATGGCAAGAATTCTTCTTGTTGAAGATAATGAAATGAATAGAGATATGCTGTCAAGGCGCCTGTCGAAAAAGGGCTTTGATCTCATCATTGCGGTTGACGGTGAAGAAGGCATAGAAAAAGCAAAATCAGAACTTCCTGATTTAATTTTGATGGATATGAGTCTTCCTAAAGTAGACGGCTGGCAAGCCACGCGTACGCTTAAGGCAAAACAGGAAACCCAGGCGATTCCCATTATTGCTTTGACTGCGCACGCCATGGCAGAGGATAAAGACAAGGCCATGGAGGCAGGGTGCGACGATTTCGATACGAAACCCATAGAGATGGATAGACTGCTCGGGAAAATATCCGCGCTTATAGCGGGATAAAGATTGTGTGATTTGCGATAAAGTAAGTATGGGATGACGTATTGTGCCCGAAATTGAAAACAAAGAGCTTTTATATGAAACGGCCCCCCATGCATTTTTGGCGGGGGCATTAATCTCCTTGGATAAAATTCTTCATGTTGAACCCATGGTACGACAGCAATTTCGTGCCGTTCGGCACGAATTTTCAGAGTTGCAGGATGAGTCGAGTGAAAAAGATCTTGTCGCCATAGAGCTTTCTCTTAAAAAGCTCTTTGATGACACAAGGCAGCTGCGGCCCTTTTGTTGGCAGGATGATCCACAAACGGCGTTTTGGGCCGAAGCCCGGCACGATTTGCGTGCGGCCGTGGGGTGCGTGAAGGGATACGCAGAGCTGATTCGCGAAGATGTGACGCGCGAATCCGTCATAGAGCCTCTTGAAAAACTCATTTCCCAGGCAAGTCTTATTCTTGAGTATGTGGACGAGGTGCGGTTAGTGAGTCAAGAGGTCAGCGAACCTCTCTGTCTTGATGAAGAATATCCCTCTTGTTTTGTGGGGTCTTTTGTGACCCATGGGCGCATTTTAATTGTGGATGATGATCCTTCAAAGCGCGCCCTATTGGCGCGTCGTTTGATTGATAACGGGCATACTTACCTTGAGGCGGCTAGCGGCCCCGAAGGGCTATCAATCTTAAAAACTGAAAAAGTTGATCTCATTCTACTTGATATTTTGATGCCGAAAATGAGCGGACATGAGGTTTTAGTGCAGCTTAAGATGAATCCTTCCACACGGGACATTCCCGTGCTTGTGATTTCAAATCTTCAAGACGAGAACAGCGTGATTCAATGTATTCGGGCAGGCGCTGAGGATTATTTGACGGCGCCTGTGAACCCAACGCTCCTTCAGGCGCGCGTGCATGCTTGTCTTTTGAAGAAGCGACTGGCTGACTCGCAAAAAGAGCACGCAAAAGAGCTTGAGAAAAGTCAAAAAAGATTAGAAGCCGCCCTTCATAGCGTCGATGTGGGGTTTGCCATTTTTGATGCGGATGGATACCTCGTCATGATGAATCAAGGATTTTCTTTTCTCTACCCGTTTATAAAATCAGTTGACACAACCCGCCTTCGATATGAAACGCTTTTGCGAGAAAATTTCAAGAACGGAAGATACCTTATTGAAAAAAGAGGAAAAGAGATAGCAAGCCACCCAGAGGAAAGAACCTTTGATCAATGGCTTGAGAGAAGAATGCAGCATTTTCGCCAAGCAGACGGTCAACCCCTTGACGAGCGTCTCTCTGACAACAGGTGGGTCGAGATTGCCCACACACCCGTTGTGTCTGGGGGGGTTGTCACCATTCACAAGGATGTGACTCAACAAAAGAAGAGGGAAAATGCAAGCCTTTATAAAGCAAATCACGACGCCCTGACGGGCCTTGTGAACCGTGCTTTTTTTGATCGTCTTTTAGAGGAAATCCACGAAGAATCGCGGCTAACAGGTATGCCCTTTTCTTTGTTTTTTATTGATCTTGATAATTTTAAAACCGTAAATGATACCCTGGGCCACGAGGCGGGAGATGAGCTTTTGATTCATGTGGCCAAGAAACTGACGAGCTGCTTTCGAGACGAGGATATCGTGGCAAGGCTTGGCGGGGATGAATTTTGCATTATCTTACAAGGAGTCTCAACCCGTGAAGAATTGGCGAGTGTGGCCACGAGATGTGCTGATCGCGTAGGAAATGAGTTGGTGATAAAGGGCCGCCTTGCTCGCTTTGGGCTTAGTATGGGTATTTCGTCTTATCCCCAGGACGGCACAACGCCCAAAGACGTGATCCATGCGGCTGATCTTGCCATGTACGCCGCTAAAAAAGCAGGCAAATCGGGTTATGCGTTTTATGAACAAGAAAACACCGTTTGTTGCAGGGAAAAGGCAGAGCGGGCCTAGGATTTGACCAGCCGTAGTCGGTAGACATTGGGCCTTGGAGCGGGTGAGGGGAATCGAACCCCCACTTTAAGCTTGGGAAGCTCATGTTCTACCATTGAACTACACCCGCCCATGGCTCATTTATAGAAAAAAGCGTCACTTAAGACAAGAGAATTTGGTTAAAGACTTTATTTATGAATGCAAAAATTGCAAGAAAAAGTCCCATTTGAATGCTTGATAGAGGATTTTTTTACTTTTTTTCCCTCAAGCTCACTTTATCAATAGAAAATTAAACTCCTCTCGTAACTATTGAAAAATAATCTTAAAAGAGAGAGAAGTCATGTCACAAAAAGTCAAAAAAACGCTGTGGGTGTGTGTTGTGATGGGACAGATGGCTTTTTGCCCCGCACAGGCAAGCCTGTGGCAGCGATTTTGGGGTGGAGACGTGGAAAAAGACCAAAAAACCCAAGGAACGCTCGTGGTTAACACTGGGCAGGATCCTGATTTAAAATCATTCATGTGTGATCCAGATCAAAGATTGGACGAGGATTTGACCGCCAGTTCGCTTAATGTTGCCTGTGATTTTGTAGTGGTTCCTTCGGATAAAAAAAGGGAAAACGAGCAAGGGCATGTTGCCTTTTACTGCACAAAAGAAACATTCTCCCAAATTATGCAACAAGCTACTGAGTCAATGATTGCCGGGGAGGGAACATCTCTTCCTTATAAAACAATTAGAAATAAAGTGCCTTTTGTGAAAGCCTTAGTGTTTCAAACACCCTGCCAATACCATCACTACCTAGCATTTTTCAAGCACGTTTCTGGGTCAAGAAAGCTAGCTGCCTTTGAATCTTACGATTTTCCTGAAGAAACTCTTCATGAAATGGGAGGGCTCATGAGCGGCGCAAGCTTTGCCGTCCACGAGCGTCTTAATCAACACTATGGCAAAAAAATCATCTTTGAACGGTACGAGATGCTTCTTCCTTTTATGAATGAAGAAAATCTCACAACACTTTTGTTCTATCCATTTACCAATGGCCTGTTTTTTGGAGACAATTTCTTAAGATTGAGCCAAGGTGGTGAAGAACGTGACTTTGATCACGAAGGCATGGGCGTCTTGCACCATGAGGCGCTGCGCGTGATGGGACCGGACGTGGTACGATCACTCTCCTTGGCGTTCAAGTGGATGATTGTCTTACGCAAGGTTGAGCAAGTCGCACCCCAAGGCACGCCGTCACCTATCCCTGAGGCAGATGTCGCGTCCCAGCATAAAGAAGAAGACTACATGCTTGAGCACTACCCCGATGGGCAGCCACCGCAACAGGTGCCAGGACAGCAAAACCATGTGCTCGCGCCGCCTAGGGGTTTAGTCATGCCCTACGTCATAGGGTTCGGGGCCTTTGTCATCGGAACACTTATCTTATCAAATCACAATAAATGAAGGGTAATCATCATGATAAAAACGAGGCTTTAAAAAAGTAAAGGCAAAAATAAGGTCATGACTCAGGGGTAGTCGACAGGGGCATATTCTGCTAACCTTTTGCTCTAAGAAGATAAAAGTGTCGGGGCAGGTTTTGAGAAGTATAGCGTACTTTGGGGTAATTTTTTGCACCCTCACAGCAGGGTGCGAAACCCTTGAACACCATGACCCTTCCCTCAAAATGCAAACCCAGGATTACGATAAAAAACTGGTCGCGCCTGCGCCTGCCGCGCCCACGACGCCTTTAAGGGTCAAATCAGTACAAGCCCATGAAACATTCCCCGATTCTTTTCAGAAAAAAGTAACCCTGACGTCCACCCAAGGTCTTTCCCTCAAAGAGCTTCTCTTAGAGCTTGCAAGGCAAGGAGGCATCAGTATGACCCTTCATCCCAACGTAGAAGGATCGGTGACACTTCACCTGCATCACCAAACCTTCAAAGAAGCATTAAAGCAAATTTGCCGGGCGGGGGGGCTAAGGTATCGTCTTCAGGGAGGCTCGCTTCAAATCGAAAAAGATACCCCCTTTGTTAAAACGCATAATATTCAATTCCTGTCCTTAGTGCGAGAAAATATCAACCGAATTTCCATTGCCACCGATGTCTTTTCATCGGTGGACGGCAAGCAAAATGAACTTGATAATGGGTCGAATACCATGTTGACAGGGACGAGCAAAACAGATTTTTGGGATGACCTAAAAAAGAATTTATCCCTGATCTTACAAGAAGAAGGGGGGCAAACAACTGACGCATTTTCCCTTCACGCTCAAGCTGGTCTTTTATCGGTTTTAGGAACACAAGCGCAACATGAAAAGATTGCGCAATATTTGGAAATGCTTCAAAAGGCGGCGTCGACCCAGGTTCTCATCGAGGCTAAAATCGTCGAAGTTAATCTAAAAAACGAATTCAAAAGTGGCATCAATTGGCAGTCTTTAAAAGGTGATTTTGCCCTCCAGGCTCCCTTAGGAAGCGTGACAACACCTGGTCCCTTTAATCCTGAGGCAACACCTCCTCGCAATATCTTTACCATTGGGGGGCACGGCAACCATTTAACGGGTCTGTTAAGTTTTATGCAGCACTTTGGGACGGTACGAACTTTATCCAATCCCCGTTTAACGGTCATCAATAACCAAGCGGCTGTTCTTAAGGTTGCAACAAACCGCGTTTTTTTTCGCATCAACTATGATCGGGATTACTCCTTTGAAAATAGCTCCAGGGAGCGTGAACATGTATCCAGTGAGATTCAAACGGTTCCCATCGGTCTTGTGATGGTCGTCCAACCCTCCATCAATCTGCAAAATGGCAGCATCGTCATGACGGTGCGCCCCACCATATCAAGAGTTGTGGGCGAAAAAGAAGACCCGGCTGTGTCCATTGTGTCAAAGCAGCGCCAGGTTTCGCTGATTCCTGAAATTCAGGTACGTGAAATGGATTCTGTTTTTCAACTCATGTCAGGAGATACGGTTTTAATGGGAGGTTTGATGGAAGAGCACGCGGCCCATGATCAAAACGGGGTTCCCGGAGTATCGGACATTTCCCTTCTGGGGACCTTATTCAAAGGAAAAGAAGACGAGCGTTCGGTGAGTGAACTCGTGATTTTCTTGCGCGCCACGATTATCGAAGGCAATGCCCAGTCCTTCACACCCGTGACCCAAGAGACAACCATCGGGGATGCGGATAAAAATGTCTATGAGAATTTCACAAGAGACCCAAGGCCGATGCAGTGGCAAACCGATCCCTTTTTTGAAGATAAACCCAAATCCTAGCGTAGTTTTTTAAGAGGAGGCAACTTGGAGAGTGCCTCCTTTGTTTCTTGGAGGGTCGGCAGACTTGTTTGAGCGCCCATTCTCGTACATGTGAGGGAGCTTGCCACGGCTGCAAATTTAAGGGCATCATGAAAAGAATCATTTTGATGTATGCGTGAGGCAAAGGCACCGCAAAACGCATCGCCCGCCGCCGTTGTATCCACACTTGTGATACGAAGGGCCGGTACTTCCCACTCTTCTGAGGGCGAGGACGCAAAGGCGCCGTGACTGCCAAGGGTCACAATACACGTAGTGCCGTAAGTACTAGTGATCCGCCTCGAAGCAATGGAAGGGGAAATGGATTCAAAGCCCAAGTGCAGCGACAAAATCGTTGTTTCGATTTCATTCATCACAAGATAATCAACGGATGCCAAAAGATCTGTCGGGATTTTTTTAGCGGGCGCCAGATTCAAAAGTGTGCGCGCCCCCTTTGCTTTGGCGCGGCGCAACAAGTCCCAAGTTTCTTCTGAGGGAACTTCACATTGGGTCATCACAAGATTTTCGGAAGAGATGTCCCCATCGGAAATGATCGAGCTTTTTATAAGATCATTAGCACCGGCTGCTACGACAATCATGTTTTCTCCCACCTGGTCCACACAAATGGCAGCACATCCCGTGGGCGCATCAGAGATGACATGGAGGCCGTCGGTGTTTACCCCTGCATCACCCAAAGAATGCTTTAATTGTTTTGCAAAATCATCCTTGCCGACACAGCCGAACATACGCACACCGGCCCCGCTTAAAGCGGCAGCTGCTGCTTGGTTGGCGCCCTTTCCGCCCGGGATAAAAGAATATCCAGGACAGACAACAGTATTGCTGGGACGCGGCATTTCAGGGACACGCATGACCATGTCCATGTTCAAGGCACCAAAAACAAGAATCACTTTTTGATTCCTTTCTATTCGTTTTTTGCTCATCAAGATTACTACATACGCACTTGAGACAAAGTGGTCAACGCTCTAGGCTTATGATAGAAAAATATGGTAACTTTTTTCAGTCACTACTTCGAGTTTATGTCATGGTCGATTTTGAAGCACTTCGTCACGCAATGGTCGTAGGGCAGATATTGCCGTGCGTTCAAGTTTCCGGGCCTTTGCGTCGTGCCCTCGAAACACTTCCCCGTGAGGAATGTGTGGCGACGGGTTGGCGGGCCATGGCTTATGCGGACGCAGATGCTCCCCTAGAAAACGGGCGTTTTTTGCTCTCTCCCCTATCCCTTGTGAAACTTCTTAAAGAGGCAGCCATTGAAAAGCAGCACACCGTTCTTGATCTCGGCGCTGGTGTAGGGTATTCAAGCGCCCTCATCGGCGCGGTTGCCGGCCGCGTCCTTGGCTTTGAAACAAGTCAGGAACTGGTTGAGCGAGCTCAAGCATTCTTATCAAAACTTTCCCTGCCCCATGTAAGCGTCAAACCTATGGCGCATTACGGCGTCGTCCCTGAAGAAGCGTCTACCTGTGATGTGATTGTGGTGGAGGGGTGTTTAGGTCATGTGCCTTCCGGCCTCCTCGACGCCTTAAAGGACGGCGCCCGACTTTTGTGTTTTTTAAGAAGACCCCAAGGAAGCTTGCCCCAAGCAACGCTTTTTGAAAAATACGATGGGAACGTTTCAAGAAAGGCTCTTTTTGAGGCCGCCGCCTCTTTATTAGACGCACACCCTGTGCCTCAAAGAAAGGCGGGGTAAGCGCCATGGTGGAATCAGTTAATGCTGATGAGCTTTATCACATGCTCAAGGAGCAAAAACCGCCCACTGTGTTGGACGTGCGCGAGCCTTTAGAGTGCCAAACCAGGCCTTTTCCAGGGGCCACGTGCATTCCCTTAGGGCTTCTTCAAGGGCGGCTGAGTGACCTTGACCCTGATCAAGAAATGGTCGTCTTGTGTCTTGCGGGCAAAAGAAGTGCGCTTGCTTGTCATTTGCTTCAAGGGGCAGGCTTTGCTAAGGTGAAGAATTTGAATGGCGGTATAATGGCGTGGGAAGCTTTTTTAGAGCACCACGATTTGGGTTAATGGAGGAATAAATGACAAGACTTCAGCAGCGTACAATGTTGCTCTTGGGTGTGGTATGGACGGCCGTTTCGTATATGGATCAAGCAGTCGCAGCCGACACGGTGCCCAAATCTTTACAAGGAAAGAGGGCGCACAAAAAGGATCTTACCCCTGCAAAGCCCAAGACCCTCTCCATGGAGCACCCGTTTTACAAGGCGTTAATCCAAACTTACAACACTAACCCTACCTTGCAAGGTAAGGCCCGGGATCAATACGCCAATGCTGAAAACGTCGCGCAAGCATTGTCGGGATGGCGCCCCAGCTTAAACTTGAGCCATACGGCCAGGCGAGGAGGTCAGGAAACGCAGGTGACCCAATTCGATACGCTCAATCGTCCCATAGGGCCAAGGCAGTATAGTACAACCTATCAAACGGCTCTTAATTTGACGCAAAATCTTTATGCAGGGGGCGGGACAGTTGCGGCTATCGGAGGGCAACGTGCGAGTCTGGGTGCCAACATTGCTGACTTTACCATTACTGAACAGTCGACCCTTTCCAGCGCCGTACAAGCTTATATTGATCTTTGCTATAAAAGGTCCCTTTTGGATCTGAAGCAAAAAAACGTCGTAGTGAAAAAGAAAACCCTGGATCAGGCAAAGGCCCGAATGGAAGTGGGAGAGTTGACACTGACAGACGTATCTCAAGCCGAAAGTGAATATGCGTCTGCCCAGTCCGATGAAATCAGTGCGCGCGCTGACGTGGAAACGGCCAAAGAAACCTACCATCAGGTGGTGGGCGAAATACCAGCACCCTCTTTGCCCTTACCAGATCCCGTGACACTGTTTATCCCAATCCCTAACCAACAAGACGTGTTTGTGAATGAGGCGGTAAAAAATAACCCCCAAATCATTCAAGCAAAGCTTTCTTACGAAGCAGCTAAATATGGGATTGATTCCAACAAAGCCGCCCTTTTGCCGTCTGTGGGTTTGACAGGAAGTCTTGAGCGTAACGTCACAAGTGATACCGTCAATAATGCCAGAAGTGCCAGAAATAACGCAGCAAGTATCGGTGTGACGGTTAGTGTTCCCCTTTACGGCAACGGTGGGTCAGATTGGTCTAAATTCAGGCAAGCAAGGCAAGCCGCCACAAGCAGAAAGATTGCCATCACAACCACTGAGCGCAGCGTGAGGCAGGCGGCTGTATCGGCTTGGGAGTCTTGGACATCGACAAGAGATCAGATCACCCATCTTGAGACGCAAGTGGAGGCGGCAAAAATCAGCCTTGAAGGCGTACGCCAAGAGTCCTTGGTGGGAGAGCGCACGCTTCTTGATGTTCTTAATGCCGAAGACGCCCTTTTGCAGGCCGAAACAAATTTGATTCAGGCAAAGACTAATTTCTTGATTGCGGGATTCCAAATGCTTTTGTCCCTCGGGCAGCTCACAGCTGCAGGTCTTGGGTTACCTGTGGAGTATTATCCTGTGAAGGAGTATGCTAAGGACGTAGAAGGTATGTGGATTGGTACGGGATACGAACCCAAAAAATAGGATGCAGGCAGATGGCAGGACAACACGCTGACTCTCAAAAATCCATGGAGGACATTTTATCTTCTATTCGGGAAACCATTGAAGAGGATATGAAAGCGGGAAAAAATTGGACAGAGACCACCCTTGGCAAAGTAATTGCCTCGGCTGCTCCTTCTGGAGAAAAAGCAGAGGTTTTTGAGCTGACGCAAATGGTCAACGAGGACGGCTCTGTCACAGATTTGAGTATGTCGACCAACGCCAATAATCCCTTTGATTTTGATGACTCAAAGGCGCAACGCCAACAGGACTCGTCCACGACTTCTGAAGACTTGGATTTTTCTGATCCTAGGTCGTTGGCGCCTTCATCGGATGTGTCCCAAATTTTCACATCTGCAAGTGAAAAAGCATCAACTGCTTTTGAAGAGCAGGCCAACGAGACAGCATCCTTTGAAGAGGCATCACCTACAACGAATGAAAGAGTTGAAGACCTTTTTGATCTTGCGAATGTTTCACAAGACGCTGGGGATAGCGACGGGCCAACGGAAAGGGCACAGGATGCCCCAAGAATAGACGCGCATTTTTTTGAAGAACCTTCAAGGCCACAGGATGTCAATCACAGCATAGGTGATGCGGAACCAAGGGAGTCCTCAATGTCCTCATATGATGAAGATCAAGACTTTTTATCCCCAGAAGCCCTCAGTGCCTCAACACAAGCCCTTTCAGAGTTGACTCAAACCGTTGGGCAACAAGGACGGACAAAAAAAGCCGATCCGCGTCCCGAAGGCGTGGGCGCGCAGACTTTGGATGAAATTATGCAAGATCTTCTCAGGCCCATGCTCAAGGAATGGCTTGACGCACGCCTCCCCTCCCTTGTGAAGTGGATCGTGACGGAGCAAATTGAGAAAATTATTCAACAAAGTCAGGAACCTCAAAGGGGTAAATAACGGTATGAACAAAAAAAATGCAAGGCTCCTTGGTGTTCTAAGTCTTCTTTTGGGAGGGGAAGGGTCCTTGTATGCATTTAGTTTTGCAGGAAAAACAGGCGAATCCGGTTCTTTGCCCGTTGAAATTGACGCAGCCAGCGGGATTACGTGCGAAAAAAAAGGACAAGTGTGCACTGCGCGGGGGAACGTCATCGTCACCCATGGGGATACGACCTTGACCTGTGATGTTCTCAAAGCTTTTTTTCACATGGACAACCAGGACCGCCCCCAAGAGCTCATTCGCCTTGAAGCCCATGGAAATGTGCGCATCAAAGCCAAAGAGGGCGCTAAGCGTGCAGCTGCAGATGTGGGGGTCTTCCATGTCAAAACGTCCCACGCGGTCCTCACGGGAAGGGATCTATTTCTCGCTCTTGGTGAAACAAACGTACGTGCGCGCGATTCCCTTGAGTATTTTGAGCAAAAAAAACTAGCTGTTGCTAAGGGCGAGGCGTCCGTTGAAAAAAAAGGAAAGCTCCTTAAGGCAGATCAATTGGATGCCTACTTTAAAGAAAGTCATCAAAAAGACACCCTTGACCATGTAGACGCCACAGGAAATGTTTTTGCATCAACCCAGGATGATGTGGCTCAAGGTGATCGAGGTGTTTATACAGACGCGGATGAGGTCGTGATCCTAACGGGTAACGTGCGCATCACAAAGCGCGGACAAGGACGCATGATGGGAGAGCGAGGCCGCTATGACATGAAAAATGGGTTCGCCGCACTCTTGCCTGCCGAAAATGGGGGACAAAATCCATCTGCTTCGCCTAAGACGAGAGTCAAAGTACTTTTGATACCGCGTCAAGAAAAGAGTGCCTAACGTGACGAAAATTAAATCTTCATCCCCTAATTATAAAACCCTTAACCAGGCTCGTGGCCTTGAGGCCCTTAGCCTTGAGAAGTCCTACCACACAAGACCGGTGGTGCGGGATGTGAGTATTCGCGTCAAGCGCGGTGAGGCGGTGGGGCTTTTAGGACCAAACGGTGCCGGCAAAACAACGGTATTTTCCATAATCGCGGGCCTTGTCAAAGCAGACAGTGGTTCTATTTTGCTAGACAGTCACGATATTTCTCCTCTGCCCATGTACAGACGGGCAAGGCTCGGTATTGGATATCTTCCTCAAGAAGCGTCGATTTTTAGGGGACTCAATGTAGAGGAGAACGTGCGTGCTGTTTTAGAAGTGACGCAAGGAGATCCGGACAAAAGAGAAGACATTCTCGAGCGTCTTTTGGAGGAATTTTCTTTAACGCATCTTAGACGCTCATCGGCACTCACCTTATCGGGCGGCGAAAGACGTCGTGTTGAAATTGCAAGGTCTTTGGCGGGGGATCCCCACTTTATGATGCTGGATGAACCCCTCGCAGGGATTGACCCCATAGCCGTCCATGATGTACGTCACTTAATCAGTCATCTAAAAGAGCGCGATATCGGTGTTCTTTTAACGGACCACAATGTGAGGGAAACCCTTGATATTGTCGATAGAGCCTATATCATTAATGAAGGCAAGGTCCTTATGGAAGGCACGCCTTCAGAGATTGTGGCTGATGAAACGGTCCGACGCGTTTACTTGGGAGAAAACTTCCGTCTTTGAGGGCTGTGAAAGAGGGGGCGTAGATGCGTCTATCTCAAAAGCTACAGCAAAAACAGACGACTTCTGTGGTAGTGTCACCCCAGTTGCGTCAAGCCATTCAACTGCTTTCCCTTAATAATCTTGAACTTACGAGCCACCTTCAGAACACGGTTCTAGATAACCCTCTTCTGGAGTTGGAAGGATTTGACAAAACCTCCGAAGTGGTGGTCTCCCAAAATGACACGGATGAATGGGCCTCACCAGCATCTGATGCACACGAAAATTTATGGAGCGCTGACAGTGCCAGCGACCGCTGGGCAGGTGGACGAACCCCTACCGAAGCGTCACGTGATCCCTTTGCACATTTGGAGGCGCCGTCTTTAACGCTTCAAGAACACCTTCTTCTTCAAATGCAAGGGATGTTCGAGTGCCATACCCACGAAGTGATCGCCCTTCACTTACTCGCGAATCTTGATGAAGCAGGGTATTTAGCCATAAATCTTGATTCATTAGCAAAGACGCTGGGATGCGAAGAAACAGAAATAGAGCAAGTTCTTATCCGCCTGCAGACTTGTGATCCTGCGGGTGTTTTTGCAAGAAGTTTGCAAGAGTGTTTAAGCGCGCAACTCAAAGACAAGCTATTGTGGACACCAATCTTTGAAAAATTCATGACGCATCTTTCGTTATTTGGTGAAGGAAAGATCGACACACTTCTAAGAAAAACTGGGCTATCTAAAGAGGACCTGGGCATGGCACTCCAGGTGATCAAAGGTCTCGATCCAAAGCCTGGCCTTTCGTTCGCTAAAAAAGATAATCCCCCAGTCGTCCCAGATCTTTTTGTGGTTTGGCATGAAGAGGATCAAAGATGGGATGTCCGGTTTAATGAGTCAACGCTTCCCAAAGTCCTTATTGATACAGGCTATTATGCACGCGTCTGGGAGTCTGGCAAAAAAGAAATACAAGTATATTTGAAAGAACAGCTTTCCTCGGCTCGGTGGCTTGTCAAAGCTCTGGATCAGCGGACACAGAATATCTTAAAAGTTGCAGCCACGCTGGTTGCGGCGCAACAAAATTTCATGAAGTACGGGCTGGCGCAGTTACAGCCCTTAACCCTTAAGGATGTGGCAATCGAGTTGGGTTTACACGAGAGTACGATTTCGCGCATTGTCAATCATAAGTACCTGCAAACACCCAGGGGGGTCTTTGAGATGCGCGTCTTTTTTTCCAACGCTGTGATGGGAATGGTAGAAGACACCCAGCACTCAGGCGTCAGTGTCCGCTATTTATTGTCCCAACTGATTCAGGAAGAAAATCCCCAAGATCCTTACTCCGACGATCAACTTGTCCAAAAAATGGCTGAGAAAGGTGTGGATGTTGCACGACGCACAATTTCGAAATACAGAAAGGTTCTTAAAATTCCTTCTTCCTATGAACGCAAAAGAACCCACGAGCAAGCAGTCCTTGCCAAAGTTGCCTCCTAAAGCCTGATGGGCGCCGACGATGCACGTCTTAACATCACTTCTGACATGGCACGGTGCCTTGTGGCGGAGCAATTTTCCTCTTTGGCACACTTACCCATAACCCCTGTCATGTCACAAGGATGGGACAATGCGACTTTTCGTTTGGGGGAGGATTTATCTGTCAGGATTCCCACAGCAAAATGTTATGCGGCGCAGCCCCTCAAAGAACAAGATTGGCTCCCTTTTTTAGCGCCGCATCTGACAGTAGAGATACCCCACCAAGTGGCGTTGGGGATGCCAAGCCCTTGGGTGCCGTGGCACTGGGCTATTTATACATGGCGAGAGGGGACGCCGCTTATGGAAACAGTTTTGTCTCAAGACGCGCGAAAAATGCTTGCCCTTGAGATTGCGCGCTTTTTGAAAGAATTGCACGGGATTGATGCCACCAAAGGGCCGTCAGCAGGCCTGCATAATTTTTGGCGAGGAGGGAGCCTTTTACACTATGACACAGACGTGAAGGAGGCGTTGAAGGTCTTAAACCTTCCTTATTCGAGAAAGATGATCTTCTTGATATGGGAAGAGGCTTTGTCCTCCTCGTGGCAGCACCCACCTCGCTGGGTGCATGGTGATATGAGTGTGGGAAATATGCTCATGAGACAAGATCGACTTTTGGCTGTCATCGATTTTGGATGTCATCGATTTTGGATGCATGGGCGTGGGGGATCCTGCGTGTGACCTTGTGATGGCCTGGACCTATTTCGAGGGTGAGGAAAGACTTCTTTTTCAAAACGCTCTATCTTTTGATGTTGATACTTGGAAACGAGCAAAAGGCTGGGCTCTTTGGAAAGCTCTTTTGAGTATTAGATCTCAACAAGAAGGGCAGAACCTTCCAGGTATGAATCCGCAAAAGACCCTCCACCGTATCCTCAGCGAACACGCGCCATCATAGGCCCAACGTCGACGTAACACTCAAGGGATGTAGAGCTCTTATAAAAATCATTCAAAAGACAGAAAATGGTGACATTTTGTCAATCCTAAATTAACCGGTTTTGTATGTAATGTCTGCACATTTAAGGTGATAAAAACCTGTGCTTATTGTGAATAGTGGAAAAGTTAATTTTTAGGAAAGAGCGATCAGAAAATAATCATTCTGTTAACTTTTTCTTAATAAATGTGCCATATTTTTTTCCACTGCTGGAAATTCTAGCGCTGGAGATGATGATGAAAATACCTCAACTCTTTTTGTTTGTGTCTCTTTCAACTGTGACTACGTTGCCAGGCCAGTGTTCTGCAACCGATGAGATAAAAGACATACTTGGCGCTCGTACAGCTATTTCGCGCAATACTGATGCCAGCGCGGTACCAGATTCATTAAGGGGTGAGAAGCTCAAGCGCAACCCATTAAGCAGCAGTAATCCGCACTTGTCGGTCTTAGAAGAAGAGTTTATGAGAGGGACGGACTCTCCCATGAGGCCGTCTAGCCCTCTTCCATTTTCTTATGACTTTCTGGAGGTAGGCCCATTGGCAAGGCCAGGAAAAGGCGTAGTGTTACCTCCAGAAGAGCGCGATTTGTTGGCATCGGCAGTCAGCGTCGCCGCCCATGTAGCACCCACCCTTCGTGAAGAAATGATACAGGCAATTCAAAAGCACTTCAAAGAACACACACCCTTTTCAGACCAAGAGGAACGCCATACGGATAGCTGGCAAACCCTTGAGGATTCTTTAACACAAAAAGGAAAAACAAAGTTTAAACTGATCGGATACGGATCGCTTCTTGATCCAGCTTCAAGCCAAGAGTTCTCAAAGCGAGGAAAATCAATTCTTGCCTTTGGGGTGAGAAGATTTTTTGGCTTTCTGCCCGAAAAACCAGAAAATTCCCCTTTGGGAATGCCTGACAAAAGTGAAGAGAACGCCCTTTTGCGTTTGACGGTGGAGTATACGGGATCCTACGAGGATAAAATTAACGGGGTTCTTTTGACGGTCAATTTGGGAGATGAGTTTGAGGCACTTCGAAAAAGGGAGGCAGGTTATGATTTGATCAAAGTGCCGGTGGTGAGGTTTGATCCCAAGAACAGTAAAAAAATGCGCCTCAAAGAAGCCTATATTTTAGCCCTTGGCAAAGAAGTCTCTCAAGACAAAGACGATGCACGGCCTAAGCATTGGCCGTATGTCTCGGATCCGTATAGGCCACATCTTTCCTATTTGTATGTTTGCCTTAGGGGAGCGATGAAACTCTCTCTTGACGCACCAAAGTTTATCCATTTTCTTTCGCTGTTCTTGGACAGTACGTACGTCAAAAATGACGAAGAGAGCATTGACTTAAGAAACTGGATCATTTCTGAGTATTCCCGCAAAATCCCTGGCAATGTGACGCCGAGAACCCACTATTGCCAATTGAAAAAACAGTGGCAAATGAAAAAACTCACATCACACCACTAACTGCGAGCGGGGGAGACGAGGGAAAAGTAACATCCATTTTTCAGACAGAGACAAAAAGTCAGGGTGGAGATGGGGCAGATAAGAGAAGAAACGTCCTGCAGGACCTTCACAAACTAAAAATGCATCTCGTTGCGCAGCCAGCAAGATTAAACCAGTTCTTCTAAGATTTTTGTGGAGCAAAAAAAAGCCCCCAAGAAGGGGGCTTTAAGGTCAGCGATTTATCTTTAGTGGATTTGAATGTCCACGCGGCGGTTCTTTGGATAGACCTCACGGCCATCAACCTCGCCAGCCCCTACAGGAACAATGCGTTTTGCCTCAACACCCATTTTTACAAGAGCATCACGCACTGCGTTCGCGCGGTTTTGAGACAAGAGAAGGTTATGTTTGCGTCCTCCCATTGCGTCCGTATGGCCCGTGACAAGCACAGTCCGCAGGTTCATGTTTTTAGCAATCTTAGCAACGTTGGAAAGTGTGCCTTCTGCTTGCTTGGAGAGAACAGAACTGTTCATTTCGAACATCACAGAGAATGTAGGAGATTGCTTTTGAATGGCCTCTTCAAGATGACGAAGACCGTTCATGAAAGCTGTCCAACAACGTGCTTGTTCGGGTCTACCTGCATTCTCTTCTTGCTCTTGTGTGGCGCAGTCATAGGCTACTTGCGTGCGGGCTGCGATAAGTGGCTCCAAATTACGGCCATTATTATCAAGGGCAAAAGTCAAACGCTCACGCGCATCGAGAAAGCGGGGAAGTTCAGACTCTGGGATATCCCAATCATTGGGATTTTCTGGGAGCACGTTGAGGCCCGTCGCGGCCTGAAGACCTTTAACGGCAAAGTGCTGTGCATCAATAAAGTCGTTGTATTCACGAGATTCGCGCTTGGCATATAGCTCGTATTCCTTGGCGAGTTGATCTGCGAACGCGAGACCATCAAGGGGGGCTTTTTCCAATTCGCTAATGGTATTTTCAGCACAACCTGAAATAAATACGGTAGTGGCCACAACGGCGAACCCTACCACCCAAGACTTCTTAGTACGTTCCATATTCTTGTTACTCCCTTATTTGTTTTATCAGCAACATCCCTAGTGAATCAGAATTTTCTCGAAGCCACAATAACTCAAACACTTTAATTTAAATTTTTTTTACAGGAAGTTATCGAGGCCACAAAAAAAGTTAACCTAAGGTGACACGAAAAAGTTAAAATTCTATTAACTTTGTAGAGAGTTGAAAGATGCTTTGCTTCAAACAAGTGCATTTAAAAAATGTCAGATAAAAGCGGTCATTTCCCACGAGGCGCTCGGTCAGAGTGCTGTTTTTTTGGTAAGGTAAGAGTGAGGGAGAGAAGGTTGATGGTCCTTCTCCCCCCATATGGGTTATTTTTGATTTTCAATATTTTTTTTGTCTTCCTGCAATTTTTTGGCAGTCTCTTCCAAATAGAGAATATGCTCTTCTTCGCTTTGAATCAATCCAGGGTATTGACCGAGCATCCACTTTGTCGTGCCCGGGATATTACGGGAAGCCCAATTGCTGTTTCTTGAAGGGCAGCATAGCTTTCTTGATCTTGAACCAGTGCTTCATGGAGTTTCTTTTGAGACGCTTCATTTTCAGCTATCATTTGCTCGATCATCTTCAATTTTTCTTCTTTTGTCGCACTCGAAGATCCCGGGACGATTTTTTCGACGGGCATCGGTGTATTCCCCGGTGTGTCGCCGGCAGATGCGTAAACAGCAGGCACAAGAAGGCTTCCAGACAAAACCAAAGTTTAAGTGAGTTAAAAAACTGATTGATGTTATTTTTTTTACTCAAATTTTACAAATCGACCTTCAATGCCGGCCAGTCTAAGACCTGATAAAGATCCAAGACTGGCGTGAAAAAGAGAATGATTATAGAGGACGCCTTGTGAAAGCGCGGTTTAAGGGCGTTGCGGCGGGCACGCTTTCTCCGTAAGGTGTCCACGACGCCCCAATGCCTTTGTTAGCTTGGGCCTCAAATAGGAATTGTTCAGCCTTCAGCATCACAACCTCTGCCGTTAACTGGTGATCAGGAAAAACAAGCCCACCCGCAGATAAACACAAGTTAATGTTGCCAGCGCTTGTGGCGATGGGAACCGATTCAATCACACGTGTCAGGCGGTCAGCCGTTCTGATAATCCCCCATCTGTCACAGTCTTGCAGCACAACTCCAAAGCTGCTGCTGCTGGTACGTCCAATGGCATCGTTAAAACGGATTTCTTGACGTAGACGTTCGCTTGCACCTTTCAAGAGATCCTTGAGAACATCGTACCCATATTTGGCATTAAGATAAGTTAACCTGTCAATACACACAGCAAGATAAGCACCAGAGATGCCTGAATAAGCCGTTTGTTCGATGAGAGAAGCAAGGTTTTCATAAAGGACTTCTTTTTGTGGATATCCCGTCAAGGCATCGTATCCGCTATGGCGCAAAACACTTTCTTGGTCTTGATCTTTTTCAGACGTAGAATTTTCAAGAAAACGTAAAGATCCCTTGAGGTAGAGCGGTTCACCCCGTTCGAAAACAAGTCGTCCTTCTTCTTTGACAAGAGTGTGTTCAAAGTGAGGTAAATCAAGGGCGTACTGACAAACGTACACACCGTCAATGTGATGACGTGCTTCGTCGATGGCCCTCATCCTTATTTCGAAAGCCTCGATGCTCAGCAAATTATGGTAACTCCCTCCCGAAACAAGGGGAATATCTGGGCTAATGAGGCGACTAACAGGGCCCGTCCAATGAATGCGATCCTCGTCAAGAGACCACTCGAAACTTAGCTCGCCGTACATTTTTAACAAATCAAGAGGCTCTAGCTTTTGCACGTTTTCCATGGATCCTCTCCTGTTTTGTTGACCTGATCATCCAACCTACATCCTTATTGTAGGCAAAGAACATTTCAAACCTGTTAAGATTTTGCTGCAGATTTCTGAATATGAAAAAATTAAAAATCGAGGCTTATTAATATTTTTTAAATAATTTTCGAAATAATGAACTTGTCAGAAAGACATTATTCGGAGGATTGTATGGTGAGAAGTTTTGTTTTTGGGTTAACAAGTGCCCTTATATTTGTAGCTTTTTCTTATGCAAGCGACCCAGAACACGGGAGCCTTGCAGCGTTGTACGAGCAATTTGACCAGGAGCTCTCCTACAAACCGATCCCAACGCCTGTCTTGGTGGGCGGATCTGTCCCGTCGGATGTACCTTCAGCCATACCCTCAACGGTGAAGCCTTTAGTTCCGCTGCATAAAATGGATCAAGATGTGCACAAATTTAATGTACAAGGGATTAAAAAAGGCGATTTTGTGCGGGCGATTCTTCCGTTTGATACAGAAACTTTTGACGATCTTACGGCGGAAGCTGTGTGGAGCGCGTGCGAAAAAGAAGAGGGGATGGAGGCGCCTACCATTGCCCCCAAAAAAGCGACTCTTGAAAATTCGTTCAAGATTTTGCAGCAGCACATCAAAGGATCGGCCATTGAAACACGCGAGACGCAGCTGCCTGTGGAAAAAATTCTGTCGCGGGTGTGGTCTATAATCCTTATGGAACAAAACGAGGCAGAGCGGATCTCAAAACTAGAGGAATTCAGCCAGGTGATGTGCGACCATCTTGGGTGTTACGAAGGGTACGCGGGGCGGATTGCCCATCTTTACATCACCTGGATGCGCTCGCCTCTAGGATTCTAGGACGAAAGCTTTTTTAAAAGCGCCTCGTTCACAAGGGCAGGGTTCGCCTTGCCCCCCATTTGCTTCATGACTTGACCCACAAAAAAGCCAAAAAGTTTATCTTTACCCGAACGGTATTCAGTAACTTTATCGGGGTTGGTTGCCAGAATTGCGTCAATGACGCCTTCAATGGCACCGGTATCGCTGACTTGCTCGAGCCCTTTTTCCTTCACAATGTCTTGGGGCGCTTTGCCTGAGTCCCACATGAACACAAAGACGTCCTTGGCGATTTTGCCCGAGATCACGCCCTTTTGAATCAAAGTAATAAGCTCCGCAAAATGGGCCGGGGTAACTTTTGACTCGGTGATGGTCAGACCGTCCTTGTTCAGAGCCGCAAAAAGCTCGGTCATCATCCAGTTTGCAAGCATTTTAGAAGGGGCGGCGTCCTTTGTATCTAGGGCCACAAGGGCTGCCTCGAAATAGTCAGAAATTTCCGTTTCAGAGGTGAGAACAGCGGCGTCATATGAGGCAATGCCATAGTCAGCCATAAACCGGTTTTTCTTGGCGTCGGGAAGCTCTGGCAGGGACGCTTTAAGACGTTTCACAAGGGCTGCTTCCACCACAAGGGGCGGCAAATTAGGATCAGGAAAATACCGGTAGTCATGGGCATCTTCCTTCGAGCGCATGCTGCGGGTAAGGCCGCGCGCCGCATCAAACAGGCGTGTTTCTTGATCCACGGTCCCGCCACCTTCTAGGATTTCGCGCTGCCTTGCGATTTCATATAAGATAGCTTGCCCTATAAAGCGTACCGAGTTCACGTTCTTGATTTCGGCGCGTGTCCCATAAGGCTCGCCTGGCTTTCTCAAAGAAATGTTCACGTCGGCGCGCATGGAGCCTTGCTCCATATTCCCGTCACACGTGCCAAGACAACGCAGGAGGGCGCGCAGCTTTTTCACATATGCTTGGGCTTCTTCGGCGCTGCGCATATCGGGTTTGCTGACAATCTCCATGAGGGCAACGCCCGCGCGGTTCAGATCAATGTGGCTTTTATCGGGGCGTTGATCATGCATACTTTTGCCCGCGTCTTGCTCGAGATGAAGGCGCTCGATCCCGATGCGCTTGGTGTGACCTTCTGCGTCTTCAATATCAAGATACCCTTCGCCGACGATGGGGTGTTTGTATTGGGAAATCTGATACCCCTGGGGAAGGTCCGCGTAAAAATAGTTTTTACGGTCAAAGACAGAAAAAAGGTGAATCTCGGCATTCAAACCCAGGCCCGTTTTAATGGCTTGCTCCACACAAAACCGGTTAATGACGGGTAGGGTGCCAGGAAGGGCTGCGTCCACAAAGCACACTTGGGTATTGGGCATGGCACCAAAGGTTGTGGCCGCCCCCGAAAACAGCTTGGCCTCGGACAAAACCTGGGCGTGGACCTCAAGACCTATGACAACTTCCCAGGGACCTGCGACTTGGGTGTGGGTAGCGGAAAAAGAAGAGGTCATCGTGAGACTCCGTCAAAAGGGGTAAAGTTGGCCGCACGTTCAAGGGCGTAGGCGGCGCGCAAAACAGTTTCATCGCCAAAGGCGGGTCCAATCAGCTGCAAGCCTAGGGGTAGCCCTTCGGCCGTGTGTCCTCCAGGTACTGAAATGGCCGGAAGGCCTGCAATGTTGGCAGGAACGGTTAGAACGTCGTTCATGAACATGCTGACGGGATCTTTGGGTTCTTCGCCAAAGGCAAAGGCAGGAGTCGGCGTTGTGGGGGCCAAAATCACATCAACGTCCTTGAACACGGTCGCAAACTCTTGAGAAATAAGACGCCTGATTTTTTGAGCCTTAAGATAATACGCATCGTAATAGCCTGCGGACAAAACGTAGGTGCCCACAAGAATACGCCTTGTGACTTCTTCGCCAAAGCCCTCACCCCGGGTGCGCTCGTACATGTCATCAAGGGTTTCGCCGTCTACGCGAAGGCCATATCTGACCCCATCAAAACGGGCAAGGTTGGAAGACGCTTCGGCGGGCGCCAAAATATAATAAACAGGAAGGGCATACTTAGTGTGGGGAAGGCGTACCGGCACACAGCTTGCCCCCGCGTCCTCAAGCCACGCGCGCCCCTTTTCCCATAGAGCCGTAATGTCAGGGTTAAGGCCGTCCACTTGATAGTCCTTGGGAATGCCAATGCGAAGACCCTTCACCCCGTTTTTCAAGGTGGCCAAGAAATCCGGCACGGCCTTGTTCAGGGACGTTGCGTCCTTGGCATCATAGCCAGCCGTCACGCGCAGCATGAGCGCCGCGTCTTCGACCGTACGAGTCAAGGGACCTGCCTGATCAAGGGAGGACGCGAACGCCACCATCCCATAGCGAGAGCAAAGACCATAGGTGGGCTTCATTCCCACAATACCGCAAAAGGCCGCGGGCTGGCGGATGGATCCGCCAGTGTCAGAACCTGTGGCAATAAGGGCCGATTTGGCCGCAATGGCCGCAGCAGATCCGCCAGAGGAGCCCCCCGGCACAAAACGGCGCTTGTCATTTGGCAAGGTCAAGGGGCTTAGCACCTTACCATAAGCGCTTGTGAGGTTTGCCGATCCCATGGCGAATTCATCCATGTTGGTTTTACCCAGCATCACAGCGCCCGCATCCCACAATTTTTGGGTAACTGTTGATTCAAAGGGCGACTTGTATCCCTCAAGGATTTTAGAGGCCGCCGTTGTGTGACCTTCCACAGTACAAAAGAGGTCTTTGACGGCAACGGGCACGCCTTCTAGATCAAGGGCGTCACCTGTGGCAAGGCGCGCGTCGCTGGCGGCAGCCCCCTTAAGGGCCACCTCAGGCGTTTCCTCAAGATAAGCATTAAGGTCGCGTGTGTCTTCCATGCGCCTAAGATAGGCCTTAGTCAGCTCGGTTGCGGAAAACTCTTTACGGCGAAGCCCTGTTTGAATGTCGGTCAGGCTTTTAGAAATAAGGTCAGTCATGATGGCTCCTATCCCACAACTTTGGGGACGACGTACATATCCAATTCTTTTTCAGGGGCGTTGGCAAGGATTGCGGCCACCATATTGGGCTCTGTCACGACGTCTTCCACTTGGGGCATGTGATCAAGATGCACACTAAACATGGGGTCGATATTTTGCGTATCGACTTCTTCCAACATGGAAATCCAGTCAAGGATGCGGTTGAGGCGTTCCTCATAGGCGGGGATCTCTTTTTCATCCAGCTTAATGCGTGCAAGGCGTGCGACCTTTACAACGGTCTCGTGGTCAATGGACATGGGGTATCCTCATTTTTTATCATTCTCTCACCATAGGCAAATAAAGGGATTTTGCAAGGGGTTTGCGCGGTGGGGCGTGCTTAAGGGGCGGGCGCTCCGCCCGGTGACATGCTCCGAATGTCAAGGTGAAGTGTCGGGTTTTTCTGAGACAAAAGTTGGCTTAAGGATTGGGCTTGACGTTGGTTTAGCTCAAGGCTAAGGGTTCTTGGTTCTTCACCATTGGATGAAATGGTGCTTTTTCCATTAAAGCCAAGCACTTTAATGCGAGATAAATAAATAGATGAAATGCTATCTGTTTTTTTCTCTTCTTTCTGGCTCACGATAACATCAATGCGGTCCCCTGGCTTGAAAATACCCACAAAGGTTGTCTGCTCTTTGGGAAGCACGAGGCGGTAAATATATTTACCGTCTTGGGGGGCAAGCTCTTGGGCTTCTGGTTTTCCTGTGATGAGGGCGTCCTTAGTCAGAGGTGCGCCTTTTGGCACGGACGCGCCGACAATGCCTTCGGGAAAGCTCTCGTGGTCGCCGCCCTGGATAAAAGCCTTTTCTGGGACAGCGCCGGTCCAGGGGGTGGCCGCAAAATCCCGGCTTGTTAGCAGATGGCCAATGGTCAGATCATGGGTCGCCGTCATCAGGGTGACGGTTTTAGGTGTGCTATCTTGATGCTTTTGCCATAGATGAAACAAGAAGAAAAAGACTACCACGGCCAGGGCAAAGGCCAGAAAAAGAATAAGGGTGTCGCGTAGTTTCATCACCAAGTATCCCTGAAGGCTTATTGTGTGCCCATCATAAAAGTCACAGGTCTTCTTGGCAAGGGGGGCGTGCCAGGAGCGCCAACATCTCTCTTTCTGTTAGAACGATTGTTTTTTGATCAAAGTTTGTGTCATAAAAAGGAAGGTTAAAGAATAGCAGAAATTTTGCGTAACTTAAAAAAAGCACACCTTTTGTCAAAAATCTTTTGGACGCTGGGGGCCCTTTTGCTTGCCCTTGGCACAAAGATTCTTTTGGTGGAGCTTTTTTATGTGTCTTCTGGGTCCATGGCGCCGACTCTTTTAAGCGGCGACTATGTGCTTGTCAGCAAATATGCGTATGGCTATAACCGCCATTCGCTTGTGTGGTCGTCCCTGTGGCAGGGGCAGTGGCACGTGCGCCCGGCCACGCGCGGGGACATTGTTGTGTTTCATCAAGAAGGCGCCCTTAGTCCCTGGATCAAAAGGATTATTGGGATTGAGGCCGAAAAAATCTCGTGGCAGGGTGATCATTTGGCCATCAACGGCGCTCCGCTTCGGCGTCTGGTGCAACCCTTCTCGCCCTTTTATGAAGAGTGGCTTCCCGGAGGAAAACGCTATATGACCCAGCATAAAATGGCAAAGGTATCCGCAAAAAACCTCGACCATTGGCAAAAGGTTGTGGTACCACCACACAGTTATTTTGTGCTGGGTGATGCGCGTCAAGAGTCCCACGACAGCCGGTTTTCCCAGGTGGGGATGGTGGATCATGGGCAGCTTTTAGGCAGGGCCGAGTGGGTGCTGTTTTCGGTGATCCCTGCTAGCGAGTCAAAGGCGCCCTGGTGGCAACGAATTAGATGGGATCGTCTCCTTAAAAAAGTGGTTTAAAAAGGATAACAATGACAACAAATTCGAAGGCGTTTGATCCTTTGTACGAGGCCCTTGGGTACACGTTTGCGAAAACGGACGTGCTAACGCGCGCGTTGACACACGCAAGCTTTAATCAGGGGGCGGCGGGGCGCCACTACGAGCGGTTGGAATTTCTAGGCGACCGGGTTTTGGGCCTGATTGTGGCCGCGTGGCTTTTTGAGCGCTTTCCCCATGAAGAAGAAGGCGCCCTTGCCAAACGGCACGCGGTGCTTGTGAGCAGGCCCACCCTTTTACAAGTGGCGGACGCCCTTGGGTTAAAGCGCTATTTTCGCGCGTCCACCAGTGTTACCTCTTCCCAAAGAGGGCGCTACCTTTTGGCGGATGCGTGCGAGGCGCTTATTGCAGCACTGTACCTTGAGGCGGGTCTTCTTGTCACCCAAGAGATTGTGAGGACACTGTGGGCACCTTACGTTACCCAAATGGAGGACGTGCCTCAAAATCCTAAGTCGCGCCTGCAAGAGTGGGCGCAAGAACATCAACAGGGCCTTCCTGTCTATACAACTTTGGAACGCCAGGGGCCTGACCACGCGCCGTCTTTTGTGTTGGAAGTACGGGTGGGTCAAAAGGTCGCACGTGCCACTGCGTCCTCTAAACGAGAGGCAGAACAGCAAGCTGCCACAGCATTACTTAAGGAGATTTTAGGATGACAGACATCCGTCGGTGTGGGTTTGTCGCGGTTTTGGGGGCCACGAACGCGGGCAAATCGACCCTTGTGAATCAATTGGTAGGCTCGAAAGTCTCCATTACGTCGCGTAAGGTGCAAACCACGAGACGCCGCATCTTAGGCATTCAAATCCAAGACAATACCCAGATTGTGCTAGTGGACACGCCGGGTCTTTTCAGGCCCAAGACGTCCCTTGATAAAACCATGGTCAAGGCCGCGTGGTCGGCCGTGCGTGACACGGATGTGGTCTTGTTTTTGTGGGACGCGCGTCTTGATTACACCAAGGCCGAGCCCATTTTGAAAAAACTTCAAGACGTGCAAAAGCCCGTCTATTTGGTTTTGAACAAGATTGATTTGGTGCCCCGGGATACGCTTCTCACTCTTTCTGCTAATTTCAATGCGCTCAGAGAATTTTCCAAAACCTTCATGATTTCAGCGCTCCATAATCAAGGGCTTAGTGAACTCCTCAAGGCGCTGGGCGACGAACTTCCCGAAGGGCCTTGGCACTATCCCGAGGATCAACTTTCTGATCTGCCCCTACGGCTTTTGGCGGCAGAGATCACCCGCGAGCATCTTTTTGACCGCCTTCACCAAGAAATCCCTTACGCCCTTGTGGTGGAAACCCAAACGTGGGAACCCTTTGAGGACGGGTCGGTGCGCATTGGACAGGTCGTTCACGTGCAAAAGCCTGCCCAAAAAGCCATTGTCCTTGGAAAAGGCGGGCAGCAGCTTAAGGCCATTGGTCAGGCCGCACGCAAAGAGCTCACAGCGATGCTAGGGCACACCGTGCACTTGGTCCTTCATGTGCTGGTGACGCCTCGGTGGATGGAAGACCGCTCGTCCTTTGGTGTGTACGGTCTTGAGGATCCTAAAGAGTTGTCATGAAGTGGGAAGACGAGGGCGTAGTCTTATCTGTGAAACCCTTTGGGGAAAAAGGCTACCTCGTCTGCCTTATGACCAAAGATCATGGCCGGGTGATGGGATGGCTTAAAAGTGCGTCCACGCGGATTAAAGCGGTCTTACAACCAGGCATTCGGGTTCAAGCCCACTGGCAGGCACGTCTGGAAGAACAATTGGGCGGTTGGCGTCTTGAACCGCTAGGGGGATCCGTTGCGGCCCTTTTTACAAAACCCCTTTGTTTGTCAGCACTCTTAAGCGCCACAGCCCTTTGTGAGGTGATGCTGCCCGAACGCGAACCCCACGGGTCTGTTTACGCCTCTCTTTTAGCCCTTGTAAAAGCCTTGGGTGAAGACGCTTGGGGGCGGGGATATTTTGACTTTGAGTGCGCCCTTTTAGCGGCGGCTGGATTTAGGCTGCACCTGTCTTCTTGTGCCGTGACGGGCGCTAGAGAAAATCTTTTTTATGTCTCGCCCCGATCCGGCAAGGCCGTGTGCCAAGCAGAAGGCGCCCTTTATCACGATAAGCTTTTGATGTTCCCCTCTTTTTTGCAAGAAGACCGCGCGCCTTGCCCCAAAGATCTTTTAGGCGGCCTTGATTTGACAGAGTATTTCATAGAGCGCTATATTCTGCCCCATGGAGGGTATGGTCTGCCGGCCGCTCGCGCGCGCCTAAAAGAAGACCTTCGTCAACGTCATAGGTAAAAAGAGAACAAGTATGAGCACATCTTCTGGACAGATCCATGACACCCCCTTGAACGAGGCCCTGGGCGAACGCTACCTGAGTTACGCCCTGTCGACCATTATGGCGCGTTCGCTTCCCGATGTGCGCGATGGCCTTAAGCCAGTGCAGCGCCGCATTCTTTATGCCATGAAGGAATCGGGCAACACCCACGAAAAATCCTACCGTAAGTCAGCCAGCGCCGTCGGGTACGTCATGATGAAGTACCACCCCCATGGTAACGATCCCATTTACGAGGCCATGGTGCGCATGGCCCAGGATTTTGCGTCGCGCTATCCTCTTGTGGATGGTCAAGGAAACTTTGGAAGCCTTGACGGCGATAACGCGGCCGCCATGCGGTATACCGAGGCCCGGTTGTCAGGCTGTGCAAGCGCCCTTTTGGAAGGGATTGATGAAGAGGCCGTTGATTTCCAAGAAACCTATAACGGCGAAACTAAAGAGCCGCTTGTTCTTCCCTCAAGCTTTCCCAATTTGCTCGCGAACGGTGCGACCGGTATTGCGGTCGGTATGGCAACCAACGTCCCACCCCACAATGTGGGTGAGATCTGTGACGCGCTTTTGCTGCTTCTTAAAAAGGCGGACGCATCGGTCGGCGATTTGCTTTCCTTGATGCCAGGGCCTGACTTTCCCACGGGCGGTATTATTGTTGAAAGACCCGAGGATATCCTTGCCGCCTATGAAACGGGGCGTGGCAGCATCCGCGTGCGCGCAAGATGGGAAAAAGAAGAACTTAAAGGGGGCGGCTATCAGATTGTCGTGACTGAAATCCCCTACCAAGTGCCCAAAGCGCGCTTGATGGAAAAACTGGCTGATTTGTGGGGCAAGAAAAAGCTGCCGCTTCTTTCGGACATTCGGGACGAGTCCACCACGGACGTGCGCCTGATCCTGGTGCCGCGTGCGCGCACCGTGGATCCCCAGATACTGATGGAATCGGTCTTTCGCGTGTGTGATCTTGAGACCCGCTTTCACTTGAATATGAACTTACTAGATCAAGGACGTGTCCCACGCGTCATGTCCTTGAAAGAGGTCTTGCAGGCGTTTTTAAATCACCGGCAAGAGGTTGTATGCCGGCGCGCGGACCACCGTCTTGCCCAGGTCATCAAACGCCTTGAAATCTTAGAAGGGTACCTTATTGCGTATCTCAATCTGGATGAAGTTATTCGCATTATTCGCGAGGAAGATGATCCCAAGGGCGTTATGCAAGCCAAGTGGGACCTGACGGACCTTCAGGTTGAGTCCATTTTGAATATGCGTCTTCGTGCCCTTCGAAAGCTGGAAGAAATTGAAATCCGCAAGGAGCATGACGGCCTGTCCCAGGAAAAGAGTGATCTTGAAATCTTCTTAAAGGACACAGCGCTTCAATGGAAACGGGTGGGGACAGAAATCAAAGAAGTGCAAAAGCGCTTTGGGGTGTCCCAGCCTTTTGGAAAGCGTCGCACGAGTTTTGAGGATAAGCCAGAGGTAGACGTGCTTCCCCTCGAGGCCTTTGTCGAGCGTGAGGCCGTGACGGTGGTGTGCTCGCAAAACGGCTGGATTCGTACCCTGAAGGGACACAACCCCCAAGAAGCAGACCTGAAATATAAAGAGGGCGATAAGGGCCGCTTTGTGATTAAAGCTGAAAACGTGGATAAGCTTGTCCTTTTTGCCACCAACGGACGGTTTTATACCCTTGGCATCGACAAGCTTCCCGGTGGGCGCGGCCAAGGAGAGCCCCTTCGGTTGATGCTGGATATGGATCCAAAGGATGAGGTCCTTGATCTTTTCATCGTGACCCAAGAGATGCTGAAAGAGGACAAAAAGCTTTTGGTCGCCTCAAGCGATGGACGCGGCTTTGTTGTTGCCCTTAAGGACGTCATGGCCCACACCAAGGGCGGCAAACAGATTTTGAACGTGCAAGGCAAAGTCAAAGCCCAAAAGTGCGTATGGATCGAAGGAGACGGGATTGCTATGATCGGTCAAAACCGCAAGCTTTTGATCTTTAAGGTCGATGAAATTCCGCAAATGAGCCGGGGTAAAGGTGTACTTTTGCAGCGTTACCGCGAGGGACGTCTTGGGGATATTAAAAGCCTGCGTCTTGAAGACGGCCTTTCATGGAAAAGCGGCGAACGCACCCGCCTCGAGCAAGATATCAGGGCATGGCTTGGTCGGCGCGGCCAAAGTGGGCGCATGCCGCCCGTGGGCTTTCCTAGAACCAATACCTTTGATTAGTCCAAAAAGGGGCCTCCAACGGCCCTTTTTTCTTGTTAAAAAATCCTTGGTCGTGATTTTCCTAAAAGGAAATAAAAAAATTCATTAAAAGCACGTGACAAATTTTGTGACAGATCTTATATGCTGTAGAGTACCTAACATTATAGGAATTTCTATGGATCTTAATAAACTGAAAATCTTTTATTATGCGGCGAAGGGCGAAAGCTTTACAAATTGCGATCTTAATTTGACACCTTCAGTAATCAGCCGCCATATCAGTGATTTAGAATATCGCCACAAGGTGAAACTTTTTCACCGCTCCCCAAGGCGTCTTGTGCTCACGGAACAAGGGGAAATCTTGTTCAAGGCGGCCGAGTGTATTATGGCCGAGTCCGAGCGCGTTCAAGTGGCTTTGCAAGAGTCAGGCCAAGAACTTCAAGGCCCCATCCGCGTGATCACCCCCATGAGTTGGACATCGTCGGTCTTGGCGCGCCATATTGGTGCGTTCATGAAAAAACATCCAAAAGTCACCATCAGCATTATTAATGACGATCGTTTTCCAGAGCTTTTACTGCGAGAAAATGATGTGGCGCTTTTACCTTACGCACCCGAGCATCCCCATTTAATCAGTGAAAAAATTGCCCAGCTTAATTTGGGCCTTTTTGCGGGCAAAGAATATCTCGAGCAATACGGTGAACCCCAAAGCGTGGAAGACCTTGATCAACATAGGCTTGTGGCTTACAGCGAGCATGATCGCCACATGGATCACATTAACTGGCATTTGACCGTTGGGTGCAAGCCGGGCGAGATGCGCACGCCTTGCCTTCGTGTGAATAACCTTTATTTAGCCGTAGAAGAAAACCTTGGGATTGTATCCCTTGCCAAGGAAAATCCTTTGCTAAGAAACGGCGACGTCAAAGAGGTGTTACCCCATATTCAAGGACCCCGGATGAAAGGCTTTTTAGTGTATAGCCAGTCCATTCAGACCTCCAGGCGGATCCAAGCCTTTCGTGATTTCTTTAGGGATATCGCTAAAAAAGAAGGCCTTAGCATAGAGGCTGAATCCCGGGCGGCGTAGGATGTGGCGGCGCTTCTGGTGACACAAGCCCGACCGACACCACAAGTTTAATGCCCTCTTCCACGCTTAAGGGAAGGGGGCGAACTTTTTCTTGAGGCATAAAAAGCAAAAAACCCGATGTGGGGTTAGGGGTCGTGGGGATAAAAATCCCTAAAAGATCTCGGCTTGTGTGCTCTTCAACAATCTTAGGTGCTGGGCCCGTAAGAAATCCAAGGGCAAAGGTGCCTTCCCTTGGATATTCCGCAAGGACAACCTGCCTAAACGAGTTTTTATCATTTTTGAAAATCGCCTCAAAAATCTGCTTGATCGTTTTATAAAGGCTTCGAATGACGGGCATTTTGTGAAGCACTTTCTCACTTGTACCAAGAATCCAGCGCCCCATATATCCTTTTGCAAGCCAACCAATGACCGTCAATCCCACAAGAGCAAGGACAAGACCGATGCCCGGCATATGAGAGCGAAGGCCAGGGATGCTTAGGATTTTTGTGGGAAAAAGATCGGTGATAAAGGTATCAAGGGCAAGAATCACCGACCAAATCACGTAGGCTGTTAGGACAAGGGGGGCTGTGACAAGAACGCCGGAGAAAAAATATCCGCGGATTTTTCCAAGCATGTCTTTTAAAGAAACTGTTTTTTTCGTTGTCAAAGGATCATCCTTTAGGTTGAGGTTCGATGAATGTGAAGAACAATCATGGCCCCCCCCACACTTGCGGGCATTAATGCCAGCGCGCTCCCTGTTAAAAGTATTGATGCCAGTCTATCAGTTTGCGCGAGAAATGTCAGAAGGAAGATCGGCAGCATCAATGGATAGCCAAGAAAGGTGCCAAGAAGAAAAGAGCCCTTGGAAAAGAGAGTGAGGAAACTGACGAAAAATAAGAGGCTTAGGTGGCACACAAACGAAGTCATCAAGACGACTGGATCAAGGAAAATCTCTTTATTAAAGAAAAGCGCAAAACATAATAGACCGCTTCCTAAAAGCGCGATTCCCACGACGGCCAGCGACGCAAAACGCAAGACAATATAGTGCCCCAGATAAAAGGGACTAATCATGAGGTTCTTGATAAAGCCGCCAGTGCTGTCATGAAGCAAGGTCATTTGCACAAGATAATGAAGACAAAACACCAAAAGAATCCAAAAAAACAAGGGGGCGCTGTCTGAGGCCGTAGGTGCTACGTAGGACCAAACGGCAAGGGACGTCACAAAAAAACCAAGGGTTGTCAGAAAATGGGCGCGTTCTCCCCGGACGTCCTTAAGCAAAAAGCGCCACATCTTGAAGCTCCTGACGTAAGGTTGTTGGGCAAAGGGTTTGGGCCGGCATAAGGGTGATGACGGGCGCCTCAAAGATCTGGGACGGCGTCTCGTGAGTTGCCATGATAACAACGCCCCCTTGGGCTTGATGGTCGGCGCAAGCATCTAAGAATAACGCTTTGGTGCGCGCGTCAAGATGCGTTAAAGGCTCGTCCAAAAACCATAGGGGGGCGTGCTTTCCACAAAAAAGCCGCGATAAATTAAGGCGTTGACGCTGGCCCGCTGACAGGGACGCGACCGGTTTGTCGTGAAGAGCCCGCGTTTCTTCTAAAAAATTAACGCCGTGCGAAGACGCGCCGTAAACGCTTTGCCATAAATGCAAATGGCTCTTCACATCAACGGATCCTTTTAATCCGTCCTCACCTATGACGGCGCGAAAATCCTCGGGGGATAGCGCGCGTCCTTGCCACGTAACGCGTCCTTGTTTCAAAGGGATTAGGCCCATGAGGGCTTCTAACAGGGACGTCTTTCCTTGTCCGTTCTTGCCTTGAAGAAGGGTCAAAGTCCCGGGCGCCAGGGTGCAAGAGAGCTCTTTAAACAAAAGGCGTCCCCCGCGTACAAGACTGACCCCTTCAAGGACAAGGCTCATGCATCCTCCTTCGCGGGTAAAAGCCCCACAAGATCACGCAGCACCTTATGGGCCAGCTTTAATTTAGCCTTGGGATCGCGGATGTCGGCTTTGATGACAAGGCTTTGATCGGGACGGACAGTAATCACGCCTTTTTTCTCAAGGACATAGGTGATCAGCTTTGTGGGGGCGGCAAAGGTGTTTTGGAAAAACGCAAGGGTCATACCGCGATCACCCACGTCGATTTTAGCCACGCCCGCCTGTTTGCACAGTTGCTTTAGGCCCATGACTTCAAAAAGGGTCGTCACGTCTTCTGGAGGGGCCCCAAACCGGTCAACGCTTTCGGCGTAAAGGGCCTTGAGGTCGTCTTTGGTCGTGGCCCAGGAAAGGCGCCTGTAGAAATTCAACCGCACACCCAAATCAGGAATGTACGAAGGGGGCAGCATCACGGGAAGCCCAAGGGACATCTGAGGTGACCATTTTTCGGCAATCTCTTCGCCGCCTGCCTTGGCCTTGACGGCAAGCACGGCGTCCTCGAGCATTTGCTGATAAAGCTCAAGACCCACTTCTTTGATGTGGCCTGATTGCTCTTCTCCCAAAAGATTACCCGTCCCGCGCAGATCCATGTCGTGGCTTGCGAGCTGAAATCCTGCCCCCAGGGTATCAAGGGTTTGCATGACCTCGAGGCGCTTTGTGGCACTTTCGGACGCAGGTTTGTGGGTAGGCAGGGTCAGGTAGGCATAGCCCCGCGCCTTGGCGCGCCCCACGCGGCCTCGCAGCTGATACAATTGGGAAAGACCAAAAAGGTCCGAGCGGTACACGATGATCGTGTTCACAAAGGGCAGATCCAAGCCCGATTCGATGATGTTGGTGGAAAGAAGCACGTCTACCTCTCGGTCACAGAAGGCCGTCATGGCTTTTTCCAGATCGGTTGCTGCCATTTGGCCTGTGGCAAAGGTCACACGTAGGTCAGGAATGAGGGCAAGGAGCGTATCTTTTACTTCATCAAGATCCTTAAGGCGCGGGCAGACAAAGAACGTTTGGCCGCCGCGCGCACGCTCGCGCAAGATGGCTTCTTTGATCACCACAGGATCAAAGGGCGTCACAAAGGTGCGCACGGGCAAGCGGTCCATGGGCGGGGTCGTAATGAGGCTGAGGGAGCGCATACCCGTCAAGGCCATCTGAAGCGTGCGGGGGATGGGCGTGGCGCTTAGGGTTAAAAGGTGCGTTTGGGGGTTAAGGGATTTAAGTTTTTCCTTTTGCTTTACGCCAAAGTGCTGTTCTTCATCCACAATAAGAAGGCCGAGGTCCTGGAACGTGACCGAACGCGCGAGAAGGGCGTGGGTTGCGATCACCACGTGGACTTTGCCGTTTGCGATGTCTTCCTTGGTTTTTTTAGCGGCAGTGGCACTGACAAAGCGAGAGAGCTGCGCCACTCGAATCCCAAGCCCTTCAAAGCGTTTTTTGAAATTGAGAAAGTGTTGACGCACAAGAAGGGTGGTGGGGGCAATGAGGGCGACTTGCTTACCGGCACTGGCAGCCACGCACGCGGCGCGCAGGGCAATTTCAGTTTTACCAAAACCCACATCACCGCACACGAGGCGGTCCATGGGATGACCAGAAGCCAAGTCCTCGAGGGTTTCGTCAAGGGTGCGCAGCTGATCATCGGTTTCGGCGTGGTCAAAGCGCTGACAAAAGGCTGTGTAAAGGGCTTCGTCCGGCACCAAAGGCTCGCACGTTAAAAGCTCCCTTTTGGCGGCAGTTTCCAACAGGTGTGAGGCAATGGCAAAGAGATCCTTTTTGATTTTTTCTTTGCGTTGGCGCCAGGCATTTGTCCCAAGCTTGTCGAGGGCCGCGGCACTGGCCTCTCCTCCATACCGACAAATGAGGTCCAAGTTTTCCACCGGTAAAAAAAGGCGGTCTTGGCCAGCGTACTCGAGCTGTAAACAGTCGTGGGGTTTGCCGCCCACGGTAATGCTCACAAGCCCTTGATACCGTCCGACCCCGTGATCTTGGTGCACCACAAGGTCGCCTGCCGAAAGGGCGCACGCTTCTTCAATAAAAAGATCCGAGCGTTTCTTGCGGCGCGCGCGCTGGGTCAGCATCTTGCCCATAAGCTGCGAAGCACTCACCACACGGATCTGGTCATCTTCAAAACTTTGGGACACAGGATAAGGCACAAGGCAGGGAACGCTTACATCGACGCGTGTGAAAAAAGGGGGTGTGTCCGCTTCTTCATAAGGGCACTCTAGGGATTTCAGCATTTCTTGAAAGGTCAGGCGCTCTCTTTGGTTTTGCCACGCCAGAAACAAAGTCTTGCTTTGGGCTTTAGCACTTTCAAGGATATGAGAAAGTTGCTTCAGGAGTGTTTCTTGGGGAGAGTGCGCCCACAAAAAGGGTTTGGCGCCAAGAGAGATGACATGATTATGATCGCTTTCAGGAACGTCATATGGATTTGTTTGATAGGTTTCCAAGGCGCGTGCGTGTTCCTCAATCTCCTTTAGGCTTAAAAACAAGCTCTCCACGGGCACTGGGTGGTAAAGTTGCTCTTTGCCGGGGGGTGTATTTTTGCGCGCCTGATAATAATCCTCGATGGCCTCAATGCGCTCCCTTAGACTTAAGGGCACGTCCGCGCCTAAAAAGAGGCGGCTTGGCGCGCCCACCACATCAAAAAGAGTAGGAAGCTCGTCATAAAAGAACGGAAGCCAATGCTCCATACCCCCGTGAGGTCGCCCTTCACTGATATCATTATAAAGGGTATCAAGGGCCTTGGGCACCCCAAAGGCTTCACGGTAGCGCTGCCTGAACCGGCTGATGGTGTCAGGGGACAGCACGACTTCTGTGACGGGCAGAATCTCTATGCTTTTAAGGGTATCTTGGCTGCGCTGGGTCAAGGGATCAAAGGTTTTGATGGTTTCGATCTCCGTGCCGAAACGGTCGATGCGTCGCGGGAGGTCTTCGTGGGCCGGAAAAAGATCCACAAGGCTGCCGCGCACGGCGTACTCGCCGGGCTCCCGCACGGTTTCTACCCGCAGATACCCGGCCGCCGCCAAGACGTGCTCAAGCCGTCCCTCGGGTAGGTTTTCACCAAGCTGCAGGGTGAGGGTCGTCTTAGCAAAAAGGCTTTGGGGCGGCACGCGCTGTAACAGGGCACCGCAGGTGGTGAGCACAAGGAAGGGCCCTTTTGCGTTGTGCAAAGTTTTCAGGGTCGCAAGACGCGTCCCCATGAGGTCTTTGCGCGGTGACACCCGGTCATAGGCAAGGGTATCCCACGCCGGAAAGATCAACAGGGGAAGATCAGGATCGAGGGCGTTCAGCTGCGCGCTCAGCTCATCCAGGCGCTCTTTATGACGCACCACCACAAGAAGGGTTTGCGGGGATTCGTGAAAGAGGCGTGTGATCAGGCACGCTTCCAGGCCTTCTGGCACTTGAGCAAGGGTCCGTGTGCCGGGGGCGTTTTGCCCATGAAAGACGTCCGCAAGCCACATTCCTTTTACCCTTACGATGCACAACTTAGGTTAGGACCAACCTAACGTAGTTTTCGGCGCAAAAGAAGGGGTTTGTCTTAAGAAAAAACCGTTAGAGGGGCCTTTTATCTTGAAAAAAAGTCTGTAAAAGAAGGCCTGTTTCTTTTTCCAAAAGACCGCCGGTGTGGCCTGGTTTATGATGGCAGGTGGGGTGGTCAAAAACGCGGGCACCGTGGGTGAGCCCTCCGCTTTTAGGGTCATAGGCTCCAAAATAAACATGACGGATTCGTGCCCACGCCAGCGCCTGGGCGCACATAGCGCAAGGCTCGAGGGTCACATACAGATCGCAGTCCGTTAAAAATAGTGTTTGAAGGTATTGGGCAGCCTGCCGAAGGGCCAGGATTTCTGCGTGGGCCGTTGGATCACACAGGGTTCTTGTACGGTTGCCAGTTTTGGCGATGACGCGCCCCCCCTGCACAAGGACGCATCCTACTGGCACCTCGTCTAGTCGGGCGGACGCGCGCGCCTCGGCAAGCGCTTCTTCCATGAACAGAAAATGACTCGACAGCGCCACAGAAACTCCGCAAAATGTCATCCATATTCTTCACTTTGGCAAGGTAACACAGATCATGACAAAAAACATACGCCTTGAAAGCGATTCTCTGGGCACCATTGAGGTCGAGCAACACCGGTATTGGGGCGCGCAAACCCAGCGTTCTCTTGAAAATTTTCGTATCGGGGGCGAGCGTATGCCCTTGGCCTTGATCCGAGCCTTTGGCATTCAAAAGCGGGCGGCCGCGTCTGCCAACAAAAAACTAGGAGAGCTTTCTCCAGAGGTGGCTGATCTCATTGTCAAAGTGGCCGACGAAGTCATTGAGGGAAAACTTGATGATCATTTTCCCTTGGTCGTGTGGCAAACGGGATCGGGGACTCAGACCAACATGAACGTGAACGAGGTCATTTCCAACCGCGCCCTTGAGCTGTTGGGCAAGCCCTTGGGTTCAAAGGATCCCATTCATCCCAATGACCATGTGAACCGCAGTCAATCTTCCAACGACTCCTTTCCCACTGCCATGCACATTGCGGCCGCTAAAGAAGTGGCCCATTATCTGGTCCCCAGGCTTCAACGTTTGGTAGAAGCGCTTGCGGTGAAAGAGCGTGCGTTTCAAGATCTCATCAAGGTTGGGCGTACCCATCTTCAGGACGCAACGCCTCTCACCCTTGGTCAAGAGTTTAGCGGATACCGCGCCCAGGTGGCAAACGCCCTTCGCCGGATCGAGCGCGCATTGCCTGATCTTTATGAGCTTGCCCAGGGCGGAACGGCCGTAGGGACAGGAATCAACGCCAAAATTGGGTTTGACACAGCCTTTGCAGCAGAAGTTGCAGCGTTTACAGGACTTCCCTTTGTGACGGCCAGCAACAAGTTTGAAGCCCTTGCCAGCCACGACGCCCTGGTGGGGATGTCGGGCGCCCTTTGCACCTTGGCAACTGCGTTCATGAAAATCGCCAATGATATTAGGCTGTTGGGATCTGGTCCTCGGTGTGGTTTTGGCGAAATCGTCCTCCCTGCCAACGAGCCGGGTTCATCAATTATGCCAGGCAAGGTAAACCCCACCCAGTGTGAGGCCTTGACCATGGTGGCGGCTCAAGTCATGGGCAACCACACAACCATCACGGTGGCAGGGGCAAGCGGCCACTTGGAACTTAACGTCTTTAAGCCTGTTATCATTAACGCCTTTTTACAGTCGGTCAGGCTTCTGGCCGACGGCGCACAGAGCTTTGCCGAGCACTGTGTGGACGGCATCGAAGCGGACGCCGCGCGTCTTCAGGCCCTTGTGGGAGAGTCCCTTATGCTGGTGACAGCGCTTAATCCCCATATTGGATACGATAAGGCCGCAAAAATCGCCAAGACCGCTTTTCAAGAGCGCACAACCTTGAAAGACGCCGGCGTGAAGCTGGGGTATTTGACGGCCGAGGAGTTTGATCGGTGGGTGCGGGTTGAGGAGATGATCACACCGGCGGCGTAAAAAAGATAACAGGAGAGACATTATGGGAAAGATAAGCGTTTTGATGGGGGTTATGTGGGGACTTTGTTGTTGTATGGACGCACAGGCGTCCGTGCCAGAGGCGTCAGGGGCCGCCCTTCCTGTGAATACCGAGAATGTGGACGTGGAAAGCTATCTTAAGCTCAATCCAGATATCGAAGCGGAGGTTAAAACAAGACATTTTGATCCCGAGAAATTTGCCAAACTTCATTTTGTGACCCATGGTCGAGCCGAAGGTCGGCCCTATTTAACCCAAAAAGATCTGGCGCGCCTGCCCGCAGACTTTAACCCCCAGACCTATCTCAACACCCACGCGGACGTAAAGGTGGGTGCGGCAAAACGAGGAAGCGACCTTGAGACCTATGCCAAGTATCATTATCTAAAAGTTGGAATGGCCGAGGGCCTCGCCCACAAAGAGCCTCTCATTTTAAGAGGCGCTTCTGTTCCTGGGCGGCAGGTCATGACAAGCGAAGAAGGACAGGGATAGGACCCTGCGCCCTTGGACAAGGCCGCCGAATATGGCAACACTTTATCCGTTTGATTTGATTATACAACCAAAATAACAAGGGAAGGGAAAGTGGTGTGTTGGATGAAAAACTTGCCATGACAAGACGCGTGACGCTATACTGTTAAGAGTTTTTGTTAGGCGAGATGACGATGAAAAAAAATTTTTCCCTTGGGTTCTTATTGGTTTTTGCAAGTGCTCTTTCCCTAAGTGCGGCGGCCATGGCCACTGATGACGGCGCACCGTCAGGGCCCTCTTCCTCGGAGGCGCCACAAAAGTCCCCCAATCGTCTGGATGCCAAAAGCTATCTAGGCCTTAATACCGACGTGCAACAGGCTGCACAAGAATATAAACTCAAAGAAAAAAAGTTTGCAAAAGATCATTTTTCGCGGCACGGAAAAGATGAAGGTAGGCCTTATTTAACAAAAGAAGAGCTCAGTCGCCTTCCAACAGATTTTGACCCCGCACTCTATCTCAAGCTCCACCCCGATATTGAAGTAGAAGCAAACAAAAATATCGCCGACCCCCTTACCTTTGCAAAATATCACTTCTTAAAATATGGCCGAAGCGAGGGCAGGTCATACAAAGAAGTAGAAAGCCCCTCTGTGCCGACGAGGGGCGGCTCTTCCAGCGAGGTGGACACCCCCCCTAACAAAACAACCAACCCTGTTGCCGCCCCTGGCCTCCAATCAAGTTCAGCCCCGTTGACGGAAGGTCAAGAGACCAAACAAGTCACGCCAGAGCCTGGCCCTTTGACGCTTCCCGCGCCGTCGGAGGCAGGGCAAGGTGATAAGGAGGCCCCCTCCACCCAAGGGCCCACGCAAACGCCAGGCCAAGAACCACTGCCGGAAACCACAAGTGCATCGCCGTCTTTGCCCGGTGATCTTGAACCCGGCGCCTCCCCAGAAGGACCCGAGGGCGCTGCCCCAAGTAACGATGCAAAGAAACCTTTGACGTTTATGACAAAAGAGCGCCCCAAACCTGTTGGAAAAAGAATACCTACGCGACGAGCCAATAACCCGCCTGGTCCTGCGATCAAAGATCCTTTTGAGGCTGCGGGGCCTGAGGTGGTTCCGTCCGAGACGTCTGGTGAGACAGAAACTTCTGAAGACAGTAAGGATGTTGGTGGGAAAAGCGATACGCCAAATCCAAATGCTGTACCGCCAAAGGCCGGCCCACCACCTAAGGGAGGGATGGGATACGGCGTATCATTGGGGGCGTTGACGGCGAGAAAAACTGAATCCCCTCAAGATAAGATGAAATTTGTCAGAGAGAAAATGCCCTTATTAGATACCCTTGATGCAAAAACAAAAAGAGAGGTGGAGGGAAGGATTGCAACACTTTTGCGGGATGTTTTGAAGCCTGGCGACGCAGACTATCAAGAGTTTAGCAAATATCAAACCCAACTTAGGGCGCCAAGTGAGGACATGTCAAAGTCCCTGCCTCCTTCAGGTTTTGGGTTTTTGAAAAAGACACCTTCTACGGCTAAGCCTGCTGGAAGCGCGTCGTCCTCAAGTTCCGCGCCGACCAGGACCGTCAGTCCTAAGGACTCCCCTGAAAGTGCCTTTAAAAGGCTGAACGATTTGTTAGGGCGAGTGCAAGGGGGTATAGCGTCAAAAGCGTACTTGAATGAGAAGCGCACGCCCATCCAAGCTGATCTTCGCAAAGTCAAAGAGGCTTTTGCGGCAGATCCCAAGGCCATGGAGATGGTCGCGAAGGTTGAAAAAGCGATGCAAGAGGCTGAGTCAGAGCAAAACCCAAGTGGGCCGTTTGTGAAGTCCTCTTTTGTTCCAGGATCAACGGATGAGGACAGCTTCCTGACCTCTGCCGCCGCCCTCACAGTTGAGGGACCTGCGGTGCCCGTGGGACGGGTAACGGGGCTCCATGAGGATATTTCTGCGTCATCCATAAGCTAAGACATGAACCATAGCCGTTAAAAGAGGGGTCACGCAGCCCCTCTTTTTTTATGTCGAATATCAAGGCTTGCACTGTTGCCCTGGGGTGCTAGAATGTGCGGTGTCAAAAGAACATGACGGGGAAACACAGATGAACGAGCAAGAACTTCGTAAACGGGTGCGGGCGCTACGAGAATTCTACCAAAGTCTTATTATTTACGGCCTTGTGAATGCGGGCCTTGTGCTGGTGTGGGCCGTGTCGGGCGGAGGGTACTTCTGGCCCATTTGGGTGATGGTCGGCTGGGGACTTGGCCTTGGTGTGTCGGCGCTCTCCTTGGGGCTGCTTCCGCAGCTCAGTAGCCTTTTTCCTGTTTTTTCAGAAGATTGGGAAGAGGCCCAGCTTCAAAAAATGCGCCGCCAACAAAGCACTAAGACCCAAGAAAATAACACGATTATTCTGCCGGCGGAACTGCCAGAAAAGCCTGCCCCCAAGCGCCAGCAAAAGAACGATGAAAGCAAATCAGCCTAAGGGGTTCAAACATAAGCGAGCGCGCCTTTGGGCGCCTCCAAATCTGTATTGTGAAATGACTTAAATGGTCGGAGCGGCGGGATTCGAACCCACGACCCTCACACCCCCAGCGTGATGCGCTACCAGGCTGCGCTACGCTCCGACGAGTTGGTACTATAAGCGCTCCGAGAAGAGAACGCAAGGGGTAAGGACAGGTAATTTAAGATCCTTAAGCCCCCTGAATGAGGCGTCAAGCCCCAAGAAGCCCTTCATCGACGAGAAGGGTTTTGAGCTCTCCCGTTTGATACATGTCCCGGACGATATCAGCGCCGCCAATAAAAGACCCCTTGATGTAAAGCTGAGGAATCGTTGGCCACTGGGTATAATCCTTGATAGCCTGGCGCAGATCTTGACGTGCAAGAATATTGATGCCCATAAAGGGAACCTCTAAACGCTCAAGAATTTGGCAGACAACCCCAGAAAAACCACACTGTGGCATGTCTGGTGTGCCCTTCATAAACAGGACGATATCATTGTTATGAATGAGAGTCTTAATTTCATCAAAGAGAGCGTCTTGAGAGGACATGACATTACTCCTGCGTTAAAGGGGTTGTTTTAAGGGAGAGGGCGTGAAGTTGACCGCCCACAAGCCCTTGAAGGGCCCCGTACACCATTTGATGCTGGGCGACCCGTGTCTTACCACAAAACGAGGCACAGGTGATGGAGAGGTGGTAATGATCTTGGTCTCCCAGGGTATCCACAAGGGTAAACGTTGCCTTGGGAAAGGCCGCGCGGATCAGTAATTCTAAGTCTGAAGAAGAGATAGCCATAACAGTAAGGAGAGATCAGTATGATTGAATCCTATGGATATTCTATGGCACACTTAAAGGGTCAAGAGCAACAAAAAAGGCCCTGCTTTTGACAACAGGGAGAAAAAATGGATAATTTCGTGAACCGCGAACGCGCCTTGGAAAGCAAATTTCAACATGATCAGCTTTTGGCATTTAAGGTTCTTGCAAGACGCAACCGACTATTTGGCCTTTGGGCGGCGGAGTTGATGGGCTTGAAAGACCTCGAGGCGGAAGCCTATGCAAGGAGCCTTGTATCGGGCAAATACTGCGTTCCCGACGGTCAGGAATTGGTTGAAAAAATCTCCCAAGATTTTGAAGAAGCGCGTTTAGAAATTTCCGACCACATCATCAGAAAACAACTAGACTATTGCCACAAAGATGCAAACAAACAAATATACATCGAATAAGGGGTCAGGATTTTTCTATGAACATTTTATGTCTTATGCACGCTGATTTTGAAGGCGTGGGTGTGATCGGGCCTTGGGCAAAGAAGAATGGCTACCGCCTTACTTGTGTCAAGCCCTATGTTCGAGAGGTGCTTCCCGCCGCGGATGGGTTCGATTTTCTTGTGGTCATGGGTGGGCCTCAAAGTCCCCTGGAAAAAGACCGCTTTCCTTATCTTGGGGATGAAATCACGTTGATACGAAGTTTTCTAGACCAGGACAAGGGTGTTGTGGGGTTTTGCCTTGGGGCACAGCTCTTAGGAGAGGCGTTGGGGGCCCCAGCCGAAAAAAGTCCAGAAAAAGAAGTGGGCATTTATCCCATAACCCTAACAGAGCGTGGTCGGCAGGACGCCTTATTCCTAGATTTTCCCCACTCGTTTGCGGTAATCCATTGGCATTATGACATGCCAGGATCGACGTCGCAAAGCGTGGTCCTCGCCGCGAGCGCCGGGTGCCCAAGACAAATCGTGCGATACGGCCCAAAGGCGTATGGTTTTCAGTGTCACTTAGAGATCACCCAAGAAGGTCTTGCCTTGCTGGCCGACAAAGCTGCTCGCGACTTAACGCCGTCCCTTTACACGCAAAGCAAGGACATTCTTCTTTCTCACCCACTTACAGAAATTCATCACAAGATGGACCTGATCTTGGACCGCTTTGTGGCTTTGTTAAAGGACGCCTCCTCTCATCAATACGACAACCAAAGGCCTCAGGGATGAGGATCAAAAAAGTACCGTTCTATTTCATTAGGCACGGACAAACGGACTGGAACAGGCAAGGAATCTGTATGGGATCACAGGATATTCCTTTGAACGAAACAGGTCGCCGTCAAGCACAAGAGGCGGTCTCTTTTTTGCAGAATGAAGGCATTGTTCATATTGTGGCGAGCCCCCTTGTCCGAGCCGAAGAAACGGCCGAAATCTTGGCGGCCTCCATGGACGTGCCCCTTTCACTGGATGATGATTTAAAAGAATGTACGTGGGGGGTTCTAGAGGGAAAACCCACAGACGTGGATGGCCTTCTTGGACCTTGGTTAAAAGGTGAAACTCCTAAAGGGGCTGAATCTGCGGCGTCCTTTGGCAAGCGTGTGCTGCGGGGATTAAACCGCGCCCTTGAAAAAACAGGGCCCGTGCTGATTGTGTCCTACGGCGGCGTGGGGATGGCGGTGAAGCGATTCATGGGTGTTCCCCTAGAAAAGCTTGCCAACGCTGCGTCCTATGTCTGTGTGCCGCCCCAGCAAGACGATCATCCGTGGACAGTCAGCCTTTTGGAGGTCTAAGTGAGCATGCCAATCTCTGTGTTCTTTCGGCGCGCAAGCGCTCAGGATCTTTCACCTATTGTGGCACTTTATCTTGAGGATACGCGGGGGCGCACGCGGGAAAGCTTGGACGCGCTTTTGTGGGACAGATATACAAAAGCCTTTAAGGCGATCGATCAAGATCCCCGGCAACTCCTTGTGGTCGGGATGGTGGAGGACCTCCTTGTGGCGACTTGTCAGCTTACTCTTATTCCGTCCCTGACCCATCAAGGGGGGCTTCGCCTTCAAATAGAAGGTGTTCACGTTAAAAACGAGTACCAAGGCCGAACCATTGGTCGCCAAATGCTGGCGTGGGCGTTTGAGTATGGTCAAGAAAAGGGTGCGGTAATGGCGCAGCTTACAACCCACAAAAGTCGCAAGGATGCACAGCGTTTTTATCATCAATTAGGATTTGAAGCGAGCCACATCGGTATGAAACGATTTCTCAAAGAAAGCATTCCCCTTGATATGAAAGAATTTACCTAACATTAAACTAATTTTGATATAGTTTAACAGTTGCCCTATGCAGGAGAAGAAATGTGGACCACAGTTTGGGTGTCGTCTTTACAGGCTCTCCTGGGGTAGTCCCTGGTTATCTGGTAGAAGAGTTAAAAAATCTGTTTCAAGGGGTCGGCGTGCAAAGTCACGTTGTGTCACAGAAGGTCTTTGGCGATAATGTGCGCTGTGCAGATGCCCATGCCTACATTTGCGATCAAGTTCTACCCAAAGAGGCGGTCAAAGCACTCAAGGAGGTTTATGAACGTCGTCTTTTAGTAGTTGCCCTTACATACCAAGATTCTCCCATGCACAATGCATGCGATTTTCTTTCAGCGGATTTGCTACTTGATGATCAAAAAACCTTGGCGGCAAAACGACACTTGCAGCGGTTTGTTTGGCTTCTTTTTGGCCATCCCTTCGTGACCCCTGATCCCCAGGAAAGTGCCATGATGTATGCGCACGTCGCCCGCCTGAGATCTGGAGATCTTTCACGACAAGTAGGAGCCTGTATTGTAGACACCATGGAGCAAGTTTTAGCTGTGGGGTTTAATGAGGTTCCCAAAGCTGGAGGTGGTTTTTATGACAATACTTTACCTGCCGAGAAAGATTTTCGTGATTGGCCCTGGCGTCTCAACTCAAGTATGGACGCTAAAAAAAGAATCTTTAAAGAGATTCTTACATTTTTAAAAGATAACAAAAAAATCGACATCCCTGAAAACTATTTTGAAGAGGGGCCCGTAGAAGAGCTTCTTCTTGGCCTAAAAGAAGAAACGACATTCATGGACATTTTAGAGTATTCGCGTAACATCCACGCAGAAATGAGCGCGCTCATTGGTGCTTTGAATACTGGCAGAAGCGTCAAATCAGCGACCCTTTATACAACGACCTTTCCCTGTCATACCTGCACGCGGCACCTGGTCGCGGCCGGCATTAGGCGCGTTTGCTATTTAGATCCATTTTCAAAAAGCCAAGCCTTGAGCCTTTTTAGTGATTCTGTGACCTATCAGCAAGTTAATGCTCAAGATCAAAGGGTTCTTTTTGAACAATTTACGGGGATTACACCCAGAAAGTATGCTCTATTCGAGGCGCCCTCCCGCGAAGATGCCTTTGGCCATCAACGCCCTTGGATACCCACACTGAGACTTTAAACGTTATGTGGGCCTTTTAAGTAACGACATCGTTTTTCAATTATTTTCTTTTTCCTTCTTTTTTATTGTTACTGTTTTTTTTGTCAAAAACGTGTATGGGTGATGAATTCTTGTTCGAAGGCGTGGTTGTCACGCCTTTTGATTATGGTCTTCATGTGTATAAGAGTTTATAAATGAATAGAATTTTCACGTATCTTTTTATGGCTGGTCTGCTATGGGCTGGTTCTGGGTTTGCTTCTTCATCGGATGATGAGACGTTTTTTGATGATGATGGATCCGATTGGCTTTGGAGTGTTGAGGCCGCTTCTGAAATAGAAAAGTCACGTACGGGCTCATCTGGACGCTTTGAGGGCGTATTTCCTGACTCCTTGTACTGCAAACTTGTGGTGCCGCAACAAGAGCCAGAAGAAAAAGTTGTAGCAGCTCATCTGACGCCCTCGTCAGTTGTAAAGCCCCCTAAGGGGATTTTGAAGATACAGACCGAATCAACTAAACCTATAAAAAAGGTTTCATTCGATGAAACAGTCCAAAAAATCAACATAGCCCCTCTCTATAATGAGACGGATTTTTATACAAAAGAGGATGAACGTCGCAACAGACTCTTGATTGAGCTTGGGGCGTTTTCAGATGACGAAGACTCTGAAGACGAAAATGGTGAGTTGGATATGCCGGTCCTTGGCGGGACACCCACAAGTTATACGTGGGATTGGCAAGCTGAAAAAAGACCTGTTATTGTGGCAAGTCCTCAGCCTAAAAAGCCTGCAGTACCATTCCTTCGCATTCCCCAAGCTAGGAAAACAAAGACAGTGAAAGAAGAGACTTGGGTAGGGCCCACTTTCAAAGACCTATCGGCAGGCCGCTCAAAACCGCGTGCCCCTCTTGCCACAATCACAGAAGAAGAGGGTGAGTTTTAATTGCCATTTTTCTAGCAAGGGGCCTGCCTTCAGACGCCCTTGCTAGACGGCGATTTTCTTTTTAAGCGAGATATGATCCAAAACTTGTGTGACGCCTTGGAAAAGATGGGGGGAGAATTTCTTTGGCTTGCGCATGATGCGCTGTAAAAGGGCATCATGATTAATCCATAGAGCTTCGGTTGACGCGAGGGGTCCGTAATGTGGCGTGGTGGGGAGAGTGACAAAATAAATGTTTAGGGTCCTATCTGCTTGTTCAACCGTCCCTGCAAATCGAAGTTTGTCTGCCCCCCCTGTCTTCAGATCGTAATGGCACTGGGCCTGATCTAAGGTCCAACTGGTTGATTTTATAGCGCTTAAATAGTTACGCCAAGTAAGCTGACGTTTTACGAGAATTTCAGTCGATGGGCCTTCCGCTCGGATGGCAATTACCTCTAAGAAATACATAGCCTTTCTCCTGAGTCTACGGTTTTTTTGAAGCATACTAGTGATGCCCAAAAAAACTTTAAGAATTCTTAATAAGGATTCTATGTTTTCCAAAAGCGAGGGCTCAACAGGACAAAGACGGTGACAAATTCCAGACGCCCTAAAAGCATTCCGGCCATCAAAAGCCATTTCGCACCGTCTGGTAATTCTGAGAAATTTTCAAGAGGCCCTACGAGATGTCCAAAGCCTGGACCGACGTTATTTAAGGTCGCCACAGCTGCTGATACACATGTGACGAAATCAAGATTGTAAAGGGCAAGTCCAAGAGTCAGGGCGCCAAGGCTTAAAAGGTAAAGGCCCAAAAAAGTAAAAACAGACGCAAAAACACCTTCGGGAATGGGTTTTGCATTATATCGAGGAATGAAAATACCGTGGGGTCTGCGTATTTGTGCAAGTTGGGCTTTAATCATGGCCGTTACGATCTGATATCGCAGGACTTTGATGCCACCAGAGGTCGAGCCCGTACAGCCGCCAATTTGCATCAAAACAAAAATGGTCATAAGCGGAAAGCTGCCCCAAAGCGTGTAATCAGTCGTGCTGAATCCCGTGCTCGTGATGATGGAAATCAGGTTGAAGGACACCTCTCGTAGAGATTTGAGAAAAGGAATGCCGTTAAAATATCGCCAAAGGGTAATGGCGATAATACTAATGAGTGTGATAAAAAGAAAGGTCCGTACTTGGGTATCTTTGACAAGGGCTTTTGGGTCCCCCTTTGCCACACGGACAAATAAAAGTAGGGTAATACTTCCAAAGATCATGAAAATCATAAGAATAAGTTCAACGGCCACATTGTTAAAGTAGGCAATTGAAGCGTGCGAAGTTGAGTAACCTCCTGTAGAAACAGTAGAAAAAGCATGACAAATGGCTTCAAGGGGTGAAATGTCACATAACATCAAAAGAATGGCACATAAGACTGTCAGGCCCGCGTAAACCGTGAAAAGGCTTGCAGCTATCTGAGATACTTTGGGCAAGACCTTTTCAGAGCGATCAGAAAATTCACTACGAAAAAGTTGCATGCCACCAATGCGTAACATGGGCATGATGGTAAGCGCCATCACAACGATTCCGATACCCCCTAACCACTGCAAAACAGCGCGCCACAAGACCACACCTGGGGAGGCGTAATCTATGCCTGTCATGACGGTGGCGCCCGTCGTTGTCAGACCTGAAATTGCTTCAAAAAACGAATCCGTATGGCTTGAGGTGCTGTTGGAAAAAATAAAGGGAAGAGCCGCATAAAAAGAAATAAAAACCCAGCTAGACACCGTTAAAAGAAAAGTATCTTTTAAAGAGAGGGGCTCCGCTTGCCGGGCCGGACGGTAGGCAAAGACCAAAAGAAGCCCTGAAAAGGCAGTAATGGGCATGGCTGTTGCGAAGGCTGTCCAGTTGATGTCGTCATAAAACCAATCCAGAAGAGCCGGGGCGATCATGGCAAGGGAGAGAGTTGTGATGAAAAGGCCTACCACAAATAGCAGCGTTTGAATGGAAGAGGTCGCTTTGCGTTCACGCATGGGGCGGGTGATGCTTTTTTGTAAAAGAGAGTGAAATAAAAACCATAACTTAAGGCCGCTTAGCTGACCACGATACAATGATTATAAGGACTTTTTAAAGGAATAGCCAGAATCATACAGCCCCTTTTTGCACGAGAGTGAAGAAAAAAAATTTTCCAATGAAAGATCATAAGTGATAATTTTATGACTAATCTTGAGGGGGCTTAACGTCAACTCAAAATTTCAAGGAAAGAGGAAAATAAATTGTAAAAAGTAAACGATGAGTGCGCCTTAGCCTTATTTGTTGCCGAGTGCGTGCGTTTGGGCTTGTAGGAGCCACACTGCTGATATGGGTACTCAATCGTCGGGTTCAAAACGATATCTCAGAAAATTAGGCCGTGTCTTCGGTTAGTGCTTCATGTCATTCCCCAAAAGATTTCTGTCAAGGAGTCGCCTTTAGTTACAGGCCTTAAATCACAAATATAAGAAGTAACTCTTTACGCACAAGGTGGGGGAAATGCAGAAAACCCCTCCTTTAGACGACAGCGTATTTGATTTGGTCTTTTCACTTAACAGGCTCGTAATGATAGGAAAAGATAGGGTGATGGGGCTGAGTAATCTAGGGGACGCCTTAGTATATTTTTTCGATTTTGTTTTTTAGAACAATAGCAGCAGATAAAAGAGTAAAGGCTTTTTCTTTAAAAGGTGTCAGGCTTTTAGCGGCGTCAACGAGGAGTGCCACTCCTTTTTCTTGCGCTTTTTTGGGACCAAGAACAGACACAAACGTCGGTTTATGGGCGTCAAGTCCTGTGGTTTTTCCGGTTTGTGTGGGGGCCAGGAGTAAATCTTGAAGATCATCGTAAATTTGAAAAGCAATCCCCAAATGATGGGCATAGGTCATAAGAGGGTGAGGGGGAGAGGTGTTACATAAAATGAGGGCGCTTTCGACACAGGCTTCAAAAATGGCCCCCGTTTTAAGGTGTTGTGTTTCATAGATATGTGTCTCATGGGAGGGATTGGACGCGTGACCGAAAAGATCGTAAAATTGACCTCCCATCATTCCACCCGCCCCCGATGCCTTTGCCAGCAAGGCGGTGATGCGACGTTTTTTTCGACAAGATATCTTTGCCTCCAAGAGCACCTCAATAGCCGTCGTGAAAAGCGCATTGCCCGCAAGAAGGGCTGTTGCCTCACCATACGTGCGGTGAATGGTGGGTTTGCCTCGCCTAAGATCTGCATTATCCATACAAGGCATATCATCATGAACGAGCGAATAGGCATGAATGAGTTCAAGGGACGCCGCAATCGAAAGCGCTTCTTGGCGTTTTCCGCCTAAAAGAGCCACAGCCTCCAGATGCAAAAAGGGACGCAGTCGCTTGCCTCCTCCCAAGACGGCATCTTTCATAGCTTGGATAAGGATCTTAGGTCCCTCAAGACGAAAGAAGAGGTTTTCTAGAAAGGGCTCAATCTCCTTTTGTGTGTTCAAGAGTGCTGTCTCAAAAAGGGTTTGAGAGCCCGGCTCACTCGTCATCATGGTGAAAAGTCTCAAGGGTAGAAGCACCTTCCGCCGATTGCACAATGGCGTCTACTTTCAGGCGAGCTTGGGCAAGAAGGGCTTCACAGCGCTCTTTGAGTAGCGCCCCTCGCTCGTAAGACCCGATGGCTTCTTCTAAGGGTAGACGCCCCTCTTCTAAGCGGCGCACAACAGCCTCGAGTTCTTTGAGTGCTTCTTCAAAGGATAAAGAGGTCACATCTGGCAGAAGAGTAGATGGCTCCATGGACGCCTCGTGAATGATCAAAAACTATTTTTTCTTTAGCAGATGGCGGCCTCCTTCACAAGAGTAGGGACATGCGTGCCGGCCATCAAAGGGGGCTGACGAAGACATGCGTGCTGAAGACTCCTGAAAGATGGATTTTCTTGAAGAGCTCCATCGTTGCCCGCAGGGCCGTCAAAGCGCCTTTCGGATGGATGATTTCTTGTTAAAAAAAGGGCTCTTGGTTGAGCGTTTGAAAAGAAAATCGCAAATAGGAGAGATTGTTGCTGCACCGCTATGCCCCTGGACAAGAGTTTTGCGGTCGCCGACAACACCTAGGAACAGCGCCTTTAACGTCACGAAACATAGAAGTGGCCTCAGGGTGCTCAAAGCTAGGGGTTCAGCATCAAGGGACGAGGCCCCTTCCATCCACCGGCACACTCTTCAACGAATTCTTCGCGCTTTGGGATTTTCTCCTTGGAAGCTTCCGTTATTTCTCTTATCACAATTCGCTGTTTGGATTGATGATATTGAAGGCTGTGGACACGAAATGGAAGGTCTATGCGGGGAAAATAAGTCGTCTTTTTTGAAGAAAAACATTAAGAACCAGCCGCTTAGTTTGTGCATTGAGTGCTGTGGTGTCAAACATTAAAGCCCGATTTGTGGAAGTTCCTTTAGGGTGCGCAATGTCTCTGACCAAATCGCTTTGAGTTCTTGAAAGGCAGTATCTGCCTCAGACACGCTTTCGGCCAAGGTTTGTTCGTCCACTGTCCCGACCACCGCTTGCAGGGACACGGCTTCAGCAACGCGAGACGTCTGGAGAGCCTTTTGAACGGGCTCTTTAAAAAGAACATCGGCAAAGGAGGTTGTGGCAACAGATGTCGCTTCATTTTGAGGCTTGGTCATGGTCCCAATTTTAGCATAGGTGCCTGTAATACTAGGGGTGGACATGGGGGTTCCTTTCTATCTGGCCATCATGCCGATCAGTTTATGCTTCGTGTCAGTGGTCGCTTCATGGATTTTTAAAAATCTCTCACTGCTGTGGCGACTTTCTTGCATATTCATGAGCTCGATCATGGGGTTAACTTCAGGCAAGGCGACATATCCATTGGCGTCTGCTTGAGGGTGTTCTGGCTCGTAACTCATGACAACGCGCGTGGCGTCTTTGCTGATGCGCTTTACGGCCACGGTTTCAGGACCCTTGCCGAATTTCTTTTTTTCAGCGCGTAGCTGAATGTTCTTCGGGTGATATCCAGGAGATTTGGCATTGGCCATATTCTCAGCCGCGACGCGGGATCTGATTTCGTTAACACGCAGGGCGTCACTGGCGATTTTTTGTGTATTTGAAAGTTCCCCCGCATAAAGACAAGGACTCAGCACGATTGCCAAAGAAAAACTCACCGCAAAGAAGAGCCGCCCTCTCATTTCGTAACCGTCATCCAGTTGCGGTACATTTGAACGAACTTTTTTTGAAGGCTTGTGGTTTCGTAAACCTTAGTCGTAGAATTGTTAAATTCCATCATTTCGTGGTGAGTGGAGATAGTGTTACCTGTGATGGTCACATCTTTTTTTTTGTCTTTGGTCGATAACATTTCCGTGACACCGCCATTAGGGGAGCTTAGGTGCTGGGGATTTGTGCGCATCAGCTCACCGCTAAGGGCGCTTTTGAAGCTAAAGGGTTTAAGTCTTTTTTCCTTTGCCCCGGACATGTCTGCCCTGGCCAGGTTATCGGAGGCAACCTCCATATTCTTCATATCCCATGAAAGGCGCTGACTGAGTGCCATAAAGACTTTTGTTTGACCTAGCGACATGTGACGGGTTCTCTATACTTTTGCAAAATGATTCTCAATCAAAATAATTAATAAATGGTAAAAATAAGAGTTTAATCAGATTTTATTCATTATAAGTCGAGGAGAGTCATGATATTTCAATGACTCAATGGTGAAAGATCTTATTTCAAAATAAGAATCCGAATAACTTTTTAAAAGGTTGACTTTTTGACGATCAGGATACATATAAGCGTTACTTATAAACTCATAGAGTATTATTCATGGGACGTTCTAAAAAATACTTTCTCCTTACGGCCTCAATCGTATCTTTGACGACTTGTGTGACTGTCAAAGCAACGAGCCTTCTTGATCGCGATGACGCAGTAAGAGCGTGGTCCATTTCCCAGGTCAAAACCAAAGTGCCTGCCGTGAAGTTAAGTCACAGGCCTCCTCTTTGCGCTGCGTCCGTTCAAGTGGATTATTGGGGCCAGCCCCACCTAAGGGTTCAGCATGAGCGCTTTACGGAGTTTTATATGTTGGGTGACGGGAATTGCTTTTATTCGGCCATGGGAACGACCCATGAGGCCGTGCGAAGGTTGCTTTTAGATAACGCTCACATGCCTTTTATAAGACACCTGGGGCACGCAGAAATTGTAGACGAGTTTGATCATCTCCCCCAGGCGTTCCATCGCATGAAAAGCTACAGGAACCTTGTTGAGGAGAAAAAAGTAATTGCGGCGGTTCTTGCCATCGCCGATTTAGAGCCAGAAGTAAGGCGAGAAAATCTTGATCGACAAAATCAACTTTTTCAAAGGATTGCTACATGGGCCGTCAAAGAAAAAGTTTTTAAGGCCTATGTGACGCACGTCCTCAAAGATGGTCACTGGATGATGTTCCATGAAGATAGGACGACTCTTCCCAAGCGTACGTATTTTGTGGATGTGGTGGCACGCCTTCTTAACAAGGAACTGACGATTTGGGGTCAGGTGGATCATAGGCTTAACCGTATGGCACAAAGGCCTGCCGAGGCGCAGGGGGAATACGTCATTCCTCTCCACAGGTATGATCCAGGAACACGGGATGCGTCAAAGGCCCACCTGATTCATAGAGAAAATCACTATAACCGACTGGTAGGAACCTACCAGGGGCGTCATGATTTTGACACGGCGGATGCAGACGAACAAGCACAGCTCGCAAGATATATCGAGCGCGAGAGCATGATTCTCTCGGGAGAAGGGTTTTTCTGCCGATACCAAAAATTGTTGCAAGGAAGCCTTGACGCACTCATGGCGGGGGATTCTCTAACAGCCACAATGCGCGAAAAAGTAACTGCCTGGCGTCAAGCTCTTGTCCCAACTCATGTCACGCAAGGTCAAGTGGACTCTATGATCGTGTCTTTGGAGGACGAGCAAGCATTCCGCATGGTGTTGCTGCGGGCGTATGCGTTATTTGTTGAAAAGTTAGAAAATGAAGAAAAGCTCTCAGAGGAGAAGGAAAGAACTCTTTTAAGTAGCCGAGCCATCCTACAGGCCCTGAAGGTGAGTTTGGCTGACGTGGCTGAAATACCCGAAGAAAGAATCGTACGGGAAACATCGCGTCTGCACCAAAGCCTCACAGCGGAACTTAGCGAACTTCAACAGGTGCCACCTCGTGGCGCGGGTTCTCAAGGTTTTCAAAATCAAGAAAAAGAGTCACTTTTAAAAGAGCTTATGGTTGCTGTGGGACTACTGAACGATACCATGGTCAAAGAGATTGGCCATGACCTGAAGTGGTCATACTTAAAAAAGTGCCAAAACTCTGAAAAGCGTCATCAAGAGAAAATCACTCATGACACGTATATAAATGAGTTTTCCCAATTACAAGACCACTCTTTTGTGCGGCAGGTTTTTGATGATTATGAAAAGGTCAGAAAAAGAAAAAAGAGGCTTAATACAGACCTCCTTTTGGCGGACCCTTACCTTTGTTTTTACAATAACGATATTAGTTTAGATCCAGCTTACCGAGCGCCTTTTCCCCAAGACAGATGGGCTGCTTTTGTGGATGAAGTAACGGGCAGGCTTGTGGCCCTTTGCGGATACGAAGGGGCCGGAACAAGAGAGCTTTTGTGGAGCACCTTGGACAAGGCAGACGTCACAACGCCTCTTGGCGAAAGAACCAGAAAGCGCTACCAACGTATTCTTGACACGTGTCTTTCCGAAGCAGCCACTCAAACAGATTCGGCTGAAGTGGCAAATCGCAACGGATATGAAGCTTTTTTCTTGTTTGTCTCCCAAAACCGAGATCGTTGCATTGATGGCCTGAACATTGCAGCGACAGACTTTGAACTCAAACATTTGGCCCATGTGGACAGTCTAAGCGAAGCAGAGAAGCTGGGTCTTGCCATTAGCAGCCTCTTGGAAAAAGATCGTCAACGATTCATTGACCAATTTGGGGAGCTAGGCTTTGAGGTAGAAGAAATGCTCTATATTCCCGCCATGCTTCGTAACCGACTGATGCCGTCGTTTAGTTTGACGGGGGCCGCGTTCGACCTTGATAACCCCATTGTGGCAAGGGGGTGGGACCCACTATTCGCGCCAGAAAATGCGGCGCGTCTTTATCTTGAAGGCGGGCGTTTGCGCCGAGAAGCCGTTGTGGAGATACAAGGCGCCGGGCGCCACGTGGCAAGGGAAGTAGATATTGTGGCAAGAACGCCCGACTTTCTTGAAACCCTTTTATACAATGCGTACTTGAGAGGAGAGTCCATTAGAGGCCTAAGGGACCGATCCTTTAACAGTTTGACGGCGGAAGAGCAAGATCGTCTTCGAACGGCAGAGAGACTGGGTTATTTAGAGACAATGCCTCTGTCTGATTTTGCCCAAACCCAAGAGGATATGCGAAACGAATTGGAGAGTTGCATTTATATTTTAGATGAATCCGATCCCGAGTTTGTGCCAAAAGGGCAAAGGCGCTTCTTTAATGAAACGGCTCCTTTGTTTAAAAAAGCTTTTTTTGGGCACATCTTGCGAAAATTCGGATGGATTATCGATCCACAACTCCAGCAGGATGTTTTCTGGATGCCTTCAGGACAAGACCGTGAAGAATTTTTTGTTCAGAAGCTGACAAAAGCAAGAAAAAAGCTAAATGACTTAATCATGGCCGAGTTTCAACTGCCAAAAGACTTTGATCCTTGGCACTATCTCTACCTTCATGATGATGTCATGAAAGCTGCGAAAGAAAGTGGTGATCTTGTGCGGTTTGCCTGTTGGCATTACCAAGAGTTTGGTGGCCCAAGAGGAGAAAGGCTCCACAGGGCAAAAATGCCTGTGGGTTTTTCAGTAAAGGGGTACCGTCTTTTAAACCCAGATATCGATGAATTTGTGGATAAAATGCCCCAAGAAACCATCAAGGGTTTTCTTGAAGCGCACTTTGCTAAGAATGCTGAGCGCGAGGCACGTCTTTATGATTTACCCGCCGAGTACGATCCCATGGCTTACTTATTACAACACCCTGATCTACAAAGCGTTGTTTATCGCAGTAACCTCACCCTTGCGAAGACCCTGTCATGGCTTGCCCAGCACTATGTCAATCATGGGCGTGCAGAGAATAGACCCATGTCCTTGCCAGCCGGCTTCGAAAGTAAAAGATATCAAGGAAACAGGGATAATTTTGTTATGCCAATTGATTTCTTTCCCATCAGATATCTTTTGTTGAATCCAGATTTGCAAACAGTGTTTCGATCTTTACCTTACAAAGAGACGCTAAGTCATGCGCGCTCACATTTTGAGACTTTTGGTTGGAGGGAAAATCGTCCTTACTGATGGGATTGAGCACCGGGCAAATAAGTAAGATTTTTCTTGTTTGACTCAATAGCCGTGGTAGGCGTCTTTGAACTGATTGGGCTGTTTTTGGAGAGATAAAGGATATGAAGCTTTTTATCACCCTCGTTTTCATTTTTTCTTATTTTCATACGCAGGGATGGACCAGTCTTTCTGAAGAAGGCTTTTTTTACCAAGGTGATCCAGCTCGACCTGTAAAGCACGCGGGGGCAATTCTTTTAAAACAATACCCCCATGACGCGCCCGACGGTGTTGGTGAGCAGCTTTGTATGCTCGTTGTCTTTGACAAAAACCTCCACCACTGGACGGTGCCAGCTGGAGGTGTAGACGCGGCACTAGACTATGTAAAACAAGGAGATAAAAAACTCTTTTCTCCCCTAAAAACCGTACGCCGTGAAGTTTTGGAAGAAACCGCAGGTGCTTTATATCTGCGTGAAAAATACCTTGAGTCATGTCCGACTCTTTATTCAAGCAAATTCCATGATCTGTTGGCTGTGACAAGGGACGATAGTTTGTCATGCGCAGCGCTCTCTGCTTGTACAAAAAGGGCGTCAGAAAATGTCGATTTATCGAAATGTTGGCGTGAGTCCAAAGGGGCTAACGTTGTGCCAGTGTCAGAGTTGCTGAGGGTCGGCGGCATTATGCAAGCACATTTTAGAGCAGGGGGAGATATCAAAAATCTTCCCTCAGAGATTGTGTCTCCTAATGTCAGCCGAATCTTTAAAAATCCTCTTGTGCATCTTAAAACGCGTCTTGGCCAAAAAGTAGAATTTTGTGCTTATTACATGGGCGCTATTGCGGATGCGTTGGATGATTTTAATGTGCTTTTAACCCAAAACGTCCAAGGGCTTATTTTTCAAGAAAGCCATGATCAGATTTTTCAAGAAGAGGACAGGCCTGAGCAAGATATGCATTTTGATCCTGCGGCTTACCTAGAGCTTCATCAAGATGTAAGAAATGAATTTTCTAAAGGGGATCCGCCGTTAAAAGACGTGTTGGCACGCGCTCTTCATCATTACGAAACCCTTGGCAAACGAGAAAACCGCTCCTATCGCATGAGTTTTCTGCAAGAGCCTCTCAAAATGGATCCCTCAACGACATCAAGACCTCTTGTGTATATGGCGTTGAATCCAGATTTGCAAAAACATTTTGAAAATCTTTCTTTTTCTGACGCACTGGAAAAAGCCAAAGAGCATTACAAGGTGTGCGCTCTTCAAGAAGGACGCAACCTTTATATTGCATCGTCAAGCCCCCATGACGCGCGTGCTCAAGAGCTAGCCGCGTGCGCACTTCCTGATGGGTTTGATTTAGAACTTTATTTAGTTCAAAATCCCGAAGTCACTGCTTACGCAAAAGCCCACCTCTATGACCTGAGCGCCTTTGCTCAGCTACATGCAAAGACGCGAGGCGGAAATTTAAACTATCATGTATTCGTTGCAGATGATTACTTACTGTTGAATCCTGACTTGGGGCCCAGCGTGTCTGAACTTTGTGATAAAAAGAAATACTCTTTTCTAAAATACCACTATGTAAATCACGGGTTTTACGAAGGAAGACTTGCCCACTTGCCTCAAGGGTTTAATCCTCTCATTTATCTAATGATGAATCCAGATATTGAAAACCATTTTTTGCAAAATGATGAACCTTTGGAGAATCTCCTTTCACGAGCTGCTCATCATTACCTGAAACATGGCATGATCGAGCAAAGACTTTATCAAAAAAATGTGCCCGAGCGTTATGGGCATGCTCAGATAATTTCTACCCCAGATGACTTTGATATCCGCTTATACTTAGCATTCAATCCCGATCTTATGAGGGCGTACAGCCAAGAACCCTGGAGTACATGCCGTAAACTAGCCACGGCGCACTTTTTGGATTTTGGAAAGCAAGAAAAACGGCGCTATTAGCTAAGAATTTTTTTAAACAATGAGTTAAGCTAGCATGCCTTGATTTAGATATACCCGTGGCATCACCAAGACCTGCTACGTGAAGTGCCACGCTGAGTAATGCCCCCTATGGAAGCAAGCACACGAAAAGGTCCTAAGTATGTCAGCAAAAAGATGGCCAACCACGCTGTTTCAACGTTCATCTGTGGTGCGAATACAAAACTATCTCTAAGAGAGGGGCCTCATGGCAACGCCCAAGGATCATGGCAACGACCCCGCTTTATTCCTGATTATAACGCCCGGTATCGATCCATCAAATCCGTGACAGCGTTTTCCACGCGTGTTACCTCGTTTTCGTTTGTGCCCTTGATGACAATGCGCACGCCGTGGTTTGTTTCGCTGATCCAGTAAGGATAACTGCCGATCTCCACATGGGGGTACGCTTTGTCAAGATCCTCAAGGCCTTGGGCGATAACGCCCTCAACAACGGCGCCCACGACTTCGCGGCTATGAAGGCGGGGGCCCTTGCGAAGGGTGGGCATAAGATTTTTGAACATCGCCTGCATAATGGCGGGAATACCGGCCATCACGTAAACATTTTCAATTTGAAAGCCTGGGGCAGCGCTTACGGTGTTATCAATGAGGGTGGCACCCGCCGGCATCACGGTCATTCGGGTAAGGGCTTCAGGGGCGCGAGGTGACGGATAGCGTTCGTAAAGTCGGCGCAGTGCCTCAAGGGAGCACACCAGGGGGCGATCGAACGCTTTAGCCATGCACGCGGCCGTGATGTCATCGTGGGTAGGGCCAATGCCGCCTGTGGTAAACACATAATCCATTTGAGACGAAAGGGCGCGCACGGCCGTCACAATTCCATCCTCGACGTCGGCCACAACGCGCGCCTCTTTTAACCGGATGCCCATTTCTTGCAGGTGCGTGGCCATGAATGACAGATTCACGTCTTGGACTTGCCCTGATAAAATTTCATTCCCAATGATTAAAATGCCGGCGTTGATGGTCTCTTTTGGCCACACTTGGATTTTCTCCCCACATGATTCATGCTACATAGCCTTAGCGAGTATCGTACGAGAGTCAATATGCTTTTTTCTGCCCCCCTTATCAGTGGTCGTCTGATTCAGCGTTACAAACGGTTTTTGGCCGATGTTATTTTGGATAGCGGCGAGCCCATCACGGCCCATTGCCCCAATTCAGGCTCTATGCTGGGGGTTAAAGAGCCAGGTTCGCGCGTATGGCTGTCAAAAAGTCTTGAGGGGACCAAAAGAAAGTATCCCCATACGTGGGAGATGATCGAAGTGGATGGTACCCTTGTGGGTATTCACACGACCTTGGCCAATAAGCTTGTGGAAGAAGCGCTTCTTACGGGGGTGATTGAGGAATTTCAAGCGTATAAGTCGATTCGCCGGGAAGTGGCCTATGGTCAAAACTCGCGCGTTGATTTTCTGTTGCAACAAGAAGGCTTGCCGGATGTGTACCTTGAGGTAAAAAGTGTGCACTTAAGCCAAGGCACCCAGGCCCGCTTTCCCGACGCCGTAACGGCCCGCGGGACAAAACACTTGAAAGAGCTTGCCGCCATGTGCGTGGCAGGGGCACGCGCTGTCGTTCTTTATGTGGTACAGCGCGAAGATGTGACATCTTTTGATCTAGCAAGGGAGATTGATCCCGTGTACGCAAAAACCTCCCGCGAGGTATTGATGACAGGGGTCGAGGCACTGTGTTATGCTTGTGCGGTTTCTTTAGAAGGGATTAAGGTCGCAAGGCCGATTCCCCTCGCATTTTAGCGGATCCAAAAGGATAACATTTATGAATCGTCGACGTATCCAGACTGGTGGAGAAGAGATAACCCTGCATAATCCCCAAGATTTTGATGGCATGCGGGCGGCGGGAAAACTCGCGGCCAGGACCTTGGATCTGGTGGAGGGGCTTGTGGGTGAAGGCGTCTCAACCCTTGCCTTGAACGAGGCGTGCCACGCCTTTATTGTGGACAAGGGCGCGATTCCCGCCCCCCTTAACTATAAAGGCTTTCCAAAATCCATTTGTACGTCCGTCAATCATGTGGTGTGCCACGGGATTCCCAGTGCCGAAAAGATCCTTAAAAAAGGGGATATTATCAACATCGATGTGACCGTCATTGTGGATGGTTGGTACGGTGACAGCAGCCGCATGTTTGTTGTGGGCAAAGCCAGTAAGCAGGCGCAAAAATTAGTGGACGTGACCTATGAGGCCATGATGCGTGGTATTGAGACTGTGAAGCCTGGGGCGACTTTTGGCGATATCGGTTATACCATTCAAACCTACGCCGAGGGGATGCGCTTTTCCGTGGTGCGTGATTTTTGTGGCCACGGCATTGGACGAGAGTTCCACGCGGCTCCCAATGTGCTGCACTTTGGACGACCAGGCGAAGGCCCCGTTCTTCACGAAGGAATGTTTTTTACCATCGAGCCCATGTTGAATGTGGGGCGACCCGAGGTGCGGATCTTGCCCGATGGATGGACGGCCGTGACCAAAGATCATTCGCTGTCGGCCCAGTGGGAGCATACCCTAGGGGTGACCGCGAGCGGCTTCGAAATCTTTACGGTTTCTTGACGTGAATGTGCCCACAAGGTAGCGTGTCAAGAGACTGATGTAACAAAGAAAAATCTCTTAAAATTAGGTGAGATCATGCAAAATAACCCCATGTCGTTTCAGGATATCATTTTAACACTCCAGGCTTTTTGGGCAAAGCAGGGCTGTGTGGTGCTCCAACCCTATGACATGGAAATGGGCGCAGGAACTTTTCACCCGGCGACCACTTTGAAATGCCTGGGAGAGACGCCGTGGTCTGTGGCCTACGTTCAGCCCTCACGCCGTCCCACGGACGGTCGGTACGGGGACAACCCCAACCGTGTTCAGCATTTTTACCAGTTTCAGGTGATCCTCAAGCCGTCCCCTGCCAACATCCAAGAGCTTTACCTCAAAAGTTTAAAAGAGATTGGCCTCGATGCAAGCCTTCATGATATTCGGTTTGTGGAGGACAACTGGGAGAGCCCAACCCTTGGGGCGTCTGGCCTTGGGTGGGAGGTATGGTGTGATGGACAAGAAGTGACCCAGTTTACCTATTTCCAACAAATGGGCGGGATCGAGTGCGCGCCTGTGAGCGGGGAAATCACGTATGGTCTTGAGCGCATTGCCTGCGTCCTTCAAGGCCTTGAGAATATTTTCGAGATCAAATGGAATGATCCCAAAAGCCCCACGCCCATGACTTACGGCGACGTCTTTTTACAAAATGAACGAGAATCATCCGCCTATAACTTCGAGCACGCCGATGTCACAAAACTGCACCGACAGTTTGAGGACGCCGAAGAAGTCTGCCAGAATCTCCTGGCCAAAGGGTTGTCCCTTCCGGCGTACGAGCAGTGCGTGAAAGCAAGCCATCTTTTTAATCTTTTGGACGCGAGAGGCGTCATCAGCGTCCTAGAACGCGCCAGCTTCATTGCCCGTGTGCGTGCCCTTGCCAAGGGATGCTGCGAAGTCTTTTTAGGAGAGTCCCGATGAGTGAGTTACTGCTTGAGGTTTTGTGCGAAGAGATTCCCGCACGGTTTCAAAAAAAGGCGGCTCTAGATTTTGAACGTCTGGCGGGGGACACCCTGTCAAAAATGGGCCTCACGTTCACGGCGTGTACGGCGTACATTAGCCCTAGGCGTCTGGCGCTTGTGGTCACGGGACTGCCTGCGGCGACTCCGGCTGTGACCCAAGAACGCAAAGGCCCTAAAGTGGACGCCCCTGACCATGTCATTCAGGGCTTTTTAAAGTCGGTAGGATTGACCCTGGAGGACTGTACGCGTCAAGAGACCCCCAAAGGAACGTTTTTGATGGCGCTCAAAGAGATCCCTAGCCAAAAAACCCAGGACGTGTTGGGACCCATCTTCGAAGAGCTTTTGGTGAATTTTCCTTGGCCTCAAACCATGCGGTGGGGGTGTGGCACAAAAGGATGGGTACGCCCTGTTCACAGTCTTTTGGCCATTTTTGAAGGGGCAGTCATCCCCATGACTCTCCGCTTTGGTGAGAAAGAAGGCGCGCCAACCATTGTGTCTGGTAATACCACTTGCGGACACCGCTTTTTAGAACCCCGCGCGATTAAGGTTACAAACGCTTCAGACTATCTGACCCAGCTCAAAGACGCCTACGTCATGGTGGACGCCCAGGCCCGCAAGGAGATGATTACAACCCAGCTCAGCCACCTTGTTCAAGAAAAAGGGCTCGTGGTGAAAGATGATCCAGGTTTGCTTGAGGAAGTGGCAGGGCTTGTGGAGTGGCCGGTCGTTCACTTAGGCACCATCGCCTCGTCCTATATGGTGCTGCCGCCAGAGGTGCTTATTACTACCATGCGGGTACATCAACGTTACTTTGCCCTTGAGAATGCCAAAGGCGCCCTTGCACCCTTTTTTGGATTTGCGGCCAACACTGTGACCAGCGATGAAGGCCACAAAGTGGTGCAAGGAAATGAGCGTGTGCTAAAGGCGCGACTTTCGGATGCGCTTTTCTTTTACACTCAAGATCAAAAGGTGCTTTTAGAAGAGCATGCCGATGCCCTCTCTAAGATCACGTTCCATGCTAAGCTTGGGACCCTTGCTCAAAAACGTGATCGTCTTGAGGTGCTTGCCAAAAAAGTGGCCGGCGTCCTAGGATTTGATCAAACTCAAGCAGCCCTCGCGGCGCGTCTTTGCAAGGCCGATCTTGTGACGGGCATGGTTTACGAGTTTCCAGAGCTACAAGGAATTATGGGTGGATACTATGCAAGATCCAGTGGATACGGTGAAGAGGTGGCGGCTGCCATCGCCCAGCAGTATCAACCAAAAGGTCCCGAAGACGCGCTTCCTGGATCGCTTTTGGGTCTTATTGTGGCCCTTGTTGACCGCCTGGATACGCTCACAGGGTTTTGTGCTGTTGGGATTATGCCCACAGGGTCGGGTGATCCCTTTGCCCTGCGGCGCGCGGCCCTTGGCATCATTAGAATTCTTGAAAATGAAATGTTTAAGGTGTCTTTGCCCACGCTTCTTGGTTGGGCCTATGATCTTTACGCGCCGTTACTTCAAGCGTCGGGTGAAAAGATTCTCACAAAAGAAGCAACCCTCGACACCCTTCTTTCCTTTATGAAAGACCGCATTAAGGTGCTTTGGCGGGATCAAGGGATTCGCCATGATTATGTGGAGGCGCTTTTGAATGTGGTGGAAACACCACTTTCACAGTTCTATTCAAAGCTCACAGCCTTTCAAAATTTTGTGCAAAGTTCTCGCACAAAGGCTCAAGAGTTGCTAGAGGCTTACCGGCGAGGGGCCAACATCGTGCGCATCGAAGAAGAAAAAGACGGGCGCTCGTACGCTGATGTGTCTCTTCAAGAAAGCCTGATGGGGGAGGTGGCCGAGAAAAATCTCTTTAACGCCCTGAAGCGTCTTGATCAAACCTTGACGCCGCTTTTAGAAACAAGTCGATATGCAGAGACTTTTGACGCGCTTCTTTCTTTATGTGAGCCTTTGGATGAATTTTTTACCCATGTTACCGTTAACGCGCCTCAAGCGGAGGTAAGACAAAACAGGCTAGCCCTTTTGGCACGCCTTAAAGTGCGTCTAGAGAAAGTCGCAGCATTTTCAACATTGGAGGATTTATAAGATGTCAGGATTAGCAGAACACGTGAGGGAAGAACTGATTGCAGCGGCAAGAGAAGCGTGCGCCAAGGCCTATGCCCCCTATTCAAAATTCAGGGTGGGTGCGGCTGTGTTGACCCAGCAAGGACACATCTATCAGGGGTGTAACGTCGAAAATGGGGCCTATCCTTTGTGCGTTTGCGCTGAGCGTAATGCCATTGCGAGAGCTGTCATAGAAGAGGGGCCTACCATGAGTTTGAAGGCCATCGCCATCATTAATATGAACGAGCAAGAATGCACTCCGTGTGGCGGATGTCGCCAAGTAATATCTGAATTCGGTAAAAGCACGACGGTCCTCTATGTAGGCGGACAAGGCTGGACAGAGACACCTCTTTACACCCTTTTGCCCGGCGTTTTTGACTTCATGCCGGAGGTTTAAGATCCTTTTTTTGGAGGGCAAATTTCTTGCCTTCCAAGGGATTTCTTTTGGGGCAACAGCCCTTCAGGAATAAAAATACGCTTCCCAATGGGCGGGGTCGCTTCTTTGATGTTGGCGGCCACACGCTTGTGGGCTTGGATCATGACAAGTCCCCCAATTTTTTTTAGCCACTTATGTCCGAAATCCTCAAGTCCCTCTTGCAGGTTATGGGACAAAAAGGGATCCATGGGTGGGTGAAACAGGCAGTAGGTAGGTTTGGTGGGGCTAAAACAGGACTCGTCCGCCAGGGTAAAGAGTTGTCTTCCTGAATAGGGGGTGCCAACGCCAAAGGGGGTCAAGGGGGCTCGTGCCCAAAGACCTCGGCGATTGGGCACAAAAATCAACAGCTCACCGCCCGAAACAAGCACACGCCACGCCTCACGCAGGATGGTTTTGGGGTCGGCGGCAAACTCCAGCGAATGAATAATCAAAAGCTTGTTGAGGGAACAGTCGGGCAAAGGAATCCTATCCACGGGGCACAGACATGCAAAATTTGAGCCTTCTAAAGGAAAAGGGCACACACCCATGGGGGCCGGCATGAGCATCAGCGCGCGCGTGCACCTGCCTAAAAAGAGTTCCATAAAGGGATGACCATAACCAAAACAAGCAAGGGTTTGACCCCATGAATCGTGCCATAGGGATCTCAGCTGACGATTGATGGCACTTTTTACCATGTCCCCCTGGGGGCTTTGGTAAAAGTCATAGAGTGTTGCAACATCAATCCACATAGACAGGGCTCGTGCGTCATATATGACCAGTATAACAAGAAAAGCGCCGGCATCCTATAAAGAGAATGAAGGGGTGCAAGTCATGAGAATGCCTTTCCGCCCTTGGAAGTAACCGTTCTCTTGCTCAAACGTACAGACTTTTTGAAAGCCTGCTTTTTCATAGACATGAACGGCGCGTGGGTTGCTAAGAAACGGATCAATGAGAAACGTTTTTGTGGTAGGGGCAACGTCCTTCACATAAAAAGTCATAAAAGCTTTGAGGGTGGACGCAGCCATTTTTTTGCCGATAAAGGCGGGCGCCCCAATACAGAAATCAAGGCCGATGGTCAGGCCCTCTTTGGCAAGGTAAGGCCTAAAATAAGGGGGCGGGTCGGTTGTGTCGTTTTCTTCGTGGGTGATGATAAAAGAAAACGGCGTGAGATTATGAAGTCCCAACCAATAATGATTCATGCCGTTAAAATAGGATGACGCTGACGGGCGCCCTTTTGTGAAATGGGCGATGTCATCCCGGTGTGCTTGACTGTTATCCCAAAATTCTTGGATGTGAGGGGTGTCAAGCCAGTCAAAGACAAGGGAAAGATCTGCAGGTGTGACAGGGCGAAATGAGTACATCATCAAACGTTTTTGTCAAGAAAGTAAGAGTAATACATAAGTACAGAGTATAAAAAAAGCCTCCTTTGGGAGGCTTTTTTTATACATCAAAGAAATGCTTATTTCTTTTCTGCTGCCGCTGCTTCGTGACCAGCTGCCGCTGCTTCGTGACCAGCCGCAGAGTCTTTAGCTGCTTCGGCTGTGCTGTTGGCAACTTCTTCTACTTTTTTGCCAGCAGCTGCGGCGGCGTCATGGGCTGCTGCCGCTGCTTCGTGGCCAGCTGCTTCAACGCTTTGCGTGGCTGCAGGAGCAGCTTCGTGTCCAGCTTCTGGCGCTGCTGCAGGAGCAGCGGCATCATGGCCAGCTGCAGGAGCGGCTTCTGGTGCTGCAGGAGCTGCAGTCTCAGCGGGAGCTGCTGCGTTCTCTTCTTTTTTCTTGTCGCCACAACCAACCAAAGCAAGAGCAGCGATCGCGCCGCTAACTGCTAAAAGTGACTTGATTTTCATTATATTATCTCCTTAACCACTACTCTAAAAAAACAAACTTTTTAGAACTACTACACCCATTAGACTAACATGTGTTGGAAATCAAGGCAATGCGGTCTTTTTTTGGGAGAAAAGTCGACTAACACTTTGAAAAAAATAGTTCAATGAAAGAGGCCTTTGTTCTAAAAATTTTTTTTATCAGAGGCCAGAAGGTCTTTGATTCCTAAAACGGGGGCCTTAAAATAGTTTTCCACGAGTTCCCTCGGGACATCGCGCCAAGAAGAATGTTGCCAAGCGGGCCTTCTGTCTTTGTCAATGACTGCCGCCCTGATACCCTCTTGAAAGTCTTTTGTTCTGACAAAGTGTTGGCTTAGTTGAAATTCAAGGGTCATGGCCTCGGGAAAAGAAAGATCACGGGCGCGTGATAAGTACTCAAAGGTAGTGTGAAGGCTCAAGGGGCAGCGTTTGTTAAGGACCTCTAGGGTTTCCTTGGCAAAGGAACCAGCTTCCCGTTCAAGGGATGAAAAAATCTCTTCTAAAGAGTTTTTTGCAAAATGCGCATCGATGAGCGGCTGTTGTTGTTGGAGCATAGATACAGGTGAGGGGTGTACAAATGGCTGCAAAAGGGCGTCAACCTCACTGTGTGTACGGGGTGTCTTTTTAAGAAATGCGTTTTCGATCTCTGAGTAGGCGCTCTTTGCACAAAAGTGTGTTGCAAGACCAATATACAGGGCGTCAGACCCTGTAATACAAAGGCCTGTCAGGCCAAGATAGAGACCGATGGCGCCTGGGCATTCATTCAAAAAAGCCTGAGCGCCCACATCGGGAAAATAACCGATATTGGTTTCAGGCATGGCAAGGACACTGTTTTCACAAACCACTCGGTGAGATCCGTGCACGCTTGCACCCACACCGCCCCCCATGGTGAAGCCGTGAAGTAAGCTTACATAAGGTTTCGAAAAAGCCCGAAGACGTACGTTAAAAGTGTATTCGCGGCGAAAAAGTTCTTCAAGGAAAGCGTAGTCGTTGGCGCGCTGGGCGCCATGCACGGACCGTAAGTCACCTCCCGCACAAAAAGCGCGTGCGCCTTGCCCCGTGACAAGGACGCATGAAATGCTCGGATCATGTTCCCAGGCAAGGGTCAGCTGATCCAGGGTCTTCATCATGGGGTAGCTCAGTGCATTCAGGGTTTCCTCACGCGTAAAATGCATGCGACCAAGGGGGCCCGTTTGTGTGTAAGAAATATGGGCATGAGGATCAGGAAGCGAAAAGGTCATAAAGGGTACTTTTTTTATTTTAGGCTCATGCTTCTATGACACCTTGTCTTGAGGTTCAAGTCAACCCTCACGGTGCTTAGGCGCGCGCCACAGCAAAGGTTTGAAGGCGCCTGAAAAGGAAGCAAGAAGGAAAAAGCAAGGCAGGCACGCAAAAGCACTCAAAAGATAAAACTCTTCCCAAGTCACATGGTCCGCCGTCCACCCTGCAAGGAAAGAAAGGCAAACCCGGCACAAAGAGCCAAAAGAGCAAAGTAGGGCGAAGTGACTGGCCGTAAAGTTGCGAGCACAGCGCGAGGACAAGTAGACGAGATACGCAGTCGTCCCCATACCGCACGCGACGTTTTCAATGCCGATGCTGATGAACAGGCACACAAGGTCATGCCCCATGGAGGCTTGGACAAAGAACATGAGGCTTGCGAAAATCTGAAGGGCGCTACACAGCATCAGGTTGAAAACAAGAGACCACCGGGTGAGAAGAAGGCCGCCCAGAAGACTGCCGAAGACAGCGGCGGCGATCCCAAAGGATTTGGCGACGTGGGCAATCTCGATCTTGCTAAAGCCGATTTCCAAAAGAAACGGTATGGTCATGGTGTTGAGAACCGTATCCCCGATCTTGTAGGAAAAGATAAATAAAAGGGTGAGGGAAAGCTCGGGACGCTTTATAAGCGCCATAAAGGGTTTCAAGATAAAAGGCGTGTTTGTTTCATCGTTGAATTTGAGAGAGGGCGTTGAAGGGGGGGTGTCTGGTTCGGGGGTCAAAAGGGTTGTAATGATGCCCACAATCACACAGCCCGCCATAATGGCATAGACACAAAACCAAGAAAAATATGAGGCAAGATATAAAGCGCCGGCCCCAGAGACCCACATGCCAAGGCGGTACCCAAAACTAGAGGCACCCGCCCCCGCGCCCGCTCTTTTTGTCTCAAGGGCTTCGATGCGGTAGGCCTCAACAACGATATCTTGGGTGGCAGAACACACAGACACAAAAAAAGCGGCGCAAGCAGTCCAAAGGGGCGCGTCGCTGGGCGAGGAGGCACCAAGCGTGAGAAGACTGATGATCAGACAAAGCTGACTTGCAAGCATCCATCCTTTGCGCTTGCCAAAGACAGTTCCAAAAAAGGGGAGGGTGATTTTATCAAGGAAAGGGGCCCATAAAAATTTTAGGGTATAAGGGATGGTTGCAAAGGCAAAAAGGCCTAAGGTAGTTTTTGTCAGGCCTACTTCCAAAAGCCACACATGAAGGGTGGCCAGGGTCAAAAGAAAGGGCAACCCACTGGAAAAACCCAAAAATAAGACAGCCAGAACCCGGGGATCTTGATAGGCTCTGGCGGCAACACGCCAGCTGTGCACGCTACTCAACTCTGCACGGAACTTTAGCCATTTTAACCAATTGTCAGAAAAACTCAAGAAAAACAAGAAAAGTGGTGGAGCCGAGGGGGATCGAACCCCTGACCTCTACAATGCCATTGTAGCGCTCTCCCAGCTGAGCTACGGCCCCAATGCCCACAACCTACGAGGAGTTGGAGCAAAATGCAAGGGGAAAGATCGGGATGTTTTTTCTTTTTCAAGGGAAAAAGAGGACGCCTCAAGGGACAACACTGGAGGCGACAAAAAAGAAGAAAAGGGGCGAGAAACACTGCTTGAGGCTTCTCTTTTTTTAGACTACTTCAGATTTTGTGAGGTAGTTTTTGCACCTCTCGATCAAGAAAAGCCTTCATTTTTTTGATAATGAAAGGACTGTCTTCTTCAAGGGCGAAGTGACCAGTCTCAAGAAGATGATAGTCAATATTCTTCACGTCGCGTTTGTAGGCCTGTGCGCCGCCTTCGGGAAAGAAGGCATCGTTCTTGCCCCAAATAATCAAGATGGGAGGCTGATTTTGTCGCAGATATTCCTGCCATACCGGATATCGGTTGAGGTTGTTTTGGTAATCATAGAAAAGATCGAGCTGCACACGGTGCTGACCAGGGCGCGAGAGTTTCATAAAATCGAGGTTCCAGTTTTCTGGCAGAATGGCGTCTGGTTGGCGCGTGCCATGTGTGTACTGCCACTTTATGGCTTCTAAGCTGAAAACGTTTTCTGGGATCGTCTCTTCCAGCTCTGACGTTTTGTGTTTCCAGTAATCGAGCACGGGGCCCCATCCTTTGGCACTAATCCCTTCTTCGGAGGCATTGGTGCTGTGGATCACGGGTCCTGTGACGCGCTCAGGATGCTTTGTGGCAATCCCAAAACCTGTGGGCGCGCCGCAATCTTTGATCATGAGCGTGTCCTGTGTGATCGCGCTGCTTGAGAAAAGATTTTCTTATGGGAATATCCTTCACTCACAGCGGGGGACGATGTTTGATAACGGGGAAGTCGATATCCGTTTTAAGGGCGCTGTTAAGATAGTTTGTCCAGACGTTAAGCGCGACGTGTTGAATGATCTCGATGACTTGCGCGTCGCTGTAGCCAGCGTCTTTGACGACGCGGACATCATCGTCACTCACATGACCCCGGGTATTGGCCACTTTTACGGCAAAGCGCACGGCAACGTTTGCCATAAGATCGTTTGAGGCGCCTTGACGGTTGGCAGTGATTTCGGCGTCATCAAGTTTTGCCAGATGTTTACCAAGGTACGTATGGGCTGAAAGGCAGTAATCGCACCCGTTAAGTTCGGCCACCGCCAGGGCGATACGCTCGCGTGTTGGTGCCGGCAACTCTCCCTTGCCAAGAGCGCCGAACATACTAAGGTAACCTTCGAGGGCGGCTGGGCTATGGGAAACCAGACGGAACAGGTTGGGAACAGTGCCCAGCATGTGTTTGACATCCTCAAGCATAAGCTGTGAGGCGTTAGGGGCTTGCTCGATCGAAGCAGGGGTGTGAATCCGTGACATGAAAACTCTCCTTGGTTAAGGTGTTGTGACACTTCTTTTTGGTGATATTTTTATGGTATCAAGTTTCATTTCACGGCATAATAAGGAAATACTGAGAAATACTATTTCATAATTTGAGATAATAATGGATCGCCTCGCCTCAATGTCTCTCTTTGTTACCGTCGCTGAAACGGGTGGTTTTTCTGCCGCCTCGCGCAAACTTGGCATGCCGCTGCCCACAGTCAGTCGCAAAATCAGCGAACTAGAAACGTATTTAAAGGTTCGATTGCTGAATCGCTCAACACGAAGGTTGGAGCTTACTGAGAGTGGAAAATCCTACCTGGCTGCTTGCAAACGTATCATAGACGAAGTCCATGAGGCCGAGCGCGTTGCTGCAAACGAATATACCGCGCCGAAAGGAGAGCTGATGATTACGGCCCCCATTTGGTTTGGCAGATTACACCTTTTGCCGGTGGTCATTGACTTTCTCAAGGCTTACCCCGATATCGACGTGGGCTTGATGCTGACGGACCGCGTGGTGAGCTTGCTTGAAGAGCATGTGGATTTGGCCCTTCGTATTGGTGCGTTACCTGATAGTAGTATGATGGCAATACGCCTTGGCGCTATTCGTCAGGTTGTCTGTGCAAGTCCTGCCTATCTTGAAGCGCACGGGACGCCTAAAACGCCCATGGATTTATTGCAGCATCATTGCATCATGATGCAGGTCTATAATTCAACACCATGGACCTTTACCACTGGTTCAAAAACAATCACTGTTCCCGTGCGAGCACGTTTGACGGTCTCCACTGCCGAAGCCGCCATTGACGCGGCCGTTGGAGGGATTGGGATTACGCGTGTTCTTTCCTATCAGATGGCAGCGATGCAAAAGGCTGGAAAGCTTGTCACCCTTTTGGATGCGTTCGAACCTGCTGTCTTACCTGTGAGCATGCTTTACATGAGTGGTCGGATTTTACCCTTAAAACTGAGGGCTTTTCTTGATTTTGCAATTCCGCGATTAAGAGCGCAGGTGGCGCCTTTCTAAGGTTTTCGGATTAAGATTTTTTACCGCAAAAAAAAGGAGGGATTCAAAACCCCTCCTTTTTGATGAGTTTATTCTTAAGATTAAAAGAACTTGGACACTGTGGCGAGCAAGAGAAGCGCCACAATGTTAATAATTTTAATCATGGGGTTGACGGCAGGACCCGCCGTGTCCTTATAAGGATCACCGACGGTGTCTCCTGTGACGGACGCTTTGTGTGCGTCAGATCCTTTACCTCCAAAGTGCCCATCTTCGATATATTTCTTGGCATTGTCCCACGCACCGCCACCAGAAGTCATGGAAATGGCCACAAAAAGCCCTGTGACGATGGCGCCAAGGAGCATGGCGCCCAGCGTCGTAAAGGCGGCCTCTGGGCCTGCCACAAAGCGGATGAGCGCCCAGCAAAGCACAGGGGCTAAAACCGGCAGCAAAGACGGGAGAATCATTTCTTTGATGGCAGAGCGCGTCAAAAGATCAACAGCCCGTGTATAGTCAGGCTTGTCTTTGCCTGTCATGATGCCCGTCAGTTCCTTGAATTGGCGCCTGACTTCGACAACGACAGCGCCTCCCGCACGGCCCACGGCCATCATGCCCATGGCTCCAAAGAGGTACGGCAAAAGGCCGCCCAAGAAAAGACCAATGACCACATAGGGATCTTGAAGCTCAAAGGAAACGTGAAGGTTAGGAAAGTAATGGTGCAGGTCATGGGTATAGGCTGCAAACAGAACCAATGCTGCCAGAGCCGCAGATCCAATGGCGTATCCCTTGGTCACGGCTTTGGTTGTGTTGCCAACAGCGTCAAGGGCGTCGGTGACGTCACGCACAGAGGCTGGAAGCTCTGCCATTTCCGCGATCCCCCCAGCGTTATCGGTGATGGGACCATACGCGTCAAGGGCGACGATCACGCCGGCCAAAGACAGCATGGACGTGGCCGCCAAAGATACACCCATAATGCCAGCGAGATCAAAGGCTGCCCAAATACCAAGGCAGATAATGATCACGGGAAGGGCGCACGCCTCCATAGAGATGGCAAGGCCTTGGATGATGTTGGTGGCGTGACCCGTGACAGAAGCAGACGCCACACTTTTGACGGGTCTGAACTTTGTGGATGTGTAGTATTCTGTTGCCACAACCATGAGACCTGTGACGGCAAAGCCCACAAGCACACACAAAATCAGCGTATTACTTGTGAGAGTATATCCAGCGACATCAAATGACACACCGTCTGGGACTAAATACCTTGTTACCCCGTAAATCAGTGCAAAAGAAGCAATTCCCGAGGCAAAAAGGCCTTTGTAAAGCGCCTTCATGACGTCTTTACTGCTGCCAAGCTTGACAAAGAAGGTCCCCAGGACCGACCCGATAATACACACAGCGCCAACAGCCAAGGGGTACATCATGAGGGTATCGCGGGCAATGCCTGTGGCAAAAATGGAGGCAAGAAGCATGGTCGCGACCAAGGTCACCACATAGGTCTCGAAAAGGTCAGCGGCCATCCCCGCGCAGTCACCCACGTTATCGCCGACGTTGTCGGCAATAACGGCAGGGTTGCGAGGGTCATCTTCGGGAATGCCGGCCTCGATCTTGCCCACAAGGTCCGCGCCCACGTCAGCACCCTTTGTAAAGATGCCGCCACCAAGACGTGCAAAAATGGAAATGAGGGACGCTCCAAAACCAAGGGAGATAAGAGCTTCTAGCATCACGCGCTCTTCAATGCCTTGACGGTGAAGATAGAAGTAATAAAGAGCGACTCCGAGAAGGCCAAGCCCAACCACCAAAAGACCTGTGATGGCACCGCCCTTAAAGGCGATATCCAGGGCCTGGGTCATGCCAGTTCGGGCAGCCTCTGCGGTACGCACGTTAGCGCGAACTGAAACGGTCATGCCGATATAGCCCGTCAGACCCGACAAAACAGCGCCAATGATAAAGCCAACAGTTGCATAGCCACCGAGTAAGAAGAACAAAAGCGCTGCCACCAAAATTCCCACAATCGTAATGGTTTTATATTGGCGGTCGAGATACGCCTTAGCGCCTTCTTGGATGGCGGCTGCGATTTCTTTCATGCGCTCGTTGCCGTCGGGCGCCTTGAGTACTTGGTTGGACGCCACAAACCCGTAAACAAGGGCCAGAAGCGCACAGCCGATTATGAGAGTGTATTCGATCATGTCATCCTCTTTGGGTTAAGCCCAGCCCTACCGTGTTAGAAAAGAGTCTTTCTCAGGCATGCTGGGACTTTTCTTCAGTTTCAAAGGCTGCCAGATCATTAACGGGTATGCAACAATTTAATTAAAAGTTAAAAGATTATTAGTAGTTTGAAAATGAATGATAAAGTTAATGGTCATGCCGTTTGGAGACTTTTTGTCTATGGGGAAATGCCATCTTTTCCTGGTGACGTGCTTTTTATGCAACAAAGAATAATGCCCTGTTGTCTTTCTTTCTAAAGCCGACATCGAATAAAAGAAGCTTTAGAAAAAAAGGATTTCCTTTATAGTGAGGGATGTGTACGTAAAAGGATCGGTAAAACAAAGGAGCCATCCCATGACTTCACACCATCAAGATCACGCCCTTAAAGGGGCTTTTTATATGATCCTTTCCATGTTGACGTTCTGTGTGGTGAATGTGGTCGTGAAAGACACGGCCGGACATTACCCCATTTTGCAGCTTGTCTTCTTTCGAAATGTATTTGCGCTACTGCCGTGTTATCTGATCTTGCGCACTGCAGGCGGGGTCAATCTTCTAAGGACTCCTCAAGTGCCATCACATGTGTTGTGTGGGACCATGGGTGTTTTGGCCCTTTTTTGCTTGTTTACGTCCTTTAGAGAGCTGCCCTTGGCCGATGCGACGGTTTACTGTTACACCTCCATTTTCTTTGTGACCCTCTTTTCAATCCTTATTTTGAAGGAAAAGGTCAGTCTTCCCATTTGGGGCGCGATTTTGGTGGGCTTTGGGGGTGTGGTCTATATGGCAAAACCTTCGGGCGACGTGTTTCAATCGGGTATTTTCTACAGCTTGACGTTCTCCTGTATTGACGCCTTTGTGCTGGTGAGCGCGAGGCGCCTCACGAAAAAAGATCATCCGGCGGCGGTTGTGTTTTACTTCTCTCTTGTGGCAAGTGTGGTTAGCGCTTGCTTTCTGCCCTTTGGGTTTTGGAAGACACCGTCCATGCAGGATTTCGCAAAGCTGGTGTTCCTTGGGCTTGGTGGGGGGCTTGGTCAATTCCTGTTAGCCAGGGCCTGTACCCACGCGCCCGCCGTGGTGGTGGCGCCTTTGACCTATACGTCCTTGGTTTGGAGCGTGCTTTTTGGGTGGCTTTTTTGGTCCGATTTCCCCGCACCCCATTTGTGGATTGGGTGCGCTGTCGTCATGGGATGCGGTCTTTTCATTATCATGCGCGAGCACGCCCAGCAAAAAAAGGCGGCCTCTTTGACTGACCAGGAGCCAGCTAGACCATTGTCTCGCAGGGCGGCCTAGAAATCACGGACAGGCACGCCCTCATGGATGGCCTCCATGTAGGCCTTCCACAAAAGACCAGGATATTTACCCCCGGTAACGTCCTTAGTGGGCGTGCTGTTATCATTGCCCATCCACACGCCCGTAATGATGTCGGGGGTAAGGCCCACAAACCAGGCATCCCTGTGATCTTGGCTAGTTCCTGATTTGCCAGCACACGGCCTTGAAAGCGCTGCGCGCTTGCCCGTTCCGTAGGACATCACCGCTTTTAACAGATCAAGGCATCCCTTAGCGCCGCGCTCGCTAATCACCCGGCTGTTGGTTTTGTGAGTCCGCGTAAATAAGACAGCGCCCGTATGAGCGTCTTTTACGTCGAGAACACCGTAAGGCCATACGCTATAACCTCTGTTGGAAAAGGTTGCGTACGCACCGATAAGTTCAAGAAGAGAGGCCTCGCCTGAGCCCAAGGAAAGGGTCAAGTCGTGGGGTTGGGGACTTGTAAGACCCAAGCGCTGGGCCGTATCGTGAAGGGCTGGGATTCCCATTTGCCGTGCAAGACGCACGGCGCACGCATTCACGGAATACGCAAAACTGTCTTGAAGGGAAAGCTCGCCGCGCGCGCGCCATAAATAGTTTTTGGGCTGCCACTTGCCAATACGAACGGGTTCATCGGAAATCATGGTTTGCGGGGTCATGCCTGATTCAAGGGCACTCAGATAGACAAAGATCTTAAAGGTGGATCCCATTTGCCGCTTGGCTTGAGAGGCACGGTTGAATTGGCTTTTACCGTAATCGATGCCGCCGATCATGGCGCGCACGGCTCCGGAGGGCGTCATGGACACCATGGCAAGTTGGGAAAAACCTGCCTCTTGGGCGTAATCTTCGTAACTTTTGCGTGCGTGCGTTTCGGCTTCGCGCTGAAGTCTTGGATCAAGGGTTGTTTGCACCACCAGGTCCCGGTCAAGAGGGCCTACGAGGGTGGGCAAAAGATCAAACACCCAGTCCGCAAAATAACGCCCGAAGTAAGCTTCTTTTTTTGTAATCCCAAGGGGTGTTTTCATCATAAGAGCGAGCTCTTTTTGGTCTTTTGTAATGAACTCTGCTTGCACCATGGTGTCAAGGACGATGGCCGCGCGCGCGTCACACTGCTCTGGCGAAGAGGTGGGGGCATATTTCGAGGGTGCCTTCAATAGGCCCGCCAGCACGGCGGCCTCATAGAGAGACAGATCCTTGGCGTGCTTGCCAAAGTATTTAAGGGCCGCACTATCCACACCGTACACACCCGCCCCAAGGTAGGCGCGGTTTAGATAAAGACACAGGATTTGATCCTTGGAAAAGCGCCGCTCGAGAGAGAAGGCAAGAATAAGCTCTTGTATCTTGCGGCGCAGCGACTTGTCTTGATAGGTATAAAGCCCTTCTTGCATAAGAAAGTCTTTGGCAAGCTGCTGGGTAAGGGAGCTTCCCCCCTGCACCACGCGGCCCGCTTGATGGTTGGCCCAAAGCGCGCGCGCCAGTCCCAAGAGATCAAGGCCAAAATGGTGGTAAAAGCGCCGGTCTTCAATGGCGATGACGGCTTGTGGAACGTAGGCGGGCACGTCCTTGAGGGTAATGAACTTTCCGTAAAGGTCGCCGTAAGTCGCAAGAAGGGAGCCGTCTTTGGCCAAAAGCGTAATCCCGGGCTTTCTGGTAGAGCGCTCTAAATGGTCAAGGCTTGGTAGGTCATAGCCAAACCACGCAACGCCGATGGCCCCCACCACAAGTCCCCACACCCCAAGGTTTAGAAAAACAAGCATGAGTTTGCCAAAAAAACCTCTTTTTTTTTCAGGTTTTTTTGTCTTTTTTTGTTTTTTTGGGGAGGATTTTAGAGAAGTGCGTGTCATGGAAGAAGTGCTTGGGGAGGGCTGTTAAAGACACGGTCGTAGTATTTCAAAAGGTACAACCGAAACCATCTGGCATAAAGGTGCGGGTTTTTACGGGCGTCACGTCGAATATCTTCGGGCGGGCACCAGGCCGTTTCCAGAATTTCTTGGGGATTGGGATTAATGAAGGTGCTTTCTGGTAAAAACCCTTCGAAAAGATAAGTAAACTCACGCTCATAAAGAGTAGGCGTCAGGGTCAGGGCGTATCGCACATGCCCTTTGGGCTGAAGGCGTACGTCGACGCATAGCTCTTCTTTCACACGCCTCACGGCGGCGTCCCTATTGGATTCGTCCACATAGGGATGGCCACAGCACGTATTGGCCCACAGGCCCGGCGAGTGATACTTCCCAAGGGCACGGCGCTGAATAAGCAGTTGTCCCTTTTCATTGTATAAAAAAACGGAAAAGGCCCGGTGCAAAAAACCCTTTTGGTGGGCATATAATTTTTCAGCGGTGCCAAGGGGCTGGTCTTTTTCGTCCACAAGCACCACATCAATATGCTCAGAACCCGGCAGGGACGAAGAAATCATCGCTTGCGCCTCCGGCTTTTTTTGAGATCTTGGGTCTCTACGCGCGTACTGAATCCGACACCAATATCAAGGGAAGGAGAAGGCGTTTTGGGTGTTGCGCGGATGGCCGCACCCGCCATGGTTTCACGGGAGGGCTGCCAGGGCTTATCACGGTGACGCCTAGGGCCAGTGGCGGCGTCCCACTGATCATTGGGATCCCAGGATTTCTTAAAGGTGAGGGCGTCAGGGGAAGTAGTGCCGTTGGGGGTTTTTGTGGCTGGTGGGCGCAAAGAGGGGGGAAGCCAGGCTTTAGCGTCAGGGCTTGCCAAATGCTTTTGATCGATATCCAAGGAAAGCGGACGTTTATAAGGCTTGATCTTAGGGGTCGGCGTCTTGGCGCACGTCGTTTCTGAGGGGCAAGCAAAGAGTCCTATTAAGACAAGAAAAATATAACGCATACTCTTTCCTTATCTCGTCCACCTATTTGTTGATCCATAACCAGATGATCTTGCAGCTGCCCCCGCCATGGTATCAGCAGGTGCTTTAGAGTAGTAACTGCCTCTGCTGAATGCAGTGGCTGGCAGACGGCGATCCTCATAGGATCCATAGCGTTCAGGTGGAAGGCCTCTGTGATCATTGAGGTGACTGTCGGCTTTTTTAAGGCCTCGCCCGGGCGTCGCGTAGACTTTTGGCGGGGGAGATGTTTCCTTGGGCCCTTGATAGCTCAAGTCTAACGGCCTTTTATAACAAGGTACCACGGCCATAAGGGGACTGGCGGTGCCCGCGCCTCCTATCATCATCAAAGCAAGAAATAAAGCCTTACGCATCGAGGTTTGACACCTTCAACGCATTTTCTTGAATAAAGTCACGACGCGGTTCAACGATATCGCCCATGAGGGTCGAAAAAACTTCTTCTGCCGAATCGGCATGGGAAATTTGAACTTTTAGAAGCGTTCTTGCCTCAGGATCAAGGGTCGTCTCCCACAGTTGATCTGCATTCATTTCACCAAGACCTTTATAGCGTTGGATGCTGATTCCTTTGCGGCCTTCGCCCACAATCTGATCCACAAGGTCAGTGGGACCCGTGACGCGCACGGCGTCCTTGCCAAAGGAAAGGCGGGAGGTTTCTGTAAAGAATTCTTTTAGTTCGTCCTTAAGAAGGTTCAAGCGGTGCGCGTCTCCCGTTTCAAGGGCGGCGCGCGTAAAGTGGATTTTTTCCTGTACGCTTCGAATAAGACGCGTGACTCCAAAAGCATCTTCGTTAAAGGCTTCTGGATCCGCGCGCCAAGCTTCTCCCTCTTCTTGGGAGAGATCAACTTTATTAAGGCGAGTGGCAAGGGCCTCACAGGCTTCAAGACGATTTTCATCTTCCAAAGTGTTGGGAGTTAATAGGCCTAAAATTGCGGCTTGCTCGACGGCGGCTTGATGGGGAATGCGCTGGCTCAAACCCAAGATGTGAGTGCGCGCGTTTTGTGCCTTCAAAACCAAATGTTTCAAGTCCTCTCCCATAAGGCGGGTGCCACTTTCAAGCTCGAGGAGGGCGTTATGGGTGCCAGAATTCACCAAATAATCATCAAGGGCTTTTTGGTTTTTCATGTAGGTCACGCTTTGCCCGCGCTTAACCCCAAAAAGGGGAGGCTGGGCGATATAAAGATATCCGCGCTCGATAAGTTCAGGCATTTGGCGGTAGAAAAACGTAAGAAGCAGCGTGCGAATATGACTGCCATCCACGTCCGCGTCGGTCATGATAATGATCTTGTGATAACGCACCTTGTCAGGATTAAAATCCTCGGATCCAATGCTGGTCCCAAGGGCCGTGACAAGGGTTCCAATTTCAGCAGAGCCCAGCATCTTGTCAAAGCGCGCGCGCTCGACGTTCAAAATTTTACCCTTCAGGGGAAGGATTGCTTGGTTGCGCCTGTTACGCCCACTTTTGGCAGAGCCACCAGCCGAGTCACCCTCGACCAGGAACAATTCGCTTAAGGACGGGTCACGTTCTTGGCAGTCTGCAAGCTTGCCGGGCAGGGATGCAAGGTCAAGGGCGCCTTTACGACGTGTCAGGTCTCGGGCCTTACGCGCCGCTTCTCTTGCCGTTGCGGCCTCGACTGCTTTCATCACAATCTTGCGGCCGTCAGCAGGATGCTCTTCAAACCACTGACCGAGCCGATCAGCCACGAGTCCTTCAACGGCAGGGCGAACTTCGGATGACACAAGTTTGTCTTTTGTTTGAGACGAGAATTTAGGATCTGGCACTTTGACGGAGACAACGCAGGTGAGACCCTCGCGGATGTCTTCACCGGTCAGGGCGACTTTTTCTTTTTTAGCGATACCCGTTGCCGTAATATAGGTGTTCACAACGCGGGTCAGTGCCCCTCTAAAGGCGGCAAGGTGCGTTCCGCCATCGCGCTGTGGGATGTTGTTGGTAAAGCATAGGACCGTTTCGTGATAGCTGTCCGTCCACTCCATGGCGACGTCCACGGTAATGCCATCACGTTCACCATTAATTTCGATGGCTGGCTTGTGAAGGGGGGTCTTGCTGCGATCCAGATATTCCACAAAGGCGCGCGTCCCGCCCTCATAATGAAGCAGGGACACTTTTTCTTCGCTTCCCCGTTTGTCCGTCAACCGCAGGCGCACGCCCGAGTTCAAAAACGCAAGTTCCCTAAAACGGTGCTCAAGCTTGTTAAAATCGAACTCAAGAGAGGTAAAGGTGTCAGGTGAGGGGGTAAAGGTCACGCGCGTCCCGGTTTTATCACCGCACGGCTTGACAACAGCAAGGGGCGCCTCGGCGACCCCGTGGCGAAAGCGCATGGCATACTCTTGTCCGTCCTGCCAGACGGTCAGATCCAAAATAGTCGAAAGGGCGTTCACAACGGACACGCCCACGCCGTGCAAACCGCCGCTGACCTTGTAGGAATTTTGGTCAAACTTACCCCCCGCATGGAGCTGGGTCATGATGACTTCGGCGGCGGACACGCCTTCTTCTTTGTGGATGCCCACAGGAATGCCGCGACCATTGTCCGACACACTGACAGAGCCGTCAGCGTTCAAGCTGATATCGATCATGTCACAGTACCCAGCAAGGGATTCGTCAACGGCGTTATCTACCACTTCGTACACCATGTGGTGAAGACCTGAGCCGTCATCGGTGTCACCGATATACATGCCGGGCCGCTTACGAACGGCATCCAGGCCGCGCAGAACTTTAATCGAGTCGGCGCCGTATTCAGCGGCGGATGACGAGGTGATGGTTTCACCGTTTTGTGACATGCTGATCCCCTAACATCTAAGTACGTTCCCTTTATAGCGGGGTTAGGCCCCCTTTTTCTAGATGAAAATGTTGCATCCGCCCTTTAACGGCAGAAAAAGCGTCCCGGTCTGTGCCGGTCATCCATGTTTGCATGCCAAGATAAAGAATTTCTTCTAAAAGAGCCTCGCGCCGACCGGGGTCCAGGTGGGCCACCACTTCGTCCAAAAGAAGAAGCGGCACCCCCTCGCGGGTTTGGCTCCGAAGCCTTGCCGTTGCCATGATCAGCGATAATAGGAGCGCTTTTTGCTCACCCGTCGAGGACTGGGCCGCCGGCATATTCTTATGGGTGTATAGCACTACAAGGTCTGTTTTATGGGGTCCCAGGGTGGTGCGCCCCGATTCCTGATCAAGCGCTCGGTTCTGGCGAAGCCGTTCTTGAAAGAAGCCTTCAACGTCGAGCGCTTTATGGGTTTTTAAAAGGGATTCTAAAAATCCGTCCACCTCCAGATGGGGAAGGGGAAGACACCCCAACGCGTCGTACTTGACGCGGTTCAGGCGCTCGATGAAAAAAAGCCTTGCGGCTGCAAGAGAAACACCCACTTGGGCGGCTTTTTCCTCAAGGGTATCAAGCCACTGGGCGTTTGTTGTTCGGGTTTTGAGAAGACGAAGCCGCTCGCGGATCAGATAATCATATTTTGCCACGTGACTTGCGTGGCTTGCGTCAAATAAATACACGAGGCGGTCAAGGAAACGACGTCTTGAGGACGCGGCCTCTACAAAAAGGCGGTCCATGGCAGGCGTCAGCCACAGAATGCCAAGGATGCGTGTGAGATCGCTTTGGGAAAGGGGCGTTCTGCCATCCATTTGAATAAGACGCCTTTCTTTGCCTTCACGCAGGTCAAGGCCTGTTCCAAGGGAGAGAGGCGTGAGGCCGTCTTCACTAACGTGCAAAAAGGCAGACCACAAGGGCGGGGTCGGCGTATCCACGCGCCGCGTTAGGTCCCCGAGCTTTGCGTGACGAAGGCCCGTGCCTGGAGAAAAAAGAGATAAGGCCTCTAAGATATTCGTTTTTCCCGCACCGTTTTCGCCGGTAAGGATCACACACGACGGATCGCAGGTAAAATGAAGAGAATCATAGGATCGGTATTGAGTCAAAACAAGGCGCGTGACGCCGGCGTTTTCAGGTTGCCCAGAAGGGGCGCTACGTGCAGTGGCCCCCGCTGGCGTCATGGTGAGGTTCTCCGATTACACGCGAAGGGGCATCAGCACATAAAGGGTGCGATCGTCCTTGCTGTCACGGATAAGGGTTGCTGACAGTGAGTCCGAGAATTCAAAAAGCATTTCGCCGTCACCGGTTTGACGGGCCACATCCATGAGGTAGGACACATTAAAGCCCACCTCGAGGGGGGCGCCAGTGTACTCGACTTCCATCTCTTCGTCGGCAGCTCCCGTATCACGGCCTGAGGCAAAAAGGGTCAGCTTATCTTGTTGCAAGGATAGACGCACCCCGCGATTTTTTTCCTCACAAAGAATGGCGACGCGGTCAAGGGCGCGCAGGAACGGCGTGGCGTCGATGGCAAGCTTGTGTTGGTTTTCTTGAGGAATCGCGGCTTTGTAATCAGGAAACGCCCCGTCCACAAGGCGAGAAATCAACTGCACGTCATCAAAACGGCAAGCGATTTGCGTATCGGAAAGAGAGATCTCGATGTCGGCGCTGGCGTCAGACAATAGCTTTTGAAGCTCGGCAACGGTCTTGCGCGAGAGGATGATCCCCGGTGTGTCGTTGCCTTCCGCGCCTACAGGGGTCGAAGAGTGGGCAAGACGGTGGGTGTCGGTGGCAGCCGCGGTTAGGGCGCCCGCCTCTGTATCAAAGGACAAATAAATGCCGTTCAGGGTATAGTGCGCTTCATCGGTGGACATGGCAAAACGCGTGCGTTCCAAAAGACGATGGAGCTGCTTTGCAGGAAGCGTTATTTTGTGAGGAAGCTCGGCCACACTCACACGCGGAAACTCATCGGCAGGCAGGCATGAAAGCTCGAATTTCGAGCGACCCGCCTCGAGAAATAGGCGTCCTTTTTCCCCATCAAAGCGCAGCAAAATTTGAGCACCCTCGGGCAGTTTTCGTACGATGTCATAAAGGGTGGCAGCCGGGACCGTGACCCGTCCGCCTGCATGAATTTCGGCTGGAATCTTCTCGATGACGGCTAGCTCAAGGTCCGTTGCCGTAATCATCAAATGATCTTGTCCTGTTTCCAAAAGGACGTGGGACAAGATGGGGACAGTTGTACGTTTTTCCACCACACCCTGGGCATGGGAAAGGGCCTTCAAAAAGTCAGCGTGTTCAAGAATAAGATTCATGGTTGGTCCCCCGTGAGTAAAAAACTATTCCTAGCAGGTTTGCAACATCCGCTGTAAAAGATCAAGATCTTCGGCAAGGGATCTGTCGGCGATCTTGAGGGATTCGACTTTCTTAATGGCGTGCATGACGGTGGTGTGATCGCGTCCACCGAATTTGCGACCGATCTCAGGGAGCGACAGAGGCGTTAACGTTTTGGCCAAGTACATGGCGATCTGGCGGGGTCTTGCAAGAGATCTTAGGCGCTTAGGGGAATGCATGTCCGACAGGCGAATGTTATAGTGCTCTGCCACTTTTTTTTGAATCTCTTCGACGGAGACGCGGCGGTCGCTGGCGCGTAGCAAATCGCGAAGCACTTCTTGAACAGAGTCAATGGTGATTTCCCGTCCCACAAGCATGGTGTGGGCGACGATGCGGTTGAGGGCCCCTTCAAGTTCACGGATATTTGAGGCAATTTTATGGGCCAAAAACTCGAGAACTTTTTCGGGGATGTGGACGTCAAGGGACGAGGCCTTTGATTGCAAGATGCCAAGGCGTAATTCGTATGTGGTGGGGTGAATATCAGCCACCAGTCCCCATCCGAGGCGTGAGCGCATGCGTTCTTCGAGCCCCTCAAGATCAGAGGGAGATTTGTCGGCGGAAATGATCACTTGGTGATTTTGATCCACAAGGGCATTAAAGGTGTGAAAAAACTCTTCTTGGGTTGAGTCTTTGCCGCCAATAAACTGAAAATCGTCAATCATGAGGACGTCCACGGAGCGAAACTTTTCCTTGAACGACACAGTATCTCGAAAACGCAGCGCCTTGATAAATTGGTACATAAACTTCTCGGCCGAGAGATAGACCACCTTGCGTCTCGAGTGGCGTGATTGAATATGCCACGCAATGGCATGCATCAGGTGCGTTTTGCCAAGACCCACACCGCCGTAAAGAAAAAGCGGGTTAAAGGTGACAGACTCTGCCTCCGCGACGCGTCTTGCAGCAGCGTAGGCAAGTTCATTGGACCGGCCTACGACAAAGTTGTCGAAGGTATAACGAGGATCCAGGCGTGATCCTACAACGTCTTGTAAATCCTCATCGAGGTCGAGAGAAGGGGTGGTATCTTGGGACGTGCTTGTGATCAGTTGAGGTTTTAAAGAAGAGGAGGGACGGGGGGCGTTATCGACAACGAAATCCAAAGCAAGAATGCACGGGTCACACGCCTGTAAAAGAGAAAGTATTTTCTCAGCGCATTGATCCTCTACCCAATCTCGCATGAAGCGGGACGGGGCGGCAAGAACCAGGCGCCCTGAGAAGAATTCCTTAAAAAAAAGTGGCTCCAGCCAACTTTGAAAAGTGACGGCTCCGAACGTCTCTTCCAAGAGACCATAAACCTGATCCCAGGCCCTTTGCGCGGAACTTGCCAGAGTGTGAGGCTCAGACTGAGGGCCACTTGCAACGGCGTGAGATGAAGAAACCATACCCGAAATCCATCAAATTTTTTAAATAAAAAAGGCCCTTAGATGTTTGGGTTTTACAGCATTTGCAAAGCCCAAACATCATACGGGCACTCTAGACGACCTTCCATCATCCCCGCAAGGGGGAGAAAAGGAGCTAGAGACTTTTGACGCGTGTGGCCAAACGAGAGATCTTGCGAGATGCTCTTTTCATATGGTAAAGGCCTTTTTTTGCGCCGCGCACAATTTCAGGTTGTGCGGCTCGCAAAGCATCTTGTGCAAGCTTGGCGTCACCACTGGCCAAAGCCTCTTCGACTTTGCGAATCGCTGTACGCACGCGGCTACGACGCGCGGCGTTACGTTGTGTGCGTACAATAGACTGACGTGCTCTTTTTTGAGCGGAACGAATATTTGCCATTTTTTTCCTTTCTAACCTCATCCCATGGGGACGCGAATCTATCCGCTGTATACCCCAGCTCTCCTGTGCGGGTCAATAGAATTGCACTTTTGGGGTGTGAGAAAGCGTTTGAAATCTCTTTTGTCCATGCTATTGTCAAAATAACGCCAAAGAATTTTTCATTTTCAAATCTTTGGTATGGATTGCAAAGAGCCAATTGATAAGGAATTTATTGTTTTTGATGACTCCGAAAAGCTACAGTCGCATCGCTAAGGTCCTTTTAAAGGGCCTTTTTTTATTGAGTGCTACTTTTTTTGTGATGGTGGCTGCCTTTATGTTACGCCTATATCATGAGCCCCTGGATTTAACTTTTTCACAAAAACATATCCAGGATGCCCTTAAACCGCTCATGGGGGATGTGCGTTTTTCCTTTGTTAAGCCTGTTTTAATTTGGCAAGGGGTCGGTTACCCCTTGGAAGTTGAAACCCAAGACTTAAAAATTTCGGACAATGCAACCGGTCGTATTCTGGCCGATGTCCCTGTCCTTCGGTTTACATGCCGCTTCAGAAGTCTTTTGCGGGCAGAGTTAATACCTTCTCGTCTTTCCTTACTGAGGCCAAAACTCTCTTTTGTGCTTCCACCAAAGGACAAGCAAGAGCCGTCAAAGGACTACACGCGTCTCAAGCAGTTCGCCGCAGACACTTTTTTGACTCCTGAATCTTCCACAAAAGCTCTCAAAGATATCCAGGTAAAAGACGCACACCTGACCTTAGTTCAAGACGGAAGGACATGGGATTTGCCCATGGTCAGTTTGACGTTTTCAAGAAAAAGAGGACGACTTGAAGGGCACGTAAATGTTGGGCTCGCAGATGGTCAGCATGTTGAGGCGGGTCTCGTCTACGATCCAGAAAAAGGCTCTTGGCAGGCAGATAGCAATTTGCACTCTTTGGCTCTTATGTCTTTCCTCGAGGACGTGTGTTGTTTTGGAGGCGTCGGCGAAGATCTTTTAGCAAAACTCGAGGGTTCCAAAATAGTCCTTACGGGAAAGGGCGCCCTTAGGTGGCACCCCAAAGAGGGACTGCAAGCGCTATCCTTAACCGCTGATATCCCGGCAGGAGTGATCACCTTGCCGCCTGGGTGGCTTCCAGCGCCGTTGCATCACAAGGGTCTACAACTTAATGTTTCCTTAATGGATAAAAAGTTGACCTTAGAAAAAACACGGGTTGCATTAGCTGAAGGGGACCTCACGCTGACGGGTGAGGGAGAAATGCCCTCCCCTCAAACACCTCAAACAACATTTACCCTCCATGCGGTGCTTGAGCATTTTCCCATGAAGGCCTTAGGCCAAATATGGAGCAAAACCTTTGCTGCGCCTGCTCAGGATTGGGTGATCGCTCATATTTCCTCAGGGCATGTGCCCCGCGCCACTTCGCATCTAACCCTTAGCCTCACGCACCAGATGAACCAGATAAGTCCCGCCTTTTCCTTTGAACGGGTTGAAGGGATTATCGATCTTGAGAAAGCCACTTTGAGCTACCTTCCAACGATGCCTGAAATTAAAGGAATTACGGCGCGTGCGCGGTATGATCAAGATCACTTTGACATCAGTGTAGAAAAGGGTGAGTCTAACGGCCTTTTGTTATCTCAAGGGCGTGTGTTGATCCAAGGGCTAACTAAAGACCTCCCAACGCTGTCTTTAAAAGTTCGTGCCAAGGGGCCTTTGATGAAAGCCCTAGAGATCATTAACCGTAAGCCATTGGAGGCCATAAAAGATGTTCCTGTCTCTCTCAAGGAAGGGAGTGGACAACTTGACACGGCCTTTGAGCTTTCCTTTCCTTTGAAGGATCCTCTGGAGGCTCAGGACTTTGAGTACGCAGTGAACGGGATGGCGAGCAACGTGTCCTTTAAAAATCTCCTGACAAAGCTGCCTGTCAACATTGAAAAAGCTCAACAAAAGGTAGTATTGAAAGACCGCTATTTGACCATTATAGGGCCAGCCCTTGTCAACGGAGATCAGGCAGACCTCCAGGTGCAAAAAGAGCTTATAGAAGGAGGGAAGCGGCCAACGCTTATCACGCTTAAAGGAAAGGCTAGCCCCCAAGGGATCAAACGTTTGGGCCTTGATGTGACTCATTATGTTTCAGGGGTTTTACCCTACACGCTTGTGGTGGCGCCTGGGATGAAAAACAAAACAGGCCTTCACCTAAAGATGGATTTGATGCCCGCCTCTCTTTCCTACGGTGTCTGGCATAAAGAAAAGAACCAACCTGGAACCCTTGAAGCCAAAGCAACCCTTGCCGGCAGTCATCTTGAGGAAATATCACACTTGCACGCGCGTGCCAAAGATCTGGATCTGGATGCATCTTTACATTTTTCGCCCAAGACAAATAGCCCGACCAAAGGCACCTTAAAGCGTCTTCATTTGGGCAAAACAGATATTTCGGGTACCCTAGAACCTGGGCGGTATAAAGATTATATGATTCGTTTGCATGGCAAGGCGCTGGATGTGGGGCCCTATATTGAGACGCTCAAGGATGCAAAAAAAACTGATGTGGATCTTGGGAAGACTTTTGATTTGAGGCTTTCTCTTCATGAGCTCTATCTGAGTGAAGCACAGACGCTCTATGAAAACACCCTATCATTGGGATACGAACGCGAGCGTATTCATACCATGGCCTTCAAGGGGCACTTTGACCCTAGCGCGAAAAAGTTCTTTTTTGCGGATATGATCCCCCGACCCCAAGAGGGGAGAAAATTCAGGCTGCGCTGCGAAAATGGCGGGGCTCTGCTAAAATCTTTTGATTTGACAAGAAAAATATCCCAGGGCCATCTTAAAGTGCTGGCTTATCAAACGGGCCCCAAAAAGACAGACCTTTGGGAAGGAAAGCTAGAGCTGGATGAGTTCTGGGTCAAAGACGCCCCCCTTCTTGGGCGAGTGCTGTCCCTTGCCTTCCCCACAGGATTCGTAAACGCATTTTCTGGAAAAGGTCTTAAATTTGAGCGTTTAAAGGTAGATTTCAAGCTTAATTCTCACAGACTTGTGATTCCAAAAGGAAAAGCCTATGGTCCCTCTTTTGGCTTTTCGTTAAAGGGGTCCCTTGATAAGGATTTCAAAGAGCTGAATTTTAGCGGAACCATCTACCCTGCTTATTTTGTGAATATGGCGATCTCGAAAATTCCCCTTATTGGGCAGCTTATTACGGGCGGAAAAGGTGAGGGGCTTTGGGGGGTGTCCTACACAATTACGGGGCCCAAAGAAAATGCAAACATTGGCGTGAACCCTCTCACGGCTTTCACTCCTGGTATCTTGCGAAAACTCTTTATGCCAGAAACCAACGAGGATATGGACTTTGACGAGCCTGAAGTTGACGAGAGAAAAGTCCTAGAATAGCGTTTATAGGGAAAAAGCCGCGGGGATTACCCGCCGCTTTTTCCCAAAGAGGCCTATCGCTCTAATCACATTTGACGGGTGAGTCGCCCAGATAAATCCCCATGCCGCGCGCTGTTTTAACGAGGGCGTCACAAGGATCAACGGCGCGGTATTGCTCGATGGCGTCCATGATGGGGACGTCCACCACGGCGCGGTTACGCCACACAACCATACGATCAAAGCTGCCAGCTTCAACCAAATCAACGGCATGCACGCCAAAAGCCGTTGCAAGGACGCGGTCCTGGGCTCCGGGTTGGCCGCCGCGCTGTACATGCCCCAAAACCATAAAGCGTGTCTCAGCACCCGTAAGCTCGGTGATCTTGTCTGACAAATAATGACCAATGCCGCCGTAGCGCTCGCGCCCTGAAATATCACAAATGGCCGCGTGCTCTCCCGTGGCTTTTTTGACGGCCTCAGCTACCACCACCAAAGAAAAGTTACGCCCGCTGTGGGTGACTTGACGTATTTTTTCGGCGACCCCCTCCACGGTGTAGGGAATCTCCGGGAGCAAAATAATGTCAGCGCCCCCCGCAATCCCAGAGGTCAGAGCAATGTGGCCCGCATCACGCCCCATGACCTCGAGGATCATGACGCGGTCGTGGCTGGCGGCTGTGGGCTGAAGTCGGTCAAGGGCTTCGGTGGCCACGTCGACGGCTGTTGCAAATCCGATGGCGTTTTCTGTCGCCCCCACGTCGTTGTCGATGGTTTTGGGAATGGCAACATAAGGAATACTTCCTTGTTGGGCAATGCGGCGAATGATGCGGTGGCTACCGTCGCCTCCGACACCGATAAGGGCTTCGACTCCCAAAAAGCGAAGGGCTTCGACGATTTCTTGGGATCGGTCTTTTTTCGTGCCATCCTCCATGGGAAAGGCAAAGGGATCGCCGTGGTTCGTCGTGCCAAGGAACGTGCCGCCTTGACGCAGTAAAGGACCTTCCACGTCTTTTGGTGCCAGGATGCGGTAATCAAGGGGACGGCGCAGGAGTCCCATGGTGCCGTGCTGGATGCCAAGAACTTCCCAGCCAAGGGCTGTTGCGTGAATGACAACGGCACGAAGCACCGCGTTCAGACCTGCGCAGTCACCGCCACTGGTTAAAATTGCAAGACGTTTTGACATAAGACTACCTTTCAAATGTGCGTGGAGCGGGATCAATGACTTGGAACACCTCGGGTGTGACTTCCAAGATAGAAAGATGACGCTCTGTGGTGCCGTTTTCCCTTAAACGAAAGGCGCCGTCAATCCCTGAAAAACCTTGAGTGCGCTCAAGCACCTCTTTTGTGAAGGGCTTTTTGGGAAAGTGCTTCAAAAGGGTTACAACAAGAGTGACGGCGTCATAAGAAAGTGTGGCAAGTCGGGGCGGGGTATAGCCATAAGTCTCAAGGAAGGTTTTCTCGAAACCCGCGCGCGCGCCAGGGTTGGGCGCGGCAAACCAGGCGCCTTTGAGGGTTTCTTCGGCCCTGGTTGCCGGATTATCCCACTGACCTGAGCCGAGGAACTGATATTTCCCTACGTGCTCGTCATGGTATATGAGGGCTGAGATCACCCGGGAAAGGGCTTGACCGCCTTCTGTGATCAACAATGCTTCGGTCCCTGGCGTCGTTTTATAAGACAGAGTACCTGGGCTTTTGGGATCATAGAATACAGTGTTTGCTCCTTTTAAAAGGCCATCACGTTGAAGGGACGTGAGAACGTCTCTTGCAAGCTCGCCGTCTGCATTTTTTGGAACATAAGCGGTGATATGGGTCAGACCCTTGGTCGCAGCAAACCGAACGACGCGCTCGAGCTGTTGGGCAGGATCAAAGCCCAAAACATACACGCCGTTTTTGGCAACTGCCCTATTATTGGAAAAAGCAAGGACCGGGACTTTGTCTTTGGCCGCTTCCGCAGCGGCGGCCGTGACGGCTTCTGAAAAAACAGGACCCAAGATAATGTCAGCGCCTTCTGATAACACTTGTTTTGCAGCCTCGCGCGCACCGTCCTTGGTGCCCCTTGTGTCCGCCATAAGAAGGGTCACGTCATCGTTTTTTTCAAAAAGGCTGAGCTCGGCGGCCTGCGAGAGTGCCTTACCCAAAGCCTTATGCTCGCCGGACAGGGGTAATAAGAGGCCGACCTTATATCCGCCGGACGTGCGGGGCGCAGTTCGCTCGAGGGGGGCGGATTTAGGAGGCGCTGTTGACGGTGTTGGGGTGGGGGCAGGGCCAGGTGGCGTCGCGCAGCCATAAAGAAGCATGACCCCCGCAAGGGCGATTCTTCCTAAAAGTCCTCTAGTCTGATGAGGGATCATTATAGTACGTTCTCTCTTAAGATCATGTCATGGAAGCGTACTGTGGGAAACGAAAATTGTAAACAGCTGGGTGAGCTATGTTTGGTCGCGACCCCCATTGGGAATTTGCAGGATATTACTTACCGCGCCGTTGAGACGTTGAAGAATGCCCAGATTGTCGTGTGTGAGGATACGCGCGTGACGCGGACACTACTCAGTCATTTTGGCATTAAGCCACCCGTTCTTTGGACGTATCACGAACATAACGCGGACGTGCAGCGCCCCAAAATTGTAGAGGCCGTTAGGAGCGGCGCCAAGGTTGCCATGGTAAGTGATGCTGGGACACCGCTGATTTCAGATCCTGGCTATAAACTGGTGCGGCAGTTTCAAGAAGAAGGCCTTCCCCTCACCGCCCTGCCAGGCCCATGCGCAGCCGTAATGGCGTTGACCTTGAGTGGTCTTCCCACGGATCAATTCTTTTTTGGAGGCTTTACGCCCCGCAAATCAGGGGCAAGGCAAAGTTATTTCAAAGCTCTTCTCGAGGTGCCAGGCACCCTCGTCTTTTACGAATCACCCAAACGCTTTAAAGACATGCTGGCGGACATGGAGGCCGTTTTTGGTGACCGGGACGTTGCCTTTGCGCGCGAGCTGACCAAACGGTTTGAAGAGGTCAGGCGGGCAGACCTTAAAAGCTTTTTAGAAGCCTCAGATCTTGATACCCTAAAGGGAGAACTTGTTGTTCTGGTGGGACCCAAGCGTGACACAGCACCTAAAGAAGACGAAATTGAGGCCGCGCTCGTCGCATGCCTTGCAACGCTTTCCGTTAAAGACGCTGCTCAAGAAGTGGCGTCTCGCTTTCATCTTTCCCGTCAAAAAGTTTATGCGCGCGCTTTGGCGCTTCGCGGGGACGAAAAAGCATAGGGCGTATCAAAAAGGGCACGTCGCGGAAGGGATTGCGACGTTGTGGTTGATGCTAAAGGGATACCGCGTGCTGGAGCGGCGTTATCGCAGCAGTGCGGGAGAAATTGATCTTATTGTAAAAAAAGGAAAAACCGTGATCGCTTGTGAGATTAAACTGCGTGCGACCACAGAAAAGGCCCTTTTGTGTCTGACCACGCACCAAAAAAATCGCATCATGAAGGCGCTCCTTCTTTATGTGGGAACAAGGCCCCATTTGGCGCAAGATGATCTGCGTCTTGATTTTTTCTTGCTCACGCCCACCAGAATGTGTCACATCAAAGGGGCGTGGGATAGGATGCTGGGGGACCGCCTCAGTTGATCAAACTTTAAGAGGGTGATGATGAAACAAGTTCTTTTGGCCTCGGTATGTGGCGCGATGCTTTTAACCCTTGGGGGCTGCGTACCAGTGGCCCTTGTGGGCGGGGGAAGTGCGGTGATGACGTCCGCAACCGAAGAGCGCGGCATGACGGGAGTCGTCAGTGACGCCGACATTAAAACAAGAATTTCCTGGAAGTTCAGTCAGCACGACGGTGAACTTTTTGCCAACATCAACATTGTTGTCCGTCAAGGGCGTGTTCTGTTGACGGGGACTGTTTCAAACGCTCAAAAGCATATTGCTGCCGTGCGTTACGCGTGGGAAGTGCGCGGCGTAAAAGAGGTCATGGACCAAATCAAGACCGGCAAAGGGCAAGAGCTTGGGGATACGGCCAAGGATTCCTGGATCACGACACAGCTAAACTCTCAACTTTTGTTTACACACGATATTAGCTCGGTCAATTATAACATCCACACGGTGGACGGGGTGGTCTATGTTATGGGGATTGCCCAGGATAAGACAGAGCTTAACCGTGTGCTTCATGTGATACGGAACACTAAGGGAGTTAAGAAAGTCGTAAACTACGCGGTCATTAGGACACAGATACCCAAGGTCATCAAAGACGAAGACATGCCAGATGCCAAAACCCTCGAGCCGCACGAACCCCAATTGCCGGCCCAAAGCGACGAGCCCTTTGATCCTGTGGATACCCTCGAGCCCGTGAATGATCAAACCCATGACGTGGGCGCCACGCTCGAGAGCGAATCCCTTGACACGCCGTCGGCTTTTGATTGATGGGGTATAGACCTTGCGCGTCGCCTTTCAAGTAGATCCCTTAGACAGCCTCAAGCCGTCCTCGGACACGTCGTTGCTTTTGATCAAAGAAGCGTGCGCGCGGGGCTTTTCGGTCTTTTACTACACCCCGTCTGAGATGCGCTTGCAAGATGGTCAAGTCTACGCCAGCGGCGATTGGCTGTCGTGGGATGAGGGTGCTCCTCTTCCTCAAAAAAAACGCCGTGAGGATGTCCTATTGTCAACCATGGACGTTTTGTGGATTCGTCAAAACCCGCCCTTTGATATGGCCTATCTGACGCCCACCTATCTTCTAGAAATGCTGCCACCGCAAACCCTTGTGCTCAATGACCCAAGGGGTCTTCGCGATAGTCCTGAAAAAATCTTGCCGCTTTTGTTTCCCGAGCTGACACCGCCCAGTGTTGTGACCCAAAGCCTGGAGCAAGCAGTGCTTTTCTTCAAGGAATATGTAGATGTGGTGCTTAAGCCCCTTTACGAGTATGCAGGACGCGGCGTTGTACGCTTTGAAAAAGAAGCAGAGCTGCGAGCTTGGTGGCAAGCGAACGAGGATACCTTAAAAATGCCCGTTTTATTGCAGCAATTTTTGCCGGAAGTTTTTGAAGGCGATCGGCGTCTATTCCTGATTGATGGTCAGTTTGTGGGCGGCTTTAACAAAAGACCTGCCCCCGAAGAGTTTCGCGCAAACTTAGGTCTTGGCGGTGTGGCCGAACCCCTTGTGCCCTCCATGAAAGAACTGGATATTTGCGAGCGCATCGGAAATGAGCTCAGGCGCCGGGGTCTTTTCTTTGTGGGGATTGATGTGGTGGGCGGTTATCTTTTGGAAATCAACGCTACGTCCCCCACGGCTGTGCCTGCTTTTAACGCTTTGTATAAAAGAGCGCTGGAACAAGAAATCTGGGATGCTATAGTAGCACGCAAAGAGGGAGCGCAGTAAAAGGAGCGTGGCCGTGGTTGCACGCGTTCGAACGGTTGCTTTTCAAGGCATTGAAGCCCAAGAAATTGATGTTCAAGTTCATTTATCATCAGGCCTTCCGGCCTTTCACGTAGTGGGTCTTCCGGATAAGGCGGTGGCTGAATCGCGCGAGCGTGTGCGCGCAGCCCTCCATGCCATCGGACTTTCTCTGCCCACTAAGCGTATCACGGTAAATCTCTCACCGGCTGACCTTCAAAAAGAGGGAAGCCATTATGACCTGCCCATTGCCCTTGGCCTTTTGGTCGCCATGGGGGCCCTTCCCTCGGACGCCTTAGACGCCTTCATTGCCATGGGAGAGCTTGCCCTTGACGGCGCCCTTTACGCTGTGCCCGGTGTTTTGCCAACGGCCCTCCATGCGTCGGGGCGCAATCTTAACCTCATTTGTCCCCATGTATGTGGGCAAGAAGCCAGATGGGCAGCCGACGTGGACGTGGTCGCCGCCCCTTCTCTCTTGCACCTAGTGAACCATTTTAAAGGGACGCAGGTTTTGACCCAGCCTGAGGTGCGCGCCCTTGAAGCGCCCCCGCGCATCCTGGATCTTGGGGACGTGAAGGGGCAAGAAACGCCTAAGCGTGCCCTTGAGATTGCGGCTGCTGGAGGGCACAACCTTTTGATGCTAGGGCCCCCTGGATCGGGAAAATCCATGCTTGCCGCGCGACTGCCGGGGATTCTTCCCCTTTTGACTCCCGAAGAGGCCCTTGAGGTCACCATGATTCACAGCATGTTTGGCCTGTTACCGCCAGAGGGGCTTGTGCGTGTGCGCCCGTACCGAGACCCCCATCATTCGGCGTCTCTTCCCTCCCTTGTGGGAGGCGGCATTCGGGCAAAACCAGGCGAGGTGTCGCTGGCCCACCACGGTGTTTTGTTTTTGGACGAGCTGCCTGAGTTCGCCAGAAGCACCCTTGAGGCTCTGCGCGCGCCCTTGGAAAGCGGTCATGTCATGGTCGCGCGCGCCAATGCCCACGTGACGTATCCGGCGAAATTTCAGTTGGTGGCGGCCATGAACCCCTGCCGGTGCGGCTATCTTGCGGATCCTGCCCAAGCGTGCCGAAAGGCGCCTTTGTGCGGTCAGGACTATCAAAGCAAGATTTCTGGCCCTATTTTTGACCGGATTGATCTTGCGGTCTTTGTGCCAGAAGTTCCTTTGGTAGAGCTTGATCAAAGCAGTGGCGTCCGCGAGACGTCGGCGGTGGTCGCGGCGCGCGTGGAAAAGGCGCGAACCCTCCAACGACAGCGCTTTCAAGAAGAAGGCGTGGGAGGCGTGACGTTAAACGCCCACGCCCAAGGCGAAGTCCTGGAAAAAATGTGCGCGCTGGGACCAGAGGCGAGGAGTCTTCTTCACCAAGCGGCGGATCATATGAAACTTTCGGCCAGAGGCTATCACCGCGTTCTACGTGTGGCGCGCACCATTGCAGACATGGAAGGGGCGGATGGGATTCACCCAGAGCATATCGCTGAAGCTTTGTCCTTTAGACCCGTACGGGTTGCGGCGTAAGAAAAAGAGCGCGTCCCGGTCGATGCCAAGACGCGCTGTGGTAGGTTAAGACGGATCGAGCTCTTCAAAAAGGCGCAAAAGATCAGCAGACGATAAATTGCGGCGCGCCTCCTCGGACAAATCATGCAAGACACGCCCTGTGTGCATCATCAGGGTTCTTGTTCCGACCTCTAAGGCTTGGTGCATGCTGTGGGTGACCATAAGGACCGTAAGCTTTTTTTCTTCTACAAGACTTTTGGTCAATTGGATGATGGCCGCCGCCGTTCGGGGATCAAGGGCGGCTGTATGTTCATCCAACACTAAAATCTCCATGGGCGACAGGACCGCCATCATCAAGGATATGGACTGACGCTGTCCGCCGGACAATAGCCCAATGGGTTGGCGCAGGCGGTTTTCAAGGCCAAGGCCCAGGCGTGCCAGTGTGTCACGGAAAAGCTCTCGGTTTTTCTTGTTAAGGGCCATGGAAAGCCCTCGATTTTTGCCGCGCATGGCGGCCAGGGCAAGGTTTTCCTCGACGGTGAGGGCCCCACACGTCCCCTCTAAGGGATCTTGAAAGACGCGGGCCACAAGGCGCGCGCGCTTTTCAACGGGCCACTTGGTCACGTCTTGGTCTGCAATCATCACGCGTCCTTCGTTGGTTATGATGTTGCCCGTCAGGACATTAAGAAGCGTTGATTTTCCCGCACCGTTGCTCCCAATCACAGTCACAAACTCTTCCTCGCCAATGGAAAGGGTGACATCTTGCAACGCTTGCCGCTCAAGAAGGGTTCCTTTGTTAAAGGTCACGCGGACGTTTTCTAACTGAATCATGACCTATCTCCTTGTCATCAGTTTTTTACCCCGTACTTGGGGTAAAATCATAGCAAGGGCCACAAGGGCGGCCGTGACAAGATTCAAGTCAGAGGTTTGGAGACCAATGGCGCTGGCGTTCAGGGCAAGGGCAACGGTCAAGCGGTAGATGACAGAGCCCACAAGGCATCCTACGATGATGAGGGCCATACGCTTGGTGGGGAAAAATACCTCGCCAATAATGACGGCCGCCAGGCCAAAGATGATGGTCCCAACGCCTGTGGTGACGTCTGCAAAACCTTGGCTTTGGGCAAATAGGGCGCCCGCCAGGGCAATCATGCCGTTGCTAAGTCCTACCCCAAGGTAGGTTGCGCCCGATGTGTAAATACCCTGGGCGCGCGCCATGCGAGGGTTGGCCCCCGTGGCACGGAGCGCAAGGCCGCGCTCGGACACCATAAAGCGCCAGAAAAGAAACGCGATCACAGTTACAATCACCCCCATGAGGACAAGAACTCCCCCCATGTGGGAAGAAAAAGCACGCTGAAACGCGGAGAAAACGGTTTCCTCGTCCAAAAGGGCGATGTTGGGTCTACCCATAATGCGCAGGTTCACAGAATAAAGGGCGGTCATGGTCAAGATGCTTGCTAAAAGATGCAAGATCTTCCACCGCAGGTTCAACCACGCTGTTACAAGGCCCGCAAGGACGCCGCCGCCAAAGGCAAGAAGGGTCCCCGACCACGGTGACCATCCGGCAACCAGGCACGTTGCCACAATGGCGCCTCCTAAGGGAAAGCTGCCATCAGCCGTTAGGTCAGGAAAATCGAGCACCCTAAAGGAAATGTAAACGGCCAGGGCCACAATGGCGTAAATAAGCCCAATTTCCAGGGCGCCCCAAAACTGAATTAAACTCATCGAAAAAATCCTCTTAAAAATTGGCAAAACGTTAGAAAGGCTTAAGCCTGGTGGTATGAGCGCCAATAATAAGAGTGAGGATAAGAAAACAGGATAAGAAGGAAGGAAACGAAAAGAGACGACGAAGACGTTAGCGTTTTGCAGGACATAGGACACCTATCAGTTGTTCTTTTGGAAAAAGACCAGTCGCAAAGTGCCAGATGTGGTAATAAGACATGGGTTTTCTCCTTATCGCAGTTATAGAACCAAAACAGACGCATTCTATTCTGGCTAAAAAAAAACCCCTTATCAAGACCCAAGTCTGTCAAAGAGGTGGTGGCTGGGGAGGGAATTGAACCCCCGACACGAGGATTTTCAGTCCTCTGCTCTACCAACTGAGCTACCCAGCCGTTAGGCCCCTTTATGACACACAAGAAAGGGGCCTGTCTAGTAGGCTAGTTCAAAAAAGAAGGATTATTTTAGATCTAGCTCGTCGTCCATGTCGAGATCGTCTCCAAACATGTGCTCGTGCGCGTCGTCTAAGGAGTTAATCAGGGCCGTGCGAATGGAGGAAGTCAAGGCTTCGTACGCAGGAGGAGCGTCCCACTCACCAATCACGTTCTTTTCGGTTTCGGCGTTATAATGGGCCATAAGTTTACCATCACGTAGACGAATGAACGACAACGTAAAGGTAGCAGTGCTTGTGGGTGCGCCCGTGGGAATCACACTGAAATAACTTCTTTTGACGCCAAAAAGCTCAGGCTTTAACACAAGCGCGTAATCTACGTTATGCTTCTTTTGTAAAATGGACCAGTCATAAGGAGAGTAGGTGTCTTCGTTGGTTTTATGTGATGAAAGGTCACCTCGTTTAATAGGTGTAAAATCCTTAACGACACGAAAATGCTTTGCGGCAAAAAACTTATCAAAAGGTGTGTAATATCCCTGATCCAACAAAGGCGCCGTATTAATGTTTTCGATGGCATTGGAAAGCTCAAGGCTGACAGCCGCACCGAGCAAATCTTCTGCGATGCTGAGGTATCCCCCTGCAATCTTGTTACTTTCCTTGTAAAAGTTTGCCTTCTCAAACCCTTCAATGCGTGCGATCACGACACTGGAAGGGGCATCAAAACACGTATGGTTAACACGCATGTTTTCGCGGTGGGTGCTGCAGCCTGTTAAAAAAGCGCCAAGTGCGGCGATCAGGCCAAGTTTTTTTATAAAAGTCATGGGATTTCCTTAAAATGACATAGGTTATGGTTCGCGAGGGGGTACCCTCAAGCGGGGGCACCCTACATCAAACTGCCCTTAAAAAGTAACTTTTTTGTCATAGGGGGGCAATCTAAGCAGGGGCAGGCGCGGGTGCCCCCGGAGCGCTCACAGATCCATCTGGGGCCGGAGTCGGCATGTCTTGTTCAGCCTCAAGGGTTCTAGGATCAATACTCTCCTCGCCCTCTTCGCTTACCACCTCGTCTTCGGCTGAGATTTCCGTTACGGGCGGCACGTAACTTTCAAACTTTTGGTTAAGCCCAGCCACAAGGTTTTTAAAGGCTGACAGATCCGCGCCCATAAGCTTGCCTGCTGGCATGGTTTTGATGTGCTTGGGATCCACTTGCTTGCCGTGCTTGAGGAGTTCGTAGTGAAGGTGCGGGCCCGTTGTGCGCCCGGTCATCCCGATATAGCCAATGACTTGCCCTTGGCGCACGCTTTTGCCCACGCGAAGGCCTGCGGCAAACCGGCTCATGTGGGCGTAGGCCGTAGAGATCTCAGAATTGTGGCGCAGGCGAATATAGTTACCATAGGTGCTAAAGGGGCCCATTTTTTCCACAACGCCGTCACCGGCTGCCATGATGGGCGTCCCCTTGGGCGCGGCGAAGTCAACGCCCTTGTGCATTTTCGAAAAACCTAACACTGGGTGGCGACGCATGCCAAAGCCCGACGAAAGCCTGGCGCCGTCCACAGGGGTTCGCAAAAGCCCCTTGCGCACGCTGGCGCCGTTTATATCATAGAACCCGGGATTTCCTTTTTTTGGTTTGAAGTAATACAAGCGAAGTTCTTTATCTTTAAGGCGCAGATAAGCAAAGGCAAGCTCACCCGGCACTTCTTTCAGGCTTTCGGGATCTCGGTAGGTATCATAAATCAAGCCGTATCCGTCGCCAGGATGAAAGCTGCGCTGAAAGTCGACGTCATAGCTGAAAGCTTTGATCATCTCGTGGAGGATTTTGGCCGGTACCCCTTGCTTGCCCGCATCTAGGTAAAGGCTGTCGTGGATTTCACCTTTGACGACTTCGGTCGTATGGGTCAGCTCTTTGGTTTCTTGGGTGGCCTTATAGCGCCCGTTTTCTTGCCGCTCCACGGTAATTTCCGTCTCAAGGGAAGGGCGAATGTAAAGACTAATGAGGTCCCGCTCGAGGGGTGCCCCCTTCACAGGAATGTAGGTAATATAAATCTCGTGATCGGGGCGTAAATCCCTGGGGTTAAAAACAGATTTCAAAGCTTCGATAACGTCGTGGGCTTGTCCTGAGTCGATTTTAGCCCGCTCCAAGACTGTGGAAAGGGTGTCCCCCCGCATGACTTGCAGGGTTTCGTCCACCGGGCAAGGCTCTCCGTCTTCGTTGGTGCAGACCTCATCATCGGGAGTGGTCTCGTCAGAATGAGGGGCTGAAGGCAGCCCTTGAGAAGATTCTTGAGGCATAGGCCTAGGAGCACGCTGTTCAAAGCCGCTAAAGAAATCCATGAGGGCGATGGCCACCGCCGCCACGAGACAGAGCCCTCCAGAAATCAGACGAACATAGGTGCGAACGGTCACTGTGGCAGAAATCCTTCATATCAAGAGGTGACATACAAGAGGGCTGTTTTTATGAAAAGGGCACACACAAACACCTCATGGCCCAAAAGTACCCAAGGTCTAAGGGAGTGTCCATATTTTTTTGAATTTTCTGTAATCATAAAAAACCAGGGCTTATCGGATTGATTCCCAAGGAAGAGAATTTTATACTCGCTCAACATAGGCGTTTCGGAGAATAAAAAATGCAACCCCCATCAGACGATGCCGTGTCAGGAATATCCTCTTTATCATCTGCTCTGACAGTAGGTGTTCAGCATCATTTGATGTCTGTTTTGGTCATTTTTATCCTTGTGTTGGGGGCGTTTATCGTGATGGCACTGGCCTATTTTCGGCTTGTGAAGCAAAACCGCGCGCGCGCTTTTCAAGAACAGCTCTGTGAACAAATCAGTGCCCATCTTCACCAAGGATGGCTTCGTTGGCAAGAGGAGGGAGAGACCTTTGCCACAAGCCAGGATTTAGCAAAAAATTTGGGCATTCCCGTTTCTGTGGCCAGTATCCATGATTTTCTCGAGCTGCTGGATGTGGATGATCAAAACAAGCTTAGGGCGTTGATCGCTCGAAAAGACGCTGACGTTCAGGACGAGATAATCACTCTTCCGACTCGCCAAGGGCCTCGCTTCTTTGAGGTGATCTTGGTAAGGCACGGGGATCAGGCGTCTGGGATATTGACCTTGTTTCTTCGTAACCAAGATGGGTGTCAGCGTGCCATTGCGGAACTGCAAGGAAAAATTGCCTCAAAGCATGATGAACGTACCTTAATGAAAGAAGTCTTAGAAAATCTTCCAAGTCCGTTGTGGGTCTTTGATAAAGAAACGGGAAAAATTTCTTACTGCAACCAAGCGTATGCCGATGTACTAGAGATGCCAAAGCAACAGGTGATCGAAAATTCTATCCACTTGGGCGTGCAAGACTCAGTGGAGGAATTTTGGCAAGAGGGGGGAAGTCTCAAATATCTCAACATAAAAGGACAAAGGCGCTGCTATGAATTCAAGAAGGTGAGCATTGAAGGCCAAGGAAGAATCCTTGCTTTTGCCTTTGATCGAAGCGCAGAAGACTCACTGGAACGTAAGTTAAAGCGGCATCTTTCCCTTTACCGAGAAGTCCTTGAAACCTTGTCGGCAGGTGTAACGGTCTATGGGCCCGACAGAAAACTTCGCTTTTTCAACCATGCGTATGCCCGGATGTTTGGCATGGATGAAAGCTGGCTCTCTAGCGAGCCTACCATGAGTGAAGTACTCGATGATTTGAACCGGCGACGACTTCTCGTTGAATACTCTGATTATCCAGCGTTCAAACGTCGGGAAATGAATATCCTTTCAGGGTTGCTCACACCCATGCAAGAGCTTTGTTATTTGCCCGATGGACGCAACATTCGCAAAATTACGGCGCCTCACCCTTCTGGCGGAATTTTTTATATTTTTGAAGACGTCACGAACTCCTTGGAACTTGAGCGCCGCTGTAACACTCAGCTCGATGTCCAACGCTCAACTCTGGATAATCTTCATGAGGGGATTGCCGTTTTCGGCAGCGATGCGCGCCTTCGTTTTACCAACCCTTCGTTTAGAAAGCTATGGAACTGGATGCCGGACGGAGACGCAGACAGACGTCATATCAGAGAGCTCATCGAGCATGTCCGGCCCTATTTGACCTTTGAAGATGAGTGGGAGCACTATAAAGAGCGCTTAATCTCGCGGGTCAGTGACCGTGTGCCTAAAAAACGTCGCCTCCACAGAACCGACGGTGTCATCATTGATTTTGCCTATGTGCCCCTTCCCGATGGGTCCCACTTGCTGAGTTTTATTGATGTCACAGCGTCTTGCCGCATGGAAGAACTGATGGCGAGACACTAGATAAACCAATTGTCCTACGACGGGGAAGTTCGTCGCCGGTTGAGTTCTTCATGTGCGTGCAGGCGCATACTCTTTTGGAGTTTTTCAAAGGCACTTGCTTCGATTTGTCGCACACGTTCTTTTGACAAATCAAGCTTCTCGCCGCAATCATCAAGGGTGAGCGGCGGATCCAGTAGACGCCGCCAAGTGATGATTTGATGTTCTCGCTGATTGAGACTTGATAAAGCTGCAGACAGAAGTTTCTTTTGCTTGTGAAGTTCATACTCGTGGGCGACTTTTTGCGCGTGGTTTTCATCATCGGCAATCCAATCAAGCCATTCGCTACTATCCTCTGAGGTGTTAAGGGGCGCATTCAAAGAACTGTCTTGCCCCTGTAAGCGCAAAATCATATCAAGGACTTCATCCAAAGGCACGTTCAAGTGATCGGCAACCTTTTGAGCGATTTCCTCGTGGGATAAGTGCTTGCCTTGTCGCTCGAAGGTTTCCATCAAAGATCTTACTTTGAAAAAGAGCTTTTTTTGAGTGCTTGTTGTGCCGATGCGCACAAGGGACCAGTTTTTCATCACAAAGTCTTTAATACTGGCCTTAATCCACCAAAGGGCATAGGTGGAAAACCTAAAACCCTTAGACACATCAAATTTTGCCAAAGCTTGCATCATGCCAATGTTACCCTCAGACACAAGGTCCCCTATAGGAAGGCCGTATCCTTTATAGCCTTGGGCAACCTTTAGAACAAGGCGTTGATGCCGCTCGAGAATTTTTTGCCGTGCCCGTTCATCTTGCGTGTCATGCCACTTTTTGACAAGGAGGATTTCCTCTTCAGCGGTGAGGGAAGGTAAGTCTGCGACGCGCTTCAAGTGAGCCTTAAGCCTGTCGACATGGGGCGTCTCGTCTAAAGAGATCTTTTCGTCATCCATGACGTTTCCTTAAAATTTTATATGTCTTCTAAAGATAGAGGAGTCTTTTTAGACAAACAAGGACCTTGAGGAGGAAATGAGTCCTAAAAAGCTTGCCCTATCCCGAGAAAGCAGGGTAAAAATAAAAAGTTAACTTATGACTTGGAGGCCTTAATGTCATTTTCCCTACCAGAGCTCCCCTACGCTATGAACGCGCTTGAGCCTTACATATCTGAAAAAACTTTATCCTTTCACTATGGTAAGCATCATCAAGCATACGTTACGAACCTGAACAATCTATTGGCCGACAAGCCCCTTGCCCACGCGTCTTTAGAAGACGTGATCAAGATGAGTTCGGGTGATGCAAACTTGGTAGGCGTTTTTAACAACGCGGCCCAGGTCTGGAACCACACCTTTTACTGGCACTGTTTGTCACCCAGTGGGGGCGGCATGCCAGGTGAAAGGCTTGAGCGTCGCCTCAAAGAGGATTTTGGCAGTTTTGAGGCCTTTAAGGACGCCTTTAAGGCAGCCGCCATTTCTCAATTCGGCAGTGGGTGGGCGTGGCTTGTGGAAAAGGACGGCAAGCTTGCCATCATGAAAACCGCCAATGCGGATCTGCCCATGGTGCACGGGGCAAAGGCGATTTTGACCTGTGACGTGTGGGAGCATGCCTATTATCTCGACTATCAAAACAGGCGTCCTGATTATGTGGACACGTTCTTGAAGCACTTGGTGAACTGGGATTTTGTCCAAGGATGCCTGGAGGAATAAGGGGGTTAGTAAAAAAGCAGGGGCCTTGTGACCCCTGCTTGATCCTTACCAAAGCCCGATGATCTTCCACCAGAGCCCGCCGACAACACTCCAAATGCCTAAATAAACAAGGCTGAGGATCCCGCCAAGACGCCACCATTCACTGACACTGACGTAGCCTGACCCAAAATAGACAGGGGCTGTTCCTGTACCATAGTGGGTAAGGCAAGCGCAAAGGCTTGATAAAACGGCAAGGCTCATGGCGGCAAGACCTGCCGGCGCCCCGGCGGCGATGATCACCACTAAGAAGGCGCTATACATCGAGGAAATATGAGCGGTCGCACTGGCAAAAAAGTAGTGCGAGTAAAAGTAAACCGCACACAAAATGCCAAAGGACCATCCCCATGGAAAATGTCCGACGGCGCCTTGCATCTCATGGCTAAACCAAGTGACCATTCCCATCTTGCTCAGCTGCGTGGCCATCATAAGAAGGGCTGCAAACCACACGAGGGTTTCCCACGCCGTTTTTTCATTTAAGACATCATTCCATGACAGAACACCCGAAAAAAGAAGAAACCCAAGGCCGAAAAGGGAGGCGGCCGTGGCCGAAATCGCAATGGATTCTCCCGCAATCCAAAGCATAAGAAGAGAAATAAAAGTCCCAACCATCAGCTTTTCATGGGCAGAGAGGGGGCCCATGGCGTCAAGTTGCTGGCGTGCCATTTGGGGGGCGTGGGGCGTACGTTTTGTTTGGGGAGGGTATAAAAGGTATAGTAGCCATGGCAGTACCAAAAGGTTCACGAGGCCAGGCACGAGGGCGGCGACCATCCAACTGACCCATGTCATGGTGACACCTAACTCGCCCGCGAGGCTGACGATGAGGGGATTGCCTGCAAGGGCTGTCACAAACATGGCGCTTGTGATGATGTTGGCTTGAAAGACAACTTTGATGAGATAGGCCCCAAAATGTCTCCTTGTGCCGTCATGGGGCGCACTTCCTTGCTCGATACACAGCGAGTTCACGATGGGAAAAAGAATGCCAGCCCCCCTGGCTGTGTTACTGGGGACAACGGGTGCCAGAATTAAATCGGAAAAACAAAGCGCGTAGGAAAGACCCAAGGTGCTTGAGCCAAAGGTGCGAATAAAAAGGTAGGCAATGCGGCTCCCGAGACCTGTTTTCACAAAGCCTCTGGCCATAAAAAAGGTCAGGAGCACAAGCCAAACCACGTGCGAGTTAAAACTGCTAAGGCTCTGTTCAAGGGTGAGGGTTTTTGTGGCCACACAGCTTCCCATGGCGATGATGGCGATGGCCCCCATGGGCAGAGGTTTGGCAATGACCCCGAAAATAGTCGTCACAAAGATACCAAAAAGATGCCAGGTTTTAAGATCGAGAGCCGTCGGGGCAGGGAAAAGCCATAAAAAGACACCCAGGCTCAGAACAGCAAGGGTGGGCAGGGGTTTGGCGCCTTTCCAGGCGTGCATGGGTGTGGGTACCGCGCTATGGGTCGCAGCGTGGGCTGTCATGTAAATCCTCCCTTTATTTTTTTATTTGGATCCATGGGAACCGTAGCAAGAAAATCAAAGGGGGCAAAGAGGGAACATGAAGGGGTGAAATAAAAACAAAAACGCCCTGTAAAAACAGGGCGTTTTTCTTCAAATGACAGGAAAGATCAATAGTCGTCTTCTTCAGCATAGGAAGGAGCGTGCTTCACAACCACCTCACGGCGATCAACGCCTTTACGCTTGGGGGCGCGGTTGCCCTTGTAGATGTGAGGGTTATTGTCAGCCACAAGGCGAGAACGACCCTTATCGCCAATAATCAAAAGGGCGTCCTGACCCACTTGAAGGGCAGGGGTTGGGCCTTGAACCACGGTGCGCAGGCGACCATTCTCAAGCTCGACAACATATTCAACGCCTTGTTGTTTTTCAAGTTCTCCCTGGATCAAAGATCCCGCGACAGCGCCCGCAAGGGCACCGCCCACGATGGCGGCTGTGTGACCACGCCCTTTACCAAAGGCAGATCCTGCAAGACCGCCACCAGCCGCGCCAAGAAGGCCGCCTGCTGCGTTTTCTTCTAACTTTTCAGAGCCGTGTACTTCCACCGCACGCACACTCACAACGGTACAACGATAGGTACGGGATGTTTCTCCCACGTGGGCTTCGGTATAAACGCCAGGGGAGATCTGACGCGCACATCCGCTAAGCATCAAGGTGGCCATGCTGGCACAGCCAATGACGAGTAAAGTCTTTTTCATTTCAAGTACTCCTTCACAAAACTTCAGATGGGATGCTGGGGCGAATTAAGAAAAAAAGCAAGAAAAAAGATGAGTCATGTGTGGTTTTTTTGCCAACTTCTTGAGAGGTGGACATCTTTATTTGGATTGTTAAATGCCCATCTCCTTGAAAGACAAGAAATGACGCGTTAGACTCGTGAAAAAGAACCTAAAAGAGGGGGCACGTTATGCTAAAGAATACACACGAAACCTATGGATGGCTTGCCAAGGTTTTTCATTGGGTGATGGCCCTTGCTATTGTGGGCATGTTTGGGGTGGCCTATGTTATGACGGACATGGAAGGGCCACAAAAATCTGTTCTTTATGGACTGCATAAATCTGTGGGGGTTACCCTTCTTGGTCTATTGATTTTGCGACTTCTTTGGCGTCTTGCCAGTATCCGCCCAGACCTGCCAGATACTGTGCCAGGATGGCAGCGTATCAGTGCCCACGCTAACATTCTGCTTCTTTACGCGCTAATGTTCACCATGACGATCTCAGGATTTTTCATGAGTTATTACACGTGGGGCGTCAATTGGTTTGGTCTGATTACTTTTTCTGCCTCGGCCAAAAATAATGACCTGGCACAGACCCTTAAGGAGGTCCATGAAATCGCATCGTACATTATGATTGCTTCAGTCTCTTTGCATGTGGTCGCTGCTCTTTATCATCATTTCATTCTAAAAGATAGCGTGCTACGTCGTATCTGGAGATAGCGTGCTACGTCGTATCTGGAGATAGCGTTAAGATAATTCATTTGGGGATCCGGCACTTTTTTGATAGAAAAAAATGTCGTGACATGACTGGAAAAAAATGCCTGAGAGATTACGCGTGGCCCACATGATGGCCGGAGCAAAAGTGGGCGGTGCTGAGCTATTTTTTAAGCGGCTTGTGGGGGCTTTTGCTAAAAGAGACCTGACCCAACATGTCATTACGCGGGATTATCCAGAATTAGTGGCTTATTTCGAGGACATAAGCGTGCCTGTGACCAAGGCTGCCTTTGGGGGCCTGTTGGATTTTAGAACAAGCGTGCGCGTGCGTGAATCGCTGGCATCCTTTAAGCCTCACATTGTGATGACTTGGATGAGTCGGGCCACAAAATTTTGCCCCAAGGGTGACTACACGGTCGTGGCACGTCTTGGGGGATATTATGATTTAAAATACTATCAAAAAGCAGACTATCTTGTTGGCATCACTAAAGATTTACGAAATTACTTTCACACAGAGGGATGGTCACGGGATTACACGGCTTACCTTTCTAATTTCGCGAGCCCTCCTGACCAAAATCCCCCTGCTGACAGAAGCTATTATAACACCCCCAGCGATGTTCCTCTTTTACTCACCTTTGGGCGTCTTCATGTGAACAAAGCCTTTGATGTCCTCATCAGGGCTTTAAAAAAAGTTCCAAATGCGTATTTGTGGATCGGAGGTGAGGGGCCCGAAGAAGCCGCCCTTCGCACGTTGGTGGGTGAGTTGGGCCTTACCCAGCGTGTTCGGTTTTTAGGATGGCAAAAGGAAACAAGTCCCTTTTACAAGGCGTGCGATATCTATGTGTGTCCTTCCCGGATTGAACCTTTAGGAAGTGTTCTTCTTGAGGCTTGGATTCACGAAAAACCCCTGGTGGCGTCAAAAAGCGCCGGGCCTTTAGAGCTTATCACACCTGGGACAAATGGTTTGCTTGTTCCCTTAGAAGATCATGAGTCCATGTCTGACGCGATCAACCAGTTGATCGTGTCGCCGCAAAAGGCCAAGGCCCTCGCACAAGCGGGTCGCTTGACCTATGAGACGGGTTATAGTGAAGACGCGATCGTAGATCAATACCTGACCTTCTTTGAGCGTGTGAAGGGCACAAACCGTGGTGAGGGACGCTAAGAAAAATCCTTCCCCCGCGCTTCTAGGTCTTTGTCTAGCACCTAGCCATTTCGTCACTACACAAGAACAAAAAGCGCTAACCCATGTTTTCGAGTCACATCACCTTGACGGTGAGATCCTCATAAACAGCAAAACACTTTATGTAATGGCCAGTGGGGCATTTAAAGAGATTGCTTATCTCACCATCAAAAGTGACGTGCGTGAACCTCATGGGGGATGGTACGCGCAGCGCGAAACTGACGACCATTATCCCTTATACCTGAGAGAGCTTTCCCACGGGCGCGGTGTGATTTTTTCTTCCCATAGCGGCGTTTTAGTGAGGTCTGGTTTGGTCACCCCTTGCCTTTTGCCTACGGCGCGTGCGGCAGTGTTGCAACAGGGAGCCGCCCCACAAGGTCTTAGCCTTTTTGGATTCGTAAAAGAACTTCTGCCGGGTCACTCTGCCTATTTTCAAGATGGAAAAGTAGAGATTCACCCCATTAACGCCCTTGAAGGACAGAAAAAAGCCTTAGGCAACGTTTTACCCTTAAGATGCGAGGGGCTTCCCGCTCCCCATGTGCCCCTTGGTTTCTTTTCGCAGGATCTCAGCGCCTCTCAGTTTTGTTTGGAAACCTTGAGGCGCACGCATGGGGACGTTAAGATATACAGCTTGTTTTTTCCAGATGTGGAAAAAGGAAACAAGAAAAAAGAGGTTCAAGACCGTCCTGAGATAACGGCTAAAGACCACGAATTGATTCCATTTACAGCAAAGGATTTTTGGCGTCTCATGCCAGAAATGGCTCATGCATGTGACGAGTTGATTTGCCAGCCGTCCATACTGGGAGCGCATATGGTGGGTCGAAGCGCTGTGAAAGACGGACGACATATGGTAATCCCAACGCTAGAAATGCCACAGAAGTCCCCTTATTTTCTAAAGGGTTATGTGGATCGTTTGAAGCGTACGACCTACCAGCTTGAGTATGATGCTTCTTTGTTTAAGGGGGCGACCATGAAAAATCCTCATACCGAGGGCGCCTTGAAGGCTCTGCTAAGTCAAGGTCTTCGGGTATCGATTGTGCCGGTGTGTAAGCCTTTTTTAACAAGAAGGAGTTCAAGTCCTTATGAAAATCTTATTAGGGTTTGGATTCAAGAAAAAAACCATCGTCTTGCAAGCCTCATGGCGCGTCAAGAGTGTATTCTTGAGCTTATGCCACGGGAAGAGATCAAAGACCTTTTTGTACAAAGAGACAAAAAAAGTCTTTTTGTGGCTTGGGAGTTGATCTTTTACGCGTTATGGCATCAAATTTACATACAGGGACGCGATCCGATTCCAGATACGCTGGCGATGCTGGCGCGAACTTGAGGTTGGACACGCCCACACCCGTAGAAACATCATCACAAGGGGGCAAGGATGCTAGAGCGCTCAAACCTATCACATTTAAAATATTTCGTGGATGCAGCGCAGCTAGGCAGTGTGACAAAAGCTGCCATTAAGAATCGTGTTAGCCAGTCAGCTGTCAGTCAAGCCATTGCCAGTCTTGAGCGCATGACGGGACAAACTTTGCTCGTTCACCGACGCAATAAATTCTCACTGTCGGGGGAGGGAAGACTTTTATTTTCTTTGCTGCTCCCAGTTTTAGAAGGATTGCAGAAGGTCGAGGACAACTTTTTCTCGCCCGACATGCAGCCCCAAGGGAACGTGGAAATTGTATGTCCGCGCAGTATTGCCATATCGCTTCTTGCACCAAAGCTCATTGGACTAAAAAAAAAATACCCTCTCCTCGTGCCAAGGCTTCGCATGTATACCCCGGACGTTGCAAGGGAGAGGCTTTTAAGTGCCAGCACAGAAATTGCGTTTCTTATTGATAACGTGGATTTATCTGCCTTCGAAACCATTCTTGTGCACAAAGGGACGTTTCGCTTGTTTCGCTCAAAGCGCCACGCACACTTGCCCCAAACGCAAGTGATGTTTACAGAAGAACGACGTGAGGTGAATCTCTTCAAGCGTGCCTACGCTGAGGCGTACGGGCATACGCTCGAGACGCATTTAGAGGCGACGTCTTGGGACGTGATTGCCCGGTTTGTGGATCAAGGACTTGGGTGCGGATTCTTGCCGGATTATGTGGCCCAGGCTTTTCCTGAACTAGAACCCATTGAGCTCAAGTTTCCAGGACTGTCCTACTGCATCTATGCAACGGTCCGATCCCTTGACCATTTGTCGAGAAACGCCCGCGCTGTGCTTTCATACCTTTGTCCGGAAAAGGCCCAGGAAATTGCAGTCCCCGTACGGATGGCCGGATAGCTTAAACCTTGTGCAATGCGCTCAAGTTTTGCACTATGGGCCATTGAAAACGAATAAAGGATGTCTTTGTGAAACGATTCGGAATCTTCATCAGCCTGTTCCTCATGGGAACTATTTCTTTTTCAATGCAGGTAGTTGCAGAAAATCAGCGCGTCGTGAACGTGTATCACTGGCACAATATGATTCCGCAAGACGTTTTGGATCAGTTCACAATGGAAACCGGGATCAAAGTCCATATGGACGTGTATGACAGCAATGACGTTTTAGAAACAAAGCTTCTTGTGGGTCATACAGGTTATGATGTTGTGGGACCAAGCGCCCTTCCTTATGTGGCGCGCCAAGTGCCAGCAGGAATCTATTTACCTCTTAACAAAGAAAAGCTCCCCATTCTTAAGGAGCTTGATCCCAAAATTATGGCGTATCTGGAAAAGGCGGATCCAGGAAACAAACACGCGGTCCCTTTTTTATGGGGGCTTGTGGGGTTCGCTTATGACCAAGAAAAGATTGAGGCTTTGATCCCGGACGCTCCCACGGACAGTTGGGCCATGATGTTTGATCCCAAGATTATGGAAAAGCTTTCCCACTGCGGTGTGACTTACTTGACGGAATCAACGGACATTTTTGTTCCGGTTCAACTTTATTTGGGCTTGAAGCCCGATAGTCATGACCCTAAGGATTTACAAAAAGTGGTGGGGCAACTGGAAAAAGTGCGTCCCTTTATCGAGCGGTTCGATGCCATTCGCCCCCCGTCCGAACTGTTGGCGGGAGAGGTGTGCCTGAGCATGCTATGGGTCGGAGATATGGAGCGGGTCAAAGACGCGTTTGCTGATAAAGCGCGCGCGGACAAGATCAAGGTTGTCATTCCCAAGGAGGGGACCGTTCTCTGGATTGATTGTCTTGCGGTTCCCGTGGATGCTCCCCACCCGGAAGAAGCGTACGCCTTTATCAACTTTGTCATGCGTCCTGATATCATTGCGCGCATCACCAACAAAAATTATTTCGCCAATCCCGTGCCAGCGTCTCTTCCATTTGTGAAAGAAACCTTAAGGCAAAATTCGGCTTTTTTTCCAGACGAAACGCAAAGTCAAAAGATTTTTATTAACGAGCCGACCCCGCCAGGCGTGCAAAGAAAAATCAACCGTGCCATGACAAAAGTCAGAACAGGCCGCTAGAAAGATAAGAGGATTTTTGACAGAAACAATCTTCATGTGGTAATTTCCTTTTTTTGTGGAGATCCATTCATGAAATATTTTCTATGTCTTTTTTTGTCAAAATAACCCTTTGTTTTTCCTCTTTTGATTCGGCGATTTTCTCTTACGACCAGGAAAACTGTCAAGGTCTACGATTGTCTTACCAAGGTGTCACAAAAAAAGGAGAAAAGTGGCATCTTCGAAACTGTACGTATGATGATCTTGATGTGATCACGACTCTTTATGAAGACCTGCGCGTCATGGTACATTTTGCAGGAACAAAGACCCGAACGTCATCACAAACCCATGAGCGTCTTTCAATTATAGCCAACAGGTATCAAACAGGCATTCCCAAAGGAGGGTGGGTGATTGAAATTGGTGAGACGAAAGAAAAAAAATTCGCAGGTCTCCTCACCATAGGGTCTTCTATTAATCCTAGACCAGGGCGGGGAGAAATTGGCAGAGTTATTGCCTTCGAGGCTCAGGGATCGGGCCTTGGGACCAGCGTCATTGAAGCGGTGGTAAAGGTCATTGGGCCCGAAATTCGCAGGTGGGGCATTCAACAAGAGATGCCCCTCGTACGAGAGAGATTCGCGTGTTTTGGAGGAGAGGCCTTGGGGGAAATTTATGTAACCTCAGCGCCTGCCAATGTCGGATCGTGGTTGACCCAGGTGCGCACTGGTTTTAAACCTGTAAAATGCCCTAAAGAAGAAAATCCCATTATCTTGAATTATGAAAGTTCTGAGATTGAAGATTATGAGACTTTTCAAAAGGCTTTGATAACCCACTTCAAAGACCAAGGTTTGATGCCAGAAAAACCCTATAAACTTTATGACATCAAGGGAGAAAAAAGAACCGTTTCATACATTCAACAATATGACACTGTAAAGTACCATTTTACCTATAAGCTTTCTTAAAAGAGATTCTTGAAAGCAAAAACCCCTTTGGAGTACTAGCCAAAAGGGTTTTTGCTATCTGAAGTTTAGTTATCGAGGAAGCTTCGAAGCTTGCGAGAGCGGCTTGGATGCTTCAGCTTACGAAGGGCCTTAGCTTCGATTTGACGAATACGTTCACGGGTAACAGAGAATTGCTGGCCTACCTCTTCAAGGGTGTGGTCCGTGTTCATGCCGATCCCAAAACGCATGCGCAGGACGCGCTCTTCACGGGGTGTGAGACTTGCCAGCACCCTTGTTGTGGTTTCACGCAGGTTCGCATTTACCGCTGATTCAAGGGGTTGTACTGCGTTCTTGTCCTCGATAAAGTCTCCAAGGGACCCGTCTTCTTCGTCTCCGATGGGCGTCTCGAGGCTAATGGGCTCCTTGGCGATTTTTAGGACCTTACGGACCTTATCAAGGGGCATCATAAGCTTTTTAGACAGCTCTTCTGGTGTGGGCTCGCGCCCGATTTCATGGAGCATTTGTCTTGACGTACGTACAAGCTTGTTAATGGTCTCGATCATGTGTACGGGAATACGAATGGTGCGCGCCTGATCCGCAATGGATCTTGTGATGGCTTGACGAATCCACCAGGTCGCGTAGGTCGAGAATTTATATCCCCGGCGATACTCGAACTTGTCCACCGCTTTCATCAGACCAATGTTACCCTCTTGGATCAGATCCAAGAACTGAAGACCGCGGTTGGTGTATTTTTTGGCGATGGAGATTACAAGACGAAGGTTCGCCTCGATCATTTCTTTTTTTGCCTTCGCCGACATGCGGTCACCTTTTTGGACGGCGGTAACGATACGGCGGAACTCCGCGATGTTGAGGCCAGATTCCACAGAGATCTCTGCAATACGCTCGCGCAGGGTCATGACGCTTACGGCGTGTTTCTCGACAAAATTTCCCCAGCCCTTGGTGGTCTTCTTTGCAATGGTCTCCATCCACTCAGGATCCAGTTCGTTGCCAAAGTATGTTGATAAGAACTCTTCTCGTTTGATGCCGGAATCCTGCGCCAGGCGCAGCATTTTTCCTTCAAGGCCTACAAGTTTACGGTTTAAGTTGTAAAGGTCTTCAACCAAGATATCAATGCGGTAGCTGTTGAGGCGTACGCTGCTCATGAGGCGAACAAGTGCTTCTTTCAAGGACTTGAACTTGGCCTCCTGGGGCAAAGACATGGTCCCGCTTTCTTGGGCGGCTCGCAAACGCTCTACTTGGATTTCGTGGAACTGTGCGTATGTTTCAGCAATAAGATTAAACGTCTCAAGAATTTGGGGCTTAAGGCTTTCTTCAAGGGCTGCCAAAGACTGACCTGACTCGTCTTCGTCTTCTTCGCTAACCTCTTCACTTGTCCCTTCGCCCTCACTGCCTTCTTCATCGCTTTTTGCCTTATGGGTTTTTGACTCTTCGCTTTCGCTTGCGTCAGCCTCTTTTGTCTCGGCAGGCAAAGCTAGAGGGGCGTCTAAGGGCACGTCGCCGGCTTCGGGATCCGCTTCAAAGGCGCTGTTGGCGTACATGTCTTCAAGATCTACCACATCGCGCAGAAGGAGTTGGTCTTCTAGAATTTGATCACGCCAGTTGATGATGGCGCGAATGGTAAGGGGGCTTTCGCAAATGGCGTCGATCATTTCCATGCGCCCTTCTTCAATGCGCTTGGCGATCTCGATTTCACCTTCACGGGAAAGAAGCTCGACGCGCCCCATTTCACGTAAGTAAAGACGTACGGGGTCGTCTGTGCGGCCTGCCGTATCCTCGTCCTTAAGATTACCGCTTTCGTCCTCTTCTTCCGTGTCCTCTACGTCAAGACCAAGCTCTGAGGGACCCTCAACGTCTTCTTCGGAGTCCACGATGTCAATGCCCATATCTGTAATTACAGACATGGCGTCTTCGATTTGCTCGGACGACATTTGTTCTTGGGGAAGGGCCTCGTTAAGTTCGTCATAGGTTAAGTAACCGCGCTCTTTTCCTTTATCTAAGAGTTTTTTAAGAAGATGCTTGAGGTCTCCCTTTTTTTTGAAGGCTGCGCCCTCGTTTGTATCTTCAGGCGTGTCCACTTTTTTTGATATGGCTGTCATCCTTGTTTTTCCATCCTCTCTTTTTCAGTACTTTGGCCGAGTTGTTGTGCGTGCTCGTCCATGGAGGTGCGTAGGCGCTGCACCTTGGTCCAAACATCGGGGGTCATATTCTTAGATAGGGAGGTTTGCCAGGCGCGCACCTCCGGGATCCCCTCTTCTAATAAGTGCCTGCTTTCTAAAAGACTGCGCCATCCTTCCTTCACATCTTGGTCGGGCGTGGTTTTTTTGGCAAAAGGGGCATGTGTATAAATATCCGGTTGCAAGATTGTGGCAAGTGCGTCCTCTAATCCCTTATCCTTTAGGTGGGCATTCAAGGCGTCTGCGTCAAGCTTTTTTTCCTCGTGAAGGGCGTCAAGAAGCTGAAGGCGAATGGCCTCGGCCCCGGCAGATGGGAAGGTCAGGGTTAAAAAGACGTCAGCCTCATTTTGAAGGAGCAAAGGGTGATTTAAAAAGGTCACCAAAAGGGCGCGCGCGCGAAGCCACGCGGCATTGGCACGCAGGCTCGAAAGCGGCGGTGTGCCTGGGGCGGCCCTGACCGGCCCTTTCCCTTGACGGCGGGGTCTGAAGTGATGAAAGAGCTTATCTTGTAGAAACCGTCGGTAGTGACCTTTAATTGTTTCGTCTTTGATGGGGGTGATGGTCTCGAAAATCTCTTTTTCCCACTTAGCTCGCCGTTCAGGGGTCGAAATGTCACCTGCCTTTTGAACCATTTCGGACCACAACATCTCAAGAAGGGGCTTTTTCAAGGAAAGTGCTTTTTTAAGCGTGTCGCCGTCCCCGCGCTCAAGAAGACTTGCGGGATCTTCTCCCTTGGGAAGAAGACAAAAACTCAAGGATTTTCCAGGCACCAATAGGGGAAGGGCGCGCTCAAGCGCCCGCACGGCTGCTTTTTGTCCGGCCGCGTCCCCGTCAAAGCACAAAACAGGCTCTGGGCTTAGGCGCCAAATACTTTGCAATTGTTGGGGCGTGAGCGCCGTCCCCAGGGGAGCAACGGCCTTTTTGAAGCCTGCTTGGAAGAGGGCGATGACATCCATATAGCCTTCACACACCAAAAGGTCATCGGTTGACGATCTGCTTTTGGCGGCCTCTGACTGGGCGTACAGTTCATGGCCTTTATGAAAAAGGGGTGTTTCAGGAGAGTTCAGATATTTGGGCTCTCCGGGTCCTAAAAGACGTCCGCCAAAGGCAATGACGCGACCCTGGCGGTCGAGGATGGGAAACATGATCCGGTCACGGAACCTGCCTCGATGCTCGCCCGATTGTCCCACGACGCTCAGACCCGCTTCTTGAAGCTCTGCAGGGGTAAATCCTTTTTGGTAAAGAAAGGTCAAAAACTCTTGATGGGAAGGGGCGTATCCTAAGCGAAAGCGCTGCCAGGTGTCTTCTTGGAGGGCGCGTTTTGCAAGATAGGACCTTGCCCGCCACCCGTTTGATCCGCGCAGCTCTCCTTCAAAAAAGCTGCAGGCCGCTTCCATGGCGGCGCGAAGGCGCGTGCGCTTTTGGGTGTCTTCTGTCTCAGTTGGCGTCTCGCGGGGTAATGCCAGCCCTACACTATGGGCGAGGCGCTCGATGGTCTCGGCAAAGGACAGGTTTTCTGTCAGACGGACAAACTCGATGGCATCCCCGTGCGCTTCGCACCCAAAGCAATGATAATGACCATCTTTCTCATAGACGTGAAACGAAGGAGTTTTTTCCTGATGAAAGGGACAGCACCCCTTGAGAGAGTGGCCTGAACGAATGAGCTTGACCCGCCGACCAATGATGTCGGTCAGAGAAAGGCGTCCTCGCACCTCATCGACAAAACGATCAGAAAAGCGCATTACTCATCCAGTTTTTAAAAACAAACCAGCCCCGAAGTGATTTCGGGGCGGCAAACTTCAACATAAGCATATTAATAATAGGTTAATAATGCTCTTTTTTAGTCGTGACAATGGCACTCTGCCTTTTTAGCGCCTCCTTTAACGGGCATACTCAGATGGAGGGCTTCTCCCTTGTCCGACGTAAGGCTTAGGGAGAGAGTGTCTTTTGTCGTTACGTCATGGTGCAGTCCAATGAGCATAAGATGATACCCCCCCGGGCTTAAAACAAGGGTTTGTCCGGGTTCGATGGTCCAAGATGATTGCTCGCGCATTTTCATCACTCCGTTTTCTTCTTTTGTTTCATGGAGTTGAACTTCCCGAGCTGAGGGAGAGGAAGCGCTTTGGATCACAACAGGGTAAGGGTTTATATTTTTAAGTTCCATATAGGCGGCCGTAGTCCCATCCTTTATGCCGGGACGCGTCCAAGGTTGGTTCACCTGAACGCCCGTCAAGGATGAGGCCATCAACCCGGGGAAGGCCGACAAAAATCCCAGTAGCAAAAATGAAAGAATGCGTGTCATGAGTCCCTCAATAAAGCGTATCACTATGACTAAAATGGTGGGCGCAACTGGGATTGAACCAGCGACCTCTACGATGTCAACGTAGCGCTCTCCCGCTGAGCTATGCGCCCATTTCTATGGGGATATACACCCTCTTTGATCAAAGCGCAACCCTTTGGTCAAAATCCTTTAGGGACTTGGATCATTTCTTCGCGCACAAAAGGGCAAATGCCGATAAGGTCCACACGTTCTTGATGGGCGCGTTGCACGGAGAAAAGTTGATAAGATTTAAAATGCCGATGGATTTTTGGTGATAAGGACTCAGTTGATTCTTTGATTTGTGTCGTGCGAGGAACGGGTGCATGTTCATACCCCACACGCTGGTAACAGACTTTGAAGTCTGTTTTGAGAGGGGCAAAATAAACAGTCTGACCATTAAGAAATTTATCGATATTTTCCTGGATATAAGAAACAGGTAAGTCTTTTGTTTTTCCTGGTGACGCAACGAAAATACTCAGGATCCAAAGGCCCATAAGGGCAGACTTGTTCATTTTTTATCCTCCGTATTACATTTTTGATAGGCGAGAAGGTCTTTAGAGGCTATGGCTCCCATCGCAGAAAGGTTCTTTGCCTGTTCTTTTGCATCCACACAAAAAGACTTTTTCGGTTTTGGGCGCAACCCATTTGTGAGACCGAAAGCCTGTGCCCTTGTGTTGTCCATCACAAAAGGGTTGGGTAAGGCTCAGCCCACAAGTGCACCATGCATAAGTTTTTCCTTCTTCAACCTCAACACAGTAGGGGCTATTTTGTGGGCAGTGGGGGTGATCCAAGGTCTCTTCCTCTTTACCAATCATGCGGTGTAAGGTAAGCATAAAGCAGAGATGACATCAAGTAGGGGAGAAAGCCTCATGAACACACACATCGCCATTGCTGAGCTTTTTACGGATGGGGCTTGCAGCGGTAACCCTGGCCCTGGTGGGTGGGGCGTTATTGTGCGCACACATGAAGGCGAAAAAGAGCTGTCTGGGAGCGAGACGCACACAACCAATAACCGCATGGAAATGATGGCGGCCATCGAAGGGCTCAAAGCGCTTCCCGCGTCTTCCCGCGTCAAGCTATATACGGATAGCACCTATCTTAAGGACGGTATGACCTCTTGGGTGGAAAAATGGAAAAAAGGGGGGTGGCGTACGGCGTCCAATACGCCCGTAAAAAACCAAGACCTGTGGCAAGAGCTTGATCAGTTATGCAGTCAGCATCAAGTTGAATGGGCCTGGGTCAAGGGACATAGCGGCCATCCTGAAAACGAGCGCGCCGACGTTTTGGCGCGAAACGCCATTGTTCAAGAAATGATGCAGGCAACCCTCAAACAAGTAAGTTCCTAGAAATATGAAAAAATTCTTAGGACAGGCGGTATGTCTATGGGGACTTGTGGCAAGCGCTTGTGTTGGTTCATCCTTTGATCATCCCCTGCAGGTTCAGGGCGAGACCTTTCATGTGGCCTTGGCTTCGACCCCTAAAAGCCTCAAAAAAGGCCTCATGGGGGTGACCTATCTTCCAAAAGATCACGGGATGCTTTTTATTTTTCCCAAAACCAGGGAGGTCACTTTTTGGATGAAGGATACCCCCCTTGATCTGGATTTAGTCTACTTAGACCGTAGGGGTAAAATTTTGCAACTTGAAGCGCTTAAAGCAAATTCTTTACGTCATGTGCCCTCTAAAATGCCTGTGCGCGCCGCCCTTGAATTGCCGGCAGGAACCGTGAAGCGACTTCACCTTAAGGTCGGCGCGGAGGTAAGCTGCGAGGCCCTCAGGGTCACATTTTAAGGAGGTGCGCCCGTGGAACACTATCAACCTATGATAGAAAAAGTCTGGGCCGCCCCTTTTGATGCGCCCGCTTTGCAACAAGAGGGCCTGACACGGGTTCTAGACGAGGTCATTGATGCCTTGGACGCTGGGCGCCTGCGTGTGGCGGTCTATCAAGGCGGCGTCTGGCAAGTCCAAGAGTGGCTAAAAAAAGCGCTCCTTATGAATATTCGCCTGCAAGAAAATCGGCCTTTGACCTATCCCTGCCCAGGGTACGACAAAATCCCCAGCAAGTTTGAAGGATGGGATGACGCGCGCTTTAAAGAAGCGCGTCTTCGCGTGGTACCGGGAGCGCTTGTGCGCAAAGGAACATATGTGGCCCCAGGATGCGTTTTGATGCCGAGCTTTATTAACTTTGGAAGCTATGTGGGTGAAGAGACCATGATTGATATTGGCGCTGATGTTGGGTCGTGCGCGCAAATTGGTCAGCGTTGCCATGTGTCAGCGGGGGTTGTTATTGGCGGCGTCGTTGAACCCTTGCAGGCAGCGCCTGTGATTTTAGAAGATCATGTGTTTGTGGGTGCGCAAAGCGCTATCGTTGAAGGAGTCCTTGTGCAAGAGGGCGCTGTCATTGGCATGGGGGTCAAACTTGGGGCCAGCACCCCCATTTTCGACCGTGCGTCGGGAGAAATTTCCTACGGTGTGGTCCCGCCACGCAGTGTAGTGGTGCCAGGTGCCCTGCCAACACAAGGCGGGGTGAACCTTTACTGCGCGGTCATCATCAAGCAAGTTGACGCCAAGACGCGTGAAAAAACAGCCATTAATGATCTCTTGCGCCCTTAAGAGGACTTAATGAAAAGGATTTTCTTAAATCCCCCTGTCAGAAAAATGATCCCCTGGCTTGTGGTGGGGACGTTTAGTGCCTTCATGTCCTTTTGGGGGATAGGTAGCTACGCCCTTTTGAACAATAACGAAGGGATGTACGCGCAGATCGCAAAAGAGATGCTGCATTCGGGCAACTATGTGATCCCGACCCTGAACGGTTTGACCTACATTGAAAAGCCGCCTCTTCTGTATTGGATGGTTGCCCTTTCCTTTAAAGTGTTTGGGGTGAATGAGTGGGGCGCGCGGTTTGTACCGGCCTTTTTTGGCTTTATCACATCTATGGGTGTGGGGCTTTTTGCCGCAAGGCGCTTGGGACAAAAAACGGGGCTTTATACCGCGCTCATCCTAAGCACCAGCCTTGGGTTCATTCTTTTTTTTCGCACGGTCTTCTTTGACGGCGTTTTTACGGCGTGGCTTACTTTTGCGCTTTTATGTTTTTTTTGTTGGACGGAAAATCTGGCAAGGCGCCCCCTTTTAGGGTTTTATGCCCTCATGGCGCTGGCGGTCATGACCAAGGGGCTTATTGCCCTTGTGTTGGTGGGTCTTGTGTGGATCATCTATTACGCTTTTGTCATGGGCGCGCGCGTCTCTTTTTTTGCGCCCCTTGATCCTTTAGGTGTTCTTTTATTTTTGGCGATCGCCGCACCTTGGCACGTGATGGCAAGCCTTGAAAATTCTGATTTTGCGTGGTTCTACTTTGTGAACGAACATGTGTTGCGCTTTTTAGGAAAGCGTCTTCCCAAGGATTATTACGAGGGGCCTCTCTATTACTATCTGCCGCGCTTACTCGTCTATTTTTTGCCGTGGACTTTGTTTTTTCCGAATTTTTTAAAAGAAAAAATCAGTCCAAAAGATCCTTTTAAGTTTTTTCTCTTGTGTTGGTTTGGGGTATTTTTTCTGTTTTTTTCGTTTTCCAGGGCCAAAGCCAATTACTACCTTGTGACGGTGATGCCGGCGCTTTCTGTTTTGCTTGCACCCCTTGTGGCAAGGGATACGCGCCAGGGGGTGGCGTTTTTCTGGGGCGCGCTGGTAGGGGTGGCGGTGCCCCTTGGTGTGTGGCTCGGATTAAAGGGCGTGATTCCCTTTCCGCCGCAGGCCAAAGACGTGACTTCGTTTGCCGGAGAGACCTTTTATCTGGTTTGGAGCCTTATGGGGGCAGGGGTTGTTACCCTATGCTTTGTCTTACGAACGCGCGGCTTGGGTATGCGGCCTTTGCTTCTGGGGGGCGGGATGGCAGCCCTTCTAGTCGTTGCGGGCACGCTTATGCCGGCCCTCGAAGATCAAGTTTCCGGTAAAGCCATGGCCCAGTTTTCGGCCCGGTATGACGCGCCCCTTTACCTTTACCGGGATTACGAGAAAATATCAGCTCTTCCCTTTTACTGGGATAAAACCGTGCGCATTGTGGCAAGTAAAAGCCAAGATCTGTGGCATGCTATGAACAAACGGGAAAAGCCAGAGCGTTTTCCTTCAAAAACAACGTTTGCGCTCCACGGCGGCCTTATGGTTCTTCACAAGGACCGCTTAAAGAAATTTCGTGCTGCCTTTCCAGGTGCGACACACCTTGCCACCAAGGGATGTCTTAGCCTTTATCTTGTTTCCCCTGATCAGCTTTTAAGGGCCTCTAAGTTTTCGTAATACGAAAGGGCCTGGGGGTTGGCGAGCGCCTCTTTATTAATGACAGGGCGTCCGTGGATGATATCCGTAACGGCCATCTCAACGATTTTTCCTGTGGCCGTGCGTGGGATGTCAGGAACTTGAAGGATTTTTGCGGGCACGTGGCGAGGCGTCGTATTTTCCCGGATCTGAAGACGGATTTTTGTGCGCAGGCCGTCCGTCAGCGTGTCAGTGTCACGAAGCTTCACAAACAAGATGACGCGCACGTCGCCGTCCCATTGCTGGGCAACGACAAGGCTTTCCACCACCTCTTCCAGCTGCTCGACTTGCCGGTAAATCTCCGCGGTACCAATGCGCACCCCGCCTGGATTGAGGATTGTGTCCGAACGGCCATGAATAATAATACCGTCGTGGGAGGTCAGCTCGACAAAGTCTCCGTGACGCCAAATGCCAGGAAAGTGCTCGAAATAGGATTTATGATACCTGGCGCCGTCCGGGTCATTCCAAAAGGCGACCGGCATACAAGGAAAGGGTTTTGTACACACAAGCTCTCCTTTTTGGCCGCGCACAGGTTTTCCTTCTGCGTCAAACACATCGACAGCAAGGCCAAGACCCCTTGTTTGAAGCTCTCCTGGCCACACGGACGCCACAGGATTGCCAAGGGCAAAGCAAGACACAATATCCGTGCCCCCTGAAATGGAGGCAAGGCAGATGTTGGGTGAGATCTCTTTGTAGACGTACTCGAAACTTTCGGCGACCAAGGGGGATCCTGTGGAGAGGATCATCCGAAGGTGGCTAAGGTCATGGGTTTTGCGGGGACTCATTTCGGCCTTATGAAGGGCGTCGATGTATTTGGCCGATGTGCCAAAATGTGTTGCTTTTTCTTGCTCGAGATAATCAAACAGAATGTTCGGAGTAGGATGGAAAGGCGAGCCATCATAAAGAAGGAGGGTGGCACCCGACCCCAAGCCCGAGACAAGCCAATTCCACATCATCCAGCTGGTGGTGCTGTAATAAAAGAGGCGGTCACCAGGCTTTAGATCACAGTGAAGTTGATGTTCTTTAAGGTGCTGCAAAAGGACGCCGCCATGACCGTGGACGATGCATTTAGGCTTTCCTGTGGTGCCCGAGGAAAAAAGAATAAAAAGAGGATGATCAAAGGGGACGTGTTCAAAGGTGATCTCACGTGGGGTAAAAGGCGTGACAAAATCTTGATAGGCAGAGACTTTTCGGGGGAAGGAGACGCCTCTTTTATCAAGGCTTGGCACCAGGATGATTTCTTCAAGGGTTGGCAGCTCTTTTTCAAGGGCGATGATTTTGTCTGCAATGTCAAAGGAAACCCCTTTGTACACAAAGTTTTGACAAGCAATGAGGAGCTTAGGTTCGATCTGTCCAAAACGATCAACGATGCCGGGGACCCCAAAGTCCGGAGAGCACGAGGACCAAATGGCCCCAATACTGGCGGCAGCGAGCATGGCAATCACCATTTCGGGGCGGTTGGGGCCGACGGCTGCGATACGGTCAAGGGGCTTGATGCCACTTTGACGCAGCGCCTGCGCAAAGCGCGAGACGGCGTCATAAACCTCGTTAAAGGTCATTTGAACGCGCTCTTTATTTTCCTGCCAAAAGATGATGGCAGGGGCGTCCGTACGTGTTCGAAGTATGTTTTCGGCGTAGTTCAGGCTGGCCTCTGGGAAAAAGCGACATCTTTCAAACTGAGGGTCCTTCTGAAAAAAGGTGTCGCCTTTCGTTGCGGCTTTCACACCCGCAAAGTCCCAAAAGTACGACCAAAACTGGCCGTCTTGATCCACAGACCACTGATAAAAGGAATGATAAGACGAAAAAACACATCCTTCACGCGCCTCGACGTTGCTCACAAACGCGGTGATATTGGCGGCGCGAATCTGCTCGGGGGACGGGGTCCACAAAGGTTGAGGGGTGGGGGTCAAAGCGCGCTCTCCTGTCAAGTTTTTTTTGAATGGTATGACAGCTAAAGGCGGAAAACAAGATTGTTCGTGATGGGGAATCTTATAAGGAAGACGAGAAGAGAAAAAGGAAAAACGCGTTGAAGTTAAGCGTTTTTCCCGATGGATGATTAATTGCCCGGTGTGTTATCGGGGGCGGGGTAAGTTCTTGGATAAACGTTTGGCTCGCCCTCAGGGGGAAGGGGGGCTCCCTTGCGTCCACAGCCAGTTGCAAACGCTGCCACACAAAAAATAACAACCCATAATGCGCTTTTTTCTATCGTACCCATTGTAATCCTGTATAACCCATTCTAGAACTATGCATAAGGCTATCAGAAATAAAGCGGAGGACAACCCATGAGATACGTTTTACGTTTTTTTGTTGCGCTATGGTTGGCGATGGGGCTTGGGACAGCCAATGCCCAGTTGCTGCGCTACAAAACCGTTGACCCCACTCAAGTCATCGACTTCACCATGCAAGACGCCGACGGCAAGATGCATCGCATCAGCGATTACAAGGGCAAGATTGTCGTCATTAACTTTTGGGCTACGTGGTGCCCTCCGTGTGTGAAAGAAATGCCCTCCTTGAATAATTTGGCGCAGTCTTTCCCCGAGGATCAGTTCGTCGTGATTGCGGTTTGTAAAGATCCCCAAAACAAAGAAGCGGCCCTCAAGTTATTCTCAAGCTATGACCAAAAAAGACTTCCCCTCTTTTTTGAACACAAAGACGAAGGCAGCAGTCATGCTCTTGGTATTAAGGGGCTTCCCACGACGTACGTCCTTGACCGCAAAGGGTATCTGGTGGGGCAAATGACGGGTGGTACAGAATGGGATCACCATGAGGTTCTTGAAATGATGCAAGGGTACATTGAGGGACGCACACCTCAGCCTGCGTCGTGGTGGCAAAAGTTTAGGCAGTTTGTGGCCGGTGCCTAAGGGAAAGTCAGAAAGAGACGACCATGCTAAAGATTGAAACCTTTGATAACCTCACGGGTGGCCAGAGCTTTTTTAAGGCTGTGGGTCATCCTTTGGCGGCCCCCAAAATTGACGCCCTTTTAGCCCAACTAGGGCGCTACGAAAAGGTCGCCTTGTACGACCCCCAAGGATGGCTTTTGCCGTTTAACGAGATTCATTCTTTAGCGCGCCTGAACGTGAGCGGCGTCTATGTGCAGAAATTCGAAACCATCGGCACTCCTCTTGTGGGGCACGTGGCAAAACCCGTGACGCAGCTCATGGAAAACCCGCCCCAGGCGCTATTTATCCTGTCCTTTGATGAAGAGGTGCTGGTTTCCCATCTGACGCCTTTTTTGCCGAGGACCATTAAGGTTTATTCTTTAAAAGATGTGAAGGTGGATGGCGCCCTTTTGACCAATCCAAAAAAATACTTAGACCCCCTAAACTTTGCGACGAACTTTGCGTTTTTCCGGGACGAAGCGGGGCTTCATACCCGCCTTGCAACGGCCAACTATTGGACGGGGTATAGCCAAAAGCCCGTCAAGATCTGGTGCCGCCTGTTTGATGCGGCTGGTACCGAGATTGTGACATGGGAAGAAGCGCTTGCCCAGGCGGGTGAATCGTTTGTGCTGGACAGCAAAGAAATTCGCGCGCGTTTTAACCTGGGTGACTTTTGTGGTCAGGTCTTTTTACACGTGGTGGGGGCGGCCGGACACGATATCGTGAAGTACGGCCTGGATATCTACAGCGATGACGGCAGCGTTCTATCGTGCACCCATGACGCCAATGCGTGGCCTGCTGATTATTATGCGGGACTTCCGGCACCTAGGGCCGACGAAGACGTGATTTTTTGGGTCCAAAACAGTCATCCGTGTCCCATTCCTAAGGGCGTCGTCACCTTCAACCCCATGGGGCGGGATCAAGAAAGTGTCTCCTTGGACCAAGAAGTGCCGCCCTTTGGCAGCATCGGCGTTTCCATCAAGAGCTTGATGCCAACCCTGCACTGGCCAAGCCAAATTGAGATTTTTGCAGGCAAACATTTTGTGCGCCCCCGGTACGAAGTCATTCGCGGCGCGTGTCGCCGGATTGCCCACGCCAATGTGGAGCGAACGAATCTTGCGCCTGATCCCACGTTAAAAACACTTTCCCCCCTCTTTGGAAAAGGCTTCATTTTGCCGGCCCCTATTTTGCCGTGGCGCCAATGGCAAAGTGAGGTTTTGCCCACCCCTATGGCAAGGTCGCAGATGACGCTGCCCCTAACCCTTTTGATTTACGACGCGGACGGCCATGAAATGGCAGAGCATCGTTTAGGGTGCCTCAAGCGTTCAGACAGTGTGGCAGTTGTGGTGAATGAGCTTTTGGCGGGTCTTCCTGACAAGGCTGGTAAAGGGTACGGCCATATGGAGCTTGTCTATGACTTTGAGGCAGGTGACGCGGCAGATGGGTGGCTGCACGGTCTTTTCAGGTATGAAAACGCGGATCATCAAACTGAAAGCTCGTTTGGCGGTCATATTTATAACACAGCGCTTACCTATAAAACCCAGCCCCATTCTTATCGCGGCGCCCCTCCTGGGCTTACAACGCGCCTTTTCTTGCCGACAGGCGTCGAAGGCACCACCGCCCTTTGTCATTTGATTTATCCTGCCTCGACGGCGTGGCATCCTCTTTCTGAAACGTTTTTGACACTTCATAATGCGCGCGGGGAAATTGTTGTGACAGAAAAAATAGCCATTCCCTGCGGCGGCTCAAGGTTTTGGACATTACAAGATATTTTTTCCAGTGATCATCTACAAAATGCTGGCAAAAATGCTTATGTTATTATCAGAGATACAACATGTAGGCTCTTTGGGTACCACGGTCTTGTTGATCCCAAAGGGCGTTTGTGTTTAGATCACATGTTTGGCTTTTAGGTTAGGATGATAAAATGACTGAAGTACACACGCGGTTGCTTATTATTGGCTCGGGCCCTGCGGGGTACACGGCTGCTATTTATGCTGCGCGCGCGAATCTTCAACCCATTCTTGTGGCTGGGATGACGCCGGGTGGCCAATTGACGGTCACGACAGACGTTGAAAACTATCCGGGTTTTGCTCAAACCATCCAAGGTCCTTGGCTAATGGAGCAAATGCGAGATCAAGCCCACCACGTGGGAACAAAAATCGTCCATGACTACATCGTCGAGGTCAACTTCTCTCAAAGGCCTTTTGTTTGTGCGACGGCGTCTGGGGATCGCTATCTTGCTGACGCGGTTGTGATTGCCACGGGCGCTCAGGCTTTATGGCTGGGGCTTGAGAGCGAAACAAAGTATCGGGGGTTTGGTGTCTCGGGTTGCGCCACGTGTGACGGCTTTTTTTTCCGCGGAAAAGAAGTCGCCGTTATTGGAGGCGGAAACACGGCTGTGGAAGAGGCAATTTATCTGACGAACCACGCAAGTAAAGTGTACCTTGTGCACCGCCGGCAGACCCTACGCGCTGAAAAAATCCTTCAAGAACGGCTTTTTGAAAATCCAAAAATCGAGCTTGTTTTGGATCATGTTCTGGAAGAGGTGCAGGGTAAAGAAAACCCTCGTCAGGTGACAGGCGCAAAACTACGTCACGTGACAACTGGGCAAGAGAAAGTTTTGTCCGTTGATGGCATTTTCGTGGCCATTGGCCATAAACCCGCCACGGACATTTTTAAAGGTCAGCTTGAGATGGACGCAGAAGGCTACATTCAGTGCCCTCCTGGCTCTGTAAAAACGAGCGTTGAGGGCGTCTTTGCCGCAGGTGACGTTCAAGACAAGGTTTACAGGCAGGCAGTAACGGCTGCAGGACAAGGATGTATGGCGGCACTTGACGTCGCCCGCTTCCTTGAAAGCGGCGCATAACCTTTAGCGCGGGTCCTTTTTCCCATGCGTGGCAGGTACAAGCTTCATCCCTTTTTCGAGGAATCGGAAACGGTAGGTGGGTCGCGGTGCATGAAAGAGGGGTGCGCCCTTGAAGGACTCTATCCAGCGCCGAAGTCCCCCCAGCGTCTTCAAGACCGCTATTGGTTCTGCCTCGAGCATGTGCGTCTTTATAACGCCTCGTGGAATTATTACGCCCATATGAAAGAAGACGAGATTGAGGCAAGTCGCCGGGAAGATGTGACCTGGCAAAGGCCCTCTTGGCCCTTTTCTCAGGGGAAGTTTTCCTATCGCATTCCCTCTTTTGAGCAAGTCGACGTCATTTTTGGCAAAAACACCCGTGGTGGACAGGGCATATTGAATGCTCAAGAAACTCAGGCTCTTGCTATTTTAGATTTGACCTATCCGTTGACCCAGGAAATTTTAAAAACACGGTACAAGATTTTGGCAAAAAGGTTCCATCCAGATTTGAATCAGGGATGCCGCCAAGCTGAAGAGCATCTAAAGCATGTGAACCACGCCTATGGCATCTTACAAAAGCTTCTAAAACGCCTGACATCCATGCCCCCTGGCTCCTCAGAGGCATCTATGTAAGGCAAATCTAAGTCATAGGTTTTTGACAAGCCCCTCATGACGCGGTATAAAAGATAAGTTGGGAAAGTTTTTCTAATCGAATTAGACAGCAGAAGAAGGAACAATGGTAGAACTAAAAGAAACAAAATCACACACTGCTTCGTCTAACTTAGAGGGGTCTCCCTCCCAAAAAATGACGGAAAAGAAAAGCTTTTGGCAGATGCTGCGCGCCACTTTTAAGGACGAAGGACGTGCCTGGCTTATGATTTCTTGTGGCGCATTCTTCTACGCCTATCAATTCATCCTACGTGTCTCACCCAATGTGATGAACAACGAGATGATGGAAACGTTCATGATCGATGCCCTAGCTTTTGGCACGGTGGTGGGGTTCTATTCTTGGGGGTATGCCGGCATGCAGCTTCCTCTTGGTATTACCATGGACCGACTAGGGTCCAGAATTCTTTTGGCGGGCTCGGGGATTTTGCTCGGCCTTTCTTGCCTTGCCTTTGCAGCGACGAACAGTCTTTGGGTTGCGTCTGCCGCGCGCTTTCTTATTGGAGCGGGAGGCGCGTGTGGTCTTATTGGGACTCTTAAGCTTGGTACCCTTTGGCTAGAGCCCGTAAAGCTTGGAAAAGTCATTGCGCTGACGATGGTTTTTGGCACCTTGGGAGCGAGCGTTGGGGGAACACCCCTCAGCATGCTTGTGGACAGCATCGGCTGGCGCGAAACCTATCAACTTTTGGGCGCCTTGGGTCTTGGCGTTGGGGTTTTATGTTATTTGTTCGTGAGAAGTCCTACTGACCAGCAGTCCCACGCAAAAGAGGCCGTGCCTTTCCTTGAGAACAGACACCCCTGGCATGATATCAAAGATCTTGCCTTTAATGGACAAGCTTGGATTATCGCGGTTTATGGCACGCTCATGTATATGCCTATCACGATCATTGGCGATGCGTGGGGCGTCCAGTTTGTGGAAAAAGCGGCGCTTGTGAATGAAAAAGTGGCAGCGTCTGTTACAACAGCCATGTTTTTGGGCGCAGCACTAGGCAGCCCTGTTTTTACGGTGATGTCAGATATGATGGCCAACAGACGGTTTCCCATGGTCATCGGGTCGCTGGCAACATTTCTTATCTATCTTGGCATTCTCTTTTATCCAGGACATTCCATCTACGTATTTTATGTTCTGTTTTTTCTAGCGGGGTTCTTTTACACGGCCAAAGTCCTAACCTTTGCGGTGATCTGCGAAATTATGCCGCGCAACATGAGCGGCGTTGCGACCGCTTTTGTGAATATGATCGTCATGTTGACGGGTGCCCTTCATCCCTTTATTGGCTGGCTTATCGATTTGAACTGGGATGGCCAGTACAATGACGGTGTTCCAGTCTATTCCGTGGCAGACTACCGCTTTGCGTTGATGATCCTGCCAGTGTGCTTGATTATTTCTTTGTTCCTCTTGAAGTTTATGAAGGAAACACATCCAAAGTCGGGTTCTACCCAGCGCGATCAACCATCAGTGGATGTGGACGTTCTATAGAATTAGCTTACATTTTTTTATCAAAAGCCCCTAAGAGAACACCCTCTTGGGGCTTTTTGCCCTACAGACGTTTTGTGCGTTTATGGATGACGTGGACAACCGCCTCGGCGCCGTAACTAACCCAAAGGGCGACAAAGAAAAACCTAATAAAGTTAAAACCTTCAATACTGATGAGGGATTTCAAAGGGATTGTGACCAGATAGAGTCCAATGATTCCCATAAACGCAGCTGCGACCGTAAACCTCTTTTTAAAAACCCACTCACCTCTGTCCCATCTATGAGAGGCGCCCCACCCCAAAGAAAAGCCCACAAGGGCCCCTTCTGCGATCCACATATGGGGGAGATTATCAGGAGTGAGGTAGATAAGCACCAATCCAAGAGCCGCCATCATGGTGCCAAGGTAGGGATGATTCTTTTGCACGAGGAGGGTGCAGGCTACTTTGTAAACGAGCAAAGTCAGGGCACCAAATCCCACTGCGCCCGCAAGGTCAAGGAGATTATGATATTTAAAGTGAAGAAGCGCTGCCCCGACGGCTGTCATAAGGATAAGGGCAAAAAAAGCAAAATCCTTTCGCTTAATTTCCCACAGGAGCCACCCCCATAAACAAAAAGTCGTTTGCATATGGCCACTGGGAAAAGCCCACCCTGTTTTTTCAAGGCATGGGTTCAAAGGAATTTCAAAGATGGACTTTAGATAGGGATTAAGAAGCATCGTAAACAGAAGCAAAAAAAGCGCTCTTGCAAAAATTTGTTTTCTATAGGTGAGATACCCAACCGATACAAAAGCAATGACAAAATATTCACTTGTGACAAACAGGATGGACTTAGCAAGCAGATCAAACATGAGTGTTTCTCTATATTAATAGTGTGTCACCATCATATATTTAAAACTGAACAGGAGATAGAAAATCCAACAAAAAATAACTAAATTTTTAGTTTATGCCTTGCGATGGGCCCATATTAAGATACTATGACCTAAAAAAGGAAGCGCTTCGTGTCAGAGAACGAACCCATGGACACAACAAATATCCTCATTGTTGATGATGAAGAAGATATTGATGTCTTAACAAAGCAAAGATTTCGCAAAGAAATACAAAGCCAAGAATACAACTTTTTTTTCGCAAGAAATGGCTATGAAGCACTTTCTTGTGTTGAAAGGGAAGCAAACGTCGACATTCTTGTGACGGACGTGAATATGCCTCAAATGTCTGGGTTTGAGCTTTTGCAAAAAATAAAAGAAAAACACCCGTCAATCAAAACCGTCATCATTTCTGCCTATAGCGATGCGCAAAGTCTTCATCTTGCTGAAAAAGGGGGCGCTTCTGCCTTTATTTCAAAGCCCCTTGACTTTAAAGATCTTCAAGCTATTTTAAAAAAACTTGGCAAGAATCCTTAAAAATTTAATTTTCACTAATAATGATTCCAGTGCAATGCGATTTTGCAAAAATTGCATTTGATAATTTTGACAAGACTCCTTATATACAGAGTATGGTTTTTGACAAATCGTAATGTTTAGGAGTTTAAAATGACATTCGGTACAAAACGCATCCAGAAGAGAATTGTGGCTTTGGCCTTGGGTTCGTCAGCCCTGGCGTTAGCCCTAAGTTTCGACGTGGTACGCGCCAGCCCGGACTTTGATGAAAATGTGACGTCACGTCCCATGACCTCTATGTCCCAGGACCTGAGCATGTCTTTTGCCAGCACAAAGCTCAGTGAGTTCAAAGGCTTTGAAAGTGATTATCAAAAAAAGCAAAGTGCGCTTTCGAATCACCAAGAAGAGCTAGAGCTGATGAAATCTCGTCTTTCAGATGTTGAACATGAGCTGAAGGAAAAAAGTGGCAACAAGTACACAGGGTTCCACGATAAATATCGCTTTGACCAGTACGGTTCTAACACATTGATCCGACAGCTGTTAGAAGGGGATAACGGCGCCGAAATTGTGTCCGACTATGCCCGTCTTTGCGCGTCGATCTATCTTTTCGCCAACGATCAAGAGCTTGCTGCACAAAACAGCAGCATGAAGCGGGCAAAAGAGGAAGATGCCAATGCCTGGAAAACAGTTCTTGAGGAAGTGGTGGAGCTTGAAAGAGAGGTAAAAGCAAAGCGCATTACCGATCCTATCGATCTTCAAAAGGCTGTAAATGCCCTAACGAGAACACTTGATACGGTCAGTATTTGCCCAGACGACACCCTTCAAGGGCGCTTGGCCTACATTAGCGCTGTGAAGAACGCAGTACATGACAAGATAGATGACCTGTTAAACAGCGACGCGTCTGAAGATAACGTTCACGCCCAGAAAATCCAAGGCCTTGATATTTTCAATCATGGTTCTTTTAAAGGCTTCAAAGTAAAGAATGTCTTTTATCGTAATGGTAAAGAGTTTTCTGGTGCCCTTCTTTATAACGACACGACCAACAAAGCTGTGTTGGCCGTTGCAGGTTCTAAGTCTGGCATGGATTGGGTGAATAACTTCCAATTCTGGGGCGGTATGTCCGACGCAGAGCTTGGCCTTGGTCAAGGTCTAAACCTTCACAAGGGTGTCTTGAACCTGACAAAGCAAGGTCTCAGAGGCGTATCAGGTGCGTTTCATAAGCTTTATGAAGAGAATAAAGCGCAAGGGAAAGCTGCTCCTACACTCGTCACAACCGGTCACAGCCTCGGTGCTGGTATGGCACAAGTATACGCGAACCACTTTGCGACCACGTATACAGATGTAGAGACTCAGTGCCTTCACTATGCGGCGCCTCGTATTGGCGATAAAGAGACAGCTGCAACGATGGAAAGAAACATCGGTAAGGGTAACATGGTACGTATGTGGAACAAGTACGACCTCGTGCCAGCCATCGTTCTGGGAACGATTAACTCAAAGCATGCAGGCGTTGACATTTGTTTAGAGCAATCATTCTTCTCCAAGAATTGGTATGTACCATTCTCAACCCACTCCATGGGTCTTTACTATGATGTGGCGAAGAAGTCTATAGACCGCTTAAGCGCAGAAGCCAAAGAAATGAATGGCTTGCATCTTGAAAAGATGGCGCTGACGTCAAAGATCAAAGAAAAAACATCTTTGGTGAAGATCGCTGAAAAAGAGCGTGACTTGGCCCAAAAAGTGCGTGAGTCCCATGTCAGTGAGCACGCGGAGACCTTAATTGAAAAGGCTGAGAAGAAGCTTGCGGCTTTGGAGTCAACCAAGACTGAGTTGTTAGCCCTGATTCAAACTCTTGAGCAAACCCTTACTCAAAAAGCCTCTGAGTATAAGGCACCTTCCGTCAGACGCGCTGAAAAGAAGGCCCTTGAGTCAACGATCAAAAGCCTCAATGAGGAACTTAAGGCGAAGAAAGCAGAGCTAAGCAAGGTTGAGACTTCTATCGAAGAAGTAGAGTGGACCATTGCCGGTTACGAAGCTGACGAAAAAGCCGCAGGGTCTGATGTCGACTCGATCCTTGATCAACTAGGCCTTAATCAAAAGGTTGAAGAGCCTAAGAAGTCTTGGTCGCTGTTTAGCCCTTCAACTTGGTTCGCAGCTTACTAAAAACCTCAAAAAAGAAAAAGGGGCGCTCCTTAAAGGAGCGCCCCTTTTTTTGTGCCCTGTTATTTAGGATTGTTTTTGATAAAAACATCAATGGTGCTTGCAAGCCGCTCGAAGTGCTTAGGAGAAAGCGCGTGCGCAAAATCCTCCTATACCTATGGTTCTGATCCGCTGATTTCGTTGTGAAGAGCCATACCGTGATCGGTCGGAAAAGGAAAATGAAGGGGGCCTTGAAAAATAAGGAGCAACCATTTTAGCCGGTTGGCACGGACGTGTGTTCGTTATAAAAAGTCGTTCCTTAAGTTGTTTCCCCTTCTAAGACAAGAAAGCCAGACTCGAAGTCCCCCACGCTGCTCACGGGAAAGGGGCGGGGGGCGTGAATTTGGAAACACGCAGCGACTTAACTTAATTCTCTGTCTATGGATAGCGCAAGGTTTCCCACTTGCATCACAGCGTTTTGGCCAAGAAGATTAACCTGATCTAAACCGCGTATCATGGGGAAGGTGCTGGGACTTCACGGGACCCTGGAAATCATTGTGCACGACAGAATATCCCTTCTGAGGAATGATCAGGCCAATGGGATCGGTCCAGGCTTGCCTTGAGGGTGCAATTTGGGGGGCTTGCGCGGTTGAATTGAACGGTCGTTATTACAAATTTTTTGCACAGGAATCAGTACTTACGAACTCTCCATAAAGGTCCCCTTTCAAGTATTGTTCAATCCCAAATTTTACCACTGGGATCATGGGGGTTGGTAAGCAGGTCACATCAAACCATTCCAGGGCATCATGAAGGCGGGGTTCTTTATTTACAGGGATTTCATCTAATTGATGCAGGACAAAGAACAAACTGAGATCTTTCCACACTAATTCAGGATTTTCGAACTTGCGGGTCTGGACATAGACAATCGTGCCGAGTTTTGGATTTGTGGCAAGGCCAACTTCCTCCCAAGTTTCACGGATGATGGTTTGTCTTGGAGACTCATTTTCTTCAATTTTCCCCGTGGGAAGATGCCAGTGTCCTGGAAAAACGGGAGCCCAGTGCGCGCGACGTAACAAAAGAATTTTTTGCCCGTCCAAGATTATCAAATTCGGGCATACAAAAAATGATTGCGGATCTTGCTTAGACGCCTTCATGGCTCTAGTCTTTTCTATTATCCCCATAAGAAATGCAGACAAGACTAGGAATGTTTTTCTTCTATGTCAAAGGTTTTGCCTCTCTCCGGCCAGGGGCCCGTCATCGTCGTAACGCTTCATGAGGCTTACAAGTTCTTGGATTTTTTTGTCGATTTCAGCTTTATTACCGCTGGAAAATGCGTCTTGGACACAACCTTCTAAATGCTGCTGCAAGAGGCGCCCTTCAAGGGTGCGCAGGGACGCGCGGGCGGCTTTGAGTTGCATGAGGATATCGGGACAGTACTGCCCTTCTTCAATCATGCGCACGACGCCACCCACTTGACCGTGGATCCGTTTTGCAAAAGCCGCGTACTTTGGATGGTGGGCCATGGCTCTTTGATAGGTCTTGCTTATATACCCCTGGGGGGTATAATAGAAGAAGAGTAGGGGACACGCAAGGGGGGTGTGATGACCAGACATTACTCTGTTCAAGGGATTCACTGTCAAGCGTGCGTTGATAAAATTAAGGACGCGTTGCGCCCTTACGATGAAGGCGTTCAGGTAACGCTGACACCTCCGGCTGTTTTGTTTTCCAAGGACCCACCACTAGGGATTGACGCCCTAAACGCGCTCTTGTCAAAACGGGGACCGTACACTCTTGTCACCGATCAAAAGATCTCTATTCTCGAGAAAGTACGCACTTGGTTTTCCATTTACCGACCGCTTCTTCTTATTGTGGGGATGCTGGCCCTTGTCAGTTTCAAGGGAGGCGCTTCCCACTGGATGACGCACTTTATGGCCGGCTTCTTTTTGGTGTTTGGCACCTTTAAGCTTTTTGATTTGAAAGGGTTCCAAGAGGCGTATCGGACCTATGACGTGCTGGCGGCGCGCGTTCCTTTTTACGGATATCTTTATCCCTTTTTAGAGCTGATCCTTGGCTTTTTGTATTTGTTTGAGATATCACTTAAGGTGACGTTATACGCAACCCTTGTGTTAATGGGGGTTAGCAGTATAGGCGTTATTAAAGCGCTTCTTCATAAAAAAGCGATCCAGTGTGCGTGTCTTGGCACAACCTTGAACCTGCCCATGTCGACGTTGACGGTCGTGGAGGATGTAGCAATGGCCGCCATGGCCCTTTGGATGCTTGTGCATTAGGAAAGGATGAAAAGATGACCCATGACTCCCTCAAGCGGTGCTGGTGGGCCGTTGGTAAAGAGCCTTTTTATGTAGCCTACCACGATAACGAGTGGGGCGTGCCCGTCCATGATGATCAAAAACACTTAGAGATGTTGATTTTGGAAGGTGCCCAGGCAGGCCTTAGCTGGGAGACGATCTTGAAGCGCCGTGAGGGGTATCGGCAGGCGTTCTTGGGATTCGTACCCGAAAAAGTCGCCCTTATGGGGGATGAAGCTCTTGAGGCGCTCCGAGAGAATCCTGCCATCATCAGAAACAGGCTTAAAATATACGCTGCGCGCCAAAATGCCCGTGTTTTTTTAGAGATTCAAAAAGAGGCTGGCTCCTTTGATGCGTATCTTTGGTCTTTTGTAGGTGGAAAACCCTTGCAAGGGAGGCCCCAGAGTATGGCGGACGTACCGTCTACGTCCAAAGAATCGGACGCGCTGTCAAAAGATCTTAAAAAGCGCGGCATGAGTTTTGTGGGCTCCACAATTATATATGCCTACATGCAGGCGGTCGGCCTTGTGAATGATCATACAGCCGACTGCTTTTGTGTCGCGCGACTTAAAGAATAGCGCCGTGCAGCGTATAAAGATTGTTTTTTGTTTAGAATCTGGGCTTTGGCCCTACCTTTGTTATTATCTTATAATGGCCTATGACATCACCTTAACGCCACAAGCTTAGATCAAGGTGGGTGCACACGGCATAAGGGGACATGCTGTAACCTCGTTCAAATTCCGTGGAGGGAAAACGACTGAAAGACAGGGTTACTTTTTGGTGATGGCATTGAAGATGGCATCAAGTTTTTTTTCAATATTCTCTTGATGTTGAAGATTGGTATCGGGCTCTTCTTGATGATTGCGCTGCATGGCGTCAACGACAACAGCAATAAAAAGGTTAAGTACACTAAAGGTGGCAATCAAAATATAGGTCACAAAGAAAACCCAAGAAAAAGGTTTTTGTGCCATGACAGTGCGCACAATGTCTGGCCAACCTTCCAACGTCATGATTTGAAACAAGCTAAAAATCGATAGGTGAAGATTTCCAAACCATTCGGGGTAATAGGGTCCATAAAGCTTGCTTGCAATTAAGCCAAAAACGCACATGATCACGGCCATGACACCTGCAATGGCGCATATGCCAGGAATGGCCATGACTAGTCCTTCGATTACCTTTCGCAGTTTAGGAAATGTGGAAATTAAACGAAGGGCGCGCAGGGCTCTTGCTGAACGTAAGGCACTAAAGGCATCTTGAGCGGGAAAAAGTGATATACTGACAACAAATAGGTCAAAGAGCGACCAAGGATCTTTAAAAAAGTTGGCTCTGTACGCCACAAACCGGATTAAAATCTCGATCACAAAAACAACAAGAATCGTTTGGTCAATGCGCGTCAGCAAAGTCCCATGGCGCGCCATGACGGCGGGATATGTTTCCATACCAAGGACAATTGTATTCGTGATAATGAGAGAAGTAATAAACGTGACCCAAATTTTCGTAGAAATGACTTTTTGAAAATGCAATGAAAGTGATGCGAACATAACAGATCTTATCCCTTTTTTTGTCGATCTTTAATATATGAAGCAAGAATACCAATGGCCAAAAATCCGATCGTCACGCTCAAAGAGATGGCGGGAGGAATCTTTACAAGCCCAAAAGTCTCAGCGATAAATATTTTGGATCCAATAAAGATCAAAATAGCTGCCAAGGCGAACTTCAAATAATAAAACTTAGGAATGATCGCCGCCAAGGCAAAGTAAAGGGCTCGCAATCCAAGGATGGCAAAAATATTACTTGTATAGACAATGTATGTATCTTGTGTAAGGGAAAAAATGGCGGGGATGCTATCAACGGCAAAAATAAGATCAATAAACTCTATAGTGATAAGGGCGATAAAGAGAGGTGTCACAAATAGTTTTTTCTTTTGAGTCTGGTTATCTTTTTGATAAACAAAGAATTTTTGCTCATGCAACCTATCGGTCACGTTTAAATGCTGGCGAATCCAGATAAGCAAGGGGTTCTTGGCAATGTCGATGGTTTGCTCTGACACAAAGAGCATTTTGATCCCAGTAAAAAGCATAAAAGCAGAGAAAATATATAAAACCCAGTGAAACTGGCTAATAATCTGCGCGCCTAAACCAATCATCAAGCCTCGCAGAATGATCACCCCCAAAATACCCCAAAATAAGACACGGTGTTGATATTTCAAAGGAATGGAAAGGGATGAAAAAACGATTGAAATCAAAAAGATGTTATCGAGAGACAATGATTTTTCAACAAGAAAACCTGTCATGAATAACGCAAAGTCGTCAAACCCGCGTATATACCAAGTCCATAAACCAAATAAAAGACCTGCTATGATGTAAAAGGCACTCATGGCAAGGCTTTCCTTGAAGCCAATTTCGTGATCTTTGCGGTGGAAAACCCCTAAATCAAGAAAGAGCAAAACCAGGACAACAGCGATAAAAGAGAGCCATAAAAACATAAAAATACTTATAAACTTTTTTTGTATGTATTCATGTTACTAGCAAATGAAAGTTTGTTCAATCAACCATGTGAAGGTATGAACATTTTGGCGTGATATGTGGCGATTGCTTTCATCGGTTAGCAGACTTAACGCGGGATAGGTCGTCCGCAAAAGCTACACACACGACACATTTTTTGGCGTGTGGTTTTTGCTCGTAGGGTCTCCTTTTCTTTGAAAAACGTTCTTGTTACCTTCAACCATATAGAAAGGTTTCAGGTAAGTTGTTGCACACTCTCCACCAGCGTGGAGGGGATAATGAGCTATGACCTCCCTCTTGCGCGGGAGCTTGCGATCTTCCAAGAAGCCCAGGCTCGCTCGATGGTCCCATCAGCACGAAAGTTAGACGTTAAATAGTGAAAAGATTCCGCCAGGGACTTTGCATCCTCCCTTTGGGAAGAAATTATGTGGGTGACGTATTCTTCAAGATCTTGAAGAATACGCTCAAACCTGTAATAGCAAAGGGCCTCGTGGTTGATGGTCGCCTGACCGTAGCCTGCATAGAAATAGGCTGATTCTTCAGCCTGCGACAGGGTTGTATCCCAAATGCCAGCCCCAACAAACATCAAATCGCGCTCTTTAGGGGCAAATATCAGCGTGTCCCAATCAACAATAAAAAGGGTGCTGCTTTGATCAATCAGTAAATTCCACCCATGAAGATCGGCGTGACATAGAACCTTCTCAAGAGGGCGGCTTTGTAGGATGTTAGCAAGGATCTCGGTTTGCTCAATGATACGCCGAATCTCCGCGCTTTTTGAGTGCAAGAAAGCGGCCGTCTTTTTGGCAACGTGCGTTTCAAAGGGCGGGCCCTCTATGCGCGTGAGAAACTCTTTAACCACGATTCCAGCTGTTGAAGAAAATTGCTCCTTTGGGATGTCTTGGGTGACGTTTTCTGGAAAGCCTGTGAGGTGTAGGTTTTTGACGGCGGCGCCAAAATCGTGCCAGTGTTCTTTTGAAAGCGGCGTACCGGCGCCGGTGTGGCCTTCGACGTAGGGATAAAGAACCGCCTTGGCCGCGCCGAGTGTTAGCCAAAGATCACCAAATTTTGTGGGAAGGGGAGAGATCACGTGGCGCGCGCCCAGATCCCACAGATATTTAGGCACCGTCACAGACGCCTCTAGAAACGGGCCACTTCGCACTTTCAGGAAATAGGATTTCCCAAGAGGCGCGGCGACTCGGTAAACGGTTGTTTTGAAATCAGCGCCGATGGGAAGAAGGGTGAGAGACTCGATGCAAAGGCCGTACGCCTCCTCGAGACATCTGATAATTTTTGTGTCATAAAGGTCAAGCTTCATGTGTTTTTCGCATAAACATTATTATTAAACAGAGGCGTGAAACCAACTTTTTTATAAAGCCTAAGCCCGGAGGCCGATGATTCTAAAAAGCAGTAGCGCGCGCCGCGTTGTTTTGCTTTTGAAAGTACATGCTGGATGAGAAGGGTCGCATATCCTTTTCCTTGAAACGCGGGCAAGGTCCCCACATCATCGAGGCGCGCGAGCTCCCCCCACAGCGACAAAGTGATCGACGCGACGGGTCTTTCTTGTTGAAAAAGGGTGAAATGGTACAGGTGAACCCGTTTTTTCAGAGCGCGTTCATGGGCGGCCTTGTAGATGGGACCAGTTTCAACAGGACAACCAAAGGCATCTATGAGGGGTGACACCCACGCGTCTAAATGCTCATCTTGAACTTTGACAGTGATCTCTTCATGAAAATGCGACCCGTGTTCATCGTCGAAGTCCTTTATATTGAGCATCATCGCGACAGCTTGGTCAGTTTGGGTATACCTCATCTTATTGAGAAGAGTCATAGTAGGGGGCGTGCAAAAGTCCTGGGGAATAATGACCTCAAAGGAAAGGTTTGTTTGATCAAAGAACGAGGCACCTTGGGCCAGAATGTTTTCCAAAGCCGTTGGTTTTTTTGTGATATAAATAAAATTGATATGAGGAGCGCCTGTCATGTAGGCGTGGGCTTGGCCCCTCAAATCAAGGGTTTTCAACGAGATTCCTTTGAAAAAATAATCTTCAATGTGGCGGTAAAGCGGGATCAACTCAGTCATGGTTCTTTTCCACAAAGGGGGTGTAATAATGGTCCCACAGCTTGTTGCGAAACTTATAGGTGGGATCCACGCGCGCTTTGAGGGCAAAGAACGCTGGGTGGTTGGGATAAGCTCTGGCGAACTGTGCAGGCGTTGCAATAATCTGGTAAGGCAAATAATAACTTCCCCCTTCTGACAGGGCGGCGTCAATGAGCTCACTCGTCCAAAGAGCGACCTCCTTGCGGTCACGCGGCGTTACGCCTTGGGCATAATATACAACAAAGCTAAAGACTTCGCGCCGTGCCCACGCAAGAAGCGATCCAGGGTCAGGAAGGGCGTGGCGAATGGACACGTTCAACACATTGACGCGGTGCTTTTGAAAAATGCGGCGAAGTTTTGGCACAAACGCATCAAAACGGTCCACAGGGATAAAGTACTCTTGCAGAACGTAGGTGAGCGTGTCCCGTGAGGGCGGCTCTAGACCTGCCACATCATAGCTGGCTTCGTAGTTACGCCACTGGACAACTTTTTTAGCGTACGTGTAGGGATCATAAAAGGATTCACGCACGGCTTTGCCAAAATGCCCTTTGGTAACCCACGATAAAAAAAGCTGTTCGATGCCAGAGAGTTTATCCTTAGGGGCAAGCTTGTCTTTGGTGGTGAGAGGTTTGCGGGTTAAGGACCACGTGACGGCGCGCACGTTTTTATAGGCAGGCGGATAAAGATCTGCGTTGTGAAAAACGGCGACCTTTGATGCCTTGATCTCTTTCATAAAAAAGGATTGATAGGCGCTGACAGGCATAGTTTTGGTCGTGCGCTCGATGGCCTCGTTGGTGGTAAGATCAAAGGTTGCCTCTACGATGACGCCGAGCCCTCCGTACCCGCCAATGGCACCATAAAAAAGTTCAGCGTTTTGGTGCGGGGTGGCGGTATGAAGCGTCCCGTCCGCCAGCATGATTTTTATGGATTTGACACAGCCGATAAGGGGACCTTCCCCCACATACCGACCATGCACATTTACGCTGAGGGACCCTCCCACCGTAAAGTTAGAGTAGGTCTGCATGATTTTAAGAGAAAGACCCTTGGGATCGATCACCTCTTGGATTTGGCGCCACGTGGCACCAGCTTGAACGGTCACTTCTTTGCGAGGCACATCTAAGCGCACGATATGGTTGAGACGGCGCATATCAATAAAAAGAGCGCCTTCGGTGGCTGTCTGACCGCCTTGGCTATAACGACCTCCCCCTATGGAAATGGGTCCTTTGTGGGTGGTCACAAGGCGCGACAGCTCTTCCACGGACGTCGGCGTCACAACACTACTGACAACGATGGGATTGAGGGTTGTGATGTCATTGACAAGCACCGCGCTTTGGAGGGGCGTGCCGACAAACAATCCCAAGAAGATGACTCGATAAAAAACAAAAGAAGAAAAATGTGGTCTCATGAAGCGCACAGATAGACGTTATCTAAAGCTCAGTTTTCCACAAAGAAAGTGTAAAAGCTATAGCAGTCAAAAAAAGAGGAAGGTTTTGTATTGGTACTGGCGGAGGGAGCGGGATTCGAACCCGCGATACGGGATTACCGTATACACACTTTCCAGGCGTGCGCCTTCAACCGCTCGGCCACCCCTCCACTGCCTCTTGTCTATAGAAAACTGAAGGAAAAATCAAGGGGCGTCATGTTTTTCTTTTAAGGCAAAACAAGACGCTCCTCATATGATTTTAAAACGGAGAGAGGGCGTTCAGCACTTGCTGACCGTAGGGGGGCTGCTGCATATCATCCAGCTGACCACGACCAGCGTAAGAAAAGCGACCTTCGGCGATTTTCTCGTAGGGGATGGTGTTGGCCGAGGAGATATCTTCGGGCCTAACAATGCCTTGGAGGAGCATTTCTCGGACTTCATAGTTGACCCGCATTTCCTGACGTCCTGAAATCACAAAGTTGCCGTTGGGCAGGATTTGAATGACAGTTGCTGCCACCTTCATATTGATTTTTTCGCTACGACTAATGGTGCCGACACCTGTGTGACTTGGCTTGCTGTTGATCCCAATCAGATTTGTAGCGTCCACGGTCTTGGGTAAAATAGCATCCAATTTCTTTTCATACCCAAAAAGTCCCGTGATGCCTGTTTTTTCGCTAGTCGTACGATTCCGTACTGTTGTATTGCTGATGTCCGCTTTGTCGTCCACCTGCACAAGGACCGTCAAGATATCCCCCACTCGGCTTGCGCGTTGATCTTTGAAAAAGGTTCTGGCACCTGCCTGCCAAAGGGAATTTGGCTGCTGCGGGGCTGGGGTGGGACTGGGCATGGGCATGGACACGGGTTGGTGATCTGGTGTCCTTGTGGGATCCTGGATGTGAGTAATCACGGGCAGCTCGCCAATACGTGATAGTTGGTCCGTTGTTTGACACCCTCCTAGGAGAAGCAGGCCTGTCAAAGCCACAACCGTGCAGGTGGTTTTGGCGTATGAGAGAGGGTAAAATGTCATGACCGGTTTCCTTCAAAGGTTTGGGCAAGGCGCATGGGACGCTCGATTTCAACGCGTTTGTGATCCACAACGACGCCGTAAAGGGTGCGCTTGCTCATGGGATTAAGGACCCGGATCCGCTGCCCTTTTTCGCCTTGCTCGAGGGCCGTTCCTTCAAGTGTTAAAGAGATTTTTGCATCTTGGACAGTGATCAGGACAGCTTCATTTCGTTTGACGAGAAGAGGCTTTTCCACATCCATATGACGCAGGGGCACACCGACTTTGAGGGTATGAGAGCGGACCACACACCCTAAGATGTCTTCAGTTTTTGTTAAGGTGGTCCGAGAAAGCTTGCGCAGGGGAACTTTTTTCCAGACAAGGTCTTGTTCTGTGATGGCGTCACCCGGTGCCGGCAGGCGCCGAAGTACCGGAATTTCTTTTGCCGGATAGTATGTGCCGCTAATGGTAAAGGGTTCCTTAAGAGAGGGCGCCTGGATCAGAGCGGTAAAGTGTAGACCGTCTTTTTCAACGGCAAAATCAAAGACCGAGGCGGTTTCAAGGGCATCTTTGGAAAGGGGGACTGTTTGCTCGTCTAGCGTAATCTCAACGTTTTGATCTACGGCGTCGCGCGCGGCTTCTTGCACAAGGGGCGCCAGTTCGTTTGCGTTGATCCCTCGTTCTTGGAATAAAGGGTTATTTGCGGTGTCTAGATCTTGAAGGGTACGATAAGCGTAGGCCGTTTTCCAAGACATGCCGAGCAAAATGATCAAACCGACTTTTTTCATGATGCGCTCCTTATGCCAAAGAATTCAGCTGCTTTTCCATTTCGTCAGCTGTTTTGGCAGATTTTGAGTTCATTTCAAACGCGCGCTGAGCTTCGATGAGGTCAGTAATGGCCTTGACTGAGTTCACGTTGGATCCCTCATACCAATGTTGTAGAAGCTTGCCAAAACCGTCCGTATTGGGTGTACCTACAATGGGGGCACCCGATGAGGCTGTTTCTAAAAACATGTTGTTATCCAAGGCCTCTAATCCGGCAGGATTTGCAAATGTTGCAAGCTCTAATTGCCCGACGCTTTGCGGCGTTGGGTTGCCAGGAATTTTTGCAAATACTTCGCCGGCCGCGTTTACTTTGACCCACTGGGCGTCTGAGGGGATCGTAATCCCTGGCACAAGGGTGTTGCCTTCTTGGGTGACGATAACTCCATTTTCATTGACCTCAAAAGTGCCCGCCCGGGTATAAGCAATGTCGCCAGAGGGCAGGTCAATTTGAAAAAAACCAGGTCCCTGGATCATGATGTGATAAGGGTTTTCCGTTTGAACGGGGGTGCCCGGGGTCAGAATGGGGCTGACCGCCTGCATCTGCACCCCAAGACCAATTTGAACACCCACAGGCACTCGTTCTCCTGTGGTGGCAGTGAGCGAGCCTACGCGGGTTTTGTCTATGGACATGAGGGTTGCGAAAAGAGCAACTTTTTCTTTGAATGCCGTTGTTTTCATGTTGGCAATGTTGCCTGTGACGACGTTGGTGAGGTCTTGCATGGCTCCCATTCCGGTGGAGGCGTTTCCCAGTGCAATGGACATTGGTATTCCTTTCTTCTTAGTTTTTAAGCGGCGGGCGCTATTTTTATCAGTTGCTGACTCATGGAGCTTTCAAGCTTGCTGTGCTGTTCTAGGTAATTTTGAACTTGTTGAAAGGACCTCAGAAGCGACATCAGTTTCGTTGTTTCTGCAACTGAGTTGACGTTAGAAGCTTCAAAACCCCTTTGTAACACCTTGGCGTTTGTGTTTTGAATGGGGGCTTGGTCAGTGCTAAAAAGTGTGCCAGCCTCTTCTTTAAGGGCGTTATCATCGGCAAAGGTGAAAATGCCAATTTGTCCTAAATCATTGACGCCGTCCGAGTATGTGCCGTCATGCCCCAAAGAGATCTGAGATACGTCATCGGGTACAGCGATGGGGCCGTTATTGACATCCATAACAGGATAGCCTTCGACGGTTGTAATTTGGTTATTGGCGTCCCGAACAAAGGCGCCGTTTCGGGTATAACGTATACCACCTGGTGTTTGTACAGCAAAATAACCAGGCCCTGCGATATAGGCATGGTACTGGTCGCCCGTATTCTTGAAGGATCCGGGGGTGTTGTCGCGAATGGTTGCAAGGTCCTGAACAAAGGAATAATCCTGCGCTGCACTTTTTTTCACGGCAGCCTCATTAAAGACCATAAGTTTTGTTTTAAAGCCAGCGGTTTGGAGGTTCGCGATATTGTGGGTGACAACATCAACGTCCCGTTGAATGGCGGTCTGCATGGAAAGGGCCACATCCCGAGATAACATAACGAACACTCCTTGAATTACATTTCTATCTGTACTCAATTATGCAGGATGTGTGCCAAGTGATTTGGATCCGTTAAACGCGACAAATTTTATCCGCCGCAATGGGTCTAAAAAACACGTTTTGTGAAAAAACTTTTGACTCTGCCCGCAGATCATGGCAAGGCCTTTTAGGAAGTATCTTTTCAAAGAGCAGGAGTCTTTCATGACCACTAAGCCAGAACTAGGAACCAAGCGTAGTTGCCGTAAATGCAGCGCGCCTTTTTATGATCTTAATAAAGATCCCATGACATGCCCCAAGTGTGGCAAGACATTCCAAGCGGACGAATTTACCTCAAAATACGTGGCCAAAGGCCGGGCGCAAAAACCAGAAGTGACTGTGGATGAGGTTTTTGAACTTGAGATGGAAGAGGACGATGAAGTTTTAGATACTGACGAAGAAGAATTGATCGAGACAGAAGTCAGAGAAGACGAGTAATCTCATTCTTATATAAAAGTCTGGGGGGGCATTTTGCCCCCCTTTTCGTTACAGGTGTTTGGCCATGGCGGCGGCGGTGTCGAGCATTCGATTGGAAAAACCCCACTCGTTATCATACCACGCGGCGACACGCACAAAGTTGCCTCCGATGACTTGGGTCTCCAAGGCGTCGACAATACTACTGTGGGCGTCATGGTTAAAGTCGGCCGACACAAGGGGCTGGTCCTCATAACGCAAGATACCCGCAAGAGGCCCCTCCGCTGCAGTCTTTAGCGCGTTATTCACGGCCTCGACGGTGGTGGGAGTACGGCTGAGAAATTTAAAGTCGACAAAAGAGACGTTAGAAGTTGGCACGCGCACGGCAGCGCCGTCAATTTTGCCCGAAAGCTCTGGCAGAACAAGTCCCACAGCGCGCGCCGCCCCTGTGGAAGTCGGAATCATGGATAAGGACGCGGCCCTTGAACGGCGCAGGTCAGAATGCCCCGTATCCACAAGGCGCTGATCGCCCGTAAATGCATGAATCGTAGTCATAAATCCTTTTTCAATGCCCAAGGTTTTGTGAAGTACTTGTGCCACCGGGGCCAGACAGTTTGTGGTACAGGACGCGTTGGAAACAACAAGGGTTTTGTCAGAAAGCACGTGATGGTTGACGCCATACACGACGGTGGCATCCACGCCGGTTGCGGGCGCTGAAATCAGGACTTGCTTTGCACCGGCACTTAAGTGGGCGGCTGCCTCTTCCTTTTTTGTAAAACGCCCAGAACACTCAAGGACGATGTCAACGCCGAGATCGTTCCACGGAAGTTCAGAAGGCTTTGGGAGCGAGAGCATGGCAATCTTATGGCCATTGAGGTGAAGGGTTGTGTCCTCAAGACGCATGTCATGGGAAATGGGACCGTGCACCGAATCATATTTGAACAAGTGAACGTTGGTGGCAGGGGTCGTGAGATCATTAATGGCAACAATGTCAAGATCGACATCTTTTCGTTCACAAAGGGCCCGCAGGACCAAGCGCCCAATGCGTCCAAACCCATTAATGGCAATGCGTGTTCCCATGGCTATTTCTCCTTGTTTTATGACGTTGATGCGAGATGTGTCGTGATTGCTTCAGTAATTGCCGGCGCCGTCAAACCAAAGTGAGCATAAAGCTCTTGATAAGGGGCTGACGCCCCAAAGGTATCAATCCCAAAGATAAGACCGTCTTCGCCCACATAACGCTCCCATCCCCAGGGCGACGCAGCCTCGATGGCCACACGGAGGGTATGGGGAGCAAGGACGCTTGTCCGGTATGCCTTGGAAGCCTGATCAAAGCGCAAAGTGCACGGCATGGAGACAAGACGCGTGCCGACCCCTTTTTCCTCAAGGGCGGCGCGCACGGCAGCCGCGATGCTGACCTCGGATCCTGTGGCAATCAAAGTGACTTTGTGGTCTTTGGTGGCCTCCTCTAGGATGTAAGCACCTTTTTGCGCGCGGTTTTCTTTTTCACGGCGCAAGGCGGGCAAAGCTTGCCTTGTGAGCGCCATTACAGAAGGCCCTTGATAAGTAAGCGCCATTTCCCAACAGTCGGCAGCCTCTAGGCAGTCAGCAGGGCGCAGGACCTGGAGGCCAGGAATGGCCCGCAAGCTTGTGAGATGCTCGATGGGTTGATGGGTAGGGCCGTCTTCACCAAGGCCGATGGAGTCGTGGGTCATGACGTGAATGACGCGTTGCTTCATCAGGGAAGCCAGGCGAATAGCAGGACGGCAATAATCCGAAAAGACAAGGAAGGTTCCGCTGTAAGGCACAAAACCCCCATGGAGAGCTAGACCGTTCATGGCGGCTGCCATGGCGTGCTCTCTGATGCCGTAATGAAGGTAGCGTCCAGAAAAGTCGTGGGGCGTGACTCCTTTCATTCCCTTGGCAAGGGTATTGTTTGAGCCTGTGAGATCAGCTGATCCCCCTAAAAGCTCGGGCAAAGTTGGGACAAGCGCGTCAAGGACTTTTCCGGAGGATTGGCGCGTGGCAAGGGAGGGTTTGTCTTCAAGGAACTGGTCCTTGAGAGTGTCCAGGGCTTTTGTCCAGCCGGGGGCAAGTGTTCCCGCCATGCGGTCAGAGAAAGTCTTTTTTAACGGTGCGTCCATTTTCCCAAAGCGGTCTTGCCAGGCATGATAAAGGGGGAAGACGCGGTCTGTAAGTTTTTTTTGCCAGTGCTGCACAAGGCTTTGGGGAATCTCAAAGGGCGGGTGATGCCATCCCAGGGCTTCGCGCGCGGCTTCAATTTCGGCGGCCCCCAAAGGAGATCCGTGTGTGTCTGAGGTTCCTTGCTTTTTGGGCGCACCCTTTCCAATGGTCGTTCGACACGCAATGAGGGTCGGCTTTGTGGCCGTCTGGGCGCGGGTAAGGGCCGCCTCAATCTGGGCGAAATCGTGACCGTCAATGCGCTCAGCCAGCCAGCCAGCTGCCTCAAAACGGCCAAGGGTATCCTCGCTGGTGGAAAGGTCTGTACCGCCGTCGATGGAGATATGGTTATCATCAAAAAGGACAATAAGACGCGAGAGGTTTAAATGGCCTGCCAAGGTGATGGCCTCTTGACTGATGCCTTCCATGAGGCACCCATCACCCGCAATTACATAGGTATGATGATTCACAAGATCGACACCAAATTCTTGAGCGAGGAGCTTTTCGCCAAGGGCCATGCCCACGGCTGTGGCAAGACCCTGACCCAAGGGGCCTGTGGTGGTTTCAATGCCGGCTGTGGGATGATACTCAGGGTGGCCGGCTGCAAGGCTGCCAAGGGAACGAAAAGACTTAAGTGTTTCAAGGGACATTTCCTTATATCCACTTAAATAATTAAGCCCGTAAAGCAGCATGGAGCCGTGCCCAGCTGACAATACAAAACGGTCACGATCAGGCCACAAAGGGTCATGGGGATTAATTTTCAAGAATTTTGTAAAAAGGACTGTCGCCACATCGGCCATCCCCATGGGCATGCCAGGATGTCCAGATTTTGCTTTTTCCACGGCGTCTGCGGCCAGAAACCGAAGCGCGGTGGCGGCTTCGCTTAAAAACCAGGATTCCTGTTCAGATACAGGAGGCTGCTGTTGCATGGGGCCCTCTTAAAGATAAAATGCTGATCCCACAATGCCTGAGGCAGTGTGTGATCGTCAAGGATAAGTCAGTTAAGATTGACTAAGAAGTCGAAGTTCTCTTGTGGCAACAGTTAGGGTCGCGATGTCTCGACACCGGGCGATGTTGGCCTCTAAGAACATCCGGTCTAGCCGCGTAACAATTTCTGTATAATCGATTTCGAATTGAGCCATAAGAGCTTTGCCGCCATCTTCCAGGGCTTTAGGGTTATCATGGGCAAGAGAAATCACACGCAAAGTTAAGTCACTTTGATAATTGTAAAGATCCTCTAGAAGGCCCATGAGCTGTTGATTAATCCAGGGCGATGCTGTTGTAATGCTTCTTACTTGCGCTCTGATTTTACCAAAACTAAAGCGACTCCCCAGATGGAAGTACAAAGTCCCAACCTCTCGCATGGTAAAGCCGGTCGCTGAAGCCAACAGGACAATATTGGGAGAGTTTGCGGCGATGGCAAGAAGGGCGCACCTTTCTGCAAATCCTTGATCTATCCCAAAGTTTTGATAAAAAACAACCGTTTGAGCAAGTTTATTTTCTCCTTCTGCGTCAAGGCAGTCGGTTAGATCGCCCAAGAATGCTCCCACCCCAATGGAGAGATCATGCACAAGATCGGATAACGATCCTTCGAGCGGGTAGTGATTCAAAAGCCAAATGGTTGTGCGTTTGAGCACCTTGAGGAGTTCTCGGTACACCCGTGTTTGCTGAATTGCGTCAATCTTGCCGTCATAGGACTCGAGCTCTTCAAAAAAACTTTCAAAGTTAAAGACTTCCATGGCAAGAAAGTAGGCTTTGAAAATCATCGACAAAGATTTACCTGTTTTGTCTTGAACCTCATACACAAAAGATGCCCCCATGTGGTTCACGACCTCATTCACGATTATTGTGGCGACGATTTCGTCTCTTAAGGGGTGGGCGAGAATGTCAAGGGCATAGTCTGTGCGCATAAGGTCTGGAAAGTAGGCAATCAGCCTTCCCTCGAAAAAGGGATCTTTGACCAGATCCATGGCCACAAGATCCGCGTAGAGTTGGATTTTTGAGTAGGCCAGAAGAATGGCCAACTCTGGTCTGACAAAGGGTCTACCAGAGGTTTGCATTTCAGCAAGGCTATTATCATCGGGCAAATATTCAAGGGACCGGTCAAGACGTCCAAGACTTTCAAGTTTGCGAATCAGTCGTACTTTTTGATCAAAAACTTCTGTTCCCGAAGACTCCATCACGCTGAGGCACAGATTTTGCTTATAGTTATCGCGCAGCACAAGCTCGGCAACATTTTGTGTCATGCTCTCAAGCAAAGCATTTCTCTTACCCACATCAAGTCTGTTTTTAGCCATCACCGAACCAAGTAAGATTTTGATGTTCACCTCATGATCCGAACAATCAACGCCCGCCGAATTGTCAATGGCGTCAGTGTTAATGCGGCCATGAAGGCGTCTTGCGAATTCGATGCGACCAAGATGTGTCACACCAAGATTAGCGCCTTCTGCAATCACGCGGCATCGCAAGTCCTTGGCATTCACACGAAGGGCGTCGTTGCTGCGATCCCCCACATCTGCGTTACTTTCTTGGCTGGATTTGACATAGGTACCGATTCCCCCAAACCACAAAAGATCTGCTTGGTAGGTCATCAGAGCGCGAATGAGATCCTGGGGACTAACCATGGGCCGGGGCAGGGAGAGCATTTCTTGAATCTCAGGGGTTACATTAATGACCTTTGATCGTCGTTCATAAATCGCCCCTCCCGCAGACAAGTATGAAGGGTCATAGTCTGCCCAGGATGAGCGCGGCAAACCAAAAAGTCGCGCCCGTTCAAGATAGCTTTTTTGAGCATCTGGATTTGGATCTACAAAGATATGGGCATGGTTAAAGGCGCCCACAAGGCGAATGTGAGGCGAGAGAAGCATCCCGTTTCCAAAAACGTCACCGGACATGTCGCCAATCCCCACAACGGTGAAGTCGGTGGTATCGACGTTAAGCCCCAGTTCGCGAAAATGTCTTCGAACGGATTCCCAGGCGCCTTTGGCGGTGATGCCCATCTTTTTATGGTCATAGCCGGCCGACCCGCCCGAGGCAAAAGCATCGGCAAGCCAAAATCCGTACTCTTGGGACACCGCGTTGGCGTAGTCAGAGAAAGTGGCCGTGCCCTTATCGGCTGCCACCACCAGGTAAGGATCATCCCCATCGTACCTTAGGACTTGTGTCGGCGGCACAATCTCATGATTGACAAGATTGTCCGTGAGGTCAAGCAAGCCCCTGATCATGGTTTGGTAGCAAGCGACCGAAACTTGTTGTACGTCTTCTCGGGAAAGACCGTCGAGGCTTTTTTTAACGATAAAGCCGCCCTTTGAGCCCACGGGAACGATAACCGAGTTTTTCACCATCTGTGCCTTCATGAGGCCAAGCACTTCTGTGCGGAAGTCCTCATGGCGATCAGACCACCTAATGCCGCCACGCGCCACACGCCCCCCCCGCAGGTGAACAGCCTCAACATCCTGAGCGTAAACATAAATTTCATAGAGGGGTTTCGGCAGGGGCATTTCCACCAGTGCAGCACAGTCAAACTTGAAAGAGATAAATGGTTTTACTTTGCCTGCATCGTCAGTCTTAAAATAGTTTGTGCGCAAGGTTGAAAGAATGGCGTTAAGATAGCGCCGAAGAATCCTGTCTTCGTCTTGGTTATCAACATTATCAAGCGCTTTAAGGATACTTTCAATAAGATCGGCGTTCCCTGAGGTGCAGGTAGGGTCAAAGCGTGCTTCGAACAACTCAACCAGTAAACGGGTAATGTCAGCATGCCGTACAAGGGTCATTTGGACAAAGGGCGCGCTGTAGGTCATGCCAAGCTGCTTGAGATAATGGGCGTAAGCCCGGATCAAAGAGCATTGACGCCAACTAAGGTCTGCGGCCAAGACAAGACGATTAAACCCATCATCTTCTGTTTGCTTGGTGTACACGGCCGTAAAGGCTTGGAGAAAACGATCAAATCCCTCCTGGCCTACATCTTGTGCCATATGTTTGATTTCCATATCAAAGCTATGGATCCAAACCACGTCATCAGCTTCTTCCCTAGACACCTTAAAGGGGATTTCACTGATGACGCGAAGTCCCAGATTTTCAAGGGTTGGTAAAATATCAGAAAGGGCAACGGGGGTTGCTTTGTGAAAAAACTTAAGCTTAATCTGTGTGGGCTCATCAGGATTAGGGACATAGACCCGTGTTGTGAAAGATTTCTCTGCGTAGATTGATTCAATATAATCAATATCGCTCACCACATCTTGTCCCACAAAGCGATCTTGGTAGGCGCGGGTGAAAGCGTTTCGATAGAGACGGAAGATACGAGCGCTTTTCCACTCGGTGAAAGTGAGGTTTAAAGCGTTTCTGAGGTCATCGCTCCAAGATTTTGCCACCTCCATCAACAACTGTTCGATGTAAGAAATATTGTATGAATCTTTGGCCCCGTTGGGTGTGTTAATGGTAAAGTGGATCCTGGCAAAGGTAAAAGCCCCAAATTGCGCCTTGACAACGCCCAATTTTCCACCAAGCTCTTTGGCGAGCACAGCGCCCATTTTGTCCATCAAGGTTGAGTCAAAGACATCCCCTGGTACATAAACAAGACATGACATGAACCGCTTGAAAATATCAGGTCTCATAAACAAAGCCACGCGCTGTTCCACTTGTAGGCGCACAATCGACATACCGATTTGAGTGAGTTCGCTTACTGAGGCTTGGAACAATTCATCCCGTGGAAGCGTATCAAGGACATGGATCAGGGATTTACCATCGTGCCATGTGGGCTCAATACCAGCATTTTCAATGACGCGCTCCACTTTGCGCCGCAAGTACGGAATATCCCGAGCGCTACTATCATAGGCGATGGAGGTGAAAAGGCCCAAAAACATATGAAGGCCAATAACCTCACCTGCCTCGTTAAGAAAGCGTACCCCAATGACATCCATGGGGACGTCCCTGTGCACGAGAGAAAGCTGTGTTGTTTTGTTAATGATCAGGGGGCTTGGCTTCATAATCAGATGCCGGGTGGCCTGAGAGTAGCCGACACCTTCAAAAATACGATCAAGACGGCGTTGTTCTTCGTCGCGTAAGATACCCAAAGCGTGGGTTGCCTGGGGTTCACGCAAAAGCCGTCCGTCCTCACCGTACAACTCGTATTTACAATAACCTAGGAAAGTAAAGTGGTCGTCTTCAATCCACCTTAGGAAATCTTTGGATTCTTCAATACGGACATATTCCCCTTGATAGCGGCTGACCTCAACGTCCTTAATCGCCTCACGCACTTGACGGCGCATGGCGTCCCAATCTTGGGTCGCCTGTCTCACTTCGAGAAGGGTTTGGGGAAGTCCCTCTAAGACGGTTTGCACGGTTTCAGGGGTAACCATTTCGGTTATTTCACAGTAAATTAAGGATTCCTCTTTGACGTTGGGGTCAAGACTTCCTTTTTCAGTAATAGACAAGAGATTACCTGTACTGTCACGTTGGACGTAAAGGACAGGGTGCACAACCAAGCGTGGTTTAAGGCCTATGCGGTTCAAAAAATGAATAAGAGAGGCAACCAAGAAGGCCATATTGTCATTTATGAGCTGAATGACAAGACGCTCAGGAGATGTATCAATAGAAGCGGGCTTTAGGTAGTAAACGTCGTACTTTGGTGTGTCGGCCTCACGCTGCTGACAGAACGTCCATAGACGAAGGAGGCCGTCTGCAATTCGTTCAGGGGTCAAGCGCCTGAGAATCTTTAAATGTTGGTACCCATAAAAGGCCATTACAAAGCGTTTGAGAGAAGCGTGTTGTGAAGGGTCCACCTGACGCTTGAGGATGCTGGTGATTCGTTGAAGCAAGTCTTCTTTGTCGTCTATGATATCCATAGGTACTCTCGGTAGTCTAAACAGATGGGGCTCACTTTACCGCCTGTCCAGAGCCTTGTCAGCAACTTTAAAGCATCATATGAAAAAATTGTCAAAAAAGAGTAAAGAAATTTAGAAGAATCTTTTTTGGAGCGGGCGAAGGGATTCGAACCCTCGGCCCCAACCTTGGCAAGGTTGTGCTCTACCCCTGAGCTACGCCCGCCCAATAAAAGGACTTTTGATGTGTGGGATAATAGCGCGCTGTCATTTTTTTGCAAGGGGGAATTTTTATTTTTTAAGGGCCTTTCCTTGGCCTATAAAAAAAGGTCCTCAAGGGGAGTTGACCTGGGGCAAGACTTCTTCTAAGTCCAAGGAGTGTCTTTGCGTGTGATGTAATTAAAAATGACTAGACCCTTTAAAAAAGTACTGACTTTTTTAAGTGTGGCAGGAGCCGCCCTTCTTGTCGGGTGTGCCGGTGGCCCAGAGGTTTGCGACGAAGCTGGCACAACCCCCTGCCATCCAACTTTTGCGAAGCGAGCCTATAATAGACCCTACCAGATTAATGGAACGTGGTACTACCCCCAGGCTCATTATGAGTATGCCAAAGAGGGAATTGCATCCTACTATGGAGGGACAGATGTATTCCATGGTCGTCCCACCTCCAACGGTGAGATATTCGATAAGAATAAGCTGACGGCGGCCCACAAAACGGTCCCGATCCCTTGTGTGGTGCGTGTAACTAATCTCAAAAATGGGCGCAGTATTAAGCTTCGTGTTAATGATCGGGGTCCGTTTGTGGAAGGGCGCATCATTGACGTGTCCCAGAAAGCCGCCCAGATGCTGGGCTTTCACAAAGAAGGGCTAGGTCAAGTGCGCGTCGAAACCTGTATCGAGGATACCTTGGTGCTGGCTGAAGAAAAGGCAGGAAAAAGTGGTAAAAAAGGCGTGACGCAACTTGCAAAGGCAGCGCCCCTCAAAAAGAAAAAACCACAAACGACCTTTGTTGCCCATAAAAAGCCTGCCCATACGCCTAAACTCGTCGAAGAAGACGATGGGTATTTCATTGAAGCAACCGAGGGGCTGGTCCTTGCCAAAGCCCACGAAAAAGCGGATACCTTTATGGCGCTTTTTCCAAAGGCAGGTGTGAGCCTCGTGCCGCTTAAAGGCCAAGAAAAGGGACAGTATCATGTACTGCTGGGGCCCATGAAAGATAGCGAGGAAGCGCACAGTCTGCTAAATCTACTCAAACGTGTCAAAGTACAAGATCAAAGCTAAGGGGAAGTAACATGAGGGTTTGCATGAAAAAGAGCGTCGCTGTTTTGGTGTCTGTGCTGTGTTTGGCCACAAGTACGCGCGCCATAGAGGTGGTGTCAAAGCAGGCGTATCTCATTGACACGACAACCAATACGGTTCTTTTTGATAAAGAGTCTCAAGAGCTCGTCCCCCCTTCGTCCATGAGTAAGCTCATGACAGCCCTCATGGTTTTTCAAGCCTTGAAATCAGGCAGAGTCACCCTCAAAGATCTTTATACCGTAAGTAAAAAAGCCTGGAAAATGGAAGGCTCTCGCATGTTCTTGAACGTGAACGAGCAGGTGAGTGTGGCTGATTTGCTTCGAGGGCTTATCATTCAGTCGGGCAATGACGCGGCCGTCACCTTGGCTGAAGGGCTTATGGGCGACGAAGACGCCTTTGCCGAGCGCATGAATCAAGAAGCGCAAAAGCTAGGCACGACCCACTCCACTTTTAAAAACGCCACAGGCCTGCCGGCAGACGGACACTTGTCCACCATGCGTGACTTGGTGCTTTTGGCTCAAAAAACCATCGAGCTTTATCCTGAATATTATGCCATGTACTCCGAGACAGAGTTCACCCATAACAAAATCAAACAAATGAACCGTAATCCCCTCTTGTACGTGAATATGGGCGCAGACGGTCTAAAGACAGGGGCAACGGACGCGGCCGGGTACGGGGTTGTGGCGTCCTCCGTTCAAAACGGCAGGCGCCTGATTTTGGCCATTAACGGCGCGCCTTCAAAGCAAAAGCGGGCCGATGATGCCAAAGCCCTGATGTCGTGGGGATTTTCTTATTTTGCCAGTCCCAAGATTCTTGCGAAGGGCGAATCCGTGGGCTTTTTGGATGTATGGCTAGGGAAAGAAGGGCAAGTCCCTATGATCGTCCAAGAAGACGTTTATGTGACCCTTCCCCGTCACCAGCTACAAGATTTGAAGATGGAGCTTGTGTACACAAATCCCGTGGCAGCGCCCATCGCCGCGGGCCAAAAGGTCGGAAAAGTCGTGATCACTGTGCCCGGCCGCCCCCCTCTTGAAAAGGCCGTGTTTGCGGGCAGTGCGTCCGAGCGCGCTGGGTTCTTTCCTCGGATCAAAGCCGCCATGAACTATCTTTTGTGGGGGCATAATTAATGGGGTACCAGCCCGCACCCTTTATCACCTTTGAAGGAGGGGAGGGGACAGGAAAGTCGACCCAAATCAGGGCCTTTGCAGCCCTTTTATCCCATCACGGGATTCCGTGTCTTGTGACGCGCGAGCCAGGTGGCAGTGCGGGGGCGGAAAAAATCAGATCCCTCATTGTTGAAGGGGATGTGGGGCGCTGGGACGTGCTGACCGAGTATTTGCTCCTCAGTGCCTCAAGACGTGATCATTTAGTGAAAACCATCAAACCGGCCCTTGCAGCGGGAACATGGGTGCTATGTGATCGTTATATTGATTCTTCAAGGGTCTATCAACGCCTGCGCGGTCTTGACGCGCACGTAATCGAAGAAATTTATGCGCAGTTGTCAGAAGGCATGGAGCCTGACCTAACCTTTATTTTTGATCTCGATCCTGGGGTCGGTCTTGCGCGTGCGGCCGCCAGACGTGAAGGCGAAGACCGGTTCGAGCAGCTTGGTCTTTCTTTTCACAAGGAGGTCAGAAACGCCTTTCTAGAGCTCAGAAAAACCTTTGCTGCTCGCTGCTGTGTCGTGGACGCGAGCCTTTCCTTAAAAGATCTGACAGAAATCCTTTGGCACGAGGCCGAGACCCGGTTCTTGAAAAAGGACGCCGTTTAAGATGACTCTGTGTCCCTCTCGTCTGACACCAACTCTTGTGGGACACCAGGCGCAACGCTCGTGGCTTCAAGACGCGTTTGCCCGCGGACGGCTGCCCCACGGGCTACTTCTAGAAGGGCCCAAGGGGATTGGCAAGGCAACCTTTGCCTATCATGTGGCAAGGGGGCTTTTGGCGCACACGGGCGGTCCTCTTTCCCTTGAGATGGAGGCAAGCAACCCTCTTTTTAGGCGGGTGGGGGCAGGGGCTGAGGCGGGTCTTTTTGTTATGGAGCGTAAGGCCGACCGTGACGGGAAAATGCCCCGTGATTTGTCCATCGAAACCAGCCGCGCGCTGAAGACCTTTTTTTCAAGGACCTCCTTAGAAGGGGGATGGCGCGTGGGAATCATTGACAGCGTGGATGAGCTGACCCCCCAGGCCGCTCAAGCGCTTTTGAAGGTCCTCGAAGAGCCTCCTGAAAAGTGTCTGATCCTACTAATTCATCACGGGACGGGGCATCTCTTGGCGACCTTGAAATCTCGGTGCCAAACACTTCTGTTTTCTCCTCTTAATGAAGACGAGACGCGTCTTGTGCTGGCACAGCAAAATCTGTCCCTTACTCAGAATGCGGCCCAAGATCTTAGTCTCATTTTGGGCGGATCTCCCGGCCTTTTGGGCGCGGTTGCAAGCCTTTTTAACGTGAGCTTTTACGATGACTTTCAAAAGCTTGTGCGGGGCGTGGCCGAAAAAGGACGGGCGGACGTGACACCGTTTCTGGATGCCCACTTTCCCACCAAAAGCGATGATCTTGCTATGAAGGTTGATCTTTTTAGTGTATTTTTACCGGCCTGGCTTCGGTTTTGGCTTGTGACCTCCTACGAAAAGACGCGTGATTTTTCACAAAGGCCTGAGTCCCATCTGATTGCCTCGCGCCCAGCGCCCGAGTGGACGCACCTGTGGCAGGGCCTTATTTCGCACTTTCAAGAGGCCAAACGCTTGAGTTTTGACACAAGGCATGGTTTGATCCTGGCATTAGAACGCGTCTTTAACGGAGCTTAAGCGAGCGCTATGTCTGCAAAGAATCCTTCCTATTACGTCACGACCCCCATTTATTACGTCAATGACGCCCCCCACATTGGGCACGCTTACACAAGTGTGGCCGCCGACGTTTTGGCGCGCTTTAAGCGTCTGGATGGGTATGACGTTTTCTTTTTGACAGGCACAGACGAGCACGGTCAAAAGATCGAGCGTTCGGCCGAAAAGGCAGGGGTGTCTCCAAAAGAATATGTGGACGGGTTTGCCGAAAAGTTTAAGGCGCTTTCAACCCTGTTGAACCTCAGTGATGATCACTTCATTCGCACAACGTCGCCCACCCACCACGCCTGTGCCAAAGCCATTTGGACACGCCTTGTCACGCGCGGTCATATCTACAAAGGACATTATGCTGGTTGGTACGCCGTGCGGGATGAGGCTTTTTATAACGAAAAAGAGCTTGTGAACGGCAAAGCGCCTACAGGGGCGGACGTCGAGTGGGTCGAAGAAGAAAGCTATTTTTTTAATCTGTCCCAGTGGCAAGAGCCCCTTCTTGAGTTTTATGCCAATAATCCTGACTTTATGGGGCCTCAATCGCGGCGTAATGAAGTCGTGAAATTTGTGGAAGGCGGTCTTCGTGACTTGTCCGTTTCCCGCTCGACCTTTGGATGGGGTGTGCCGGTGCCGGGCGACGAGGTGCACGTCATGTATGTGTGGCTGGACGCGCTCACCAACTATTTAACGGCCCTTGGATTTCCCGATGAAAACGCCCCCCTTTATAAAGAGCACTGGCCAAATGTGGTGCACTTGGTGGGCAAGGATATTTTACGCTTTCACGCGGTTTACTGGCCGGCCTTTTTGATGGCGGCTGGTATCAGCCCGCCAAAACGCTTGTTTGCCCATGGCTGGTGGACCAACGAAGGGCAAAAGATCTCCAAGTCCCTTGGTAATACCATCGATCCCCACGCCCTGGTTGCAACTTACGGCCTTGATCAGGTGCGCTATTTTATGATGCGCGAAATTCCCTTTGGTGGGGACGGGGACTTTTCGGACGCCGCCATTCGCCGGCGCACCAACTCGGACCTTGCCAATGATTTTGGAAACTTGTCCCAGCGCGTCTTGTCCTTTGTGGCCAAGCACGCGGGCGCCGTCGTCCCGACACCAGGAGATTTTCACCCCGAGGATAAAGCGCTTCTTGCCCAAATCGAGCCGTTCTTAAAAGAAACCCGCGCCGCCATTGATCAGCAAGCGCTCAGCCGTTACTGCGAGATCTTGTGGACCGGTATTGCCGAGGCCAACCGTTATGTGGACGCGGCCGCCCCCTGGTCTTTGCGCAAAACCGATACGGCGCGCATGGAGACCGTCTTGTACGTTTTGATGGAGGTGCTACGCCGCATTGCGATCTTGGCTCAGCCCATCACGCCTGGGGCGTGTGCAAAAATCCTGGATCAGCTAAGCGTGCCAGAAGACAGGCGCTCGTTCGCGTTTCTAGACAAAGCGCTGACCCCGGGGGTCGTCCTTCCCACACCAGAAGGTGTGTTTCCGCGGCTTGAGAACCAATAACAGCAACGTCTCATCAAGGGGGACAGGCATGAAGATACTCGCTGCCCCCTTGTGACAAATCAAAGGGGTTCGATAGCAACATCTATAATCCCAGGCTTCCCTTTAAGGCCTGGCGTAAAGCTTTTGATAACAACGTGGTATCTTTTGTCGAAATTATTGGAAGGATTTTGTGTGTCTCTTGGAATGACAACTTTTGTCTCTTTACTTAAGTTGGCAACGCGACCCGAAGTGGAGACTTTGATGGTCACTTTTTTGGGCACTTTCTCGACGTTTTTGGGCGTGTCTAACAAACCATAGTCCATCTCAATTTTTGCGTTTTCGCCATAGGGCACAACATTTTCTTGTTTGCTAGCGACGGGTCCTATTTTCAAAGTGTAAGGAGAACTTCCGGAAGTCATCGAGACCTGAAGGGTGCCGCCTACAGCACTGTAACTTTGGCCTGGCGTTTCGTCATAGACGCCGTCGACGGTAATCACCTCTGCGCTGGTCTGCCCGGCGGCGAGAAGACAAAAGGCCCCAGCAAACAAAAAATTTCTTATTTTTCCCTATATAATAATAGTTATACTAAGACTAGGATAAATAAAAAATGCTAGAGTGTAAACTTAAACAAATGCGAATCACATTTAGGAAAACAGCTTTCATTGAATGAATTCGGCGCTCTAAAACCGCAGCCACCCGTATCCTAACGCCAATAAGAATCCCCCAAGACACACTCGGTAAATCACAAAGGGGCTCATATCGGACTTTGCCAAAAACCGCATCATAAAATTGATGGTGCAAAGGCCCACCACAAAGGCGATAGCCATGCCATAGAAGGCGTCGCTGTACAGGGTGAAATGGGCGCCTGAGGTGTACATCTTAAAGGCCGTGTGGGAGGCCGCCGCAATGATGGCCGGAATCGACAAGAGAAAGGCAAAGCGCGCGGCGTCCGGACGTTTAAACCCAAGGAAGCGCGCCATGGTCAGACACGCCCCGGACCGGCTGGTGCCTGGTAAAAGGGCGACTGCCTGGGCAAGACCGATGAGGAAAGCCCGAAAGGCCGTCATATGGGTCATGGATTTTTCTAGGGAGCCGATTTTGTCGGCCACAAAAAGAAGAAGGCCAAAGCCAAGGGTTGTCCATCCGATAAAGACAATGCTGCGAAGCCCGACCGTGCCATAAGCGCTGACAAGGGTGCCAAAAATCACGGCGGGAATGGTGGCCAAAATCAAAAAAAGGGCGAGCCTGCCGCCCCCTTCGACGCGGCCACGAAGCAGATTAAAAAAGCCGCCAATCATCTTGAAAACGTCGCGCCAAAAATACACAAGGACTGCGCCCAAGGTGCCCACATGAAGGGCGACGTCCATGGCAAGGCCCTGATCCTTAAAATGAAGGAATTTGGGCACCAAAATCAGGTGCCCGGACGAGCTAACGGGAAGAAATTCGGTGAGGCCCTGCACAATGGCAAGAAGGGCGATGTGAGACAGTGGCATTAGGGGCCTCTTCATGGTACACAAGAATAGGTGTATCCCTATCCAACAATAAGCGCGAAGTAAAGAGAGTTATGCGAACTTTGTACCACTGGCCCCTGTGCGGATCTGGCCGTTATGTGCGCCTTCTTTTGGCTGAGAAAAAGCTAGAATTCGAAGCTGTAGTCGAGCCTTACTGGAAAAAGCGGGAAGAGTTTTGCGAAATTAACCCTACCGCCAAAGTGCCAGCCCTTGTGGAGCTGAACCAAGCGGTCTTTACGGACGGACAGGTCATCTGTGAATACCTAGAAGAAGCCTATCCTGGTCCCCACAGTTATTTAGGCAACACGCCGGCCGCGCGCGCCCAGACGCGCTCGCTTTGCGCCCTTTTTGCGTCCGACTTTTATCAAGAGGTCATGCACAAGGTTGTTTTTGAAAAAACCCTCAAGCGTCATTTTGGTTTGGGATATCTGGATTCCCAAGTCATGCGCGAGGGCTTAAAAAAATTCGGCGATTATCTTGAATATTTTTCATGGCTTATTGGCAGGCGACACTGGCTTGCGGGGGAGGATTACTCCCTGGCGGACATGGCGGGCGCAGCCTACATTTCATGTCTTGATTACCTGGGGCACGTTCCCTGGGACACCTATCCCGACGTCAAGGAATGGTACGCCCGCATCAAGTCACGCCCCAGCATGCGCCCCCTGCTCGAGGACCGTATCCCCGGGATCACTCCTGCCTATTACTACACCGACCCTGATTTTTAAGGGGCTCAGTTAACGTTTTAAAAGGAGCCTCTGTGCCCCTTAAATCCCTTCTTTGGATGTGGTCGCTCCTTTTTGCGCGTAAAGGCTGGCGTAGGTACACACAAGAGGTAAGTAGCAAACAGTGGCCAATAGTACGAGAGGGTAAAGCCAAAAAAAGTCAATAAGATTTCCGCTTAAATACGTTCTTCCATAGCCACTCATGCTTTGGCCGAAGACGCTTAAAAGTCCAAGAACAGTGATCAAAAGCGTTTTTCCTTTGGTCAGGCGAAAGATATAGCGCAGATAAATCCCACGACCAGAAGCGGCATTCATTGTAACCATGATAAATTTTGGTAGAGTTATCAATAAGAAGACAAGAACGCAGGGACCGACAACAAGGGCCAACGTTTTTCCTGCTGAGGGCAGGTTGTACAAAAGACAGTCCACAAAAAACCAGATGCCAAAGCAAAGACCTGCCACAATAAACAGAAACACCCAAAAATAGAAAACGGCGAAGAGTGACTCCCAAAAGGGTTCTTGTTTGTATAACGAGAAAAAATCAAAATCCTCTTCACCAAGGGTGCAGTGCCGGAAGATCCGAATGAGATAACACAAATGAAAGCTATAGAAAAAGAAGCTCAGAAGAAAGCCGCTCTCTAAATGTAAAAAAATTACAATCTGTGTAAACATCACATGAAAAAAGCAATAAAGGCCGGTCACACTAAAAACATATCCCCATTTCAAGGCGTAAGGTGCGTTTTGTGTGACGTCTGACGTGGGTACTACAGAAGAAGGCAAAGAATCAATCATGGATCTCTCTTGTGTTAGGAGGTGGAGGCAGAGATCGCGTCAGCAAGGGGCTGCGGTACGGGCGGAAATTCTGTGCGCGGTGCGGGTTTAAAGGTACGCTTTATCACGTAGGTTGACTGGTAATAATGGGCGAGTGCGGCAAAATAAGCTAAATATAAAGTTAAAAATAAAGAAGAAAAAAGGCTAAAAACAATTATGATGACCTTGCTTTTCCATAAAGCATATAGGTACTGCTCTAAAAATGTATAACTCATCAACTCAATAGAAAAAAAGATGATACCCAGAAAGATGTTTACTATTTTAAGAGAAGCCCACTTCAACATGAGTGTTCGCAAAACGGTTCCTTTAGCAAGTGACAGGGTCTCGCGCAGGCTCTCACCCTTCTTGCAGGTGGCTTGATAAGGCAAGAAGGTGAGGCGTCCTAATAGGTAACTCTGCAGAACAAGAAGTGGGACAAAAAGTATTATGCCTATAAGGGCCAGCAGTTCCCCCTTGAGTAAGAAATTAAGAGGCAGCCAGATACATGCGGCATAAAAAGTCAGTTGTAAAAGAAAAGTGACGAGTCGTCTCCAAAAGTAAGACCGCGTGAGATTTTTGTAGAAACGCCATTCAGATTCTCCAAGACAGATATGGCGCGTGACACCGACAACGAGGGCATATAGGAGCAAAAACCGTGCTATGAAGAGACAATAACCGAACAAAGGCAGGTGTGACTCACTAAGGTCTTCTTGTACGTGGAGTTCTGATATTTTTCCGATACAGAACATTGAAAAAAAGAACAGGAGGTTAAAAAGAAAATCAAGGCATATCGCTTTTCGTAAGAACGCGTTTGGCTTCAAAACAAACTTGAACCCTGCTTTGAAAGAATCGGTCCAGTAAGGTGCGAGGGTATAGGGATTGCTGATGCGGCCTGGTGTGAAAGAAGCGTTATGTGATGCGGGCATGGGTAAGATTGAGAGAACTACTGGGAGGTTAGTACGCGAGGTATCGTCTTAACTTCAAGATAAAAATTATAACATATTGAAAATGTGAATAAAAAATCGCCTAAAAGCCCATCTTATGAAGGTCTTGGATGAGGCCTTACTTAGAAAGGCCAGTCTTTGCAAAAGGATAGGTAGTATCGTCCAGGGTAAGAAGACTTTTTTGGAAAAGAGAAGCTTCAAAGTCAGGCGTTTGATGTTTTTGAACCAAATCCCTTGTGGCAAAAAACGAGAGCTCCAAAGCGCGCTCTTTGATTTCTTGAAGGGCCTGCTCTTCGGCTTGACGGATGCGTTCATGGAGAAGGCGTTCTTCAGCCTGGGTGTGTTCTTTTAGTTCTTCAAGGACTTTTTCACGCAGACGTTTGGCTTCTTCGACGGCGTGGGCGAGGATCTCATGGGCTTGCTCTTCCGCTTCTAGTTTGCGGCGTTGACATGTTTTTAAAAGTGTCACGGCTTCTTGACGTCGCTTGGCCGCCTCCTCGATGTCATATTGGATTTTTTTTGCGCGGTCCTCGAGTGTCTGCGTCACAAACCGGTAGAGCTTTCCTCCAACAAGGGAGAAAAGGCCAATAAAACCTACAAAAACCCAGAATGATGCATCAAACAGCATGGGAACGCCTTTCTTTTTCTGCGCGTTCTCCCACGGCTTCTTGGATGGTTGAGTTGGTGAGTTCATAGGCCAAGAGAGAAGACACCAACGTGGACGTCACGTCGGTTGCAATGTCTTGGACATAACCCATGGTGGTAGCTTTTTTTTGTAAAATGACGCGTTCACTATCTCTGAAGCGTTGTTTGTGCTGGTTTGCCAGCGCCCCTTTCTTTTGTGTGAGCTCAGCATTCAGATGACGTGAGGCCTCGACCACATCATGGTGGGCTTTTTTACGCGCCTCGGCAAGTTCCTCTTCAAGGGCGGCCACAAGGGATTCGGCTTCATGATTTAACCTTTGTGCCTCCTCGAGCGCTCCTTCGATGTGTTGCCATCGAACACTTAAGACGTTTTCCAACCGAGGCAGGGCAACCCTGGCTGAAAAAATAAGCAGTGTGATAAAGCACACAAAAAGCCAAAATAGCTGGGGTGTAAAGGTTGCGATATCAAACTGCGGCATCGATCTATCCCTCTTGTCGTATTAGAACACAAAAAGGATAATGAGGGCCACCGCAAAGGCGATAAGGGCAATCCCCTCAGTGAGAGCGGCACCAATATACATGGGACCCGTGAGGTCATTTTTAGCGGATGGGTTTCTTGCGACGGCACCCAAAAAGCTAGAGAAAATCATACCAAGACCGATACCCACGCCAAAAAGCGCTACAACGGCCAGGCCCGCACCAATAAGTTTCGCTGCTGCTACTTCCATTTTCCTTACAACCTCCTGTTGAAAAACAATTGCTGACTTTCTTCTTACCCTAAAACCTAGTGCAAGTGAAGAGCGTCATTCAAGTACACGCACGTCAAAATAGTAAAAACATATGCTTGTAGACCTGCGATGAAAAACTCAAAGGCAGTCATGCCAATGATAAAGGCAAGGGGCACAGCGCCCCAGACGCCCATCATGACCGTAAATGTTCCAAATAACTTTAAAATCATGTGTCCCGACATCATGTTGACAAATAGTCGAAGGGCCAGCGTGATGGGACGCATTAGGTACGAAATAAGTTCGATCAAAATCACAAGAGGGGCGGCGGCAAGGGGGACCCCGTGGGGGCACAATAGTTTAAAATAACCAAGACCATGCCTTCCAAACCCCACGGCCGTCACCGTGAGAAAAACCATAAAGGCAAGGGCAAAGGTCACAATAATATGGCTCGTAAAGGTAAAACTATAAGGCAGCATGCCTAAAAGATTGCCAAAGAGCACGAACATAAAAAGGGAGAAAATAAAAGGAAAATATTTCTTGGCATCACTTCCGGCGTTGTCCTTGGCGAGACCCGTAACAAATTCGTAACTAATCTCGTAAAAGGCTTGGAGCTTGCTTGGTATCAGCGTTTGTCCCCGAAGGCCAAAAAACTGAATGGCGATGATCAATGTAGTGGCAATCACCATAAGAAGGGAGGAGTTCGTGAAGGATATGTTATATCCACCAAGATGCAAGGGGATCAGTTCTTTAATAAGAAATTGATGCATAGGGTTTTGCATGGCAAAGGATACCAAAAGCCGTCACTGTTGCCCCCAGAATAGTGCTTTCCCCATTTTGCGTCAACGCTGATTGTGCGCCCCTCAGCGTAAGATATCTCTTATAAAAAATCGACCGTATTCAAAACATTTTTGAAGTAAAGATTAAGGATGTTCAAACGTAATTTCAACATTACGTTTTTATTCTCAAAATAGTAATAAACGCTCCAATGGGTGTAATTTCTAATGTGGTGTACTAGCGATACATCTTTTGGCAGGAAGCCTTTTTAAGGGCAAAATGAGCAAAGAAAAAGGTGTCATAGAACAAAAAAATGCCTTCATGTGTTAACCTTTTACCTAAAAAATCAATCAACATGTAATCAAGGAGTTAACGCGGAGAGAGAAAATAGTTTACTTTAATTTACGATTTTTTAATACATGCCAACTTGGAACATTATAAGAAATATATAGAAAAGTAAAAGTGTTAACAGGCAAGATATTTGTCAGTGTGGAAGGTTATTGAATTTTTTAGAAAAATAATAGTAAAACTCATCTATGAAGGTAAGTAAAATAGATAAAATTTTTCTTACTTTTGTTTACCGATTATTAATATTTTATTATGTATTATCCATACTACATTGAGCCTCACGGAGAGGAGGATAAGTAACCAGGAAGGAGTTTGAGAAAATGCCCAAGGTAGATAAGTTATACCAATCTGCAAAGTTCGATTTCTGTAGTTTAGACAACCAGGATAAGTTTAAGAAACTCTCTGAAAATCCCAAGAGACACGGGGTATTTGCGAAGATGATGGCGGTGCTTTTGCTTCTATGTTTGATTTATATTCCAATTATCCATGCGCTTAGTGGGGCTGAAAATGTTTATCCGGGGTATTTGCACTAAATTATGGACAAAGCGCTTGGCGAGTTTTTAATCGACCTAGGGATAGGATATTTAACCACGGTGATGTCTGCGTAGGCTGGCATACAGGCCACACCCTTGGTTGGGCATTTTCAAAAGATGAACATTTTTGTGCAACTAACCCTTGACCGTTGGGTTATCTACTACTATCTTGTGCCTCATGTGGGCGCTTAGCTCAGTAGGTAGAGCATCTGACTTTTAATCAGAGTGTCACAGGTTCGATTCCTGTAGCGCCCACCACTTAAATCTTTTTGCCAAAATCCCACGCCATATTTAAAAAACTAAAGATCTCTTCTATTTTTATTGTAAAATATTTGCTGGCCTATCAAAATATAACCTATATTTTAATAGAATATTTTACAGTGGGGAGGCAGGGGTGACCAAGAATATTCATGAAAAGAAAAGTCCTGATCAGGACAACAAATTTGCGCGCGAAAGTCACTTATGGCCTGTCATGAATACGGTCCTTGATGGTCTGATCATCATAGACAAAACTGGCAATATCAAGGCATACAACCCCGCCGCTGAGCGAATTTTTGGTTTTTCCCCAAAGGAAGTGATGGGCAAAAACGTGAAGATGCTGATGCCGGTTCCCTACAGCGCTGAACATAACGAATACCTTCAGAACTATTTTGAAACAAAAACACCAAAAGTGATTGGTCACGGTCGTGAGGTGTATGGCAAGAGAAAAGATGGCGATACTTTTCCCATGGAGCTTGGCGTGAATGAGATGTGGCTGGGCGATCAACTGATGTTTGTAGGAACTGTGCGTGATATTAGCGAACGAAAAAACGCTCAAGAAGCGATGGAAACATATATTCAAGCGTTAAAAAGAAGCAACCAAGAGCTTGATGATTTTGCTTATATCGCCTCCCATGATTTAAAAGAACCTTTAAGGGGACTCAGCAATAATGCCATTTTCTTAAAAGAGGACCACGCCGATCAAATAAGTGAAAGTGGTATAAAGCGTATTGAACGTATGGTATACTTATGCGAGAAAATGGAACAGTTAATTAACGAGCTTTTATATTTTTCGCGCATTGGCAAACAAGAACTTGCCGTTCGTCATGTGGATCTCAACGAGATTGTGTCAGACATCGTTGAGATGACGCATAGTGCCCACGAAGGGCGCAACATAAAATTTTTGGTTCCAAAGGCACTACCAACAATTTTCTGTGACGGGGTCAGGATTAAAGAAGCATTTAGAAATCTTGTGACTAATGCGGTTAAATATAATGATAAAGAAGAAAAAATTATTGAAATCGGCGTTAAAGATGCAAAAAAAGGCTACGATACTGAGGCGCGTCAGGAAAAGAAGATCTTTTACGTAAAAGACAACGGCATCGGGATAGAGCCAAGATCCCATGGCGAAGTGTTTAGAATCTTTAAACGGCTGAATGATGAAGATGAGACGGTTAAGGGAACTGGTGTAGGTCTTACCTTTGTGAAGAAGATTATCGAGCGTCACGGTGGGCGCATTTGGTTAGAGTCAGAGCTGGGCAAGGGTACAACATTCTTTTTTACAATCGGCAAGGGGATAGGGGTATGAGTAGTAAAGAGCAGGCTGTATTTCTTGTGGAGGATAACCATGATGATTGGGAAGCGATGGTACGTGGCTTCAAGGCAGCGGACTTTGATGCACCTATTGTTTGGTTTAAAAATACAAAAGAAGCCCTCTATTGTTTGAAGAATTTTTCGGGTGAGTATGAAAAAACCTCAAAAGAGTTGCCGAGTCTTATAATCCTGGATCTGAACTTACCGGGACTTGATGGGCGTGAGATGCTTAGCATCATTAAGTCAACGCCCCATTTGAAAATGATTCCAGTCATCATTTTTACGACATCTTTGGACCAAAAGGACGTCCTAAAATGCTACGACACGGGCGCCAATGCTTATATGCAAAAGCCGGTGAACTTTGAAAAAATGCAAGAGATCTGCGAAAGTATCAAAACCTATTGGATGAATACGGTGATTTTACCAAAGGATGTGCTTAAAAATTAGGATGTCTTTTATCAAAGGGGGGCACGGACAGTAAAAGCTAAATTCAATTATGAGCCTCTGGTTAGAGTTGAACAACGTCTGCCATAGCTACAATTGAAACGGCTATGTACACTCTAGGTTTCACTATTTATTTTGCTACACCTTCTCTTTATTCGAATAATCTCAGGAAGTGAGCACATTTTTTGACCTATGGTCTTCAAGACCATAAAGGTTGTTCTTTTTCTTCTTAAAAGGAAAGGAAATTGTGACCGTTGTGCCGGAGGACTTGTTAGGCTCAATGTCAATTTTTGCGTGGTGTTGCTTTGCAATGGTTTTGCATAGCGCAAGGCCCAACCCAACACCTTCAACATTAAGTTTCGTGTCCAGACGGGAAAAGGGCTCAAAGGCTTTTTTTGACGCTTTTTTGTCGATGCCGATCCCATTATCTCTGACAAAGACTAAGAGACGATCATTTTCGACCAAAGCATCGATCTCAATGAGCGGTTTTCCTTCACAGTACTTTAGCGAGTTCGCAATGAGATTTTGAAAGAGCTGTGTGAGAGAGATCAGATCTCCCTCTATGAAGGGAAGGCTTGTGAGATGTACTTCAGCCTTTCGGGCATTAATTTCAATTTCAAGATTACTTAAGGCGCGCTCAACGGCGTAGTGTAAGTCAACTTGATCCTTTGCCAAAGAGGACCGCCCCATTTCCGCGTAAAAGAGAAGGTTGCTTAAAAAGGACGTCATATAGGCCGCATCTTCCTTGATATTCTGAAGATAATGGAGGGCCTCATCGGGTACTTTTTTACTGAGCAGACGCACATAAGAGCTGATACGGCCCAAGGGAGCCTTAAGATCATGGGCCACAGTATGGGCAAAACGTATCCGTTCAATCTGCTTCTCTTTTTCCATCTTCTTTACATTAAAGCGGTCCAAAGCGCGGTAGATGGCAATGGAAAGGGTTTCGGGAGAGATCTTGCTTTTAGGTAAGTAATCCGAGACCCCGAGCTTCATAAAGCTCACCGCAACGTGTTCGCTCCCTTGGCCTGTGAGTGCGATCACTGGGCAGGGGAGGGAAACTGTTTCTTTTTTCAACTCGTGCAGTAAATCTACCCCGCTCATTTGGGGTAGGTTGTAATCAAGAAGAATCAAATCAATTGGGTAGTTCTTTATGACGTCGAGTGCTTGTTTGGGGGTGCTGCAGGTTGTGATATGCCCCTGAACAATTTTGTTAAGAGTGCGGGTGTAGAGCTCCACATCATCAAGGGAATCTTCGATGATAAGAATTTTCATTTCATCTAGTTGCATCATTATATCCTCAAAGATACCTCACCGCGTGTTCATGTAGCCTAGAACTCTTCGCCTAATATAAAATCTTCAAAAAGTTCAACATTTAGGGGTTTTGCAAAAAAAGCATGGGCTTCTAAGATGCTCATGGCCACATTATTTTCGTAATTATTCATGGAGGAATGAATAACGACGGGTGTCTGATTTAGGTCTGAGATTTCTTTGATGGCTTTGAGCACCATCTTTCCATTCATGGTGGGCATTAAAAGGTCGAGAACAATTAGGTCAGGCTTAATCTCCTTATGACGAAGCGCAAGAAGGGCATCGTTGGGGTTGGTCCACTTCGACAGGTGGAACGAGATATGACTTTCAGCGGACAAGAGATCCTCAAAAAGTTGAATATCTTTTTTGCTATCATCAATCATCATGATCTGGAGGTTTTTTTCTCTGTTGAGGTGACAGTATTTCTTAAATACATGGGCATCCGTGTAAAAATCATGTGTGCGGGAAATTGTGTTGTGTCCATACATGTGTTCTCTCCTTCGTGCGACTACGATACTGGCCTAACGCGCACAGTTGAGGCAACCAAGATGAAGGCTGACACACAAAGATTAATTTGAAATTAACAAAAGCCTAAAAATTGAATAAATAAAGTGAAACGCTTCAATTTTTTATATTGAATTAAAATAATGACATAAATGGGATTTTTATTAAATGAATCCGTTCACTTTACTTTTTTACATTCATTGTGCACACCAAACAATCTTAAACAACATACAACTTTTCAGATTTCATGTATCATGCTAGAAAAAAATAGTTAATAAATAGTTTTCATCACATATAAAACCAATAAGGTCAAATTTTATATAATTAAATTATTCTTTTGTTTTTTATTTTTTATTATATTTTTTCACTTCCGTGAAGTCTAAGTATAAATAAACACGAAAATTTCTTAGAATAGGTGTAAAAATGATAGCCTTTGATAGTTTTTGTATCGCACCATTTTGGGAGGGGTGCGCAACGGGCGCGGGCCTCATTATTGCCATCGGCGCCCAAAATGCTTTTGTGCTTAAACAAGGTATCATGAAAAATCATGTGCTTGTGACAGCGTTCATTTGCGTTGCCATCGACGCCTTTTTAATTGCGTTGGGCGTGGGAGGGTTTGGCGCTGTTTTGACAACCTCACCTTTGCTCTTAATGATTGCTAAATGGGGCGGAGTGATTTTCTTGGTTGGCTATGGGGTGCGATCGATTTGGGGGGCTTTCAAGACACATACCCTAACCATCGACAGAGGCAGAGAAAAGCCAAATTTAAAATCATCTATTCTCATGATTCTTGCGTTTAGCCTTCTAAACCCTCATGTTTATTTAGATGCGGTGGTGCTTTTGGGCAGTATTGGCGCCCAGTTTCCAGAGGACGAGCGTCCCTTTTTTGCCCTTGGTGCTATTGTTGTTTCTTTTGTGTGGTTTTTTTCCATAGGGTATGGGGCAAGGTTTTTGGCACCACTTTTTGCAAAGCCCCTTTCCTGGAAAATTCTTGATGTCGTAACCGGTGTGATTATGTTGATGCTGGCATATTTATTGGCGGTGGGACGCCTTGGGGGCATTTGTTAGGAATGGTCTACGCTCGGGGTCCGTTGGTGGTACGCAGGCGTTTTGAGGGGGTGGCCATGGAACAAAAGCCCCTTCTGGGCGCCTTTGACGCCTTTCATCAGGCTGCGTGAGGTGGCTCGGCGTCCACGATTTTCCAGCAAAAGCCTCATGCCGCAGCGGGCGCCTAGGGACATTAAAACCACGTTTTCTTCTTTATAAATTTACCTTGAAAGCGCCATAGCCCGCGCCATCCTGGGCGGAGCATAGATTATTATCAATCATATAGCATGCCTGTAAGGGTAAAGTGCATCCCCTGCCTAGACTTGACACAGCTAAAAAAACGCTCAGTTAATGAGAGAAAAGAGAAAAAAGATTGTTCTTGTTTCTCAAGATCTGCTAAGGGTCGAAGATGACAAAAAACAGGGAAAGATTGTATTTATGCAAAACACTGCAGCGACGCCCAGTTTAAAGAAGACCATCAATATTATTCTGGGCACGTCTCTAGGAAACGCCCTAGAGTTTTACGAATTAACGGTTTTCGGTTTTTTATCAACCCTTTTTGTCGATATCCTTTCTACAAGCTACGCTCAAATAGATTTGGTGATGGCTTACGGTGTCTTTGCTGTTGGCTTTTTTTTCAGACCTTTGGGCGCCATCATCTTTGGTTATATCGGGGATAAGCACGGCCGTAAAAAAGCCCTGTGTGGCTCTATTTTGATGATGGGCGCTGCGACCTTTTTCATGGGCTGTATTCCTTTTTCCGAGCCTATGTGGGTATCCCTTGCGCTCTTGATTTTGCTGCGCATTATTCAAGGAATCTCAACTGGTGGTGAACTGGCTGGCGCCGTTGTCTTTGCCGTTGAAAATACGTCAGCTAAACATAGAGGGCTTATCACAACCCTAGTGGCGAGCTCTGGTATGATCGGTGTGATCATGGGTGGTCTTGTGGGTAAGTATATCCTGAATGGCGATAATGCCCTGTGGTCGTGGCGATATGCGTTTTGGGTGGGCGTCATCATGAGCCTTCTTGCCCTTTGGATGCGCCGTCGATTTGATGACGCGTTTGAACACAAAGGTGCTGATGAAAAAGAGCCATTCAGATTTATGGACGCTTTTTCTGGTGATAATAAACTGCCGCTTTTGTCAGCAGTTCTCATGTCTGGGGTTGCTGGCATGTTGATCTATATCAAGTCTGTTTTCTTATCAGGCATTGAGGGAAAAGGGGGGATGTATTCCATCGGATCCAGCATGATGATTCTCTTGATTCCGCCAATTTTTGGTTATTTTTCAGACTTTATCGGACGAAAAAGAATCATGCTTTCGGGAGTGGTTTGTCTCTTAAGCGTGGGGTTCGTGGCCGTTTCTCAACCAGAGTTGATGCGCACTCACACGATTTTGATGCTCGCGCTTTTTGGGGTGTCGGCCAGCATGTATTTGGGAGCCATGCACACGATTATGTTCGAGTCTTTCAAGCAAGAACACCGTTATACCGGTATTGGCATCGGATATTCTCTGGGCATGGGCGTGATCGGAGGGAGTACGCCCATGGTGGCCCAACACCTCATGCAAGGTGAGCATGGCTTTCAAAAGATCTTTCTTTACTTTGCAAGCCTTTGTATTTTTGCGGTGGGCAGCGTCTATTACCGTGTCTCAAAAGAGCGTGCCCATAAGTTAAGTCTTGCGGCTAAAGTGTAAACGCTTTTTTAAGCAACCCCCGCACCAAGGCGCGCTTTTATAACTGTGCTTTGTATAGAACTTTCGTCCCTTTTGTTCGCGGGGCGTTCAAAGGGTAATCCCAAAACGAGCCTTCAGAGGGGCACGACGGTTTGTCTCTCGTGAGAAAAACCCCTTTATTATTAGTTTTAACTGAGACCGATCAAAGACTCAAAGCAAGGAAAATCTTCTGTGCCCTGCCATGGTCTTGAGGTGATGATTCTTAGGCTCGCGCCTTTTTCCATGGGTCTTAAGAGCGTCGTATATGGAGCTAAAAAGACTTAGTTGTCCATGGAGAGGACTGCGCTGGGCCTTTACACCCAAAGAGAAGCTTATGGATGCTGGTGAAGAATCTTAGTGACATGGGTCTAGGAAGACTCTTCCTAGACCCATGAGGTTAAATTTTCTTTTTCATCTGAGGTGGCACAAGATATGGGTGTTTATCCTGCAATTTACTGTCTCTAAGCAGAACAGCAATTTGAGATTCTTCTTCTTTTGCACGCTTTTCCAAAGTTTGAAAGGCCTCACTTTTCCTAAAGTACGCAGCCGCATCCATGTGAGGAGCGTCGTGTGGCTTTTCAAAAGTCACACCGAGATAGTCTCCGTTTTCATCCTCTGCAAAGCCTCCTGATCTTTTTAGCGCCAAGGTTTTGGTTTCACGTAAGTGATAGCCCATGGCGTCAGCAATTGTTTTCAAGATAGAGGCTGTGATCGTTTGCATGGTGTTTCCGGGAAAGAGGTCATGGAGAATCTCTTTATCGGATCTATTCATCGTTTTGGAAGCATTAAGTTTACGCTTGTCGAAATAACCATAAAAAAGAAAACCTTTCCCTTTTAGGTAGTTGGAAAAAGTATTGCTAAAATGGCCTTGAATGGCACTGACTTCCAGATGATTCAAAAGACTGATCTTCTTTTTGATTTTTCCTAGTGTTAGGGTTTGATTAAGAGGGGATGAGTTTGTGAAGTCGCACGCCAACATGCGAAGGGTCCCCCCCGGCTTTAAGAGGTCATATTCCTGGGCCAAAAACGCCACCAGGCGAGACGGGGACAGAAAGTGTGCGACATTAGCTGCAAAGATAAGGGAAATTTGACCTTGGGGGTGGTTTTCAGGAAAAAGACTTTTAAAAGAGGCCTGATCTTGCAAAGTCACACAGTCTCCTAGAATCACGGGCAGGTCAGCTTTTTCCTCGGGGTTGAGGCACGTATCCCTAAACGCTAGGATGCTGGTTGCATTTTGCGGGTCCATATCATTGTAAATCACACGCAAATGAGCGTTGTATCTTAAAGCCTTCAAGCTTAGGCGACCATAGGCGTCCGCATTGACAAGAACCGTATCACCATGACCTAAATAGCGACAATCTTTGACAAAGTCATCCTCAAAGTCGCCGAGATGGGAAAACTGAGAGCCAAATTTATTTGTACTAACAGGCGTTAGCACGTCCTCTTTTTTTGGACTTAATTTGTGCTGATGAAGGGGAGAGAGCTTTTTCCATCCGTCTTGAGAAAGGGTCCTAAAAGGGGCGACTGTTTTGGGTACGCAGACTTCGGTGGTAGAGTGAGTAGCTTGGTCATCTTGGGGGTTGATCTGTATCGCCGTCACAGGCTGTGATGGCGAAGAGCTTGCTAAAACATCACACGCGGTATCTGTGAGATTGGAGGCAGCCGCTTGAGTTGCAATCAAAATAAGGAATAAGCTCAGTCGCGACATACATTTGACTAAATAATTTTTTTCCATTTTCTCCTCTGAAAAAAGTTAAGATGTTCCTTCTATCATGTATTGCTTGTTAGTCAAGTTTTATCATGGGCAGTAAAAGAAAGATCATGAAAAGGACATATTTTTGCAGCATTGAACAAAAATGTGACGTTAGTGTGAGGGTAAAGAGATATGGATAAGTATTTAAGATGTGTGGCGCGCCCGAGAAGATTCGAACTCCTAACCTTCTGATCCGTAGTCAGATGCTCTATCCAATTGAGCTACGGGCGCATCACATGGCGCAACCTAACAAAGCTCCCTTGCCCTTGCAAGCTTTTTTTGTGCGAGGATGATGTAAAAATAAAACATGGGGGTGAGCGTAAAGAACGGAATAAAAAAAGACTATTCAAAGAAAGAAAATATCGATGCTTTTTTTGCATCATGAATTGTTTTCTTGTTTACCTTATTGACATATTTTTGATGCATGATTATAAATGACGTATTCTTTTAAGGAGACTGTCATGATGAAGAGAGTATTTTCTGGTCTTTTGGCCGCGCTGTCTGCGTCCACTGCCCTTGCGGGTAACTTTTACAACGCGGACGGTGGGATCGATGATCTAAAAAGCGGTGAGACGCTTAATCGACGGCATCACATGGGTCTCGCGGACAACGCTTACGCGACTTTAATCAGTAAACGTTTAGTGGTGAGGGCAACCCACGGCACTTTAGAGGCCCCCATTGACGATCGATTCAACACAGGGGACAAAGTAAAATTTTGTGATGATGTTTTGACCTTCTACGGCAAAGACTATCATGTGACCCGATGGATCGAACGCGCCGATGCAGGTCTGGGGGCCACAGATATTTGTATTGGTGTTTTGGACCGGGACGTGGAAGAAGAAGTTTCTCCCATTGCGGTGCACGCGGGCGACGTGGAAAACGTGTTTGTGCATTCTTTGGCACGTCACATCTTTTTGCACACATCGGGTCAAGGGCCTTTTCCGAATTTTTTTGAGACTCAAAATTACGGCTCTACCCTCTACGGCCGTGCCTTTATCCCTAAAATGTACGATCCCCGTCATCCGGGAGCCGGCAATTTATCTGTGAACCGTCCTGATGGGCGCATGGGTCCCCAGTATGATCCCCTTGCTGATCCCGATCAAAAAGCAAAAGACCTTTTCAATCCCATCGGGGGAGATAGCTCCTCACCCTGTTATGTAAAAGTGGATGGAGAAGATGAGTACGCCCTTATTGGTCTTTTGTCCCAAGTAGGAGATCACGGGCATGGGGGGACTTATACGGACGTCGGCTATAATCTCCCATGGTTACGTGACTGGGAACGACGTTTGATTGAGGCCGGTGTGTTTGATGACCCAGGAGAAGACGGCAAAATCAAGACCGTCTCAGAAGATCACTGGGTCACCAATCCTGACTCAATTTATGATGAGTTAGAAAAAGGATTTGTCAATTTAAGATCTCGCGTCCCCCATGGCTTTAACGCGGCAATCTATCTGAGTGAACACGAGGATCTAAGGCGCGCGTTTTCAACGACCGGCTTAAATCGGCGCCCTACTACCTTGAATGAAGCCCTCAAGATGGCAAAACGCCATTACGCAGATAATGGCGCTAGAGAAAACCGTCACACCACAGAACAGGTGCGCATCGGGCAGCATCCAGAGGCTGGCGTCGCACCCGAGGATTTTGATCCCCTTTTGTATATCGGCTTAAATCCAGGAGCCAAAGCAAGACTTGGAAATCGATCGCTTACGGATGTGATAAATGGTTTGGCGTTGCAAGATTACCTGGCCCATGGGGGCGTCTACAGAACTTTTTTGTCTGAAGAAGAAGCAGGCACTGTCCCCCAAAATTTCAATGCGTTTGCTTATCTTGCCCTTAACGCGGATCTTGTCAGGGCCTATGGTCAACAAACACTTCCCTTAGCCATTGAAACCGCTAAGCGACACTACATTGATCATGGGCGAATGGAAAGAAGGCCTTACACAGAAGCAGAGCTTTTAAGAAGAACAAGCGGTCAATTCCATCACCTTGGCCTGCCCGTTGACTTTCATCCTGCGACCTATTTGAGTCGCGACGAAGCGGCAAGGCAAGCTCTTCAAAACGTGACCCTTGAGCACGTTTTTGATCGAGCACTGGACAATGTTTCGTTGCCTGGAGTCATCGGCGACTTTGCAGATCTGAACATTTCTGGTAGCGCAGGTCCCGCGTCATCTTCTGATGGTGACCAAGGGGGGGGGCTGTCGAGAGAAGATCAACACAGACTTCGTCAATGGTTTGAAGAGCAAGACAGCAGCTCATCTTCTGACGACGAGGGGGGATACAGCAGCTCATCTTCTGATGACGATGAGGAGATAAGGATCGTAGGCGGCCCTTATCAAGGAGGTGGGTATTCACAAGGACAAGACTCGTCTGAGGAGGATTCTGACGACAGATTGTCCACGGGCTTTCATGATCGTATCCGGGGCATAGATGGGCCTGACAGCGACCTTGCTGAGGCTGTTTTTGACGATTTCGGCGTTCCTTTGGACTTTAACCCCTTTGTCTACCTGATGCTTTACCCAGACTTGATGGCAGAGTTCGGGCGGTTGCCTGTGGGTCAAATGGTGGACGCTGCAAGAAATCATTACGCCGCGGCTGGCTTTGAGGATCATCCTGGCTTTCAAGAAGAATTACTGCGCCGGCGGATCCGCGATATGCCTCAAGATACAAGAGAGCAGGTGCGCGCGCGCCGCGAAGCAGCAGAGCGTTTCAAGGGCGCCATGAAACTTACAAGGGTTTTGCGCTATGCCGAACGTTTTGAAACCCTGACCATGGAAGAGGCCTTTGAAAAGGCAAGGAATCTAGAACCCCATTTCCAGCAAGACCGGCCACTTCCTCAGCCACCCAAAACTCCTATTGTCCTGGACGAAAGGGGCATCCCCGCCGACTTTAATCCCATGGCCTATGGGTTCTTGAATCCACAGATTCAAGATGACATTAATAAGATGAGAAAAAATGCCCTCTTAAAAGAGGTTGACGAGGACCCTACTTTTCAAGAATTTATTGACCTTGCAAAAAACCATTATGCGGCGCGCGGGGGTGTTGAAAAACTGCCCTACCGCGCGGATGATGTGAAACACATCTTGCGGGTGGAGCATGAAAAAAAGCTTAGGGAAAATCCAAGGGACGCTGCAGATCTCGCAAGAGATCAGCGCGTGTTGGACGCGGTTTTGCCGGCCATGGAGCGTATGATGAACGATCCCTACCTGATGGCACAGTGCGCACATTTGCCGATGCGGTTAGTATTGAACGCAGCCCTTCAACATAGCTTAGGCAACCCCTTGGATTTTGACCCCCGTGAGTACAGGCGCTTGAACCCTGATTTGGAAAATGTTCTGCAAGATATGGACGAGATCGAGATCTCAAGGCATTATCATGACGTGGGACGCGACGCCGGAAGGCCCTACCGGGAGGGCCCCTATGTGTTTGGCCTGCCTCGGGATTTTAATCCAGCGCAGTATCGCCACTTGAACCAAGATCTGGTTCAAGTTTACGGGGATGATCTACAAGCCTACGCAGACCATTTCCGCAACCACGGTATAAAGGAGCGCAGGCCGTATAAAGAGGGTCTTAACCTGGCGGGTCTGCCAGGAGACTTTGATCCCGAGGCCTATCGTCATTTAAATCCTGGGCTGCAGGAAGCCTTAGGCGATGACCCTCAAGCGTACGCAGACCACTATTTTGCCCATGGAAAGAACGAAGGGCGCCTTTACAAACTTAATTTGACAGGGGTTCCCGTTGACTTTGATGTCCGAGAGTATCTACGGCTTTATCCAGATCTTCAGGCTGCGTACGGCAATAACTTACAAGGCGCCGTTGATCATTACCGCACTTCTGGTCAAAACGAAGGCAGAATCTATAAAATCGACTTTGAAGATTTGCCGGAAGATTTTGATGCGCGTCTTTATGTAAGATTAAACCCAGATATCATCCCCCAATTGGATGATGACGACTATATGGCACGAGAAAAACACTTTCTCCTTTATGGGCAAAAAGCAAACCGCCCGTACAAGCTAGACTTTGAGGGTGTTCCCCAGGACTTTGATATAGATGAATATTTTCGCCTCTACCCCGATGTTAAGAAAGCGTATCAAGAAAATCCCCAGGGTGCCATTAATCACTACCGGGAAAACGGTCGAAACGAAGGCAGAATCTATCAGGTAAACTATGATGAGGTGCCCGCTGATTTTGATGACGTTGTCTATGAAGTTCTCCATCCTGACATCGCTCAGCTTATACAGGAAAACGGCTTATACGCCCGCGAACACTACCTTGCCTATGGCAAGCGCGAAGGAAAAGCCTACAGGGTGGACCTTAACGATGTCCCAGATGATTTTGATGGCTTTGACTATATGGATATTAACCCAGACTTGCCAGAAACCGTGCGCTCACCCTTTGCTGCGCGTGTTCACTACGCCGCCCATGGGCGGGCTGAAGGCCGAGTTTACAAACTAAACCTCGAAGGCGTGCCCCATGACTTTGATGTAAAAGAGTACCTTAGATTGTACCCGGATGTTGAGGAAGCAGTTAAAGGAAATCTACAGGCTGCCATCAATCACTACCGGGAAAATGGTCGAAACGAAGATAGAATCTATCAACTGAACTATGATGAGTTGCCAGATGATTTTGACGAAGCTGCGTATGAAATCCTTAATCCTGACATCACCCGTTTCACCATGGACCACAACATAACGGTCGAAGAACATTACCTTGCCTATGGCAGGCGCGAAGGAAAAGCGTATAGGATAAATCTTGACAACGTCCCAGATGATTTTGATGCGTATCGCTATGAGCGACTTAACCCAGACGTGCGGGACACATTGCCGGCTTTTATACGCAATGCGGGGCTCCTTCACTACGCCGCCCATGGGCAGGCGCAGGGCCGGGTTTACAAGGTAGACATGGCCGATTTGCCAGCTGATTTTGACGCCGAAGCGTATCTGCGCCTAAATCCCGATTTTGCAGAGCAGATCCGCGATCAGTTCGCTAACCCAGAAACGCATTACCTCGCACAAGGTCGGCGCCTGAACCTCAAGTATAAGGACGCGGAGGCCCAACCTGCTCAACCAGGGGGCGCCCTTGGCGGGGACGAGGAAGCAGATGAGCTCGATGACTTTGGTCTGCCCAGAGGGTTTAATGCGGGGGTGTATCTTGCCCTCAATCCCAACCTCATGCAGCATTTTATCGATGGTAACTATACCGTAGAACAAATGCTGGGGGAACTACCAGGGCATTATCTTGACTTTGGGGCAAATGAGCATCGACCCCATAAAGCACGTGAACTTTTGCGTCAAATGCAAGAAAGGCATTTCTACCAAGACTTACCCCAGGATTTCCATCCAGCCTTTTACTTGATGAGAAATCAGCAGTTGCTCATGAATGTTGTCAGAGACGTCCCCGTTGCGGATCTCTTTGAAGAGCTTGCCAACCACTACCGAAACGTAGGCCGACCCATGGGGCTTCTTTATTAAGCCCCCTGAGCCTGTCTTGGACAAAGCATAAAAAAGGGAGCCCTTTGGGGCTCCCTTTTTTATGGTGTTGGGGAATGGTCCCCGCCGACGCCCCCCGTAACCTCCGGCCATGACAACCAAAGAAGAGGGTTGTCACTGGACAGCGTAGTTAATTTTGGGCGAGGGCTAGCATCAAGGATTTAGTAACCATTTGTTAGCATATAAGTCGTATCTTTCATGCCTGCTCACCAACAAGGGAGGGATGTATGAAAGCGCATTGGCTATTGTTCTTAACCATGGGGTGCACTGTCGCCACGCCGGCGCACTCAAGTGAGAGGGAAGAAGATGAAGGCAAAAAGAGCCCCGCTGTTAATCCTTACCACGATCCAGATTTTCTCATGCATCGCTATATGCAACGCAAGCCAAACAACAAACCCTCCTCGGGGAAAAGCCTTGAAACCTTAGAGCGAAAAGCGGAAGAACATAAATCTTATCAAAAGCATAAGCACCCAGGAAAAGACGCCGCGTCTCCGTCTCAAGACCGCACCGCGACTCAAGACAGCCTATGAAAACAAGTGGTCACTGCCCCTTTTTGGGAAATAAGGCCTGGGGCCTCTTGGTCAGAAAACCGCGCGAACGTCTTGCTTCGCGTCCACGAGGTGCCCTTGCTGATGTCCCTGGATGAACCTTGTCACCCCTAGGCTTTTTTAAGGTTATTGTCTCCTTTCAATATGAGGTTTCCTTCTTGAGGTCTTTGTCAAATATTTCAAAAGCATAACTGACGATGTCTATTAAGATGCTCTAAATAAATAGAAAAATATCAACCTGTTGATTTATCTATTATAGAAATAGTAATTCCTTAAATTATTTTTCTATATTAATAATGATAAAATGTTTTGTTAGTATTTCGTTTACGGATTCTTGTCACACTTTTCGGGTCCTTATAGGAGGGACGATTGAAAAGTACGTAACAGGAGGAACGTGAATGAAGAGACAGTTTTTACTTTCTTTAACCTTAGGAACAATGCTTGTGGCACCCGCCTTTTGCTCGGATGGGTTGCAAGAAGAGGCTGGTGACGGCGCAGCTGTAGCCGTGGCTGTGACGCCGCACCATGATCCCGATTTTCTACGCGGCCGCTACAAGCTGAACAACACACCCTCTGCTGGAGAAAGTCTTGAAAAGCTTGAGCATACAGCAGAGAAAAACAGGGTACGTAAGCTACAAAAACAAGCGCTTAAACCCCAACCATCAGAAGCGCCCGTAATGAGGTTAAGGACAGGAAAACCTGTACAAAATGTCGATTTGCGCTCCGTTCTCTCTCCGATCCAAGACCAAGGAGAGCTTGGATCATGTACCGCCCACTCTCTTGAGGGATGTATCAAAGCTGAAATGATTCGGGCCACAGGGAAATTCACCAACTTTGCAAGACTTGCTCACTACTATCACGCACGTGACATTATGGGACTGGCTGAGGGGAACGAAAATGAGTATCTCGATCAAGATAGCGGTGCCACCATTGCGGATGCCGCCCAGTCCATTGATTACGGCTTGATACCAGAAAGCGTATTGCCTTACACAGATCAAGGTGACGCGTTTAAACGACAGCCAAAACCATCCGCCTACAAGGCTGGTCTCAAGTACTTCAACTCAACGGGTGTTTCTTATAATAAAGTGGCCCCGAACGTTGACGCCATTAAAGGATACCTCAACAAAGGCAAAACGGTCATGTTCGGGATCACCCTGTACGAGTCCTTCATGTCTGCAAACGTTGCAAAGACGGGCATCGTCCCCGTGCCTAATCCCGCCTCAGAGCAGATCGCTGGAGGACATGCCATGCTCTTTGTGGGGTATGATGATCGTCAAACAGTGAGTGGCAAGGCTAACCCTTACTATCAACACTTCATCGTCAGAAACTCTTGGTCTACCAACTGGGGTGATAAGGGATACTGCTATATTCCTTACAGCATGGTGACCAGCAGTTCCAGTGGAGGGGCGCTTTATGACCTGTGGAATATCTCCAAAATTGTGAATACAGCAAAGGTAGAAAGCCATATCGCTAAAGGGAAGCTAGAGGCTGAAGAACATGCCGTTGCTCAAAAAGTAAAGGAATGGAACGCTGAAAAAGCCGCCGCCGCCTTTAGGTTAAATTTTGACGATCTCCTTCCTGTGGCGAAAAAAGGGTGGGAGTTTGTGACGAACCTGCTGGAAAAAGATAAGAAGAAAAAGAAAAAAGAAAAGCAAAAGAAACTTGAGATGGTTCAGTCTGTTGCTTTGGTACAGTCCTCTGAGGGCGGTGTGCTCATCGAAGGTCAATAACGAAAGTAAGGCCATAAAAAAAGCGGGGGAACTCCCCCGCTTTTTTTATTAAGCTTAGGTTATTGACGACCCTTTTCAGAACCGTGTGTCCCCTCGGCTGGGTACTTGGTGTCCTCGGGATCTGTGACAACGGTGCCTGGCGCTGATTGTGTGGCGGGGCTGCCGGATGTCGCGCGCTCCATGCACTTAGCATGTTCACGGGAATCATAAGAATAGTACTTATCGCAGTCCTTAGCCCACCCGTTGTTTTGTTGGTGAGAGCAGGCGCTAAGCAAAAGGGTCGCGAGCAAGGCAACACCTGAGACTTTTGTGTAAGAAGTCATTATCTATTACTCCATTTGCAAATAGGGTACAAAACCCGACAAAAGACTATGCCCATCTTTCAAAGAGGTCAATGTGTTGGCGTACAAAAAGATCGCGGCCACCAAAAATGTGATTTAATGGCAACAATCATGACAAAATTGACCCAACCTTAGGGGCGATGTTTTTTTAAAAATATCTTTTGTAAGAAAAAAACCAACCCAAGCAAGGTTAAGAGGACCATGTGAGCGAGCACAGTGGAGGCGGCTGCGGGCGTATCGAGGGTCCCTGAAATCAAAAGGCCCAAAGTTAACCCTAAAAAGCCGATCAGGCTTGCTGTGGCTGCCATGCGGGTGGGGGTCTTCGTCACAAGGCGCGCCCCAGTTGCAGGAAAAATGAGAAGGGCTGTCAGGAGTAAAATTCCTAAAAACTGGGCAGCAACAGCGATGGTGAGTGAAAGAAGAATCATAAAAATGCTCTTAAGGCGCTGAACAGGAAGACCTTCAACTTGGGCAAGATCCTCATGAATTGTCACTGCCAAAAGGGGTTTCCAATAAAACACAAGACATATCAACGAGATCAAAGAGATCACAGCTAAGGGGATAAGATCACTTGGCGCAATGGTTAAGATATCACCAAACAGAATTTGTGACAGGAGGTGCTGGCTTCCTGGCACCAACGAGAAAATAAATAGACCCAGCCCCAAAGATCCATGGGAGAGAATGGCAAGCCAAGTATCCCTAGAAAGGGTCGAAAACTGTGGGATAAAAGAAAGAAAAAGGCCAATAACCAGGCAAACAACCGCCACGGTCCAAAGGGGCGAAATATTGTACAGAAGTGCGAGTCCCACACCACTCAAGGAAGCGTGGGCCAACGCGTCTCCAAAAAAGGACAGACGCTTCCATAAGATCAACGAGCCAAGAGGTCCTGAGATAAGACAGAAAAGCGCCCCAGCGGCAAGCGCTGTCAGAAAAAAATGATCAATCATAAGAAGGCTCCGATCCAAGACATGCCTCTTGTGATGTGTGCGCGCACACATCGTGAGCGTGATCATGATGATGGGCATAAGGTGCTAACCCATGGGGTAAGGTGTAGGTGAAAAGGGCGTGATAATCAGGGTTTACTTTTACTTCCTCGGGTCTTCCTGAACAACAGATGTGTTTGTTGAGACAGATTACATAATCGCTGGATTGGTGGACAAAGAAAAGATCATGGGACACGAGCAAAATGGCACATCCTGTTTCTTGTTTGTAAACACGTAAATACTCATAAAGCGCCTCTTGACCCTTGGGGTCTACCCCTTGGAGAGGCTCATCAAGGACAAGGACATGGGGATCTTGTAAAAGGGCTCTTGCCAAAAGGACGCGCTGCATCTCGCCTCCTGACAACACATGCATAGTGCGGTGAGTGAGATAGGAAAGATGAAGATGCTCAAGAACACTGTGCGCTTTTTTGCGGGAAACCGTCAGCGTTAAAAAGGAGAGTACATCAAGGGGGAGCGTGCGCTCAATAACAACTTTTTGAGGCATGTAGCCAAGACGCAAAGAAGGAGCTTTGATCACCGATCCTTGAGTGGGGCGAAGAAGACCCAAGGCGACTTTTAAAAGGGTTGTTTTTCCAGAGCCGTTGGGGCCGATGAGTGTCACCATTTCTCCTGGAGACAAGTGAAAGGAGACATCTTCGAGGATGACTTGCTTTGCTAACGACACATGGATGTGTTGAAGGTCAAGAAGATGGCGTGTCATGGGTCAAGCCCTTGTTGACGGGCTTTTTTGAGAACCCAAGGGAAAAAAAGTGCAGCGACTATGATGAGAGGTAAAAAGTAAAAAAGGTGGGTATCAGGCGTGCCCTCCTGGATGTAATAGGCAAGAACACCTTGAATAAAACCGAACCCCCAATAAAGGAGGGTGATTTTGTGGTGCGACCAGCCAAGTTGACGCAAGAGAAGCATATGATACTCTCGGTGGGGCGTGAAAATGGGTTTCTGTTTGAGATAGCGCCTCACAATGGTGAGGGACACGTCACAAAGGGGTAAAAAGAAAAGAAGGGGAAAGGTCCAAAAGGGCACTTCACTGGCAGGGTAAGAATAAATAAGGGTAAGTCCTCCCCAAAAAGCACCAAAAAAGTACGCGCCTCCATCGCCTAGAAAAACGAAGGGCTTAGGGAAGTTTAACACTAAAAAGCCAAGGCAGGCGGCTGCAAAAAAGACGCTGACTTCTAGTAAGAAAAAGTCACCGTGATGCCACGCGATAAGGGCTAAAAACAGGCTGCCTATAAAACTTGTCCCTCCGCACAACCCGTTTAAACCGTCGAAAAAATTAAAGGCATTCACAAGACCCACTAGCCAGAAAAAGGAAAGGGGAATCGCGAGAAACCCCAAAGACACATAGCCCACATAGGGTAGGCTAACTATGTGAATAGTCGAGCCCAAGCCCAGAAAAAAAGCGGCTACGAGAAATTGTAACATCAAACGACTAATGGCTGACATGGGACGGACGTCATCACAAAAACCTATGGCGCCCATTAAAAGGCACATAAAAGAAAAAGCCCACCAAATAACATACATATCCCAAAATGCGACACCGTTAAAGGACAGGAACCAAAGGCCCAAAAGCCATGCAAGCACAATCCCAAGACCGCCACCGCGTGCAGTGGGTCTTGTGTGGGACGAACGCTCTGTGGGGATATCTCGAGGTCCTTTAAAGATGACGAGGAGACACACAATCCAGGATAAGAGAAAGCACGAGGCTGCTTGAACCAGCCAATCCCAAGATTGTAAAAAGAAAAACAAAAAAAAACCTATATAGTTGGCTGGGAGACCTGGATTCGAACCAGGGTTGCTCGGTCCAGAGCCGAGAGTTCTACCGCTAAACTATCTCCCAACGCGTGGAAAAACGCACAAACACACCTATCAAAGGATAACGCACGTGTCTAGTCTTTTCTAGTGTGTTACAGATAACCAAGGAAAGTGACCATACAATGTAGGTGAGCACATGGTGATGTCTCAAGGGCGTCCACTCTTTTTGATCCAAGACCTTGAAAGGGTGGTACTGGACCATTTTACTTTTTTACCCACGGCACTAGGTTGCGATCTAAGAATCCATCATGGCCTCCATATGATTAAAGCAGGCCTTGGGTCGTCGATGTTCAACATTGTCTATGGGCGGCCTCAGGTCGGTGGGGATGAAGTGAAAAGACTAGTCCTTGGTGTCATTGACCACTATAAAGGACAGCCCTTTGCGTGGTGGATAGGGCCATCCCAGCGCCATGAGGTCTTATCAGCGTGTCTTGCCTCATGCGGTCTGCGCCAAGAAACAACCGAGCACGCCATGGTGCACCATGTCCAAAAAAGCGCCGGCTATGATAGGGATGGTCCTCTTAGCATTCACGCTGTGACGAGCAAAGTCTTGCTGGAAGAGATGTGTGAACTGCTTGATCCCTATGATGAATCGGCCAGACTATTCTATGCGCGTTGTAAAGACCATCACTTAACTGGATCAGAAAAGTTGTTTTTGGGACGCGTGGGAGGGGATGTTTGCACCATGGGCATTTTATACTATGAAGGAAAAAGTGCCGGTATTTTTAGTTTGATCACAGCCCCAAACCACCAAGGAAGAGGATATGGCCACCACATGATGCGTTTTTTAATGGCAGAGGCAAAAAAATTAGGGGTCCAGGAGATTTTTCTCTCAGCCTCAAGCGAGGTGGGGTTTCGTCTTTATGAAAGACTGGGTTTTGAAAAAATCGCCCTTTTCGATTGCTTTGAGTATCACCCTGAGGGTATCAAAGAATGACGAGGTAAGCTCAAACCTTGTTTTCCCTCAAAGGCCAAACAATCTTGGTCATGGGTGCGTCGTCGGGTCTTGGAAAAAGTGCGGTTGAATGCTATTGCATGGCAGGCGCACACGTTATCATGGCGGCCAGAAACAAAGACGCTCTTGAAGCCTATGCGAAAGAGCTTTCAAACGTCACAGTCATTCAATTAGATATTAGACGTGAGCGCAGCGTACACAAGGCCTTTCGGGTCATCGAAGATAAAGGCTTGCAGGTGGATACTTGTCTCAATAACGCAGGAACTTTTCAACAAACACCCCTTTTTGATCAAGAAAATCATGGGTTTGAAGAGATGATACAAACAAACTTGATGGGCACATGGTATATGACAAAGGCTGCAGCATGCCATATGAGAAAAAACAAACGAAAAGGATCAATTATTCAGGTATCTAGTGTCAATGGGGCAAACTATTTATATGGCGAGCGGGCTGGTTACTGTGTTGCAAAAGCCGGTGTAATTCATTTGACAAAAGCGCTGGTGGGTGAGTTATCCTCTTGGGGTATTCGGATTAACACGCTTGTGCCTGGACTCTTCCAAACACCGGCAACGCAAGGCAAAATAAAGACAAGTGCGAAGCGACAGAGTTTTGAAAGTAAGATCCCTTTAGGGCTGATTGCACAGCCAAGAGATTTGTGGGGGGCGCTTCTTTTTTTTGCCTCTTACGCGGCGTCTCGGTATGTGACAGGTACGACGTTGACCCTAGATGGCGGTATTTCTTGGGGTGGGGCATAGATACTTATGTCGGCTGGCGTCGGTTGATACCCTTTTTGCCTACCAACTGATAGGGATCTTGGTGGATGATGACTTCGGCGGAAGGAAAGGCGTCGGCTATTAAGACAGCTACGTCGTCGGCGATGACATGGGCTGCACTTAGGCTCATGTTGCCGTCCATTTCGAGGTGAAGCTGAATAAATTTGTGGGGTCCTGACGACCGCGTGCGAAGATCATGAAGCCCCGTGACATCTTTATGGGTGAGGGCTATTTGTGTGATGCGTTCTCGGTCTTCGTCGGCAAGTTCCCGGTCAATCAAAACGTCAAAGGCTTCTTTGGAAATAGTCCAGGCAGTGTATAAAATGTAGAGGGCAATACCTGCTCCCACAAGGGGATCTAGGAGGGGTAGGTGAAGCCAGCTTGCTAACCCCAAAGAGACAATGACGCTACCGTTAATGAGAAAATCGCTGCGATAGTGAATGGCGTCTGCTTTGATGGCTGTGGACTGTGTCTTTTTAATGACATGATTTTGAAAAAGCACAAGACCGAGGGTGAGAACCATGGAGATTGTCATCACTAAAATACCCGCGCGCGTATGCTCAAGGTCGTGGGGGTGAGCCAGGCGTTCGGCAGATTCAAAAATAAGCCAGGCCGCAGACCCTGCAATGAACATGGATTGGGCAAGGGCCGCAACGGCCTCGATTTTACCATGTCCGAAGCGATGCTCGCGGTCTGCTGGTTTGAGGGCCTCGCGCACGGCAACTAAGTTAATGAGTGACGCGGCGCAGTCTAGGACCGAATCCACAAGGGATGCTTGTAGGCCGATGGAGTTGGTCATGATCCAAGCGGCAGCCTTTATGGTGATCAAAATGAGCGCCACCCCAACCGAGGCATAGGTCGCGTTTCGCAAGAGCCTTGCATGGGGAGAGCCCTCCTCCTGAGGGGGCAGAGTATGGTGATCCACAAACGTATCCTGGCGATTAACTCTAAAAGCAGTATGCCTAATTTGCAGGGCTTGAGAAAGAGCTATAAAGTTGATAATCTTTTTGTATGATAAAAAAAATAATACTCTTTTGCGGGGTGGCAGGGGTTCTTGCGGGGTGTGAACCTGTAAGGCAGTGCGGCTCTCCTTGCCCTCATTTAGCTCCCCTTGCGGTCTCGGACGACACGCTCCTGGATGCCTACCATGGAAGTGCCCTGGGTCGTAAGCTTTCTACTGCGAATCAAATCCGGGCCTCACGTGTGCTTCAAGATCTCTTGCAAACGGGCGAACTTGGTGAGGTTGCGTCATGGAAGGGTGTTGTGTGGGAAGATGAAGGGCCTTCAGGGTGTTTTCGGATTTTTCATAAAACCTACCAAGGTGAATCTGAATGCATTGATTATTATCAGCTTTTGAGAAAAGGCATCAGCGCAGAATCGGCTAAAGGCACAGCATGTCGGGACGCCCAGGGTGTTTGGCACATCATCAAGGAACATCCTGACATTTGGAGGTAATAAACCCTCACTCACCTCGGTGAGGGGTTAACGGGTCCGTGGGGCGCCCTTACCTTGGCTTTAGCGTTATATCGTGCCACGAGAGCCCAGACTTTGTTTCCGCAAAATCCTTGCAATAACAGGCGCTACGAGGCTTTGGCCTGAGACGAAGACGCTGGACTTTGGGAGAGCGTTGATTTTGCAAGTCCTGCCAAATCTTTTAAAGTGTAAGGTTTTGGTAAAAAGACTAGCTCTTCTTCAAGAGTCAGTTTTTCCCTGAATGTATCTTCGGCGTATCCTGAAATAAAGATGACCTTCAAGTCTGGAAAAAGCTCATGTGCTCGCTTGACTAAAGTGGGCCCGTCCATCACCGGCATGACCACGTCGGTGATGAGAAGGTCTACTTTTTCGTGACCACTTTCCCAGGCAGTTGTTAAATAGTTGAGGCCTTCTTCACCGGTGGTGGCTTCTATGACGTTATATCCTTTGTCGCGAAGGGCTCTTGAGGAAAATAGACGCACCGCGTCTTCGTCTTCCACAAAAAGAATGGTGCCAGAGCCTGTAAGATCACGGGTGAGAGGAAGAGGCACGTCTTTTTCTTGAAGGGCGGGGACTGCCTCTATCCCCTTATCATAGTGAGGCAGGTAAATGTAAAAGGTTGTTCCTTTGCCAGGTGCTGACTCAACGCACACATACCCGCCTGTTTGGCTGACAATCCCTTGGACTGTGGAAAGGCCAAGACCTGTTCCTGACCCAACGGCCTTTGTGGAAAAAAACGGATCAAAAATACGCTCAAGGGTCGCGCTTGGCATACCCATACCCGTGTCCTTGACCTCGATGCAGACATAACGGCCTGCTTTGATGATTTCTTGCATCACTTGTGTCGTCTTTTCAAAGACAACGTTCTTCGTTTTAAGCGTGATATCACCTTCGCCGTCTAGGGCGTCTCTGGCGTTGACCACCAGGTTGATGATGACCTGTTCCAACTGACCGCGATCGACCCGGACGTAACCAAGCTCTTTTCCATGAAAAATACTAAGTTTGATAGAGGAGCCGATGAGGCGTTGCAACAAAAGTGAGACGTCTTCAAGGATTTCGGAGATATCCATGATCTTGGGTTGCAGGGTTTGCTGTCTTGAAAAGGCAAGGAGTTGCCTCACTAGGTTGGCGGCCCTATTAGCATTTTGTTTAATTTGCATAATATCCATGAACGAGGGGTCGTTAGGGGCGTGCCGGAGCAATAAAAGGTCGCAAAAGCCGATCATGGCGGTCAAAAGGTTATTAAAATCGTGGGCAATGCCACCTGCAAGTTGACCGAGGGCTTGAGTTTTTTGAGCCTGGGACACGCGGGCATGGATTTGCTTAACCTGCGTGTTGTCAAAAGCTTGAAGGAAGATGCCGCGTTCTTTTTCGCCGTCCACCTCTAAGGACGGATGGGCAAAGGACCCCACATAGATGACGACCTCTTTACCCGTCAAAAACCGCGCTTCGCAGTGAAATTCTTGGGACGGCGCGTCACTTTCATAGGCCTTGTCCAGCATCTTTTGTACAGTATCACGGTCTTTAGGGGTCAAAAGCTCTAGGAACGAACTTCCCCTCGTGGGGGGCGCGTCAAGACAAAAACACCGCTCGAACGTTCTGTTCCAATCTTGAATGTGTGCTTCACGGTCCAACAACACGTTGCCTGCTGGGGCGCTGTTAAAGAGATCCTCAAGATTCACAGATTTGATGAAGCCTTCTGCCTCAAAGTGTTGGCGAAAGAACTTTTGTTTAAAGTCATTGATACTTAAAAATCGCCATAAAAAGATCCCAGGTTCCGCCAAGGGCAGAACCGAGACAAATATATCTTCCTGCCGCCCGTTTTTGAGGTAAAAACTTTGCGTTGAAGAAAAAGGTACGTTTCCTTTAAGGCCCTTTTGCCAGATTTTTCGAAAGGCGGCCCTTGGTCCGTCATTGGGCAGCGTCTCCTCTACGGCCCCAAACCCTTTTTCGTCAATGGTGGGAAAGAAAGACTTAAAGAGCGTATTAGCGTAAAGCACTTGCCTTTTTGCGTCCGTGACAACGCAAGGGAAAACTGACAACATCCCTGCAAGGGCTTGGCGACTGCTGAAAAGAGCCTCTTGGTCAGATTTGCTAAAGAACCATCCTGCAACACCTAAAGCCAAAGGAAAGGCGATGCCGCCAATAACAAAGAGCGTCTGAGCGTGCGGGGTTTTCTGTATTAACCAAAGATAGGTACACACCATCATATAAAGACTACACACACCTGCCAGGAACAGATAGATCGTCGAGGGCGCAGTGGGTTCTTTTTGCTTGAGGGCCTTGTGTAAGAGCGATGAGTCTAAAATCTCGCGTGACATCCTACTGAAAAAACGTATACCTATAAAACCATGGGTTAAGGATAAGACAAGATTGATTAACAGTGTCTTAAAAAGAACAAAAATGAATATTTTTTTTGGGAGATGACAGATGGGGAAGAAATTAGATGGGCGCCGTATTTTAATTACGGGCCCTACAAGAGGGATAGGGCGCGCTTTGGCAGAGCGTTTTGCCAAGGAGGGAGCTTCTCTAGTGCTGGTGGGACGAGGAACCGAGAAGTTAGAGGCCCTTGATGACGCCCTTGCCGTTTATCAAACGGAAACCCTTTTGGTGCCGCTGGATCTGCGAAAGGTGGACGCCATTGATGAAATGGCCCACGCCCTTGCTACAAGATACGGTGCTTTGGACGGGATCGTTGGGAATGCAGGCGTGCTGGGGTCCCTTGGTCCCATTGTGCATCAAGAGGCCAAAGTCTGGGATGAGGTCATGGAGGTGAACGTGACGGCCAACTGGCGCCTCATGCGGGCCTTTGATCCTTTGTTAAAGGCGGCGCCTTCTGGACGGGCGATTTTTGTCACCTCTGGTGCGGCAAGGGCTCCGCACCCCTATTGGAACGCGTACAGTATTAGTAAAGTCGCCCTCGAGCGCCTTGTGATGCTTTATGCCATGGAATCGGAAGGGACTTCCGTTCGGGTGAACTTACTTGATCCAGGGATAGTCAGAACAGACATGCGGGCCAAAGCGTTTCCGGGGGAAGATCCATTATCTGTTGCAAGCCCTGAAGAAATCATGGACGCGTTTGTGTATCTGGCAAGTGCCCAGTGCCAAGAAAACGGTCAAATCATCAGTGCGCCTCAATTTCGGTTGTCGGCGTAGGACGCCTTAAGAAGGCGCGCCCTTAAGAGGGTTTTCCTTTTTTAGGGGCGCTTTTCTTGCCGTCTTTGTCGGCGTAGGGGTTCGCGCCTTTGCGGACCCAAAGGCGCAAGGGAATCCCTGGTAAATCAAAATCTTCCCGAAGGGATGTCATGAGATACCTCAAGTATGAGGCAGGCAGATCCTGGGGTTTGCTGACGAAAAGCGCGATGGTGGGAGGGCGCGTTTTAATTTGGGTTGCGTACTTAATGCGAATACGCCCGGCCCCTGACAGAGGGAGAGGATGCCGTGTGGTCGCGTGTTCCAGCCACCGGTTGAGCTCACCCGTGGAGATACGGCAATTCCACAAATCATACATTTTAAAAACAGCCGCCATCAGTTTGTCCATGTTTTGGCCAGTTTTGGCGGAAATGGGAATGACAGGGACGCCTTTGACTTCGGAAAGACTCGTCAAAAGGACGTCTTTGATCTGATCAAAGCTGACCTTGTCTGCAAGGTCCCATTTGTTAACGGCAATCACAAGGCAGCGCCCTTCTTCGATGACTTTTTGGGCAAGAAGGACGTCTTGTCGGTCAAGGGCCATACGAGCGTCTACCACGAGGACCGCCACGTGGGCAAAGCGTACGGCTTGCAGGGTATCTCTGACTGAAAGTTGCTCAAGCGCGTCAGAAACCTTGGCGCGCTTTCTGACGCCTGCCGTGTCCACAAGCTTGATGGGACGCCCGTCGTAAGCCCAATCTAAACGGATGGCATCGCGCGTAATGCCAGGCTGCTCGCCGCAAATCACGCGGTTTTCTCCGAAAAGACGGTTGATAAGGGTCGATTTACCGGCATTGGGACGTCCGATAAGGGCCATTTGAAGGGGCGGTGTGTCCTCGTCACCTTCTTTTTCTTTATGAGGGGGGCGCGTTTTGCCAAGATAATCCCTTAAAAGGGGATAAAGATCCTCAAGGCCGATGCCTTGGAGGGCAGAAATCCCAATTGGTTCGTGCGCGCCAAGGCCAAGGGCCGCGGCCTCTAAAAAGGCGTTGGTTTCTTTTTCACACTTGTTCACAAGGACAACAACGGGCTTTTCAGAGCGCCGCACAAGCTCAGCGAGCGTATGATCGCTTGAGAGGATCCCGTCGCGTCCATCCACAAGAAACAAAAGAACCTCACTGTCTTGAATGACGCGCGCCGTTTGATCCAAGATTTGGGTTTTGATCTCAGCGCTTTCAAAGCCTTCAAGACCCGCCGTATCCACAAGTTCGAACCGGAGATCAAAAAGCTTTGCAGGGGCTTGCTTCCAATCCCGTGTGACACCAGGAATGTCTTCGACAATGGCGAGCTTTTTCCCGCAGAGACGGTTAAAAAGAGTCGATTTTCCCACATTGGGACGTCCAATGATGGCCACGCGTTGCAAGGACAAAACTAAGCTCCTCTAATGGTTATCTTTTAGCGATATGCAATGAGTTCACCCCGCGCGGCCAAAAGGACGAGGGTTTTTTGAGCAACAAGGGGTGATAAGTAAAGAGGTGTCCCCACATCCATGACCTTGGTGATTTCGCCGCTTTGGGCGGAACAATAAATAAGCTTTCCATTGGATCCTGTAAAAATCAGGCTGTCATTGACAAGGACAGGTCCTGCCCACAAAAGGGGTTCGCCGTTGTTCTCAAAGTTTTGAAAGGCAGGCAGCTGCTTAACCCACACCACACGCCCCGTGTCACTTTCGCAGCACACCACTTGATCGTCATTGGTGATGAGGAAAAGAAATCCGTTGGAAAGGGCAGGCGTGCGAATACCGCCGAACTGACGAGACCATACAAAGCGACCTGAGCGCAAATCGATGGCGCTTGTTTTACCGGCATGGCTGACAAGATAAACGATCCCGTCATGGATAATGGGGCGTGCTTTAATATGGGCAAGGGATGACAAAGAATCAACAGCGCCTGGGCTATTGAGGCTTTCAGACCACAAAGGATAGCCGTTATCAGCTGTCAAAGCAAATACCTCACCCGACGTGTAAGTCACCACAACGGTGTTACCCTGAACGGCGGGGCTTGCCCCTCCCAAGAGTCCAGCTGTTTCCATGATGCCGGCATGACTCCACAGAAATGACCCATCCTCAGCTTTGAGCGTGCTTAATTGGTTATTGATGGTTGCAACAAAAACACGGCCATTATGCAGGGTGGGGGCAGAGCGCGCAGGCGCTGCAAGGGCTTGGCGCCACAAAATCTTACCATCTTTTGCGTCAAGGCACAGGATTTCGGCGCCCGCTGTTGTCACATAAAGGCGCCCTGCGTCCCACGCAACACCGCCCCCAAAGGGTTGATGGGCCTTATCCGCGTCCAAGGTATCTGTGCGCCAGGCAAGGGTTCCATTCTCTAGATTGACCGCCGTCACGTTGCCGACTCCGTCTGTGGCAAAGACCATGTTTTGGGCAATGACAGGTCCATTGAGGAGTTCGCTTGTGACCGACGTGTCAAGGGAGGTCCGCCATAATTCTTGGGGGTTACTCGCCAGAGTGCTGACGGGCGTTTTATGATGGGAAAAGCCACTGGCCATGGGCCAAGCGTCTAGAGCCTCTGGTTTGTCTAGGCGCACGCTGGCAGCTGGCGTTGACGCGTCAACTTTGAGGGCGTCCTGATTCAAAAAGACCACCTGACGCTCACCTTGAAGGGGATCCTTCTTGTCTTTAAAAATGTTAGAACAAGCACCAAGTAGTAACGCACAAGTAAGGGGTAGGATCAAACGGTTCATGCCACTATGGACTCCCACGATATGCTCAATACGCGTTTTCTTAGGATAGTTTGACGTGAAAAGCAAGAAAAGCTGTGTGCGTTCCTGCACTTTAGGGTGAAAATTAAGAAAAAACGCTTCTTTTGTTGCCAAAACGGCCCTGTGTCTTGTATAAGGCACAGAAGTAATGCTGTATTTTATTAGAATCCATGGCGATAAAAGTTGGCCCTATCAGCGTAGAAAGTCCTGTTTTACTTGCCCCATGTTCCGGAGTGACAGATTTACCATTTAGACGGATCGTTAAAGGACTTGGGGCTGGTCTTGTCTTTTCTGAAATGATTGCCTCCCAGGCCATGGTCCGCGATAGTCGCCGTACCATGAAGATGGTGGCTAAATGTGATCAAGAGCGCCCCATGGCCGTCCAACTTGCTGGGTGCGAGCCTGAGGTCATGGCCGAGGCCGCCAGACTAAACGAGGATTTGGGCGCTGATATCATCGACATTAATATGGGATGTCCTGCTAAAAAAGTGGTCAATGGGTACGCGGGGTCGGCCCTCATGCGTGACGAGCTTTTGGCCGCCCGTATTATCGAAGCAACCGTTAAGGCGGTGAATCTGCCTGTCACTCTCAAGATGCGCACAGGGTGGGATGACAATTCCCGCAATGCGCCGCGCCTTGCAAAAATCGCTGAGGAGTGTGGCGTGAAAATGATCACAGTTCATGGCCGCACCCGGTGTCAGCTTTATAACGGCAAAGCGGACTGGGCGTTTATTCGTCAAGTAAAGGAAGCTGTGAGCGTACCCGTCATTGGAAACGGCGACGTTGTCCGGGTCGAGGACGCGCGCGCGCTTTTGGACGCTTCGGGCGCGGACGGGGTCATGATCGGGCGTGGTAGTTACGGTCGTCCTTGGTTTTTAAATCAAGTGGATCACTACTTAAAAACAGGCGAAAGCCTTCCGGATCCGTGCCTGAAGACCCAAAAACAACTAGCGCTCAACCATTTTTGGGATATGATTGATCATCACGGTGATTTTCAAGGTGTGCGGCACGCAAGAAAGCACCTAAGCTGGTACAGCAAAGGTCTTGCGGGCTCGGCTGAATTTAGGGTCAGCATAAATCGCCTTGAGTCGCCACAAGCAGTTGCAGATTTCGTCAGTGCGTTCTATGATGAACTGATTTGCGTAGCATAAAAGGACGGACCATATGGCAGAGAGTAAACTTTCAAGCTTCCTTTCGGGGGCAAGCCTCTCATCCCTTGTGGAAGGCAAGCTTAGACAATATTTAGATGCCCTGGGAAGTGATCTGGGCGGTGAGCTTTATGAACGCGTGATCCGCGAGGTTGAGCGTCCTTTGATTGATCTTGCCCTTCAGGTATGTCGCGGAAACAAAGTAAGGGCGGCGGCTCTTCTGGGCATTAGCCGCAATACTCTCAAGCGTAAAATGGGTGAGCTTGGGCTTGCGTGACGCATCAACTTCCCTGCGTCAGTCTCGTTTTTTTGATTTTCTAGACCGCGCAACCAAATGGCTTCAAGAAGAGCGTTACACAAGGCGTCTTTTCTTTTTCTTGGTGGCGCTGGCGGTTGTGGCGGCCGTCTCGACCTATCTTGTTTTCTTTAGATCCGACCTCTTGGGTCAAAGCACCAGGGGGGCGATTATTCTTTTAAATATCGACCTCATTGTTCTTTTGATGTTTGCTGTCCTTGTGGCGGCACGCCTTGCGCGGGTGTGGGCTGAAAGAAGGCGAGGGCAGGCGGGATCCAGGCTTCACGTAAACCTTGTACTGCTCTTTAGTTTGCTCACTGTCATGCCGGCCATCGTGGTTACGGTGTTGTCGGGGATCTTTTTTAATGTGGGGGTGAACGGGTGGTTCAGTGATCGTGTCCGTACGGCCCTTGATGAGTCAACGGCGGTGGCCGAAGCCTATTTCGCCGAACACCAAAAAGTTATTGGGGAAAGCGTGGAAGGGCTTGCCCACATCCTGGCACAGCAAATGCCAGAACTGACCCAAAGTCCTACCTTTTTCAACCATGCTCTTGATGTCTACGCCGAGATGCGTAGCCTGAGCGAGGTCATTGTGTTTGATCAAAGCCAAGTCCTTGGTAGGTCGCAGTTGAGTTTTTCCTTGCAGTTCGAGCGTATTTCTGAAGAGGCCCTTGAAAAGGCAAGCCGCGGTGTTGTGATCTTGGCGTCGTCATCAGGGGATAAAGTGCGCGCTCTTCGCCGGATCCCCGATACGTCCGCCTATCTTTTGGCGGGCCGTTTTGTGGACTCCCATGTCTCGGCGCGTATTACCAAGGTCCGTGAGGCCGTCGGTGAATACCACTTGGTGGAATCCAAGCTTGGCAAACTGGGCGTGATGTTTGTGCAGATTTTCTCTGTGACGTGTCTGTTACTTCTTCTTGTGGCTGTGTGGGTAGGGCTTTCTTTCGCCACGCGTCTGGCACGGCCCATTCAATCTTTGATTGTGGCGGCCGAAAGGGTCCGTGAGGGCGACTGGTCTGTCCAGGTAAAAGAAAGCAAGGCGGATCATGAAATTGGCACACTTTCCCGGGCCTTTAACCGGATGACAGGAGATCTTCAAGGGCAAAAGGCCGCCCTGATGGAAGCGAACCTTCAGCTGGATGTGCGACGCCGTTTTATTGAGGATGTGCTGGCAGGCGTGACGGCGGGCGTTATTAGTACCTCTTTGGATGGGGATATACGCCTTTACAATAAGTCGGCTGAGGATATTTTAGGGGAAGAGCGCCCCCTTGTGGCTGGCGCCCTACTCACGCACATTTTTCCAGAGCTGGCAGAGCTTTTAGCAGAAGTGCGTCAAAGTGACGAATCCTTTACCCAATCACAGCTTACTTTCATGCGTCAAAACATGACACGAACGCTTTTGGTTCGCATCGTGCGCGAGCATGGTCAAGGATACATTCTCACTTTTGATGACATCACGACCCTTGTAAACGCCCAGAAAAAAGCCGCTTGGTCTGATGTAGCAAGGCGCCTGGCCCATGAAATCAAGAATCCTTTGACACCCATTCAGCTGTCGGCAGAGCGGCTGCAACGCAAATACTTACAAGAAATCACGACAAATCCCGAAAACTTTAAAACTTGCATTGCAACCATCATCCGTCAGGTCGAGCAAATCGGGCATTTGGTGGGTGAGTTCTCAGCCTTTGCGAGAATGCCAGCCCCCCAGCTTGACACCCATGATCTGTTAGAGCTTGTGCGGCACGCTGTTTTTTTACAAGCAGAAGCGCACCCAGATATTGATTTTAACTTAACGGAAGAGATAGAGGTCTTAGAAGTCATTTGCGATGGCACGCAGTTTGGTCAGGTTTTTAACAACCTTCTTTTGAACGCCAGTGAAGCGGTGCGCGAACGTCTTAAAAAGGAGGAAGGACTAAAAGAACGGGGCTGTGTTTCTCTTTCTTTCTTTATGAAAGATGATCTTCTTTTTGTGGACGTGGATGATAACGGCGACGGTTTTCCCTTACAAGATAGAGACTTACTCCTTGAGCCTTATATGACAAACCGCGTGCGGGGGACGGGCCTTGGCCTTGCCATTGTAAAAAAGATTGTCAGCGATCATGGTGGTACGGTAAGTTTGGGAGATAGTCCCCTGGGCGGTGCGCGCGTGCAGCTGATTTTTCCAGCAACTGTTGTGAAGCGTGTGCTTTTGAAAAAACAAAAGGAGACCAGCAATGGCAGGTGATATCCTGATTGTAGATGACGAACGTGATATTTGCCAATTGATGGCAGAAACCCTCGAAGATGAAGGGTATACCACGCGACAAGCCCATGATGGACCCGGTGCCATGGACGCTGTACGAGCGAGGTGTCCAAGCCTTGTGATTCTGGATATTTGGCTGGGCGATAGCCGCTTTGACGGCGTCAAAGTTCTAGAACTTTTGATGCAAGATTATCCTCACTTGCCCGTGGTGATGATGAGCGGCCATGGCACCATTGAAACGGCCGTGGAGACCATCAAAAAAGGGGCGTATGACTTTGTTGAAAAACCTTTTAAAATGGATCGTCTTCTGGTCGTGGCTAAAAGAGCCCTTGAAGCGGCTCACTTAAGAGAAGAAAACCAAGACCTCAAAGTGCGTTCAGGGGTTGAAGGAAACGTTTTAGAAGAAGCCGTGATGACGCCGTCCTTGAAAAAGGAAATCAAGCGCCTGGCGCCGACCTCTAGCCGCGTGTTCCTAAGAGGAGAGCCCGGGACCGGAAAGAGTTTTATCGCCCGCATCATCCATCAGTACTCCACGCGCACCACAGGACCCTATGTCACCCTCAACTGTGCGGCTTTGGCCTTTGAAGCACAGGCGCCTGCTCTTTTTGGCAAAGAAGAAAACGGCAGTATTAAGATCGGCGCTCTGGAGCGCGCTCACCAAGGGACCCTCTTTTTAGATGAGGTGGGGGATTTAGATTCTGAAACCCAAAAGGGTCTTTTGCGCGCGCTTCAAGAACAATCTTTCACAAGGGTTGGAGGGACACAAAAAGTTCCCGTGGATGTTCGTGTTATCTCGTCCACGTCCATAGATTTAAAAGATGCCATTGCCCATAGCCACTTTAGGGAGGATCTTTATAATCGGTTGTGTGTGTCTCCCGTGGACGTCCCGTCTCTTCGTGAGCGTATGGGAGATTTGCCCCAGCTCGTGGAGGTCTTTTCCCAGATGACGGCTCTTTCCCATGGCGTCAGCCGACTCTCCTTTTCCAAAGAGGCGCTTTTGGCCCTTCAAACTTACAATTGGCCCGGTAACTTAAGCCAACTCAAGAACGTTGTGGACTGGGTATATGTGACAGTTAGTGAACGTGGTCTTCCTGAAGAAGGTGTGACACCTGACATGCTTCCCTTTGATGTAACCAATCAAACGCCGTCCCTCGTTCATAGCGAAGATACCATGGCAAGACTTATTTCGTTGCCCCTTCGTGAGGCGCGCCAAGAGTTTGAACGAGATTACTTATTGGCACAGGTGGTGCGTTTTTCAGGAAATATCTCCCACACGGCAAATTTTGTGGGGATGGAGCGCTCTGCGCTCCATCGTAAGCTTAAATCGCTCATGATTGAAAGACGCTCGTAGGACGGCGCGTCAGCTCATCACGGAATTGAGGCATCAATGGATATAATTATATGTGGCGGTGGGCGTGTTGGCTTTAACCTTGCTCGGTACTTGTCGCGGTATGATAACCACATTACGGTGATCGATAATCGACCGGAGCTTATTGCCCACATTAATGAACGCCTAGAGGTGAAAGCTTTTTGCGGCCATGCATGTGCCCCTGAGGTGCTGCGCCAAGCTGGGGCTGATAATGCCGATATGGTAATTGCCGTCACCCAGTCTGACGAGGTGAATATGGTCACCTGCGAGGTAGCCCATGCCCTTTTTGAGGTGGAAACCAAAATTGCTCGCCTTCGCAATAGATCTTTTTTGGAACCACGGTGGTCAAAGCTCTTTTCGCCACAGCACCTCAATATCGACTTTGTGATTTCTCCAGAGTATGAGGTTGCTTACGGGATCGGGCGCACGTTGATGGTGACCGGCGCCCTTGAGGTGGTGCCATTATCCCAGGACCGTTTACAGCTTGTGGCCGTGAGGTGCACCAAAGAATCACCCGTCGTGAATACGCCCATTAGTCATTTTACAAGCCTTTTTCCTTCTCTGGACATCACGGTGGTTGGTCTTATGCGCGGGGAAGCGCAATGGATTCCAGAAGATTCAGAAACGGTGCGGGAAGGAGATAAGCTATATTATGTTGTGGCAACACCCAATCTTTCCCTGTCCTTGAAAGCCTTTGGGCACGAAGATGATGGCAACCACCGAACCCTGATTTTGGGAGGGGGGAATATTGGACTTCGCCTTGCTCAAGTGCTTGAAGAAGGGGAGAATCCCCCCCAGATGACCCTAATTGAAAAAAATGAGGAGCGCGCCTCAGAAGTCGCAGAACTTCTGTCCCGCGGCATTATATTGTGTGGGGACGCCCTAGATAAAGAGGTGCTTCTTGAGGCAGATGTGGCGTCTGCTCAAACAGTGGTTGCCGTAACGGCTGATGACCGGGTAAACGGGCTTGCCGCACTTCTGGCTAAAAGACTTGGCGCGGCGCGAGCCCTTGCTTTGATAAACGCGGGCTCTTTTGAACCCCTTGTTTCATCCTTAGGCGTGGACGCTGTCATTAATCCGCGTAAAGTCACTGTATCTAAAATCTTGCAATACATTAACCGACATAAACTACGCTCGATCTATTCGTTGGGAACCCTTTGGGGAGAGGTTATGGAGGTAGAAGTGTCCGAAGCGTCCAGTCTGGTGGGACTTAGGCATGATGACCTTGAGGCGTCGGGTGCTTTAAAGCTTGCTGCAGTCGTGAGAGAGGATGAGGTTTATTTGCAGACACATGCGCTTACTCTGCAATCGGGAGACCGCGTCCTCTTTATGGTTTCCCCACAAGCGCGCAGCAAAGTTGAGCGGTTTTTTCCAACAAGATACATTTAATATAGGGATTCTCTATCATAGGGATCGTTTCTGTGACAAAAGAAGCACGTATTTTGTTTTTTTGATAACTTATAGAAAAATTTTATAATTTTTTTAGGGATCTTTGTAGAATCATGTCTTGGTAGAAGAAGCCCTAAAATGGGTTCTTCATAATAGAGAACAACCAGGGGACGTCATGCAAAAAAGACTTCTTTCATTATTACTTGTCGGCGCAGCAGCATTTCTTAGCGCTGACGCTGTTCATGCTGTTCGTGTGGTAACACCTGCAACAGCAGGCACTTTTGGCACCATTACATATCCAGGCGGCACAGTTCCAGCGGATCTTGTTTTGTCCGATCAAAATAGCACTGTATATACAGAATACACGGGCACACAGCTTGGCGTAGACGCACAACTTAATGCCCTTTTCTCTCGCCCTCAAGACGGCACACCAGGTACAAAGTGCGAGCGTCGTTTTGGTCTTTGGGCCGGGGGTGACTGGACAAAGGCACGCGATAAAGAAACAGGCGGCAGGTGGGATTCAAATTTGTGGACAGCCATGGTAGGGGGTGATTACCGCTTGAATGACCGCTTTACTTTTGGTTTGGGCCTTATGTATTCCTATCAAAAAGGCAATACAGCCTTTAACAGGGGCCGGCTCCATGACAATACATACGGTGTTGTCCCTTATTTGAACGTCAAAGTCACGAATTGGCTGAACGTTGATTTGGCTGGTGGTTATAACCGTGTGCACAAAGAGCGCACGCGTGTCTCCATTACCTCTATTTCCACAAACCCCAATGAAATCAAGGGAACAGTAAACTCTGATCGTTGGTTTATTGCGCCCTTCTTGAATTTTACCCATAACGTCAACAAACTTGGGTTCTTGGGTCGCGTGGGGTATTCCTATGCTCATGATCATCAAAAAGGGTTCAGGGAAAGAAACAACAATCTGTATACGTCCCAGACTGTGACACTAAACAGAGCGCACGTGAGACTTCAAGCTGCTTACCAGTGGAAAGATGATGTAAAGCCTTATGTGTTCGCGCTTTATACCCATGATTTCACGCAAAAGAAGCAAGGTCTTTTGGCGGAAACACCAGCTTTAAGGGCCCTTGGATATACCAACCCAGAAAGCCATCGTAACAAGAATACGTGGGGTTGCGGTGCAGGTATAGACTTTGCTGCCCATGAGCGTTGGGTGGGCGGTCTTGAAGGAATGTTCAAGAAGAACGCGGACGTGCGTACATACGGGGCCACCTTCAAAGTTCGTTACAGCTTCTAGCTGAAAGCAAATACTCAAAAAGGGCTCTCGTTTCGGGGGCCCTTTTTTTATATGATAAAAATACTACTATGAAAAAGGGGTATCATCAGGTGCGTTTCCATTTCTCTCAAACACTGAGCATTCTTTTAGGCTTTTGGTGCGGTGGATGTGTGTCGCTTTTGCCTGAAAAGGGGCCAACGCCTACTAAATACACCCTTGCTGTGACACCAGAAGATGCCCTCGCGTCAAAAGGTCGCTCTGCGTCACCTAAGATCATTAAAATTCTGACCCCACTCGCGGAGGACACCTATCAAACGACGCGTGTTGTCATTCTGTTAGAAAAAGCAGGGACTCTCCAAAGCGACTATGTGGCAGATGTCCTGTGGAGTGATGCACTCCCCTCCCTTGTGCAGCACCGTCTTGTGGATTATATGACGCGCGCCCATGTGTTTAAGGGGGTGCTGCACGGCGATGAAAGCGCAAGGGCTGATCTGCTTTTGTTGCCGACGCTTGAGGCTTTTGCGCTCCGCAAGTCGGGAACCGGTGACCTTATGGCGACTGTGCATCTACGCATCAAACTTGTGGACGACAAATCCAGGCGTCTTGTGGGGACCCATGGGTTTATGCAAGAAAAAGTGGTGAATCATCCCACGCAAGGGGCCAGCATTGTGGCCCTTGAAGAGGCGTTCACTGATGTGCTGCGCCAAATAAACGAGTGGCTTCGCGCGCAATTACACGGTTTTTAGTTGCACGCACGGGGCTAAATCGCGTATAGAGTAAGGATCTCCTTGCCGGCAGGTGCCGGTTTTGTTGAGAGTCCTCAACCCATAAGCCATAAGGAGCTTGTATGAGACTGTATGAAACAACTTTCATCGCGCGACAGGATATTTCCCCTGCGCAGGTGGAAACGCTAACAGAAAGCCTGGTTGGTGTTCTAAAAGAAAACGGCGGATCCGTAGGTAAAACCGAATATTGCGGTCTGCGTGTGATGACTTACCCCATTCGTAAAAATAAGCGCGGTCACTATGTTTTGATGAACGTGAGTGCTTCGAGCGACGCTCTTCAAGAGCTAGAGCGCCGCATGCGTTTGAACGAAGATGTTCTTCGTTACCTCAGCGTTCAAGTCGAAGAGCACGAAGAAGGGCCCTCTGCCCTTTTGAAAGCCACACGTTACGGCCGCGAAGATAACGAGCGTCGCCCCCGTTATGAAGGTGGTGCGCCTCAAAGGTCTCGCTATATGAGTGATAGGCCTTCTCGTCAGTCCGACGAAGGTCAAGAAGAAGCTTCCCAGGAGTAAGTCATGTCTGATATTGAAAACGCTAATCCCGAAGCTGGTGGCACTCAACGCCGTGTTGTCTTTCGTCGTCGCAAGACTTGCCCGTTCGAGCAACCAGGCGCGCCAAAGATTGACTACAAAGACGTTCGTTTGCTGCAAAAGTACGTGTCCGAGCGTGGTCGTATAGTCCCACGCCGTGTGACAGCGGTTTCTGCAAAGCATCAAAGGGCGCTGGCAACTGCCATCAAGCGCGCTCGTTACTTGGCCCTTCTTCCTTACGTCGTTCGCTAAGGAAGGCGTGCCAAGGTGATGGCACATCTGTCGTCAAAACAATTGACGATTATGGGGATGGGAGCGTTAAGCTCCCTTCTATTTTCCCTTATTTTCTCCGTATATTCTTTTGGGCCGCTTTTGTTTTTGTTTGCTCAGTTGCCCTTGTTTTATGTGCTTTTTAGATACGGCGCGAAGCCCGCGTTTTGGTCGGCGTGCCTTGGCTTTGCGTTTATTTTTGTCACCCTTGCCCCTGCTGCGATTCAGTATCTTCTTGTGGTCGCTCTTCCGTGTTTGTTTCTCGGAAAAGAGGCACTGCGGCCTGCCCCCTTTGAGCGCTCCATACGGGACCTTGTAACCATTGCCCTTTTTGCAGGGCTTCTCCTTATGACGGGTATTTTTGGTTTTGTAGAATTATTACTTTCAAGTGATGAGATAAAACCCTTGCTCAATGACATCTCGCAAGTCTCCTTGAAAGTATACAATGTCGTTTTTTCGTTCGATCATCTCGTCATGATGCTTAGAGCCACACCGGGTATTTTGGTGATTGGCGTTCTGTGGTTGTCATATTTAAGCGCGGCGGCTGTGCACACGATTCTGTCCAAAAAAGGGTTGTCTCTTAGAAAAAGTCCCTTTGCCATAGAGAGCTTAGAACTTGATTTATGGATATGGATTGTGCTTGGAGTCGCCATTTTAGGTCGTGTCTTGGGGAAAAATACGTTCATTGGGGCGTATTCTTTTAACGTCCTACTTGTTTTAATCATGCCCTTTCTGCTACAAGGACTGAGTATTGTGCATGTATTTTGCCATACTCGTCCCCAAGGAAGGGGCCTTTTGTGGACATTTTATGTGTTTATGGTAATGTGCTTTTGGATTGTGCCATTGGTGGTGTTACTGGGCATTTTTGAGCCGTGGCTCCAACTGCGCCGCCGAATAAACGAACAAACGAGGAGAATAAAATGAGAATCATTCTCAAGCAACGTGTGGAAAAACTAGGCCAAATGGGCGATGTTTTGGATGTGAAGGACGGATATGCCCGTAACTTTTTGTTGCCACGCGGCTTTGCAGATCGTGCAACACCTGAGCGTATTGCCGCTTTCGAAGCGCAGCGCGCCCAGCTTGAGGCTCACAACCTTCACCTGAAGTCCGAAGCTCAAGCCGTTGCGGATAAAATGGTTGGGCTGAAGGTTGCCTTGGTTCGTCAAGCAGGTGAAAGTGGACATCTTTATGGTTCCGTTCGTTCTGTTGATTTGGCAGAAGTCGTGACTGAAGCTGGTTTCACGGTCAACCGTCACCAAATCCGCATCGATCATCCCATTAAGGAGCTTGGCGTTCACAAAGTACGCGTGAGCCTTCACCCAGAGGTTGATCAGTTTGTGACGTTGGCTGTTGCACAAACACGTGAAGAGGCTCTGGCACTTCTTGCTGACAAGCCTGCGCCCAAAGAAGAGGCAGCATCGGACGCTGTGATTCACTAAGGTATAACGGACGAGAGGGTCCTCGTGACCCTCGCTCAAACTATAAAAACAAGCGCTTACCCATCACCAAGTAAGGAGAGAGGCCGTGGATGAATTTGTCGTAGAGGTCCAAGAAGATATTCGGCGCGAACAGGCCCTTAAATTCTGGCGGTCCTATGGAAAGTACATCATCACCCTCGTTGTTCTACTGATTGTGGGAACAGGCGGTTTTCTTTATTGGCAAGAGCACCAACTGACAAAGCAGCAAGAAGACGCATTGTTGTACGAGCAAGCTCTGTCGGATCAAGATCCAAAGTTGAAAGCGAGCGCCCTTAAGACCTTGTCTACTAGTGCGAGCCCTGGATACCGTGCCCTTGCCCTTTTTGAAGAGGCGGAACACAGTGGCAACCCCGCCGCCGCTTACCGCGCCCTTGCGGGTGATAAAAAACTAGAACCAGCTCTTAAGGAGCTTGCCTCTTTAAAAGCGATCCTTAAGGATGTGGGGCACGCGCCTGCTGAAGCACTGCTCAATGAAGTGCAGCTTCTTGTTAGAAACACTGGCCCATGGCGCGAACAAGCATTTGAAATTCAAGCGATTCTGCTCATGGAGACAGGTCGGATTGATGAAGCAAAGCGTGTTTTTGAAAATCTCAAGGCCAGCAAGGTGGCGCCAGAGGGTGTGAGAGCCAGGGCTTCGGCAATGCTAGATAGCCTATCAAAGTAAAAAAATAAGGTCATGATTGTCCTTTATGAGTCAGGAACCCACCTTTTTTTACCTAAGTCAGGGCGCGTCCTCGTTGGAGGATGCTTTGACCTCTTACATTACGGTCATATTCGTTTTTTAGAAGAAGCGCGCCTCAAAGGGCAAAGCCTTACCATTGCCCTAGAGCCCGATGAAATGATTATAAAAAGCAAAAAACGGCACCCGGTGCATACCCAGGAACAGCGAGCTGCGATTTTGACGGCGCTGCGTCCCGTGGACTGCGTGCTTCTCTTACCGCTTTTAGTGTCTTTTGAGGACTACTATGCTTTGGTAAGGGATGTTTCACCGTCCGTGATTGCCGTGACTCAGGGTGATCCTCAAATTGAGAATAAAAGAAGACAAGTCGCTCTTAGCGGTGGCCAAGTAGAGGTTGTCGTGCCTCAACTGGAGGGCTTTTCAAGTTCCCATATTCTGTCCCTTTTGGGGGAACATCTTTAATCCAAGGTTGTGGTACGCCATAGACAGTTTTGGCTGTCCATGGCGTATAATTTGCCTCGATTAATTTTCTTTGGGCCGCCTAAAAACCCGAGGCTTCCTTTTGATGGGATGCGTAAGTCCCCAAACACTCTAGAATGAATTCCATGGTGCCATCGCCATCAACACCCATGGCACACGATGTATGGGTGTCTTCTTTAACGTGGGCCGGATACGTACTGATGATTGTCGCGCCCACGTGGGGTCCCTCCATGGTGTCAACACTAATGGCGGCTTTTTTCCAAGTGAAAAGCTCCGGCTTTAAAAGAGAGGCAATGACGCAGGCATCGTGGATAGCCCGCCCAGGTATGGCGTAGCGTGTTTGATCTGAAACGGCTTCAACAGCAAGGATGCCGGCTACTTGTTTGCTGACCTCAGTGCCTTGGGCCCGTAAACGTTCCATCCATGCGTCAGATGTCGTCACCTGATGCGTTATATGCAGTCCGATAAGCTTAAAAGGAATATTACGGGAAAGCACAATCTGGAGGGCATGGGGGTCTACAAAAGAATTAAATTCAGCGGCTGGTGTGATGTTTCCAGTACCCATGGACCCTCCCATCCACACCACTTCTTTGATACCCTTTACGATTTCAGGTCGTTTCATCAGCGCAACTGCAAGGTTTGTCAGGGGCGCGGTCATGGCAAGAGTGATGGGATCTTTGGCATTCAGGAGATTCTCAATCAAGAAATCAACGGCGTGCCCTTTTTGTAAGGGCATGGTTGGGGCCGGAAGATCAGCTCCGGCAAGACCGTCGTTTCCGTGGCAGAAACTGGCATTAGCGGCTGGTCTTAAGAGAGCATTGGAGCAACCTGCATAGACAGGGACATCAGCGCGCCCAGCAAGTTCACAAATCTTGCGGGCATTGGTGTGAATCCATTCAAGGGACGCGTTACCAGAAATGGTGGTGATGGCTTTTAAATCAATTTTTTTAGGCGCGCTCAAGGCCATGAGAATGGCAACGGCGTCATCGCCGCCGGGATCGCAATCAAGAATAACAGGAATCATTAGATCTTCTCCTTCTATGGTTTAGACGTAATCGCCAGATCGTGTTTAAAATTTTTATGGTTATGCCAGATAAGGACGGGCCCACCCTGAAAAGATGAGCCTGAAAAGATTAGGGCTGATCTGGCTTGGAGACCGCGTCGAAGGCTTGTTCATCCACAAGATAGCTGACAAAACCGATGAGGGTCGCACCCTTTTCTTCGAGCGTGTTTGAAAGAGAGGCGTAATTCTTATCTTTATGATAATGGACAGCTTGGGTAACTTCAAGATAGGGGGCCCCTTCAGCCGTTGTGAGTTTTTTTTGGCCGAGATCTTTCTTTGGATCTGGCGTTAAAAAACCAAGACGCACGTTTAAATCACGATCTGGATTAAAGACAATGTCTTTCTTGGGGCCAGACGTTGCGATGGCCACACCGTTCTTTTGGTAAAGGGTAATTTCATGACACCAGCTTAGATGATCGCGCAAAATGATGAGAAGGTGCGCAAGCTCTCCTTCAGCCACGTCCGCCATCAAAGGTTTATCACCTGTCTTACGTTGTGCAATTCTAATTTCTTGATCGAGGCGTTTTTGGCGATCCTTTGGCAAGATCGCACCTTCTTTATAAAGGATGTCCTTGATGAAGGAATAAACTTCTGTATGAAGATTATCTCCAATGGGTGAGGGCAAAGCCCTAAGAACAGGGACACTTTCTTTTTCAGGAAGTGTGGCTTGTGAAAAAGAAGATGCACACAAACCCAAAGAAAAAATAAAAGCAAAACGTTGTATATTCATAATGATAAACTCCTTTTATGGTGATCTATGCTAAAAGCCTTAGATCTTCTTGTCCATGGAAAAAAAAGAAATTATAAAGAAAGGTCGTGTATCGTTACGCATACTTTTGGGCGCTTGGCCTGAACCGTTCCTAAATCATAGAATAAAGGATTTTAAAGTGCCTACACCTCCATCTGCCAGTATGCCTTACCGCTTGGCCCTTCTCGTTTCCATTATGATTATGTCCTTGGACATCCATGTGCCGGCACTTAGCAGTATGGTGGACTATTTTCACAGTGATGAAAAAACGTTGCAACTCACCATTAGCCTCACCTCCCTTGGCTTCTTTATTGCGGGCCCCATCGTGGGTCCTATGGCCGATGCGTGGGGAAGGCGGTTAATGTTGTGGCTGTGCCTGATTTTTTTCATGATTAGTTCCGTTGGAAGCTACTTAGCCCCAAACCTTGAGCTTCTCTTGGTCACGCGTTTTATCCAAGGGATCTCAGCGGCGGGAACGCCGATCTTGGTCATGGCCATGATTTCTGACTGGTACACCCATAAACGCTTTGTGCAAATGGGATCCCTGGTGGGAATGGTGATTACTTTTTCGCTTGCTTGCGCCCCGATGATCGGGGGGCATCTTGCGATTTGGTTTGGATGGCGTTCGGTCTTTCTCTTTTTAGTCGCTGCTTGCTTTATCGGTGGCCTGACCGTCATGCCTTTTTTGCCAGAAACTTTGAAAGAAAAACGCGCATTTTCTCTCAAACAAGCGTTTCGCGATTATCGAGACATGCTTTCGTCCTGGTCTGTGGTGGGGCACGCGCTGATTCCAGCACTTCTCATTGGGGTGATCATCGCCCATGTGAGTGTGGCGTCATATTACTTCATTGATCACCTCCATATCGAGCCCTCCCACTATGGTTATTTCCAAGCGGTTGGCACGTGTGGCAACGTTATATTCTGTTTATTTACAAGCCAGTGGTCGATGAAATTCGGGTGGGAGCGCGTCCTTAAAGGGGGGGTTCTCATGGCGGGATTTGGGGGGATTGTGTTCCTTTTGGTTGCGCACCTCATGCCTGAAAATCCTTATCTTTTGACAGTTCCTACCTTCATCGTCTCTGCCAGCATTGCCATGGTTTTTTCATCGTCCTTGGCCTATCCCATGCAACTTTTCGGCAAGCAAGCGGCAACCTTGTCGGCCCTTGTGGCGGCCATTCGGATGCTGGTGATTAGCGCCAGTGCCTCGGCTGCGGGGTATCTCTATCAAGGTAACGCACAGTCTCTTACGGTCATCTTTGGGATCGGAATTCTCTTGACCTTGATTACCTTTTCAAGTGTTCAGCATATTCACTTTGATGAGCGCTACAAAAGTGTGCGAGTGGATGGTCCAGATCAAGAAGCGGCATAAGGTGAAAAAAGAGCGCTCGCCCCTGGGGCGAGCGCGATGTTCAAAAGTCTAAAAGCGACGCTCTAGCATGAAAAGAGAAGGTTCAATACGCACGGGCGATTGAATGCCTTCTAAAAACACGCGCGTCATGCGCCCATCGGGATCGGTGATGGTCCACTGCTCAAGCTGCAAAGGGTCTGCCCTAAAGACCAAGGTAATAGCACCTGCCTCAGGGTCAGTGGCCATGGTCATGCTGAGGAAGACACGCCCGTCCCTTTGCTTGAAGTCCGTGATGCGTGCTTCTTCTTGAAAGTTCACGTGCTCGCTCAGGATAAACTGCGCCGGCGTGGAATCAAGGGGGACTTGTGTTGTTTCGTCCAAGTCGGGGTTATGAAAAATCAAAAAGTTACCGTCTGCCATGATGGTTTGTTTGTAGGGGGGATCATAGACGAGACGCATTTTTCCGGGTCTTGAAAGATAAAAAGTGCCCCTCATGACGCGTCCGTCACCGTCCACTTGCCGAAAGGTCGCCTTTAGGGTGCGAAGCCCATCAAGGTAGGCTTCAACCTTTTTAAGTTCAAGCATATTGGTTTTGCTGTAAAGCGCAGGGCCTCCCAATCCAATCACCACTAAAAGACAAAGCTTAACAGCCCTTAAGTAAGACATTTCCTATTCTTTCTACGCAGACTTAACCAATACTTCCCGTTTTCCCACATGGTTGGCGGGGCTGACAACCCCCTCTGCTTCCATTTGCTCCATGATGCGGGCGGCTTTGTTGTACCCGATTTGCAACTGTCGTTGCACAAAGCTTGTAGAGGCTTTTCCTTCCCGGGTCACAATGGCAACGGCTTGTTGATAAAGCGCGTCTGTTTTGTTATCCGAATCACCACTTCCTCCAAAACTCTCCAAGGGCACGTCAGCACTTTCGTCTGTGACATTCTCGATGTACTCGGGAAAACCTTGAAGCTTTAGATGTTCTACCACTTTTTCTACTTCTTCGTCACTGACAAAAGGACCGTGCACACGTTGAATGCGCCCACCACCCTCCATAAAAAGCATATCACCGCGCCCCAAAAGCTGTTCGGCGCCTTGTTCACCCAAGATGGTGCGGCTGTCAAACTTCGAGGTGACTTGGAAGCTGATACGCGTGGGAAAGTTTGCTTTGATGGTCCCTGTGATGACGTCAACGGAAGGACGCTGGGTCGCCATAATCAAGTGAAGGCCGGCAGCGCGTGCCATTTGCGCGAGACGCTGGACGGCAATTTCAATCTCTTTACCCGCGACCATCATCAAATCAGCCATTTCATCCACAATGATCACGATATAGGGAAGGGGGGTCATATCAAGGGGCTGGGTTTCGTAAATGGGCTTTCCTGAATCTGGGTCAAAGCCTGTGTGGACTTGCCTGGAAAGGGTTTCACCGCGGTTGGTTGCCTCTTGAAGGCGCGCGTTATAACCTTCAATGTTACGAACCCCTAGACGTGACATGGCACGGTAGCGATCTTCCATTTCACGCACCGCCCATTTCAAGGCATAAATGGCTTTTTTGGGCTCTGTCACCACGGGACACAGAAGGTGCGGAATCTCGTTATAAACCGAAAGCTCTAACATCTTGGGGTCGATCATGATAAAGCGGCACTGTTGAGGAGATAGGCGGTAAAGGAGGGACAGGACCATGGTGTTCACGGCAACGGACTTACCCGATCCCGTGGTCCCCGCCACAAGAAGGTGTGGCATGCGCGCCAAATCTGCAATAATGGGATTGCCGGCAATATCCTTGCCCAGGGCTAGGGCGAGCTTCGCGCTATTTTGATCAAAGATCTTTCCCGTCATGAGCTCTCGCAAGAAGACCGTTTGACGGACCTCGTTGGGAAGCTCGATCCCAAGGGCGTTCTTGCCAGGGACGACCGCAACGCGGGCGGAGGCCGCGCACATAGATCTTGCAATGTCGTCGCTGAGCCCTGTGACGCGGGAGGACTTAACGCCTGGTGCAGGTGTCAGTTCGTAAAGGGTCACCACAGGGCCAGGGCACACCCGCGTAATGTCCCCGCGAACGCCGTAATCATCAAGGACACCTGCCAGAGCCCTGGCATTTTCTTGAAGCGTTCGCTCGTCCTGATCGCCGGATTTATCAATGATGGGCTTCACAAGCAGCTCAAGGGAAGGGAGCTGATAGGAATCAGCCGCACGCGAGAGATCATAGGGCGTGTCCTTTTTGGCTTTTTTTTCGCCGCCATCCTTTTTAGAGGTGAAAAGACTTAGGACAGACTTTGTGGGCGTGGAGGCGGTGGTGCTTGTATCTGCTTGGCACGACGCAGCCGCGTGGAGGGGAGAGGCGTCAGGTCCCGCGTACGGCTCGACGTCAAGCATTTCGGCAAAAGCGGGTTCTAAGTCTTTAGAAATGGGTGGACCAAAAGTGCTGGCGGCTGGCTCTACGCGGTCACGCTGGGGCGCTCGGTCTTTCTTTTGCGCAGGATGACGTAAGTTGTAAAGAGAGGCGCCTATCTTTTCCCCAAGCGTTTGAGGGGAAAGGTTTAAGCTCAGGCGAGGGAGGCGCACACGCATCTCGACCTTGCCAAAGATACCAAAATCCTTAAGGCGCAGGTTGAGGGCGACAAAAGCAAGGCAAAGAAAAAGGATAGATCCGCCGATACTTGTCAAAACGCTTTCTTTCGCCACAAGAGGAGGCGCGATCTTTTGAAGTAGACTTCCTAAGAGACCGCGACTTTTTGCGTCCCAAAAAGACCATAAGAAGGAAGAGATCCCAAGGCACAAAGCGCCCATCGTAAGGCGCACGCCCCAAAAGGAAAGGGCGCGGCCAAAAAGAAGGCTTGCACCCCAAGCGGTTCCAAAAGCCACCACAAAATAGCTGCCGTTTCCTAAAAGCTGCATGAAGACATCGGCGATGAAAGCGCCCGCGGCTCCCCCCATATTATGGGTAGGACCGTCAATGGCGGTATTCCATGAAGGATCTAGGCGGTCATAGGTCGCAAGGATGGTCACAAGGCAGATGCTTGCCGCAAGCAGGCTGAGGCCTGCGCCAAAACGTAAAAGCACTTTTATTACAGAAGAAGATTTAGTTGCTGGTCCAGTTTGGCGCCCTGCCATGGTGATCATACCTGTCTGGTTTTTGGGTTGGAGTCGACAAGATCATAGTCAAAAATAGCTCAAAAGACCAGGGCACGTGGGAGGTTTTTGCGGATCCAAAATACCTTTTTAGAGGAAGCGTGTCTAACAGTCTGAAAGCGGTGAAGAAAAAACCCCAGAAGAAAGATCTCTTCTGGGGCGAGATGTGTTACACAGCCTCAGCCGCGCGGGAAGCTCTTTTCTCAAGGGCTTGGTAAATGGCTGCGTCTTGATTGTAGATATCGTCCCTAAATTCTGGATGCCCCTCTGGCCCCACCCAAACGGTGAAGTACGTAATGTAAACAGGCACAGGACTTGGCAAAGAGACGTTGCGGGTTTGGGTCCCTTCCATGGATTTTTTGATGACCTCAAGGGGCCATTTGTCCGTGTCGTGGAACACGAAAAAGGCAAGCTCTGCAGGTTTGCTGACCCGAATACAGCCAGAGCTAAAGGTACGGACTTTTTTAGCAAAAAGCTGCGGGTCCGAGGTGTCATGGAGATACACATCAAAGGGACTATCTATACTAAAACGGATTTTTCCAAGGGCGTTGGCAGGACCTGGATTTTGGCGAAGGCTATAGTGAAAGTCGCTGGCGCTGATCTCATTCCAATTGACATCCCGTGGATCGACTTGTGTGCCGCTCTCATCATAGATCTCGTATCCTTTATCCACGAAATAGCCAGGATTGCTTTGCAGTTTTGGCAGCTTGTCCTTGACCGCAATACTGTGGGGGACACCCCAGGAGGGGTTAAAACGTACCGAGTTGATGGTCGAGGAAAACACAGGTGTCTTACGGTAGTCGCGCCCAATGATGACAGGCATGGACAAGGCAGTGTGACCTCCGTCATAGGCGTAAAGCTCGAACCCTGCAATGTTCACAAGGACATAGCGCTCTGGCATATGTTCAGGCAGCCAGCGCCAACGTTCCATACTGACGATGATTTGTTTTAGTTTGTCTTGAACGCTGCGATTAAGGGCGCGCCGACCTTGCGGGCCCAAAATGCCGTCATCCTCAAGAAGGCTTGCCTCTTGAAACTGCTTCAGGGCGCTTTCAAGGGCGTCATCAAAATACTCAGGCCTCGCACTCTCACCGGCATCAAACCCGTGGGCACGAAGCAGGGTACGAAGCAGGGCGACATCTGGCGCGCTGATGCCCTTTTTGAGAAGTTTGCCTGTGACGGGAATAGTGGGAAGTTTCGTATCGGCATCTAGTTTCGCGCGGTACTCGGCCAACAGCTTTTTCAGGGCTTGGTACTGTTCTTTGGGAACCGTTAGTTTCTGAAACCATATGCCTGTAGGGTCATTGGTGATACCTTGAGCCAAAATCATAGGCGCGTCGACAGGGTCAGGTTTGAGATAAAGCGGTTGTCCAATTTTTGTGGGATTTAAACGCTCCCCCTTTAAGTCGTTGATATAGGACAGGGCGTCTTGGGTCAGGGCAAGCTCAGCTGCTAGAACGTCTTGGGGGGTTTGCGGTATTTTTTCCAAAAGCGCGATACTTCTTGTGTAGTCCTTGGGATCAAGCCCTTCTTCTTGGGCGCGGTTCAGGGTGTCTCGCACGACGCGCGCGGCGTCACTCCATCCAGTGGGGGTGGCCCAGGTGGGCTCAAAAGCACGTTCCTTATAAAAGGCCAAAACTTCTTTTTCTTGGGACGATTTGGTTGTTAAAGGATCGCGGTCGGTGGCTTGTCTCAAGGCTTCTTGCACCGCGATAAAGGGTACCGCGTCCGCGTAAAGGGAGGGCTGGCACAAGATCAAGACAAAAAGAAAGCTCATGCGTTGGAGAAAGGTCATTATGGGGTCCCTGTTTTTTATCGATATCTTTTTATCAGACCGTATTCTGCGCCAACTTTCAAGGGACTTGATTTTAGGCCCTCCTTATGGCATTTTGATGAGATTATGAGAGTACACGTTGTCATCCGTTCGATTTTTTCTATTGGCGCCTAGCGCCATCGTACTCTTTTACCCTTTTTTGCTGCTTTAAGATCGCCTCCTTCCAAGGGGAGCCTATATATATTTGAAAGAAGAAAATGATGACACGTAAATTGCTTGCCGTTACTGCCGGCTTTGCCATGTTTTCCATGTTTTTTGGGTCGGGAAACTTGGTGTTTCCTTTGGCCATTGGGGCTGCCTCCCTGGATAAATTCGAGTGGGGGGCGCTGGGTCTTTTTATCACCGGGATTTTTGTTCCTTTTTTGGGTCTGATCAGCATGATCGTGGCCGAGGGCAAGCGCCAAAAGTTCTTTAGCGAAATTGGCAGGCTTCCGGCCTTTTTACTGACATTTATGATGCTCGCCCTCATGGGGCCTTTGGGAGTCAGCGCGCGCTGTATCATTGTGGCCCACGCAGGTCTTCAGCTGGTGTTTGAATCGCTGTCTGAGGCCGTCTTTGCAGGGCTTTTCTGTGTGCTAACAGGCGCTCTGTGCTGGCAGCAACGCCGCATCGTTAGCATCCTTGGCAGTTTCCTAACGCCTGTTCTGTTAACAAGCATCGCGGTCATTGTCGCCCTTGGTGTCTATAAAGCGCCTGCGTGTGCCGTCACACCCTTGTCCAGCGTCAAAGTCTTTGAAAACGGCTTCTGGGTCGGGTATCAGACTATGGATCTTTTGGCCGCCTTTTTCTTTTCAGCCACAACCATCCAATACCTGAAAATCCAGCAAACGCTCCATCCTTCTAACGTCAGTCTTATGCGCTTGTCACTTTCGGCAAGCCTTGTGGGGATTATTCTTTTGGCTCTTGTGTACGGCGGCTTTGTGTATTTGGGGGCGGCGTACGGGCCGTTACTTACAGCGGTCCCGGCCGAGCGGATGCTCATTGTCATTGCCGAGCACGTGCTGGGTGAGTTTGCCACGCCTTTGATGGCCACGACCATCTGCCTTGCGTGCCTGACAACCTTGATCATCTTGACGAATCTCTTTGCGGAGTTTTTTCACGCAGAAGTGACCCAGAACAAGATGTCAAGGCAAGCATCCTTGGTCTTAACCCTAGGTCTTAGCTTTGCTGTGTCCTTGGCAGGGTTTACCAAGCTTGCAAGCTGGCTGGGGACGGCGCTTACCTATGCCTACCCCGCGCTCATTGCCCTGGCGCTAGGCAAGATTGCCGAAAAAACCTTTGGCCTGGAGCGGTTAAACCTTGCCCCGCGCGCGTTCTACGTAATGCTTTTGGGAGCGGTCGTGTCCGCGTTCATTTAAGAGAAAACGCTCCCAGGAAGATCTCTTGGGAGCGTGATATTTTAGAGATCTGTTGAGTGGGTTTTTTCAGCGTCAGTCGCCTCTGTCAGGGGCTGACTTTGCTTCATCTTCTTGCGAAAGAAGCGGGGCCCCAGGGGAAGAATGCCGATGTAAAAGGCCGTGATCACGCTTAAGGTCATCCAGGGCTCGCTAAAAAGGCTGACAACGGCAAGACTGACGAGGAGAAGAAGCGGCAGGATAAACGGCCGCGGGATTGAGGCTGATTTAAACGAAAAGGTGGGAAGGCGGCTGACCATCAGGGTGCCCGCACCCGCAAGGGAGATAAAGCAAAAGCCAGGATGGATAAAAAGAGGGTAATCGGTTGCGAGGTGCAAGGTCAGGGGAAAGAGGGCCAGCATGGCGCCCGCAGGGGCCGGCACACCCGTAAAGAACTGGCTGGACCATAGGGGTCTGTTGGGATTTCTGCTAGAGATATTAAAGCGCGCCAGGCGAAGACCCATACACACGGCGAAAAAGAGACAAGGCGTCCACCCAAAGCCCTGCCACGTGTTAAGGCATAAAATGTAGAGGACGACGCCGGGTGCCACGCCAAAGGACACAAAGTCCGACAGCGAATCAAGTTCAGCACCAAATTCACTGGCAGCGCCGAGAAGACGGGCAAGACGCCCGTCCATGGCATCCAGCACACCCGCCAAGAAGATGGCTCCTGCCGCCATGCCGTAACGCCCCACCAGGGCAAACCGAATGGCACTTAGCCCCACACACATGGCCATGACGGTGGCAAGGTTTGGCAGCATGCTTTTGATGCTGTGGCTTTGAAGGCGGCCCTTCAGGACAGGAGAGGGTTCTTGGGGGTGCGTTGTCATGATTAACGTACCTCTGCTTGACGTTGAGGTTCCTTGGACTCAAGATCAGCCAGGATGCTTTCACCAGCAACCATGCGTTGACCTTCGCACACAAGGGGAGCAATGCCTTCAGGCAGATACACGTCGGCGCGGCTACCAAAGCGGATCATGCCAAAACGTTGACCCGTTTTCATTGTTTGGTTTTCGTTGACTTGACACACAATACGCCTAGCAATCAGGCCTGCGATTTGCACAAAAGCGATCTGAAGGCCGCTTTCTGTCTCCACCACAAGGGATTGACGCTCGTTATGCTCGCTGGCCTTATCAAGACTTGCGTTGATAAAGCGGCCTGGGTGGTAGACGCTTTTGATAATGGTGCCGCCCAAAGGAACGCGGTTCACGTGAACATCAAAAACATTCAAAAAAATACTCACGCGCGTCCAAGTGCCTGTCAGACCCAGCTCTTGGGGGGGCGTCACGGACTGAATGCCGCACACCACGCCGTCAGCGGGGCTGACAATGAGGCCCTCACGGGTGGGGGTCAGGCGCTGTGGATCTCTGAAAAACAAAATACACCATACGGTGAGGATGGCGCCAATCCAGCCTAAAGTCTGCGAGACCATGGCCATCAATAGCGTGACAGCGGCAAAAACAATAACAAATTTCCAGCCATCTTGGTGAATGGCAAAAGTTGATCTGGGTTCCATGTGTTATTCCTTCCTTAATAACTTCTTGGCACACTACACCAAAATGCGCGCAATCTCCAGAAAGGCGTTATAGAGGAGAAACAGGGGGCAAGATGCTAAAAAAACAGATTGTTGAATCACATTTGATGGAACTTCTGGATGTGGAGGGTTATCAAAAGCCCACGCTTTTTGGCGTGCGTGTGGATACAGACGGCCATCTTCTCTTCGAAAAAAATCCACATATTCCAGAAACTTGCTTTTCATATAAAGGGGTTCCCTTCACCATGTGCTTTTATCAAGAGGGGGCGCAGTGGAAAATGAGTGTCTATGGTTTTTTGGGCGCCATTCCTTTCACCTGTGAATCACCCAAGCAGCGCGCCTTTATTTTAACTGTGCTATGCGCCCTTCGGGCCCATAAAGGCCTCAAGGCAAAGCCCGAGGTCACAGTGGATCAACACCTGATGGTCGTCAGCAACACCGTGAGGGATACCCTGAGCACCAGCATTGTCTTCGGCGCCCTCACAAGCATTTTGTGGGAGCTCGAGCCTTATTTGAAACTTGTGTCCGAGCACGCGGCAAGTTTTAAAAACCCCATGCTGAATACTTAAATTTATTTTACAAATAGGGTGCAAGATATTTGCCCGTAATGCTTTTCGGGTTTTTTGCAACGTCTAGAGGCGTGCCTTCTGCAACCAAATGCCCCCCGCCAGCGCCGCCCTCGGGTCCCAAATCAATAAGCCAGTCCGCTGTTTTAATCACATCAAGGTTATGTTCTATGACCACAAGGGTGTTTCCTTGGTCCACAAGACGATGCAAAACCTCCAGGAGTTTGCGCACGTCCTCGAAATGAAGACCTGTGGTCGGTTCATCTAGAATATAAAGGGTTTTACCTGTGGCGCGCTTGGAAAGCTCTTTGGCAAGTTTGACGCGCTGGGCCTCACCCCCTGAAAGGGTCGTGGCGCGCTGCCCAATCTGCAGATAACCAAGACCCACTTCATCCAGGGTTTTTAAGCGCTCTCGGATACTGGGGATTGCCTCGAAAAAACTAATCCCTTCGGCAATGGTCATGTCCAAAACGTCGGCGATGGATTTACCCCGATACGTCACGTCCAGCGTTTCTCGGTTGTAGCGTTTGCCGTGACACACGTCACATTCAACGTAGACATCTGGCAAAAAGTGCATTTCAATTTTGGTGACCCCGTCTCCTTGGCAGGCCTCACACCGTCCCCCCTTGACGTTAAAGGAAAAGCGGCCAGGGGCATAAGCGCGCGCTTTGGCTTCGGGAAGCCCCGCAAACCAGTCGCGAATGGGGCCAAAAAGGCCTGTATAGGTTGCGGGGTTTGAGCGCGGCGTACGTCCAATGGGCGACTGGTCAATATCGATGACCTTATCAATATGAGAAAGTCCCTCAAGACTTGTGTAAGGGGTCGGATCATCTTCGCTCAGGCCAAGCTCGCGGCACACGCCCTTGTAAAGGGTTTCGATGACAAGGGTAGATTTCCCGCCTCCTGACACACCGGTGACGCAAATAAAGCGGCCCAAAGGAAAAGAAACCGTCAGGTTCTGTAAGTTATTTCCTTTAGCGCCGTGAAGGGTAAGGGCGTGTCCATTTCCTGCTCGCACCGTCTTTGGAACCGGGATTTCTTTTGCGCCGTTCAAATAGGCGGCTGTGAGGCTGTCTTTGCTTTTGAGAATGTCTTGGAGTGGTCCTTCGGCGACCACCGTGCCGCCGTGTACGCCCGCCCCTGGCCCCATATCCAGGATATAGTCGCTGGCCTTAATGGTGTCGGCGTCGTGCTCGACCACAAGCACCGTGTTTCCAAGGTCACGAAGTCTTGTCAGGGTTGCCAAGAGGCGGTCGTTATCCCGTTGATGGAGACCAATGGACGGCTCGTCCAAGACGTAAAGAACGCCTGTCAGGCCCGATCCAATTTGGGACGCGAGACGAATGCGCTGGCTTTCACCGCCTGAAAGCGTGCCAGAACCCCGGTCCAGGGTCAGATAACCAAGGCCCACACTGGTTAAAAAGCCAAGACGCTCGGTAATTTCGCGCAGCACGCGTTCGGCAATGGTTTTTTGGCCAGGGGTGAGTTTCTCAGGAAGGGCGTGAATCCAAGAAAGGGCGTCATCAATGGACAGGTGCGTCAAAGCAGCCAGATCTAGTCCCGCAATTTTAATGGCAAGGGCTTCGGGGCGCAGGCGCGCGCCGTGACAGCTTTCGCACTCGTTCACGCTTTGATACTTCATGAGATCTTCGCGTTTTTTCGGATTATCCGTTTCGTGAAAGCGTCGCTCGAGGGACGGGATCACGCCTTCGAACGTTTTCTTGGACGTATGGTACTGGGCGTCTTGATCCGAGGTCAGCTGCAAGGACATGGGCACAACTTTAGACCGACTTCCATAAAGGATCATTTTCTGGGTGTCGGCCCTTAGGTCCTTGAAGGGGCGCTTTTCATCATCACCGCAAAAGGCGACCACAGCCTTGAGGATTTGCTGATAATAAAACGAAAAACTACCTGACCAGGGCGCGATTGCCCCTTGCGCCAGGGTCAATTCGGGATGGGGGACAACTTTATCGGGGGTAAAGGCGGTGCGCACGCCTAGGCCATCGCAGCTTTTACAGGCCCCATAAGGGCTGTTGAAGGAAAAAAGGCGCGGCTCGATTTCTTCGATGGTAAAGCCTGAGACGGGACAGGCGAACTTTGCCGAAAAAAGCTGTTGCTCTTGGGTCGTCGCGTCCTCGACCACCAACAGGCCGTCACTTAAACTCAGAGCTTTTTCCACGCTTTGGGAAAGGCGAACCCGAAGCTCGTCTAGGTCTTTGAGGATAATGCGGTCAACCACCACCTCGATCGTGTGTTTGATGTTTTTTTCTAAAGCAGGCACATCTTCAAGGGTGTAAAAGGTGCCATCAATCTTGACGCGCTCAAACCCTTTTTTCTTCAGATCGAGAAGTTCTTTTTTATACTCACCCTTGCGACCCCGCACGAGGGGGCTCATTAAATAAAGGCGGCTGTTTTCGGGGCGCGCCAGGATCAAATCAACCATTTGAGAAGCCGTCTGGCTTTCAATGGGAAGGCCCGTGGCGGGCGAGTAGGGGACGCCGACCCTTGCGTACAAAAGACGCAAATAATCATATATTTCCGTGACGGTACCAACGGTTGAGCGCGGGTTTTTAGAGGCGGTTTTTTGTTCTATGGAAATGGCAGGTGAAAGCCCGTCGATGGAATCCACATGGGGCTTTGGCATAAGCTCTAGGAACTGTCTTGCGTAGGCTGAGAGGCTTTCCACATAGCGGCGCTGGCCTTCGGCGTAAATGGTATCAAAGGCAAGGGATGATTTGCCAGACCCGCTAAGCCCCGTGATCACGGTTAGGGAGTTTTTGGGGATATCGACGTTAATGTTCTTCAGGTTATGTTCTTTGGCGCCGCGCACGGACAAAAAGAGGCGTTCAGACGCAGGAGAAGGAAAAGGTTTTTTAGGCATAGATTGTCCGCAGCTTAGGATCACAAGTCCCCTTTCTTATGCCCCGTTTGGAGCGAAACTGCAAGAAAAAGAGGCGCCTTAAAAAAGCGGCTTACGCAGCTTCAAGAAGGGCTTTGATGGGCGCAAAACTGCGCCGGTGATGGGGTGTCACGCCCGTAAGGCGTAGCCCTTCTTGGTGGGCTTTAGTGCCGTATCCTGCGTTGCACTCCCACCCGTACGCGGGGTGGTCTTTGGCAAGCTCTGCCATCAGTCGGTCGCGCAGGACCTTGGCGATGATGGAGGCGCCTGCAATGGAAAGGCTTGCGCTATCCCCTTTGACGACGGCCTGTCCTGGAATGCCGCAGGGCGGCACAAAAAGACCGTCCACCAGCAGAAACCCAGGACGAACGGGAAGCCCTTCCACCGCGCGCGTCATGGCCAAAAGGGTGGCGCCGTGAATATTCAAGCGGTCAATTTCCTCGACGGTGCTTAGTCCGCAAGCGTAAACAAGGGTTTGATTGCGCGCATTTTCTTGCAAAAGATCAAAGGCGGCGTCGCGCTTTTTAGGGGTGAGTTTTTTAGAATCATCGAGGCAGTGGCGCAGCGTTGGATCAATGTCTTGGGTCAGGAACATTAAGGCGGCCGCAAGGACCGGTCCCGCCCAAGGGCCACGCCCCACTTCATCGATGCCGGCCACAGGAAAGGGATGGACGGATTCTAGGTAAAAATCAGGCATGGGAATCACTTTCCTAAGGGATCAAGCAAAAAAGAGATCACGCGTCCTCTTTTGGCGGAGGGCTGTGATCCTCAAGAAGACGGGTCTCTTTTTTGGCGCCGCCGTAAAACGCGCGGGATTTTGCGGCCATGCGTGATAAAAAGCGAAGCTCGCGCCCAAAAATCAAGATCACAAGCTGGTTCAGGGTTTGAATTCCTTTCGGCGCGCGCTGGTGAAGACGTCTTGCCACAATCATCCAAAGGGGGCTTATGGCAAGGGACAAAGCTGCTAAAGACACAATCAGCCGGTTTCCGCCCTCGGTTAAAAGGCCGCTTTCCTCGCCCACCGTCACAAGTAAAAAGGCAAACTCGCCCATCTGGGACAGGATAAGGCCAGAGAGAAAGGCTTGCTCCCATGGCTGGCGCAAAAGGTGCAAAATGAAGATATTCAGGGCTGTTTTTCCAAGGGTGATGAACAAGAGCAGCACCATGACCTTGACGATGTGATCCCAAATGTATCCAAGATCCATCAAAAGACCGATGGATAGAAAGAAAACCATCATGAGGACGCTTTGGATGGGTTTTGTAGCCTCGGTCATGGTATGACGCTCGGATGTGTTGCCAAGGATCAGGCCGCCCAAAAAGGCGCCGTACGCCGCCGACAAGCCCATAAGACCCGTGATCACAGCCATACCAAAGCAGAAGAGCAAGCCCGCAAGGGGGGTCAGATCATGGTTGCCAGCGACCAATTGAATGAGGGGCAAGTGAATACGCTCGCGCCGGCTTAAATACCAAATCAAAAGGGCCAAAAGACCGACAGCCAAGGCTACTTTGGCAAAGATGGTGAGGCTAATAGCGCCGCCAGCAAACCCTTTCAAAATCAAGATCATAGGCACGATGGCAAGGTCTTGCGCAATCAGCACACCGATGGTGAGTCTACCCGTGGGCGAGTCCATTTCGTTAATGTTTTCAAGCATTTTAATGGCAACGGCCGTGCTGCTAAGGGCAAGGGCGCACGCAATCACGATGGAAAGCCCAAGGGGAAGCGAAAAAATCTTCCCGAGACCCACAAGGACAAGAAGGCTGATTCCCAGCTGTAAAAGGGTGGTCAGAAGGCTCACAAGCCACATTTCTTTGAAGGCGCGCAGATCCAGCTCCATCCCAACAAGGAAAAGCAGCATCAAGATGCCAAGTTCGGCCAGCGCCTCGACGGGCGCACGGTCGGGTACAAGCCCCAACACGGACGGGCCAAGGAGAATGCCTGCTAAGATGTAACCAAGGACTGCGGGTTGTTTGAGGCGTTCAAAAAGAAGACCGCACGCAAGGGCGGCTGCCACAACTAACGCAATGTCGGTCAGATGTAATGTTTCCATAATCCCATCAAATACGATATTGGCAGATAAAATCAAGCCCCTCTTGGGGCTCGCTAAAAGATTAGCATTCGTGTGGTGCAAGAAAAATGGGTCACCTGGCTCTTTTAAAATAAGAGCGCTTGGAAAAAGTTATGCAGTCGCGGCGTTACTTCGAGGAGCGGTTTGTCCGAGCATGTCACAAACCTCGTTGTAGGTTGGCATCTGGAAAACTGGCCCAACAGTGGAAATCGCAGGCGGTGTGGCAAAAAAACTTTCTCCAAGGTCTTGGATGTCGTCAAGCTCGACTGCTTCGATGCGGTCGATGATCTCTGTGGGCGATAAAGGACGTCCGTAGGTAATCATCTGCTGAGCCAGCTGCTCGCACCGGGTCGTGGTGCTTTCAAGGGCGATCATGAGGCTTGCCTTGAGTTGGGCCTTTACCCGGCAGATTTCTTTCATGGTTAGCGTCTCAGAAACCTGCCTTAGTTCTTGTGTCATGGTCTCAAGAGCCGGGGTGAAGTGTTGTTCGGACGTGCCCACATAAAAGCCTAAGAGGCCGGAGTCAGAGAAGGCAGACGTAAAACTGTAGATGGAGTAGGCAAGCCCCTTTTTCTCGCGCACTTCTTGAAAAAGACGCGAGGACATGCCCCCACCCAAAACGGCGGCCAGAACCGATTGGCTGTAATATCTGGGGTGTCCCAAGGGAAGGCCTTCGAATCCCATCATAAAGTGCACCTGCTCTAAAGGCCGGTGTAGTTGGTGATAGCCGCCCTGGAAGCGCGCTTTTTCAGTTTTGACGGGCGTGTGACGTGGCAGGTGTTGAAAGCGCTCTTCTGCCATGGCGACGATGGCGTCGTGGTGGACCTTGCCTGTCGCGGCAAGTACCATACGAGAGGCACTGTAATGATGCTCTTGATAGGCTTTTAGGTGTGGACGTGTCATTCTAGTGACGCTGTCCGGTGTGCCTAGGATAGACGCCCCTAAAGCTTGGCCAGGAAACGCCGTTTGTTGCAAGTGATCAAAGACAAGATCATCAGGATTATCAAGACTTTCACCGATTTCTTGCAGGATCACTTGACGCTCTTTTTCCAGCTCTTCTTCTTTGAAGGTTGAAAATTGCAAAATATCAGACAAAAGATCCACTGCTAGCGGCACGTCGGGGCTTAGAAGACGCGCGTAGTAACATGTGGTTTCCCTGGAAGTGTAAGCGTTTAGATACCCGCCAACAGACTCTATGGATTCGGCAATATCGCGGGCACTGCGATTGGCGGTTCCTTTAAAGGCCATATGCTCTAAAAAGTGAGAGACGCCCGCAAGCTCGGCCGTTTCGTGTCTTGCGCCAGCATTCACCCACAATCCCACAGCCGCTGTTTCCACGGTGTCAATTTGATCGGTGACCACCTGTAGGCCGTTGGATAGTGTTGAAATACGTGTGGTCATTCATCCTCTCTTTGGGGGGGCGACGCGCTTATATTTTTTCGAATATAAAACACGTACAACACCAGTAAGGCAAGGGCTAACATGTACCAGGTTATGGCATAGGAAAGATGAAAATTTCGTAAACCAAGGGTGAGGGCGTCCGAAGGTCTGGGGAAAAGTTGATCAGAATCTTTTACCTCTAAAACCAAGTAGAAAGGCAGAAGTGTCGTCACTTTTTTCTCGCGGGCCCACTCGGTTGGCTCAACGCTAAAAAGGCGATTTTTTTCATAATTATTATTTGGCGTAAACGTGTTGCGCGCACTTTTTTGACGGATGTAGCCGTGAAGGGTGAGCTCGCCTGCAACAGGCGTCAGCGTTTTCATATCAACGCTTTCGGGGACCCACCCCCGATCCACAAGAATGACAGAACCCGACGAGAGAACAAAAGGCGTCACAAGATGTGTCATGGGTTTACCGCCTCTGGTGCGACCATAAAGGTGCGCTTCTTGAGCATGGTCATAGTGACCTGTTACGACGATTTTACGAAATTCGCAGGCCTGTGGCTCGGACGCACACCCCAAAATTTCTTCGATGCTGACAGGGGGCTCGGCGAGTTGCTTGTTGATTTGGGTAATCATAGCCTCTTTCCAAGCCAGGCGCTGCAATTGCCAAGTGCCAAGACCAAGAAGCAAAGAGATCGCCAAGACGACAAAAAAAGTTGGCCAACAAACAAGGGCCTTTAGAAAAGGGGACCTCAAGAAGCAGAACCCCACCAATAGATGCTGACGAAGAGGAACAGCCAAACAACATCCACAAAATGCCAATACCACGCGGCTGCCTCAAAACCAAAATGGTCGGTGGCGGTAAACTGATTGGCCTTTGTTCTAAGCCAAGCGACAATCAAGAAAATGACGCCCACAAACACGTGGAAGCCGTGAAAGCCTGTGGCCATGTAAAAAGTCGAGGGGTAAATGCCTGCTTTGAATCCGAAGGGGGCGTGAATATATTCAAAAACTTGCACCCCAAGAAAACAAACTCCCAAGAGAATGGTATAGCCGGTTTTTTGCAGCACTTCTTTCATATCTCCTTCGGCAAACGCATGATGCGCCCACGTTACCGTCGTGCCAGACAAGAGTAAAAGAAGGGTATTAACATAAGGCAGATCAAAGGGATCCAAAGTACGGATGGATTTGGGTGGCCACACAAAGCCATTGACCTCTTTGGGGATAAGGGCGGCATCAAAATAGGCCCAGAAGAAAGCCGCAAAAAAGGCGACTTCTGACAGAATGAAAAGCGCCATCCCATACCGAAAACCAAGGCGCACCACGTCGTTATGTTCGGTTTTTGCTTCGCGAATCACGTCGCGCCACCACCCGAACATGGTGAACAAAAGAAGGACAATACCCGCAAAAAACACGTAAGAACCGTGATGATGCATGGCCATGACCGCACCAATGGCGATCACAAAAGCCGACAAAGCGCCCACCACTGGCCAGGGGCTTGGATCAACCAAGTGATAAGGGTGTTTTTTCGTTGCGGACATGAGGCTCCCTCGTTCTTTTTCTTATGGTTTATGCCACCAGGTGGAAAACACCACCCCGACACGTGGATTTATCTCAGGATAACCGAACTTGTCCCAGTATGCCAAGCGTGTCTTTGCACTGTAATAAAGTGGTACCACATAATCTCCCCACAAAAGGGCGCGGTCAAGGGCCCTGATGGCAATGACGAGGCTTTCACGGTCCTTAGCCTTGCTCACGGCGTCACAGAGCAAATCAATGGCTTTGCTCTGGATGCCAGGATAATTGCGGCTGCCTTCTTCTTTGGCGGCGCGCGATGTCCAATAATGTTTTTGTTCGGCGCCCGGTGACAACGAATGCCCCCAAGTGTGAATGATCATATCATAATCAAATTTAAGACGCCTTGATTCGTATTGAGTGGGATCCACGGTGCGGATGGTGGCGTCAATCCCCAGCACCTTAAGATTTTTTGCGTAGGCAAGGGCAATCTTTTGATCCTCTGGATTGTACAGCAGGATCTCAAACACAAAGGGCGTGCCTGTCTTGGCGTCCACAAGTTTGCCTGCGCGCAGCTGATAGCCTGCCGCTTGTAGAAGGGTCAGGGCTTTTTTAAGGTTTTTACGATCTCGGCCCGAGCCGTCGGTTCGAGGCACGTGATAAGACTCGGTAAAAAGGGCCTTGGGAAGATCCGGAATGGTCTCGAGAAGCGCTTTTTCCTTTCCTTGGGGAATTTCTTGGCTTGCCAGCTCCGTATTAGAAAAAAAGCTATGGGACCTTGTGTATTCGCCGCCAAAAAGCGTCCGATTAAGGGTCTCAAAATCAAAGGCCTCAATAAAGGCTCGCCGCACGCGGGCATCTTGGAAAAAGGGCCGCCGCATATTCATGGCAAACCCTTTCAATCCCACGGGATTGTGGTGTGACCATTCTTGTTTAATCACACGCCCTTGGCGTGCAGCTGGAAAATCATAAGCGGTGCGCCAGTGACTGGGGTCTGCGTCAGCATAGATATCATAGGCGCCGGCTTTAAAGGCCTCAAAAGCGACTTTACTATCGCGGTAGAAATCAAAGCGCACCTCTTCAAAGTTATACTGTCCTTGTTGGATGGGCAGATCCTTTGCCCAGTAATCAGGGCGCCGCTCGTAAGAAATGCGTCTGCCTGGCTCAATGATTTTAATCCGGTAAGGGCCACTTCCCATGAGGGGCTCAAGACTTGCTTTTTCAAAGTCCCTTCCTTCAAAAAAATGCGCTGGAATGACACTCATAAGCGCCATGAGCAAGGGTTGCTCGGGGTCATAGGTTCCTTCATCGGTTTTTTTAAAAGTAAACTTGATGGCATTTCCTTCTAAAAGTTCTGCCGTCTCCACACGGCCGTAATAAAGGCGCATGTTGGGTTGCCCTTTTTCCCGGAGGGTCTCAAAGGTAAAAAGAACGTCTTTTGCGGTAACGGGTTTGCCGTCGGCCCATTTGGCCTTAGGGTTGATGTAAAAAATAATCCACGAGCGGTCAGGGGCGATGTCGTATTTTTCAGCAAGAAGACCGTACAAGGTAAATGGTTCATCACCCGAGCGCTTCATGAGGGGTTCAAAAACAAGACGCTCAGAATAAAGACTCAGACCCGCAGGAGGGGTGCCTTTGGTCACAAAAGGATTGGTCGTATCAAAAGTCCCCACAACACCAAAACGAATTAGGCCTCCTTTGGGGGCTTTGGGATTCATATAGGGAAGAGGCGCGTCAACGGTGTGCTTCACGTCCCCATGCATGGACAAGGCTGTTTCTTTCGCTCCTTGCGCGCCTCCTGACATGCCGATTCCAAACGCGAGTGTCAAACCTAAAAGACGCTTCAATCAATCTCTCCAAAGAACATCACACAACACTGTCATGGCTCTAGGCAAAATACATCGATGTGTCAAGCTGGTTAAGAGAAAAACCAGGGACTTGTTGTACGATTAAGCAATAATGTCAGGTAAAATACGGCTGCGAAGATTAGAGATTTGATCTTTTAAAAGAAGTTTGCGTTTTTTTAATCGTTGTACAGCAATCTGGTCCACGATGGCGACGTCTAACATACGCTCGATCATGGCGTCCAAATCATGATGTTCATGCTCCAGTCGTTCTAACTGCTGCTTAATAATTTCTTGGCCGTCCATTTACAAATGATGATTATGTAAGACTACTATAAAATAACTAACACTGAAAGTGCAAAGGATGCAACTGTCATCTTGTGTGAAGAGGACAAATAGGGTCTTAAAGGTGTATTTTCAAAACTCTTACGTCCATCACACAAGATTAAAAAGGGTCAAAAATAAGATTGGTGTGCAACTAAAGATCCGTCCTTTGAAATGGGACTCGCAAAAAATGGAGGGCTTTTGTATGCTAAGAACATGTTTTTAAAAAAAGGGAGGAAAAACATGTCTGTTGTGATTGTCAGTGCGAAAAGAACCCCTGTGGGGGCATTTCAAGGAGCCTTTGCGTCCGTCAAGGCCACAGACCTTGGGGCGGGTGCCATTAGGGCAAGTGTTGAGGCTGCAGGTGTGGCAACAAATGGGGTGGATGACGTCATCATGGGATGCGTCTTGCCAGCAGGACTTGGACAATCGCCCGCACGGCAAGCCCTTTTAAAGGCGGGGCTTGATCAGAAAACGACCGCTTTGACGCTGAACAAAGTTTGCGGATCAGGCCTCAAAGCCGTGATGCTGGGGCACGATTTGATCCTTTCTGGTTCTGCCGGCGTTGTGGTCGCGGGCGGTATGGAGAGCATGACCAATGCGCCTTACTTACTGCCAAAAGCCCGGGAAGGCTACCGCATGGGGCACGGCGAAATTTGGGATCATATGATTTATGACGGCTTGCAAGACGCCTACGCAGGGTGCCTTATGGGCTTTTATGCGGACGCGACCGCCAAAGAAAAAGGATTTTCCAGAGAGGATCAAGACGCCTTTGCCATTCGCTCGGCCGAGAAGGCCCTTGCCGCCCAAAAGGCCGGGGTATTTAAGGATGAAATTTCTCCCGTTGTGGTGCAAGGTCGCAAGGAAAGCGTGACCATTGACCAAGATGAGCCTCCTCAAAAGGTGCTTTTTGACAAAATTCCAGGCCTGCGACCCGCCTTTAGCAAGGATGGCACGGTGACAGCTGCGAACTCAAGCTCCATTAGTGACGGAGCGGCAGCCCTTGTGCTCATGGCAGAAGACAAAGCAACCTCGACGCCTCTTGCGCGTATCGTGGGGCACGCAAGCCATTCGCGTGAGCCCGAGTGGTTTACGTTGGCACCCGTGGGCGCCGTTGAAAAACTTTTGAAGAAAGTTGGGTGGTCAGTGAAAGACGTTGATCTTTTTGAGATTAACGAGGCCTTTGCAGTTGTGACCCTGGCGGCCATGAAAGATTTGGGGCTTGATCCCACCAAGGTAAACGTGCGGGGCGGGGCCTGTGCTTTGGGGCACCCCATCGGGGCAAGCGGGGCACGTATTTTGGTGACCCTTGTGCATGCACTCAAACAGCAAGGTCTAAAAAGAGGCGTTGCCTCCCTGTGTATTGGGGGGGGTGAGGCTGTTGCCGTCGCCGTGGAGGCTTTGTAAAACGGCAAACGCCCCATCAAAAAAGGCGGGAAAGGCCCGCCTTTTTTGATGCTTAAGACAAACTAATTATCTTAGACCATCCCTTTCTTCATCTACCAACGGCTTAAAAGTGGCTACCAAAAGGCCGTGATGCTTTTTTAAAAGTTCTTTTTGTTCATCTGCAAGAGCTTGCCACTCACTAGGCTGTTCCCTTAATCCTTTACTTTCCGCAAGGATCGCTTTTTGGGTCCTTAGTTTTTCGCCTATTTCATAAAGTTTTGATTCTGTTTCCAGGGTGGCGGTAAAAATACTCTCGTATGCGCTTAAAACCTTGTGTGCTTTGATTTTAGCTTGAACGTTTAAAAGAGCAATTTCTTGAAACTCTGCCGTTTCCCAAGGCTTGGCAAATCTCTTTACGTAAGACATGACAAGATCAACGACCCGAAGGGCTTGGGTTTCATCGGGCAAAATCACGGCGCCCCGGTAACGTTGTTTCAAAACACTTTGCAACCCCCCGAAAAGATCTTTCGACGGGATTTGATCTAAGGGACGTGGGTCGGTGCCAACAGTTTTGAGGGTGAGGCGCTCCATGCCTCCTCCTGTTTGCATATTCACTTTGCTATAGTCAGAATAGGGTTGATCAAAATGCATGGTGCATCGATTAATTACATCGGCCCAGTGACAGAAAATTTTCCCATCTTCTTGTTGGTGCATGGCACTGGTGGGAATTCTGTCTACCCAGTCGCTATCCTGTGATTCGGGACAGTGGCCCATGGGCAGAAAATGCCAGGCTGAAAAGGGGCGCACTCTCGAAAAAAAGCGGGCTGCTGGTGCAGAGTTACAATACTGGTCATAAGCACCGTTGATCCCGACCATAAGACAGTCATCGGGTGTTGAGGCGTCTTCTGATTGCAAAACGGGAAGCGCTGAGACAGGGAAGATGAGCTTAAAGGGTGTGCTATTATACCAAATACCTGAGATGTTTTTGGCTTGATCATTAAGGAAAGAACAGAGTTCTTTGTTACCAAGAAATGTGCACGCAACGCCTCCCAAGGAGGAGCCAAAGGCAATGACCTCACTCACATTGGGGTGGCCCTTTAAAATGTTGCCGACGATCAGGGCGTCTAGGGCAAGGTTGGCTGGGTTTTTCCCCAATTGATCACCAGAGGAAGAGGCCTTGTTAGCGTCACCCCCGGCGCGGGACAAATTGGATTCAACGGGAACAACGATCAAGCCTTTGTTTTTAAAATGATCGATGTAGAATTGTTCACTTTTGGATGGTCCACCACTTCCATATAAATAGACCATGGCCTTGTATTGACCCGTGGGGGTAAAGGTGTCCGGTACGTGTATGGTGGCATCTATTTTTACTTTTTTCATGCGGTATTGGGGATTTTCTGCAAACTCGTCAAACAGGTCGTTTCTTGATTTAGAGGAGCAAACCCTTTGAGAAAGAGGAAAGAGCGTGGCTGGGAGATCGGAGGACGGGGGAAAAGTCCAAGAGTCAAAAGAAAATTTAGGACCTAACCCAGGAAGACCTTGGCTTGTGACAGGCGTGAGGATCTCAATGGTTTTTATGGGCAGCTCTATGGTCGGCTCTATGGTCGGTAAAAGGCTCCCTTTTTGAGAAATCAGGGTTGGGATTTGCCAGGGCAATGGGTCCTCAACAGTTAGATTGGCTCCTACAACAGGTACCTCTCCAGTGGGGTATATGGGGCGAAGGTGATGGGCAAGAGAAGCGTTTTCAGGTGATAAAGGGGGGGTCACGATTTCTGGAGGGTCTTCAATCAAAAGCCCGTCACTGGCAAATAATTGACCACTTAGCACGCTTGAGACACTGAAAAGTGCCAAAAAAACACGGCGTAATAGTCCGCGAAAAGGGATAATGGATTTTTTATTCTGCATCACGATCTCCTAACTATCTTTCGAGTCATGTTTTTTTTTAAAAATGCAGCCTAGCAGGAAAACCTGTCAGCTGCCATCAGTTACATGCACCTTTTTTCATTAATTTTTTGTTAAAAGTTGACTAAAAGACCTTTGACTATCTCTATCATCTTCGTTACCAAGGCTATATCTAACGAAAAAACTGGCATAAACATTCGACCTCTTGTCATGAAAAAAGAATTTTTAAATACGGACGCAGGGTGTGCGTGCCCCAAGCCATGGGAGAAAAAACATGAAGATTAAAGCAATCGTCAATATTCTGGCGCTCATCTGGCTCAGCACGGCCATAGCGTCGTCTAATGACTGGGAAGGGACGAGGGAAGACGTCGTCGTGCGTCTCAAAAACAAAGAGGCTCACATGGAACTGGGCGAGCTATGCGCACTGTTTAAGCCTATTTCTCATCCCCAGGTCTACGCTCTTTTTGAAGAGGGTTTTGGGCTTCTGTTTCGTAGTCAAGAGGGTAGACTGCCACCAAAACGTGAAAACAGCCATATCGCGTGCCTTTATGATGGCTTTAGAGCGGTTTTTGAAAGCGAGGCGTTTCCTACTCTGTCGGACGAGGTGAAGGAGTGCCAAAAAATACAGTTAATTGCTAGGTTCGATTTAAAAGGACATAAAGAGAAATTCACAGAAGCATTTTTAGAAAAGTTACAATGAGTAATTTATGTAGAACACGCTGAGGCGCTGGCTTTGTTCACACCGTTGAATCATGCATCTGACCAAAAAAAATGCTATAACTGGTGGATACGATGTCCATTAAGAAGAGAAAGCACAAAAGAAATTCGTATCATTTAGAGCAGGAAAAAATGGAGGAAAAAGTGAAGTTAAAGAGTTTGCTAAGGGCTTTGGTGTTGTTTTTAGCCTGGAACGTGCAGGCGTCCGATGAGGGCGAGGAGGCCACAAAAAAGGTGCACGTTTGTCAATGCAGTCATCGTCTGGCCGTTGAAGCGCAAGAGCGACGCGAAGACGCCCAAAAGGCCCCCTCTCAAACTGAGGAAACATATGTGACTTATGAAGAGCTCTGCCGCTCTTTTAAAGACGTGTCCCATCCCGACGTCTTTGCGCTTTTTGAAGAGGGATTTGGGGTGCTCTTTGGGCATCAAGAGATGCGCATTCCCTCAAAACGTGAAAACAGTCACATTAAATGTCTCCATGAAAAATTTACTCTTGCCCTGGAGCATGACACTGATCCCATGAGCTCAGCGGCTGTGAAAAGGGCCCAGATGGAAGCCCTGGCTAAAGTCTTTAGGGTAAAGGGACACGAAGAGTGGTTTAGCGGGGATTTTCTAGAAAAACTACAATAAAAATGTGAGTGGGGCGAGTGACCGGGATTGAACCGGCGACCTCCAGTGCCACAAACTGGCGCTCTAACCAACTGAGCTACACCCGCCATCTAAGAGAGCTTTCTACTGCGATGGCGGGCATTCGTCAAGATCTTATTGCACACTTTGTATGAAAAAGGCCTTTGCCCCAGGGGGTGAGTTGTCCTATAACTGTGTCAGCAATCGTCTATTATGCAGGAGACATCATGGCAGGGTCCATCAATAAAGTGATTTTGGTTGGAAACTTGGGACGCGAGCCCGAGGTGCGTCACACACAAGACGGCGGGAAAATTGTTCAGCTTTCTGTGGCAACGTCAGAGTCGTGGAAAGACCGAAATTCAGGCGAAAAGCGTGATCGGACGGAATGGCACCGCGTGGTGATTTTTAATGACCGACTGGCAGAAGTTGCTGAAAAATATGCAACCAAAGGTACAAAGGTTTACCTTGAAGGCCAGCTTCAAACGCGCAAGTGGACCGATCAAAGCGGTCAAGAGCGTTACACGACGGAAATAGTTTTGCAAAAGTACAAGGGCGAGCTAACTCTTCTGGACGCCAAGGGCGGTGACACGTCTGGGCGACATTTGGCAGAACCTTCCTATGAAACGGGCTCTCCCAGCTTTGAAGGACCCTATGGGTCCGGGGGAGCAAACCTAGATGATGAAATCCCCTTTTAATACAGAACCTAAGACATTAATACTTAATGGATAACGTGAAAGGACTCTTTCGTGACGGCTGGTGCAGAAAAATTATCCTCTGACATTGTTCCTGTTTCCTTAGAAGAGGAAATGAAGCGCTCGTACCTTGACTATGCCATGAGCGTCATTGTCTCGCGCGCGCTACCGGATGTTCGGGACGGCCTTAAGCCTGTGCACCGCCGTATCCTTTACGCCATGAATGAGGCGGGTTTTGAGTCAGGCAAGCCTTTCCGTAAATCAGCCCGTGTGACGGGTGAGGTCATGGGTAAGTTCCACCCCCATGGTAACGCGCCCATTTACGAAGCCATGGTCCGTATGGCCCAGGATTTCTCCATGCGGGTGCCCCTTATCGAGGGGCAAGGAAACTTTGGTTCCATGGACGGCGACCCGGCAGCAGCCGAGCGTTATACAGAGGCGCGTTTGCAAAAGGTTGCCCGGTGCCTTTTGGATGACGTGCACAAAGATACCGTAGACTTTCAGCCAAACTATGACGAGACCACCAAAGAGCCTTTGGTTCTGCCCGCCAGATACCCAAACCTTTTGGTAAACGGGGCAGGCGGTATTGCTGTGGGAATGGCGACCAACATTCCCCCTCACAATTTGGGTGAAGTGATTGATGCGTGCTGCGCGCTCATTGATGATCCAACCCTGGATGTGGACGCTCTTCTTGAGTATGTGCCGGGTCCTGACTTTCCCACGGGAGGCACAATCCTGGGGCGCTCCGGCTGTGTCTCGGCGGCGCGCACAGGGCGCGGGTCCATTGTCATGCGCGGACGTACACACTTTGAAGAAGTACGCAAAGAGCGCGACGCCATTATCATCACAGAAATTCCCTATCAGGTGAACAAGGCGCGTATGATCGAGCGGATTGCCGAGGTTGTGAAAGAAAAGCTGATCGAGGGCATTGCGGACCTCCGGGACGAATCGGACCGTGACGGCGTGCGCGTTGTGGTAGAGCTCAAGCGTGACGCCGTGGGTGAAGTGGTTTTGAACCAACTTTACCGGTACACCCCTCTTCAAACCTCCTTTGGCGCTAACTGCTTGGCCCTTGATCTGGGGCGCCCTCGTCAGATGAATCTTCTTGAAATCCTGACGGCCTTTATCGCCTTTAGGGATCAAGTCATCACGCGCCGCACGCGCTATGAGCTTGCCAAGGCGCGCGCACGTGCCCACGTGTTGCTGGGTCTTGCTGTGGCTGTGGCCAACATTGACGAGATGATTGCACTCATCAAAGCGTCACCCGATCCCCAAAGCGCTAGAGAGGCCATGATGGCCAAAGCGTGGCCTGCCAAGGACGTGGCCCCGCTCATCGAGCTGGTGGCCGAGCCGGGGCGCAGTGTTGTCAGTGGGACTTACCAGCTGTCGGAAGAGCAAGCGCGCGCGATTTTGGATTTGCGCCTGCACCGCCTGACAGGGCTTGAGCGCGATAAGATCGCGGGCGAGCTTGATGGGATCATCACTGAAATTAAAGAATTCCTTCATATCCTTTCCTCGCGCGAGCGTCTGTACGGCCTTATGAAGGAAGAACTTTTGGCCGTTAAGGAAGAGTTTGCAACGCCCCGGCGCACCACCATTGAAGAGTCAAGTGGGGACGTTGATCTTGAGGATCTGATCCAGCAAGAAGACATGGTCGTGACGGTTAGCCAAAACGGTTACATCAAGCGCGTGCCTTTGGCCACCTACCGGGCTCAGCGCCGCGGTGGTAAGGGCCGCTCCGGCATGTCGACCCGAGAAGAAGACCTTGTAAGCGACGTCTTTGTCACAGACACGCACACGTCGGTGATTTTCTTTTCCTCACGCGGTATTGCCTACCAGTTGAAAGTCTACCGCCTTCCCTTGGGTACGCCCCAGTCCCTTGGCAAAGCCATGATCAACTTGCTGCCCTTGCAGCCCGGTGAAACCATTTCAACGGTTTTGCCCCTACCTAAGGATGCGGGCGAGAGCGAGCACACATCCATCATCTTCGTCACGTCCCAGGGTGGTGTCAGACGTAATGCCCTTTCAGACTTCCTTAACATTAAAGCCAACGGCAAGATTGCCATGAAGCTTGAAGAGGGCGAGTCTTTGGTGGGCGTGCGGGTGTGTAATGATGCCCAAGATCTCCTTCTTGCCACCAAGCAAGGGAAAACCATTCGTTTTGAAATCACAGACGTGCGTGTTTTCACGGGCCGCACCTCCACGGGTGTGCGCGGCATTCGCCTGGCGCCCGAGGATCAGGTAATTTCTGTGTCTGTTTTGGGGCACGCTGACTTTTCCATTGAAGAGCGTGACGAATACTTAAGGCTTTCAAGGGCCGAGCGCGCTGGCGAAAGTGCGACGTCAGACCTTGTGACGCCTGCGCGTTATGAAGAAATGAAAGCGCAAGAGCAGTTTATTTTGTGCATCACGGATCGCGGCTTTGGCAAGCGCACGTCTGCCTATGAATACCGCATTACAAGCCGCGGCGGTCAAGGGGTGACGGGTATGGCACTGACTGATAAGACAGGTCTTGTGGTGGGCTCGTTCGTTGTGGAGAAAAGCGATCAGCTGGTTCTTGTGACGGATGGTGGTCAGCTTATTCGTTGTCCGCTTCACGATGTGCGAATTGCGGGCCGTGTGACCCAAGGGGTGACTATCTTCCGCGTGCCCGAAAGCGAACGCATTGTGTCGGTGGCGCGTATTTCCATGGATGAGGTCGTCGACGAAGAAGAACAAGATGAGGGGGAGGAGCTTGCCCATGACGCTAGAGATGACGGTTCCCAAAATGCCTAGGGTTGCCGTTTATCCCGGCACCTTTGATCCGTTGACCCTGGGGCACCTTGATATTATCGAGCGAGCGGCGGGCCTTTGTGACAAGCTCATTGTGGCGGTTGCCCCCAATAAAAATAAAAGCCCGCTCTTTACCCTAAGTGAGCGTTTAGAGATTGCCCGGGAAGAAGTTGCCCATTTGAAGGTGACACAGACAGAAATTATGGTAGAGCCGCTCACGGGACTTCTGGTGAGTTTTGCGGCGTCCGTGGGAGCGGCTTTTGTGGTAAGAGGCCTTCGCGCCGTCTCTGATTTCGAGTACGAGTTTCAGATGGCTGGCATGAATATGCGGCTCTCCCCGGCCACAGAGACAGTGTTTCTTGTGGCCTCTGACCGGTGCCAGTTTATTTCCTCTACCCTTATCAAAGAAATTACAGAGCTAGGCGGAGACGTGAGCCAGTTTGTGCCAGGCGGTGTTGAGCGGCGCCTTCGCCAAAAAGTACACGGCGATAAGATTACGTAAAGATCATCTTAAGGGCCAGCGCGTGACACAGGGCGTCCACTCATGACTCAAAAAAGCTATTGCTTGGCGGGCCCCACTTCTTCGGGAAAAACGGCCCTTTCTTTGTGGCTGGCAAGACGCCTCGGGCTGGAGGTGATCAATGCTGATAGCCTGCAACTTTACGAAGACCTTCCTCTGTTAACCGCAAGACCTTTACCCCACGATACGGAGTGGATTCCCCACCATCTTTATGGTTTTCTTATGCCAACCCAGGCTTTTTCCGTTGGAAAATGGCACGACGCCGTGGGGAGCCTTTTTTTAAAAGACCCGTCGCTTGGGGGGCGCGCGCTTTTTGTGGGGGGGACGGGCCTTTATTTTAAAGTGCTTTTGGAAGGGCTTGCCAAGGCCCCGCCCGTAGGGGATGACGTGCGGGCGCGTCTTGATGATCTGTATGAATCCCAAGGAAAAGAAGGCCTTCAGGCTCTTTGGGTTGAAGAAAAGCTGACAGATCCTATACCCCTTGATCCCCAGCGTCTTATGCGGGCACTAGGTGTGTATCTGACCACAAAAAAACCTCTTTCCCAGTGGCAAGACCAAGGCAAAACTCCGCCGCTTTTATCCAGAGAAGATACGTGCTCCATCGTCATTATGCCGGAAAAAAGCGATCTCGTGATGCGGGCAACGGAAAGACTCAAGCGCGCCATGCAAGAAAGCATTCCCGAGGTGGAAGCACTTTTAGCGCGCCATAAAGAAGCGGAGACCTACCCCTTGATGCAGGCACTCGGTGCACGGGAACTTTTGTCATATTGTCAAGGAAAATGCTCGTTTGACGATGCCTTTTTCCAGGCACAGATGAGAACAAGACAATACATTAAAAGACAACTCACCTGGTTTCGACATCAAATGCAGGGGTGTATTATCTTGGAGACAACAGATCTTCAAACACAGCAAAAAATACTCGAAGAAACGCTCTTCAAAAACTTCTGATAAAAACAGTGGACCTCTTGCGCGCGCTGTCGTAAATATAACACACACGTTGAAAAAGCAGGGTATGTCCCGCGCCATTCCTAACATGAGGTAGCAATAGATGTTTAGCAAAATTCTTCGCATGATGTCGTCCGACATGGCCATTGATCTTGGCACCGCCAACACCCTTGTTTATGTGAAGGGGCAAGGCATTGTGCTGAACGAGCCGTCGGTTGTGGCCATTGCGGACGTGAGTGGACGCAAGCGCGTTCTGGCCGTGGGTGAAGAGGCCAAGCAAATGGTCGGACGTACACCCGGTAACATCCAAGCCATTCGTCCCCTTCGTGAGGGCGTTATTGCAGACTTTGAAGTTGCCGAAGAAATGATCAAGCACTTTATTCATAAGGTGCACAATCGCCGCAGCTTTGTAAGTCCTCAAGTCATTATTTGTGTGCCCTCGGGTTCCACAGCCGTTGAAAAGCGCGCCATTCAAGAATCCGCCGAAGGGGCAGGGGCTGGAAAAGTATTCTTGATTGAAGAGCCCATGGCGGCCGCCATTGGGGCGGGTCTTCCCGTGACCGAGGCCACAGGTTCCATGGTCGTTGACATTGGCGGGGGGACAACAGAAGTCGCCGTTTTGTCCCTCGGCGGCATTGTATGCGCAAGGTCTGTGCGTATTGGGGGCGACACCCTGGATGAGGCTATTATTGGGTATATCCGCCGTCAACATAACCTTTTGATTGGTGAAGCAACGGCCGAGCGCATTAAAAAAGAAATCGGCTCTGCCATAGCTCCTGAACAAGGCGAAGGTCGTACTTTTAACATCAAGGGGCGCGACCTTTTGAACGGTATTCCTAAAGAGGTGACCGTTTCAGAAAAGCAAATTTCTGAAAGCTTGACCGAGCCTGTGGCTGGCATTGTGGAGGCCGTGAAGGTGACCCTCGAGAGCACCGCGCCCGAGCTTTCTTCGGACATTGTGGACAAAGGTATTGTCCTCACAGGCGGCGGCGCCCTTTTGAAAAACCTCGACATTGTGCTGCGTAACGCAACAGGACTTCCTGTGTCTGTGGCGGATGATCCGCTGTCCTGTGTGGCGCTAGGAACAGGTCAAGCCCTTGAAGAAATGGACGTCTTAAAGAACATCCTGATAAAGATGTACTAAGCCCTTCGGCAGAGAGGCAACATGGGACGTTCTTCTGTCATGATCGAGACAGCGCTCCTTGAAGCCTCCTTGTGGCTAAAAAAAATCACGACGCACTTAAGCGCGGGACTGATCCTAACCTTAAGTGCGTGTCTTTTAATCCTATCCGTCGTCAAGCCTGATCAAGCACGACTCCTTCGCGGCGTCTTGCTTGATATCAATACCCATTTGGAGAAAAGCCTTAAAACAAGCGTGTCTTTCGTGCCGGCCGCGGCGGACGTCGTTAAAAAGTATCAATTGACGGCAGAAGAAGTCAAAAAGCTTCAGTCTGAGAACGAGCGTCTTTATGGGTGGTATCAACAAGCAAGGCTTCTTGAGCGGGAAAATATCCTTTTGCGCGAGCAGCTTAAAGTTTTGAAACCAAGCGAGGAGACTGTCCTGACGGCACCTGTCATCGGCCAGTGGGAAGACGAAGCCCAGCATAAACTGACGATCGAAGGAGGGAGGCGCGAAGGCGTTGAGGAAGGCGCTCCTGTTGTCATGGGACGCGTTCTTGTGGGTTATGTGGAAAGTGTGGGGTCAAAAAGTGCTTTGGTCGCGACCATCCGAGACGGCCGCGTACGTATTCCCGTTGTGGGTGAAAAGTCTGGTCGGCACGGCGTGTTATCTGGGCAAGGAAGCAACGCGCTCGTCCTTTTACACACTCAGGATCATACAGAATTTGAACCAGGCGAGATGCTGTTGACCACGGCCCAAGGAAGCTTTTATCCCCCTGGTTACATTGTCGCGCGCGTGCTCGTGGGTAAAAACGGGGTGCAAATACTAAAACCAGAACTTAGCGCGACGCCTCCTGATTTTGTGCGCGTCCTCAAAAAGATAGAAGAGGCGCCCCGTGAGTAACGTGCAAGAGCTCATCCCAAAATCCTTTTTGATGGCGCTTCTCATGGCGCTTTTGTATGTGGGTTTCTTCTGTATGGACGCGGTTTCAATTCCCTTTTTGCTGCCCATGTTATTTGTCTTAAGCCTGCTTGACCCAAAGCAGATTCCCTGGTCCCTTGTGATGCTGGTGGGCGGCCTTCAAGACGTCGTGACGGATTTTCCTTTAGGGCTTCACAGTTTTCTTTACGCCCTTTACGGACTCTTTTTGTCTGTACAGCGACGCTTCCTTTTTAAAAGAGGTTTTTTCCTGACCTGGGTTGTGTTTGCCATGACCTGTTTTTCCTTTCTCCTGCTCACGCAAATTCTTCTTTTTGTGGGTGGAAAAGCGCCCCGGATGCCGGTCTCACTTTTGGTGCAGGGGGCAGTGCTTGTGGGAATCTTCCCCTTGTTTTTCCAAGGAATTTTGTGGCTTTTTACCAAGATGCGAGTCATGCATGAGTCGACGTGAGCGGCGCGAGGAAAGCCGCTTTACAAGACGCACGCTGCTTTTAGCAAGTGCCCAAGGGGTGCTGATGACAGCCCTTCTTGGCAGGCTTGTCTATTTAGGGGGGGCACGCTCGTCCCACTATACGACTCTCTCTCAGAAAAACCGCGTGCGCTTAAGGTTTTGTGTGCCGCCGCGCGGGCGTCTTTTTGATCGAACGGGCATGATTCTGGCCCAAGACGAGATGGTCTACCGTCTTGTGTTCTATCCCCGTGAAACAAAAGATCCTGTGGGGGCACTTACTGCTGTCAAAAAAGTTATCCCCCTTCCCTTGGTTGACGTTCAAGCCCTTGCTAAAACAAAAGACGTACAAATCCTTAAAGAGCCGCTGACCTGGGAAGAGGTCTGTACCCTTGAAATTCAAGGCCCTGATCTTGAGGCCATGAGCGTGGAAAAAGGCTCTCTTCGCCTTTACCCTGAGCGGATTCCTTTTTGCCATATCACGGGCTACGTGCAACCGCCGAGCAAAGATGAAGTTGCCGAAAACCCGGCGTGGAATTTGCCTGATTTTCGCTTAGGCAAGGAAGGCGCTGAAAAAGCCTTTGAAGAGCTTTTGCAAGGAACACCTGGTTACCGCGAGATCGAGGTCAACGCGCGTGGCCACGAGATCAGAGAGCTCACCGTCAAGCCAGGCGTGCAAGGAAAGGATTTGTCCCTATCCATTCACGGCGGATTGCAGCGCTATGTCATGGAGCGTCTTTCAACCTTTGAAAGCGCTAGCTGCGTCGTGCTACATAAAAAAACGGGAGAGGTTTTGTGCCTTGCCTCCAGTCCCAGTTATGATCCAAATCTTTTTGTCCAGGGTATTTCCTTGGCGGATTGGACAACCCTGCGCGACAATCCCTATGCGGCGCTAACCAACAAAAGTATCCGAGGGCAATACGCGCCCGGCTCCCTTGTGAAAATGATTGTGGCTCTGGCTGCCCTTAAGCACGACAAGATCACGCCGACTACTCCTATTCAGTGCTCGGGATACTGCGAACTAAATGGGCACCGTTATCACTGTTGGCGCACCCACGGGTCTGTGAACGTTGTGTCGGCGCTACGTGAATCGTGCGATGTGTTCTTTTACGAGACCGCAAAAAAAGTCGGCATCGATGCCATTGAAAAGATGGCGCGTCTTTTAGGACTTGGTACTGAAACAGGGATCGAGCTTTATGGTGAAAAGCCAGGCCTTGTACCTGGTAAAGCCTGGAAAAAGAAAACGCAAAATCGCTCATGGACGGTGGGGGACACCATTTTGTCCAGTATTGGGCAAGGCGCAAGCCTGGCAACCCCTCTTCAAATGGCCCTCATGATGGCAAGACTGGTGGGAGACGGGAACGCATACGCGCCGACTCTTTTAAAAGATCACATGGAAGCGCTTCCAGACTTAGGGCTTGAGCCCAAACACTTGGCTGTGATCCGAGAAGCCATGGGACAAGTCGTCAATCACCCGTCTGGGACGTCCTATAATCAGCGCCTTAACATTCCTGGTTTTGAGATGGGGGGAAAAACTGCGACCTCTCAGGTGCGGCGTATTTCCATGAAGGAACGCAAAACACGTGTCTTAAAAAATGAAGAAATTGAATGGCAGAAGCGCGACCACGCGATCTTTGCGGGATACGCGCCGGTATCTGATCCGCGGTTTGTCATTTGCGTTGTTATTGAGCATGGCGGTGGGGGCGGCCGCGTGGCCACACCCGTGGCCAGGGACATTCTGACCTACGCCCAGCAGGAGATCATTCTATGACACCCTACAGTGAACTCTCGGGAAAAAGGTCCATCAACCTTTCTATTTTGCTGGTGGTCTGTTTGGTTGCGTGTATTGGGTTCGTCATGCTGTATTATGCGGCGGACGAGAGCTTTTCTCCGTGGTCTTACAAACAGATCATTCGTTTTTCAGGGGCCCTTGTGCTGCTCTGTCTGATTGCGGTTGTGGATTTACGCTTTTGGTTTTCGATCTCCTACGTTGTGTACGCCCTTTGTCTCGTTCTTTTGGTGGCGGTGGAGATTGCAGGAAAAGTCGGCATGGGGGCGCAGCGTTGGATTGATCTTTATGTGATTGTGGTGCAACCCTCAGAGCTCATGAAAATCGCGCTTCTCATGGCCCTTGCCAGATATTTTCACACCCTTCCCCCCGGTGACATCAAAAAGATCAGATCTCTTTTACCGCCTGCAACCATGGTGATTGTGCCGTCCCTTTTAATGCTGCGTCAACCTGACCTTGGCACCATGCTGATTTTGGTGGGGGCGGGGTTTAGTATCTTTTTTGTGGCCGGCATGCGCACATGGAAAATCCTTTTGCTTGTGGGCGCAGCCCTTGTGGCAAGTCCGCTTTTTTGGATGGGGATGCATGATTACCAGCGAAAGCGTATTTTGACCTTTCTTGATCCTGAACGAGACCCTTTGGGATCCGGCTACCACATTTTACAATCAAAAATTGCCCTTGGTTCTGGCGGCGTGTGGGGCAAGGGGTTAGGGCACGGATCTCAGTCCCATCTGAATTTTCTGCCGGAAAAGCAAACGGACTTTATTTTCTCTATGCTTTGTGAGGAAACGGGCATCGTGGGGGGCGCGGTTCTTATTTTTCTCTACCTCATTCTTCTAACCTATGGGTTTCGGGTGAGCCTTTTAAGTCGTAGCGCTTTTGGACGCTTTTTAAGCGTGGGGCTCACAACCCTTTTATTCCTATCAGCCTTTGTCAATATGGCCATGGTCATGGGCCTTGCGCCCGTTGTGGGGATTCCTTTGCCCCTTGTGTCATATGGGGGCACAGCCATGATGACCTTTATGATGGGGCTTGGCCTTTTAATGGCAACATCCGTTCACCGGCACGCAAGGTTTGGTCGTACGGCTTAAAGAAAGAGGCAAGTGGGCAGCTTTCTAAAAGCCGCCCATGACGTCAGGCCGATTTGCTTTAGGATCCCCTAAGTTCAGCTGGTGACTAACTTCCCCTAAGTTTTTGAACACCAGGCGAAACATGACATTGACGCCCGGCTTCACGTCGCGGTCCCTAAAGAAAGACTTCTCGGCGGTGACCTGGAGGGTAAAGCACTCGTCTTGATAGGTGACACCGCCCCCGTGGGAAAGCGCGTGGGCACCAGACCCGAGTTCCCTTGTGGTGGTGGCCATGAGCATCCAGTCGCGGGTTATTTGAGAGCTAAGCCCTAAAACAATCTGACGACGTTTATCGCTTTGGGCGGTGACGCCTTGGGGGGCGGGCAAATGGACATAGTCCGCACTCAGGCGCAGGATAGGCTTTCCAAGGCTTGCCAGGAATTCTTGGCGCTCTGGGCGTAGGCGAACCCGGTTAAGAAGCATTCTTGTCCCAAGGGCCATCCAGTCATCATAACGCGCCTCAAGGCGTCCCACATAATGGGACCAACGGTACTCAAGGCCCGTGTTCTTTAGGTAGTCACGAGGCTCGTTGAAGGAGACGTTTTGACCGAGGAAACCTTCTAAGGTTACGTCTTGCTTAGGGAACGTGGTTTCTCCGCCAAGACCGTAGGCAAAACGAGAGCCCGTATCCACAAGGTCAAGCCCCGCAAAGCGACTGGGTGCAAAAAGGTTATAGGTATTAAACTCTGTAAAAAGAGAGTCTTCGTTGGGAATTTTATAACCCTGTGTCATGTTCGGGGCCACAAAAAGCCCTGCAAGTGGCTCAAGAAGAGATCTGTGATTTTCCCCAATCTTAACAAAAGGATAACGCCAGTGGGTGAAAAGCTGCGGGAAAAGGCGACCCGCGACACCCGAGCGTTCGCCTAAGGTAGGATCAGGCTTGTAATTGTGAACGTTATAGATATCACCGCGGACCTTTGTGCCAACGGTGTAAACATCACCCCATGTTGAGTAGAAAGGGCGCTGAACCCCGCCTGTCATGGAAAAACGTTGAACGTTTGTGCCAAGGCGTCTGTTCACGCCAAGGGCACCCGCGTCAAAAGACCAGGTCTCTCCCCACTTGCCGACGCGTGAAACGGTGCTGTACTCTACCACAGGCAAAAGAAGAGGGGTTGTTGAGATCCGGTCACCTTCACGAAGTCCTTGGAAGCTGTACCCTTCAACGGAGAAGTAATCGAGACGCTTAAAGTGTTCTGCGTAGGCTTTGGACATTAAATAGCTACTATTTTTAAAGCCAAAGTAAGGAAGGCGCCTAAAGTAGGTTTGATCCGTTGCGCGCTCGAGATTGGCACCCACACGCCAAAAAGGCGTCAAGTCAAATTGAGTTTTGCCGACGATGTGACCTCTGAAAGAAAGATCAAGCGCTTTATCAGGATTGGGAATGACGTTGCCTGTGGCGGGATCTCGCTGTGTGGCAGGGCGTCTATGTCCAAAAATCCCGCTACCGCCGAGGTGCGCATACCCCTTTGCAAAGCGTTGACGGTATGAAAGCTGAAGACCAGGTCTATGGTCAGCATAAAGTGGGGCCACCGTCACGTCTTTGTTGTCACCAATGGGGATGAAGTAGGGAACGCGAAAAAAAGCCCCTGAAGAGCCTGACGCATTCCCAAAGGTTGGCGACAAAAAGCCCGCCCGTCTTTTGACGCTGGGTGCGGGATGGCTGAAATAAGGTAGGTACATCACGGGTATGTCCCAAAAATTCATGATGGCGTCTGTATAGATAATATCTTCCTCAACTTCGTCAATGACGACGCGCCTGGCATTAATATGCCACAAAGGAGGACGCGTTGGATCTTGGCGACACACCTTACAAGGTGTGTAACTGACAGTATCAAAGCTTGCCCGTGTGCCAGATTCGCGCTCACCTCTTGTGGCAGCAAGTTTTGAATCGTCGCTTAAAATCATCCGGATTTCGCGAACAATCCCTTCTTTTAGATCGCCAGAAAGTTGCAAGTATTGGGCAAAGACGATGTCGCCTTCTTTCTTCTTCAGGCGCACATTCCCGGTCGCCGAGACTTGATCAAGTGATTCGTTATAGGTGACGGTGTCGGCCTGGAGGATTTCGCGGTCATGAACAATTTCAACGTTACCACGGGCGACAACCAGGCCGAATTTTTCTTCTCTGGTGACTTGGTCGGCCTTCATGGTCGTGGCTTTGGACAGATCAATGGGAGCGGCTCCCATCACAAGATCCGAAGATGCAAAAAGAGCCGTACTAAGACATAATGCGCGGTAAAAAGACATGTTAACCATCTTCCGAATACAAAAGGACTGAAAGTCCTGCGAGCCCACTCATACACACGGGCCCCCAAGCGGCAAGAATAAGCGGTAATTTTCCGCTTGCGCCCAGTGTGTTACTGATATCACCGGCAAAGTATAGAAGAAATGCAACCACAAGACCAGAGGCTGCCAAGAGAAAAGTCCCTCCTTGACGAAGAGGTCTAAGGGAGCAGGCCGCCGCCAGCATGACCATGACCACAGTCCATAAAACGCGCGCCAAAAGATTGTGACGATGAAGTTTGTATTTTAGGGGGGATAAGCCTGACTTTTCTAAAAGAGAAATAAAGTAGGGTAACTCCCAAAAAGAAACACTTTTTGGATTTACTCCAGACTCTAAAAGCGAATCAAAGGAAAATGAGGTGTGTACCCAAATTTCGTCATGATGGGTTGGGGGCGCAAAGGTTGTTGAAATCCAAACATCAAAAAGGTGAAGTTTTTCCCCGTTAAATTGGGCGTACCTGGCATCAAGACGTGTCACAAATTGATCTTGGTCATTGGTTTTGGTGAGACTTATTTGATGAAGGGTTTTGTTTTGGGCAGATAGGGTGCGTACATGATAAATGGTTTGAAGTCTTCCATCAGTTTCTTTGGTCCAAAGGCCTGTGTCTGAAATGGCAAGACCCCCTTGGCGCGCAGAAAGATAAAGGCTATCCAGGCGCTCAAATTCCAACATCATCTTTGCCCCAAAGGGGTTGAGAAAGAACAGATCAAGGCTTGCCAGGACCAGCGCACACGCCCCAAGGGGCGTAAGCATTTGCCAGATAGAAATACCCGATGCCCTTGCCACTTCCAGCTCGTGGCGGCGATTGAGGGTCCATAGGGTGATCATGGTGCTGAAAAGGGCAATAAATGGGAGGAGTTTTTCAACCAAAGAGGGCATCTTGCAAAAGGTCGTCTTAAGAAGAAAGGAAAGGGTAATGCCCGCACGTCCGGAAGCACGCCTTGCCATTTCAGAAAAGTCGAAAAGAAAAATAATGCAGCACACCGCCAGAGTCACAATGCCAAACCAAATAAGGAACCGTGTGGCAAAATACCGGGAAAGGATCCAAGGGGTTCTCAATGATCTTCTCCATGTTCAAGAGACTTTGGGCGGGCCGCATCGTTTCTTAAAAGGGCGTAGCCTGGGACCATGATGGCCAAAACCACCAGTGTTTCGGCCACGAAAGGCATCCATTCAATTTTTTCCCCGAGGTTTAAAAGTAGAAAAGTTCCGATTTCCAAAAGGGCGCAGGCAAAGATACACACACTGATGCGTTTGGATTTGCCGCGCCTTGAATAATCCCCCAATAAAAAGGTGACCATGGCAATCAAGACAAAAGCAAAGCTGGTGAGCGGCATAAGGAATCGTTGGTGCACCTCGATGCGCAATTTCTTTGCAAAGCGCGGATCGCCTGGATCTCCTTCCAAAAGCTCGGATAAGAAGCGCTCGTACGGTTTGCGTCTCCTGGGAGCAACCGTTTGATTTTCTGACTCAATATCCAGCGCGTACTTGTCGAACGCAACAAGCGAAGGTGAATTTGCCTCAGGGCTTTGTTCATGGCGCACGCCATTGTGAAGGACGATGCGCGCGCCGTGTTCTGTTTCAGATAAAAGGCCTTCTTTAGCGACCAAGGTAAAGGCAGGATTGTGTTTTACGTCATAAATCATGATACCCTGCAGTTTACCAGAGCGCTCTTTGCTGCGCACATAAACGGTCATGCCTTCGAAGGTGATAAATTCACCGGGCTTGATTAAAGCGGCGCTCACATTGCGCCTAACCTGACTTTCCATATCTTTAAATTTTTGAAATGAGGCCGGCAAAAAATAAAAGTTGATACTGAAAAGGACGATTGTGACAAGAAGGGCGCACAGCATGCTTGGCAGCGTGAGGCTTTTATCACTAAGGCCGGCTGCGCGCAGGGCAATGAGCTCACTGTCTGAGTAAAGCCTTGAATACACAAAAAGAACAGCGATCACAAGGGCGAAAGGAAGGATGACGCCCACAAGATCTGGGATCAAAAGAAGCATCATGGACAAAAAAGTCGTAAGGGTCACGCCGTGATTGACAAGAATGTCCACAAGGCGCAAAGACTGGGTCATCCAAACAGCCGCGACCAGCACACACCCCACAAAAAAAGTGGTAATGACAAGGGAGCGAAACACGTATCGAGTCGTTAATAACATTTATAAGGGGTCCATCCTTAAAAACAGCTTGCAATGAAAATACAATTCCATGTATGGCAGTATACATGGACAGTGGCTGGTATAAACCATTTTTAGCGCAATCGTGAGGATTTTTCCGCCTATGATGAAAAAGATAAAGAAAGCCTTGTGTTTGTGTGCTTTAGGCGCGTTGAGTCTTGGTGCCGGGCAGATCCACGCGTCTGTGAACCGTGTGGCTGCCATGGTGAACCACAAAGTGATTTCCACGACAGATCTTAAATCGCGTGTGCGTATGGCCGCCCTTTCGGCTGGCATGCCAGAGACAGCAGACCTTGATGCACAACTGTCCAGTCAGATTTTAAATTTGATGATTGAAGAGCAGCTGCAGCAGCAAATGGCCGATAAAATCCATTTGAAAATAGAAGATGAGCGTGTGGATCAAGCCATACAAGAGATCGAGCAGCGCAACCAGATGCAAAAAGGACAGCTTCTTGGGATGCTGCAGCAAGCAGGCATTCCAGCGCGCATCATGCGCGACCACCTGCGTGCGGGGATCGCGTGGGTTGAGTATATTCGCGCCATGTACGGGGACGCGATTCAAACGACCGCCCTTGACGTGAAGAGAAAGCTTGATGAAATCAAGGCAGCCCGCCTTGAGACCAACGTCCTATTGTCCGAGATCGTCCTGCCGGTGGACGCGTCCTTCGATAAGGGAAAAGCGCGTGTAACCGCTCAAAAACTCGCGACACAGATCCAGTCCGGCGTCCCGTTTCCTGCTCTAGCGACACAATTTTCGTCGGTCCCAAGTGCTGCTAAAGGAGGTGATCGGGGGTGGGTGAGTCTTAGTCGCCTCGATCCGGCGATCCGCCAAACCATCGAGCATTTACCCCTCAAGCAAGTGAGTCAGCCTATTGAAACGTCTGAAGGCATTGCATTATTCGTTGTGCGTGACAGACGCGCACCCGGCGAAAGTCTTGAAAAAGATACCCTGATTACCTTTCAGCAAGTCCTGTTTCCAGCCAGAAAGGGCGCAAGCCAAGAAGAGCTATACCCGCTATTTATGCGCGCCAAATCTTTTACGGAAAATACCAAAAGCTGTGCTCTGATGAAAAAGAGTTTGGGAAGCGATACAAGAGTCCGCTTTCAAGAAGTGCAAAAGGCATCAGTCTCTAATTTGCCCGATGAGCTCTATACGTTCCTGTCCAAGCTTGGTAAAGAAAAGGCTAGCCAGCCTGTGATGACGGACCTTGGCTTTATGGTCTTTATGGTGTGTGATATCGAGCAGATCAATCCAGGTGAACCCACCGAAGACGAAGTCAAGGATATGCTTCGTTCCCAAGAACTTCAGAATATTGCCCAGCGCGAGCTTCGTAATTTGCGCAGCTCTGCTTTCATTGATATTCGCCTGTAGATGACACGAGTAGATCCTGTAGAAGGGCTTGCCTCTCTTGCTGATGTGGTGCGCAGCTTTGGCCTAAGGACACACAAGTCCTTGGGCCAAAATTTTTTGCTGGATCTGAATATCACCCGAAAAATTGCGAGGAGCGCGGGACGTCTTGACGGGTACACGGTCATTGAGATTGGCCCAGGACCGGGAGGACTCACACGGGCTCTTTTGCTCGAAGGGGCCGCACGCGTAGTGGCCATTGAGATGGACCGACGCTGCGTCGAGGCGCTGGCGCCCTTACAAGAGGCAGCCGGCAATCGATTAGAGCTTTTGCAAGGAGACGCCCTGAAAGTCGATTTAGAGCTCTTTATCGCGGGCCCTACAAAGATTGTCGCAAACTTACCCTACAACGTTGCAACGCCTTTGATCATGGGGTGGCTCCCCCTCTTGCCCCTTATCGAGAGCTTTACCTTGATGCTGCAAAAAGAGGTGGGCGCACGTTTTGAGGCAGCGCCCAACACCAAAGCGTACGGCCGTGTCTCGGTCCTTACCCAGTGGCAAGCGCACGTGACGACCTTGTTTGACGTGCCGCCCCATGTCTTTTTGCCGCCCCCAAAGGTGATGTCCAGTGTGGTACATTTTGAGGCGCGCCGGACGCCCCTGTATCCCGCAGACCCGCGCGCCCTTGATCGGCTTTTGAGGCGTGCTTTTTCCCATCGCCGTAAGGTCTTACGTGCTAATTTAAAAGCGCTCTCTTCTCGCATCGAAGATGACTTGGCGGCCTGCGGCGTGACGCCAAACGCCAGAGCCCAAGAGGTAAGTCTTGAGGCTTTTTGCGCCCTTGCAAGACGCCTTGAAGGGGCGCTTTTGCAGGATACGTTGTCGGATGACGCGGCGGATGACGTTTTATAAAAGGGCATCATTTTTCTAAGAGTCTTCTTTGGTATTTTCTTTGTTTAAGAAATCGTTTCTGCTAGTGTGGGGCTAGTTTTTCTTGAACACTTGTAAAGCGCTTTAAGATGTCCCGTCTTTCGTATGTCAACGGTCGGTACGTACCCCATGAAGAGGCTGTGATTCCCCTTGAGGACCGCGGTTTTCAGTTTGGTGACGGCGTCTATATCGTCATGGCGGTTTATGCGGGCAGACTCATTGATCTTGATGCGCACGTCGACCGGTTGGCGGGGTACGGCAAAGACATTCAAGTATCCCTCCCCTTCGATCCCGAAATCGTCAAGGCCACATGCCGTGAAGTCGTCAGGCGTAACCGCGGCACAGAAGGAAGCCTTTATGTGCAGCTGACCCGCGGTGTGGCTCCGCGCCAGCACGCTTTTCCTGACGAAGGTGCGCGTCCCTCCCTTGTCATGGTTTACAAGCATCAAGCCATTCACTTAGACGCCGAAAATCTTCTTTGTGTGAATGTGATCACGACCCCAGATATCCGCTGGAAACGTCCCCATATCAAAGCAACGTCTCTTTTGCCTACGGTGCTCCTGCGCCAGCAAGCCAAAGAGGCAGGCGCCTTTGACACGTGGCTTTTGGATGAAAACGAGAATATTTGTGAGGGGGCCAGCTCTAATGCGTATATCGTGACGGATCAAGGGGTTATTGTCACAAGGCCGCAAGATGGCAGTCTTGTGCCGGGTGTGACGCGCGCACGCCTTCTGATGCTGGCCAAAGAACTGGACATCCCCGTTGAAGAACGCGCCTTTTCAAAAGAAGAAGCAAAAAACGCCCGCGAGGCCTTTTTATCTGGTGCCCTGTCCATGGTGAAAAGTGTGGTGCGCATTGACGGGCGACCGGTGGGAACAGGCGCGCCCGGTCCTGTGACCAGGCGCCTGGCCCAGTGCTATTTTGATTATTGCCGGGGAACGCTTCCCATCACGGCGTCCCATGTGGTGATTCCAGGTCCCAAGAAGATCAAGGCGGCTGTTTCAAAAACAAGGCCTCTAAAGAAAAACATTCAAGAGGGCTCTTGGTCTTTAGCCTCCTAAGGGTCACTTGGGGTTATAAAGCGACCACGGTCTTGTGCCTTGGTCTTTTCTCACACTGCTAAAACGGGGGCCAGAAGGTCCCAGCCACACAAGCGTACTGCCCCACACCGAAAGCTCTTCTTGTGACAGAAAAACTTCGCCTGTCGTTTGATCGCTCAGGGCCACGGGCGTTAACTCCAATATATAGGGTGGTAAAAGCGTGAGAGTATCGCCTGTGCGCGTTGCACCCGGCACGCCTGCATCGGGCAGTTTTTGAGGGGTTTCTAGGGCCGACGCCTGGGCCCAGACTTTTCTTGCAAAGGCACCAGACCGTTTAGAAACTACCCAAAGATCTTTGTCTGTGCGCACACCGATAACCTTGGCGTCTTGAGACAGAAAAAGATCAGGAACAGGCGAAAAAAACGTCCACCACACGAGCGATAAACTTAACGGGGCGAGGCCCACCAACCGAAGACGTCCCTTGGTCAAACAAATCCACAGACAACTTAGGGTGAGAAGGCTCATGACACCGGGGGCAGGTTCGGGAATGGGGACCATGGAGCCCGGCCAGTCAGCGACGGTCTGGGCAATTTCCCGCATCCAGGTAAGGGCGACCTCTAAAACTGAGGATAGCCCAAAATCATAGCCCAAGGGCAGGGTGACAAGAGACCCAATCAAAAGAGGGATCACGACAAAGGTTGTCCAAGGGACCGCCAGCAAGTTTGCGGGAATGGCTTGCAGGGTGAGGTTATGAAAGGTTGCCGCTAAAAAAGGGGTTGTGGCGACTGTCGCGATAAAGGTCGTACTGATGACGCCCATGAAATAAAGAAATCCTTTGACGAGCGCCCCTCCCGTGCGTGACGAGGTCTTTAAAAAGGGAATCTTGAAATGCTCGTACATGGCAACAAGCGCCACAACCGCAGCAAAGGACAATTGAAAGCTAGGGCTTTCCAAAGCTTCTGGAATTAGGATCAAAATCAAAGACGCGGCCAGCGCGACGTTGCGAAGGGTAATGGCCGTGCGGTCAATCATCACGGCGCCTAAAATCAGGGTGCACATAACAAGGGCTCTTGTGGCGGGAAAAGATCCTCCGCAGATAAGCCAATAGAAGAAGACAGCGCAAAGGGCCAGAAACGCTGCCCACTTTTTAATGTGATACCTTAAGGAAAGGGCTGGAATCGCCGCCAAAAGAAAGCGCAAAAAGACAAACATAAAACCCGCAACGACGCTTAAGTGCAGGCCCGAAATCGCAAGCAAATGCGCGGTGCCGGACGCCGCGAACGCAAGACGCACCTCTTCAGGAATGGCTGAACGCTCGCCCGTTACAAGGGCCTTGGCAAGGGCGGACTCGGGCGCTTTGAGGGTTTTGACAAAATGTTGGTTAAGGGTATGGCGCAAGCCTTCGATGTGGGTCTTGACGCGTCGCCACCACGTTTGTTCGCCAGGATGCAAAAGGCGCGCCGGCAGGATCCCGTAGCCAACCGCACTGATGCGATCGAAATACGCTTGGCGTCTAAAGTTAAATGATCTGGGGACGGCGGGCTCGGCGGGGGGCATGAGGATCCCCTTAACGGCAATCCAGTCACCTGGCACGATAAACTCAGGAAGGACAAGACGCCCTCGCATGCTCAGGCGCACTTTGGTCAGCGTATCTTCTGAAAAGGCATGCCTTAATCGGGGATGATAGAGGGTAATGCGCTGATAGGTCGGAAAGGCTTCAAGCTGCTCGACTTGCCCCTCAATCCACTGGGGCGCAAGTTCCTCGGCCAGAAGCGGCGTGTTCAAAAGGCTCGTGCGTACGCAGGGAAGGGTCACCCCCCAAGAAAAGCAGGTCAGGATAAAGAGGATGAAATAAGCAAGGCGCACGCGCCGAAGCGCAAGGGCCGCCGCCGTCAAAAGAAAAGACACCACGAGCAAAGGGATGTAAGAAGGCTCGAAGGTCAGGGAAAAATAGACCTCAATGCCGCAGCCAAGAAAGACCGGAACCCAGTACACAAGGCGGCTGTGCTGGTTGAAAAACGTTTCTAAAAGTCCCTCGAGGCGGGATGCGCTTTGGCGAAAACTGTGGTACACAGGTGGTATCACTTTTTAGGGGCCCTGTTCCCAGTACTTTAGGGGTAAATCATGTCAGTTGTCACTCGCTTTGCACCGTCACCAACGGGTTTTTTGCATATTGGATCGGCGCGTACGGCGCTTTTTAATTTTCTTTACGCAAGGCACCATGGCGGTAAGTTTTTGCTACGTATCGAGGATACAGATCGCCAGCGTTCGACCAAAGAGGCCATTGACGCCATCCTTTACGGCATGAAATGGCTAGAGCTTGACTGGGACGGTGAAGTCATTTTTCAATTTGCCAGAGCAAGCAGACACGCCGACGTCGCCCACCAAATGATGGCTGACGGTAAAGCATATGCCTGCACCTGTACGGCCGAAATGGTGGAAGAGATGCGCACAAAGGCGCGCGCGGCAGGCCTTCCCCCCCGTTATGACGGGCGTTGTAGAAACCGGGAAGGCATCCCCGACACGCCCTATGTCGTGCGTCTCAAAGCGCCTCAGGACGGGCGCACCACGGTGGAAGATTTGGTTCAAGGAGAGGTGACCGTTGAGAATACGCAGCTTGATGATTTGGTTTTGCTGCGCTCAGACGGGACGCCCACGTATATGCTTTCTGTGGTGGTGGATGACCATGATATGGGCGTGACCCAAATCATTCGCGGGGATGACCATTTGACCAACACCTTTAGGCAGGCCCAAATTTACGCAGCTGCCGGGTGGCAAATGCCCCAAACGGGCCATATTCCCTTGATTCACGGCGCTGACGGCGCCAAACTGTCCAAGCGCCACGGCGCGCTTGGCGTGGATGCATACGAGGGCATGGGGCTTTTACCCCACGCGCTGTGTAACTACCTGACGCGGCTCGGGTGGAGTCACGGGGATGATGAAATTTTCTCAAGGGACCAGGCCATTAGCTGGTTTGATCTTGAGCATGTGGGCAGATCACCCGCGCGCTTTGACATGACAAAGCTCGAGAATTTAAACGCCCATTATTTAAGGGAAGCTGATCCCAAGGATTTGTTGCACAAAATCACCCCAGATCTTGAGAAAATGATCAAATCGGCGCTAACGCCAGTGCAGCAGACACGTCTTTTAAAGGGGCTGCCTGGTTTGACCCAGCGCTCGAAAACCCTTGTGGATTTGGCCGAGAACGCCCTTTTTTATGTGCATGCGCTCCCCCTTGCGTTCGAGCCAAAGGCTCAGGCGCTTTTGACGGATGACGCAAAACAGGTCCTTGCGCTTTGCCGGGACGCCCTTATCCATGAAAACATTGAATGGCAAGCAAGCGCCCTTGAAACTATTGTACGAGGACTTGCGGAAAATCATCAAAAAAACCTTGGTATGCTGGCACAGCCTCTGCGCGCTGCGCTGACGGGTCGCGCCGTGTCTCCTGGTCTTTTTGAGGTCATGGAGGTGCTCGGTAAAGACGAGACTTTGGCAAGACTAGAAAGTGTGATAAAACTACAAATGGCATCATGATAAAAAAGAGATAAAAATGGCTCAAGAACAGGGAATACGTGTGACGTTTCAAGATAACGGCGATCGTAAAGAAATAGAACTACCTCTTCTAGAGGGATCTATTGGGCCAAAAGCCCTTGATGTACGCCGCCTTTATACGGATCACGGCTATTTTACCTATGATCCCAGTTTTTCCTCGACAGCGAGCTGCGATTCTCAGATCACGTATATTGATGGGGATGCAGGGGTCCTTTTGCACCGGGGCTATCCCATCGAGCAGCTTGCCTCTAAAAGCACCTTTATGGAGGTTGCCTATCTTCTTTTGAAGGGGGAGCTACCAAACCAAGCAGAGCTTGATGAATTTGTGCAAGGCGTCGTGCATCACACCCTCGTACACGAGCAAATGATCCATTTTTACCGCGGCTTTAGGCGGGACGCTCACCCCATGGCGGTCATGGTGGCGGTGGTGGGGGCGTTGTCCGCGTTCTATCACGACAGCCTTGATATTAATGATCCTAAGCAGCGCGATCTTGCGGTGATCCGGATGCTGGCAAAAATGCCGACCATTGCGGCCATGGCGTACCGGTATTCCGTGGGACTTCCCTTTAACTACCCACAAAACCATCTCAGTTACGCTGGAAACTTTCTTCACATGATGTTTGCCTTGCCGTCAGAGCCCTATAAGGTCAATCCCATCATGGAAAAAGCCATGGACCGGATTTTCATCCTCCACGCCGATCACGAACAAAATGCGTCAACCTCCACGGTACGCCTTGCAAGCTCCAGTGGGGCCAATCCCTTTGCGTGTATAGCGGCGGGCATCGCCTGTCTTTGGGGGCCCGCGCACGGCGGCGCCAACGAAGCGGTCCTCAGCATGCTTAAAGAAATCGGTACCAAGGAGCGAATTCCTGAGTTTATCGCCCGTGCTAAAAACAAAGATGATCCTTTTCGCCTGATGGGCTTTGGTCACCGGGTTTATAAAAACTATGATCCCCGGGCAAGCGTCCTGCGCGAGAGCTGCTATGAGATTTTGGGCGAACTTGGCCATGGTAAAGAACCCCTTCTGGATCTTGCCCTTGAACTTGAAAAAATCGCCCTTCATGATCCGTACTTTATCGAGAAGAAGCTCTTCCCCAACGTCGACTTCTACTCAGGCATCGTTCTCAAGGCCATGGGCATTCCTACCTCCATGTTCACGGTCCTTTTTGCGGTCTCAAGAACCGTGGGGTGGCTATCGCAGTGGCAGGAAATGATCGAGGACCCGCACATGCGCATTGGTCGCCCTCGCCAGCTTTATAAGGGCCACGATAAAAGGGATTACGTGCTTTTGGACAAAAGAAAATAACATATCTCAAGAGGATCGGAATGAGTTTTTCACGTGGTATTGAAAAGGGTACTTGTGATACAAGCAAGCTTGTAACCTAAGGATCAACCCATGAAGCGTGCAACCTCATCCCTTCTTGTGAGATACGGCCTTTTGTCGGCGCCTTGGCAGTATAAAGTGCCAGGCCTTGCGGCCAACGATAACAAGGCGTCGGCTGTTTCTCATTTAAAAAAAGCCCTAGCGTGGCTTGGGCTTTTTATGTTTATGGGTCTCATGGCGTATTACTTTTAAGAGCTTTGAGACTTTCCTGCCTCAAAAGTCCAAAACTTCGCAGACGCATGCTTTGAAAGTGTGCCAACAACCGCGCTAATTTCTGTCAGAGCGCCGGTAAAATTACCAGGATTGTCTTTATATTCTTCGAGGAGGCTTTCAATACCTTGCTTGATGAAATGCTCATGGGTGCTGTGTTCACCTGACACAAAATAGGTTTTGAAAAGGGGTACTACGGCAAAGCAACAGCGGTAAATGCTTGCATTGGGATGACTGGCCCAATCAGCAATGTAAGGGTAATTTGCCCGGTGAGGACAAGTTTTCCAGTGCTTTGCGTAAATGCGTAGCAATTCTTTCATGCCAGCAGTTCTCGTGCTGATACAAAAGGGTGCGGCAAGATCAGGACGCTCGAAGGTTTCCCCAATCATAATGGCAGCCTCAATGGGAATCGCGGTCCAATTGTAATCGCTTACTATGAAAAAACCCCTATTATGGATGAGTTCTGTTTTGGAGAGATAGCCAGTGAGTAGCTCCTCCTTGGGGGCACCTTCCTGGATCAGCCTTTTGTAGTGATTGTTTAAGTCATTAAAGGCACGAAATCTTGCCTGATTAAAGGCCGTGGGGTTGGGGAAAGCAGCAGGATTTGTGAGTGTGCGCAGATCTTCCTCTCCAGGCAGATAGAGAGAGGCAGGGCAAGAAGGAATGATTGCCAAAAAGGCAAAAAATAGATAGATTTTTTTCATGGAGGTCTTCCTTTGCTAGGGGTTATACCAAAGAATTACTTTTGACGCTGGCACGCCTTAAACGGTCATTGAGGGCGACGCCTACGCCTAGCGTGGGAATGGGCATGACAGCAATAGTTTGTGCGCCGCACGCGTCAAGTTCCTGCAGCATGGCAAATAAGTTGCTGGCGGCCTCTTCTAAGTTGCCAGTTACGCTTAAGTTTCGCATATAAGGGGCTGATAACGTCGTCGGACCAAAGGCCAGCAGCGCCTCATGAGGTTTAATGTCATGGGCATTGAGGCGCACCTGAGCGCGGCGAGGCGCGTAGTGACGCAGCATTTGCCCAGGGCTTTTAATAGGATCTGAGGCTGACGGCGTGCTGGGCGCATAACCAAGAAAGCTCGTGAGTGTTTCAAAGCTAAGCCCTCCGGGTCTCAGGATCACCACTCGTTTTTCCGTATCAAAGCCCATAACCGTTGATTCAAGGCCACTTTGACAAGGACCTCCATCTAAGATTTGCGCAAGAAGAGGGTTGTCTGCAAAATACTGACGCACGTGCGCTGCTGTTGTGGGGCTCAGGGCTTCTGAAGGGTTGGCGCTGGGTGCGGCGATGGGAAGGCCAACCCGTTCTAAAAGATCTTGTGTGAGGGGATGGGCTGGGACCCGCACGCCGATGGTGTCAAGTCCCGCACTAATGGCTGCCACCAAAGGACTTGTCTTTTTCTTAGGTAGCACCAGGGTTAAGGGGCCAGGCCAAAAAGCATCGGCAAGGGCCTCTGCCGTAGCATTCGCCTCCACATGTTCAAACGCGGCCTGTTTTGAGTAAAAATGCGTGATAAGAGGATTAAAAGAAGGCCTGCCTTTTAATCGGAAAATAGTCGCAACGGCTTGCTCGTTGGTTGCGTCAGCGCCAAGACCGTAAACCGTTTCCGTGGGAATGGCCACAAGCTCACCTTGCTTAAGGTGCAACACCGCTTGGTCAACGGCTTGACTCGTGGCAAAAGAGGAAGACATCTTAAAGGTTCTCTTGTTTTGAAGCTGGCGTGTGATTACAATCACTGTACTTTTAATCAAAAACTCATCCCTTGTGAAGCACAATGATGCGCTCACGTCCTTCTTGGGTCTAAAATATGAAAGATGTGATAAAATGAATCAGTACTTTTCCTCAAAAAACATGAAAGTGTGCATGTGGAGTTTGGGAGTACTCTTTCTTTACGCCCAGGTAGGAGCTCAAATTATGCCAGAGGACAAAATGCACCCAAAAAAGGAACAAGCCACCATCGTGGTTGATGCGCAAGTGGATGCCAATCTGATCCCTCTGCAATTTAGAACATCAAAAGATACGTTCAAGCCTTGCCTTATTAAAAAACTCGTTAAAGCAGGAAAGGTCCTTCCTTCCAGAAAAGGGTTTGAGGACTTAAACATTTCTGCCAGCGCTCAGTTCAGCCAAACATCTTTTGAGAGCATGGTGAAAATTTTAAATCCGAACCTATATGTTGTTGATTTGCGACTTGAAAGTCACGGGTTTGCAGGGGGGCACGCAGTTTCTTTGTTTGCTCCTGAAAACGCCGTCAATAAGGGGTTATCGCCAAGAGACATAGAGGCTCACGAAAAAGCGTTCTTAAGTAAACTCATGGCGAATCCGCCTAAGCACATCTATCAAATTGTTGAAAAAGGAGGCGGGGGTATCAGTCGAATGACCCCTATCGAAGGGCCCTATACACCGGTGTTTTCAGAAGCAGATCTCACAAATGATCATGGTATTCGTTATATCCGTTTTACCACGCTGGATCATGCAAGGCCCGACAACACCGTGGTCGAAGCGTTTGTCAGTTTTGTGAGATCTCTTGAGGCGGGGACATGGCTTCACTTTCATTGCCGGGCGGGACGGGGGCGCACAACCCAATTTTCGGTGATGTATGACATGTTGCGAAACGCCAAAAATGTCTCGTTTGAAGACATTCTTCATCGTCATTATTTGATTGGCGGCTCACCTCTTTTTGAATTGGATACAGATCCGGGTGAGCGGTGGAAAATGCAAATGTCTAAGGATCGTCTGAGTTTTCTAAAGTCATTCTATGATTACGCCAAAGATCCCAACGGCTTTGACAGCGGCGCGCCTTGGCGCGAGTGGCTTAAGGCTGCGCCCCAAGTTCCATGACCCTTGAAGAAGTTCTTGACGCGTTGAAGGAGCGTGAGCCCATTTTTCACCGTGAAAAATGGGGCAGGACCCGCGCAGATTTTGAACGTCAAATGGACGAAGATTTTTGGGAGGTGGTTGCGTCAGGCACGGCGTACACCAGGGAGGAAATTCTAGGTTTTTTGGAAGAGCGGTACGCGGGTCCCTATGAAGAAAACTGGCACACAAAAGACTTTAAAGTTCAAAATCTGGCTAAGGGCCTTTATTTGCTAACCTACGTCTTGATCCAAAATAACACGCGGATCACAAGGCGAAGCACCCTTTGGCGTCTGGACGATGAGGGCAACTGGCGTATCGTTTACCACCAAGGCACCGTCGTTCAAGAACCCTTACAGAGAACTTAAAGACTTTGCTCGGACAGTGCACGTTCGTCATGGGACACAGACGCCGCTTCTTGTGCTGCAGACAGGAGCGCTGCCATATCATCCAAAGAAAGCCCATGGGTTGGCTTAAGCTCGACGCGCTTCATGACCCCTTGGTCTGTGTCTTTGGCATGGATTGTCAAAAGACCGTCGGCGTCCATGGTGAAGGTGACCTCAAGGCGCACCTCACCGGCTGTGCGCGGCGCAAATCCTGACAGCTCAAACTTTGTCAAAGACCGGCATCCCGACACATGGGGGCTTTCCCCTTGAAGGACGTGGATGAGGATGGCTGTTTGACCATCTTGAAAGGTTGTAAAACGCTGGGTCCTTGAGATGGGCAAAGGACTGTTGCGAGGAATAATGATTTCGACGGCATTTCCCATGGTTTCAAGGCCGAGGGAAAGGGCAAGCACGTCCATCAAAAGGGGGCTTCCTTGAACGCCTGAAAGCCCTTCACCTTGAAGGGCCGCGCCCCACGCGACCACATGATCTGGATCGATATCGTGCAGGGCTGGGCTGCCCAAAAAGGCCTCAAGTTTGCGCCGCACAAGGGGCGTGCGGGTCGTGCCGCCCACAAGGACCACCCCCTCAAGGGCGGCGGGCTCAAGATCGGCGTCACGTAGAACCTGGTCCACAAGGGCAAGGGTGCGATCAACAAAGGGCATGGCCACATTTTCAAAAGTCAGGCGCGACAGCGTATGGGTCGAGGTACGTCCCTCTAAGGTCAACGTGCCTTGAATGCTGGCATCCTGGGATAGAGCTTCACGCAGTTGGCGCACCTGATAGAGAAGGCTGTTGGTTTGGGCTTCTTCTAAGGACTCGGCACCCACTTGTTGAACGCGTTCCTTGAGGAGGTGCGCAAGGATGGCCGCGTCCAGGGTGTCGCCTCCAAGATTCGTGTCGCCGGCCGTGGCAACCACTTGAAAAACTTCCTTTTCAAGGCGCAAAAGAGACACATCAAAGGTACCGCCCCCTAGGTCATAGACAAGGTAAAGCCCCTCAACCCGCTTATCAAGGCCGTAGGCAAGGGCGGCGGCCGTGGGCTCGCTGATAAGACGTACAATCTCAAGGCCCGCAAAGTGGCCGGCTTGCCTCGTGGCAGCTCTGGCACTTTCGCTGAAATAGGCGGGGACGGTCACGATGGCTTTTTTAATGGGGCGTCCTAAAACAAGTTGCGCTCGTTCCTTTAGGGTGCGCAGAATATGGGTGGAGGCAAGGAGCGCTTGCTGGCTTTCGTGGGGATGATGGGGATCGCCCATGAATTTCTTAAAAGACGATAGCACTTCGCTAGGGGCTTCTTTTTGGCGGGCAAGGGCGCCGTATCCTACGATGGGTGACACCGCTTCAACCCTGTGAACGGCTGAGGGCAGGAACACGTCTCCCATATCTTCGCACAGAGTCTCGACTTTTTGATTCTGGGAAAAGGCGACAAGGCTGTGGGTTGTGCCAAGATCAATGCCAATGATGGGCTCGTTCGTTGTCAGGATCTCTTGGTCACTTTGTCCTGGTTCAAGCAGCTGTAGCAGCATGAAACCGCTTCCTTTCTTGCTGTTTCAAACAAATGTCTTTCAATCGTAGCAGCACTTTATACTGACCAAGGTCCTGTGCCAAGGCGTCGTTTTTAAAATGGACAAAAGCATCCTCGAGACGCACAAGAGTGCTTTCTAGCTGAGAGGCTAGAGTCTTTTGATGAAGCAAAAGCTCTTCGAGATTTGCGTCATCAAGGGTTTCTTGCCATATAAAGCTCTCTTGTAAAAAGCCTGGGTCCAGGGGGGGAAGATCTTCAGGATCAAGGCCGTGCATCTTGGCCAGGATATCGGCGCGCGTTGATGGATTCTTCAACGCCACATAAGCATCTGTGATGTTACAAGAAAGAATCAGGGCTTTTTCCTGAATGCTGGGGGCATCGGTCACAAAAAGGTCAGGGTGCGTGAGGCGAAGTTTGTCTTTGTGGGCCCGCTCGAGCATGTCGTTTTTTAGTAAAAAAGAGGGCTCTAGCCCCAACAGCTCAAAGGGGTTTACCCTAGACATGGAAAGATTCTCCACAGCCACACCTGCCTTTCTCGTTGGGATTTCGAAAGAGAAATCCCGATTGCAGCTCTTCTTCAACATAATCCATTTGGGTGCCAACGACAAACAGAACCGCTTTGGGGTCAATATAGATGGTGACCCCTTGGTTTTCGACCATTTCATCGCCGGGAATGGGGGTGTCCACAAATTCCAGGGTGTAACTAAGGCCACTGCAACCCTTTGTGCGCACGCCTATGCGAATGCCGGCTGACGGTTTGCCCCTCGATTCAAGAAGGACCTGCACGCGCGCCGCGGCAGCGTCCGTCAAAGTAAAAAGGGCTTTGGAAGAAAGAGCCATTTTATACCCCTTGGGACCCTTCTTGCTTGTCTTTGTAGTCCTTAATGGCCGCGCGAATGGCGTCTTCTGCCAAGACCGAGCAGTGAAGCTTCACAGGAGGAAGCGCCAGGCTTGAGGCGATGTCCACATTCTTGATGGTCAGGGCCTCGTCCAAAGTTTTTCCTTTAATCAGTTCTGTGGCAAGGGAGCTTGAGGCAATGGCAGAGCCGCACCCAAAGGTCTTGAACTTCACGTCTTCGATGACACCTTCGTCGCTGACTTTAATTTGAAGCTTCATGACGTCGCCGCACGCGGGTGCCCCCACAAGACCGGTGCCCACTTGAGTATCGGTCTTGTCCATGGATCCCACATTGCGGGGATTTTCATAGTGATCCACAACTTTTTTACTGTAATCCATTGTCTATCCCTTTCTAATCTGCTTGTTAGTGGGCGTCCCACCGAATAGAATTTAAATCAATGCCTTCTTGAACCATTTCCCAAAGAGGGCTCATTTCACGAAGTTTATTCACGGTTTGGGCGATGCGTTTGGCGGCGTAATCAACCTCTTTTTCAGTGGTATAACGTCCAAATCCGATACGAAGCGAGGTATGAATCAATCCCTCGTCCACCCCAAGGGCCCGCAAAACGTAAGAGGGCTCGAGAGAATCAGACGTGCATGCTGATCCCGAGGAAAGCGCGAGATCCTTAAGGCCCATCATCAGGCCTTCGCCTTCCACGTAAGCAAAGCTGAGGTTTAGGTTGCCAGGTACCCGGGCCTCAAAATCGCCGTTCAAAACCATATCGGCCACGTGCTTTTTGAGATACGTGTAAAAACGGTCCCGAAGGCCCACGAGGCGCGCTGTTTCCTCTTCGCGTTCAGCCACAGCAATCTCGCACGCCTTCCCAAAGCCTGCGCACAAGAAAGGCGCCAGAGTGCCAGAGCGCATGCCGCGCTCTTGACCGCCGCCATCCATCAAGGGAAGAAGACGCACGCGAGGCTTGCGCCTGACATACAAGGCACCAACGCCTTTGGGCCCGTAAATCTTGTGGGAGGAAAGGCTCATGAGATCAATGTTCATGGCCTCTACGTCCAAGGAGATTTTGCCAAGGGCTTGGGCTGCGTCTGTATGAAAGAAAACACCCTTTTGACGACACAGCGCCCCGATTTCCTTAAGGGGCTGAATCACGCCAATTTCATTGTTCACCGCCATGACGCTGACCAAGCCCGTTTGGGGCGTAAAGGCTTCTTCTAAGGTTTTAAGATTCACAAGACCGTTTTGTTCAACGGGCAGATATGTTACTTGAAAGCCTTCCCGCTCAAGACGGCGGCAGCTGTTCAAAATACACTTATGCTCGGTCATGGTGGTGATGATATGGGTTTTGCCCACATCCTTGTAAAATCCAAGGACGCCTTTAAGGGCCATATTGTTGGCCTCGGTGGCGCCGCTCGTGAAAATCACTTCCTTCGCGTTGGCGCCAATGGCCGCAGCCACTTGATGACGGGCGATTTCCACGGCCTCAAGCCCCTTCCAGCCGTACACATGGGTGGAGGAGTGAGGGTTGCCAAACTCGCCTTGCAAATAGGGCATCATGGTGTCGATCACCCGAGGATCGCACGGCGTTGTGGCTTGGTAGTCGAGATAAATAATCTCGGGGTGTGCAGTCTTAAGGGGGCTAGTCGTCTGTGTCATAGAAAGTCCTTTCCGTGTGAGGCGTGTGAACGGGCGCGATCAAAAAGGCGCTGCCACGCATGATAAAAGGCATCAAGGGCCTGAAGGTCAGGGGTGGGGCCAAGGCTGAGGCGCAAGGATTCTTTGGCGCCGTTTGTGTGTCCCATGGCCATAAGAACACTGGAGGCAGTGACTTTGCCGGACGAGCAGGCAGCCCCCGCACTCACACCAAACCCTTCCACATCAAAGGCCATGACCTGGTCTTCGGCGCGTACGCCTGGCATGCGTACACACAAGGTGTTGGGAAGGCGCGGCGTGTCTTTACCATAACTTTCAGCGCCAAGGTTTATTAACCGTGCCTCTAGAGCGTCACGTGCGCGTTCGGCGCCTGTCCAGTCATCTTGAAGGCACGCTTCAAGGGCGGCGGTAAAGGCCCAAATGCCTGGGGTGTTCTGGGTGCCAGAGCGCCATGAAAACTCTTGGCCGCCCCCCCATAAAAGAGGTTCAAGTCGCAGGCTGCGCGCTGTCAACAGGGCGCCAACACCGGGCGGGCCGCCTACCTTGGGGGACGATACCGTCATCAGATCAACCCCGAGGTCGTCAAAAGAGACCGGCGTGCGTCCAACGGCCTGACTTGCGTCACAGTGGACGAGGGCGCCGTGAGATTTGGCGATTTGGGTGAGGGCGTCAAAGGGCTGCAACACGCCCGTTTCGTGATTGGCAAGGGATACACTGACAAGACAAGGATGGTCCTGAGGAGCTTGGGTTAAAAGAGATCCCAGGGCGCCCAAGTCTAAAAGGCCGTTGCCGTCAACAGGGATCGGCGCCGTGCCCGGCACCATCAAGGTGGACGCGTGGGAGGTTGCGCCTACAAAAATAGCACCGCAAGAAGGGCCGCGAAGGGCAAGGTTGTTGGCCTCCGTGCCGCCACTTGTGAAAATCACATGGGCACTTTTGGTGCCGAGGGCCGTTTTGATGCGCGCGCGCGCTTTGTCTAGGCGGGCGCGTTGTTCCCGTCCCCAGCTGTGGATCGACGAAGGGTTACCTGTGAAAGAAAGTGCCTCAAGAAGGGCGTCTTTGGCCGCGATCCGCAAAGGGGCGCTTGCGTTATAATCAAGGTACGTCGCAAGGTTCGTGGTCATGGTCTGGGCCCCTTGGATACGGGCAGGGCCACGTTGCCACGAAGGGCGTCTTCGAGGGTAATGGCACTTAGGTAAGAACGCACATGGCGGTCAAGGCCTTCCCATAAATCATGGGTGAGGCAGCGCACAGACGGCGTATGGCACCCCTTGCGAGAAGAGCACGCCGTAAAGGTCATCTCTTCGTCAACGGCAAGGACGATGTCTTCAAGGCGAATAGACGCACGACTTTGAGCCAGGCGATAACCGCCATGGGCGCCCCTCACACTTTCCACAAGGCCTGCCTTGCGTAGCTTCACAAAAAGCTGCTCAAGGTATGAAAGGGGCAGGGATTGCCTTGTGGCGATGTCCATCAAGCTGACCGCGATCCCTTCCTGCTGGGCGCACAGGTCCAGCATGGCAGTGACGGCATATCGACCTTTGACACCGAGTTTCATGGAGGTGCGCCCCTTGGAAAGAAGTTATCATACGACTGAAAGTGTAACTATTCCGACCAATTAAGTCAAGTTTAACGATTCCTTAAAGGATGGGAGCGCCGCCGTTCTTGTGTTTTCTTGAAAAGCGGCCTAGTCTTTGGGATGATCTCTTATGCCGTAAAGGAGTGTTACGATGAAAAAAGTTAGTCTACTCATGATGTTGCTGCTTGCAGGATGTGCCAGTGACGCACCGCCCGAAGCGGTTGAGCCCTTTAAAGGAAACGCGCTTCCCCTGACGGTTGCCCACGTGGAAGTGGTGAATCCTTTTGTGGGGTATGATGACCAGCAAACGGATCTTGTGAACACCCTTGCCAAGTCCGTCGACACCTGGGCCAAGAACGTCTTTGTTGCCAAGGGCCAAAAGGGCAATCTTTATGTGACCATCGATGATGTGTCGTTTAAAACACAGTCCCTTGAAAAGGCGACTCAAGGGGTTAAAGGCTTTTTTACCAAGGATCAAGAATCCAAAATGCGCGCGTCTGTGACCTTGCGGGTTGAGTTTAGGGAAGAAGGCGGCGAGATTGTGCGCACGGGTGTGGTGAACGCCGCGCGCGAGCTTTCCCTGCCAGAGGGCCTCACCTTAAACGAAAGGCAAACGAAGGTGGAGACCTTTATCAAGGGCCTTGTGGCGGATCTTGATGAACGCACCCGCAGTGCTTTGACTGAGAATTTAGGGGATATCGTGGTGAAGGGGCTGTAACGCCTTGACGATTCTTGTCCCGCATTGGCGCGCGCGCGCAAGCGTAACGCGCGTCCTTGCGGCTTTTCCTGATCCCGCCCAAGTGCGCTTTGTGGGTGGATGCGTGCGCGACGCGCTTCTTGGTATGGAAACAAATGATTTTGATCTGGCAACGACTTATCTGCCAGAAGATGTCATCTCCTTCATGGAGAAGGCGGGCTTAAAACCGGTGGCCACGGGCCTGTCCCACGGGACCATCAGTGTCTTTTTACCCCCCGACCGCTTTGAAATGACGACCCTTCGTGCTGACGTTACGACCGACGGTCGGCACGCGACCGTTGCCTTCACCAAGGACTGGCAAGTGGACGCAGCGAGGCGCGATTTCACCATGAACGCCCTTTTTCTCGACCACACGGGCGTCCTTTATGATTACTTTCAGGGACGCGCGGACTTGGCGCAAGGGACCGTGCGCTTTATTGGCGATCCTATCACGCGCCTCACCGAAGACGCCCTGCGCATCTTGCGCTATTTCCGCTTTGTGCTGCGCTTTCAAAAGGGGGACCTCGAAGCAAAGGCAAAAGACGCATGCACGCACGCGCAGCGTCTGTTAAAAAATCTCTCCAAAGAGCGGATTACCCAGGAATTTCTCCAGATTTTAAACTTTCATGATGAAGAGAAGCTGCACAAAGTCTTAGCAGAAATGGCAGCGATGGGGCTTTTTCAAACCCTTTTTTCCCACGATCCGCCCCTTTCCTTATGGCAAAAGGTGGGGCGTCAAGAAACGGACACAGACACCCCGCTCGCGCGCCGCCTTGCGACCTTTTTTTGGGGAAATAGAAAGGCGCTAGATTTTTTGACCCTTCCAAGGTCCCTGACAAAACAGATAGACATTTTGGATAAATACCTAAGCACCGAAAAAGATGTGCGGGTCATTGTTTATGAAGCGGGCGTGCAGACGGCCCGGGATTGGCTTTTGATCAAAAGTGCCCTTGAAAAAGAAGATGACAAGGATCTCAGTAATCAAGAAGCAATCTTTCTTAGGTTGTCAGGGCAAGAGATTCCGTCATTTCCGTTAACGGGCAAGGATCTGCTTGCCCTCGGCCTTGAAGGAAAAACCGTTGGCGCATACCTTAAGACGTGTCGTCGGTGGTGGATCGAAGGGAATTTTAAAGCGTCTCAGACGGAGTGTTTGCAGCACGTTAAAGACGCCATGGGTCGGTCGTTTTTGTAGCATGGGTGCTTGGGTTTCTTATGGACGCGAGGGGTAGGGTCCATCACGCTTTGTGGGTATAAAGGGTAGTGGGCGCGTCCAGTTTGACGTAAGTGTGAGCCTTGAGCCACTGGGTTGTGAGCTCTGCTGGCATGGGACGCGCGAAATAATACCCTTGGCCGATTTCGCATCCCATGGCTTTAAGAAGTTTTAACTCTTCTGGGTTTTCAATGCCCTCAGCCACAGATTGAAGGTTGAGTTCTTTGGCAAGCAGAAGGGCGCTTCTCACGATCGCCTCGGCGGCTGAGTTTTCAGCCATGGCGCGCACAAAGATCTGATCGATTTTCAGGGAATCAAAGGGTAGTTCAAAAAGATAATTCATGGAAGACTGCCCCGTGCCAAAATCATCCACTGCAATGCGGTATCCTTTTTCCCGAAGAGCCAGAAGGACGTCTCGGACGGCTTTTATGTTGGTGGCAACGGCCGTTTCTGTGACTTCAATTTCGACATATTTGGGGTTCAAGGAGTATTCGCCCACCAGGGTATAAATTTCCTCGATAAGGGAGGGGTCTTGAAAATTCGCCATGGAGAAGTTCAGGCTCATGCTGACATGAATGTCCAGGGCGTGCCACTCGGCAAGTTGCGCCAAAGCATGACGCAACAGCCATTTGGTAAAAGGATTAATGAGAAGCGTTGTTTCAATGACGGGCACGAATTCCGAAGGCGGAATCATGCCGTATTCAAGGTGTGGCCACCGCACAAGGGCTTCAACACTCAGGATTTTTCCAGTATTCAGGCAGACTTGTGGTTGGTAGTAAAGGCGCAGTTCGGACTGATCAAGGGCCTGCTTCAGGGCATGTGTAATGAAAATACTTCGTTGAAGTTTTTTATCATCTTCTTCTTTAAAAGCGGCATGATCACGTTTGAGTTCAAGGGCCCGGTTTGTTGCGATTTTAGCCTTACGAATGGTCGTGGACAATGGTTCACTTGTGCTTTCAGCCTGGGCAAGGCCATAATGAAACTCTGCAAACAAGGGGACATTTTCAACGGTAAAAGAATCGCCCAAAAAGGTACGACAAATTTCAATAAGGCGGTGGGCGCTATCAAGACTTTCGCACAACAAGACGAACCCTCCTGTTTCAAGGTGGCCGATGGTCGCCGCGTCTGCAGTGATAGAACGTAGGCGTTCAGAGATCTGCTTAAGGAATTTTTGCGTCGCATCGGGTCCCATGGCGCTGTCGATTTGCAGAAGTTGTTTTACTTCCACAAGAACAACGACATAAGGAGTGCGATGATGACGCTTTTTTGCAACCTGTTCCTTTAGACCCCGAATATTCCAAACCTGAGTAACAGGATCCAGAAGCAAATTCCTTTTTTGTGTTTCAAGAAAGCTCTTCAAAATAGAAGAGCCAACTCCCGAGAGTGTGCCGATGGCCGTAAAGAAAAAACCACGGGTCACCCAGGATGCAAGGGGCTGTGTGGTCATGGAGGCGACGTCCAGAGGCATAAGAGGGCCCGCAATAAGGGCTGAAGCTAGTCCTGCCGCAAAGCCCCCCCTGGGGCCAAAACACATACCTGCCAAAACAATAGGAAAGTAAAAAAGATGGACGTACGCACACTGCGTACCACCCAAAGCGTAGACAAGCCATCCACTGAGCCCGACAAGAAGAGCAAACCCACCCACAAGCCCCCACGCCAGGGGAGGCGTCGGGTAAAAACAAGCACTTAAGAAATGGTTTATCTTATTTATCATTTTGCTTATTTCAAGGAGTTATTGTGAATTCTATCATTCTCGTAAAAAAAACGAAAGAGAGAAGTCATGAAAGTCTTGGCAGACAGGCCAACTTGTGATGCAATAGAAAATGACAAAAAAAAGTGAGGCGATCATGATGGGGGAAATCTTAACGATCGGGCGATTTGATCCTCGGGCAAGAACGGGTGTGCAACGTGATCTAAGAACTGTGACACGCCTTGGTGGTCGGGCGCGTACCATTGCAACCTATAGTATCTGTCCTGATGATCCGTCCCAGGTATTGTCGATCCCTGTTTCCATCGTCGAGGCCCAAATGAAGGGTATCATGGACGAGAATGTTAGATGCATCAAAATCGGAAGTCTGATCGGGCCTGAAATGATGGAAATGATCGCTGATTTCATTGAAAAAGGCGAAGGAAAAGGGATACCGTTGATTCTTGAACCCGTGATGACGTCCAGTCGCGGGGCACGTCAAGTGCTAGATCACACGGCCGTGCAAGCCTTTGAGCGTCGACTTTTCTTCCATGCTGACTTGCTGTGCCCCAACTTGACAGAGGCTTATCGTTTAACGGGCGTGCGTGTGGTCGATCTAGAAACCATGCGGTACGTTGCGGAAATGCTCATGACCCTAGGCAACAAGGCGGTCTTGTTGACGGGAGGCTCTCTTTCGGGAAGTGAAGTCTATGACGTCTTTATGGAGTCCGATTCCCAGGAAGTTTTTTCTTCCCCACGGCTTGGAAGATCCGAAGCTGGATCGGGTGACGCCTTGACATCAGCCATCGCTTTTGGGATAGCTTGCGGTAAAACGTTACGTGAAGCGGTGGTGGATGCACGCGCCTATGTCCAAGATGTTATCAAAGCCTACATCGCGCGTTCTGCCCAAAGTGATGACGACGCATGGGGCGGCGTTACCTCGCCTCGAGTTGCCACCTCTTCTAGCTCATCTGCGTCACCGACCAATTAAGCTTGTGGAGGAGCGCCCCAAGGGGCACCTCTTTTGGGCCCCGCTGACTTTAAATAACCAAGATCCTTTTGCGGGCGTTCTTGTTTTTGATGAAGCAGCAACTATCTTTGGGCTCGCTTTTGGGCGCGACGCCCCCTCGTTGTTGGCAGAACTCACAGGGTCTTGGGACCAGAAGCCTTTTGTGCAAAAAGCCTATGAAACAGGCACAGATGTAAATGCCCCCTTAAAGGTCGGTATGTGGATCGGCACGCCCTTTCAACGTCAAGTGTGGCAAACCCTTGCAGGAAAAGAGCTTTCGACGGTGTCCGTCTTATCGTATCAAAAGCTCGCCGCCCTTGTGGGAAGGCCTTTGGCCGTGAGGGCGGTTGCCAGCGCCGTGGGAAAAAATCCCGTATCGTTCCTCTTGCCCTGTCACCGGATCAAACGCCACAGCGGCGCCCTTGGCGGATACCGCTGGGGTCTTCAAATCAAAGAAACCTTGTTGTTATGGGAGGCACAAAACACCGTGTTAAGAAAATCAGATGAATAACGTTAAACCTACCCTCAAACCCATGAGCCCCTTTTTTAGTTCTGGGCCCTGCGCAAAACCCCAGGGATGGTCTTTGGCGCGTCTTGAGGGCGCCCTTTTGGGGCGTTCGCACCGAAGCAAAGAGGCACTGGCACGTCTTCAAGAAACCCTGTGCCTCACCAAAGAGGTTCTCGCGATTCCAGAGGAGTATAGAGTCCTTTTTGTCGCGGGCTCTGCAACGGGCGCCGTCGAATGCGCCCTTTGGGCATTTCTCGGGATCAGGCCTGTGACGGCGCTTGCGTGGGATATTTTTGGTGCCCGGTGGCAGTGGGTGATAAAGAATGCCCTAAAGATTAAAGATCAAGTTATGGTGGGTGGCCCTACAGCCCCCTTTCCTGATTTGTCTACGGTGAATTTTGATCATGACGTGCTTTTTACCTGGAATGGGTCGACGGCTGGCATGTGTGTCCCAGGCGGGGACTGGATACCGGAAAGTCGCACGGGGCTCACCCTATGTGATGCAACGTCGGCCGTCTTTGCCATGCCCCTTGACTGGGAAAAGCTCGACGTTACAGCCTTTCCTTGGCAAAAGGGTTTGGGCGCTGAAGCCAATCAAGGCGTTTTAGTCCTAAGTCCCCGGGCAGTCACGCATTTGAACACTCATCCAGCCCAGTGGCCTGTGCCGTATATGTTCTCCCTGCGCGGGGAAAACGGGCTTTTTAATGAAGAGCTTTGTGCCGGCGTGACCCTGAATACGCCGTCACTTCTTTGCCTTGAGGATTACCGGCAAGGCCTTTTATGGGCCAAAGAACTTGGCGGCCTTGACGCCCTTGTGGGACGTACAACCGCAAATAACAAAATCTTGGAGGCTTGGATTGGGACTCAAGACTGGATTGCCTTTGCCCACAAGGAGCCAGAGATTCGCTCGACCACTACGGTGTGTTTGGTGCTCACGGATCCTCGCCACGAAAACAAGTGGGAACCTCTTAAGGAAATGGCCAGTCTTCTTGCCCATGAAGAAGTAGGGTTTGATCTTTTGGGGCACGGGGCCGGCACGCCGTGCCTTCGTTTGTGGTGTGGGCCCACCATCGACCCCGAAGACATAAGCCGGCTTTGTACATGGCTGTTATGGGCCTATCAACAACTTGAAACGCGGTAAAAGATGACTCAGATGACTTCTTCCTTTGTGATTGCGGTGGACGGACCTGCGGGCTCTGGCAAGGGAACCCTTGCAAGGTCGTTGGCGTCTTATTATGACTTTGCCTATCTTGATACGGGGCTTTTGTACCGGGCCCTTGCGTGGCGGATGTTAGAGGGCGCCCTTGATTTAAAAGACGAAACCCTTGCCGTCGAGACCGCGCGCACTCTGAAGGCAGAGGATGTGAGCGAACATCCGCGCCTTCGCACCGAAGACGTCTCGCGGGCAGCGTCCCTTGTGTCAGCTTATCCCGGGGTCAGGCGTGCTCTTCTTCAATACCAACGGGATTTTGCCGCGCGTCCGCCCCAAGGAAAAAAGGGGGCGGTCCTTGATGGTCGTGACATTGGGAGTTTGGTGTGTCCGGACGCAGCCGTCAAATTATTCCTAGAGGCCAATGTCGAGATTCGTGCGCGCCGGCGATATGAAGAGTTGCGCTTGCGCGGCGGTAATAGTATATATGCAGACGTACTTGATGATATGCGTGAGAGAGACCGTCTTGATCGGGAGAGAGAAACCTCTCCCCTTGTGGTGCCGTTAGGGGCGCTGGTCATAGATACGTCTTCCATGGACCCAGAGGAGGTTCTTCGGGTTGCGTGTGCCCATATAGGTCAGGCACAACCGAGATAAAAGGATATAGTGGCGAGGTCCCTCTTTTGTCAAGGTATCTATTTGAAAGGATATTACTTTAAACATGAGTACACCAAACGAAAACACACAAAACTTTGCTTCTGATATGGAGAGCTTTGAAAAGCTTCTTCTTGAGAGTGAAGTAGGATCTGCCCAAATCGTCGGCACTGTTGTGCCGGGGCGTGTGATCTCGATCTACAACGATATGGCACTGATTGACGTGGGGCTAAAGTCCGAAGGACGTGTGGGCCTCAAGGAACTTTCAAGGCCAGGCAGCGATGAAACCCCCAAAGTGGGTGACATCATCGACGTTTACGTCGAGCGCATGGAAGATAAGGACGGCCTTGTGGTCTTGTCCCGTGAAAAAGCACGCCGTGAAGAGGCGTGGGGCGTTCTCGAGCGTTCCTTCAATGCCAATGAAACCGTTATGGGTACTATTTTTGGTCGTGTTAAGGGCGGTTTTACCGTGGATCTTGCGGGCGCTGTGGCGTTCTTGCCGCGCAGCCAGCTGGACATCCGTCCCATTAAGGATGCAGGTGCTTTGATGGGCATCGAGCAACCTTTCCAAATTTTGAAGATGGACCGCTCCCGCGGCAACATCGTTGTGTCCAGGCGTTCGATTCTTGAAGAGTCTCGCCAAGAAGCACGCGACGAAGTGCTGGCCAAGCTTTCCGAAAACCAAATCATTGACGGCGTGGTCAAGAATATCACCGATTACGGTGCCTTCGTTGATCTAGGCGGCCTTGACGGTCTTCTTCACGTGACGGATATTTCTTGGCGCCGCGTGGGTCACCCCAGCGAAGTCTTGCAAGTGGGTCAAAACGTACGCGTTCAAGTCATTCGTTTCAACGCCGAGACACAGCGCGTGTCCTTGGGCATGAAGCAACTTGAAGAAGATCCCTGGAAGGGTGTTGAAGAGCGTTATCCCGTGGGCGCACGCTTGACAGGGCACGTGACCAACGTCACAGAATACGGCGCGTTCGTCGAGCTTGATTCTGGCATCGAGGGTCTTATTCACGTATCCGAAATGAGCTGGACAAAGAAGAGCTTCCATCCGAACAAAATCCTTTCCCCTAACCAAGAGGTAGAGGTGATGGTTCTGGAAGTAGATCCAAGCAAGCGTCGTATTGCCCTCGGTCTCAAGCAATGCATGGAAAATCCTTGGGAAAAAGTCGCAGTGGATCATCCTGTGGGCACAGACTTTGAAGGCGAAATCCGTAACATCACGGAATTCGGTCTGTTCGTGTCTGTTTCCGAAGAATTGGACGGCATGGTTCATATGTCCGATCTTTCTTGGGATGTGTCACCTGATGAAGCCATCAAGACTTACAAGAAGGGTCAGCGTATCCGCGTGAAGGTCCTTGATGTGGATCCAGGAAAAGAGCGTATTGCCCTTGGCATCAAGCAACTGGAAAAAGATCCGTTCCAATCCGGTATTGAAGGCATTAACCGCGGCGACATCGTAACCTGTGAAATCACCGAAGTGGTAGAAGCAGGTCTTGAGGTGTTGGTCAACGGTTCCGTGCCTGGCTTTATCCGTAAGGCAGAGCTTTCCAAGGATCGTAACGAGCAACGCACAGATCGTTTTGCTGTTGGTGAGAAGGTTGATGCCCGCATCACCGCCATCGACGCACGTTCTCGTCGTTTGACGCTTTCTGTTCGTGGTCGCGAGATCCAAGAGGAAAGAGAAGCCGTTGAGCATTACGGTTCTGCAGACAGCGGTGCAAGCCTTGGCGACATTTTGGGAGCGGCCTTTGACCGTGCCCGTGACGACAAGTAAGCATCCTTTTTGCTGAAAGAAAAAAGCCGTCCCTTGGGGCGGCTTTTTTTTATGCGCGTCTTACAAATGAGAACACGCTTTGTGAAGGAGGGTGGTATCCTTTTAGATGCATATAAGGGTATCAAGGTTATGGATCGCCTGGGTTGTGTATAAAAAACAGCTTTGTATTTTCTTAAGAGGAAAATGCTATCCTTAGGGCGCTTTTACGCTTATCTTTTGAGTTGTTTTCTTATAAAAGGATAAAGCAAAAAGATTTCTTATTATTTTGGCGCAAAAAGCAAAAAAAAACAGGAGAGCTTAAAATGATCAAAAGAACATTGTTAATGTTATCGCTATTTCTAGGGTATGACACTGCTGTTGCCTCAAGAAACATTATCATTGAAGAAGTTGAGGTGCCTAACAGTTTCAAGAGACAAGGAGGGATTGTTTCTCTTGTGGGGTCTCCTGGTTCGAGTTCTAGATATTCTCAAACCGCTGATGCAGACAGTGGCTGTATAGCGTTTAATCAATCTCAAACACTGAGCATTAGTGATCTTCCTGTACGTGTTTTTGTTGATGTAAACAATAAAAGTGGTCAGAGTATCTTGATTGCCATGGAAGACTTTGATGTTCTCGACGGTGCGCACTATAAAGTGGTTTTGAGCGATTTTAATGTTGAAAAAAGTACAGTCTCCGTGGATATGGGCCGTATTCAATAAAAGTATGGCGTATCGCACGCGTTATTGAAAAACACGTAGTCTAGGCTTTTGTAACTGTTTGTGTCAAAGCTTACTTTTGTGAGCGAGGGTGCCATTTTCTAGAGTCACGACAGACGTTGCAAGGGTCTCAAGCTCGTGGGGGTGGTGGGTTGTAAAGATAAGACAGGTCTCTTGTTGTTCTTTCAACAGCGCGTAAAGAATCTCTTTCGTGTCCGCGTCAATACCGTTAAAAGGCTCATCAAGGAGCATAATTTCCTTTTTTTGAAGAAGACAGCGCGTGACCCCTAAGCGCTGTTTTTGCCCGCCCGAAAGGGTGTTTGCTTTGGCGCCCAGAACACCTCCAAGGCCCACTTTCTGAAGGAGATCATTAATGTCTTGGGTTTCTTTTTGAGGTAAGCGCGTTTTACCAAAGGCAAGGGCCGCGTTCTTAAAGACGGTCAGATGCTCGAACAAAAACCCCTCTTGAAAAAGATACGAAACGGGCCGCTTGGCGGGCGGCATACCCGTAAACTCAAGACCGCCCAAGGTGAAGCGACCTTGATCCAAGGGTAGGAATCCCGCAATGGCCTCAAGAAGAGTCGTTTTTCCGCTTCCACTTGGTGCGTAAAATCCGATACGTTCGCCCTTTTGAAAGGAGAGAGATCCTTTGAGGGTACAGCGTTCCCTCTTGACCACAAGATCATGGGCGCAAAACATACAGGCTCCTGAGTTTTTTGAAGATGAGGGGGGCGGCGCAAAAGAAAAAAGCCATGAGTCCTAGAAGGTATGAAAGTACAAGGGCCTCTTCAAGGTTAAAGGCCTCCATGCGGATTTGAATAAGGGTCGTGAGGCAAGAAAGATCCCGGCCAAAAAGGCAGATGGTGCCAAGATCTCCAAGGCACAGAGCCGCCCCGATACCAAAGGCCATGAAAAGAAGGTCCTTCATTTGAGGCAATAGAATTAGGAGAAAAGCTTGAGTCTGTGTAAGGCCAAGAAGGGCGACTTGACGCTTTGTGTCGCGCCGCAGGGCCCCAAGGCGCGGCGTGAGAAGACGTGTGAGAAAAGGCAGGGCTGCCAAAAGTTGTAAGCACACAATGACCCAAAAGGACCAGGCATCCAGATCAAAATAGCGGTGGGCAAAGATAAAGACAAAGGCCCCCACAACAAAACTTGGCAGCGAAAGCGGCACCAAGAAAAGCCTGGCAAAGGTGTGGGCGCGGGTTGTCAGAAGAAAGGCCCACAAAAGGGCCATGAGGGTGCTGAGTGCGCCCGTAACGCTGCACAAATAAAGGCTGCCACGAAGGGCCGTGATCACGTCAGCCTGCTTTGAAAACGAGAAATCAGCGCGCACGAGCGTCCCAAGACCGCCTACAAGCAAAGGCGCGCTCCACACAAACAAAAAGCCCCAAAGCGCTACCCTTACCCAGGAAAAGGCAGTTTGCTTTTCCCCCCGAAGGTCTTGGCGGGTGCTGTGGGTGATACTGCCCGTTCTCCCCAAGGGAAGGCACCCTTTGAGAAGGGAGAAAATCAAAATCAGACCGATGTAGGTCACGGATTCATCCACATCATAACGCCTAAAAAGAGCGTGATAGAGGGCCAGAGACAAAGACGAGTTTGCGCTGTCCTGGGACAAGAAAAGCACGGCCTTAAAGCTTGTCAGGCACAAGAAAAAAGTAAGGACTGTGCCTTGAAGGAGGGCAATGCCAAGGGGTCTTGCCATGAGGGCCTTAAAACGCATGGCGGGAGTCAAGGGTAAGTGCGCGCCCAGGCGCCAATAATGGGCTGGCACGTTATCAAAGGCTTGAAGGGTATAAAGGGCAATGAGCGGCGCGTTCAAAAGAGTGTGGCACGTCAAAATCCCAGAGAGCCCGTAAGCCTCGAACCCCACCTTGTCAAAAAGGATAATCACCCCCAAAATCAAAGGAAACAGAGGAAAGGCAAAAAAGAACCCAAGCCCGCTTCTTATGAGGCGCGCAAGACGCGTATGACGCTCGTGGTAAAGCACAAGGGCAAGGGGCATCCCACACGCAAAACTTAAGAGCGTTGAAAGCGCGCTTTGAAAGAGGCTTGCGCCCAAGATCGGCATGACGGCTTCCATAAAACTCACGGCCTGTCTACCTTGTGGTCAGCGCCCGCCACGCGTGGGCGAGGGTCTTTTGGTCGGCGGCTGTCAAATTGCTGATGGGCGCAAGCGCTTGGGGTTCATCCTGATCAAGACCTGCTGCGCGCCGTGCTTCCTTCGTCACGGGATACATGTGATCGGTTGTGTACATGTGCTGCTGAACGGCGGGGCTGACCAGTCTTTCAAGAAAGCGTTTCGTATCAGTCCTTGCGGCGCCGCCTCGTGTCATAAAAGCAGCGTAGGCGAGGAACGGGTGCTCTTTGAATACGAGGGGTTTAAGGCGCGTGTTTTTGTATTGTTCTTGTCGGTGGGCCGCCGACGTTGTATAGGCGACCGCGAGGGGGGCTTTTCCCGTGGCAAACAGGCCAAAAGCTTCGGAAAGTCCTTTGGGTGTTGCGCGCAGCTTTCTATGAAAGGCGGTGACCCTCAAGGGTAATTTTTTTTGAAAAAGTGCCTCTAAAAAGACCATGCCGACAGTGGAGGTCAGGGGATTTGGCATCACGACGCTTTTTTCTTGAAGTGCTGCAAGCTCTTCCCAGCTCCTTGGGGGACGAGTAAGGCTTTGCGTATCATACAAAAGACCAATGTAGCCATAACAAAAGGGGACGAAATCTTTATCCCAAGGAACGGGAAGGGTGTAAAGCGATGGGTCCACTTGGGAAGGGGCCACAAAATCAAGTTCTTTGAGTTCAGCCATATAACAAGAATCGATGCCTAAAACCACGTGGGCTTTGGTCTCTTTGCCTTCCATGCGAAGGCGCGCCATCAAAGCGCTGTTGGGTAGGCGAATAAAGCGCACAGGAGTCGGCAGGTCCCTTTCCAAAAGCGTGTGCCACTTTTCATAAAAGGAATCACGAATATAAACAATCAGGGGGTCTTGAGGGGATGCCTTCATCAAACAAGGGGTCACAAAAAAAAGCGCCGTGAAGGCACAAATAAAGCGGTGCATATAACTCTCCCAATTCCTACGCCGGCATGATCCGGATCAGGTTCGCGGGTTGGCACCTTGCCTCTCAGCCCCTAGGGGGCACCCCGTTGAGAACATCTGCAGAATAATTCTTTTTGACAAAAGACGTCAAGGGCCCGTTAAAGGGTTTTCTTGTGAAAAAAGACATTTTTTGAGATAATCAAAAGAAAGAAAGATAAGGGAGTTTTTATGATGGACGGTTTTAGCCTTTTTGTTGTGGCCTGCTTGGTCCTGGCCGTCGTGCTTGTGATCATGGGCGTGAAAATGGTGCCCCAGGCAGAAGAGTGGGTGGTGGAGCGCTTTGGAAAGTACACGCACACGATCTCACCGGGCCTCCATGTGATTATTCCCGTGGTTGACCGCATTGGCGCGAAGATCAGCATGCGTGAAGGCGTGTACGAGGTACCTTCCCAGGACGTCATTACCAAAGACAACGCCATGGTGCGCGCCGACGGCGTGGTGTTTTTCCAGGTGTTGGACGCTGCCAAAGCGGCCTACGAGGTCGCAGGTCTTGAAAAAGCGATCCTAAACCTGACCATGACCAACATCAGAACCGTGATGGGGTCCATGGATTTAGACCAGCTGTTGTCCCACCGCGAGGAAATTAATGCCTCTCTTCTTCGTGTGGTGGATGAAGCGACCCATCCTTGGGGCGTGAAGGTCACACGTATTGAGATTAAGGACATTCATCCACCCAAGGACCTTGTGGATTCCATGGCGCGCCAGATGAAGGCAGAGCGTGAAAAGCGCGCAGTCGTGCTAGAGGCCCAAGGACATCGCGAAGCCCAAGTGTTGCGGGCAGAAGGCGAGAAAAAGGCACAAATCATGGAGGCCGAAGCCAAACGTGAAACAGTGATCCTAGAGGCTGAGGCGCGCAAAAAAGCGGCGTTCCTGGATGCAGAGGGACGCGAGCGCTTGGCAGACGCCGAAGCCTTTGCCACAAGATCCTTAACCAAGGCTCTTGATGAGGGGAAAGGAAGCCGTGAGGCCGTGAACTATTTCGTGGCCCAAAAGTATGTGGAGGCAATTTCTGATATTGCGGTTTCTCCCAATCAGAAACTTTTCTTTATGCCGCTCGAGGCCGCGAACCTCATGGGCGCTCTTGGGGGCATCGCGGAGCTGACCAAGGACGTTTTTCAGGGAAAAGATGGCGGAAAAACAAAAAAAGACTAAAGATACAATGACATCGTCGGCTTCTTTTGGGGCTCTTCTTAGTTAGCCTAATGCATAGGAAGGAAGACTGTTTCCTTTCCTATGTATTGCTAGGGGGGATCAAAGAAGAGCCTACACGGGAAGTCTTCCCCCAGAGATAAAAACGTAGGGCAAGGTCCAAAAGGGTGCGTGTGCGCCTTTTTTGAGCAATGCAATAGACCCCACGGGGCTCTTGGACAGAAGAGAAGCGCCTTAAGTTTTGATGGCACTGCAGGTTTTTTAGTCCCGTGGCAAAGGACGAGCCTCACCCCATGAATTATGAAGGACATTAAAATATGTTAATGCTAGCGTTGTTTGATGTGAGGCTTAAATGGTTGTATTTTTCATTTGTTGACTCTTTCCCAAGGCTCAGCAAGAATGAGACATCTTTTTGAGGTTTAAAATGAAGACAATTTTTGAACAAATAGTTTTTTGGCATTGGTGGGTTTTAGGCGTCTTTCTTTTGATCCTTGAAACCTTCGCGCCGGGCGCCTTTTTGTTGTGGCTTGGCGTCTCGGCCATGGTCACAGGCGTTCTCGCTCTTGTGGTGCCAAGTGCGCCTCTCGCCGTAAACGCCCTCTTTTTTGCGGTGATGTCTGTTGTGTCGGTCGTGGGATGGCGTGTCTATCAAAGAAAGCATCCGACCAAAACAAAGGACTCGCTTTTGAACAGGCGCGGGGCCCAGCTTGTGGGGCAAAGGTTCATCCTCAGCGAAGCCCTTTCAGGGGGACGTGGACACACAAAGCTTGGGGATACCCTTTGGTCTGTGGAAGGGCCAGACCTTCCTAAAGGAACAGAAGTCGAAGTCATTGCCGTGAACGCCAACACCCTTGTGGTAAGAGCTCTTTCTTAAGATAACGAGGCATTTTTAGAGTGCCTCGTTATACCGATGGAAAATCGCTAATTTTCTTTTTTTTCTTTGTCCGCTTTAGGCAAGGGGGGCGTACCATCATAGACTTTGTTGGCGTCTTTCAGTAACTCTTGCGGAAGCGTGACGCCCATTTTTTCAGCCGCGTCCTTGTTAAGGTAGGTATGAAGGATTTGAGGATCTTCCACGGGAATGGAGCGCGTTGCTTCACCGTTTAGAATGCGGTCAACCATGGCGCCTGCTTGGCGTCCTTGATCAGCGTAGTCAAAGCCGATCATGCCCACAAGACCTCGCTCCACCAGAAGGATGTCCGCCGCAAAAAGAGGCAATGATTCGCTGTTGCCCACTTTGACAGCGGCTTCAAGGCCAGAGGCGACCGTGTTGTCGTTGGGAATATAAACAGCCTGCACCTTACCAACAAGGGCCTGGGTCGACACGCCCACTTCGGAGGTACGGTTGACGGCCTGAGGTACAAGCTCAAGGCCTAGATCTTTGGCAATCTTTGTTACAAGCTTAAGGGCTGTGACAGAGTTCACCTCGCCGGGATTATAAAGGAACCCAAGCTTTGTCATGTGGGGCACAACCTTTTTAATGAAGGCAATTTGCTGGGCAAAGGGGGCTTTGTCCGTCACGCCCGTGATGTTACCAGAAGGCTCGCTTGGGTCCTTGATCAGCTTTGCTTCCATAGGATCGGTAAGGGCTGCAAAGACAATGGGCACGCGCCCTCTAACGGCTTGGGCAACGGCCTGGGCTGAAGGCGTGGAGATCGCCACAATGGCATCAGGATTTTCGCCTGAAAATTTCTGGGCGATTTGCGCGGCAATGGCGGGGCTACCCTGGGCATTTTCATAGACAATTTGAAGGTCCGCGTCGGCGTACCCATGCTCGCGCAAATACTTGATGACTCCCTCACGCACAGCGTTCAAGGCAGGATGTTCCACAATCTGAGTAATCATCACGACGCGCTTTGACATGGCCGCCATGGTGTCAGCAGACGCAAGGCCAAGCAAACAGCAAGCAAGCAAAAAAGTCTTCTTCATGGGATCATTTCCAATTATCTTACAACGCTGTTATATCCTATCCAGGTGACACGCACAATTTCTTTGTCTTTGGCGCGGTTTTAAGAGCGGATTAGGCTGGTTTTTTGGCAATCACCGTTGGGAAAAGGCCTTGACTATCATAGATCACGTCCTCGATCAAAAACCCTGCCTCTTGAAGTTGCGTGCGGCTGAGAATTTCAGAGCGAAGACCTGTCCATTTAGCGCTCATCAAATCTTTGAAAATCGCCATTTGTTTTTGCATGTCCAAGGGCGTCTCAAGCTGCCATTTCGAGTCGGGATCGGCGCTCGGCGGAGGCGTTAAAAAGCTTGTAATCAGGACACCGCCAGGCTTAAGCGCACCAAAAAAAGTCTTGTAAAGGGTGATAACAGCGCTGTCTTCTGGCACATAAAAGTTAAGGCCGTTACTGGTCAAAAGGTCAAAGGAGGCATCTTGGGGGAGTTTCCACGCGTCAACGCAGTAAAAGGTGGCTGCTTGAGACGGCGCATGATACGCCGCATTGGTTTTAGCAAGGCTCAAGGACGCTTCGTCCAAATCGTATCCAAAAAGCCTAGCTGACGGGGCGTTTGTGTAATCAAGACGCACTAGATCATCCATGAGACCACAAGGGACGGAGGCAAGACACATACCATCTTTCAGGCGTGCTTGGGTTTCGCGCTTGAAAATGCCGGCGCGCTCGCGCGAGGCCATGAAGGAGGGCGCTTTGTTAATAAGCCAATGCTCTAAGGGGTTTGTGAGGTCCTTTTGGGGGCCGTGAATCAGCCAGTACGCAGTCCAGTACCCATTAATGCCCCCGTTTAGCAAGAGAAAACGCCCAAGCTCAAAGTCCGTCATTTGCCAAAGATGGGCAAGCTCTTCTTCTAGGGGAAGATAAAGGGTGGAAGACGCACGAAGACGGGCCTCGATCTCTTGAAGAAGGGTCTCTGGCAGCTCGTCGGCTGTGGCACTTTGATGGGTCAAAAGGGTGGGAAGCCCTTCATCATGATCGCAAGCAAGAGTCTGTTGAGAGGCAAGTAACATGAGGATCATCAAAGAAAAATGCGACAATTTTTTGAGCATAAAAGCCTCCCGATTTTTTGTAAAGCGATCTCAGTGTAAAGGGAAAAAAGGGCGCTTGCTAGGGGGAAGAAAAATCCCTGGAGGCGGGCGACACCTCCCAGGGATTCGTGGTCTTAGATCAAAAGCGTTAAAGGATTTTCCAAAGCCTTTTTGAAGGCGTTCAAGAAGAGTGCCGCAACTGCCCCGTCAATGACGCGGTGATCAACGGACAGGGTACAACCCATGACACTGGCAATCACAAGGGCGTCATCCCTCACCACAGGGCGTTTTTCTGAGGCTCCCACGGCCATGATCCCACCTTGCGGAGGATTAATGACGGCGGAGAAGTTCTTAATGCCGAACATGCCAAGGTTTGAAAGACTAAAGGTTCCCCCTTGGAATTCCTCGGGACGCAGCTTTCCTTCTTTGGCTTTGATGACAAGCGCCTTCATCTCGGCCGAGATGGTGCCCAAAGACTTTTCATTGGCGCCCTTGATGATGGGGGTCACAAGGCCGCCATCAATGGCAACCGCAACCGACACGTCCGCCCGTTTATAAAGCCGCATGGCGCCGTCCGCAAATGACGCGTTGGCTTCTGGCACGGTCATCAACGCGCTTGCAATGGCTTTGATGACAAAATCATTGACCGAGATACGCGCCGTATCGGGAAGAGAGGCGTTTACTTGAGTGCGAAGGGACAAAAGGGCGTCCATTTGGATGTCAGCGCTTAGATAGAAGTGCGGCACTTGCTGCTTGGCCTCGGTCAGGCGTTTGGCGATGACCTTACGCATGTTGGAAAGCTTAACCTCTTCATAAGCAGGAAAGAGGGCTTCTTCGCCCTGAAGCGCGGGGCTTTGGGCCGGGCGTGCATTCTGCGGACCTGCCAAAAGGGCTGCCTCTACATCAACCTTAATAATACGTCCTTTGGGACCGGATCCCGAAAGGGCGCCAAGATCAACGCCGCCTTGATCGGCAAGTCGCCGTGCCAAGGGGGACGCCAAAACCCTTGTTCTTTCTTGAGGGGTGGGGGTTGCTGACGGGGTTGTTGCAGGCGTCGCGGGCGCTGAGGTGGGGGCAGCAGGCGTAGCAGGCGCGGTTCGTGATGTGGCCGGTGCGGGTGCGCCCACCCCATCCAGGGCGCTTGCGTCTTCGCCTTCTTCTAGAAGAAGGGCAATGAGCGTATTGACTTTGACTTCTTCGCTGCCTTCTGCCACCAAAATGCGGGCAAGGGTTCCGCCGTCCACGGCTTCGACTTCCATGGTGGCTTTGTCTGTTTCAATTTCGGCAAGGACCTCACCTGAGGCCACAAGATCGCCTTCTTTTTTCAACCACCGTACCAAGTTGCCTTCGGTCATGGTGGGAGACAGGGCTGGCATTAGAATCTGAATGGGCATGGCCTTCGTATCCTTTTATGTCTGTGTTTCTTTACGACCGATAACATACCTGCTTGATGGCATCAATGACCTGCGCGACTTGGGGGAGGGCCAATGCTTCAAGGTTGGCCGCGTACGGCATGGGCACGTCAGCACCCGTCACGCGCAAAACAGGCGCGTCCAAATCATCAAAGCCGTGGGTCATGGCGATGCTGGCAATCTCGGCGCCCACACCGGCAAAGGGCCATCCTTCTTCTAGGGTGACAAGGCGATTGGTCTTGCGAAGAGAGGATAAAATCAGGTCCGTATCCAGGGGGCGAATGGTGCGAAGGTCAATGACTTCCACCTCGATCCCATCCTCGGCCAGGGCGTCGGCGGCCTTGAGGGCCGTGTCCACCATTAACGAAAAAGCGGTCAACGTCACGTGCGTGCCTTCGCGGACAATCTTGCCCTTACCCAAAGGAATCACGTCTCCTTCATCGCTTTCTAGGGAAAAGGAGCGTCCATAAAGCAGTTCATTTTCCAAGAAAATCACAGGGTTTGGATCACGGATCGCGGCCTTGAGAAGTCCCTTAGCGTCGGCAGCGCTGTAAGGGGCCACAACCTTAAGACCTGGGCAGTGGGCATACCAGCTGGCATAGCACTGAGAGTGCTGGGCGCCCACGCGCGCGGCCGCGCCGTTGGGACCACGAAACACAATGGGGCATCCCATCTGGCCGCCAGACATATAAAGGGTTTTGGCCGCACTGTTGATGATCTGGTCAATGGCCTGCATAGAAAAGTTAAACGTCATGAACTCGACAATGGGCTTGAGGCCTTTGAAGGCAGCACCCACCGCAAGACCCGCAAAACCGTGTTCGGTAATGGGTGTGTCAATAACGCGCTTGTCGCCGAACTCGTCCAAAAGACCTTGGCTGACCTTATAAGCACCTTGATACTGGGCAACTTCTTCACCCATTAAAAAGACACCCGGATCCAGACGCATTTCTTCAGCCATGGCATCACGCAGGGCTTCACGTACGGTAATCGTTGAAGGGGAATGTGTGGTCATGTCTTTGTTCCTTAACAGGTTTCTTTTAAAATATCGGTATAAAGCTCAGCCGCGTCCGGCTCGGGGCTAGTTTCTGCAAACGCCACCGCCTCAAGACACGTCTCTTTGGTCCGCTTTTCAAGATCTTTAAAGTCATCTTCGGTTAGACCGTGGGTTGTAAGGAGCTCAGCTTTTAATTGCTCTAAGGGGTCCGAGTTCTTACGCATATCCTCGACTTCTTCCTTGGGGCGATATTTTGCAGGATCGGACATGGAGTGACCGCGGTAGCGGTAGGTCATCATTTCAAGGAGCATGGGCCCGTTGCCGGCGCGAATGTACTCAAGGGCTTCATGTGCGGCGGCTTTGACGGCCTCCACGTTCATGCCGTCCACAACCTTGCCGGGGATGCCATAAGGCTCGCCGCGGCGGTGAAGTTCACCGGCTGCGTGGCGGGCTTGGGACGTGCCCATGCCGTAACGGTTGTTTTCAATCACATAAAGAACAGGCAGCTTCCAAAGGGCGGCCATGTTAAAGGCTTCATAAACTTGCCCTTGGTTGGCGGCCCCGTCCCCCATATAGGCAACGGACACGCCACCGTCACCCGTGTACTTGTGGGCAAAGGCAAGGCCTGTGCCAAGGGGAATCTGGGCGCCCACAATGCCGTGTCCACCAAAGAAATTTTTCTCGCGCGAGAACATGTGCATGGACCCGCCCTTACCCTTGGAGTAACCGCCACTGCGTCCCGTAAGCTCGGCCATGACGCCCTTGGGATCCATCCCGCACGCCAGCATATGTCCGTGATCCCGGTATGCTGTAATGACGCTATCTTGAGGATTAAGACACGCTTGGATGCCCACCACAACGGCTTCTTGGCCGATATAAAGGTGGCAGAATCCTGCAATTTTCCCCATACCGTAAAGTTGGGTGCAGCGCTCTTCAAAGCGCCGAATGAGCAGCATGTCTTCGTAATATTTTAAAAGTTCTTCCTTGGACGAGGAAGCTTTAGGGGAGGGGGACGTTTTTTTCATGGCCATAGACTCCATGCCGATTTTCTCCTTCAAACAAAAAGGGCCAGCAAAATGCTAGCCCTTTTGTAGACTTTTTGATACTGCCCACGCGTAAGGGGCAGCCAAAACTATGCCTCTGTCGTCTTTGCAGCCGCTTGCGTACCACGGCTGTAGTCTTTCCGCTCGGCGATACGTGCGCTCTTTCCGCGACGTTCACGAAGATAGTAAAGCTTGGCACGACGCACAAGACCACGTCGTACAACTTCGATTTGAATCTTGGGAGAGTATAAGGGGAACACGCGCTCCACACCCTCGCCAAAGGAAATTTTTCTAACGGTAAACGTGGAGTTGATCCCACCGTTTTTACGGGCAATGCACACACCTTCATAGGCTTGTGTCCGCTCACGCTCGCCTTCCACCACCTTCACGAGAACCTTCAGGGTATCTCCAGGCGCAAAATCTGGCAGGGTGCGACCCTCCATGAGCTTTTCAACTTGCTCTTTTTCAAACTGTTGCAACAAATTCATTTTTTAAACCCTTTCTCATCCTCGTGATCTGCTTCATAACGCGCCCACAGATCAGGGCGAACGGTGCGTGTTCGTTCACACGCTTGTTCATGTCGCCATTGGCGCACTTTCCCATGGTGGCCTGATATTAGCACATCCGGCACGTCACGTCCTTGCCAATTTTGAGGACGTGTGTATTGGGGATACTCTAAAAGCCCATGGGAGAAACTTTCTTCTTCCAAAGAGCCTTCACATTTCAACACACCTGGCAAAAGCCTTGCACATGCATCCAAAAGGACCATGGCCGCAAGCTCGCCGCCAGATAACACAAAATCTCCGATGCTGATCTCTTCAAAGTCCCACTGGTCAAGGACACGTTGATCCACACCCTCAAATCGTCCGCATAATAGTCCGACATGATCTAGTTTGGCAAGTTCTTTCACACGTTTTTGTGTTAAAGGTGTGCCCCTCGGCGATAAGTAGATGAGAGCGTCTGGTTTTTGGGTTCCAAAACAATGCTGAAGCGCCCGGTCAAGAACATCAGGACGCATAACCATGCCGGGTCCACCCCCAAAGGGCGTGTCATCGACGGTACAATGCTTGTCGGGGGCAAAGTCTCTGATGTTAATGGGATTTATTTCCCATAAGCCTTGAGCAAGGCCGCGACCTGTGACGGAAATATCCAAGGGGCCCGGAAACAGCTCAGGAAACAGAGTCAGGACACTGGTGCGCCACGTCATTGGGGAATTTTTCCGTGGTCATCCAGCATAAAATGCTCGCTGACGATCAGGCTTTTGGTTTCTTGGTTCACGTCCCACACGGCTTCTCCTCTGAAAGGAATCATATACCGCTTTGTGGGATCGCTTATGTCCTCAAGCTCCAAGATATCACCTGCGCCAAAATTATGGACGTGGATAACGTGAAAGGTATGGTGACCATCAGAGGTAACCGCCCTCATCCCCACAAGGTCGTGATAATAATACTCGTCTTGAAGGGGGGCAGGCAAAAGCGTTCTCGGTGCAAAAAGTTCCTGGTTCTTGTAAAGAAGGGCGTCTTCTGGCGTCTCAAGGCCTTTTAGCTTCAGGAGAAGCCTTTCCTTGGGCGCGGTTCGCACGCTTTCAAGGTCGTAGGCTTTGCCGTTTGCATCAAAAAGGGTCTTGGCCTTTCTCAAGGGGCGCGGATCTTCCAGATAGCACAAAAACTTAATCTCCCCACGCACACCGTGGGGAGACAAAAGTTTGCCAACACAGATCAGCTCTTGCGTCGACACGGTCGTCTTTATTCGCCGGCTTCAGAAGCGGCTGCAGCTTTTTCGGCTTTTTCCTTCAAACGCTCTTGTGCGCGCTTTTTAGGGGCAGACTGCTGAGGATCGTTGCGGTATTCAGGCTTAGGGGTAATGCCCTTATCGCCAAGAAAACGGGCCACACGGTCTGTGGGCTGCGCGCCACAAGCAAGCCAGTGACGAACGCGGTCTTCAACAAGACGGATACGGTCCGCGTGATCACGCTCTACCATGGGGTTGTAGGTCCCAACTTTTTCAATGAAGCGACCATCGCGAGGATTTCTGGCATCGGTCACAACAATACGGTAGTAAGGGCGCTTTTTGGCACCAGCACGTGCAAGACGCATTTTTAAAGCCATTGGTTTTCTCCTTTTTCCTGTGGCCTAGGGGCGGTTAAAAAGACTCGCAAGACCGTGTCTGCGTAGCCCTTTTTCACCGAGCTTATTCATTTTCTTCATCATGGTGCTCATATCAGTGAACTGTTTGAGCAACTTATTAACCTCGGGCACGCTTGTGCCAGAGCCTTCGGCAATGCGGCGTCTGCGCGACGCATTGAGCAACTTCACGTTATGTCGTTCTTTGGCGGTCATGGAGCGGATGATGGCGAGCTGCCTTGCGACCATCTTGTCTGTTACGCCGGCGTCCTCAAGCTTGTCTTTAACTTTGCTGATGCCAGGGATCATCCCCATCACGCCGCCAAGGCCACCAAGCTTTGAGACTTGCTCAAGTTGTTTGGCCATATCATTCATGTCAAAGATTCCTTTGCGTGCTTTTTGGGCAAAGGCTTCGGCGTCTTCACGGTCAATGGTTTGGGCAGCTTTTTCCACAAGGCTGACAATGTCACCCATGCCCAAAATACGCCCAGCGATACGGTCGGGGTGAAAGGGCTCCAGTTGATCAAGGCGTTCGCCTGTGCCCAGATATTTCAAGGGGCACCCGGTTGCGGCCCGCATGGAAAGGGCAGCCCCGCCCCGTGCGTCGCCGTCAATACGCGTGAGGGCAATACCGGTGACTGATAGCTGTTCATGAAACGCTTTGGCAGTGGTCACAGCGTCCTGACCCGTCAGGGCGTCGGCCACCAGCAAAATCTCAGAAGGATTTAAAAAGGCCTTAAGGTCTGCCGCCTCGGCCATGAGGGCGTCGTCCACATGAAGGCGCCCAGCCGTGTCCATGAACAAAACGTCATAACCTTCCAGGCGTGCAGTTGTGAGCGCCCGCCTGGCAATCTCTAGCGGTTTTTCGCCTTCTTGAAGGGGGAGGGTTGCAACGTCTATTTGCGTGCCAAGGGTCGCCAGCTGCTCGCGCGCGGCAGGCCTATAAATGTCGGTAGACGCCATGAGGACTTTTTTGCCGTGTTGCTCTTTTAAAAACTTGGCAAGCTTTCCCGTCAAGGTTGTCTTACCCGCACCTTGCAAGCCCACCATCAAGATCACAGCAGGAGGTGCAACGTTTAAGTTCAGGGTAGGGGATTCGCCGCCCAGTGTCTCGACCAAAAGGTCATGAACGATCTTCACGACCATTTGGCCTGGCGTAATACTGCGCAGGACTTCTTGACCGACGGCTTTTTCTTTCACCTTTTCCACAAAGTCTTTGACCACGGGCAGGGCAACGTCTGCTTCAAGAAGAGCTACGCGAATTTCGCGAAGGGCGGCCAGAACATCCGCTTCGCTTAGGGCGCCTCTTTTACGCAAACGGTCGAAAATTCCACCGAGTCTATCACCAAGACTTTGAAACATGTTTCTCCATAACAAAAAGCACCGGTGGGCGACACTCGCTGACCGGTGTAGAAAAATACGACGAACCTTACCTCGCTTGAAAGGCCTTTGTCAAGGAAAGATCCCTTGGGCGCGTGGACGCCGCCTTAAAGTGATGGTTAGTTCAAGGTACGAATAATAAAAACACCAAGGAAAAAAGCCGTCAGACTTAACACAAGGCTTGCGCCTGCGTACAAAAAGGCGTGACCCATTTCGCCACGTTCCCACAAAAGCCCCACATCAAGGGCAAAGGCGGAAAAAGTCGTAAAGCCTCCAAGAAAACCCGGCATCAAAAAAGTACGTAGATGATCGGACGTGCTGCCATAAAAGGTCATGAGCGCACTGATGATACCCATCAAAAAACATCCAAGGATATTGGTAAGCAAAATGGGAAAAGGAATGTGCCATAGGGTATCGGGAATAAGGCGCCCAAGACCCAGACGGGTGACGGCACCGAGCGCCCCGCCAAGGGCCACAAGAAGATAGTGTGAGATCATCAGATCGTCCTTGGTTGCACAACTGCGCCATGGTATCAGCTTTTGAAAGAATATGACTAGAGGAAAGCAAGATATGACCATATACGGCCTCGCGAAACCGGCTTGCCCCATTGAAGCGTGGATGGGTCTTGTTTTTGAAGAGGTAGAAAAAGCAGTTGCTTCAGGAAATGGACCTTTTGGGGCCGTTCTGGTTACACCAGACGGGGCCCTTGCGGCGTGCGCCCACAACCAATCCTATACAAAAAACTGTGCCATCGAACACGCAGAGATTGAGGTGATCCGACTGGCTTGTGAAAAGGCGGGGACCCGTACGCTTTTGGGGTATCACCTTTATGTCAATGCCGAGCCCTGTGCCATGTGCGCGGCCGCCCTCATTAAGGTTGGCATTAGTCATGTGTTTTATGGTGCTGCTGCAGAAAATGATGGGAACCCATGCCTGTCTTTGAGCGACATTAGCAGAGGCGCGAGAACACCTCTTGTGATTCAAGGAGGGATTATGGCGCAGAGGTTTAAAGCGCAGCTCGTCCGCGCACGGCAGTACTTAAAAAGTCAGCGCTAATATTCTTAAAGCACACCCTTTCTTTTGGACAGACCCCGTCGTTTTGGGGAAGACGTAAAAAACGGTGGGATTTGAGAAAATGGGACAGCGCGTCCTCACCCCGGCTTTGAAAATAAAACCGTGCAAAAAGAAAAGTTTGCTCTCCTGTATCAGGCCCTGTGGCAAGAAAGCGCTCTAGGACGTTTTGCCATTGCCCTTCATATTTTTGGCGAAGTAAGTTAAACCGCGTGTCATCCTTAAGATCCAGATAAAGAAATTTAAACAGATAAAGCTGCGAGCGCAAAAGCCGTAAAGTTTGAGGGTGATAGGAAAGGGCGGAATCCATCCAATGTATAAACTCAAGCTTGAAAGATAAAGAAGACGAAATGCCTTCCGATAAACTTCGCCCCACAAAAGCATCAATGCGTTCAGCCAAGTGCCGCCCGCCACGCTGATCATCTAAGTAGAGCGCTTGCTGGGGTCGTACGGGATACCAAGAACTCAGTTGACGGCTAAGAAAATTATCGGGATGGCCATTGTGTTCAAGGGAGAGACGCATATTGGCAAAGGACGCCCATAAAAGAGAGGCGCTTGTGAGGAGGGCAAAAAGGATTCCAAAGATGGCCAAACGAGGTCTTGCCGTTTCTTGGGGTATTTCACCCGGTGACGGCGCAAGGACAAGGGCGATGGCAAAAGCAGTGTAGGGAAAGGTCAAGGGCAACTCAAACCAGTTACAGATGGTGATGAGATGCAAAAATGAAAAAATATAGGCAGGCGTTCGTTTATGGGAAGGCGTATACCAAACAAGAGCACCGTAAAACCCAAGAAGGAGAAAGGGGCCCAGAATCCCTACAGCGACGAGAGCTTCAAGGAGGCCGTTGTGTGAGTGAAAATCAAAACGCTGGAGCGCGTCCCAGTTTGGTTGCCACTGTCCATTTTGAATAAAGGTCCCACCTATTTTTGGGTATTGGGCTAAAAGCTGCTCGGTAAATGACCCCCATCCCCGGCCCCATGCTAAAATCCACGGATGCTCTTGAAGATCAAAAAACACGATATAGTGCGACAGAACCCTTGACCACAAAGAGGGAAAGCGTGTGGGTGAGGAAAAAAGGTGCTCGGCCGCTGCGACACCCAAAGGGGTTAGCATAAGACTCACAACCTGAAGACGTTTTTTTAACGGATCTTTTAATTGTTCAAAAAACCATAACAGAGGGATCAAGGCCCCCATCCCCAAAAGCGTTGTGGCGTTTTTGGAAAAAATGATCGTAAGAACGCCAATGATCAGGCAGGAGTAACGGTGGACAGCGTCTTTGAAAAAACGGCTGCACACAAGAAGGGTGATACCGGCGTAACTAAGGAAGCTATTAAAGCTGTGGGTTTGGATGGTGCTGTGTTGACCGTAAGCGGCAGACAAACAAATGCCGGCAATCAGAGCTGTTGCCAGGGTACCGATCCATAAAAGAGCTTGAAAAGAAGAGGATCTTAAAAAGGCACTAAACCCTGCCACAAGCATGATTAGAGCGCCCCACATAAAAATCCCGATCCCCGTTTCTGGCGGGCCAAACCAATCGGCGCCTGGGACGGGATGCACAAGGGAGGTAAGCACGCTGATGCTAAATAGGGCGACTAAGCACAAGAGGGGCCGGGTGCCCAATCCTTGGCTGAACGCGCGAGGACGTAAAAGAAGAGCAAAAAGCGCTGTCAGGGCGCTTGAAAAAAAGAAAAGAGTCACAAAAATCTCAGACTCATCCCAAAGCCCTACACGTGTTTGAGTGACAAGCAGCAAAATGCCCATAAACGGAAGAAGGGTAAAAAAAGGAAACGCGCGCGACGCAAAAGAAGAGCGGGATAAAGACATTATCAACCGTGTGTAAACAAGGAAAGTTCTAATGAAGTTAGTATAAAGGGTTTGCCCGCTTAGGCAACGGTCTCTTCATAAAGAAGAACACACATTCAAAAACTCCCAAGAAGGTGTCTGGTTGTGTGTTCTGTCAGATAAATACTTATTTAACAGGCTTAACTGTTATTTTTTGCCCTTTATAGGTTTGCTTAACGTTAACTTTAAAAGGCTCATTTGATTTTACCTTTATTGTTACTTTACTACCATCGGGTTGGTTTATTTTATAAGTAGTTGATGGTTTTTTTTGCTTATGATCGTCGTGTTGCGATGCAAAAACGCTGGTGAAGTGAGGGATAAACAAACCTAAAATAAATACCGCGAGTATGCCGATGTTTGACCTTTTTTTCATGGGGGTTTCCTCTTATCTCTTAATCTTAGAACCAAGTCAATTATGGGTTCTATAAAGTTAAAAACTTATTAAAGGGATTGAAAAAAAAATAAAAGATCAAATAAGCTAACTTGCAAGATTCAAGAGTCTAAGGATGTTATGAGAAAAATTCAACTGCGCACCTATGATCCCTTCTGGCCGTCTGATTATGATCATATCATGGCGCCGATTAGGGCGTCCCTTGGCGAAGGCCTTTTAGACGCGCATCATGTGGGTTCCACGGCGGTTCCTGGTCTTTGTGCCAAGCCCGTTATCGACATCATTCTGTGTGTGACAAAGGTCGGCGACGCGATCCCTTGTTTAGAAGCGCTTGATTATGTATTTAAGGGGGAAATCAATATTCCTTTCAGGGCTTACTTCACAAAAAAGGATCAGGTGCATCTGCATGTCTATGAAAAAGATCACCCCGAGATTGCCTTAAATGTGGCATTTCGCGATTATTTACGCGCCCATCCCGAGGTGAGCGACCAGTATGGTGTGTTAAAGCAGACCCTCGTTAAGGACACGGCGTCCCATGAAAAAGGCAGTGGGCGATTTTCAGGGTATACCTTAGGGAAGAGCGATTTTATCAAAGGCGTCCTGCGGGCTGCGGGCTTCAACAAAGTGCGCATGATGCACGCGACCCACGAAGACGAGTGGCAAGCTGTCAAGTCCTTTCGCCAGCATTATTTCTTTGACGCGGCAGGGCTTCAAGATCCCTATACCTGGACCTTTAACCATCCCGACCATGTACATTTGATCTTGTATGAAGGCGTTGAAATCCGGGGATATGCCCATCTTCAAAAATGGGGGAAGCGTGCGTGCCTTCGCATCATCGTTATTGACGCACACGAGCGAGGGCGCGGTCTTGGTCAGATTTTTTTAGGACTTTGTGAAAAATGGCTTTGTGTTCAAGGACTAGAGAGTCTCCATCTGGATGCGTCGCCGGCATCAAGCGCGTTTTACTTAAAGCAGGGATACGTGCCTGCACCCCTGGACGACCCAGACGGCTATCCAAGCGATTCTCAGGACACGTCGTTGATGAAACGCTTGGTTGGCTAAGAAAGGTTTATTTGCCTTTTCCTGGATATGAGTAAATCTTGGCAAGGTTCAAGCACGGCTATAAAAAAGGGGGCTTGGCCCCCTTTTTTGGTCTTAAGCGCGAGAAAGGGGTTGATCCCAAGCAGGGGACTTTGGTCCAGGGCGCGATTTTTTAGCTTTTGTAAAAGGCTTACCCTTAGGGGCATCACCTGTTCTTTTCTTAAAAGAGGCTCCCTCATCCTTTTTAGACGGGGCAAAGGGGCGGGCAGGACCGTCTTTAAAAGGGCGTTTTTTACCCTTTGAGAAAGAGGCACCATCACCGTGTTCACGGCGCTCGCCGGTGCGAGGCTCACTAAACTTACCCCTGGGGCCTTCTTTGTTGAAAGACCCTTTGAAGGGCGCTCTTTTTGCTTTTGCGTCAAAGGAAGAAGCGTCGCCCCGGTCATCGCGCCTTGCAGGACATGCGTCTGAGTCTCTTGTAAACTCTTTCTTTTGAAGAGAGAGTTTTTCCCGACGCGGCGCAAAAGAGCTGCTTTCTTCACGGCGCTCCAAACGTTGGCCGTCTTGGCGACGCTCTCCCAAACCACGGTCATCACGTTCACGGCGCTCGAAACGTTGTCCGTCCGTGCGGCGGTCACCATGCCCGCGGTCGCCGCGCTCCCGGCGCTCGCCGCTAAAGCTGCCACCATCTTCACGACGCTTGCCAAATCCTTTTTTAAAGGATCCGGGGCGAGAGAATTTACGGCCACCTGCCTTACGCGGTGCTTCAAAAGCAGGAGAGTCCACATCTTCACCGTTCATTAAACGGTGAATCGCCTTCCACTTGCCGCGGTCGGCAGGCGTAACGAGGTTCAGGGCTTGGCCGTCTGCACCCGCTCGCGCGGTTCGTCCAATGCGGTGGATATAATCCTCGGGGCATTGGGGAAGGTCATAGTTAATGACATGTGCAACGTGGGGAATGTCAAGACCTCGGGCCGCAACGTCTGTTGCAACCAGAATGCGGTATTCCTTTTTGCGGAAGGAACGAATGACGCGCTCACGTTTTCTTTGTTGTAGGTCACCATGGATGGCGGCCGCGCTTTGGTTCTCTTTCGAGAGGCGTTCGGCAAGACGCTCGGTCCCAAACTTTGTTTTCACAAAGATAATAATGGACCCGTCACGTTGATCCAGCTGCGAGACAAGATTTTGATACTTGTCGGCGTCAGTGGTTTGAAGAAGCTCTTGTTGAATTTGTTTGGCGGGTGCATTCAAAGAGCCGACGCTAATCCGCACGGGGTTTTTAAGATAAGCACCAGAGAGCTTTTCAATTTGGGCAGGAAGTGTTGCCGAGAACATTAAGGTCTGGCGCTCTTCCGGCAAATGATCGACGATCTTTTCAAGCTGTGGCCCAAAACCCATGTCCAGCATGCGGTCTGTCTCGTCCAAAACGAGGGTGTTCATATGACCAATTTGAGCGCTACCGCGGGCAAGGTGATCATTCAGGCGTCCCGGGGTCGCGACGATCAGTCGGGGACGTGCCGAGAGTTGTTTTTGTTGGAAGAAAATCGAGTCTCCGCCAATCAAAAGCGCTGTCTTGATTTCCTTTTCAGGGATCATCTTTTGAAGAGCTGCCATAACCTGACTTGCAAGTTCCCTTGTGGGGGTTAAAACGAGGGCTCCCTCTTTGGGATTAGCTAGAAGACGTGCGACGACAGGAATACCAAACGCCCCTGTTTTGCCTGTACCAGTTTGAGCAGAGCCAAGAATGTCCCGTCCCTCAAGAGCCACAGGAATCGCTTGTTCCTGAATAGGGGTCGGCGTTGTAAAGTTGAGGCGGGAAATAGCCTGCAAAAGCTTGGCTGGCAAACCAAAGCCGTTAAAATCTTGTGTCATTAAATGTCCTTACGAAAAAGACACCAGACAAAGCGTGCTTTGTCTGGTGCAGGAAACTCGGATTATTGTGATTGGGTATTAGGCAGCGTCTGCAAGCTTCAGGTTGTCAGCAGAAGTTCTTCCCTTGTGTGTAACAAGTTCATACGTCAACTTCTGACCTTCGCGAAGATCGCGAAGTCCTGCGCGCTCTACCGCACTGATGTGCACAAATACATCAGATCCACCTGTGTCTGGTTGGATAAAGCCGAAACCCTTAGTGCTATTAAACCACTTTACTGTGCCTGTCGTCATGTAGGTCATTCCTTCAATTAATTTACGCCTGTGACTTTTATCCTTAAAAGTCAACTGTGAGTGTAGCAGTAGTTTTTTTCAAAAGATATACCTTAAGAAGCAAACTCATAACTCTAAATTTATGCGCATAGTTAAGGACCTATCTCAGATTGTTCCTTGTGCCACCGCAGTGGACCAAAAAGAAAACCAGCCCTAGGTTAACGCAAGACGCAAACCAAGAATTATCTAAACTCGACGACATTATGAACTAACTTCTATGGAAGGCAAGAAAAAAAGATGAAACGGGCACTATTTTTTTGACTTTATTTTTTCCACCCAAGAAAACCGCTGCTTTTCTTTATGGGAAAAGAGAAAGGTTTGTTTGAAAAAATCTTCAAAGAAATCCTCGACACAAGGTCCTTTCTTTGATAAAAGAGTGTCATTCTCTTAGGGGCGCTTAGCTCAGTTGGTAGAGCAGCTGACTCTTAATCAGCGGGTCACAGGTTCGAGCCCTGTAGCGCCCACCACATTTTCCCTAAGAATATTATCATAATTCAAGATCTGCCCATCCTAAGCTTCTTTGCGTGCTTTGTTTTGAGAAATAGATGCTAGCGTTGTATCCTGTTTTTAAAATGAGAGGGAGAATCTTTATGGCAGCGCAGCAAACTTTTGCCCTTGGGGTCGGTGCGGCGGGCGATCAACGGCTTGATCTGCAACATGACATTCTCAAAGAAAACAGTATTAAGTATCTCACTCTGGCTGGGTTAAAGCCGGGACATGTTGTTTGGGATATCGGATGTGGGAACGGCGCGATGCTGCCTTTTTTGGCCCAAACGGTGGGCGCGCGCGGTCATGTCTACGCGCTGGATCAAAGCGTCGCGCAGCTGGATCTTGCCAAAAATCGCGTGCAAGAGGCGGGCCTTGCCAACGTGACTTTTTTTCAAGGTGAGGTAGGGGCGCTGAAAGGATTACCGGCCCAGGAGGCAGATCTTGTGCATATGCGTCTTTTATTGATGCACGTGACAAATCCAAAAGAGGTTATAAGAGCCCTCTTTCCCCTTTTAAAAGAAGGCGGGATGGTCGTGTCCCAAGAATCCATCATGAGCACCTCGCGTGACTACCTGGCTGATGCGTCTTATCACGGGTGCATCGACGCCCTTGTAAATCTTGGAAAAACCCTTGGCGTTGATTATGACATTGGACGCTCGCTTGGCGCTCTTTACGAGAACGAGGGTTATGAAGCTGTGCAAGTTACCCTTGAAAGGCCGGAGGCCACCCTTAAACAAATCAAAGACATGCTCATCTTTGGGGTTGATGAGTGGAAAGCAGAGGGACTTAAAAAAGGGGTCATGTCACAAGAAAGTGTCGCCGGCTCACAGGCACTTTTTCAAGGGTGGCCAGATGACGACGATCGTACCGCCCCTTTTCCGACAGAGCAAGCTTACGTCCTTGCACGCAAAAGGAGGAAACCCTTGTAGAGCCGCAAGGACGCTCTATGTTTTTAAATAGGGCTGCAAATTTCCACAAGGACGCCGTTGAGATCCCGTACGTACGCGACCTTTTGCCCCCAGGGGGCTTCTTTGGGGGCACGCACCGGGGTGGCCCCTGCAGAGACGGCTTGTTGGTATTTTTTCTCCACGTCAGGAGTCACAAAGGCAATCTCCATGGCTGGCGACGCCGCCTCACGCCGCGAAGGGTGAAAGGGGATTCCCTCTGATGTGAGTCGGTCTTCTTCGCAAAAAGACAGCGTCGTTTCTCCCGTATCCAGTTCCCCATAAAAACCGCTTTCGGCCACAAATTTACGTGTCAGACCAAAAGCTCTTTCATAAAAGGAAAGGGCGTCCTCAAGATGGGGGACATAAAGAATGGTATAGCCGAATTTCATGAATCATCTCCTTGACGTCATCAGGGCAACGAGGCTCAATAGCTCATTAATAAAATCTAACACATTGCAGCTGGGGGTCATAGGGGGGACGGGGTGGAATGAAAGCGAGCATCCTTAACAAAAAAACTCACAAAAAAAGAAAGGGATCTTGCAATGAAGATCCCCAAAATGTGAGTTATTTTACGAGTTTACCCACAAGCGTAAATTTTTTCTCTTCTGATCCTTTATGATAAGTGTATGCGCATTCATTAGTGAACGGCACTCGCACAGATCCAACGCCTGTCAAAGCGCCCGTTCCTTCAGGTTTTTTGGCACCAAGCCATGTCGAATCTATTTTCTTTCCTTCAAGTTTCCAATCGAAGGTTTGTCCCCCAGCTGTGATAGCCATTCTCACAGAAAGCGTGTCCCCCTGCTCCAAGCTTTTGAACTTGTCCCAATCGATGTCAGGGCACAAAGACTTCTTGGCAATACCTGAAGTCACAGCCTGCTTGATGTCTGCCAAAAGCGTAAATGTTGTGACTTTGGTGCCCAAAGATTTTTGCCACGAGTCTGGCAAAGTATACGTACATGCATAGACGCCTGGAGTCGATTTCGTCAGTTGCCCGTTATAATCTTTTGCTTTTTTGAAGAGACTTTGAAGGGACTTTCGCCACTCCGCGGACTTCGCATCTTTGGCGCAGGTTGCATCTGCTGCATTTTTGCTGGTGTATTGCATGTTGCCCCCCGTTTGGGTGATGGGGGTGGTTTCGTCGGCGCAAATGGCCTTAGGAAGCGTTTGTAAATCGAGCACAGGGCACGCGGTGGCGGTCAGTGGCATCAGTAAAGATGTTATTAAAAGTTTATAATGAATAGATTTCATGGGAATATCTCCACTCTGGTTATAATGGTTAGCATGGTCTCTTAATGGTTAAAATTGAGTAAATTTTTAATAAAATAGCGACGATGATTCAGATTCTAATCATTTTTTTGGTTGAAGAGGTCAAATTCATTTTTTACATAGAGTATCTGACCCTAAGGGGCTTTCTCACATGACGGCTTTTGGAAGCTAAAGTGACACATAAGTGCAACGGCTAATACCAGCAAATCAAACATGTTAGGCGGGGTTAAGTCCTAAAACTAACATAAAATTAAGATTTATTGAGAATGAATTGACTTTCTTTATAATTTTCCTAAAATTTTCTCATACAACATAACGGGAGGTCCTTATGAAAAAAAATCGTGAAACATCTGTTTCTTATCTCGCTCTTGTGGGCGTGATGGGCGCGCTTCTATCGGGGTGCGATCATCCACAAACACCATCATCATCCCATGTGGCACAAAGCTCGGAAAAGACGTCGACGCGCACAGTTGAACAAATGCTTGCTGAAAAGGGTCATATGAATGAAGACCTTAAGCAGGGTGTAGAGCTTCTTTTGGCCGGCAACTATCAAGAGGCGTCAAAATCCTTTAACCTTGCCCTTTTTAAAGACCAAACCAATGGCTGGATTCATTACCTTAACGGCTTAAGTTATCAACTCTACGCCAAGCAAGGAGATATCACCCAGTATGACCTGGCTCAAGCTGCCTTTGAGCAAGCGTTGAAATATGATCCCAATAATATCATGGCCTCTTTGCAGCTTGCGCGCGTTTACAGCGCTAAAAAAGATTTTGCAAAAGCTCAAGAAGAGCTTGCCAATGTCTTAATTATCGAACCCAATAACAAGGACGCTGCCTATGAACTTGCTTATGTGTCCTATCAAATGGGAGATGTAAAGTCCGCAAGCATGGCGATTAACAGGGCCAGTCTTCTGGCCCCGCAAAACCCAGAAGTCCGTCGCGCAGAAGCCATGATTTTAGCGGCCTCAGGTAAAGGAGAAAAAGCCTTAGAGCAGTTGGCTCAGTACCAAAATCTTCACAAGGGTGATGCGGACGCAGCGCGCACAAGAAAGCGCGTGGAAGATTGGAATCACCTCTACAAGAGTGGGCTTGTTCTTGCCCAAGCTGACCCGGCCGCTAACCCTAGTGCAGACATTGAGGCAGCCGCTGCCGGTGCCGAAGCTGAGCCTGACGCTCCCACCGCCAGCACCGAAGGGCAAGGCGCCCCTGATGCGGGTGGCGCTCCGCCAGCTGCAGCTCCTCAACCAAAAGCAGCCCCTCCAAAAGCTGAACCAGCCAAAGCCCCCCAAAGCGATATGGTCTTTTTAGACGCTGTGGTTCTGCGTGTGAGTGATCAAGGAACCACCACAAAAGGGAATAACATCCTTGACGGTTTGAATGTTTCTTTGTCACCAGGAAGTTATGGAAAAGGCTGGTCTAAGTCCAATAACACGGGTGGCGGATCATCACAAAGCTTTGGTTTTCTTCAAGGAACGGCTGCTGCAGGCGCCATTACAGGATCTGGTCTTACCCCGATTGCTGATGGCCTCTCAACAACACGTGTCTTTACGCAAGGTGTCAGCTTTTCCACACTCAACTACAGTTTGAAGATTGCCAACGCCGAACGTAACTATGTGGAGGTTGTGGGGCGTCCCTCTTTGGTCGCCTCTGTGGGCAAACCTGCCACCTTCTTTTCGGGTCGTGAGCTTACACTAGGCTTGACGGGTCAAAACGGCGGTACCATCCAGAAAGTGCCTGTGGGAACGACGCTTAAAGTAACGCCTTCAGCTCTCGAAGGAAATATGGTCACCCTGGATATTGCCCTTTATGGAAGCCTGATTACAGACAACACGTTCTTGTCCAATGACCCAACGCAGCGCTGGACGGACGTCGGGCTCAGTAAGGTGACAACCAACATCCAAGTAGCCCTTGGAGAAACCATTATGCTTGGTGGCATCAGTGAGCGCATTGATATTCAGGACAAGTCAGGGTTCCCAGTCTTGCAAGACATCCCTGGGATTCAGCTTTTATTTTCTCAAGAAACAACAGACAGTCAGCGTAAGTCTGTGATGTATCTGATCACACCGCGTTCTTATCTAGACAATAAGAAAAAGACCGCCACCATCACCATCAGTGAAAAGGGCGAAAACATGACAGAGCTAGAAAGGCGTAACCAAAATTGGTTTGATCCTGCTAATAACACTGTGGTGATCCTTAAGCACCTCGCTCCCCTTTACAGAGAGTTCAGGCATGGGGATCTCCCTCCCATGCGGTGGGACATGCCCAATGTTGTGGGATTGCAAGTTGAGCAAGCTTTAAACTTCATTTATTATTAATTAAAGGTAGCAAAACGATAAAAAAAAGGCGCGAAAGCGCCTTTTTTTTTGAAAAGAAACTTCAAAAAGTTAAAAATTTCCAAGCTATGAAGTGGGTTCAATTAATTAGTTGAAAATAATAGCGTTCAGAGGTGCTTTTCTTGAAACAAGAACAAGAAAAAAGAAATATTTACTATTTGGCAATATTTTAGGTATGAATTTTTAATTTCTTACAAAAATAATGCACACATGTACAACCCGTACAGGATGAAAAAATGTCTTTTACATGCTCCTATCTTAAAAATCTATTTCTTGTCTCTTCCACATTTCTTGCGACGACAACCTATGCCAGTGACCTGACGGACGGAGACTCATTAAGCACCTCTCCAAAAAGTTTGTCCGCGGGCGTTCCACAGGTAAGTACCTCACCCAAGCCTGAGGACGGTCGCAAGTTTCATCGTGCAGCCTTGAGCCCAACAATGGTGACCCTGGACAGGAAAGGCCGTAGCCGGGAGCAAAAAGACGCGTTCAAATCGCCTCCTCGTATGCGCCCATCCGAGGGTACAGATGGCGTAAGTGTGGGAAAAGGAATTGAGCACTTATTGTCGCCACGCTTGCTGCCATCCTCCGAAAAGAAAGGGCCCCGATCAGCTTTTGTTAAAACATCATCCCTGCGCACAGTTCCTGAATCCTTGGCGGCCCACGCCTCAAAACGGTCCGCTCAAGCATCCTCCCACGAGGATATGCGTTCATTGACAGCTCTTGGCACGCCACATCTTTCCGGTGCAGAGCAAAGAATGGATGAGTCGGGAGAACAGTCAAAATTAGACGCTGTGACAGGAGCCATTGACGTTTTACAGTCTTTGAATCCATACAAAAATCCTAACAGTCTTTTGAAAACACCTCAATCCTCTCCTACTTTGACAGTGAGTCTACAAGATGACAGTTTGCCGCCCTATGATGAATCAGACGACGAAATAGAAAGCGATGCCCTATCTTCGCCTTCAACAGGTCAGCATGTGAGATGGGGTGAGTCGTCAATGGTCCCTGACCAAACACCGCGCCATATCAAGCGTCTTGATTTAACAGCCATCGGTCTATTTTGCAGAAGTGATCAGGAGATGATCGAGCTAAGTCAGCACGTAAGAGCAGCCTTTAATCCTGGGGTAGCCTCGCTCACGCCTGGGGTCTTAGCCCAGGGAAGTGAACGGGAAGCATTTTCGTCTCAAGGGGGCATTCCCTCGGTTCCCTTTGTGCCGCGCATCCCCCTCGATCAATTGAGTAAGCTTCATAAACCCCCCGTGGTTATGACCCCAACATCATCTGCTAGTCCTTCGTCTTCAAGTTCTGAACGAGTGTCGCCCGTGTCACCTATCAAGAGTCTATCGGCCGAACATGTGAGCTTTTTAGTGGCAATGGAAACCTTTGATCGTCAAAAAAACTTTTTTTTGGCAGATTTAGAGCAGCAAAAAACTAACAACGTTATCTTAAGATCACTTAGTGGAAGGCCAACAGATAAGGCTTACCGTAAGTTTAGAGAATTGAATTTCGGACAGTACTTTAGTGAGGCAGAGCTGGGTCTTAGTGCTTCAGTTGCAAGAGACTCTCGCACGATTCTCCTTACTCTTTTGTATGTTGCTGAAGATTTTGAACAGGCGGTGACGTGGTACGGTACCATGGATAAAGGGCGACTTTCAGACAACGGCATTTGTGAGACGGCTAAAATGCTGGGAAACGTTTGCCGCTTTTTTGATACGCATAGGCTCATGCTTGTTCATCTGTATACCTCTGTCTGGAGTGTGGCACCAAGGCGCGTGTTGACAGACCCGGATTTTAAGGCAGAGCGCATGGAAAAAGGCCAAGCAACCTATTTGACGGGCTTGAGAAAACTCTTAACTGTTGTCAAGGATTTTCAAGAGTGTCTCAAGCTAAGACAAGAACAAATGGAGGCAGCTCGGAGTGCCTCTAAGGGTTCAACAGAGACAAGTGAGCCTGCCCCAGAGAAGGTAACGTCAAGCAGTGATTCGGATAAAAAACTGCCAAAAGCTAAGAAAGGAAGCACAACGCCGCGTTCCCATGACACACAAACAGTGACGAGTGAGCAAAGTGAAGGCGCTTCTCCCGCAAAAGAAAAGAGAGCGAGTAAAGAAAAACGCAAGAGTGCGGAAAAGCTCGCAAGACAAAATAGCAAAACAACAATGCCCCCATCGACGGCGACTTTAGAACTACAAGATGCTAGTGCGTCTGTCGCCTTAGAGCCCGATAAACCCAACGATCGCGTCGCGCCCAAGAAAAAGGGGATTGGTCATAAATTTAGGCATGCCATGGGCCTTTAATCAAAGGGTGTCTTCCACCTTTCTGAATGAGGGGTGGAAGACTGCTGTAAATGGGTCTTAGCATGTTGGAACTGGAGTGGGAAGCGACCTTTGAAGGGTGCACCCGTTGTGACAGTCTCTGGATAAAAACTCTCTTATTTTAAGGAAGCATGCTTTCCCCCTACTTTTGACTCTTTGGGTTAAGGGTAAAGTAAGGATGCGAGTGTGATCTAAAATATATCGAAAGAATTAATTTCTGAGTAATTGTTAATTAAAATAATAATTTTAATCGATAAAAAGTAATAGATTTCAAAAGAGAGGGCTTGAGCATGTCACATAATAAATGCTTTTTCTACACGTTAGTCTTTTTATCAACGGCTACGTTGAGCGACAAGGTCCAGGCAAGCGATGAAGGTGACAGGCACCTGAACCCCTTGCACACGCAACACCACAGAGTCCCTCAGGCTGTTGCACCAGAAGGCAAACCCCCGATCAGACTTAAATCTCCCCAAACAAGTCCGCGTGATGAGGCAGAAAATGCTGGTCGTCGTTTTCCTGTGATTGTGCCGGCCCGTGTGGGAAAAGTGCAGGTAGTTGTGGGCATGCTTGAGGATGAAAGCTCTTATGAAGTAACGCTTGTGGACACAAAGGATCGTGGGCTTGGGTCGCCTAGAAAAACCGATACCCTTGAAGGTGACTTTCAAAATTCCACCTCAAGCTCGCTCAAGGAAGGAGGAAGCTTTGACAAGGTAGATTTCACAAATCTGACGACGGCCCTTAACATGCTTAAAGAAAACGAGCCTTTTCAAGAGAAGAAAAGGCGCCGTGAGGTGCCTAAAGTTGGTCGCAAAGGAGTAGGAGAGGGAGGGTGCAAGTCACCAAGACGGACATCGCCTGTAAAACCTTTGCAGCCTGATGACACTCCTTTTGCGCAAGAAGACAGCCTTCATGATCCCATGAGGCCCCTGGATTTAGCACCCATTGGTAAAGCACATGAAAGCAATGAACGGCTTATAGAGTTAAGCAAAAGAGTTCAAAGGGGGGCGCCTCATTTTGATGACGAGGCAGAAGAATCTGTATTAGGACGCTGGTGTCCAGTAAAATCATCTGTGTCCGTCGTGCCGCATTTGCCCCTGGATCAAGTCATGTCCCCTAAGACATCTGCCTTTGTCTCGCCTTCTGTTTTGTGTGCGGGATCGTCGTCAGGGGCGGGGCGTCACTCACCTGTGTCTACCCCAAATGGCTTATCCCTTGAACATGTAAGTTTTCTGGCTGCCATCCATACCTTTGATCAAAGAAGAACAACGTTTCTTTGGGATCTAGAACAGCAAAAAGATCAAAATATTATCTTAAAGTCACGTGAAAATCGTGAAACGGACGAGGTATATAATCGATTTAAGAAGTTAAAATTCAAAGAATACTTTCAAGAGGTTGGCCAAGGAAAGAAAGACGCAATTACAAGAGATGCCCAAACCATTCTTCTGACTCTTTTGTTCATTGCCGACGACTTTGAAGACGCCCTCTCTTATTATAGTAAAGTAGATAAAGGAAGGTTTTCCGACAATGTCTTGATGGAAAAATCAAAAACCTTAGAACGCTTACACAAATTTTTCGAAGGCTACAGCATGATGCTAGCCCTTCTCCACACCTCCGTTTGGAGTGTGACACCAAGAAAGAGCCTTACCCTTCAAGAGCTTTCACCAGACAAGCTTGCCTTGGCTCAGTTGACCTATGTGGTGGGCATGAGCTCACTTGGAGCGTTGATGCAAGATTTCAAAGAATCCATCGAAGCACGTCGCAGTCAGCTGCGCGCGGAAGATGAAGCACATTGCCAAGAACAAAAAGAAAGCCACTCGTCGAGCAGTCCTACTTCGTATACACAACCTATAAGAAAAAAATCCTCTCCGTCCGAAGCAAACATGTCATACACAAGGACTGATTCAGCGGATCAGCGCGTGCCAACTAAGAAACCGCGGCAAAAGAACAGTCGTACTCAACACATATCCTCTGGGGAGGGAAGCCCTAAGCCCATGCAGGGGTATATCTCAAGTGCGGGACTAGGAAAAGACGAGGAAGAGCATAAACGACAAGGCATTGGATCAAAGCTGAGGGGCGTTTTGACCTTTCAATAAAGAAATGCGAAAAAAGCCGCGAGACTTTCAGGCAGGGCTTGGGAAAAAAGCGTGAGGAGAGCCGGCAGGGTGATCGCCATCACAAAGAAACCCAAGAGAATTTGAAGAGGTTGGCTGACAAAAAAGATCTGAATGGCGGGTGCAAGCCTGTTGGCAAGGCCGGCACCCGCAAAAAAGAACAGGATTGTGATGAGAATTGGACCCGCCAGCTGCAACCCTAGGGTGATGCTGGTGGTCGCGGCTTCTAAAAGAAGTCCCGAGCCGCGTTCGGCAAAAAAGGAAAGCCCCGCCCCCCCCAGGGGAAGGGCTTGATAGCTGTGGACAAAGGCCTGGATGATCATATGGTGCATGTCCAAAAGGATCATAAACAAAATGGCCGCTGTTCCAAGAAAAACACCGGGAAGGGCGCTTTGCTGGGCGCTGGCAGGGCTCATGGCGAAGGCGTTGGCAAGACCAATTTGATATCCAATCAAAGAACCCGTTAGATCAAGGGCCGAAAAAAGAAAACGCACCACAAGGGCGGCCGTATAGCCAATGAGCGCTTCCACCATAAGAAGCCAGGCGGATTCAAGGCCTGTATGGGGCATCGTGACCCCCTTTGTAACAATAAAAGGGGTAAGAGCAGTCCCTAGGGCCAGAACAATCAGGGCTTTAACGCTGCGCGGGATCGTGGGCTCGGAAAAGCCCGGGGAAAAGAAAAGAAGGCCCCCCAGACGCGCTGTGACCAGGATATAGCTATAGAAATCCGCAAGGACAAGGCTTTTAAGGGGCGTCATGACACGCCAAGTCCCACAATACGGTCAAATAGCTCGTGGGTAAAGCTGCCAAGGGTACGCCCAAAGAAGGGAAATAAAAACAGCATGGCAGCGAATGTGGCAAACATTTTTGGAATGAATGACAGGGTCATTTCTTGTATTTGCGTGAGTGCTTGGAGGAACGAAATGAGTAGACCCATGATCAGGGCGGCCAACATTAACGGCGTGCACAGCTTTAAAAGGACAAAAAGGCTTTCCTGCGCGAGATCTAGAACATCGGTAGGGGACATTTTTACGCTTTTCACTCCCAAATAACTTGACACTCGCCTCAAGGAACTATACTGAATAGAGGCAGTTGACGTAAAGGGCTGTGTCGTTTTGTGCCCAATGTTTCTCTGGATGGAGCAAAAAGCACATAAAGGCACCACAGACAAAGAAGAGTTTTTAAGATGTTTGCAGTAGTAAAAACAGGCGGCAAGCAATACAGGGTTTCCCCTGGAGATGTCGTTTTGGTCGAAAAGATCGAAGGTGAGGCAGGTCAAAGCATTCATCTTGATCATGTCTTAATGTTTGGTGATGCCGATAAGGCCACCGTGGGCGCGCCCCTTGTGGACAAAGCGCTTGTACACGCCGTGATTCGCGAGCAGACCCGCGGTGATAAAATTATCGTTTTCAAAAAGCGTCGCCGCCAAGGATACCGTCGTAAGGCTGGACATCGTCAGGATCTGACTGTGCTTGAAATCGGTGGTATTGAAGTGGGCGGCAAGCTTGTGGCGAGTGCTGAAGCAAAGGCCAAAGTTGCAAAGCCCGCAAAAGCTCAAGAAGCCGCTGCAGAGGCACCTGCAAAGAAAGCAGCTCCTAAAAAGAGCGCTGAGAAAAAAGCAGACGCAGCCCCCGCAGAAGACAAGCCAGCAAAGAAGACAACATCACGCGCGAAAAAAACAGAACAAGCTTCTGAATAAGTGCAGTTGACGAGGTAGAGGAGTAAACAGATGGCCCAGAAAAAGGCAGCAGGTAGTTCTCGAAACGGTCGCGACAGCGCCGGTCGACGCCTGGGTGTAAAGAAATTCGGTGGAGAGCATGTGCTTTCCGGCAATATTATTGTCCGTCAACGTGGGACAAAGTACCATCCTGGCGATAATGTCGGTATGGGCAAGGACCACACGCTTTTTGCATTGATCGAAGGCGCTGTTCAGTTTAAGCGTGGCAAGGGTGGTCGTACCTTTGTGGGCGTTTTGACTGACTAAGTGACGTCAAAAGACATACGTCAAAGGGGGGCGCCTTCAGGTTGCCCCCTTTTCGTGTTTAGATACTCTTCTTTTCTTTCCCCAACCACCCAGACATTAAGGATTAAACGATGCAATTCTTGGACGAAGCCAAAATCTTTGTGAAAAGCGGAGATGGAGGAGCAGGCTGTATCAGCTTTAGGCGCGAGAAGTTCATCGAATTCGGGGGACCAGACGGCGGCGACGGCGGCCGTGGAGGAGATATCATCATCGAAGTGGTCGAAGGAAATACCCTGATCGATTACCGTTACCAGCAGCATTTCAAGGCCCAGCGCGGGCATCACGGCATGGGACGTAACCGCACGGGACCGGATGGGAATTCTGTGACCCTGAAGCTGCCCGTTGGGACCCAAGTTATCCACGAAGACCGACAGACGGTTCTTTTGGATCTGACAGAGATCGGAGCGCGTCATGTGCTGCTAAAAGGCGGGCAAGGCGGGCGTGGAAACGTGCGTTTTAAAAGCTCTACAAACCAAGCGCCCCGGCGCGCCGATACCGGTATGCCTGGCGAAGAAATGTGGATTTGGCTCCGTCTTAAGCTTGTGGCAGACGCAGGTCTTGTGGGGCTTCCCAACGCCGGCAAGTCGACCTTTATTTCCGCATGCACAAGGGCGCGACCTAAAATTGCGGATTATCCCTTCACAACCTTAGTGCCGAAACTTGGGGTTGTGTATTTGGACGAGCAAGAATTTGTGCTGGCGGACATTCCGGGCCTTATTGAAGGAGCACATATGGGGGTCGGCCTTGGTCATAAATTCCTTGGCCATGTGGAGCGGTGCCGGGTCCTGTTACACCTTGTGGACGGAACCCAGGAAGACGTCGCGGGGGCCTACCAAACCATCCGGCAAGAGCTCTCTCTTTATGCTGATCACTTAGCGAAAAAACCAGAGATTTTAGCCCTGAACAAGTGCGATGCCCTTTTACCAGAGGAGATCGAGGAAAAGAAGGCGGCTTTGGCGGCGGCGTCTGGCGGCGCTGTCCTTACTCTTTCTGGGGCAACAAAGCAAGGCATGACAGAAGTGCTGCGCGCGCTGTGGCAGAATATCTTGCCTTATAAGGCCACTCCTGCGAACACCGAGGAAGACGCAGACCCAGACGCAGACGAACACGACGAATACTCTCATTGGCAAAGTGAAGAGTAGAAGGCCTGGTGAGAGGCCTTCTACAAGAGGTTTAAGAAAAAGATTCTTCTTCGGCGCCGATCTTGTAATGACGTGCTGTTTGGCTGCTAAAGCGTGAATCTGACATCTTGAGGATTTGCTCGAAGAAAGGATTGGGTGATTGGGTGCGTCCTGTACTCACACTGTAGTCTGCAATTTCAACACACCCAGGCGCAAAAGACCCACCCCCAGAGCCAAGGCTATTTACCACACTTGCGCCTTCTACAACAAGGCCGTCTTTATAAAGCGCTCCCAACACAGGGCCTCCATGGCAGACGACGGCTCGCGTGCCGATCCACAGCGTGAGGACGCCTTCATCCACTAATGGCATAAGATCTTCCCATACAAGCTCTTTTTCCATGAACTGATCACTCTTAAAAGCAAGGCGCATAATATGGGGGACAGTCTGATTGATAATGTTGGCTTGAAGGAGGTGGCGATCTTTGGCGAAGGCGTCATTAATACTGGGTTTATGTGTTCCATAAAAGGCTTTTGTGCCAGCCACCCCCAGCTGAAGAATGTCCCCTATCACGCGGCCTTGCCAGGCAAGCACCACACCTTTTTGGTGCACTTCCATATAGTGATTAAAGCCGGCATAGCGGGCTTGCTCTTCATGGCTCAATTTAATTCGTAAGCACAAGGAGGGGCCAGCAAAACCTGCGAAGGCGGGTTCGGTAAAGCCTAGCTGAGTTAAAAGGCCAACATTCTCACCCGGATTAAAGCGATAGTGGGTCACCAAAGCGTCACGTTCCTTTGTGCGGCCGTTGGAAAAATGCAGACCCTTGATCACATAGTTTTGTCCTTTATTTTCCCATAAAAGAGAATCTACTTCGTGTGCGTACTTGATTTTGAATCTATTTTTCAAAGTCTCATGCTTGCCTTTGTAGTGCCCCATTTTTTCGCTTAAATATTTCTCTAGACCCTGAAAGAAAACCCGGCCATCAAGACATCCGCCTGGTCTCCAAAGGGCAGCAGCGCTTTTATTCCAAGCAGATAAATCTGGCGCGGCTGCATTTTCAAGGCAAAAAGACTCAAGACTTGGATCAAGTTCTGCGACTTCTGCGGGCGATAAGAGACTCGTGGAGGTATAACCTAATTTCTTGTAAGTTTTTGCCATGGACTCGGCGCGCTCATGGGCGTCATCCACTTTTGAAATAAGATCTATGCGATAGCCATCATGACGTTGGCGCACGAGATTTTTTGGTTCCCGGCATCCATGATAGTTTGCTTGTAACATGATATTTTTAAAATCGCTGTCTGCTTCATCAAACAAACGTTGCCAGGCATCCATGCTGTATTTTCCCAGTGACAAAAGAAACTCTGTGCGCTTTTCATGTTCTCCCGCGTCAAGGGCCAGAACTTCCTGGATGAATTTTTTGGCCATAGGTGTTTGGCTGGTTTCAGGGATGTCTGGCACAAAAATGCCCTCTGGCTCGTTAAAGGGGATATTAAGTTTTTTCGGAAGATCTTGACCTTGGGGAATAACACTGAGCAGTTCATCGGGGGTAAGGCTATAGAAAATATTCGCGCCCGTCGTCTCAGTCAGGTGTGCATTCTTTTCATAGAGCACAATACGAACGGGGATACCGTCCTCTAGACTCTTTTTATAAGCACGGTATGCGGCCACAAAACCCGCCATTCCTGCGCCTACAATCCTATAGGTGTGCTGTGGTTTGGCGTGGCCCTGAGCGTAAGGACTGGGAAGGTCAGTGGTGAGTGTTGTGGCGTTAAGGGGTGCTTGGGGAATGACAAGCGCAAGAGATGCAAGGATGGTTGCTTTCAAACAGGGGGACAGCTTTTTTGTAAAAAGTGACATATTTTTTCTCCTGAGATTTAACACACAAATGGCAAGCTAAGAGAGACAACCTCCTTTGTTAACATTATGAAAAAATTATGTTTGCAAGTTCTAAGGCGGACGTCAAGGGCGTGCTGGGATATAAACAATACAATCATCAGACAAGCAAGGACCCCTCTAGAAGAAAAATAGAGGGTGGGTTGCTTAAAAACTGGGTGGCTTCTTTGAAACGCGGAACGCAGGCAGATTAAACAGTGGTCATGATCTTGAGGGAAAAACCCACAGCTTTTCCTCGGCGTCGAGGGTTCCGTATTTCAGGGCTGCTCTGATGGCGGCCAGAAGCCTATTCATGTGAAAAACGTTGTGTTGGGTAATAAGTTGCAGGGCCAGCATCTCTTTGGCGCGCAGCAAATGATGCAGGTACGCACGCGACGCCGTTTGGCAGGTCGCGCACGTGCAGCTTGGATCAATGGGACGGTCGTCTTCTCGGTATTTGGCGTTATTCAGATTTAAATGCTCGCGCCCATCGGGACGCTCTTCGGGATCGACGTCCGCACGCACGAGGGCGCCGCCGTGACGTGCGAGTCTTGTGGGATGGACACAGTCAAAGGTATCAATGCCGCATTTGACGCCGTTAAAAATATCGGAAATGCCGCCGATCCCCAAAAGATGGATGGGGCGGTCGCTTGGGAGAAGGTCCGTGGTCATGGCAACCACATCATACATCTGTGCTTTTTCAGCGCCAAGGGATCCCCCAATGGCGTGTCCGAAAAAGGGTTGATGGGCAACAAAGGTTGCCGAGTCTCGGCGCAAGTCCGGGTAAACACCGCCTTGGATAATCCCGTAGAGAGCCTGCTTGCCCGTGTGGTGCTGCTTGAAGGCCGCAAGGCTGCGAAGACCCCAGCGATGTGACAATTGCATAGAGCGCCTTGTATACTCTTTATCCACGTGGAAGGGAGTGCATTCATCCAGCACCACGACCAAGTCAGGTCCCAGCTCGCGCTGAACCTGCATGGCGTATTCAGGGGTAAGGGTGTGGAGCCGTCCATCCACGTATGACCTGAAGGTCGCGCCTTCCTCGGTGATGTGAGAAAGTTTTTTCTCGCGTCCCGACATGCGCCGCCCTTTAATTTCACTGGCGACGGACCCGTGACCCAGGCTGAAAATTTGAAACCCGCCCGAGTCCGTCAGCATGGGCCCTTGCCATCCCATGAATTTGTGAAGGCCGCCCATTTTCTCGACCAGGGCGCTTCCTGGCTGTAAAAGAAGGTGATAGGTGTTGGCCAAAATGATCTGGGTCCCCGCGTCCTTCATTTGCAAAGGGGTCAGTCCCTTGATGGCCGCTTTCGTCGCGCAAAAGATAAAGGCCGGTGTTTCCAGGCTGCCGTGGGGTGTTTCAAGAACACCGCACCTAGCCTTGGTTTGGGGATCTTTGTAGGTGATTTGAAAAGAAAAGTTAGGATAGCTCAGCATGGCGGCGTCCTTTCAAGTGACGGCAAAGGAGGGAAAGAAGAGGCAGGAACAAAAGGCCCACAAGAAGGCGAATCCAATAGGTGCCAAGGATATACGTCCAAAGAAGGCTGTCCCATGAAACGGGGGTGGGGGAAAGCACAACCCAGGCAAGAACACTGAAAAGTGCGTTATCCACCAGGAACGCAAGGGCTGTAGAAAAGGCAGCGCGCGCCCAAAGCGCACCACGGCGCGACGCCTTCAGGCGCGCGAAGATGGTGATATCCAAGCATTGGCTGCAAAGGTAGGCAGTCAGACTTGCCAGCAACAGGCGGGGGGCTGGTAAGAAAAGCACTTCCATGGCGCGGTGCGCTTCAAGAAAGTGATAATCCCCGTGATGGGGCGGCACGTCCAAAGGGTGAATCCCCAGGGTAAGGAGCATAAGAAGCGTTACAAGAAGCATCGCCCCAAACCCGAGCCACACCCCTTTAAGGGCAGCTTCTTTGCCATAGCATTCAGTCAGAATGTCGCTTGCCACAAAGGTCGAGGAAAAGACGATGGTGCCAAGGGCAATGGGGGTTTGGCTAAAGGAAAAAAGAACGCCTTTTAAGACCTGGATATTACCCACGACCAAGGCAAGGACGACGTAAACATACAGGCCGCTTTTGCCAAAATAACGCGCAAACCCATAAAGCCCAAGACAGCACGTAAGGAAAGTCAGGGATAAAACAGCCTCGGTGGGCCAGGTATGGAGAAAACGGATCAGGTGAAGGGGATCTGGGGCCAAGATAAAAAAAGGCGCCCTTTGAGAATGCTCAAAAGACGCCTCTCCTAAACCTTATGCAGCAGCAAAAGCGCGTGCAGCTTGAGCTTTTTCCACACGCCTTTTAAGGGCGCGGGCCTCAGGGGACAGCTTCAAGTTAGAAGTCTTTGCAAAAAATTGATCAAGACCACCATTCTTTTCGATGGTACGAATGGCGCGCGCGGACACCTTCATGCGTACAGGGCCAAGCACTTCACTGAGGAATGTAACCTCTTGGATATTTGGCAAAAAACGGCGACGTGTTTTGTTATTTGCGTGGCTTACATTGTTACCAGACATAACGCCTTTACTGGTAATGGGGCAACGACGGGACATCTTTCACATTCCTTCTGTATAAATAATCTAGTGCTTCTACCTACTCTACATTCCTCAAAAGGTCAAGGGTTAATAGACAAAACCTTCCCTTTATCTTAGAGGGGTAAGGGCGCTGCGTCGATTTTTTCAAGGGGCTTACCTGCAGGAATTCCCCAAAGCACAACGCCAAAGGCAAGAAGGGAGATGAGGGCCCCATCTAGCATATTCCAAACAAACCCATAAAGAAAGGCCTCTTGCATCCCTTGGAAGAGGGTGGGAATGTGGTGGGGATCAAACCCCATAAAGGCATCCTGGGGAAGCTCAACCTTGGCTATGAGAGAGGCTAGTTTTTCATGTTGTGGGGGGGTCAATTGAATCCCCTCCTCTTGGAGTTTTGTAAAAAGGGCGCTCCTTCCCCATAAAACCACAAGGCTGGTGCTCAAAATAACGCTGAGGGTGTTCCCGAGCATCATGATCATGGTGTAAAGGCCCGAGGCGATATTGAGATCTTCGGGTGCTGCGGCGCGCAAAACTGCAATATTACAGCCAGCAAAAAAGGAGCCAAGGCCTGTCCCCATCAAGAAAAGACACACACACACAAACCACAAGCTTGACTCAGTATCAAGAAACGCACTGAACATAAAGCTCACAAACGCAAAAAGGGTGCCTAAAATCATAGGTGTTTTGACCCCCACAAGGTCAATGAGCTTGCCGCCGATGGGGGATAAGAGTCCCATGGACAGGGTCATGGCCATAAAAATAAGACCGGTTTGATAACTGGAGTATTTAAGAGTGTTTTGCAAATAAAGGCCCATCAAGACTAAAATCATGGAAAAACAAATGGCCATAAGCCCAATGCCAATTACAGAGCTCATATAAGCTTTTGAACGGAAAAGATGAGCCGGAATAAGACGCGTGCCACTATACTTATCCTGCCACATGTAAAGCGCCAAAAATATCAAGCCGCCAAGAAAAAAAGCCCAGAGACGAGGCTCGCCCGCGCCCCACACCTCTATTTGGTTGAGGGCATAAAATGGCAAGCATACGCCTGCCATGAGAAAAAAGGACGCAACGGGATTAAGGGGCGTTTTTTCATGGGAGACGGTATCCTTTGGACAATAAAGGAGCGTGATCAAAATAACAATCAGTCCCAGGGGCACGTTGATATAGAAAATCCAGCGCCAGCCAAAATGCTCGATGATATAGCCCCCAAGGTTAGGACCCGTGGCAAGGCCAAGACCCCCAAAAGAAAGGCCGATACTGGTGATAAAGCCTTGGCGCTCGGGTGGGCAGGATGTGAACAATAAAGACCAGGCAGGTGCGGTCATGAGGGCACCGCCAACCCCTTGGAGAAGGCGCCCGATAATAATAACACTCAAAGAGTGCCCAATTCCTGCCAATGCCGATCCTATGATAAAAATCAGCATGCCAAGGGTGAGAGCTTTTCGGCGTCCCATGGTGTCGGCCAGGCGGCTTGCCGGAATTACAAGGGCTGCCCAAATCAGCACGTACGCACTCAGAAGCCATTGTAGATCATTTAGATCAGCGTTGATTTCGTGGGCGACGGGCAAAAGAACCATATTCACGGCCGCATAATCGATATTCAAAAGAAAAAAGATGACACTGATGGCGCTTAGGATCATGACAAGATGAAACGAAAGAGACGTGCGTTGCATGGGAAGCCTCACAAAAGATGGTCCATCACACTAGATTACGCCGAGGTGTAAGGCAAGGCATATATTTTTCACAGGATCCTATGCTTGAAAAGAAGATAGAATTTTAAACATATACCAAAGTTTCCTCCTGTATTTTTTGCTGGGATTCGTTATGGATTATGCCACAATCTTTAAAGTAAGTAGGGCCTCTTACCCTTGGTCTAACCTACCGTGTAAGCAAGGCTTATAGCGGCAGGTTAGATCGTCTCCTGAAGTGACTATAACTGTCCTTCACCTCTTAATTTTTTAAGAATATCTGGATCTTTTGGGACCACACCAGCTCGGATAAAGGCTTCTCGTAGTTTTTTAATTTGGTACGGCTTAAGGTACGTCGCTTTTGTGAGTATCACCATCTGTTCGTCCATGGGTGTTTGGGTTTTATCAAACTTGAGAGTTCCTTTTTTGTGAGATCCTTTGCCGGCTTTTGGATCATAATTTTGCCCAAGGGCCTTGAAGAGAGATTGAACCTCATGAAGGGAGACGGTTACTTTTTTATCACTTCTTACATCAGGAAGATACTTCGAAAACAACTTATGAAATGTTGCAATGGCGTGCTTATTGGTGGTCACGTCCTCGACAAAAAGGTTTTTTTTCAAAGGCTGTCGTGTCTTTTTCTCCTGCTTAACCTCTTTTAGGTGTGTGGGTGCCTTTGGCGTGTGAGACCTTTTTTCCAGGAGGGGACGGGCTCCACGCGCACTTAGTCCATGATCAGAATAGGGCCCTTTTTGAAGAGGGGGGCTCGGGAGGTAAGAAGACACACTATCCCAGGTTGAAAAGGTAGGGGCCTCATCTTTTGAGCGCGTATCTTTTGTCATTGGCAGTGCAGGTTTTTTCGTGACACGGCCCGCGGATACCAGCGGTGCTTGATTTAGTCCAACGTCTTTACCTTTTTCTCTCGCCAAAGAGGTTTGACACGCCTTGATAAACGAGGAGATTTTTTTGTTTTTAGAAAGAGCTTTTTGTTGTTGCGCCAAAAGGAGGCTTGTGGACAGCTCAACGTTTCCTGTTTTGTCGGCTAAAACTTGATGAAGGGTGCGAAGTGGCCGGGGGCTTATGCCGGCTTCTGATAACTGCTCCTTAGACATTGCGGATAATTTTGAAAAATATTCAAGGGATTTATCATAGTCCTCAAGATGCATATAGTGCACCGAAAAGTTGTACCAACCTCTGGGGGTGGCGCGGTCATAGTATCCAAGTAATATTTCAAAAACCTCCAATTCTTCACGCAAAAGAAGTTTTTGTTGTGCCCGCCAGTCGGGATCACTTGCCTGAGCTGCGTTGTATTGCTGGAAATGTGCCAGAATCATTGAATGATAAGTAGGTGGATCTTGATAGGGAAGGTCTGGGTCAAGGTGTCTTCCTGTTAGGCTTGTGAGGAGGGACAGGGCTTTTTCATAGTGGCCTCCTGTAAGAATAAGCTCTGCATAAATCGCTTTCAAATAATCAGAAGGATCATCGCTTTCTTCGTAAAGGCTGTGCACGAGCTTTAGGTAGACACCAGCATGCTCACCCTCCTGAAGTGTATCCAAGACAATGCGCAAAATCCCATCGCCGCAAGGGGCTGCGTGGTGGCGTTTTAAAAGGTTATAAAGATTTTGAGTTGACTCCAAGATGCTTTTTTCCAAGCGCATAATTTCTTTGCGAGCTTTTTGGTTTTGGCCCATCCCACGCCCATTGGATGCGATTTGGTCTCTTGCTTCGGTCAAATTGGCAATATATTTTGAAATCATTTCAAATTTGTCATCAATATTATGATTGCCAATTACGAGGGACTTTAGGTGCATTTTCATTTCCGTAACAATCCTAGGAGAAAATTGTTCACCATCAGATCGAATCAAACAAAGAGGTTGGCAGAATTCATTAATCCCCTCTAGAAAATGGGGTGACCCAGGGACTAGTTTTGTACGCGCATGGTATAGAGCCAGATCAGAGTCATAGGGAAATCTCTCTTTAAGGTATAGGAGTTCTTCGTTTAAAGCGTCATAGCTTGCTGGGGGCGCTATGCACGCTCCTTGTTCATCAAAATTTTCTGTATACAGGGCACCAGATTTGTAGCGCCGCACGAGATCGACGTCATGGAAGCACGCATGGGCGGTGCCGCCTATGAGGGCTAAAATAATACTTTTCAGGAGGAAATTCATCGTTGTGTTCGCACAGTAATAAGAGAAGAGTTATTTATTTACTTGTTTAATCTTTTTCTGTCAATTTTAAATTTTTATTTCTTCAAAAAAGCTTCCCACCTTAAGGTGGGAAGCTCTTAACAAAAGGAGGGGAAGGGTTGAAAATCCTTTAACACCGACGCCCTTGCCTATTGGGGGTGGGCTTTTGCGTTAAAGAAGCCCTTCTTGGCGAAGTTTGTGAAGGATCTGAGCGTCCTTTGGCACGACACCTGACTTTAAAAAGGCCGTGCGTAGTTTTTTAATTTGGTACGGTTTGAGGTAAGCCGACTTTGTTAAAATAACCATCTGCTCTTCTAGGGGCGTGGGGGTTTCTTCAAACTTCAGGGTGCCTTTTTTGTGAGATCCTTTGCCTGCTTTGGGATCATAATTTTGCCCAAGGGCCTTGAAGAGGGATCGTACTTCATGGAGGGAAATGGTGACTTTTTTATCGCTTCTGATATCAGGAAGATATTTCGAAAAAAGCCTATAAAAAGTTGCCACCGCCTGTTTGTTGGTCGTGACATCTTCAATATAAAGAGTGCTTGGCTGCTCCCCTTGAGGTTTTTCTTGGGGGCCTCCCTGTGCTTGTGGGTGAGGCTGAGATGGGCGCCTGGTTTTTTTCTTTTCTTTGGAGAGCGCTTCTTTGGCAGATTTCTTTGCCTCATGCGAGGTGTCACTGGCAAGGAAAGTCGGCCCGTTGTCTTGTGGATGAGAAGAAAGTCCTCGGCTGCTTGAGGACAGCGCCCTATCCTTTGAGTGCACACCGTCAGTTTTCCTTTCCGACGCGGTGGGCGTCGTGCTCGGCTTGTCGAATGAGGGACGTGAGGGTGTTTGAGCAGCGCGGTTAAGGGCTGCTTGATGGCTTTTGATAAAAGAAGCAATGATTTTATTTTTTGCAAGGGCTTTTGCTTGACGGGCCAAGAGCAGCTCTGTTGAAAGCTCAATGTCTTCTGTTTTTTCTGCTAAAACTTGATGGAGCGCTTCGAATCTGTGACGCTTAAGTCCAACCTCGGAAAGGGCTTTTTGTGGCAAGGATTTAATTTTTGAAAAGGCTTGGCGCGCTTTTTCGTGGTCTCCAAGCTCGAGGTAAATAGACGTCATGTTTGCCATGTAAATGATGTTTTGACGGTTATGGGTGCCCACCAACTCTTCTAAAAGAGTGAGTTGCCCGCGCAAAAAATCTTTTTGTTTTTCTTTGTCGGTGAGGGGATCGTGCCGTGTTGAGCGGTAGTGGTCGATCCCTGCCACAACAAGCAAGTTACATGCTTCAGGGGACTGAAAAGGAAGGTCAGGATCTAAGTGTGTTCCCACAAGGGGCGTGAGCAAAGTCATGGCTTGCTCATATTTTTCAGCTTTCTTAAGATATTGTGCGTAGGCGTAGGTGAGATGGTCAGAGGGGTTTTTATCCATTTCGTAAAGAGCTTTTATAGCCCTATCATCTGTATCATAAAGACCATGAATATCAAGCGTATTCCTTATGATAAACGCCAACGCATCGCCACAAGGTTCTGCGTGATTTTGTTTGAGTAATCCGTAAAGCCCTTTTAACGCGTCAATCATCTGCGTTTCAAGCATAAACCCTTTTTGTCGCGCTCTTTGATTGCGGGTGAGTTTTTGAGACGGGTTCTTTACCTCATAGTAAAAAGATTTCAAGTCTTTAACATGGTTACGTACTTTTTGAAATTGATCTCCAACATTCACATGGGCGATGACTAATGAATGGATATAACCTAAAAGTTCGGGGACTAGGTTGACACAAAGATATTCATCGGTCGGAGTATGAACATAAATGAGCTGGCAAAATTCGTTGAGGCCTTCAAGGAAATGGGGAGATCCTGACGCCATCTTAGTGCGCGCGTGATAAAGAGAAAGCATAAGATCATAAGGAAATCTCTCTTTCAGGGTCCTAAATTCTTCATGAAGGGCGGCGTAGTTTTGGGGCGCCGTTGTGCAATGCTTTGCTTGGTCAAAATTTTCTGTATACAGGGCGCCAGATTTATAGCGCCGCACGAGATCAAGATCACCTAAACAGGCATGGCCTGTTTCAACGAGAAGGGCTATGGAAAGTAAAGAAAGGGCGAATTTCATCATATTATCAAATATCTCTGGTTAAAAGTAATACATATATTTTGTTTTTGCATCAATTTGTCAAATTTTTGTTTTTTTGTTTATTTATAAAGTGACCTTAAAAAAATCAAGATAAACTGCTAAAATCGGATATGTTTATTTACATTATGCATTTTCTCACGCAAGGTTCTTCCAAAAAAGAGCATTTGAAATGCCAGAGTGATCCTTATATATGATTCTGGTTTTCTAATTTGTGACAATAAAATGAACATGTTTTTATCAAAGGCCCTATTGCTTCTGGCAACGAGTCTCTTTTGTGCCGACATGTGTGTTGCTAGCAAACGGTTTGACATGGACGGGGATCAAACGCGAAAGCGTGCTCGCGAGGCTCCAGCGCAAACACCTCCTGGGACTGGGTTTAACCATGATCTTTCTGGCGCTGAGAATTCTGGCCCCGCAGTTAAAATACGACGGGTGGATGCACGCTTTGATCCCGTTGAGGGCGAGGAAGCGTCACCTGAATCCTTTTCCTTGTTTGCTGATCTGCCCACCGAGCTGCAACTTCTCATTTTCAGCAAGCTAGAGGACCAGCAGACCATGCTGAAGGTGCAGTTCGGTATCGGAAGGAATGTCTCTTCAAGAGCCGTGAATCGCAGGTCCTAGGCCACTAGGTTTTCAAGGGCAGTTACGCACGCGCCCTTGTCATTGAAGGTCACCTTATAGACAGCGCCTGATTGCTAGTGTCTTACAAGATCAATGTCAGGAAAGAAGCATAACGAGAGGTCCAGATAAAAATCAAAGCCATAGCTTTAAATAAAAGTTTCATTTTTGTTTTTCATTTTGAGGATAAAAGTAAAGTTAGAAATTAATACTTATTTTAATTCTGTCAGCTTCTATCGAACACAAAAATTAGATTAGGTATGGCTTGTGTAATTCATTCGCGCCCATGTCAATGGATAAAGCGCTCACCCTCCGAGAGCTTTTTTTAAGGAGGGTGAGGGACATTTTGTGCGTTCATGACATCCCAAATATCAACTAGAGATTAAAAAGAAACACAATCCTATGTAGTTTATAGTTCTTTTATCGACCCTAACTCGTGGACCAAACAAGAGAGGCTACTCAAGGGTATAAGAGACCTTCACGGCGAAGCCGCCCAATGATTTCCTCGTTTTTAGGCAAAACTCCTGCTTTTATAAAACCCTCACGGAGTTTTTTGATTAAATACGGCTTAAGGTAAGTAGATTTCGTCAAAATAACCATCTGCTCATCCCTGAATGTTGTCGTTTTCTCGAACTTTAGAGTTCCTTTTTTGTGGGATCCCTTACCTGCCTGTGGGTCATAATTTTGCCCAAGTGCTTTGAAAAGCCCTTGAATTTCATGGAGAGAGATGTTGACTTTTTTATCGCTTTTCACGCTAGGAAGATATTTTGAAAAAAGGGCATTAAAGGTTGCAATGGCGCGTTTGTTCGTGGTCACGTCCTCGACACAAAGATAGGTTTGCTCAGTTGCCTGCGTTTTTGTTTGGGGATGAACCTCATTAACTTTTTGTTTTAATTGGGGTCTCGTTTTCTTTTTTGTCTTTTGTATTTGCAAAGATTCTGTTGCCGGCTTTGAAGAAGGTGACGTTTCATGGGGTGTCGAGACGTTTGACAACTTATCCGTGACCCCGATGTCGAGATTGGTCACATCTTTTTGAGTGCTCGTAGCACGCTTGCCATGAGCAGGTGAAGACACGGATAATTTTTTTTCTGATGCCTCTAGCAAAGAATTTTGAGCCTTAGTTTTTAGAGACTCTTGATAATGTTTAACGCAAGAGGCAATTTTCTTATTTTTGTTAAGGGCTCTTTGCTGGCGGGCCAAAAGAAGTTCTGCTGCGATTTCCGTATTGTTTGTCTTGTCAGCTAAATACTGGTGAAGCTCTTCCAGCTGTCCGCGCTTGATAGAAGATTTGGCCAAGACATCTTGGGGCAAATTTTTGATTTTTGAAAAAGTCTCGAGGGCTTTTTCATAATCACCTAAATCAAGATAGCAGTATGTTATATTGTGTAAATAACTAACGTTGTTTTGTTGGCTATAGTTGATCAAGTCCTCTAAAAGACTGATTTGTTTGCGTAAAAGATCTTTTTGCTGGTTGTGGACATGGGCATTCTCAAACTGTGTCGATAGGTACTGTTCACATCGGGCGACGAGGAGCACATTACATGTTTTAGCAGATTGAAAGGGAAGATCCGGATCAAGCTCTATGCCTACAAGGGGGGTGGACAAATCGATAATCTCTGCATATTTGTCTGATTCCCGTATGGCCTGTACGTAAGACATTTTGACATAGTCGGAAGGCGTGTCGTCAAGTAAATAAAGTGATGTGATTATTTTTTTATTGAGGTCATTAAAATGACCAGCTATCAAGCTGTTGGAGATGGTGAATACTAGCCCATCTGCGCAACGAATGGCCTGGTTAGTCTTTAAAAAAGAATATAAATCTTTAAAAGAATTGCCAAGTTGCGTTTCAAGAGAGAGGAGCTTTCTTCGAGCATGCTGGTTATGGGCATTCCTTCGGGGGTTGGTCTGCAAATCCTCTGAAAGGTCTTTGAAGTCCCAATATAATTGGGCCACAATTCTGAATTCATCTCCAATATTTCGATTGGCGACAACATATGAGGCCAGATAACCCACTAATTCAGAGGCCATCTCGAGGGGGAGAAACTCATCTAAGGCGTCTTCAACATACATCAAGTGGCAAAATTCATTGATACCTTCTGCAAAGTGAGGTGAGTCTGGCATCATTTTGGCGCGGGCGTGATAAAAGGCAAGGGTCCTATCGTAAGGAAATCTATTCCTTAGGGCGGTGAATTCAGCGTGAAGATCAGCAAAGGTGTTGGGTGATGCTATGCATTGCATTTTGTCATTAAAATTATCTTTATAAAGTGCTCCCGAGTGGTAACGCCTTACGATGTCCATGTCCCCTAAACACGCATGGCCTGTTTCAACGAGAAGGGCTATGGAAAGTAAAGAAAAGGCGAATTTCATCATATTATCAAATATCTCTGTTTAAAAGTAATACATATATGTTATTTCTGTTTGAATTTGTCAAGTTTTTGTTTTTTGTTTATTTATAAAGGGGCCTTAAAAAAGGAAATCAAGATAAACTGAAACAATCAAATATTTTTATTTATGCCATGCATTTTGTCATGCAAGGTTCCTCAAAAAAAGAGCATTTGAAATGCCAGAGTGATCCCTATATACATGATTGTGGTTTTATAATTTGTGACAATAAAATGAACATTTCTTTATCAAAAGCCCTATTTCTTCTGGGAACGAGTCTCTTTTGTGCCGACATGTGTGTTGCTAGCAAACGGTTTGACATGGACGGGGATCAAACGCGAAAGCGTGCTCGCGAGGCTCCAGCACAAACACCTCCTGGGACTGGGTTTAACCATGATCTTTCTGGCGCTGAGAATTCTGGCCCCGCAGTTAAAAAACGACGGGTGGATGAACGCTTTGGCCCCGTTGAGGGGGAGGAGCCGTCACCCAAATCCTTTACCTTGTTTGCTGACTTGCCCCCCGAGCTGAAACTCTTTATTTTCAGCAAGTTAGAGGATCAACAGACCATGCTGAACTTGCGCCTGGTGGACCGCCAAACAAAAGCGCTTTCCGATGAATTTCCCCTTTCCCTTGATGTGGCGGATATGGGGAAATTACATGAGCTGGTGCAGGACAATCCTGAGGCCTTAAAATCAGCTAAATGGATGGTCCACGGCTGGGCGTGCGATGTCTCTCAAAAACTGGCGCAGATACCCAGTCGTCTTGTGCTCAAGGGGGCCCATTTTTATACCAACGATGTCAGCAGGCTTCCTGATGGTGATCATCTGCCCCACGGCACAAAAATTACGCTCACCACACAAACCGAAGTTGAGGTCGTGAACGATATCCCGGTGGCCCTTGCCTCCAAGGGCCTGACTGACCGAGTGATCGTGCGCTCCCAAGAGGCGCTGTGGCAGGACTTTTTGAACTCTGGGCTCGCGCGCGGGTATGATGCCACGGGAAAATTCTTCAAAGGTAAGGCGGTGCTGGGGTGTTTTTTGGCACAAGAAGAGGGGGCGGCGCGCTTAAAATTCTTATTGGACCATTATGAAAAAGGCAAGCTCTCCCATCTTGTGACCCTTCTTCAGGCCATGGCGCCAAAAGACAGAGGTCATCTTGTCTCGTTTTTGACGCCTGAGTTCATGTCCATGTACGTCAAAGACGGCGTTCTTGTTCATGCGGATTTTTCGTCTTTTGTAAAACACATGCGCGGGAAAAAACAGGTAAAAAAACGGGATGACATGGGCGCTTTTTTCAAAAAAGTGTCATCACAGGCTTTGAAGAAAAAAGGCGTGATGCTCTCTCCTGAAGCGGTGGACGTTTTAGCGCGTATCAAAAATACCGAAAAGCGCGATTTTATTGCTGCCCTCCTCACCCCCTATACAGCGGACGCAGAGATGGTTTCATTCTTGGGTCGTTTCAAAGATCCAAATTTGTGCCGGGTTATGGCAGCCGAGCTCTCGCCGGACTTTTTCAATACCCTTGCGGGCGAGGACTTTTTGGGCCTCGCGCCCCAGCGTAAGCGTCTCATTTATAAGATAGTGAGATCGTCGGATTTTAATTTTTCGCGTGACGTGTCAAAGGAGGGAATTGAGTATTTTTTTCAGATCATGACGCCTCTTTACAAAACGCTCTATGAAGAGAGACGTGATGAGGTATTTCCTGGATCATCATACGACTTCATAAAGAAATTTGTACTCAACCTTTCTCAGAGGCTATCCTGGATTAAGGATTTGAAGGTGAGGGATGAAATGGTCAGCTTTCTTTGTAAGTCTCAGTTTATGGGGGGCAGTTATAGGGCTGAGTTATTTGACCTGATCACCTTGCTTGCTCGCATGCGAGCCCCCGAGCTTCGTGAGGAGATTGCCCAGTATCTCTCACCTGACCTGTTTCATGAAATGCGAAGTGCTCTTGGTGTGCAGGGTCATTTTGTTCAAGACACCGTCATATCTAGTATTTTGTCAAATTTTACTGACGCACTGGTGGAGATACCTTCAAGGGAAGACAGGGCCCAGCTGTTCGGCATCATGACCCCCTATTTGAAGAGGGTGTGTAGGGCAAGTATAGAATCCACTGTACCTTATGGCTCCCCAAATGTTTATGCTAGCAGCCGTGCAAACATATTCTGTCGTGCCCTAGGCAGCATCTTGGACAAAACGACCCGCGCGGAGGTGGCAAGCTATCTTTCTTCCTCTCTTTTCGACGCTTGTCAAAGAGCGAATATCAAGATTGCCGACAGCTTGGTGCGAATGCTTGGCGCTTTGGCAGATCCTGTGGCGTGTCTCCAGGTCGCGCTGTTTCTAGAGAGTTATCCCGATCTTTTAGTGGGGATTCAAACAGAAGAGGATCTCAAATCCCTTCTAGCTTTTATGATCAAGAGCTAAAAAAAGGGGGGTGCCCCCTTTTTTTAGTGTGAAGATTAAAGGATCTCATATTCACGCGGTCTTTCCGCGTACGAAGACCAAGGTGTAAAGCGGGTCACTTTGTCAGTTTTGGAAAGGGGGGTTTCAAAAATAGCATAATAAATCCCGAATATTTTATTGAATATTCTCCTTAAATCTCTATCTATATTTTATGGCATTACAATTATATTTTTAAGATGAAAAAAAAATTACTTAGATCCTTTTTTATGTTAGGCGCGAGCGGCCTTTGTGCAGGCCTTGCTGCGGCGTCAGTCCCCACCGAGATGGAAACAGAGGCGGGCCGCAAGAGGAGCCGCGCGCTTTTTGAAGAAGCGGCCTCTTCTGGCGCTGGGGTGCCTGCTCCCACGTCGAGCGAGCTTAACCCTGGTCCCGAACCAAAAAGAAGATGTTTGTCCGGTGATGAAGGCGGCGACGCGTCCGCGCAAGACCTTCGCGAAGACGTGAGCCTGTTTGAAGCACTTCCCGATGAAATGCAGCTTTGTATTTTCAGTAAAACCCATGAGCCAGAAACACATGTCAATCTCCGCCTTGTGAGTCAGCGCACCAATGCCCTCATGGATGACGTGCCCCTTAGGGTGAATATCTTAAATATGGGTCGACTGCGCCGCGCCTTGCAAGAGAATCCAGACCTCAAGAACTCTAAAAAATTTGCGATCCATGGGTGGACCAACGATGTTTCTAAAGCGCTGGCAGACATCCCACCAGCCTTAACTCTTAAAAGCTGTCATCTTTATACGTCTTCTGTCGTTTCCTTACCGACCGAATTGCCTCCACACACCCTCATCACATTGACCACACTCACACGTGAGAGCGCCCGAACCAAGGTGCCCCTTGTCCTTGGGACAAACCCTATACGTGACCACCTCGTGGTCCAATCGAGGGAAGAGCTTTGGAAGGCGTTTGTCGGGTCAGCGTTTGCCCGACAGTACGATCCAGAAGAAAAAATCTTGAAAGCCCACGACTATTTGGGATGTTTTCTTGAGCAAGAAGAGGGCGCGGCGCGACTGGCCTATTTATTGACGCACTATGAAAAGAAAAAGCTACGGTATCTTGCCCCCCTTTTTAAAAAGATGACAGAAGGGGATAAAAGACAGATTGTTTCTTTCTTGACAGTTGATTTTATGTCCTTTTACCTGAAAGAAGGGCGGATCTGCCATAAAGACTTTACCAGTGCAATAAAGAAGTTATTGTCGGAAAAAGACACAAAAGAACGAGATGAGTTAGGGGCCTATTTTCAAAGGGTCATTCATCAGTCACGCCGTACAAACCCTTCTTTGACCCATGACGTGATACAATCTTTGGTTCGGATCAAACATTCCAGATTACGGGGATGCGTCGCCGCTCTCCTCACACCCTACACGGCCAATGACCATATGATTGATCTATATAAGTATGTCAATGATGAAAAATTTTGTCAGATTATTGCAAGACAGTTGTCTGCAGAGTTTTTTGACACAGTTGCGGGCGAGGACTTTTTAGGGTTATCCACAGAAAATAAGAACTTTATCTACCTGATGGTAAGGCATATTACGGAAAATATTAATTATCACACTTTGCGACAAAGAGAAGAAAACTTCTTTGCGAGCATGGCGCCTGTAATGAAAAATTTCGTTCAAGCGTATCTCACAAATTCTTTTCAAAAAATGCTGCCTGACACCCTAGAAAGTCTGTTGAAAAAAGTCACGAAGGGGCATTTTTCCATTGTCCACCCCCAGACGAGGAAAGAGATCGCAGAATTTTTAGCGACGTCAACTATTGAAGACCTTACACAAAAATCTGCCTTGCCAGAAATCATCACCCTCTTGTCACAGATGCCACGACCCGAGGTGCGTGGCGAGGTGTTTGCATACCTCACACATGAATTTCTTGGGCAGGTTACAGGTTGCAATGATCTGCGCGTCCTAAGTACGCCTGAGCGCGCCTACATCTTTTCAATTTTGACGTGTTTCATGGAGGAAGTGGTTAAAATTCCTGCAAGGGAGGAGCGTGCCCACATGGTCCGCTGCCTCACGCCGGTCGTAAAGATGATTTTGAGGCAGCCTTTGTCTTCTGCGAGCCTCACTTTTTCAGATGCTCCAACCAAAAATAGGATTATGGTACAACTAATCAGTTTGTTGGGGAATGTTGCTGATAAGAGTGTGCGCGAAGAGTTGGCAAAATACTGTATCGGCTCTTTCGATTATTTATATAGAGATCATCCGCAAAAATTGTTTTGCGTGCTAAGGCGCTTTCCTTTTCTCACACCAGAGCAACGGTTTTTCGTTGCCACACACTTAGAGCGTTGTCCTCGTGCTCTGCAAGAGGCACGTGATGAGCCAGAAATCATTAACTTGTTGGATGCGTTGCTTTTGTTATTCGAAAAAAACCGTACAACCCGTGCTGACAAACGCGTCGTTGAGTATATGAATTTGATTTACAATGCCCACAATGGTGAAAAGTAGATAGGAGCATAATGCTCCTTTTTGTGCGGCGTCTCCGGGGGCGCCTTGTTGCCCCTTTGCCTGTGCTTGAGACACGCCTGATATGAGGAAGATGACTGATGCGTTCCGAACGGCTAAGACAATGCCTAAAAATAATAAAGCGAATTCTTTAGCGTTGAAAAAAGACCTTCCATTAAATAAGCGATTTAAAAAGAAGAACATTCTTGATGAAAAATAAACTTTTAATAAATTAAAAATCATTACTATTTTTACAGTCAGATTTATTAATAATGATACTTTTTATTCAAAGAATGTTAATAATTCTCAATGTTTTGTGAAATAATATTATTTTTTTTGATGGAAGTTGAAATAAGCTCTTAACGAATCCATAAAAATCATTTAACATTCTTAATAAGGTAGTGCTAATCTGCCGTTTCGATGGGAGGATATCAATGCGTGTATTAGTGATTGAGGATGATCAAGCAACGTCTAAGGTCCTGCAGATGAGCTTGCAATCTGAAGGGTTTGTGTGTGACACAACAGCGGTGGGCGAAGATGGGCTTGAGATTGCACGTCACTATGACTATGACCTGATTATTTTGGATTTGATTCTGCCTGATATGGATGGCTATGAAATTCTTAGGCGCCTTCGCGCGGTGCAGGTGTCAACGCCTGTGCTTATTTTGTCCGGTCTCAATGACATAGATGATAAAATTAAGGGGCTTGGATTCGGCGCTGATGACTACCTTACAAAACCCTTCAATCGAGAAGAGCTGGTCGCCCGGGTTCGCGCAATCATCCGTCGTTCAAAGGGGCATCCTAATTCTTTGATTCAGGTAGGACAGCTGCGCATTGACCTGAATGCGAAAACAGTCGAAGCCATGGGCAAGCCTGTACGTCTTACGGCCAGAGAATATTCAATCCTTGAGCTCCTCGCCATCCGTAAGGGTGCAACGCTCTCGAAGGAGGTTTTTTTGAACCATCTCTATGGCGGAATGGAAGAGCCTGAATTTAAAATCATCGATGTGTTTGTTTGTAAACTACGTAAAAAACTCTCTGATGCCTTGAATGGGGAGAATTATATCGAAACCGTTTGGGGCCGGGGATACGTTTTACGCGAGCCAACAGAAGAAGAAAGTGCTCATTACAAAAAACAACCAGATCTTCTTGATGATGAAACGTCCTACCCATTGGATGGCACAAGGGCGCGCGCTTAGCTCCTCCTGTTGTTAACCCTCGCGGCCTTCTTGGAAAAAGAGCGCGGCGAGGTTTTTTGTTTGTCATAGATTCCAGCATCTTGTTATTGCAACGCGAGTGCGCTAGCCTTGTTTTAACTTACAAGGGATCAGGGCTCACACATGGGATATACCAGCGTCATTGCAAGGATGCTTAGGGCTATGGTACTGCTTTGTCTAGTACTGGGCCTTGGTTACGGAAAAGAGGCAATGCTTCTGGCTGCATCTCGCTCTTCCCACGAAGTATCCCATGTGGTGAACCGTTACGCCGAAGAAGATCTGCCGCTTCTTGGGCGCGATGTGGCATTAAGGGTCGCTGCGGAAGTGCGCACAAACCCCAACGCCGTCATTGTGTTCTCGACCGGTCAGGAAATTGAAGGTATTTACCAAAGACTGCAAGAACTTTTTGTAAAAGACCCCTCGCTCGATTTATCCAAAGCTTCTTTTTTTTTGATGGATGAATATGAAGGATTAGGGGCGTCGCACCCTTTAAGTAATTGGTATTTCTTCAACGTACATTTTTTAAGTCCTCTTCAAAAGATCGATGCGTCAAGGGCGCCGTGCCAAGACCAGTGTTTTTATCCGGGCCAAACAAAAACCGGTGTCACAGTGGACGAGGCTTTCTGGGGGCAATTTTTGTTGTCAAAGGGTCTGCCTGGTCCTGACCTCATGGTGCTGACTTTAGGGGGTGCCTATCCCGTGAGGGAGCAGCTTGGCACTGTTTGCATCAAGGGGGGGCGTATGGGTGCCATCGAGCCAGACCTGAGGCCTGACCAGAAAATTGTTAGGGTCAGATTATCCGACCATAGAAAGAGCGAAATTGCCCACCGCTACAAGGCCCTTGGTCGTTTGATCGATCGTCACGAGATGCCTGCGTTCAACGGCAAATCCCTGGATCTTCCTGATGCTGCGTGGACATTCACGCCCATGTCTTGTGCCAAGGCAAAATCAATTCTTGTGGTGGCGACGGGTGAAGATAAAGGACCTGTGATCGCAAGCGTGTTGGAAAGTGACCCGTCGTCCCGCGTGCCAGCGTCTTTTTTGTCTCGTTTGACGCAAGTGAGTTGGTATCTAGACACAGGAGCCGCGGCTCAACTAAGTGCGACAGCCTGGCAAGACGGCGTTCTTCGTGAAGAGGATATGATTGAAGCCCTGTGTCATGAAAGCATGACATGTCGTGGTGCCCCCCTCATAGTGAAAAGCCAGTTTCCTGAGAAAACGGTGTCATTTGATAAGGACCTTCTTCAAATAACCCATGAAAATTTTAAAACACAGTTGGCTTCTTGCCTAATTACGGCGTCTTGGCCCGAGGGCAAGCGCATTCTCGTGCTGTCGCCTCATCCTGATGACGATGTTATTAGTATGGGAGCGGCGCTTATGCGCTTGCAACAAAGAAAAAATTTAATTCATGTGCTCTACGCAGTGACGGGCGCAAACGCCGTGCGTGACACATTGCCCACATATGCGGACGCCTATCTGCAGGTAAGCGCCTTCCTGCCAAACGATGACGAAAAAAATAAAAAGATTGCAGCCAAAGCGCTTGTTAGAGAATGGGAAGCGGTTGATGCGACGAGTCATTTAGGAATACCCTCTCAAAACCTGATTTTTTTTAAAGCAGATTACTACGAGCGACGGGGTATTCCAGGCCTTTCGCCCTTTAGCGCCGGTGACCTTTCACGCATTAAAATCCTTTTAAAGGATTTAGCCCCCGAGATCATTTTCTTTGCGGCTGAAAATGACCCAAACGGCGCCCACGGTTTGTCGACACAGCTTCTGGCGACAGCCCTTGACGAGCTTGTGCAAAACAAAGACCTTGCTCCTCCCATCCTTTATGGTTACCGTGGCGCTTACAATGAGTGGCCCTTGACCCATCCATCATCCTTGCTGATCGTGCCTTATGACAAAGAGCTACAGGATGATAAAATCAAAGCAATCAAAAGGCATGCGTCTCAACTAGATCCCTTGTATCCTTCCTTTGATCCACGTCCGTTTTTTCAGCGGGCAAAGGATCGCAATCGTTCGAGTTGTCTTCAGATGTCATCCCTCCTGGGATATCCCATCATAGACCCGGTGACTGGCCAACGTGCTGAGGGTGTCGAAGTTTTTAAGAGAAAGGATATTCAAGCCTTTCTTGCGCAATACATGTAAAAGGGTCAAAGTTTTTACGGACGTTACCTTCAAAAGAAGTCATGTCACTCCAACAAGGTATAAAAATTAGTAAATTTTTAAGATAAAACCGCTATAAACTATTTGTATTTGAACAAATTTTATTTTTTGGTGATATTGTGCCTGAGAGAATCCTTGCGTTATCCAATGCGCTTTCTTCTATTGCTAAACAAAAAGCTCATGAAATTCAAAATGTTACAAAAAGAACCCACATGCTTGCGTTGAACGCCCAAATCGAAGCCGTACGTGCAGGACATCATGGTGCTGGGTTTTCCATTGTGGCCCAAGAAGTCAAGTCCGTTTCCCAAGAGGTATCAGAGATTGTCGATGATCTGATGAAGCGACTGGATGAGCGCACCGTCGCCTTAAATGACCTCGGCCAAAAACTTGTTGCGAGTGTTCGCGGAAAGCGATTAACAGATCTTGCGTTGAACATGATCGATATTATCGATCGCAACCTTTACGAGAGGTCATGCGATGTAAGGTGGTGGGCAACGGACTCAGCGGTTGTTGAGTGCGCCACCACTGGCCGCACGGAAGACGCCGACTTTTGCTCCCAGCGTTTGGCGGTAATCTTAAACTCCTACACTGTTTACCTTGATATTTGGGTAGCCGATAAAGAGGGAAAAGTGCTTTCTAATGGTCGAAAAAGTGCTTATCCGAAAGTTCAAAAATCGTCGGTGGCATACGATAGCTGGTTCAAAGAGGCCTTAAGAACGACATCTGGAGAAGAGTTTGTCGTCGCCGATATTAGCCAACAAGGTTTGTTGGCGGATAAAAAGGTGGCTGTGTACGCTGCGGCCATCAGACAAAACGCCAAAACAGATGGGGAGATCATCGGCGTTCTTGGTATATTCTTTGATTGGGAGGCTCAATCACAAACCGTCGTTAATTCTGTGAGACTAGAAGAAGAGGAAAAAAGTCGGACTCGCTCACTCATTCTTGATCGACGTCATCAAGTGATTGCGGCTTCTGATCGTCAAGGTATTTTGAGTGAAATATTTCCCCTTGATACTTCCAATGGTGAAAGAGGCATGTACGTGGATCATGACGGAAGAACCATAGGCTATGCGTTGACCCCTGGCTATGAAACTTATGCAGGACTGGGGTGGTATGGGGTCATTGTGCAAAGCAAAGATCCCAAGAATTAGGCAAGCTATTTTGATAAGGTTAACGAGTGCGTGATTCTTAAAAATGTACAAATAACTTGTTTTTTTTGACAAGATCTTTATACATAAGGAGGCTCAAACTTAATTAAAAAAGGACCTCCCCCTATTATGACCTCAGCGGCGTCTGTCGTGCATTATTTGTATTTCAGCACTTATGTTGATCTTTCTTCCTTGGTGATGTCACCCACTTTTTCAAAAAACACTTCTTATTCTCTTAGAAATCCCTTTCTACATGAATGGTGACTTGCTTCTTCAAAAAAGCGTCAACCGACTATTTTTACGTAAACAAAGTGCCACTCGCCTTTTGCGTCCAAGTTTGACGTCTGCGCACCTTTAGATAATGACCAATATCTTTTCTAAATACATGGGTTTTAGGAGAAACAAAAATGACCAAAATTTTAAAAAGAACGTTGATGAGCATCAGTCAGGCAGCACTGCTGACCTGCCTTTTTATTGATTTGAGCGCGGCGACCGCGCCCTTTCCAGAAGAGGAAGGCGCCCAAGCCAGACCCCTCGCGGGCGCGAAGGACGACGCCTACCGCGTTGTCACGGGCTATCTTGCGCCTGAAAATAAGATTTTAAGTGAACAAGAAAAAGTATGGATCCGCGGGATTTACGGTGAAGAGCTTTCATCTTCTGAAAGTATGGGCGGGGGCGTGCTGAGTTTTATGAAAAACTATGTGGCCCTTAAACAAGATAGCCCTCAACAGCTTGAAAAGTTGAGAGATTTTGATCGCCGCCTTTCACGGTATCAGGTGGATGAAAAACGTCGGCGTCACTTGCTGACCTATGCCACCACCATGGACCTTCCGGGAGAGTTTGATTTGCCCTGCGAGCTTTTAACTGGGCCTCTTGAAGGGATTGAGGCTCTTGGTCAAAATTGGGCTCTTTTGCAAAAGACCTTTCGCCGTATGTTTTGGGCAGCCGATGATAATGCGGCGTTCTTTGTGAACCTGCAGCCAGAGCAAATCCGCGCCGTGGCCCAGCACTGGGAGGTCCTTGCAGGAAGATTAATCTTAGGCGAAGATATCCGGCGGGTGCGCAATTATCTGGGCACCCTGACGGCGGAGCAGCTTGATCTTTTGGCTGAGATTGCCTCAAGCGTTGAAGGGATGAGGCCTTTGGTCCGCTTTCCCTACAATCATCTGTGCAAAGATCTTGTTGCAAAAGAGATCCCAGAACTCACCCGTTTGGCGCCTCACGCCAAAGATCTTTTGGTCCGCGAAGGCTATTACCATCAAGGTCAGTGGATCGGCTCTGAGCGTAATCCAGACCTTCCCCGTGACGCGCAGCGTTACACGGATTTTTACATGCAGCTTTTTAGTCTGGACGCCACAAAAGATTGGCCAAGGGTGATGCCTCACCTTGTCGCTGTGGAACAAGCTCTTGGGTTATGTCCATCCGAGCGGTGCCGTTTTGTGGGAGAGCTTGCCAGTCTTAATGACCAAACACTCACGCGGCTTGGGGCGGCCTTGCCTGGGGTGGAGGCGGTTTTGAGAACTTTAAAAAGCCAAGCACCCACAGATCGCGCCTCAACGGCCTATTATACCTGGAAAGGTATCTTTGAGCGATCAGAAAAAGCCTTGTCGTTTGGGGTTTTCTTGACCTATTTTGATCCTGGTACCCTTGCAAAAAACCCTAGGGACGTACGAAAAGTTCTTACCTTGTTTGGACGTGCCTCACAAGTAACACCTTTGTTATCAGTGCTTTCTCGTGAACAAAAACGAGCCTTTCAAGAAGTGAACGGCTTTGTGTCCTTTATGAGAACAGACTGCAACGCTTTGGAGATTTATGAAGAGGTGTTAAAGCGTCTTGGAACCTTTACGCCTCAAGGCATCAAAGACCTACATCATGTGGTGCAAGCGCTTCCTGGGATGAAAGAAGTGATAGAACAAGACAGCGCCCTTGAAGAAGACGCCCTTGAGATGACCGAGCGCGCGCCCATCTGGGAAATGGAGGCGCTTTCTCATCTGACGCCTAGCGTTCTAAGGACTCTGACACAATTTCCAGAACCCCTTTTATACTTTTTTGAGGGGCAAAAACAGACAGAGACCGCGCGTCTGTTAAACGATCTATCATCGTCACGGTTTGAAAAATTGGCCAAGCACTTTGTGGTCTTTTACGAAGTATGTGATCAAGTGGCAAAACGCAGAGAGGGATTAACGCGGGAACGCGTTATGACAGATTTCCTTTTGAAATCATTTCCCCTTCTTGGATTGTCTGTCCTTGACGATCTTGGGCACCGCCTGAAGAAACAAAAAGAGGTGCTTCCGTTATCCCATGTGAATGATCTTCTGGTACAAGAAATAGACTGCTTTTTCGAAAACGCCTACCATGCACAAGCCTTTGATCAAGAAGCGTGGCAGGCTTTGATTGCCGGCACGCAAAACGAAAATGGGGTGCTGGTGGATCCCCTTGTCAGGCATTTTTTCCTGCGGCTTTGGCAAGATACCGGCGAACTAGACGACATGCCAAAGACGCGCTTGTTGGGTGCGAGAGAGGAGGGATTAACGCCTCATCAGCCCAAAAAAACCCTTAAAAAACGAGGTAGTATGGAGGGCGTATAAAGGGTCTTCCTGCCCATCCGTAAACAGGCAGGCACGAAGAATGGTTCTAATGAAAGGAGAAATGGTATCTTGAAAAAAGTCTGTTACTGACAGTTGTTTTAGCCTCGTGTTGCTTTGCAGGAGGAGATTAGGTTATTTCAATGGACGGTGAGGATCTTGAAATTACACGACAACAAAACAAAGTTGCTCGGTATTTTGACAAGAACCCTGAGATCTTGAAAGCGCAGCTTGCAAGCTATGATAATCAAGGGGATGTCCATCAATTCCTTTATGTCATTTCAAAGCGGTTGATCGATCAAGAACGATATCAAGACGCCCTTAGTATTGCCTTGCAAGCGCGCCGGGAATACCTAACGCCAGAGATGCAAGATAACTTTGATTTTAACAAGGTTACCTTATATACAGCCTCTGATACCGCGCGCTTGCAGGGATCACGCCCACTGCGTCCCTTCAAGAAGCGTGGCGTCTTTTAAAGACCAAGAAGACAAGCTTTACCCAGAATTTTCTTGCGCTCGCCACCAAAAATCTAAGTCCTGAAGAGAAAAGAATCCAAGCCCCAAGACCATTGAAAAGGGGGGGAAGTGCTTCTGGGGTATATGAAGGATATGAACGCCCTTGTTGAGGGCAACACAGATCCTTGGGTAATAGCAACGGTTCTTTATTTTAGAACACATTTAAGCGAAGAAGCGGACGCAGACCATCAGCCGCTGCTCCTTGAAATCTTTAAAGATATCCTTTGTCATCCGAACACGAATGAGGAGCTCTATATTCCTTTTCTTTGCGCGCAAAACTTTTTTGGCAAGCACACCGAATTTGAAAAAGCCATGCGTCAGACAAGTAAAATCCGTGTCAGTGGTAAGAGTCTCTCAAAAGAAGGGCGGACTCTTTGGGCAGGGATTGAAAAGGCACAAAACAAGTTCTCAAAAGAGAAACCGCGTTTCCCGTTCGCATGCAAGGTCGCGCCGCTCTTTTTTGTTTAGCAGAGCTGAGTGCCCTGATCCAAGAAGACGCAAGCATCAGAAACGCCCCTAAGCGCCAGGGCGAGAGCGCGCAAAAAGAGGCAGCATTGATGCTCATCACGCGCTTTAAATCAAGGCTCTTTCCTGAGAGCGATATGGATATGAAAGAGTGGCTAGGGGCGACCGATCACGTACATTTGTCGGCGGTTTTGATCAAAAACGTTTTTCCTAAACTGGGCCGAAGTACCTTTGTGGTGCCGGATATCCAAAAGGTCTTGGAAGAAAATCCTGATACCAGAGCTGCCTTTGAAAAAGGAACGCCCGTAGATGGCACGCGGTGCGCGCGTATGCTGATTAACCATCATAAGGAGGTTCTTTTTAGCGGGAGGGATTTAGACAACGTGGGCCTAGGGGCGCTTTTGGTGGCGACGCTTCTGCCCAAAGTAACGCTGGCGCCGCGCCCTCACTTAAATGACGAAAGTGCTGCGCGCGTGAAAACCCTTGTCTATAACAGGCTTGGGATTCTTTTGCGCGAAGAGGCCAAAGCGGTTGGGGATCTTCAAAAAGAAATCCCTGAATTTGATTTGGATAATGACGCACATTTGGTGCTTCTTTCTAGAAAGATTTTTACCTCTTTTGAAAAAGATCTTTTCGAGGTGTTGCCAGGAAATAGTGTGCTCACCCATCAGATAAAGGCCTTTGACACCCCCAAACGTCAAGAGATGGTTGAAGCGTGCCTCAAAGCCATGCTTGTGGATTTGGATGACAATATTTAAGGGTTGGGGTTTGGGTTAGGGGCTGTTTTCTTCTCCTAACCCAGTTCATACATGCAATCTGTCAAAGGATCTAAAACGCCTTCGTGGACTTTCGCCTGAAAAGGTATGGGGCTGATGTTTTGCGGTAACTCCACAAGCCAACGTCCTCTGCGTGCAGGATAAACTCAGACTCATCGGTGCACTCGTCGTCTTGGATCCAGCACGGCCATCCAAGGAGTTTTTATTCATAGGGGGCGGCGTGTAAAAGGACTGATGCTGGAAGTCTGCGCGCCGCTCATAAACGGGGGCGCGGTCGTTTAAATAAGGTCAGACTTGTGGGAAAGATTTCCTAGCAAAAATCAGGTCTAAAACCCAAAGGCGTCCGTTTCAGAGCATGAATCTTCTGGAGTTTTTGTGAAAAGGGGGCAGGACTTTTATAAAATGAAAGACCAGGACTTAGGACCCTTTTTCCTAATACTGTGCCTAGCGGCTTCTTTAAAGAAGGCATCTCACGCTATTGTATATTTTATCCACACAGGGCCGTGATACGGTCGTCGTTGTCTTAAAATACTGGCGTTATCTTATGCAAGAAAAAGTGCCGCACAGACCGCCCGCACTACTTGCAACCAAGCTGGCATATCGTTCAATGCCAGCATCTATCCCATTCCTCTAACCGCTTAACATCTGGTCGCAAAAGGTGTCCCGAAGAAAACGCAATGGAAGCATGACCCCCCTTAGACCTATGAAAGGGCCTTCCTTTTAAAGTAGGTTAACACTTGGTCCCGACGGTCAAGAATGGTTTGCAAGTACCCAGGTGTGAGAAAGGCTTCCCCTTTTGCACAGGCAAAAATTCTTTTCAAAACAGCAAGATTAAGTCCTTCTAGGCTTTTTCGTGTCTGCTCAGGAAGATAGTCTGTAAAGGACAGAACGAAATCCTCGTCTCCCGCATGAAATTGCTTCCACAACGCATTACGATAAATCACATAACGGAAGGTAGGTCCATAAAATTTAATCTGCTGATAAAAATCTTCGGGCAATTTGTGCCCAAAAATCTTGCGGATCTTTTGTGTCGTTGGTTTTTTGATGATCTCTGCTTGGTCAAAGGGAAAGGGTTTATCGTCGTCATTGGTTTGAAGGCGATCGCTGTAGTACAATTGCACAAAAGGAAGCTCGCCGTATCTCACATATTGAGGATTACAGATGGCACTATTATCGATCGCGATAAGGTAGTTTTGCGTTTTATCTTTTAAAATGAGCGTATTGTGTGGTCCCGTATCCCATTGGCCAAAAACAAAATAAAAGAGCTTCAGATTCGCCATATCATCTGCAGAAACGTTTTTTAACGCAGCCTCATAGAGGTCTGGCACCAAAGAGTCCACATCCGTTTCCACAAATAGCTGGAGAGATCCCTTTTGGTCCTTGAGGGTTGTCATAACCGTGGGAGGAATATGGGGGAAACCTAGCACGCGAGAGGCCTCATAGGCGGCAACTTCAGCGTAGGCGTCTGCCATGTGCCTTGGAGGGAAAGTTTTAAAGACGGCTTTGTGTCCATTATCGAGCTCAACTAAATAGACCTCTCCATCAAACTCTACCTTTTTGCCACAAGACTCAAGGTGCTCCTTCATAGGGCGAATGGAGATAATTTTTCCCTTTTTGAGTATGGCAAGAATCTGATCATTTTTCCAATTTTTGGGGTGAGTATCGATAGAAAACTGGGATAAATTACTATTGTTTATCTCAGCTAATAAAATCCTTGATGGGAGAAATAAAATAAAAAAACAAAAAAAGACCACGCTTTTCATGAAGTGTTTCCTTAGTTTTGATAAAATATGTTCATATGGCACGAGGTTACCAGACCATAAAGGATAAATTCAGCTTAGACAATGTGCCTTTGAGGAAGATGCAGGCAAAAAAAGTAAAGAAGAAAGCGACCAAATGTTCTCTTTAAAGTTCTTGTCATAGGAGAGGGAGAATCAAGAAAGCCAGATTGCTAAAAAAAATCTTTTATTTCAAGTTGTTGGATGTAAACAAGCTTTTATGGATTAAACTTTATTTATTTTTTGGTTGCGGGGGCAGGATTTGAACCTGCGGCCTTCAGGTTATGAGCCTGACGAGCTACCGGGCTGCTCCACCCCGCGTCATTGAAGTAAGCTCTTTATAAGGGGCTTTCCTGGGAAAAGCAAGGGAAACTTTTAAGAAAGATTAAAAAGAGGCTCTTTTATGGCGCTTTAGAGGGATAGCGCCGTTTTTGACCATGCTTGTAGGCTTGTCTGTCATCCAAAAGCGCTTGCTCTTTTTTATCAAGGGCGATTTTTTCCTTTTCAGCTAGGGACTCGAGGTATTTTTCTAAGGAGCGCACTTGTGCATAGGCCTCGCGCAAGCGGTCTTGTTCTTGGGAGAGCTGTCGCTCAAGCTCTGTGCGAAGGCGTTTGATCTGGGCACGTTTTTGATCCACGAGATTGGCAAAATGAAGATACGCCCAACTGGAAAGGGGGGCTTCGTCAAGGGCAAGGCGTTCCTTTTCCAAGCTTGCGGTCCATTTATGATCCTCGTTTTCAAGAACACCGATGCGGTGTTGAAGGCGCCCCACAACCTCTTTTTTCATCTCCAGGTCGTGCTTTTGGATGCCAAGAAGCTGGCAAAGGGCTCTTGGGGCGCTCATGCTTTACCGTCAAGGATCTGGTGAAGGGCCTGGAACGCGTCATCCATGGAGGTATGTTCGTGGAGCTTTTGGCTTAGAAACGCTTCAAGGGGCGGATTCAAGCGAATGGCCTCATCAACCTCTGGGGATGCTCCTCGCTTATAGGCGCCCAGGCGAATCAGATCGGCCATGTCATCATAGGTACTGAGCGAGGCACGCGCTTTGATGACAAGCTCTTGCTCGTCAGCGCTATGGCAGGACGGCACCATACGAGAAACACTGTGGGGCACGTGGATGGCAGGAAACCGGCCGCGCTGGGCAATGGTGCGATCAAGGATAATGTGACCATCGAGGATACCACGCACAGCGTCAGAAATGGGCTCATTATGATCGTCGCCCTCCACAAGGATGGTAAAAAGGCCGGTCACGGATCCGGGGTGCCCTTCAAGGCCGGGGCCAGCGCGTTCAAGGAGTTTTGGAAGCTCTGCAAAGACGCTGGGGGTGTACCCTTTGCTGGCAGGAGGCTCGCCTGCCGCGAGGCCTATTTCCCGAAGGGCCATGGCAAAGCGTGTGACGCTGTCCATGAGGCACATGACCTCGGCCCCTTGGTTTCTGAAATAGTCGGCAACGGTCATGGTCATATAGGCGGCCTCGCGCCGGGTGGGGGCGGATTCGTCGGAGGTCGCGACGACCAAGACGCATTTTTTCATGCCTTCGGGGCCGAGCTGTTCATCAATGAAGTCACGAACCTCGCGTCCGCGCTCGCCAATGAGGCCAATGACAATGATGTCCGCTGTGGAATAGCGCGCAATTTGAGCAAGGAGGGACGATTTCCCCACACCAGATCCCGCAAAAATACCCATGCGCTGTCCCTTACAGCAGGTGAGGAAGGTATCTATGGCCCGCACGCCAACGGACAGACGCTCTTTGACACCGGCGCGCTGATGGGCAGGGAGGGGCGGCGTTCTTGTGGCATAAACCTCGTTTCCCCACACAAGGGCGCCTTTACCGTCCAAGGGATCGCCGTGTGCATTAATGACGCGTCCGCACCAACTGGTATGGGGATAAATGGAGGGATGGTGCGAAACAAAAGATACCCGAGATTTGGGGCCAATGCCGTCCTGGAAGTGATAGGGCATCAAAAGCGCCGTTTCCCCTCGAAAGCCTACGACTTCTGCCAAGAGGGGCTTTCCCACATGGGGCGTAATTTCAAAAAGGGCGCCCATGATGGCGAGTTCTTCAAGGCCTTTGACCTCCACTAGGGGGCCCACAAGGGCGCTTACCCTGCCAAAGGGGCGTCCCGTTGGGACTCGGGCCATTTGGTTCAGAATATGTTGCACGTGCGCGCTCCCTGCGCTGGTTTTTTATCCCTCCAGGGTAGCGCAGACTTTAAGCAGAGGCGAGGGCTTCTTTTTGAAGGATGAGATTTTTCTTGTGACGTTTTTTGTCTTGCTCTTCTTCATAGCAAATGGCCACGGTACCAAGAAACACAATAGCCGTGCCTAGCCAAAAATCACCGGTCTTAGGGAGCTCGCCAAAGGCTGCAAAAGCAATGGCCGCACTAAACAGAAGCCTTGAAAATCCGAAAGGCGTTAAGAAGACAATCTCGGCGCACGCATAGGACTGGGCCATGGCATAGTGGGCAAGGCTTGCCAGCACCCCAAGCGCAAAGAGCCAAAGCCACTGTATGCCTTCAGGGGTCACCCAGTGGAAGGAGGCAGGAATCAGGCACACGGGCGCCATAAATACCAAAAGATAAACGGTTAAAAGGCTTGCGCTATCGCCAAGGTTGGTAAGCTCTCGACCTACAATTTTGCACACGGCAAAGCAGGCGGCTGATCCAAGGGGGAGCAAAAAGGCCCAGAAAGAGATACTTTGCGCGCCGCCGTCTTTCATGAAGTCAAGATCAGGACGCGTGATCAGAAAAGCCCCCAGCATCCCAAGGGTAATGCCAAAGGTGCGCAAAAGCCCCATGCGTTCTTTGAGATAAAGGGCAGCGCCAATGACCGTAAAGACGGGGCCCATAAAGCCAAGGGCCACAGCCTTGGCCGTTGGCATAACGGAAAAGGCAACGTAAAGGAGCACCATGCCGGCCCCCCCCATAAGGACGCGCACGCCGTGGAGGGTAATGTGTTTGCTCTTAAGGGATGCAAGAGAATGTTTGCCCACAAGGAAAGGCAGCATCAAGAAAAACCCAATGGCATTTTGAATGCCGGCGATTTCCATGGCAGGAAGAGGTGTCTCTGTGCCCCCGGCGCCGCCCGTGAGATAGCGCACAATGACGTTAAGTCCCGCAAAACACGCACACGCAAGGGTTTTCCAGAGAATACCTTGGAGATTACGGGTGGGGGGAGTGGTCGGTGTTGTCGTCATGGCAAGACCTCAAAGGAAAGACTCTTCTTTCATATAGGAGTTTTTCCCTTGGATCTCAAGTGAAAGATGAAAATCCTCGTGCGCGCTATACCCTCAGGGCCGCGCAATCCTCTAAGAATCATTAGAAGTCTACCTTAGAGAAAGAGCTTAATAAAGCCTCAACTATTTTGGGGCTAACGTAGTTAGTGAGTAGATAAAAACCAAAAAAACAGAAAGGAACCTTTGATGCAAAGACTTGTTTACCTAGTCGCCGTGGGGACTGTATGTGCACCCGTTGCGTTTGCCTCAGATCATACGCCAGCAGAAACATGAGGTGATAAGCCAACCGTCAGATTTGACCCGAGTGTGAAAGAAGAAAAAGAAAGTGAAGCCGCGTCAAATGCAAAAGGTAAGCCTGAGGACGCTTTTAGGAAAGCAAATATCAAAGCGATCAAAAGTGAGAAAAGTGCCGAAAAAAGTAAAAATTTCAATGAGCTTGCAACTAAGTACACGACAAGACTTAGTAACGCCTTAGCAACTTTTGGGGCGAATCTTGAACACAAAGGGGTTTTGGGTCTTAAGCTTACTAAAGACGCAAGAGAAGAAGCTCAAAGACGAAAAGACGCTGTGAGCATTTTTATGGAGATGTACAATAAGTACATTGATGATCCAGAGGTGCCCCACGGTGAAAAGTTTAATCGCCAGCAACCCATTGCTTCTGTCTATGACGCAGAGAAAATTCTTAAAAAGATGACCAAGGGTAATCTCAAGTTTGTTGTCAGTATTACAGACAGACTGGGGGGTGAAGGAAGCGTAACCATTATTAGCGATAGTAACAATCAACCCATCACGCCTTTGAAGTTAGCTGATCTTTCTGAAGTCAGTAGGCAGGCAGGCGTGCGAAGGGCGGCTGTACAGGACAAAATCGCTAAAGCTAATGCTGAGCTTCAGGCTGAAACAAACGCGCAGGCTCAGTAGCTTCCAGGGTCCGGGATTGTATGAGGCGAGTCCGGATCTGGATGATCAAAAGTAAAAGCCTAAAGATGATGCTGTGCCCCCTTGACGCCCTCAAAAGTGACGCGGGCGACAGGGGGGGGCATTTGCTACTTCGTTATATTAAAGAGTTCACACACCATAATCATGACGCCGATAAGGGCGCACACGGTAATCAAAGGCGTGCGGCGCAGGGCCGGATAAAACCAGTTGGTAAAACGCCCCTGACGCAGGAGATAGGCCGGCATCAAAATAGCAATGACTGCAAGCACCATTCCCGCGAACCCCAGCATACCAAGGAAGATGTTGGGGATAAAGACCACCATCAAATAGGCGGGCAGAAGTGTCATCACCACGGCCAAAAGGCGCCGCATAAAAGGGGAGGCAACGGACTTTGCCATCATTTCTTGAAGCGACTCGCAAAGGCCCACACCCACACCCAGGACTGATGTCACAATGGCCAAAAGTGAAATCCACCATACAAGAATTTGAACGGCAGGCCACTGGGCAAGATGGCTGAGCTCTTTAACCAGATCCCCCACGTCCACTTTGCCCAAGGCCATTTGGGCGTAAAAGGCGGGCACCTTGTGGTAAATCACACCCATAACGCTGCACGTCCACACGATATAGACAACGGCAGGAATCAAGCTTCCCCAAAAGAACGCACTTTTTAAAAGGCGCGCGTCTTTGTTGCAGTAGTTGGTCAGCGTATGGAAAATGACCTGAAAACCAAAGGACGTGAAGACCACAGGGATCAGCACGCGCCACGAGGCAAGCTCGTCCACATGGGGGCCAAAAAGCGGCAAATGCTCCCACGACATGATGGACACAAGGCCGCCCACCAGGACTGAGACAACGGCAAGGAGGGCGATGAAGAGAACCCTGTTGACATAGTCGATCACCTTAATGGGCAGCATCAGTACAAAGCCGGCCCCTAAAGCGTAGCAGGACACAAGGGTGGTGGTAGTGCCTTCTTGCCCCAGAAGCTTTTGAAGCACGCTGGCGCCTGCATACAAGAACACCGCCAACAGCGCGTAGGACAAGAACTTCAAAAGAAGGACGCCTAGCGCTTCGGCGCCTTTGCCCGAGAAGCGTTTGCCAAGCTCTCCAAGGCTGAGCCCTTGCCCTGCCTGCAGGTTCAACTCAAGACTAAAAAGAGAGGTAAAATACATGACGCCCCAAATAAAGAGCATAAACAGGATGCTTGGAACGAGTCCAACGGCGGCCAGCACCATGGGAAGGGCGATCATGCCGCTCCCGATACATGTTCCTGCGATCAGAAGGATCGCACCTGTTTTTTTATTCATGTTCCTTTCCTCTATTGTTAGGTCACAAGCTTTTCACTGTATAGGGGTTGATCAAACAATGCCAAGGAAATGTGGAAAATGTGTCACTTTTTTTGACAAGAAGAGAAGGGGCCCAGGAACTCCTTAAAAGAGGCTTCAAGACCCATGACAAAGACTTGCTTTTTAAGAGGTGAGTATGAGATACTCCGCCCTGGGAAGGTCATGCTTGGGGTGAGCCTCACATGAACTCGGTCAGGTCCGGAAGGAAGCAGCCGTAATGTGCCCTGGCTCAGGTCTGGGTTTGGCCTTCTCCCTTTTTCACATAAACAATAGTCTTAAAATCACGACGTCGTCTCTTAGGATGTAAGGTCCCCTTTTATCATAGGATAAAATAATGACCTTAACAAAAACGCCCTCGATGTCTCGAGGGCGCTGGGTGATGGCTTGAGGCCGCCTATCCTTAGAAGGGACGCCCCTCATACTGGCCGTGACGGGTGTAATGGGCCTTAAGTTTCATATCTTGCTCTGCTTCGCTTTCGCTCTTGGCATACTCTTGGAGGTCTGGATTCTTTTTCAGATATTCCTCGGATGTAAAGGAACTGGGCAAGTCAAATCTATAAAGCCTGTTTTCTTTTTGTGCGTGGGTAATAAAGTGAAAAATGCCGAATTTTTCCGGTTTTGGCAGGGTGTGGGCGTAGGCCTCGACGTCAGGATTAAGATAAAAATAAGTTTCTATAAAAAAATCCCCCGGTAGAGCCGCGCGGCGCGCCTCTTTAAACCCCTGTCCCGCGAAGTGGGTAACGGCAAAGGATTTGGGATCTATGCCTTTTTCTTCAGCCGCGTTCCTCACGTCTGGGTTATAAAGGAGGTAATGCTTTGGATTCATGTAGTGAATCGCCATGGCCTCTTCTATGGTTTTGATGAGCCCTTGGGGATTTTCTTCCACGCCTTGATAAAAATGCCGAAGCTTGCGGCGGGCGCCATCACTCAGGGTGTGGCACTCAAAAAATACACCCGCACCCACGCTTTTGACGGATCTAAGCCCTCGCAGGTCAAGGAACTCAAGGTATGCACATTTCTTGAAGGCGCAATCCTCAACATGGGTTACGGCGCCAAGATCCCTGATGCAAAGGGACATGAAGGCATCGCAATGGGATAAAAAATGCTGTCCAAGGGTCCGCACGGCCTTTTTTGGATCCGACAAAATAAGACGGTCATTCTTGTGCCTAAAGACAAGGGGGATCTCCATGGCGGCCATACTCCAATGGCCGTCCCGGATCCGTGTTCGGTTTGGGTTAACGACCAAGTGTAAGCTGAGGTTATGAGTGCCAAAGGATGGATTCCACACTAAACGAAAAAGAGAGGCTTTATGAGTACTTAACTCGTCGTTTGTCAGGATCAGGGTGTGTTCTGCTTGGGTGAAAGAGGCGGCGTCGAGAGTGGAGGAAAAGCGGAGAAAGCCGGGGTTAGGGACGGTATTCGTTAAAAAGTCCAGGGCGTCCGCTTTAGCTTTTGGATCATCGGTGATGACCATACGGGACCAAGGAAGCACGGCCTCGAGGCACAGCCGGTCCTGCTGGGACAGCACGGTTTTTTCCTCGCCAAAGGCATGGGCATAAAGTTTTGGAAGAATCTCTTCGACGTCGTGGTCGCAAAGGGTTTTTGCAGGAAAGTATTCACAGCCAAAGGGCACAAGAGCAAAACCGTCCCTGTGAAGGAGGCTGTCAATGACCTCGGTCTGGCGGTGCTTTGGCAGGTTTGAAAAATGCTCGTGCGCATCATGGAGCACAAAGCGTGCTTCATTTTTGATCACATCGGGCAGGATATTATCCCGTGCAAGTTTCCATGTTTTAGACACTTCAGCGCTTTGGGCAAAGGTATTTGGCGGAAGCTGTCCAATCACAAGGGAGATGAGTTCGTGGGGGAGGTGAGAAAGGGTGGTTTTTTGATTTTCTTCAAGGGAGTCTGTGGCCTTGGCGGGGGCAAAGCAAGCAAGGCTTGCGCCCGTCATAAGAAGGGCCAGTCTAGAAACAATTGTTTGCATGTATATTCTCCTGTGGGGTGGTAAGGTTTCTATAAAAGGGATATATGCATATATATCATTTTTGTCAATAAAGAAAGTACCCTTTGAATAACGCCTAAGGTCGACTTAAAATAAGTCAAAAGAAGCACCCCTCGTCAAATCAGAATTGCCAAAAAACGTAGAACACCTTTATGGTCGACACAAGAGTTTGCGTCCTTGTGTTTGATGTAAATACTCCTCAAGACGTGCCTTAACAAAAACGCCCTCGATGTCTCGAGGGCGCTGGGTGATGGCTTGAGACCGCCTATCCTTAGAAGGGACGCCCCTCATACTGGCCGTGACGGGTGTAGTGGGCCTTAAGTTTCATATCTTGCTCTGCTTCGCTTTCGTTCTTGGCATACTCTTGGAGGTCTGGATTCTTTTTCAGATATGCCTTGGATGTAAAGGAACTGGGCAAGTCAAATCTATAAAGCCTGTTTTCTTTTTGTGCGTGGGTAATAAAGTGAAAAATACCGAATTTTTCCGGTTTTGGCAGGGTGTCGGCGTAGGCCTCGACGTCAGGATTAAGATAAAAATAAGTTCCCACATGAAAATTTCCCGGTAGAGATGCGCGGCGCGCCTCTTTAAACCCCTGTCCCACGAAGTGGGTAACGGCAAAGGATTTGGGGTCTATGCCTTTTTCTTCAGCCGCGGCCCTCACATCTGGATTATAAAGGAGGTAATGCTTTGGCGTTATGTAAAGAGGCGCGATGCCCTCTTCTATGGTTTTGATGAGCCCTTGGGGGTTTTCTGCCACGCCTTGATAAAAATGCCGAAGCGCGCGGCGGGCCCCATCGCTCAGGCTGTGAGACCCAAAAAATACACCCGCGCCCACGGTTGTGACGGATCTAAGCCCTCGCAGGTCAAGGAACTCAAGGTATGTGCATTTTTCAAAGGCGAACCCCGCAACATGGGTTACGGCGCCAAGATCCCTGATGCAAAGGGACATGAAGGCCTCGCAATGGGATAAAAAATTCACTCCAAGGGTCCGCACGGCCTTCTTTGGGTCCGACAAAATAAGGCAGTCCCTCTTGTGCGCAAAGATAGGGGGTATCCCAAACTTTCCCATAGGCCAATGGCCGTCCCGGATTTGTGTTGGGTTAACCACCAAGTGCAAGTGGAAGTGATCAAGGCCGAAGGATAGACCCCTGAATAAACGAGAAAGAGAGGTTTTATGAGTGCTTAACTCGTCGGTGGTCAGGATCAGGGTGTGTTCTGCTTGGGTGAAAGAGGCGGCGTCGAGAGTGGAGGAAAAACGGAGAAAGCCGGGGTTAGGGACGGTATTCGTTAAAAAGTCCAGGGCGTCCGCTTTAGCTTTTGGATCATCGGTGATGACCATACGCGTCCAAGGAAGGACAGCTTCGAGGCATAGCCGGTCCTGGTGGGACAGCACGGTTTTTTCCTCGCCAAAGGCATGGGCATAAAGTTTTGGAAGAATCTCTTCGACGTCGTGGTCGCAAAGGGTTTTTGCAGGAAAGTATTCACAGCCAAAGGGCACAAGAGCAAAAC